>BNJS01000357.1_pt1 | contig 447959 bp, 478 predicted proteins | sample 8540461 | NCBI WGS metagenome assembly BNJS01 (sample SAMD00202454, study PRJDB9452) | human saliva metagenome | isolation source: human saliva | place: Japan
ATCAGAAGGTGGACTAAACCTAATGACTGATAGGTGGTATGTTTTGAGAGTGGCGTTTTAGCCAATACTCTTCTAGGAAATAGTATCTTGTAAGTAGTATGACGTTCTACGTAAAGAAGCTAGAGGGAAAGTTCTTCAGATTGACTGACTATCAATCACAAGATACTCTTAACTAGAAACCATTTTGAACCAACACGATTTTGCGTTTGTTGGTATTGAACTGCACCTAGGGAAATGGTGGTTCAATGTTAGTAAATAAAGACTTTAACTTGTAAAAGTCTAAAAATTGTTTTATCTCATTATCAACTCAAGGATTAAGTTTTTATTGGGATTGCGGAACAAAAGGGTGATAAGCATATTGGGATGATGCTTCAGTGACGGAATTTGACCAGATGTTTGTGAGAGCATCTGTCTATGCTACATTAGCTATTTTTAATGGTTATGTGGGATAGAAACTGTTTTCAAAATCCTGATTCCTAGGAAAATTGGGGGATTTTCCTTGAAGAATTGAGATTTTTGAAAAGAGATCAAATGGACTGAGCGGCACTTGTATCCCAAGGTAAGCAATACACCTATAAACCTAAGTTTCCATACAGCAGGGAGCAAGTTTCAGTTTGAATGGGGGACGCATCTAGAGTAATCTAGATGTTTTTTTTATTTTGTGAATTCTTTTACGAATAAGTAAGAGAGTGCACGAAGGAGAGAGTCATGTTAATTGCAAGAAATCAGGAGGGGAAGCTCGTTTCAGCTCTAGAAACCAGTTTGCAACGTAAGGAATCCTATAGCTGTCCTGGTTGCCAGGGAGTTGTTCTTCTGAGACATGGCCAGGTAATGTGTCCACATTTTGCTCATAAGTCTTTGCAAGATTGTCAGTTCTTCTCGGAGAATGAATCGGCCCAACATTTATCCCTTAAGGCAGCTTTGTATAAATCTTTGGTTAATCATGGTGAAAAAGTAAGTATTGAAAAAGTTTGTCTGAGATGGGGCAAATTGCAGATTTATTTGTTGGCGATTCCCTGGCTCTAGAAGTTCAGTGTTCTCGGTTATCCCAGCAACGTTTGAGAGAGAGGACATGTGCCTATCACCAAGCAGGTTACGAAGTGCGTTGGCTTTTGGGTGAGGAACTCTGGTTGAATGGACGTTTAACAGACCTGCAGCGGGACTTTCTCTATTTTACGGCTAAGATTGGATTTCACCTATGGGAGCTTGATTGGAAGCGTGAGGAAATTAGACTTAAGTATCTCATCTATGAGGATATTTTTGGGAAAGTCTATTATTTAACTAAGGCTTGGTCGTTAACCGAAAATCTTATGACAGTTTTACGTTTTCCTTATCAAACAGAAAAGGTTGAGACCTATCAAGTAACTCAGCGAAAGAAGGTCTCACATGTGATTCAACGAGAATTAATGGGGAAAAATCCAAGGTGGATGAGAAGGCAGGAAGAAGCCTATCTTAAGGGAATGAATTTGTTATGCCTGTTTGATCAGGATTTTTTTCCACAAGTGAGATTTCCAGAATCTAAGCAGGGTTTTGTACAAATTAGACAGTCACTTGAAGGTTTTGAAAAGCTTTTTAAGCAATATTATCGAAAAAGGCATTTTTCTTATCAACAAACTCTCTACCCTCCCACCTTTTATGCTAAAATAGTAAAGAATAGATACAATTAAGGAGAATATTATGTCAGACAATCGTGCTCATTTAGAAGAGAAATACACATGGGATTTGACGACCATTTTTGCGACAGATGCAGATTGGGAGACTGAATATGAAAGCACTGTTCAGGATTTGAAGAAGGCTAGTGCTTATGCAGGTCATCTCTTAGATTCTGCTAAGAACTTGCTTGAGGCAACAGAACTTTATATGAGCCTTATGCGTCGCTTGGAGAAAATCTATGTCTATGCGTCAATGAAAAATGACCAAGACACAACAGTAGGGCTTTACCAAGAGTACCAAGCTAAGGCCTCAAACCTTTACTCACAGTTGAGTGAAGCCTTTGCATACTTTGAGCCTGAATTTATGGCCTTGGATGATAAGAAATTAGCTGAGTTTAAAGAACAAGAGCCAGGTCTTGGACTTTATGACCACTATTTCGAACGCCTTTTGGCAAACAAGGACCACGTTCTTTCTCAAGAAGCTGAGGAGCTCTTGGCAGCAGCAGGTGATATCTTCAACGGTCCAACGGATACCTTCAATGTCTTGGATAATGCTGATATCCTCTTCCCATGGGTATCAGATGGTCAAGGGGATGTGGTTGAGTTGACACATGGTAACTTTATCACCCTCATGGAATCTAAGGACCGTGACATTCGTAAGGGAGCTTATGAAGCGATGTATGGGACCTACGAGCAGTTCCAACATACTTATGCACAAACACTCCAAGGCGTTGTCAAGGTTCACAATTACCAAGCCAAAGTTCGTCACTATAATTCAGCACGTCATGCAGCACTTGCAGCTAACTTTATTCCAGAAAGTGTTTATGATTCACTCTTGGAATCAGTGAACAAGCATTTGCCACTTTTGCATCGTTACCTTGATTTGCGTAAGAAGGTCTTGGGGCTTGACGAGCTTAAGATGTATGATGTCTATACACCACTTTCTGAGACTGAAACTGCTCTTACTTATGAAGAATCCCTCAAGAAAGCAGAAGAAGTCTTGGCAATCTTTGGTGAAGAGTATAGTAAAGGGGTTCATGCAGCCTTTACGGAACGTTGGATTGACGTTCACCCTAACAAAGGCAAACGTTCAGGGGCCTATTCAGGTGGGGCTTATGATACCAATGCCTTCATGCTTTTGAACTGGCAAGACACTTTGGATAATCTCTTTACCTTGGTTCACGAGACTGGCCACAGTTTGCATTCAACTTTCACACGTCAGACTCAACCATATGTTTACGGAGATTACCCAATCTTCTTGGCAGAAATTGCGTCTACAACCAATGAAAATATCTTGACAGAAACGCTGCTTAAAGAGGTTAAAGATGACAAGACACGTTTTGCTATTCTTAACCACTATTTGGATGGTTTCAAGGGAACTGTCTTCCGTCAAACACAATTTGCCGAGTTTGAACATGCTATCCATGAGGCAGATGCATCTGGTCAAATCTTGACAGCGGACTTCATGAATAAGCTTACGCAGACCTCAATGAGAAATACTATAACCTCAAAGCTGAAGATAACTACGAAATTCAGTTTGAGTGGGAACGTATTCCGCATTTCTACATGAATTACTATGTCTACCAATATGCTACAGGGTTTGCGGCAGCAAGCTACTTGGCTGAAAAAATTGTTCATGGTACTGAAGAAGATAAGGAAGCTTACCTTACTTACCTTAAGGCGGGAAGCTCAGACTATCCTTTGGAAGTCATCAAGAAAGCTGGTGTTGATATGACCAATACCGACTACTTGGATGCTGCCTTCAAAGTTTTTGAAGACCGTCTCGTTGAATTAGAAGCCTTGGTTGAAAAAGGTGTGCACCTTTCTTAAAAAGAAGTCACTATAAGAGAGAATCATTCTGAATCAGGATGATTCTTTTTATGTCTAAAAACGAACGTTTACTAGAATACAAGTTCTAATTGATTTGGAAATGAGTTGATGAGCATATTTATAGCCCATGGTTTATATTCATGATAGACTAAAAACCTAACGTTTTGTGTTTTATAAGTGAACAATGTTCAGAAATAGAAAGTAGGTTTTTGTGAAAACAACCAATCGTTATCTTGTAGCAACGTGTGGTGTCTTACTCCATCTCATGTTGGGGTCTACCTATGCTTGGAGTATCTATCGTAATCCTATTATGGCCCAGACTGGCTGGGATCAATCTTCAGTTTCTTTTGCCTTTTCATTGGCTATCTTTTGTCTAGGGCTTTCTGCAGCTTTCATGGGGCGTCTGGTTGAAAAATTTGGTCCGAGAGTGACTGGAAGTATGTCGGCGGTCCTCTATGCTGGGGGAAATATTCTGACAGGAGTTGCCATTGCTCATGGAGAGCTGTGGATGCTTTATCTTGGTTATGGTATTCTTGGTGGTCTAGGACTGGGTGTGGGGTATATTACGCCTGTTTCAACCATTATTAAGTGGTTTCCTGATAAGCGTGGCCTTGCGACTGGCCTTGCCATTATGGGCTTTGGCTTTGCCTCGCTGTTAACCAGTCCTATTGCCCAATATCTGATTCAGGCACGTGGTGTTGAGCAGACCTTTTATATCTTGGGAGTTGTTTATTTTGTTGTTATGCTTTTTGTCTCACAATTCATTAAACGACCAAGTGTAGAGGAAGCACAACTGTTGGCTGACAAGAGTCCAAACCGTCAGGCTGCTGATTTAAGTAAAGGAGTTACGGCTAATGAGGCTCTGAAATCATCAACTTTCTACTGGTTATGGCTTATTCTGTTTATCAATATTTCATGTGGCTTAGCCCTTGTCTCTGCTATTTCTCCAATGGCTCAAGATATGGTTGGGATGTCAGCGGAATCAGCGGCAGTTGTTGTAGGTGTTATGGGAATCTTTAATGGTTTTGGTCGCCTTCTGTGGGCAGGCTTGTCGGATTATATTGGGCGTCCGAAGACCTTTATCCTCCTCTTTGTGGTTAATATTGTTATGGCCGTCCTCCTAATTGTCCTGCAAGTTCCACTTGTCTTTGTGGTTGCGATGGCTGTTCTGATGACTTGCTACGGGGCAGGATTCTCCTTGATTCCTCCCTACCTTAGCGATATCTTTGGGGCAAAGGAGTTGGCTACCCTTCATGGTTATATTTTGACTGCCTGGGCGATGGCGGCCTTAGTGGGGCCAATGCTCTTGTCGGTAACCTACGAATTGACAAAATCATACCAGATGACCTTGCTTGTTTTTATTGCTCTTTACGTGGTGGCTTTGGTCATTGCTTACCTCTTGAAAAAGAGGGGGGTACGTCAAGTAGCCTAATGATGACGATTTGATTTATAGATAAGAAAAATCTCTAGCACTCGCTAGGGATTTTTTATATAATAAAACACATGGTTAAATCATATAGTAAAAACGCAAATCACAACATGCGACGTCCTGTAGTCAACAAGGATATCGTGGACTACATGCGAACGCATCTTCAGGAAAATAAAGGGCATTTGGCTGAACTGGAGACCTTTGCTCGTAAGGAAAATATTCCAATTATCCAGCACGAAGTAGTTGCTTATTTCCGATTTTTGTTACAGACCTTGCAGCCTAAGAAAATCCTTGAGGTAGGAACAGCTATTGGTTTTTCAGCCCTTCTTATGGCTGAGTATGCACCTGATGCTCAGATTACAACGGTTGATCGTAATGAAGAAATGATTGGCTTTGCCAAGGAAAATCTAGCCAAGTATGACAGTCGCAAACAAATTACCTTGGTCGAAGGAGATGCAGCGGAAGTTTTGAAAGATTTGGACACTGATTATGATTTTGTCTTTATGGACTCAGCCAAGTCTAAATATATCGTCTTTCTGCCTGAAATCCTAAAACGTCTCAAGGTAGGTGGTGTCATCGTCTTTGATGATATCTTCCAAGGTGGGGACATTGCCAAAGACATCATGGAGGTTCGCCGTGGTCAGCGTACGATTTACCGTGGCTTGCATCGTCTTTCGATGCGACCTTAGATAACCCTGGATTGACTGCTAGTTTGGTCCCTATGAGTGACGGACTTCTTATGCTTCGGAAAAATTCTGAAAATATTATCTTACCAGATTAAGCATTATTTAAGTAAGTGTGGTATAATAACAGAGATATTGACAATTTAAGGAGTAGATAGAATGGCTAAAGAAAATGAAAACCTTGAGTCAACAGAAGAAACTGTTGAAGAGGTTGTAGCAGACAAAGACGCAGAACAAGAGCATCTTGATCGCCAAAAAGAAGAAGAGGAAAGCATCGCCCTCGCCAGTGAAAAAGCGAAAGAAAAAGCTAAACGTGCTAAAACTAAAAAGACACGTGATGCTGGTAAACCAAGCTCAGGTGGTCGCTTCCTTGGGGGTCTTGCCCTTGTAGCTGTTTCAGCTCTCGTTGGTGCAGGTGCTATGTATGTTTCTCTAGGTAACAAAACAACTGAAGAAACAACTTTGGTATCTATGAAAGGTGATACTGTTACTGTTGGTGATGTTTTTGATTCACTTAAAGGTAGCAGCCAAACACAACAAAGTGTTTTGAGTGCAACTTTGCAAAAGGCTCTTGAAAAAGAATATGGTAGCAAGGTCAGCAAAGAAGACGTTGACAAAGCTTATAAGCAAGCTTCAGAACAATACGGAGATCAATTCTCACAAGTACTTGCAGCCTATGGTCAAACAGAAGAGTCATACCGTAATCAAATCCGTACACAAAAATTGGTTGAGTATGCTGTTAACCAAGCCGCACAAAAAGATTTGACGGAAGCAAATTACAAGGCTGCCTATGATAACTACACACCAAATACAGAGGTGCAAGTGGTTTCAACTACTGATAAAGCAGTTGCAGATAAAGTAGACTCTGAAGCTAAGGCAGAAGGAGCAGATTTCTCACAAGTAGCTAAAGATAACAGCTTGGAAGTGACTTCTAAGACAGTTAACTCTGCTTCTCAAGACTTCCCAGCAGATGTTTTGACAGCAGCTTTCAAACAAGATGCTAATGCCGTTTCTGACGTAGTGACTGTTTCAAACAGCTCAACTGGTGCTGCAACTTACTACATCGTCAAAACTGTTTCAAATCTGAGAAAAATGCAGATTGGAAAAACTATAAGGATGATTTGACTAAGGTCATCATCAATGGTAAGAAATCTGATACTAACTTCACTAACTCAGTGATTGCTAAGGTCCTTAAGAAATATAATGTTAAAGTTGTAGATAAGGCCTTTAGCGCAATTCTTGACCAGTATGTGACTGGTTCTGGAGCTTCATCAAGTTCATCATCAAGCTCTAGCAAATAAATCACAAGATAGAGTTGATAATGCTATTATCAGCTTGACCTAAGACCTAAAACACGTTAAAATGGAGAGTGGCTGAAAGTTCTTATATCATGACATTTTTAGTCTTCCCTTTGAGATTGGTAATCATCGCTTCTGATACAGAAAAATGGCGGTCGCTGCGAGCCATGGACGAATCTGGTTACTTGCTACTCAAAGTTCACAATTAAAGACAAATAAGAATGACAAGTTCATTGAATGAAGGTGGTACCGCGGTTCACGTCGCCCTTCGTTTAGTGGTCTTGTCTTTTATTCTTTGGGTATTTTCTGAATGAAATGTATGACAATATTGGAGGTGGCGTATGAAAACCTATTTTGTCAAACAGAAGTTTCGATTGGGTGGCGAACGCTTTGATATCAAGGATGATCAAGGTAGAGTTGCCTATCAGGTTGAAGGGTCCTTTTTTAAGATTCCAAAGACCTTTACGATTTTTGGTGAGGACGGTCGTGAGATTAGTCATATCACCAAGGAGCCGCTTAGTCTCTTGCCTAAGTTTACAGTAGACTTGCAGGATGGTTCGAGTTTTTACATTCGAAAAAAATTAACCTTTCTTCGTGATAAGTATGATGTCGATAATCTTGGCTTGCGAATAGAGGGTAATATTTGGGATTTGGATTTTCAACTACTTAATAGTCAAAATCAGGTAGTTGCTAGGATTCAAAAGGAGCTCTTCCATCTGACATCGACCTATACTGTTACTGTTTATGAAAATACTTACGCTGATTTGGCCATTTCCCTGTGTGTTGCTATTGACTATGTGGAAATGCTTGAGAATAACTCAAAATAAAAAACAATTAATTAAGGAGAAACAATGAAACAACTTACTTCAGCACAAATTCGTCAAATGTGGCTTGATTTCTGGAAATCAAAAGGTCACGCTGTTGAACCATCAGCTAACTTGGTTCCAGTTAACGATCCAACCCTTCTTTGGATTAACTCAGGGGTTGCCACTTTGAAAAAATACTTTGATGGCTCTGTGATTCCTGAAAATCCACGTATTACTAACTCACAAAAGGCTATCCGTACCAACGATATCGAAAACGTTGGTAAGACAGCTCGTCACCACACAATGTTTGAAATGCTTGGTAACTTCTCAGTTGGTGATTACTTCCGTGATGAAGCTATCGAATGGGGTTATGAGCTTTTGACAAGCCCAGAGTGGTTTGATTTTCCAAAAGACAAACTTTACATGACTTACTATCCAGATGATAAAGATTCATACAACCGTTGGATTGCTTGTGGTGTTGAACCTAGTCATTTGATTCCAATTGAAGATAACTTCTGGGAAATCGGTGCTGGACCTTCAGGACCAGATACTGAAATCTTCTTTGACCGTGGCGAAGACTTTGACCCTGACAATATTGGTATTCGTTTGCTTGAAGAAGATATTGAAAACGACCGTTACATTGAAATTTGGAACATCGTTTTGTCACAATTCAACGCAGATCCAGCTGTTCCACGTTCAGAATATAAAGAACTTCCTAATAAAAACATTGATACGGGCGCAGGTCTTGAACGTCTTGTAGCCGTAATGCAAGGGGCTAAAACAAACTTTGAAACAGACCTCTTCATGCCTATCATTCGTGAAATCGAAAAAATGTCTGGTAAAACTTATGATCCAGATGGTGACACAATGAGCTTCAAGGTCATTGCTGACCACATCCGTTCATTGGCATTTGCCATTGGTGATGGTGCCCTTCCAGGTAATGAAGGTCGTGGTTATGTCCTTCGTCGTCTTCTCCGTCGTGCCGTAATGCACGGCCGTCGTCTTGGCATTTCTGATGCTTTCTTGTACAAACTTGTTCCAACTGTTGGTCAAATCATGGAAAGCTATTATCCAGAAGTTCTTGAGAAGAAAGACTTTATCGAAAAAATCGTTAAACGTGAAGAAGAAACCTTTGCACGTACCATCGATGCAGGTTCAAGCATGCTTGACGAGCTTCTTGCTAACCTTAAGAAATCTGGTAAAGATACGCTTGAAGGTAAAGATATCTTCAAACTTTACGATACTTATGGATTCCCAGTGGAATTGACAGAAGAGTTGGCTGAAGATGAAGGCTTCAAGATTGACCATGAAGGTTTCAAAGCTGCCATGAAAGAACAACAAGAACGTGCGCGTGCTAGCGTGGTTAAAGGTGGTTCTATGGGGATGCAAATGAAACCCTCGCCAACATCACTGAACCATCTGAGTTCTTGTACGAAGCTGAAACTGCAGAAAGCCGTTTGAGTGTCATCGTTGCTGATGATGCTCGTCATGATAGTGTAAATTCTGGTCAAGCACTCCTTGTCTTTGAACAAACACCATTCTACGCTGAAATGGGTGGACAAGTAGCAGACCACGGTACTATCTCAGATGCAGCTGGTACAGTCGTTGCGCGTGTTGTTGACGTTCAACGTGCGCCAAATGGACAAGCACTTCACACTGTTGAGGTTGGAGGTGAACTTGTTGTAGGTGCTGACTACAAACTTGAAATTGACCACACACGTCGTCACCGTGTTATGAAGAACCACACAGCGACTCACCTCTTGCATGCTGCCCTTCATAATATCGTTGGTGATCATGCTGTTCAAGCTGGTTCTCTTAATGAACAAGAATTCTTGCGTTTCGACTTCACTCACTTTGAGGCTGTAACTCCAGAAGAATTGCGTGCTATCGAAGAACAAGTCAACGAAGAAATCTGGAAAGCAACTCCAGTAACAACTATTGAAACAGACATTGACACTGCTAAATCAATGGGAGCTATGGCCCTCTTTGGCGAAAAATATGGTAAGAATGTTCGCGTCGTTTCAATCGGTGATTACTCTGTTGAGCTTTGTGGTGGTACGCACGTTGCCAACACTGCTGAAATCGGTATGTTCAAGATTGTCAAAGAAGAAGGTATCGGTTCAGGAACACGTCGTATCTTGGCAGTGACATCACGTGAAGCTTACCTTGCTTACCGTGAAGAAGAAGATGCCCTTAAAGCAATCGCAGCAACACTTAAGGCACCACAATTGAAAGAAGTACCTAACAAGGTTGCTAGCCTTCAAGAGCAGTTGCATGCTCTTCAAAAAGAAAATGCTGCTCTTAAAGAAAAAGCAGCAGCTGCAGCAGCTGGTGATGTCTTCAAAGACGTTAAAGAAGCTAACGGTGTTCGTTACATCGCTAGCCAAGTGGAAGTTTCTGACGCAGGTGCTCTTCGTACCTTTGCAGACCAATGGAAACAAGCAGACTACTCTGACGTCCTTGTCCTTGCAGCTCACATTGGCGAAAAAGTTAATGTCCTTGTAGCAAGCAAGTCTAAAGACGTTCACGCAGGTAATGTCATCAAGGTTCTCGCACCAATCGTATCAGGTCGTGGTGGTGGTAAACCAGATATGGCCATGGCCGGTGGTAGCGATGCCAATGGTATCCAAGATCTTCTTTCAGCAGTAGCAGAACAGCTTTAAGATGTGATACAATAAAAGAAACTTGAAAAGGTAGGATGAAAATCCTATCTTTTTTAATAGATTCACATTCTTGGGGGGATTATGGAAGATAAAAATGTTAGGGATTTTAACGATGTGCTTATATTCATAATTACAGTCTTTTTCTCGTTTTGTTTTTCACTGATGTATATTGAGTGGCAAAATTATTATAATCAACAAACTGACCGCTATTTAAATGGTTATGCTTATGTGACAGGTTTCAGTTCGGTTGATGCCTATGTGAAATTAACAGATTCTGATGTTCTAGCTGTCCAATCAACTGGCAATATCCAATATTCCGATAACTATATGATGTCTCAAAACTATCGTTATCATGATTCTTTTAAAAACACAGAGAAAACATCTCAAAAGGATAATCAATATTATTGTCTATCTATATATGATGTTAATGACACTAGTAATCAACCGATTGAGGTAGACCTTTTTAAGTTTGTACCAGAGTTAAAGAAAGGTAAAGAGATTAGAAATCTTAAAGCAAAGCTTTATGAAGAGAATCAGAAAGCCTATGTTCTTGTCACTTTTGAAGGCACAAAGGTAGGGCAAAATCGTGAGCCTGCTTATACTTTTGAGGTTTCAAAAGATGATAAAACATTAAAGCAAATAAGCAATTTTTCAGACACTAGTCTTTATGATATCGATACTATCCCAAAAGATACTATCCCAAAACAGGAACAAAGTGTAAAAGGCTATTTACCTCAGACTATTGGGATTATCAATAATCTTGGTAATAATCTTTTATCTAATGTTCATACTTTAGATTCGGGACGTGTTGCTATTGGTGTTGGGGCTTTTGATGGTACATCGAGAACGATTTATGACCAAAATTCTAAACTTCTAGAGATGGCTAAAAATGATAGTTATCAATTGGTAGTTACAGATAGTTTGTAATGATCAGGCAAAGACCCAAAGTCTTTTGGATTTATACAAAGAAGATGGTAAGACTAGTTTTGTAGACGGCTTGGTAGCTAAAGCAGATACAACAATTGATGGACAAGAACACCTCTTGTCAAATTTTCAGGATTTTGACAGATGGATATATCGAAACGTCAGCTTGACAAGAAAAGAGTTTAAATCTCGAGAGGATGTTCAAGCCATTTTATATAATCCGAATTCAACCTTGCTTCCGATTGGTGTTAACGCCTTAGATAATAGTCTCGTAACTTACGATTTAGCTTCAGGGCCTTTATATAGTTTTTATACTTATAGTATAGGTTCTGAAACAAGTAAACTAAAGAAAAGTATCGAACTAATTCAAAATTGGAGAGCTGGTTTTAAGGAGAATGAGGTCGTTAAGGAATTGTATTATGAGCAATACTATAGGAGTGACTACAGTCCCTATATAGAACGTATTGATACTGCAAATGCGAACCAAGAACCCAAACAAATCTTATTTATGCAAGAGAGTATTTTTGAATTGCTTCAATCAAATCCCTTTGAAAATGCGATGAAAGAGGGTGAAGATGCTTTCAACCGTATTATTAATGAAGGAGCACCTGTTGGTCTGTATTCCATTCTTGATGCACCTAGGGATGCTATTGATAATGGATCGTTTAACATTAGTCCAGATATGGTACAGAGAGGTTATCTTTTAGGTACAACTCCAAGTAATCAAGCGAAAGAAAAATATGGCATTAACGAATTTGAAGGTCCGAGAACACAGGCAGTGTCTAATAGTATGTCTTTTGTTCAAAATGGTAAGGCCATAACAGTAATAATCCCAAGGGAGGAAGAGTAGATGGCTTTAATTAAAGAGCTTTTCAAAGATAAAGTAAGAATCGTGATTATTCTTCTAGGAGCATTACTTGGCTTCTATCTTGCTTATAGGCACAAACCCATAGAGTCTTATTCACATAAAATTGAAACCATTAAGAGATCCACTCCTCTTCAAGATATTCGAACGGTTCAGGACAATGTGCTGTATCTTCCTAAAAATCAAAATTATGTCGCCCTGACTAAAGATTATCTGATACTATTTGATGAATACTACCATAGGGGTGAAGATATTAGGGATAACTATGACATCACTGATGAGGATTACTACAAGGTGATAGTTTATAACCCTTTTAACACCAAAAAAATTTACAAAAAATGGGATGTCTTGAAAATCTTACGAAAGGATTTTCCTGAAGAATATGTTAGTGATGTAGATCTTGACAAGGATATCAGTGGGAAAAGTTATCTTATCGTAACTACTTTGATTACTAATTCTGGTGGAGAACGTGATAGAATTGGCCGACGAAGGGTCTTTGATTTTGAGACTGGCAAGTTCGTGACGGGAGTTACTATTCAAGGTGGAGTAGATAAAGATGATAAACAGATTTACAAACGAGACTATTTTAGTAAATCGCTAAATGAAAGATTAGATTATTATGGACTTCGTATTCGGAATAGATCTAATGCAGTATTTCTAGAGTTGTCTGACCCAAATACTTTTAGAATTAGGGAATTAAACATCAGTTCCAATAAAGAACTTATGACAATTCTGAACAAGGAAGTTTCTGGAGAGTTGGTCTTCTTTGGAGATGATGCTCTAGAGCAGGTTTCTCATTTGCTAGCTAAGCCAGATCAGACGGATATGCTTAGTGGAACAAAACTTTCCGCTTCTGAGTCAAAGGATGGACAAGAGCATGATATCGGTTCGCTTCAAGACTATAATACCTGGGCAGAGTAAAAACATTATTGAAGAGCTGAACTTTCAGCTCTTTTTTCATGCTTAAAAAAGTTTAGTAATAATATTGAAATAATTGTAAAAAATATTTCAAAGGGGTATAATAGAAATATGAAAACGGTTCCAATTTTTATCAAACAGCCTAGAAAGTGAGAGTGATCAAAATGAGAAAGGCATATGTTTTTAAGGAACGTCAACGTTACTCAATACGTAAATATTCTTTTGGAGCTGCATCAGTCTTAATTGGTGCGAGCTTGATGCTTGGTGGACATGCTTTGGCTCAGGAACAAGCCAATGGCGCAAGTTCCAACAAGGACTATGAAGTTTTTGTAAATAATTCTGAACCACTTCAAATCGACCAGGCAACTTCAGAAGCTGTTACCGATGTCCTCAATCAACCAGCTTCAAGATCTGAAGCGCCAAGACCTAAGCTTGCCAGCAGTGAAGTTGCTTCTTCTGAAGCTAGTAGTGTAGTGGCTAGTGAGGCTGCTTCTTTGGAAGTACCGGCAGAGGTTGCTCATTCTGCATCTGCTGTTGCTTCTGTTTCTGGATCAGAAGTGGCTAGTCCACGTTCTGAAGTGTCATCAGTAGCTAGCTCTGAAGCGGCAAGTGAGACTAACCGTTCAGCAACTTCAGAAGTAGCAGAAGTTAGAGGTACTGACCGTGAAGCTGTCGAAACACGTCAACCTGGTGTGGATGGTCCTGTGACTGCTGACGGTTCTCTTGATATCCCATCAAACGGTACTTTCTATTTCCGTCGCACAACTGAAATTCGTACAGCGCCTATCATGGATATCAAGCCTACATTTGTCTTTAGTGCAGGTGACCATGTTATCTATGACAAGGTCTTGAAGAGAGACAATCATCAATGGATTTCTTACATTGGCTACGACTATGAACGCTACTACGCTGATATCGCAGCATTGAAGGCTGAAAACACTAGTAGCACCACTGAAGCAACTAGAGATGAAGTCATCCCTGAACGTGGTACTTATTACTTCACTAAACCTGCAGATGTGAAGAACCAACCTAGCTTGACTGCTAAGACTGAGTTCAATTTTGATCCTGGTATGTCAGTCAACTACGATAGATCTTTGCTCGCTGACAACCACCGTTGGATTTCTTATGTGTCCTACAATGGTACTCGTCGTTACGTTGACCTAGGTGCCGCTGCAGAGGCTGTAGCTAAACCAAGAGGCGATATCGCTATTGAAAGTCATGACAATGGTGACTTTAGTGTAGTTATCAGTAATGTTTCAGACCAAAACGGTATCCTTGGGGTATCTGTACCAATCTGGTCTGAAAAGAATGGTCAAGATGATATCATCTGGTACAATGCGACACGTCTTAACAACGGTAACTACAAGGTTAACGTTAGTCTAAGTGACCATAAGAATGAACGTGGTCTCTACAATGTTCATCTTTACTATGTTGAAACTAATGGTAAATTAGTTGGTGTGGGTGGCACAACTTACACAGTTCCTGCTAAGGTTGAAGAAACTCATACAACAACTAGTTATAGCCTTCCTGACTCAGGGACTTATACTTTCAAAGAACGCTCTAGCATTAAGGCAGAACCTCGTGTAGCAAGTCCAGAGTTGGCCTACTACGATGCTGGTATGTCAGTTAACTACGACAAGATTGTCAGTGGTGATGGTTATCAATGGCTTTCTTACCTCAGCTACAATGGCAACCGCCGTTATGTAGCCGTGGCTAAACTTGCTCAACAAGAAAGCAAACCAAGTGGCACTATCAATATTGAAAATCTCTCTAACCTTGGTTTCGACGTTCATATCACTAATGTTTCTGGTGGAGACAAGGCTATCCAAGGCGTAAGTGTTCCAGTTTGGACATCCAAAGACGGCCAAGATGATCTTGTATGGCACCAAGCTGACAGACAAAGTGATGGTAGTTACAAGGTTCGCATCAATGTTAGTGACCATAAGGCCGAAGCAGGCGAATACATCGTCCATCTCTACTATGTCCAAGACGGTAAGATGGTAGGTATCGGAGGCACTAGCACAACTGTTCCAGTTCAAAATGCAACCCGCCACAACCTTCCAGCTTCAGGTTCATATACCTTTACCGCTCGTACTGGCATCAAGACTCAACCTTTGGTAGCCAACCCAGATGTTAGCTATTACGATTCAGGAATGTCAGTCAACTATGACAAGGTTGTCAATAATGATGGCTATACATGGCTTTCTTACCTCAGCTATTCAGGACATCGTTTCTATGTGGCTATCGCACCAACGAGTGTGACTAAACCTGTAGAACAACCTGTTCAACCAAGTACACCATCATCTGGTACCTATACTTTCAAAGAACGCTCTAGCATTAAAGCAGAACCAAGTGTAGCGAGTCCAGAGTTGTCTTACTATGATGCTGGTATGTCCGTTAACTATGACAGATTGGTGACTGCAGATGGTCATACATGGATCTCTTATGTTAGCCATGGAGGCAACCGCCGTTACATTGCCATTGATGGTAAGGCAACCGCAGTTGCTCAACCAGCAAGTCCAAGCCTAGCGGCAACTGGTACTTATACCTTTACAAAACCTAGCTCTATCAAGGCTCAACCAAGTGTTGCTAGTCCAGAGTTAGCCTACTATGATAAAGGCATGTCCGTTCGCTATGACAAAGTCCTAACAGCTGATGGGCATACATGGTTATCTTATATGACTTATAGCGGTGCAAGACGCTATGTGGATATTTCTTAAGAGTTGTAACATCACCTTCTTTTGAGGGTGGTGTTTTTTGGTTTCAAGAGTTGAATCAATATATTGTTCAATATGTTTTAGAAACATTTGCTGTAAATTAGCGAAAGTTGTAAAATCAAGGTGAAAGTATGGGATTCGTTCTATGAGTAACTAGCATCTTAAGTTATAGAATAAGGATGTTGTAATTAGAGGTGTTCAATTATGTTAGATATTTTTGTTTTAGAAGAAGATTATTTTCAACAAGTTCGTCTTGAGGATGCTATCCATAAGTCTAAACAAATATATATTTTAAGAATTGGGAAGGTCGATTTATACGATAAACCCAATCAATTATTAGAGTGTATTACGGAAAGGGGTTCGCACTTACTGTTTTTTCTAGATATTGCAACTGATAGTGATATCGAAGGGGGAATATTGGTTGCTCAACAGATACGTGAGCGAGATCCTTATGCTAGTATTGTTTTCATCACAGCACATCCCGAACTCCTACCATCAACCTTTCAGTATCGCTTAGCTGCACTTGATTTTATTGACAAGAATTTGCCTGATATTGAATATAAAGATAGGATTATTTCTGATATTGGATTAGCACTTTCTAAAAATGGTCTGAGCCAAATAGAGTGTGCTTTTACTATAGATACAAAGAATGCAACTATACAAGTTCCTTTTCATAAGATACTCTATTTTGAAACATCTCCAACAGTTCATAAGGTGATTCTTCATACAACAGAAGAGCAAATTGAGTTCTATGGTCAATTGTCAAAAATTGTGAAACAAGATTGCAGACTATATAAATGCCATAAATCATTTGTTGTAAATCCCGAAAACATTGTGAGATTGGACAAAGAGTTAGGTATTATTTATTTTGAAAACGGAGAGTCATGCTTGGTTTCAAAAGCTAAACAAAAAGAGATTGTTGCTAAGATGCTTGTTCCAAAAAACATGGCAGTTTGATGTATATAGTATTTTTGTTTTAAAATGTTATTTTCTGATTATGACGAAAAAACGACCGTTTATGACTTCAATGAAAAATTTAGCTGTTTTTGTATTATAATTACCGAGTAAATTATCAGAAAAGGAATCTCACTCATGAAAAATACAAGTAAACTCATTGGTATTCTATCAGCTCTAATTGTAGTTATCCTTGCTGTTTTTTTGGTGACTAAGTTTAATAGTCATGAGTCGGCGCGTGTTAGCACAAGTAGTAGCCCAGCCAAGACGGTCAAGAAATCATCTTCAAGCTCAAGTAAAGCTGTTAAGAAGGATAAGAAATCAGCTCAATCATCATCTTCAGAAGTTTCAAATGAAGAAAATGACAATCAGGCCTCAGCAGTAGCACCTAAGGCTTCTTCTCAAGAACAAGCTCAAGCAGGTACTACAGATGGCGGACAAGTGGCTGAAGCAGCAGCTGGATCAGACAAGGTTAAATCTGAAAAGAATACAAATAATAGTCAATCTTCGCTTGACTTTGGTGCCCTTGATAATGGTGATATTAGCTCTCTTGTGGGAACTTGGACTAACGCGAATGGTGAATCAGTTACAATTAATGCTGATGGTACAATTATTAAAAACTCAACAGGTTATACTGCTCAATTGAAGCCTCAAAGAGTTTCAGACAATATTTTTTATGCAGGAGTATTCTCAGATACAAGCTCAGCTGCATTGAGAGCGATTTCTGGAGGTAGTAACGGCTCTGATTACCTTGTTATTGGTCAAGACCAAACTGCTGAAGGTTTCCCTTATTATCGTAACTAGTACGAAAAAAGATTGCTATTTATGAACTGCATCCCAAAAGTTAGACAGATAAAATCTAACTTTGTGGGGTGTTTTTTAATTGATTGAAGTGAAAAATGTTACAAACCACTGTCTTTTTTTGTAATAAAAATGTAAAATAAGTAAAGAGAACAATAAATCTCATTTTGAATAAGAGCGATTCGTTTATTAAAGGAACTGCTCCACCTTGGATCTATCTTAAGATTATGCTAGAGGAGTTATGTTATGCTTAACATCTATGTTTTAGAGGATCATTTTATCCAACAAAATCGTATTGAAGAGGTTATTCATACGATTCTTAAGAAAAATAACATTAAAGTGGGAGACTTTGAGGTTTTTGACAAGCCCAATCAACTGTTAGAGTCTGTTACCGAGAGAGGGTCTCATCAGCTCTTTTTCTTGGACATTCAAATTAAAGACGATACTAAAAAAGGTTTGGAAGTGGCTAAGCAGATTCGCAAGAACGACCCCTATGCCAATATTGTTTTTTTCACGACTCATTCAGAGTATCTTCCCTTAACTTTTCAATACCAATTGGCAGCTCTAGACTTTATTGATAAGTCTTTGGAGGGTGAGGATTTTCAAAAGCGTGTGGAAAGTATTATCTTATTAACCTGCAAAAAGATACAGAGTCAGAATCCAGAAGATGCTTTTCGGATTGAGAATGCTAAGACTGTTATTCAGGTTCCCTTTCATGATATCTTGTACTTTGAGACCTCGGATATCGTTCATAAGGTTATCCTTTATACTAAAAAGGAGCAGATTGAGTTTTATGGCAGTCTCTCTCAAATTGAAAAGAGCGACCCTAGGCTGTTTAAATGTCATAAGTCCTTCCTAGTTAATCCAGAAAATATCATCAAATTAGATAAAAGTACGGGGACGGTCTATTTTGAAAATGGTGGTATCTGCTATGTCTCAAAATTGAAACTAAAGAAATTACTTGAGAGAATCAGACTATGACAGCGATTAATTTTGTGTTGGATAATCTAGACTTTTTAGCGGAGATTATCCTCTTTATCCTCATTTATCAATACATTACCTCCGAGAAGATAAAGCTAAGATGGTATATCATCATCCCCTTGATTATCCGATTTTTGTTTGTGCTTTCTCCAGTCCTATCCTATGTTTTAGGGCATGCCTTCTTGGTTGTTTATTCCCTCTACAGAAATCGTTATGGCAATAGGTTATTAGATATTTTTTATGGCTTGTTTCCAATCGTCATAGAAAGTCTTGTTCACAATCTTATTATTTATGGGATTGCCTTAGTCATCAATCGTCATTATATGATAGTACTTAACCATTTCCATTTAAACCTTGTCATTGAGCTGCTAGTCTTTCCTGTGTTTTGGTTAATCATTAAGACCTTAAAAGTAGATTTCAAAGCGCTGAACTATGGTTTTAGAAAGTCATTTTCAAAGTACTTTTTATTACTCATAGATGTATCAATGTTATCTTATGCCCTCCTTCTTCAATATATTACATTTTTTGTGCAACAGAGCCCTGGAGGAAGAGATTGGCATGTTTATCTCGTGGTGACCTATGCTTTACTCTTTCTTGCGACCCTTGTTTATATCAATGCGACCTTCAGTGAGAGACTAAAAGAAGAAGTCCTACTCCAAAAAGATAGGCAAATGAGGGATTTGGCTCATTATAGTCAACAAATCGAGCAACTCTATACGGATCTTCGTCGCTTCAGGCACGATTACCTAAATGTTTTGTCTAGTATCAAATATGGCATTGACTCCAAGGATATGGCTATTATTTCCGATATCTACGATAACATCCTTGAAAAAACAAAGACTCGGATTGAGGGGAAACAGTACGAAATTGCCAACTTGATTAATATTAAAGATGAAGCCGTTAAAGGTGTCTTGGCTAGTAAAATTTTGGAAGTACAGGGACAGTCTATTACCATTCACCTTGAGGTCAGTGATATCTTTGAAGTATCAAGGATGGAATTGTTGGATTTCATAACAGTGTTGTCTATTTTTTTGGATAATGCTATTGAAGCTAGTCTGGATAGCAGTGCTAAAGAAGTAAACATTGCTCTTATCAGTGGAGAGACAAAGGTAGTAATAGTGGAGAATACCATTGCTCAAGAATCTATCAATACAGTCGGTATCTTTAGACTTGGTCGCTCAAGTAAAGGAGAAGGACGTGGTATAGGTTTGTCTACTGTTCGAGAGATTTTAGGGAAGTATCCTAATTGTTCTTTGTCAACACAATCTAAAGACTATCGTTTTAAACAGACACTAAATAGAAGATGTGGTTTGATTATGACGAAAAAACCACTGTTTATGACTTCAATGAAAAATTTAGCTGTCTATATATTATAATAACCTAGTAAATTATCAGAAAAGGAATATCACTCATGAAAAATACAAGTAAACTCATTGGTATCGTGGCAGCTCTTATCGTAGTTATTCTTGCAATCTTCCTGGTGACTAAGTTTAACAGCCATGAATCAGCTCGTGTTAGCACAAGTAGCAGTCCAGTCAAAACGGTTAAGAAGTCATCTTCAAGCTCAAGTAAGGCTGTTAAGAAGGATAAAAAACCAACTCAATCATCATCTTCAGCAGTTTCAAATGAAGAAAATGGAAATCAGGCCTCAGCAGTAGCACCTAAAGCTTCTTCTCAAGAACAAGCTCAAGCAGGCGCTACAGATGGTGGACAAGTGGCTGAAGCAACAACACCAGCTTCTCAAGTTGAAGGTGGTCGAGGTGCTTTGGACAGCTACATCTGGAACATTGACACTTGATGCGGAAACACCTGTCTATGCTGCGCCAGATAAAGACAGTGGAGCTGTTTCTAAACTTCCTGCAGGGGATGTTGATTGGGATAAATATGAAATTTTACCTGATGGAAACTGGTATAGTTTTGTTAAGGATGGTCAACGATACTACATTTCATATTCAGATGTAGGACATTGATAAAAGGTTCAAAAATGAAACATGATGGCATTTAAAGCTGTCGTGTTTTTACTTTATTTTCCATTTTTTTGGAAAAACAACGAATATATAAGTATAATTAGTCATTTTCCGATTATGACAAAAATTGGACAGTTTATGATTTAGGTGTGAACAAGTCAAATAAATTTGGTATACTAATGGACAAGTGAGAAATATTAAGTAATTTTTGTAAATTAGTTGTAATATTTGTCATCTAGTGTTACAATCAATCGGTAACAACAATTGGATAGAGAGAAATAATAATATGAAACGAGAAAAATTTTTACACGAACAACAACGTTTTTCAATTCGTAAATATTCTTTTGGGGCTGCGTCAGTTCTTTTAGGAGCTAGTTTGGTCTTTGCGGGTCAAGCTTTGGCTGACGAACACCATGAAGCTGCAACGACCTCAGATGCCACTTTGCGTGCGACTTCAGATAGTGATGCCGTAACAGCGGCTGATATTTTCAGTGGCGTAGCAACTAATGGAGTGGCATCAAGTGAGAAAGCTAGCGAAACCTCAACAACGAGTCAAACAGCCAGTGAAGTTGCTACTAGCGAAGCTAGAAGTGAAATGAGTGCTAGTACCTCACAAGCAGCAGATAAAATTTCTGAATCAACAACTGCTAGCTCAGAAGCGACAAGGAACACAAATGCTTCATCTGAAACAGCCACTAACCTTGATGTATCTGCCTTAACGAGAGCAGCTGTCAATACTAGTTTGGTGAGCCAACCAGCTACAACTACAGACAGCGACCTTCCAAGTCAAGGAACTTATGTCTACAAGGAACGTACAGAGATTAAGAATCAACCCAAGGTGTCTGCCAAGGCTGAATTTTATGTAAATCCAGGAGACAGCGTCCTTTACGATCAAGTCGTGACGGCTGACGGCTATCAATGGATTAGCTACAAATCATACTCTGGCGTGCGTCGTTATGCGCCAGTGAAACCAGTGGCAGCTGGTAGTGGTAACGGTAATAGTGGTAATGGGGATGGTAAGCCTTCTAATGGCACTCAAGCCACAACAGGTGCTTTGAACATCCCAGCGACAGGAACTTTCTACTTTACACGTGACACAAATATTAAGAAAGAACCAAAAGCAGACCTCAAACCTACTTTTGTTTTCAGTAAGGGTGACCATGTTATCTATGACAAAGTTTTGACTGCGGATAATCACCAATGGATTTCTTACCTTGGGTATGACTATGTTCGCTATTATGCAGATATTGCGACTTTGACACCTGCCAAAGCTGAAACACCAACTGTTAAACCAACAGAGACTAATCAAGCAAAACCAGAAACTACTGGTGCTGAAAAGCTTCCAGCAAGTGGTACTTATAATGTGACACGTAGCTTGAATGTTAAAAATGAACCTAAGGCTTCTGCAGAAACACTTTATACCTTGGAAAAAGGCTACAAAGTGAACTATGACAAGGTCTTGACTGCGGATAACCACCAATGGATTTCTTATATTAGCTATAGTGGTACACGTCGTTATGTGGATATTGCGACCTTGAAAGCTACTGAGTCTAAACCACAAGAAAACCGTGTTTCTGGTAACCTTACCATCAACAACCAAACCTCTAATGGATTTGATGTTGTCGTAACCAATGTTTCAGGTGGTGGCAAGACAGTTCAGGAAGTCCGTGTCCCAATCTGGTCAAATAAAGATGGTCAAGACGACCTTACTTGGTATCATGCCGATAAACAATCAGACGGTAGCTATAAGGTTCATGTAGATAAAGCCAGCCACAAGGGCGATGCTGGTACCTATTCTGTGCATCTTTACTATATGTTGGATGGTAAGCGAACTTATATTACCGAAACTACAGCTACAGTCCCTGAATCTCAAGTAACAGGAAAATTGACGATTACCAATCAAACCTCTAATGGCTTTGATGTTGTCGTAACTAATGTTTCAGGTGGTGGCAAGGCAGTCCAAGAAGTTCGTGTTCCAATTTGGTCAGATAAAGATGGTCAAGATGACCTCACATGGTACCATGCCGACAAACAATCAGATGGAAGCTACAAGGTTCATGTAGACACAGCTAGTCATAAGGGCGATGCTGGTACTTATTCTGTGCATCTTTACTATATGTTAGAAGGTAAGAGAACCTATATCACAGAAACTAAAGCTACAGTCCCTCAAGCTACGGAAACTCAAGTTACAGGGAAATTGACCATCAGCAACCAAACGTCTAATGGCTTTGATGTAGTCGTAACTAATGTTTCAGGTGGCGACAAGGAAGTTAAAGAAGTGCGTGTTCCAATCTGGTCAGATAAGAATGGCCAAGACGACCTTACTTGGTATCATGCCGACAAACAATCAGACGGTAGCTACAAGGTTCATGTAGACACAGCTAGCCATAAGGGCGATGCTGGTAACTATTCTGTGCATCTTTACTATATGTTGGATGGTAAGCGAACTTATATTACCGAAACTACAGCTACAGTCCCTGAATCTCAAGTAACAGGGAAATTGACGATTACCAACCAAACGTCTAACGGCTTTGATGTTGTGGTTACCAATGTTTCAGGTGGCGGCAAAGAAGTTAAAGAAGTCCGTGTTCCAATCTGGTCAGATAAGAATGGCCAAGACGACCTTACATGGTACCATGCTGATAAACAGTCAGACGGAAGTTACAAGGTTCATGTAGACACAGCTAGCCATAAGGGTGATGCTGGTACTTATTCTGTGCATCTTTACTATATGTTGGATGGTAAACGAACTTATATTACCGAAACTACAGCTACAGTCCCTCAAATCACTGAAACTCAAGTGACAGGGAAATTGACCAATAACGGTTCTTACTACAGTGTTCGTGGTAAATACGATGATATTATCATTGTCAATAAGAAGCATGGTCTTTCTAAGGACTACAATCCAGGTGAAAATCCTACAGCTAAGGCAGCTTTTGTTCGACTTCGTGATGATATGATTAATCAAGGGTTGAATGTTGGACGTTCATACAGTGGTTTCCGTTCTTACGATTATCAAAAGACTCTTTACGACAACTACGTAAGCCGTGATGGTCAAGCAGCTGCGGACCGTTACTCAGCTCGTCCTGGGTTCAGCGAACACCAAACTGGTTTGGTCTTTGACTTGACTGATAAGTCTGGTAACTTGCTTGAGGATGCACGAGCTAGTCAATGGCTTAAAGACAATGCACATAACTATGGCTTTATCGTGCGTTTCCAAGCAGGCAAAGAAGCTTCAACTGGCTACATGCCAGAAGCATGGCACATCCGCTATGTGGGTAAAGAAGCTAAAGACATCCACGATTCAGGATTGAGCTTGGAAGAGTACTTTGGTATCGAAGGTGGCGATTATGCTACTAGCAGCAAGCCTGCTGAAAGCAAACCAGCCACTACAGGTGCCATCAACCTTCCAGCGACAGGCACTTATACCTTCACAGGTCGTGCGTCAATCAAGGCAGAAGCTAAGGTTTCAAGCCCAGAGTTGGCCTACTATGATAAGGGTATGAGCGTTAACTACGACAAAGGTTTTGACAGCCGATGGTCATCAATGGCTTTCATACATGACAGCAAGTGGTGCTCGTCGTTACGTTGATATTGCAACAGTTAAAGCTACAGAAACTAAACCAGAAGTTAAACCGGTTGCTAAACCAGCGGACCAACCAAGTCTTCCAGCGACAGGCACTTATACCTTCACAGGTCGTGCGTCAATTAAGGCAGAAGCTAAAGTTTCAAGCCCAGAATTAGCTTATTATGACAAGGGTATGAGCGTTAACTATGATAAAGTTTTGACAGCTGATGGTCGTCAATGGCTTTCATACATGACAGCAAGCGGTGCCCGTCGCTATGTTGATATTGCAGCAGCCAAGACAGAAACTAACCAGAAGTTAAACCAGTTGCTAAGCCAGCGGATAAACCAAATCTCCCTGAATCAGGAACTTATACCTTTACAGGTCGTGCCTCAATTAAGGCAGAAGCTAAGGTTTCAAGTCCAGAGTTGGCCTACTATGACAAAGGTATGACTGTTAACTATGATAAGGTTCTCACAGCCGATGGTCGTCAATGGCTCTCATATGTAACAGCAAGTGGTGCTCGTCGTTACGTTGATATTGCAGCAGCCAAGTCAGAAGCTAAACCAGAAACAAAACCAGTTGCGAAACCAGCGGATAAACCAAGTCTGCCAGAATCAGGAACTTATACCTTCACAGGTCGTGCGTCAATCAAGGCAGAAGCCAAAGGTTTCAAGCCCAGAATTGGCTTACTATGACAAGGGCATGACTGTTAACTATGATAAGGTTCTCACAGCCGATGGCCGTCAATGGCTTTCATATGTGACAACAAGTGGTGCTCGTCGTTACGTTGATATTGCAGCAGCTAAGCCAGAAGCAAGTCAACCAGCCGCAAAACCAAGTCTCCCAGAATCAGGGCGTTATACCTTCACAGGACGTGCGTCAATCAAGGCAGAAGCTAAGGTTTCAAGTCCAGAGTTAGCCTACTATGACAAGGGTATGAGTGTTAATTATGACAAAGTTTGACAGCCGATGGTCACACATGGCTCTCATACATGACAGTGAGCGGTGCTCGTCGTTACGTTGATATTGCTTAATGAAGGAATGAATCAGGTTGGACAATGTGTCCAGCCTTTTTTGATAGCCTTTCTTTATCATGAGATTGAATTTTTCAATTTTTGTGACGTCTTTTGGAGTGCTATAATGGTTAATATAGAATCGAGGTTACTATGAAAATCGCATTGGTACAGATGGATGTTGCTCACGGACAGCCTGTGGAAAATAAAAAGCACGTGAAAGAGATGTTGGAAAGGACGCTTGATGACAATCCCGATGTTATTGTGCTTCCTGAAATGTGGAATACAGGCTATGCTTTAGATGAACTGAATGGGCTTGCAGACAAGGAAGGTTTGGACTCTCAAGAACTCTTGTCTCATTTTGCTAGGAAACATGCTGTGGCTATTATCGGAGGGTCCGTTGCTATTGAGAAGGACGGCAAATTCTACAACACGACCTACGTCTACAATAAGTCTGGGGACCTAATCAATACCTACAGCAAGGTCCATCTCTTTGGCCTCATGGCAGAGGACCAGTACATGTCTGCTGGGTCTTCGGAGTCTGTATTTGAGCTTGATGCTGTGACAGCTGCTAGTGTCATTTGTTATGATATTCGTTTTCCTGAATGGGTGCGAACACAGATGGCACAAGGGGCCAAGGTACTTTTTGTGGTAGCGCAGTGGCCAGAACCTCGTGTGCAGCAATGGGAGATTTTGTTAAAGGCGCGTGCGGTTGAAAATCAAGCTTTTGTAGTTGCTGTTAATCGTGTCGGAACAGGACCAGACGATGTCTTTTCAGGGCATTCTATGGTTATCGATCCACTTGGAAATGTGGTCTTAGAATCCAAGGAGCATGAGGAGGGCATTTTTACGGCCGATATTAATCTTGAAGAGGTAGATAAGGTTCGAGGTCAGATTCCTGTTTTTGAGGATCGTCGCACGGACTTGTATCATTAAGGAGCGTTTATGTTATTTGAAGAATCGGACTTATTGAAGGCATTGCCAGAACAGTTTTTTGCAGGTTTGGTTGCTAAGGTTAATGCCAAGGTGGCGGAAGGAGCAGATGTTATCAATCTCGGTCAAGGCAATCCCGACCAACCGACCTATGACCATATTGTTGAGGCGCTGTGTCTTTCAGCGAAATCCTGCTAGCCATAAGTATTCACAGTTTCGAGGCAATCGTCCTTTTAAGGAAGCAGCTGCTAGTTTTTACAGGAAACATTATGGGGTCGATTTGGATGCAGAGCGTGAGATTTGTGTCATGGGTGGAGCTAAAATTGGACTAGTGGAATTGCCTCTAGCTTTGATGAATCCTGGCGACCTCTTGCTCTTGCCTGACCCAGGTTATCCAGATTACTTGTCAGGAGTGAGTTTAGGCCGTGTGACCTATGAAACCTTTCCTTTGACGGCTGAAAATGATTTCTTGCCAGATCTGGATGCCATTCCAGAGGAGACAGCTCGCCGTGCTAAGTTTATCTATATCAATTATCCGAATAATCCGACGGGGGCTGTGGCGACTAAGGCTTTTTATGAAAAGTTAGTTGCCTGGGCTAAGACCTACGAAGTAGGTGTGGTGAGTGATTTAGCCTATGGAGCTTTGGGTTATCAGGGCTATGAGAATCCTAGCTTCTTGTCAACGCCTGGTGCTAAAGATGTGGGCATTGAGTTCTATACTTTCTCGAAAACCTTCAATATGGCTGGTTGGCGTCTGGCCTTTGCGGCTGGGAATGAGCAAATGATTGAAGCCTTAAATCTGATTCAAGACCATCTTTTTGTGGGAATCTTTCCTGCCTTGCAGGAGGCTGGGATTGCAGCCCTCTCAGACCCTAAATCTGAGGAGGCTGTTGCTCAACTGAATGCGACTTATGATAGCCGTCGAGATGCTTTTGTCCAGGCAGCTGCTAAGATTGGCTGGCAGGCCTTTCCATCCAGAGGTTCTTTCTATGCTTGGATGCCTGTGCCAGAGGGGTATACCAGTGAGAGTTTTGCGGATCTTTTGCTTGAGAAGGCCCATGTTGCTGTGGCACCAGGTAAAGGATTTGGTCTTGCGGGTGACGCTTATGTTCGTATTGGGCTTTTGGTAGAGCCAGAGCGTCTGGTAGAAGCGGTCAATCGTATCGCCAACTTGCATTTATTTAATAACTAGATAGCAATCATGAACCAAGTAGTTGAAAAAGACTGCTTGTTTTTTTTCATGTTAATTTCAATTTTTCTTGACAAATGAATAAAAATACAATAAACTAGTTACATATTTATTCAAAAGGAGTGCATAAATGAAAATTTCAATCGTTGGTATCACTGGTTATAGTGGTTTAGAGTTAGTTAAAATTTTGAATAATCATAAAAAAGTGGAACTTGTTTCTATTCACGCAACCAAGGAAGTGGGCCGACGATTGTCTGATGTGTATCCCTATCTGACAGGTGTTTGTGACTTAGAAATTGAAGCTTACAATGCGGAAAAGATTATGCAAAAGGCGGATCTGGTTTTCTTTGCCACACCTTCAGGAGTCGCTAGTACGCTAGCAGAGGAATTTGTTCTGGCTGATTTTCCTATTATTGATTTGTCTGGCGATCATCGCTTGCCAGCAGATGTTTATCAAGAATGGTATAAAAAATCACCTGCTAAGCACAGTGTTTTGAATAAATTTACATATGCATTATCAGAATATGCAGATGTGAAGGATAAGAAATTTATTGCCAATCCTGGATGCTATGCGACAGCGACAGAGTTAGCCTTGATTCCTTTGGTGGCAGTTAGTTTGATTGAGACGGAGAGTGTCATTGTGGATGCTAAGTCTGGTTTAACTGGTGCGGGTAAGGCTTTGAGTGAGTCTAGTCATTTTGTCAATGTTCACGATAATTACGTGACTTATAAACTCAATCATCATCAGCATATTCCTGAGATTGTTCAAACCTTGCAGGTCTTTAATCCGGAAATGCCTGAGATTCAGTTTTCAACGTCGCTTTTACCCGTTAATCGTGGAATCATGGCTACGGTTTATTGTAAGTTGAAGAAGAACGTGACTGTAGCTGATGTAGCTTCAGCATTCACAAAGGCTTATAGTGATAAACTCTTTGTACGTGTGCAAGACAGTTTGCCAGAACTACACAACGTTATTGGATCGAATTTACAGATATTGGCTTTGCCTATAATGAGAAAACCAATGTTCTGACTGTTATTTCGGTCATTGATAATTTGATCAAGGGTGCTGCTGGACATGCAGTGCAAAATCTCAACCTCATGCAGGGGTGGGATGAGACAGAAGGTTTGCTTCTGACACCGTCATACTTGTAGATGTAAGCATAGAGTTAGGAGAAAAAATATGAAAGTCATTGAAGGAACAATTGCCAGCCCGTTAGGATTCTCAGCAGATGGGCTACATGCAGGATTTAAAAAGAGAAAAATGGATTTTGGTTGGATTGTCTCTGAAAAACCAGCCAGTGTGGCAGGTGTTTACACGACCAATAAGGTTATCGCAGCTCCTTTGATTGTGACCAAGACCTCGGTAAAAAAGGCTGGGAAAATGAAGGCCATCGTTGTAAACTCAGGTGTAGCCAATTCTTGTACAGGGACTCAAGGATTGGAGGATGCTTACACCATGCAGGAGTGGACCGCTGAAAAGTTAGGTGTTGAACCAGATTTGGTTGGTGTGGCTTCTACAGGGATTATCGGTGAGTTGCTACCAATGGATACACTGAAAAACGGTCTTTCCAAGTTAGTGGTTAATGGTAATGCTGATGATTTGCTAAGGCGATTTTGACGACAGATACAGCAACTAAGACTATTGCTGTGACGGAGACTTTTGGTCGTGATGTTGTCACTATGGCTGGTGTCGCTAAGGGTTCAGGCATGATTCACCCGAATATGGCAACCATGCTTGGGTTTATTACTTGTGATGCCAATATTTCTAGTGACACCCTTCAATTAGCCTTGAGCCAAAATGTGGAAAAGACCTTTAATCAGATTACAGTTGATGGGGATACATCAACTAATGATATGGTTCTTGTCATGTCAAATGGTTGCACGCTCAATGAAGAGATTCTGCCAGGTACACCAGAATTTGATAAGTTTTCAAAAATGCTTAATTTCGTGATGCAAGAACTGGCTAAGAAAATTGCCAAGGATGGTGAAGGTGCCAATAAACTCATCCAAGTTGATGTGGTTAATGCCCCTAATGCCCTTGATGCTCGTATGATGGCAAAATCTGTTGTCGGTTCAAGCCTGGTCAAAACAGCCATTTTTGGTGAAGATCCTAACTGGGGGCGTATTCTAGCTGCTGTTGGTTATGCCGGTGTGGACGTTCCTGTGGACAATGTTGATATTATGCTTGGCGGTCTGGCAGTCATGCTAGCCTCTAGTCCTGTGACCTTTGATGATGAGGAAATGAAAGACATCATGCATGAGGATGAAGTGACCATTACGGTAGATCTTCATGCTGGACATGAAAAAGGAACCGCTTGGGGTTGTGATCTTTCTTACGATTACGTTAAGATTAATGCCCTCTATCACACTTAGACTATCTAAGGAAAAGGAGTTAACTGATGACTACTGAATATATTGTAATTAAGATTGGTGGAGTAGCCAGTAAACAGCTAACTCCTGAGATACTGACCAAACTGTCAGAATGGCAGCAGGCTGGTCAAAAAATAATCATCATCCATGGGGGTGGTTTTGCTATTAATCAGCTGATGGAGGAGAATCATATTCCAATTCACAAGGTCAATGGTCTTCGTGTGACTGGTCAGTCAGATATGGCCTTGATTAGAGAAGCTTTGGTTGACATAGTTGGGAAAAACTTAGCAGGTGAGCTGACAACTGCAGGTTTGCCAGCCTATCAGGTCATAGATGAGCTTCCGGACCTTGTTCATGCTGATTTCTTAGATCAAGAGACCTATGGTTTTGTGGGTGAAGTCAAAAACATCACTAATCAAACCCTAGTGACCCTCCTATCTCAAGGCAAACTTCCCTTGATTCCTAGTCTAGGCTATAGTGAGCAGGGGGATTTGCTCAATATCAATGCCGATTACCTTGCTAGAGCTGTGGCAATTAGTCTAGGTGCCAAAAAACTTATCCTCATGACAGATGTCAAAGGAGTTTTAGAGAATGGTCAGGTTTTGGAACAGCTGAACTTTGTGGACGTTCAGAAAAAAATAGATTCAGGTGTGATAACTGGAGGCATGATTCCTAAAATTCAAAGTGCTGCTCAGACAGTTCAAGCTGGTGTCGAGCAGGTCATTATTGGTGATAACCTGACAGACGGTACCATAATCAAGGAGTAAACAATGACAAAACTATTTTCAAATTATAAGCGGGCAGCGATTGATTTTGCTTCGTCTCAGGGCAATTATTTGACGGATACAGATGGCAAGACCTACTTGGATTTTTCATCAGGTATCGGGGTAACCAATCTGGGTTACCATCCCCATGTCAATCAGGCTTTGACAGAACAGGTGGGGAAGATTTTGCACCAGCCTAATCTTTATCACAATCAGTTGCAAGAAGATGTTGCTGACCTTTTAATTGGTGACAAGGACTATCTGGCCTTTTTCTGTAACAGTGGTGCAGAGGCCAATGAGGCAGCCATCAAAATCGCCCGTAAGGCTTCAGGTAAACAAGAAATCATTACCTTCCAAAATTCCTTCCATGGTCGAACGTTTGGATCTATGTCTGCCACTGGTCAGGATAAAATCAAACAAGGTTTTGGTGAAGGTGTGCCCCACTTTAGCTATGCTATTTCAATGACATAGACAGTGTCAAGGCCCTAGCTAGTGAAGGAACTGCAGCTATTATGCTGGAGTTGGTTCAAGGGGAATCAGGTGTGCAACCTGCGGATCAGGACTTTATTAAGGATTTATCTAATTTTTGTAAGGAGACAGGTATTTACCTCATTGTAGATGAGGTTCAGACAGGAATTGGTCGTACTGGTAAGCTCTTTGCTTATGAGCACTACGATATTGAATCAGATATCTTTACTCTGGCCAAAGGTTTGGCCAATGGGGTGCCAGTTGGAGCCATGCTTGCCAAGTCCTCCCTTGGGGCAGCTTTTTCTTACGGAAGTCATGGCTCTACCTTTGGAGGAAACAAACTGGCCATGGCGGCTGCCAAGGCTACGCTTGAAGTTATGTTGGCTCCAGGATTTCTGGATACTGCTCTTGAAAATGGAAACAAGCTACAAGCACAATTGCAGGCAGCTTTATCTGATAAAGAGACAGTTACCACTGTACGTGGTTTGGGCTATATGATTGGGATTGAGACCACTGGCGATTTGGGAGAATTGGTTCAGGCAGCTAGAGATAAAGGGTTGATTGTCTTAACTGCAGGGACAAATGTGATTCGACTCTTGCCACCAATCACCCTAAGTGATGCTGAAATCGAAAAGGGTGTGGCTATCCTATCAGAAATATTTGACTAGAACATAAAAATCACTTGATTCTTGAATCAAGTGATTTCTTTTACTCATTGTCAGTAGCAATCTCGCTGAGAAGTCCTTTAGCTGTTGTTGTTGGCAGAATACGGACACGATTAAGTGAGAGGAGACCATCCTTAGCACTAGCTAGCCCTTCGTTAGTTGTCAGTCCTAACTTGTATGTTTTCTTAGCTAGGTCCAGTGTCGTTTGATTGTAGCGACCTGATGGGTAGGCAATGGTATTGACCTTGGTATTGAGTTTGTTTTCAAGGAAGTCAATAGAATCCGTTAATTCAACCTTTTGTGTTGCCTTGTCAGTGGCTGATAAATCAGGGTGGTTAACCGTATGAGACTGGAAGCTCATGCCGTGCGCCATCATTTCTTTCATCTGCTTGACGGTAAGATTTCCAGCATTTCCTTTCTTAACGAAGCCAGTGATCACATTGTTGGTTGCCTTAGCCTTATATTTTTTGAGAATCGGATAGGCAATCGTATAGAAGTCTTCGTTACCATCATCAAAGGTCAGCCAAACAACCTTCTTAGCAGGCAAGGCGTTTTCAGTGAAGGCCTTATAGGCTTCTTCAGGCGTTAGGAAATAGTAACCTGCCTTTGACAAAGCCTTGATTTGTGCTTCGAAGAGGTCTGGGTCAACGATAAGGTTAGCGTTAGAAGCTTCAGATGGATCCATGACGTGTACCGCATGATACATGAGGATAGGGATTTGGACAGGTTCGTCATAGGTTTTCCATTTAGCTATCGTCTTAGACTGACTGGTCTGAGACTGTTGTTGCTTGTTTTTCGACTGATTTGGTCGGTTAAGCATAAAGACTGCCAGTAAGCCAAGAAGGACGAGGTTTAGGATAAGTAGAAGAAGGTTCAGTTTTTTTCTGTTAGCTTGAGTTATTTTTTTCTTTTGAGAAGTCATTGTATCCCCTTTCAAATAGGTCTAGCTATTATTCTAACAAAAATGGGGTGAAAATGCACAGAATTTTCAGTAAAAAAAGAATACTTGTCTTCTTAAAAGGCAACAATATTCTGTCAATTCCGATAGAAATGTGGTACAATTAAAAAAATGTATGTTTTTAAGGAGAAATCGTAAATGTCTATTAAAATTGGATTGCTTGGCTTTGGTACAGTAGCTAGCGGTATTCCTTTCCTCTTGAAGGAAAATGGTGAAAAGGTTCTTGCAGCCTCACGTGACCAACTCGAAATTGCCAAAGTTTTGGTTAAAGATGACGAGGAAAAAAATCGTCTTATCGCTGCCGGAAACGACTACAATTTTGTCACAAATGTTGACGAAATCCTTAACGATGAAGAGATTCAAATCGTTGTTGAATTGATGGGTCGTATCGAGCCAGCTCGTACCTTCATCACAAAAGCACTTGAAGCAGGTAAAAACGTTGTTTCTGCTAACAAAGACTTGATTGCTACTCATGGAAAAGAGTTGATTTCTCTTGCCCAAGATAAGGGGGTGGCTTTCTACTATGAAGCTGCTGTTGCTGGTGGTATTCCAATTTTGCGTACTTTGGCTAACTCTTTGACGTCTGATAAGGTGACACGTATCCTTGGTGTACTCAACGGAACATCTAACTTCATGATGACTAAGATGGTTGACGAAGGTTGGTCATATGAGGACGCTCTTAAGACTGCCCAAGAACTTGGTTATGCCGAAAGTGATCCAACTAACGACGTTGAAGGTATTGACGCTGCTTATAAAGCTGTTATCCTTAGCCAATTTGGATTTGGTGCCACAATTGATTTCGACGATGTGACTCACAAGGGGATTACAAACATCTCTACTGATGATGTAGCTGTTGCTCAAGAATTGGGTTATGTCATCAAATTGGTTGGTGATGTGCGTGAAGTAGAATCAGGTATCTCAGCAGAAGTGTCCCCAACATTCTTGCCAAAAAACCACCCACTTGCTAGCGTCAACGATGTCATGAATGCAGTCTTTGTTGAATCTATCGGTATTGGCGAATCAATGTACTACGGTCCAGGTGCTGGTCAAAAACCAACAGCAACATCTGTTTTGGCAGACATTATCCGTATTGCTCGTCGTCTTTCAGATGGCAATGTTGGTAAACCATTCAACGAGTTCCGTCGTGACTTGCCATTGGCTAATCCAGCGGATGTTAAGAGCAACTACTACTTTGCTCTTGATACGCCAGACGAAAAAGGTAAAATCCTTCACTTGTCTGAAATCTTCAACTCAGAAGATATTTCATTTGAACAAGTCTTGCAACAAAAAGCAAATGGCACAACAGCTCGTATCGTTGTGATTACACATGCTATGTCTAAGACACAGCTCAAAGCTGTTACTGAAAAACTTGAAGCAGCAGAAGACTTCACTGTTGTCAACACATTGAAAGTTTTGTCTAACTAATTGATAAGCCCATACTGGTGCATATAAGAAAGGTATTCAAGGAGAAAAGTCGCTAATGGCTTTCCTCCTTTTGGTGTATTATTATGAAAATTACTGTTCCAGCAACATCTGCCAATATTGGTCCAGGTTTTGATTCTGTGGGTGTTGCCGTTTCTAAATATTTGACAATCGAGGTGCTTGAGCCGGCAGATGCATGGCATATTGAACACGATTTGGGAAATATTCCTTCAGGTGAAAATAACCTCCTCATTTCAACAGCCTTGCAAGTGAAGTCTGATTTGCAGCCCCATAAATTGGTGATGACATCAGATATTCCCTTGGCGCGTGGTCTCGGTTCTTCAAGTTCTGTTATTGTCGCAGGAATCGAGTTGGCCAATCAATTGGCAGACTTGAAGCTCTCAGACGATGATAAACTTGATATTGCGACCAAGATTGAAGGTCACCCGGACAATGTTGCTCCAGCTATTTTTGGGAATCTTGTTGTGGCATCTTATGTGGACGAACATGTTAATAGCATTGTTACAGATTTTCCAGAGTGTGCCTTTGTAGCCTTCATCCCGAGCTATGAACTTAAGACGTCTGATTCACGTGGGGTGCTTCCAAGTGACTTGTCTTACAAAGAAGCTGTAGCTGCATCATCTATTGCCAACGTTGCCATTGCTGCCCTCTTTGCAGGTGATTTGGTTAAGGCAGGACGTGCTATCCAAGGAGACATGTTCCACGAACGCTACCGTCAAAAAAATTGGTTAAAGAATTTGCGACTATTAAAGAATTGTCAGGCCAATACAGTGCTTATGCGACCTACCTCTCAGGTGCTGGCCCAACAGTTATGACCTTGACGCCAAAGGAACAGGCTGAGGCTCTTAAAACGGCAATAGATGGTCTTGGTTTAGATGGTGAAACCTTCATCCTATCTGTGGATAAAGCAGGTGTTGTCGTTGACTAGAAAAAATCAAGGGCTACTCTTTGGTCTAGCGACTTATATTCAATGGGGATTTTTATCCCTTTTTTGGAAGCTTCTAGCAGGTGTTTCGGCTTATAATACCTTCTCATGGCGGATTGCTTTTACTGTAGTGACTATGTTGGTCTATGCCTTAGTTGCTAAGCAAAATGCACGTTTTAAAGATGAGCTAGTCGAACTTTGGCAGGATAAGAAAGTCTTACTTCGCATGCTACTTGCCAGTTTTCTCATAGCGGCCAACTGGTTGATTTATATCTATGCTGTGGGTCATGGTCAAGCGACGCAAGCTAGTCTGGGCTATTATATTATGCCTATTGTTTCTATCCTGTTTGCCCTTATTTTTCTTCGTGAATCATTGAGCAGAACCATGTGGGCAGCAGTAGTGTTGGCCTTTATAGGAGTGCTGGTTCTTGTTGCCAATACAGGAAAACTTCCCATGGTTTCTTTGGGGCTAGCTCTGAGCTTTGGTTTCTACGGTCTCATCAAAAAAGGGGTTAGGCTCTCCAGTGACGTAGCCATGCTAGTAGAAAGTGGATTGCTACTGCCTTTTGTAGCTATCTATCTCATTTTCTTTTCTCCAGAAGCATTTTCTTCCTATTCGAGCATGGAAATGTTTCTCCTAGCCATCTCAGGTGTGGTGACCGCTGTTCCCTTGCTTTGCTTCTCGGAAGCAGTCAAAAGGGCACCGCTTAACCTTATTGGTTTCATCCAGTATCTTAATCCTACGATTCAACTTCTCGTAGCCATTCTCATTTTTGGTGAGACGGTCAGCTTTGGAGAATTGAAAGGCTTCCTCTTTATCTGGATAGCCATCCTAGTCTTTGTAACAGGCCAAATAGTAACATTTCGTAGAAGTTCCTGATAGCTATCGGGAACTTTTTATGATGTCGTCCTAAAAATGAGCAAACTTTATCTGACAATTTTAGAACTTTAAGATATAATAGTAGTATTAGATTAAAATAGCGGAGAATTTTATGCGAAAAATGAAAAAGCTAGTGGGCTATCTGATTCTGCTCGCTATCCCAGTTGCTATCGCTGCGGCCTTGTTTATCTTTAACGGTTCGGGTTATCGCTTGTCAGAACAAGATGCAGCAGACATTGCTTACAAAAATGCGGGTGTCAAAACTTCGGAGATTTCTCAATCAACAGTTTCGAAATCACGTTCTGGACTTCACGGAAGTTATGAGATTAGTTTCACAACGTCAGACAACCATTTTGAGTATACGATTGACGGTCAGTCAGGATCTATTTTGAAACATAAGAGTGACCATCCAACCTCTAAGGATGAAGATGATGCTCAAAAAGGTGAAGAACCTAAAGACGAGACTCAAACTAGTGAAAGCAAGGAAGAGACAGCAGTATCCAAAGAAACTGCACAAACGACAGCTCTTAACCATGCTGGCCTAGCTGAGGGTTCTGTGACAAACTTGAAAACAGACTTGAAGACTGAAGGAGACGGTAAAGTCTACAATATCAGCTTTGATTATGCGGCTAGTGGTCTACGTTATAAATACGCGGTAAATGCTGATTCAGGAGCTATCGTAGCTTATACAACTGAGTACCTCACAGGAGCTACCACTCCTGCTCAGTAGGTCGCAGATAGAGTGAAAGTCCTCCTCCTTATCATTGAGGAAAATCCTTGCAATTTCTCTGAAATGGTGTAAACTTAAAGTGAAAACGGTAACATTAGCTTTAAAGTTGCCGTAGAATCAAGGAGGCTTTGACCATGAAAGAATTCCAAGCATTTAAAGACACGCTTAGCAATAAGGCTCTCAAAGCCATTTACGAAGAAAGTAAATTGGAAGTTCAAGATGAAACAACCGAAGGTACAGAAGCCTTCTCACTAGCCTTGGCAACCCAAATGGCTATCAATCTACTTGAAAGCTATGAAAAATGGCTAAAAGAAGAAAGAGCTAAGGAAGAAAAATAAGATGAAATCCTTGTCAGAAGACAGGGATTTTCGCTTGGAAGCGGAATAGTTGTGTCAAGTCTATGTCGGTATTCTCCACAATTTCATTTGTCTTGAGATTAAAAATGTGATAGAATAAGACCATTCAGAGGTGCTTTGAGGCCCATTTGTCACAGGAAGCGGTGGTACTGAGAAATCCGCACAAATGTCAAAGCTGGTTGCTGATGGTCAAATTGAATCAAGAAAGCTGTGAGTGGTTGCCACTCAAAATTGGGTGGTACCGCGGATACACATTCGTCCCTGTCATGTTTATGGCAGGGACGATTTTTTGTAGAAAGTGAGGAAGGAAGGTGGCGCAAGCACAATTACCAGAACGATTAGAAATTGCGTTTTCCAGAATTACAAATTTTTTCAATATTAAACGATCTATTTGGATATTAATTCTAATATTTGTACTATAAATATATATAATACAAAGAAGGTAGAAATAAGAATTATGGAAAATATTTTAGATAAAAAGGAAATGGATTCTTTAGATAGCTTAAATAATCGCTATAAAAAACTTACAGAACCAGGTCACTTAGCAAAAATTGGAGAACGAGCAATAAAAATTGTTCCAAGTGAAATAAAAACCCTTCTCAACGGAGTTGGAAATTCTATTTCTGAACAAGAGCTCTACATACAAGCTATGGAACAAATTTCTAATGGTTTTAGAATAATTGAAGAACAGGCTGCAAAATTATCAGTCAGTAAACAAAAAATAGTTCAAAATTTACAAAAGTACGAGAAACTAGATAGTTATCAAGATATTCCAAAACTTCGATGCTATAGTATCTCAAAGTGTGTAGATAATTTTCGAACTATAAATTTATTTACAGCTTTTCTCGAAGGGGGTGGAACCGGCTTTTTTGGATTTGCTGGCCTTCCTTTTAATCTTGTTTTAAGTATATTTATTTATTTTAGAGCAGTTCAATCAATTGCCATGTATTATGGGTATGATGTAAAAAATGATAATGAAGAACTTATAATTGCTAATTCAGTTTTTATTAACGCTTTAAGTCCGTCAAAATCAGATACAAATAATGAGCTATCTGCTGTAATTACTAAAGTAATGCTAATGAGTAAAGCTACTATTATTAAAGAGACTTCGAAAAAGACTTGGTCTGATATGGCTGCCAGGGGTGGTATTCCATTACTTCTTACACAATTGAGAGCATTGTCTCATAAAAGTGCTGCTAAAGCTCTAGAGAAGACCGGTCAGAAAGGATTAGAAACTAAATTATTTAAAGATACTTTTGAGTTAATTGGAAAAAAATTAACTCAAAAAATGATAAATAAATCTATTCCCTTTGTTTCTGCTGGTATCGGTGCATTTCTGGATACCGCACAAATGAAAAGAGTATTAGAGTACGCTGATATTTTTTACCAAAAACGTTTTATTGCAGAAAAAGAATCACGTATTCTTTTGTTAAAGGAATGGGAAGAAAATTCTATAATTGAAGCCGAATTTATAGATTGAGATAACTAGAAAGGACACACACATGTCTAAAGAACTTTCACCTAAATACAATCCAGCCGAGGTTGAGGCTGGTCGTTACCAAAAATGGCTTGACGAAGATGTTTTCAAGCCTTCAGGCGATAAAAAGGCTAAGCCTTATTCAATCGTTATTCCACCACCAAACGTAACTGGTAAACTTCACCTTGGTCACGCTTGGGATACAACTTTGCAAGATATCATCATCCGTCAAAAACGTATGCAAGGTTTCGATACGCTATGGCTTCCAGGTATGGACCACGCCGGTATTGCCACTCAAGCCAAGGTTGAAGCCCGTTTGGCTGAAGACGGCATCTCTCGTTATGACCTTGGTCGTGAAAAATTCCTCGATAAGGTTTGGGAATGGAAAGACGAGTATGCCTCAACTATCAAGCAACAATGGGGTAAGATGGGACTCTCTGTAGATTACTCTCGTGAGCGTTTCACACTTGACGAAGGTCTTTCAAAGCGGTTCGTAAGGTTTTTGTAGAGCTCTACAAGAAAGGCTGGATCTACCGTGGTGAATTTATCATCAACTGGGATCCAAAAGCTCGTACAGCCCTCTCTGATATCGAGGTTATTCACAAGGATGTCGAAGGTGCCTTCTACCACATGAACTACATGTTGGAAGACGGTTCACGTGCCCTTGAAGTAGCAACAACACGTCCTGAGACTATGTTTGGGGATACTGCTGTAGCGGTTAACCCAAATGATGACCGTTATAAAGATTTGATTGGTAAAAATGTTATCTTGCCAATCTTGAACAAGCCAATCCCAATCGTTGGGGACGAACACGCAGACCCTGAATTCGGTACTGGTGTGGTTAAAATCACTCCTGCCCACGACCCTAATGACTTCTTGGTTGGTCAACGTCATAACTTGCCACAAGTCAATGTTATGAACGATGATGGTACCATGAATGAATTGGCTGGTGAATTCAACGGTATGGACCGCTTTGAGGCACGTAAGGCTGTTGTTAAGAAATTGGAAGAAATCGGTGCCCTTGTTGAAATCGAAAAGATGACTCACTCAGTTGGTCACTCAGAGCGTACAGGTGTGCCAGTTGAGCCACGCTTGTCTACACAATGGTTCGTTAAGATGGATCAATTGGCGAAGAATGCCATTGCTAACCAAGACACAGACGATAAGGTTGATTTCTACCCACCTCGTTTCAACGATACCTTCCTCCAATGGATGGAAAATGTCCACGACTGGGTAATCTCTCGTCAGCTCTGGTGGGGTCACCAAATTCCTGCTTGGTACAATGCTGAGGGTGAAATGTACGTTGGTGAAGAAGCACCAGAAGGTGACGGATGGAAACAAGACGAAGATGTCTTGGATACTTGGTTCAGTTCTGCCCTCTGGCCATTCTCAACTATGGGTTGGCCTGATGTGGAAGCAGAAGACTTCAAACGTTACTTCCCAACTTCAACCTTGGTAACAGGTTACGATATCATCTTCTTCTGGGTGTCTCGTATGATCTTCCAATCATTGGAATTCACAGGACGCCAACCATTTAAGAATGTCCTTATCCACGGCCTTATCCGTGACGAGCAAGGACGCAAGATGTCTAAGTCACTCGGTAACGGTATTGACCCAATGGATGTTATCGAGAAATACGGTGCCGATGCCCTTCGTTGGTTCCTTTCAAACGGTTCTGCACCAGGGCAAGACGTGCGCTTCTCTTACGAGAAAATGGATGCGTCATGGAACTTCATTAACAAGATTTGGAACATCTCTCGCTACATCCTCATGAACAATGAAGGGTTGACCTTGGATGCGGCGCGTGAAAATGTAGCTAAAGTGGCTGCTGGTCAAGCAGGTAACGTTACAGACCGTTGGATTCTCCACAACCTTAACGAAACTATCGGAAAAGTCACTGAAAACTTTGATAAGTTCGAATTTGGTGTGGCTGGTCATATTCTCTACAACTTCATCTGGGACGAGTTTGCGGACTGGTATGTTGAGTTGACTAAAGAAGTGCTTTATAGCGATAACGAGGACGAAAAAGTCATCACTCGTTCTGTCCTTCTTTACACCTTGGACCAAATCTTGCGTCTCCTTCACCCAATCATGCCATTCGTAACCGAAGAAATCTATGGCCAAATCTCTGAAGGAACAATCGTGACTGCGGAATACCCAGTAGTTCGTCCAGAGTTTGAAAACGAAGAAGCAGCAGCTGGTGTAGAAGCCCTTAAAGATGTGATTCGTTCAGTACGTAACTCTCGTGCAGAAGTGAACGTAGCTCCAAGCAAACCAATCACCATCTTGATCAAGACTAGTGATAGCAAGCTCGATGCCTTCTTCAATGACAATGTCAACTACATCAAACGCTTCACAAACCCAGAACACTTGGAAATTGCAGCAGATGTCGAAGTACCTGACTTGGTTATGTCAAGCATCATCACAGGCGCAGAAATCTACTTGCCACTCGCTGACCTTCTTAATGTCGAAGAAGAATTGGCCCGTCTTGAAAAAGAATTGGCTAAATGGCAAAAAGAACTGGATATGGTTGGTAAGAAACTCTCTAACGAGCGCTTCGTAGCCAATGCCAAACCAGAAGTCGTCCAAAAAGAACGCGACAAACAAGAAGATTACCAAGCTAAATACGATGCGACAGTCGTACGTATTGAAGAAATGAAGAAATTGGTGTAATATTTTAATGATATAAAGTGACCATTTAGTCTAATCGCTTGTGAGTTTGACTTGCAATGTATACTAAATGGTTTTTTTAGTTAAATTTTATATAATAAGATGTTAATTAAGCCATCTTTAGGAGTGAGTTTTAATGTTAGAAAAAAATTCAATTTATAAATTATAAATGTTTTTGAAGATGCAACAATTCCTTTAAGAGAAATTACAATTGCTGTGGGGAAAAAAATAATCTTTGGTAAATCTACTATGATAGAGGGGTTGAGATTGATTGCATTAGCAATAAAAAGTGGTAAAAAAACATAATTATAAAGATTTACCTCCTATTTTTCAGCAGAGAAACAAGAAGTCGAAGAAACTTAATTTAGATTCTTTAAAAATTGATCTACGTACAGTGTCTCATTTTTTTACAAAGAAGATATTATTTCAAAAAAATAATAGGATATTTTTAATGATAAAAAAATAAGATTGAAATTTATATTTCAGATGATGTTGCTTATGCTTGTTATTATGATAAATCGGGAAGAAATATAAAAAGCGCAAATAAATTTCTAGTAAGTAGCTTTTCAAGAGTTGAGATATTACCTCAAATTGGATTAATTAAAGAAGAAGAAAGACAGTTAGCTGGAAGTACAATTGTTAATGGTCGAGATACTTATTTGTCTAGTAGGCATTTTAGAAATGAGATATTAGATGAGAAAACAAAGGATATAACAGTTTACGAAGAATTTTGTCAGTTAGCAGAGCAAACTTGGCAAGGGTTGAAAGTAAAAGAATTGATTGCACCGTCGAGAGGATTTATAGGGGATAGCACTCCTCCAATCCAATTAATGATAGAAGCAGATAGATTTACTTCGGAGATAGGCTATATGGGGAGTGGTCTTCAAATGTGGCTTCAGATTATTTGGTTTATTTGCAAATCTGCAGAGTCAGAGACTGTGATACTAGATGAACCTGATGTTTATATGCATCCAGACCTACAGAGGAGTTTAGTAAAAATTGTAAAGAATAGATTTAAGCAGGTAATTATTGCTTCACATTCAGTAGAAATTTTATCAGAGGTTAATCCCGAAAATGTACTAATGATTGATAAATCTAAACAAACCATGAAATTCTCTTCAGACATCATTTCTGTACAAAATACATTGGAGGACTTAGGCAGTTCGCAAAACATTACATTGTTAAGGATTGCGAATTCTAAAAAATGCATTTTTGTCGAGAATTCAAGTGATTTAAAAATCTTAAATAAAATTTATGAAAAATGTTACCCAGAAAATAACGATTCACTACTAACACTTCCATTCGTGGAATTAAAAGGAGCAAGTAATCTACCACAAGCTTTTGGGTTATCAAAACTATTTGCGGGTGAAACTAAAGGTAGTATACAAGTAAAATGTATTTTTAGATAGAGATTATTTCCCGCAAACTTGGTTAGATAAAAAAAGATATTTGAAGCAAAAGATGCTGACTTAAATTTAGAAATTCTGGAATAAGAAAGAAATTGAAAATTACTTTCTTATTCCAAAAGTTTTATTTGTCATCTCAGGGATGGAAAAATGAAATAATTTTTTTATCAATATTTGGATAAAAATTGATGAAAAACTTCAAAGATGAAGTGGCAGATTCATTGTCAACAAAACTAAAAAGAATTAAATAGTAAGTGGGACATTGTTAAGGCTAATTCTGAAGCAAGAAAAAAATACGTGATAAATCATGGAATACTTTAGAAGAAAAAGTTATCTATTATTGGTGGAAAGAAAGCCTTAACAATGATAAGAGCTTGGTTCCAGAGTGAGTTTAAAAGGTCCTGCTCGATTGATGATATAATAAAAAAACGCTCAAAAAAAGAAGATTTTTGATAAAGAAATTATTGAAATGATTGAATGGCTTAGAGAATAGATTATGGTTTTCACAATTGAATTTATTATAATTAACAATTGAACTCTGGTACTCCTTAGTTTTCAAGTATAGTGGAAGAAGTTTATTACTATTAAAAAAACTAACTTACTCATCTTTTTTTATTAATTTCTATTTTCAAATTACTATTTAATCGTATTGGAAGAAATAGATATTTCAGTAAGCATAGTACCGGATGATAGATTCTATAAATTTATGTCAATTTGAGGAGGATAAAAGTATTGCTTGTTTCTCAGGTGTCTAGAATAGTTAGTTGGCTTTATAAGGCAATGATTTTGAGATATTTTAGGTTTTTAGTGTCACGATTATCATAAAGTTTTTGAAGATTGTAGAAAAAATTCCCTTTAGATACTTTGTATGAATGTAGAGCGCAATCCTCGTTTGATTTTCGTTGAAAATATAAAATCCCCTTCAGCTTTCTTTAAGGAACTCAAGTTATACTATAGTCATCCTAATAAGTATTACTGAACGTCGTTCGGTAGCGCTCACATGTTCTGGTTTTAAGTCAGGCAGTGTATCTTTCTTTTTTCATAAATCTCCCAAACAAGTCTAATCTCACAAGGTTAGGCTTGTTTTTATGAAATAAGCAGAAAGTTTTTCATTAAAAGTAAACGCTTGTGTAAGTAAAATGAAAACGTTAGGCAAAGTCAGTGAAAACGTCTAAAAAACCGTCAATTCATTGACTTTCGTGGAAAATAGGACTAAAATAGCAGGGTAAAAATAATTAAAAAGGAGAATTCTACTATGAATCTAACTATCTTAGCCCTCGGTTTGGCCGTTATGGGTGTATCTGTTGGTGAGGGTATCCTCGTTGCCAATATCGCTAAAGCTGCAGCTCGCCAACCTGAGATGTTTAGCAAACTTCAAACATTGATGTTTACTGGTGTTGCCTTTATCGAAGGTACCTTCTTCGTATTGTTTGCCCTTAGCTACATTGTCTAATAGACAAATAAAAAGATGAAGGAGGGATGAGCAGTGGAAACTACAAGTAATCCAACCGTCTCATTATTTGGGATTGATTTTGACTTGACTGTCCTTGCCATGTCTCTCTTGACAGTAATTATCGTTTTTGGAGTGGTTTTTTGGTCAAGTCGTAAGATGACCATTAAACCAAAGGGAAAACAAAATGTGCTTGAGTTTATCTATGAGTTTGTGAACAGTACCATTTCTCAAAATCTTGGAAAATTCACAAAAAATTATAGTTTGCTCTTGTTTGTAATTTTCACCTTTGTGTTTACAGCAAACAACTTAGGTCTGCTTGTATCTGTTAAAAGTGAGCATTACAATTTTTGGTCTTCTCCAACATCGAATTTCGGTGTTACTATCACTCTTTCTTTGATTATTACCCTCGTTAGTCATATTGAGGGGATCCGTAAAAAAGGGCTTAAAGGCTATCTAAAGGGCTACCTTTCACCATATCCAGCAATGCTCCCAATGAACATCTTGGAACAATTAACCAATCTTGCATCATTGGCCTTGCGTTTGTTTGGTAATATTTATTCTGGTGAGGTATTAACTGGCTTGATTCTTCAATTGGTGACCTGGTCTGCTTTTGCAGCACCTGTATCCTTTGCTTTGAACCTTGTCTGGGTTGCCTTTTCAGCCTTTATCGGCTTTATCCAAGCCTATGTCTTTATTATCCTAAGTTCTAACTACATTGGTGATAAAGTCAACGAAGAATAATTAATAAAGGGAGAAATGAAATGTCATTACTGATTAATAGTACGACACTTGGTAATATCATTATCACACTCGGCTCAGTTTTTCTCTTGTATTACCTCATCCGTAAATTCGCATGGGATCAAATTACAGGAATCTTTGCTGCTCGTGAAAAGAAAATTGCCACAGATATTGATAGTGCTGAAAATGCTCGTCAAGAAGCAGAAAGCTTGGCACAAAAACGTCAAGATGAGTTGGCAGGTGCTCGCACTGAGGCAGCTCAAATTATTGATGGGGCCAAGGAAACTGGTAAAACTCAAGAATCAAATCATTGCAGAAGCACATGATGAAGCTAAACGCTTGAAAGAAAAAGCAAATCAAGACATTGCCCAAAGCCGTGTGGAAGCACTTGCTGGCGTTAAAGGTGAAGTTGCAGACTTGACTGTCCTCTTGGCGGAAAAAGTTATGAAACAAAACCTTGATGCTAAAGCGCAATCTGACTTGATTGATAGCTATCTTGATCAATTAGGAGATGCTTAATGGATAAGAAAACACAAGCTCTTGTTGAGCAGTATGCCAGAAGCCTGGTAGAAGTCGCTTTTGAACAAGACGCCGTGTCAACAATCCAAGAAGAAGTAAGGCAAATCCTAACAGTTTTTGCTGAAACAAATCTAAAAACCTTCTTGTCGCAGGAAAATGTGACAAGTGAAGCTAAAAAAGAAAGTTTGAGCTTGTTTCAAGAGTCTTGTTCAGTGTATATGAACAATTTTCTTGAGGTAATCTTACTCAATGACCGTGCCAACATTCTCTATGATGTGTTGAAGTTGGTCCTTGAGCTCTTTGATCAAGAAGACAATACTTACGATGTCACAGTGACATCAGCAAGTCCCTTGTCTGAAGAACAAAAAGCTCGACTTTTGGCGATTGTTTCACAAAAATTTGAGATTAAGACACGTCGTTTAGTAGAAAAAATTGATGAGGACCTCATCGGAGGATTCGTCATCAAAGCAAAAAATAAGGTTGTTGACACGTCAATTCGCAGTCAATTGCAAACCTTTAAAACGAATTTGAAATAGAAAGTGGTGTGACTTTTGGCAATTAACGCACAAGAAATTAGCGCTTTAATTAAAAAGCAAATTGAAAACTTCCAGCCAAACTTTGACGTCACTGAAACTGGTGTCGTTACCTATATCGGTGACGGTATCGCACGTGCTCGTGGTCTTGATAATGCTATGAGTGGTGAGTTGCTCGAATTTGAAAATGGTGCCTATGGTATGGCCCAAAACCTTGAAACTAATGATGTCGGTATCATTATCTTGGGGGATTTCGTAGCAATTCGTGAAGGCGATATTGTTAAACGTACTGGAAAAATCATGGAAGTTCCAGTTGGTGAAGCCCTTATCGGTCGTGTAGTAAACCCACTTGGGCAACCAGTTGATGGTCTTGGTGACATCGAAACAACAGGTTTCCGTCCAGTTGAAACACCTGCTCCAGGTGTTATGCAACGTAAATCAGTTTCTGAGCCATTGCAAACTGGTCTTAAGGCGATTGATGCCTTGGTTCCAATTGGACGTGGTCAACGTGAATTGGTCATCGGGGACCGCCAAACTGGTAAAACTTCAGTAGCCATTGATGCGATCTTGAACCAAAAAGGGCAAGATATGATCTGTATTTATGTGGCTATTGGTCAAAAAGAATCAACAGTTCGTACACAAGTAGAAACGCTTCGTAAACATGGTGCTCTTGATTACACAATCGTTGTGACTGCCTCAGCATCACAACCATCACCATTACTTTACATCGCGCCTTACGCTGGTGTTGCAATGGCTGAAGAGTTCATGTATAACGGAAAACACGTCTTGATTGTTTATGATGATTTGTCTAAACAAGCCGTGGCCTACCGTGAACTTTCATTGCTTCTCCGTCGTCCACCAGGTCGTGAAGCCTACCCAGGGGATGTCTTCTATCTCCACTCACGTCTTTTGGAACGTTCAGCTAAAGTTTCAGATGATCTTGGTGGTGGTTCAATTACTGCCTTGCCAATCATCCAAACGCAAGCCGGAGATATCTCAGCTTATATCGCAACAAACGTTATCTCAATCACAGATGGACAAATCTTCTTGCAAGAAAACTTGTTTAACTCAGGTATTCGTCCAGCCATTGATGCGGGTTCTTCCGTATCACGTGTAGGTGGATCAGCGCAAATTAAAGCGATGAAGAAGGTTGCTGGTACACTTCGTCTTGACTTGGCTTCATATCGTGAACTTGAAGCCTTTACGCAATTTGGTTCAGATTTGGATGCTGCGACTCAAGCGAAATTGAACCGTGGTCGTCGTACAATCGAAGTTTTGAAACAACCGCTTCATAAACCACTTCCAGTTGAGAAACAAGTTGTTATCCTTTACGCTTTGACACACGGTTTCTTGGATAGTGTTCCGGTTGATCAAATCTTGGATTTTGAAGAAGCACTCTATGACTACTTTGACAGTCACCATGAGGATATCTTTGAAACTATTCGTACAACTAAGGATCTTCCTGAGGAATCTGTACTTAATGAAGCTATCCAAGCTTTCAAAGATCAGTCAGAATACAAATAGAAATAGGGAGGACAGCATATGGCAGGCTCTCTAAGAGAAATCCAAGCAAAAATTGCTTCAACTAAGAAAACGAGTCAAATCACAGGAGCCATGCAAATGGTTTCTGCCTCAAAATTGACACGTTCTGAGCAAGCTGCTAAAGATTTCCAAATCTATGCCTCAAAAATTAGACAGATCACAACAGATCTTCTACATTCAGAATTGATTAATGGTTCGTCAAATCCAATGTTGGATGCACGCCCAGTTCGTAAGACAGGTTACATTGTCATTACTTCAGATAAAGGACTTGTTGGAGGTTATAACTCAACAATTCTTAAAGCTGTGTTGGACATGATTAAACGTGACCATGATTCTGAAGATGAATATGCTATCATTTCTATTGGTGGAACAGGTTCAGATTTCTTCAAGGCTCGTAACATGAATGTTGCTTTTGAACTTCGTGGCCTTGAAGATCAACCTAGTTTTGATCAAGTCGGAAAAATCATTTCTAAAGCTGTAGGAATGTATCAAAATGAACTTTTTGATGAACTCTATGTGTGCTATAACCACCATGTTAACAGTTTGTCTAGCGAAGTTCGTGTGGAACAAATGCTTCCTATCGCTGATTTGGATCCCAATGAATCAGAAGGTCATGTGTTGACCAAGTTTGAATTGGAACCAGATCGTGACACTATTTTGGATCAACTCTTACCACAATATGCGGAGAGTCTTATCTACGGTGCTATCGTAGATGCCAAAACAGCTGAGCACGCAGCGGGTATGACTGCAATGCAGACAGCCACTGATAATGCTAAGAATGTGATTAACGATTTGACAATCCAATATAACCGTGCGCGTCAAGCTGCCATCACTCAGGAAATTACTGAAATCGTTGGTGGTGCAAGTGCACTTGAATAGCTAGAGATTTGTCTTAATTAGACACACATGAAAAAAATGGATGATTGTCATCCAGAAAACTATCATAAGGAGAAAACAATGAGCTCAGGCAAAATTGCTCAGGTTGTTGGTCCTGTTGTAGACGTAGCGTTTGCAGCTGGTGATAAACTTCCTGAGATTAACAATGCATTGGTCGTTTATACTGATGAACAAAAGTCTAAACGTATCGTGCTCGAAGTAGCTCTTGAACTTGGAGAAGGTGTGGTTCGTACCATTGCCATGGAATCTACTGATGGATTGACTCGTGGACTAGAAGTTCTGGACACAGGTCGTCCAATCAGCGTTCCTGTTGGTAAAGATACCCTTGGACGTGTCTTTAACGTTCTTGGTGATACCATTGACTTGGAAGCACCTTTTGCAGAAGATGCAGAGCGTGAACCAATTCATACAAAAGCACCAACTTTCGATGAATTGTCAACATCTACTGAAATCCTTGAAACAGGGATTAAAGTTATCGACTTGCTAGCCCCTTACCTTAAGGGTGGTAAAGTCGGACTCTTCGGTGGTGCCGGTGTTGGTAAAACCGTTCTTATTCAAGAGTTGATTCACAACATTGCCCAAGAGCACGGTGGTATTTCCGTGTTTACAGGTGTTGGTGAACGTACACGTGAAGGTAATGACCTTTACTGGGAAATGAAAGAATCTGGCGTTATCGAGAAAACAGCCATGGTCTTCGGTCAAATGAACGAACCACCTGGAGCACGTATGCGTGTTGCCCTTACTGGTTTGACAATCGCGGAATACTTCCGTGATGTCGAAGGTCAAGACGTGCTTCTCTTCATCGATAACATCTTCCGTTTCACTCAAGCAGGTTCTGAGGTTTCTGCCCTTCTTGGTCGTATGCCATCAGCCGTTGGTTACCAACCTACACTTGCTACTGAAATGGGTCAATTGCAAGAACGTATCACATCAACTAAAAAAGGTTCTGTTACATCAATCCAAGCCATCTACGTTCCAGCCGATGACTATACTGACCCAGCGCCAGCTACAGCATTTGCTCACTTGGATTCAACAACCAACCTTGAACGTAAGTTGACACAAATGGGTATTTACCCAGCCGTTGACCCATTGGCATCAAGTTCACGTGCTCTTTCACCTGAAATTGTTGGTGAAGAACACTACTCTGTTGCGACTGAAGTTCAACGTGTGCTTCAACGTTACCGTGAATTGCAAGATATTATCGCTATCCTTGGTATGGATGAATTGTCAGACGAAGAAAAAACATTGGTTGGACGTGCTCGTCGTATCCAATTCTTCTTGTCACAAAACTTCAACGTTGCTGAACAGTTTACAGGTCAACCAGGTTCTTATGTTCCAGTTGCTGAAACCGTTCGTAGCTTTAAGGAAATCCTTGAAGGTAAATATGACAATCTTCCAGAAGATGCCTTCCGTAGCGTAGGTCCAATTGAGGATGTAGTAGCTAAAGCTAAAGCTATGGGCTACTAATGAGGTGAATATATGGCACAAATGACCGTACAAGTGGTAACTCCGGATGGTCTCAAATACGACCACCATGCCAGCTTTATCCACGCGGTTACTAAAGATGGTCAAATTGGTATCTTGCCAGGCCATATTAACTTGATTGCGCCACTTGAAGTGGATGAACTCAAGGTTCGTCGTGTGGATGACGAGAGTCACGTCGATTGGATTGCCGTAAACGGTGGTATCATCGAAGTGAAAGATGATTTTATTACTATCGTTGCCGATTCAGCAGAACGTGAACGCGACATTGACGTTTCTCGTGCCGAACGTGCCAAGCAACGTGCCGAACGTGACTTGGAAGAAGCAACCAAATCTGACCGTATTGATGAAGTTCAACGTGCTCAGGTTGCTCTCCGTCGAGCACTTAATCGTATCAGTGTCGGTACAAAATAAGATAAACAAAAACGAGACTTAGGTCTTGTTTTTTGTTTGTCGTAAGAGAAAATACGAGAAGCAGCAAGCCTATCAAAGAAAGCTCATTGTAAAACCTATCTGAAGGTAAGTTAAAAAATTAGATTTCCAGTCTTGAAAACGGTTAATTTAGCTTTTACTTTAGTTTAAGGTATCAAAGTGTTATAATATAAGCTGTTAGCTTTATATTTTAAGAGAAAATGTAGAGTAACATAATAGAAAGTATGAGTTTTTTAAAGATATGAAAATTGAAAAGAAGCATCTTTTAGATTACACCATCTTGATACCTTATTTAATCTTATCCGTGGTTGGTTTGATAGTAGTGTATTCAACAACGAGTGCTCGTTTAGTAGCCTTGGGGGCCAATCCCTTCGCATCTGTCGTGAACCAAGGAGCCTTCTGGTTGGTATCCTTGTTCTCTATTTTTTTCATCTACCGACTGAAATTGAACTTTCTCAGGAAAGATAAGCTTTTGGGTGTTGTTATTGCCTTTGAGATTTTACTTTTAGTCATTGCCAAATTTTTCACTAGGGAAATCAATGGTGCCAATGGTTGGATTGTGCTTGGCCCCTTGTCTTTCCAACCAGCAGAGTACCTTAAGATCATTGTTGTCTGGTTCTTGGCACACAACCTTTTCAAAAAAACAGTCTGCCATAGAACGTTATGACTACCAAGCTTTGACGAAGAATAGATGGATTCCAAGGAACGGTAAGGAACTGAATGACTGGCGTGTTTATTTGCTCGTTATGATTGGTTTGGTTGCTATCCAGCCTGACTTGGGTAATGCGGCCATTATTGTATTGACTACGGTAGTTATGTTTTCAATTTCTGGTGTTGGCTACCGCTGGTTCACGGCCTTATTTGCCAGTATTGTAGGGATTTCGTCAGCCTTCCTTGGTTTAATTGCCTTGGTTGGGGTTCAAACCATGGCTAAGATACCTATCTTTGGATATGTTGCCAAGCGTTTTGCAGCATATTTTAATCCGTTCAAGGATTTGACAGGATCAGGTCTACAGTTATCTCATTCTTACTATGCTATGAGTAATGGAGGCTGGTTCGGTCTTGGGCTTGGAAATTCGATTGAGAAAACTGGTTATCTTCCAGAAGCTACAACAGACTTTGTGTTTTCGATTGTCATTGAAGAGTTAGGTCTTATCGGAGCTGGCTTGATTTTGGCTCTCCTCTTTTTCCTCATTCTTCGTATTATGATTGTGGGAGTTAAGGCCAGAAATCCATTTAACTCTATGATGGCGCTTGGTGTAGGGGCTCTCATGCTTATGCAGGTCTTTGTTAATATCGGAGGAATCTCAGGACTGATTCCATCAACAGGGGTTACCTTCCCCTTCCTTTCGCAAGGTGGTAACTCGCTTTTGGTAACTTCAGTTGGGATAGCCTTTGTCTTGAACATTGCTGCTAATGAAAAGCGTGATAATATTGTTCAAGCTATTGAGGAAGAATTGTCTCAGACTCAAGAATTAGAAAGTCAAGATGAAAAAATTGTACCTTTAAGAAGAAGTCGTTAATACGGCTTCTTTTTTTACTTGATAGCGTTTTGCATTAGTAAAGGTAATACTAAAAGCTTGTAGAAGTAGTAGAAATAGAATTACTGAAAGAAATATTTGTGATTACTCTAAAGAAAAATTGAAAACTATATAAAATACTTGCAATTCTATGACATTTTGATAGAATAGTAGAGTAAAGTTAGACTGTATTGCCTACTGTCTATCTATAAAATATATTTTATTGGAGGCTTTTCCTAAATGGCAAAAGAAAAATACGATCGTAGTAAACCACACGTTAACATTGGTACAATCGGACACGTTGACCACGGTAAAACTACTTTGACAGCTGCTATCACAACTGTATTGGCTCGTCGTCTCCCTAGCGCAGTTAACACACCAAAAGACTACGCTTCAATCGACGCTGCTCCAGAAGAACGTGAACGCGGTATCACAATCAACACTGCACACGTTGAGTACGAAACTGAAAAACGTCACTACGCTCACATCGATGCGCCAGGACACGCGGACTACGTTAAAAACATGATCACTGGTGCCGCTCAAATGGACGGTGCGATCCTTGTAGTAGCATCTACTGACGGACCAATGCCACAAACTCGTGAGCACATCCTTCTTTCACGTCAGGTTGGTGTTAAACACCTTATCGTCTTCATGAACAAAGTTGACTTGGTTGACGATGAAGAATTGCTTGAATTGGTTGAAATGGAAATCCGTGACCTTCTTTCAGAATACGATTTCCCAGGTGATGACATTCCAGTTATCCAAGGTTCAGCTCTTAAAGCTCTTGAAGGTGATTCTAAATACGAAGACATCATCATGGACTTGATGAACACTGTTGACGAATACATTCCAGAACCAGAACGTGACACTGACAAACCATTGTTGCTTCCAGTCGAAGACGTATTCTCAATCACTGGTCGTGGTACTGTTGCTTCAGGACGTATCGACCGTGGTGTTGTTCGTGTTAATGACGAAGTTGAAATCGTTGGTCTTAAAGAAGATATCCAAAAAGCAGTTGTTACTGGTGTTGAAATGTTCCGTAAACAACTTGACGAAGGTATTGCCGGAGATAACGTCGGTGTTCTTCTTCGTGGTATCCAACGTGATGAAATCGAACGTGGTCAAGTATTGGCTGCACCTGGTTCAATCAACCCACACACTAAATTCAAAGGTGAAGTTTACATCCTTTCTAAAGAAGAAGGTGGACGTCACACTCCATTCTTCAACAACTACCGTCCACAGTTCTACTTCCGTACAACTGACGTAACAGGTTCAATCGAACTTCCTGCAGGTACTGAAATGGTTATGCCTGGTGATAACGTGACTATCGACGTTGAGTTGATCCACCCAATCGCCGTTGAACAAGGTACAACATTCTCTATCCGTGAAGGTGGACGTACTGTTGGTTCAGGTATCGTATCTGAAATCGAAGCTTAATTAATATTAAGTTCCCAATACAATTATTCGTCAGACAATAATTGAGAGAGTCGAGTTTACTCGGCTCTTTTTGGTGTTTAAAAATACTCGTAATATTATATTTTTGACGTGTTTTAGATGCTTAATCTAAGTTTTGATAGTGATAAATACACATAAAGCAGGCTGAGTTTTCGGAATTTTCCTAAAATCCTAGTAATAGTAAGGGATTTGTGATAAAATAAACGAGTAAATAAATAAAAGAAGAGGTATGTGAAATGTCACGTAAACCATTTATCGCTGGTAACTGGAAAATGAACAAAAATCCAGAAGAAGCAAAAGCATTCGTTGAAGCTGTAGCATCAAAACTTCCTTCATCAGATCTTGTTGAAGCTGGTATCGCAGCTCCTGCAGTTGACTTGACAGCTGTACTTGCTGCTGCTAAAGGTTCAGACCTTAAAGTTGCTGCACAAAACACTTACTTTGAAAATGCTGGTGCCTTCACTGGTGAAACTAGCCCACAAGTTTTTGAAAGAAATCGGTACTGACTACGTTGTTATCGGTCACTCAGAACGTCGTGACTACTTCCACGAAACTGATGAAGACATCAACAAAAAAAGCAAAAAGCAATCTTTGCTAACGGTATGCTTCCAATCATCTGTTGTGGTGAATCACTTGAAACTTACGAAGCTGGTAAAGCAGCAGAATTCGTAGGTGCTCAAGTTTCAGCTGCTCTTTGCTGGATTGACTGCAGAACAAGTAGCTTCAACAGTTATCGCCTACGAACCAATCTGGGCTATCGGTACTGGTAAATCAGCTTCACAAGACGACGCACAAAAAAAATGTGTAAAGTTGTTCGTGACGTTGTAGCTGCTGACTTTGGTCAAGAAGTTGCTGACAAAGTACGTGTTCAATACGGTGGATCAGTTAAACCTGAAAAACGTTGCTGAATACATGGCTTGTCCAGACGTTGACGGAGCTCTTGTTGGTGGTGCTTCACTTGAAGCTGAAAGCTTCTTGGCATTGCTTGACTTCGTTAAATAATTTTAGATAAAGTCGAGGTTTTCCTCGGTTTTTTTGTTTTTTGATGAATAGCTTTATAAATAATTGCTTGGGATAAGACAAATGGTGCAGGTTTGTAAAAACGAACGCTTTAGGTGCTCTATTTTATAGGTTTAGGGTTTGACAAATAGAATTGGATTGCCCAAAGAGACAGATAATATGCTATAATGAAAGTAGTATAACTAGAGCTCAGATGCTAATAGTCTGTATGCTCCGCATTTTTTTCCAAAAAAGGAGAGTTAGAATCATGACTTTTGATGCAATTGACCAAATGGCGGTCAGCACTATTCGTTCGCTTTCGATCGAGGCAATTCAAGCCGCGAATTCTGGGCACCCAGGTCTTCCTATGGGTGCAGCGCCGATGGCTTATGTGCTTTGGAACCATGTGATGAATGTTAATCCAAAGACTAGCCGCAACTGGACAAACCGTGACCGTTTTGTTCTTTCTGCAGGTCATGGTTCTGCCTTACTTTATAGTCTCTTGCACCTTTCTGGCTACGACGTGACAATGGACGACTTGAAGAACTTCCGTCAATGGGGATCTAAGACTCCAGGTCACCCTGAAGTTAACCATACAGATGGTGTTGAAGCAACATCAGGTCCTCTTGGTCAAGGGATTGCTAATGCTGTAGGTATGGCAATGGCTGAAGCACACTTGGCAGCTAAATTTAACAAACCTGGTTTTGATATTGTTGACCATTATACTTATGCTCTCCATGGCGATGGTTGTTTGATGGAAGGTGTTTCGCAAGAAGCTGCCAGTCTTGCTGGTCACCTTAAACTTGGTAAGTTGGTACTTCTTTACGATTCAAATGATATCTCACTTGATGGACCAACTTCAATGGCTTTCACAGAAGATGTTAAGGCTAAGTTTGAAGCTTATGGTTGGCAACACATTCTTGTCAAAGATGGTAATGATTTGGAAGCTATTGCTAAAGCCATCGAAGAAGCTAGGCTGAGACAGATAAACCATCTATCATTGAAGTTAAGACAATCATTGGTTATGGAGCTGAAGGACAAGGAACATCAGCTGTCCACGGTGCTCCAATCGGTCAAGATGGCATTGATCACGCAAAAGGTGTTTACGGTTATGATGCACCGGCATTTACAGTTCCAGATGAAGTTGCTCGTCGTTTTGAAGCTGGTATTAAATTCCGTGGTGAAGCTGCTGAAAATGCTTGGCAAACTAAATTTGCAGAATATGAAACTGCTTACCCAGAATTGGCTGCTGAATACAAGGCTGCCTTTGCAAATGAACCTGTACACGTTAACTTGAATGCTCATGAATTGGGTTCAGCAGTAGCTAGCCGTGTATCAAGTCAACAAGCTATCCAACAGATTTCTGAACAAGTTCCTTCATTCTGGGGAGGTTCAGCAGACCTTTCAGCTTCTAACAATACTATGGTTAAGGCTGAGTCTGATTTCCAAGCAGACAACTATGCTGGACGTAATATTTGGTTTGGTGTGCGTGAGTTTGCTATGGCTGCAGCGATGAATGGTATTGCTCTTCATGGTGGTACTCGTGTTTATGGTGGTACCTTCTTCGTCTTCTCAAACTACTTGCTTCCAGCAGTACGTATGGCAGCTCTTCAAAACTTGCCAGTAACTTATGTTATGACACACGACTCAGTAGCAGTTGGTGAAGATGGACCTACTCACGAACCAATCGAACAATTGGCAAGTGTGCGTTCAATGCCTAACCTTAACGTTATCCGTCCTGCAGATGGTAATGAAACTAATGCTGCATGGAAACGTGCCTTGGCTGAGACTGAACGTCCAACAATGCTAGTCTTGACACGTCAAAACTTGCCAGTCCTTGATGGTACAGCTGAAAATGCTGAAACTGGTGTCAATAAAGGGGCTTACATCATCTCAGAAGCTAAAGGTGATCTTGATGGTATCATCATTGCGACTGGTTCTGAAGTGAAATTGGCTCTTGATACTCAAGCAGCTCTTGAAGCTGAAGGCGTGCATGTCCGTGTTGTTTCAATGCCATCACAAAATCTCTTTGATGAACAAGATGCTGCATATAAAGAAGAGGTCCTTCCAGCAGCTGTGACAAAACGTTTGGCTATCGAAGCTGGAACTAGCTTTGGTTGGGGTAAATATGTTGGTCTTGCAGGTAAAACACTTACTATTGATACTTGGGGTGCCTCAGCACCTGGTGACCGTATCTTTAAAGAATATGGTTTCACTGTTGAAAATGCAAGTCAACTTTACAAATCATTGTAAGAAAGAAAGAGCTTGGTTCGTCCAAGTTCTTTTTTGTAAATTTCATACAGAACTTGACTTTTTAGGGTATAGTGTTAGAATGACTGTGTCAGCCGATTTAGCTCAGTTGGTAGAGCAACGCACTCGTAACGCGTAGGTCACAGGTTCGAAACCTGCAATCGGCATGGTCAGAAGCATTAAGATAGTAAAAAGAGATTTTTAGGAATCTTTTTTCTTATCCTTTTAGATAACCTATATTTCAATTGAGATTGTGCTTTTAAGCTAAAATTTGATAAAATAGAAGATGAAAAAAATCAGAAGGAAGTATCATGTCAAAAGGGTTATTAATCTCAATTGAAGGGCCAGACGGTGCTGGAAAGACTACAGTTTTGGAGGCTCTTTTGCCTCGTTTAAGAGAGGTTTATCCAGATCAAGTCGTGACGACACGTGAACCAGGCGGAGTGGCTATTGCAGAGCAAATCCGAGAGGTTATTTTGGATGTGGATAATACGGCTATGGATGCTAAGACAGAGCTCTTGCTCTATATTGCGGCTCGCCGTCAACATCTGGTTGAGAAGGTCTTACCAGAGCTTGAAAAAGGCAACATGGTCATCATGGATCGTTTTATTGATTCATCAGTTGCTTATCAAGGTACTGGTCGTGGCTTGAATCAGGATGAGATTGCCTGGTTAAATGCCTATGCGACTGATGGTTATAAACCTGATGTGACCCTATTGTTTGATGTGGATTCTGAGACTGGTTTGGCCCGCATTGCAGCCAGCGGTGAACGTGAAGTCAATCGGTTGGATTTAGAGAAGCTTGACTTGCATCAGCGTGTACGTCAAGGTTATTTAGATTTAGCACAGGCTGAACCAGAACGTATCAAGCTAATCGATGCCTCACAGGCTTTTGAAGATGTTGTAGAGGACGCTTGGAAAGTAATTAAAGGCTATTTATAAGGAGCAAGATGAAGTTAGCTGAAAGTCAAAGCAAACTATTTGAAGAGTTTTCACAAATTATCAGGGAAAATCGTTTGAGTCATGCTTATTTGTTTTCGGGTGATTTTGGAAGTCTCGACATGGCTATTTGGCTAGCACAGAGTCGATTTTGTGTGACTCCTGAGAATAGTCTACCTTGTGGTCATTGTCGTCCCTGTCGCTTGATTGCACAGGGGGACTTTTCTGATGTTAAATTAGTAGAGCCACAAGGACAGATTATTAAGACGGACACGATTCGTCAGTTGACCAGAGAGTTTAGTCAATCGAGTTTTGAGGGACAGGCTCAGGTGTTTATCATTCGTGATGCAGATAAGATGCATGTCAATGCTGCCAATAGTCTATTAAAGTTTATTGAAGAACCTCAAAGTCAGATTTATATTTTTCTTTTGACAGCTGATGATAGTCGGATGTTACCGACGATTAAAAGTCGAGCTCAACTCTTTTATTTTCCTAAGAATCGGGCTTATCTGGAAGAATTGCTGCAGAAGGAAGGCTTGTTGCTGACACAAGCCAAAGTGTTGGCGGATTTTGCTAAAGATGATGTTCAGGCTTTAGACTTAGCTAAGGATAATAGGATTCTTGATCTGATTAATACAGTAGAGCGTTTCACACAGTCCCTGCTATCTAATCAGGACCTGCTTTATTTGGATGTTGCAAAACTGGCTGTCCAGTGTAGTGAAAAGTCGGAACAAGAGATGGTCTGGGCTTTTTTAACTTATCAATTGGGGAAGGATATACAAAATCCACAAGCAAGACGATGGCTAGACTTGGTTTATGAGGCACGAAAAATGTGGCTAGCTAATGTCAGCTTTCAAAATGCGATGGAGTATATGGTATTATCATGACAGAAGTCATTGGAATAAAATTTGAAGAAACTGGAGCAGTAGAATATGTTGTTCCTGATAAAAATTACGCCAAAGATGACTTTGTAGTCGTTTTGGAGAAAAAAGATAAACGCCTAGCCCAGGTTGTCATGGAAAACACAGATTTTCCTGAGGTTAGTTTGCCTGCGGATTTGAATTGGGTTGAAGGATTGGCAGGAGAGAAAGATTTGCTAGATATGATGAAAATCTTTTGAAGGCTGAAAAGAGTATGGGAGTAGTAGCTGATTTAATTGCTCAAAATCAGCTAGATATGAAGGTGGTTGATATTGTCTTTCCGCTAAACTGCTCTTATGTGTTAATAAGTTTTGTTGCTGAAAAACGGGTAGATTTTCGTCAGTTGCTCAAAGATTTGGCTTCTTACTTTAAGACACGTATTGAGTTGCGCCAAATTTCAAGTCGTGAGGAATCAAAGATTTATGGTGGCTTAGGACCTTGTGGGCGGGCACTTTGTTGTTCTAGTTTTTTGGGTGAATTCCCACCAGTATCGATTAAGATGGCTAAAAATCAGAGTTTATCTTTGAATTCTGGTAAGATGAATGGGGTCTGTGGTCGACTTATGTGTTGTCTCAGTTATGAAGATGACTTTTACCGAGATAGCAAGGCTAGTTATCCTGACTTGGGTGATGACATTGAAACCAAGGATGGTACAGGTCAGGTCGTTGCCATTGATGTAATTGCAGGGACCATTAAGGTTGTATTTGAAAAAGGGCGTGCGCCCCTAACTTATGGAGTGGAGGAAGTTCAGCTAAATGGAAAAGCGTGAATTGTATGATAAATTCGAGGAATTATCACAAAATTTGATGTCGATGTTGGCAGAAGTGGAAGCAATTAAGGCGAACTTCTCAGGGATTCTTGATGAAAATACGGCCCTCAAGTTGGAAAACGACAAGCTACGTGAGCACTTGAGTCAAGTGGTTCAAGAGGAGACAGGGACTAAAATGTCTCATGGTAAGGTGAACCTCGAGGCTATTTACGATGATGGATTTCATATTTGTCCAGATTTATGGCCAACGTCGTGATAATAATGAAGCTTGTGGCTTCTGTGCAGAATTGTTGTACGGAGACTAAACATGCAGGTTCAAAAGAGTTTTAAGGGGCAATCTAGCTACGGTACCCTCTATCTGGTTCCCACTCCTATTGGGAATTTGCAGGATATGACTTTTCGTAGTGTGCAAATCCTGAAAGAGGTGGATCTTATTTGTGCGGAGGACACGCGCAATACGGGTCTCTTGCTCAAGCATTTTGAGATTGAAACGAAGCAGTATTCTTTTCATGAGCACAATGCTTATGAGAAAATTCCAGATTTACTGGAGCGCTTGAAGTCAGGTCTTTCTTTGGCTCAGGTTTCTGATGCGGGAATGCCTTCCATTTCGGATCCTGGGCATGATTTGGTCAAAGCCGCCATTGCTGAGGATATTCCTGTGGTGGCCTTACCGGGAGCATCAGCTGGTATTACAGCCTTGATTGCTAGTGGTTTAGCACCCCAACCTCATATTTTTTATGGCTTCCTGCCTCGTAAAAAGGGACAGCAGATTGATTTCTTCAAGGAAAAAGTATCTTATCCTGAGACACAGATTTTTTACGAGTCACCATACCGTGTGGCGGATACCCTTGAAAATATGCATGAGGTCTATGGCAATCGTCAAGTAACGCTAGTTCGAGAATTAACCAAGCTTTATGAAGAGTACCAGCGAGGGTCAATTTCAGAAATTTTAGATTATATTGCTAGTAATCCTCTCAAGGGAGAATGTTTACTGATTGTGGTCGGAGCTTCTGAAAATGATAGGGAAGAAAAATCTAACATCAGATGTTACGCCAGTAGAGGCTGTTGAAGCTTTAATTGCTTCTGGCATGAAACCTAATCAGGCTATAAAAAAACCGTTGCTAAAGAGCGAAAAATAAACAGACAAGAGCTTTATAACCTTTTTCATGGGGTTTAAGAGGCTCTTTTTTTGTGGCGACATAAGATGTCAGAAAAGAAAGAATTATCAAAAAATTCCGTAAATATGCTTGTTTACCTCATGTTTTTGTGTTATATTATCTGACATAAAATAATTTGAGAATTGGAGTGGTTTCATGGATACAGGTAGCAGTGCCTTTATATTGATTTGTTCAGCCATGGTTTGTTTGATGACACCGGCTTTGGCCTTCTTCTATGGTGGGCTCGGACGTCGTAAGAATGTTATCAATACCATGATGATGTCTGTTCTTCCCTTAGCTATAGCTTCTCTCTTGTGGATTGTTGCTGGCTACTCGCTTTCTTTTGGCGGTCATGGGAATTTCTTCGGTAATTTCAGTCACCTTTTTTTAAATGGTGTGTCTGAAACAGCCTCAAGTCGTGGTCTAACCATTCCTGATATGCTGTTTGCTGCTTTCCAGATGATGTTTTCGATTATCTGTGTGGCGATTTTGACTGGTTCAGTAGTAGGAAGAATGCGCTTTACACCTTTAGCTATATTTGTTGTCTTTTGGTTACTTCTTGTCTATTATCCATTTGCACATATGGTTTGGGACGAAGGGCTCCTTGCTAAATGGGGGACAATTGACTTCGCAGGTGGTGATGTGGTTCATATTACCTCGGGGGTATCGGCCTTGGTTTTGGCAATCGTTGTTGGTAAACGTCGTGATTTTGGCATTTTAGAACACCGTCCTCATAATGTTCCTTTTGTCCTATTGGGAGCGGGTCTCTTATGGTTTGGCTGGTTTGGCTTTAATGCAGGATCAGCCTTGGCTGCTAATGGCTTGGCAGTGCACGCGCTAGTAACCACCCATGTTTCAGCTGCTGCAGCCATGTTTTCATGGTTAGCTATTGAGAAACATGTCACAGGACATCCATCCTTGGTTGGTGGTTCAACCGGTTTGGTGGCAGGACTGGTTGCAATCACACCTGGGGCTGGTTTTGTTTCAATTTGGAGTGCCATTCTAATTGGTCTTATGGTTAGTCCGATTTGTTTTTATGCTATTTCTGTCTTGAAGAAACGTTTTGCCTATGATGATGCTTTGGATGCTTTTGGTTGCCACGGCGTTGGAGGAATCTTTGGTGGTTTGGCTACTGCGATTTTTACGACACCAGATTTAGCTCTAGATAAGGCTAATATTGGTTTGATCTATGGAAAGGCGCATCTGTTTATAGTGACTATTTTAGCTATTATCTTTACAGCTATTTGGTCTGCTCTTGTGACCTATGGTATTATTAAAGTAATTGCTCATTATATGCCTTTGCGTGTTAGTGACCGTGATGAAGCTATTGGTCTTGATGACTGTGAACACAAGGAAACAGCCTATCCAACCTTTATGGGCTTAGATTCGTAGGAGAATACAGATGAAAAAAGTAGAAGCGATTATTCGTTCGGATAAATTAGAAGATTTGAAAAACGCCTTGACTGGTAGTGGCTTGGCCAAAGGGATGACTGTGAGTCAAGTACTAGGTTATGGTAATCAACGTGGCTTTGCAGAGTTTGTTCGTGGACAGCGCATTGTTCCTACCTTATTAGCTAAGGTTAAGGTTGAGATTGTAGTCAAGGACATGGCAGTTGACGAAGTTGTTGAAGCTATTCGTAGTGCCGTGGCGACAGGAGAAGTTGGTGATGGGAAGATTTTTATCGTTCCTATTGATGATGTTATCCGTATTCGTACTGGTGAACGTGGTGGAGACGCCATTTAATATAATGAAGGCTTAAACCGGTTGGTTTGGGTCTTTTTTAGTGAATTTTGATATACTTAGAGAAGTTAGTATGATTGAGGGGGTGACCAATTGGCAAAAGGAAAAAAGAAAAGCAAGTCGAAAGCTAGACCTAAGAAAACTAAAAAGAAAAAGAAGTCTTTCTTGCTCTTTCCTAAATTTTTCCAGAAGTGGAGTCTGATTTTTATTGTGCTATTTGCCTTATTGGGACTCCTTGCTAGTTTGAATTTTCCAAGGTTGACCATGGAAAAGAACATGACATCTACGGATGAGACGACGGTTGCTTTTATTGCCGAGATTGGCGAGACGTCCCGCTATTTGGCGGCTAGAAACGATCTTTATGCATCTGTCATGATTGCTCAGGCCATCTTGGAATCTGACTCTGGACAATCTACTTTGAGTCAGAAGCCGTCCTATAACTTCTTTGGGATTAAGGGGGACTACAATGGTCAAAGTGTAACCCTACCAACCTGGGAGGATGATGGTAAGGGCAATCCTTACTATATTGATGCAGCTTTTCGTTCTTATGGCTCTGTGGAAAATTCTTTACAGGACTACGTAGACTTCCTTGAGGGCAGCTACTATGTAGGGGTACACCGTTCCAAGACTAAGAATTATAAGGATGCCACAGCTGCCCTAACAGGGGTCTACGCTACGGACACAACCTACGGAGACAAATTAAACAGCATCATTGAACAATATCAGTTAACCATTTATGACACTTATTAGAGAGGTTCGAGCAGCGATGAGTAATTTGAATAAAACAGTTGATTTTATTACAGAAATAGAGAAATTAAAATCAGTAACAAGATTTAATAGAACCCTTGATGGAAGGTTTGAAAATAGTGCTGAGCATTCTTGGCAGGGTGCGATAGCTGCTATGGTTCTTCAAGATTATTATCCTGAAAGATTGAATATGGAAAAGGTAATGTCTATGTTACTGATTCATGATTTAGGTGAGATTTATGCTGGAGATACTTGGGTATTTGATGATGAAAAAAAGCTTCATTCTCATGATAGAGAGTTGGAATCTATAGAAAAAACAATGAGCATCCTTCCAGAAGAAAAATATTTGAATATGAAAAATTCTTGGTTGGAGTTTGAAAAAGGACAGAGTGCTGAGGCAAGATATGCAAGAGTGATCGACGCATTGGTACCACTGATAAACCACTTGGAAGTGTCAGAATTAAATTATAATCCAGATCATATTAGTTCAGAGATGGTATTAGAGAAGAAAAAATTTATAAAAGATGAGTCTGAAGAGTTATGGAAGTTGACTGAAGAGTTGGTTCAGAAAAGTGTAGAAAAGGGCTTGTATTTATAATATCAATTGGTCCCTACGGATTGGTTTATAGAAGACAAGGGCGTGTCAATTCGGCACGTCTTTTTTGATTTTTCTGTGTTATAATAGAAGTAGTTACATTAGGATTTGAGATGCACACCTCGATGTTTTTTGCACTCCCTTGAAAGAGAAATGGTTAGATAGTATGATTAAATTGATTGCAATAGATATGGACGGAACACTCTTAGATAGCCAAAAAGAGATTCCTGCAGAGAATATTAAAGCTATTCAAGAAGCAGCTGCGGCAGGTATCAAAATTGTCCTTTGTACAGGACGCCCACGTTCAGGCATTCTTCCGCATTTTGAGAAATTAGGACTGAGTGAAGAAGAGTACATTATCATGAATAATGGCTGTTCAACTTATGAGACAAAAAATTGGACCTTGCTGCAATATGAAAGTTTATCTCGCACTGAGATGGAAGAACTCTTGCAGGCTTGCGAAGACTTTCCAGAGGTGGCTCTAACCTTGACTGGAGAAAAGACTTACTATGTTGTGGGCGATGAGGTGCCTGAGTTAGTAGCTTATGATGCTGGCACTGTCTTCACAGAAGCGAAAGCTAGGAGTTTGGAAGAAATCTTTGCGGAAGGGCAAGTGATTTTCCAAGCCATGTATATGGCAGATTCTGACCCTTTGGACGCCTTCCAAAATACTGTGCAAGATCGGCTTGATCAGAGCTATAGCACAGTTCGTAGTCAAGACTATATCTTTGAAATCATGCCACAAGGGGCGACAAAGGCTAGCGGGCTTAAACATTTAGCAGAAAAGCTTGAAATTGCCCCAAATCAAATCATGGCTCTGGGCGATGCTGCCAATGACCTTGAAATGCTTCAATTCGTCGGTCAAAGCGTTGCCATGGGTAATGCGAGTGACGACATTAAGGCTTTGTGTAAGTATGTGACTTTGACAAATGACGAGGCAGGTGTGGCACACGCCATTCGTACTTGGGCTCTATAAGAAAAAGACCTTTAGCTTTATTGTTTGCTAAAGGTTTTTCGATTTCTGATAATGGCAATGAGAGTAGTAAGTGTGATAGTGACATCAGTGATGGCAGCTGGGTAAGCCTGAATGGTCAAATCGTAAATTAGCCAAAGTAACATATTTTCAATAATGACCCAGCGAAGCCACTGAAGGTTTGGTGTGGCAGCAATAGCTAGGCTATAGGAAACTGAAGAGATGATAGGTAAATAACCAATAATCCCAAGTTGATTGAGATAGGTTCCGACGATGATTTGAATAATGATGAGGATGGTCAAGATAGTCTTGGTCATCTTCTTTTTGACCATCAGGCTATTACGTATGATGGAAATACTAATGGTTAAAGCACCGGTATAGCCTTCGAGAAGCAGGTTGGCAATAGCAGTAAATATAGTCGGTAATTTGCCAGACGAGCATGTTATTTTTTGATTTTGCAAAAGAGGATATGGCGACACATAGGGCACCTATGGCTGAGAATACTTGTGCTAGAAGATAGAATGTCATGATATAACTTTCAATTTTTTGTCTCTATTATATCACAAGGATTCAAGATATTTTCATCTCTATTTTAGGATTTACAAGGCTAATTTGTTAGCGTTTACATTAGAAAATGATATAATAAAAGTGTAGAAGAAATTGTTCCCTTAAAAGTAGAGAGAAGCTGATGTTTCCTTGTAACATGGGTCCTATCTTTACTTTTTACGAAAGACTAAAAATGAGGAAATGATTATGAAAAACAAATTTTCCCAAGCAATCGTGCTTTCAATGGTTACCCTTTCCTCAATGGCTTTGCTGACGGCCTGTTCCAGCCATAAGGAATCGAGTTCAGCAGATAAGACACCTAAGAGCAGCCAGGTGACCTCATCAAGTAAGGCTAAATCATCCAATAAAGATAGCGGCAAGACTAGCAAGTCTAGTGCTAAGGCCAAGGAGTCTTCAGGTTCAAAGACGGAATCTTCACACACACAAAGCAGTCAAAAGGCTTCTGCGCCAAGTTCAAGTAGTAGTCAGGCTCAATCATCATCTTCAAATAGTTCATCAGTTCCCTCAAGCAACCAGTCCCAAGCTCCTAAATCTTCAAACGAGAATCAATCTTCAGCCAGTCAATCCCAAGCGCCAAAGAGCTCAAGTGATAGTCAAGCTTCAAGTAGTCAATCTAGCAGCCAAGCTCAAGTTAAAACGGATACGCAAGTGACCACTGTGGATATGGATGTGAGTGCGATAGCGCGTGGTCAGTTTGATAGTATTGCCGGAACTTGGAAGTCTAGTGATGGCAGTCGTCTGGTCTTTAACAACACTAGCCTAGTAGGAGATATAACTGCACAAGGCCAAGCGACAGTTCATAATTATGTACACCCGAAAGATGATTATCAAGAGGGCTCAGGTAAGTATGATGCTACCCTCTCAAGAGATAGGGGGGACACCTCTGGTATCGTTGGAGATATTAGCTTTGTCTCTAAAAAAGCAGCTATTTCTGGTCCAAGCTACGAACAAGACACCATTCAAGTAACTAGTACTGGAGGAACAAAGGTCTACTTAAAAGAATCAGATAATATGACGCTACCTAAAGACGTGACAGTTACTGACAATCAACTTCCAATTGATGGTGGCATAGCAGAATCTGGCAGCTACAAGCTTACCAAACGTACGGCTGTCAAAAATACTCCTAGTGATACGGCTCCAGTTGAATTTTACTTAGAAGCAGGTGATCAGATTAACTTTGATATGAAGGTTAATCAAGATGGTCATAGTTGGATTTCTTACATCAGCTATAGTGGTATTCGCCGTTATGTTCAAGTGGATTAATTGAGATATCTAGAAAGGTCAGATTTTCTTCTGATCTTTCTATTATTTTGAGGAAAAGTCTTGTTTATTCCCTAATAAATAGATACAATAGAAAGGTCGGTTTTACCGAAAAATTTTAAATAATGAGGACAAAAATGTGTCAGTAAATTGGCAAGATATTGCGTTTTCTTTCCTCGGTGGTTTGGGGCTTTTCCTCTTTAGTATCAAGTACATGGGAGATGGTCTTCAACAAGCAGCCGGAGATAAGTTGCGTTTTTACATCGATAAGTATACCAGCAACCCGTTTTTAGGGGTTTTGATTGGTATTGTCATGACGGCCTTGATTCAGTCGAGTTCAGGGGTTACCGTTATTGTCGTCGGTCTGGTTTCGGCAGGGCTTTTAAGTCTTCGTCAGGCTATTGGTATTGTCATGGGGGCAAATATCGGTACAACCGTAACTTCCTTCATGATTGGTTTCAAGCTTGGTGACTATGCCCTTCCAGTGATTTTCCTGGGGGCTGCGCTTCTCTTCTTTACAAGCAATAAGAAGCTCAATAACCTAGGTCGTATCTTGTTTGGTGTAGGGGGAATTTTCTTTGCCCTTAACCTTATGGGAGATGCGGTAGAGCCTTTGAAGTCAGTTACAGCCTTTAAGGATTACTTGGCAACCTTGGGTGATCGCCCAGTCATGGGGGTTATCATCGGTGCTGGCTTGACCATGTTGATTCAATCGTCAGCAGCGACCATCGGTATTCTTCAGAGTCTCTATTCAGGTGGTTTGCTTGACCTGCAAGGTGCCCTTCCAATCCTCTTTGGGGATAATATCGGAACAACTATTACAGCGGTTCTAGCTGCTCTTGGTTCGAACATTGCAGCTAAACGTGTAGCAGGGGCTCACGTCCTGTTCAATGTTATTGGGACGGTCTTGTGTTTGATTCTCTTGGTACCATTCACAGCCTTGATTCAATGGTTTAAGTCTGTGCTTGGATTGACACCTGAGATGACTATCGCCTTTGCTCACGGTACTTTTAACATCGCAAATACTATTGTTCAATTTCCATTCATCGGACTCTTGGCTTACCTTGTGACTAAGATTATTCCTGGTGAAGATGAGATTAACAAGTACGAAGCACTCTACTTGGACCGTTTGCTTATCACACAAGCACCAGCTATCGCCCTTGGTAATGCTAAGAAAGAATTGGTGCACTTGGCATCGTACGCCATCCAGTCTTTGGAAGCTTCCTATGCTTTCTTTGCTAAGGGAGATGAAAAATACTTCGATAAGGTTGAGAAGTATGAAACAGCAGTTAATAGTATTGACGAAGAGTTGACAACTTATTTGATTGACATCTCTAACGAATCTCTAAGCGTTTCTGAAAATGAAGTGTTGGCAAGCGTGCTTGACTCTGTTCGTGACTTGGAGCGTATTGGTGACCTTGCAGTTGCAAGTGCAAACCTTTCACAACACATTCATAATAAGGGAATTGAATTTTCTGATACTGCCAAGGCTGAGCTTGCGGATGTTTACAACCGTACTCACCGTATCGCCCTTGATAGTATTCGTGTTGTTGTAGATGACGATAAGGTACTTGCAGGTCAAGTCATCCTTCGCCATGAAGAATTGGAAAAACTTGAAAAACAATTGCGTAAAATACATACCAAACGTCTTAACAATGGTGAGTGTACTGCGCAAGCAGGTATCAACTATGTTGATTACCTCTCACATTACACACGTATCGCAGACCATGCGATTAACCTTGTTGAAAAGGTTACAGAAGGTGTGATTTAATAGAGAAAGTCGAGAAAATTTCTCGGCTTTTTTGTTATAATGAAAGCGTATTAAAAACATAGAAAAATGATGAGAGGTGGTCCTATGACCTATTATATTTCAGCCAAACGTTTTTATTTTGAACATAAAATCAAGGAAGGTGGCTACCTAGCGGTTGAGGATAGCTGTTTTGGTGACTGGACGGAAAATGTACCAGAAGGTGCAGAGGTGCTAGATTACAGTGATTATCAGATTTCTCCGGGTCTTGTAGATACTCACATTCATGGATTTGCGGGTTATGATGTCATGGATAATTCTGAGGAAAGTCTTCTAGGCATGAGTCAAGCCTTGCTTTCAGCAGGTGTGACCTCCTTCTTACCGACAGCTTTAACAGCGCCATTTGAAGAGTTGAAGGCTATTTGCCAAACAACAGCTAATACGGTTGGTAAGGAGACTGGTGCCAAAATTCAAGGGCTCTTCTTTGAAGGACCTTATTTCACTGAAACCTACAAGGGAGCTCAAAATCCTAAGTATATGGGCAATCCAAGTGTGGAACAATTGAAGGAATGGCAGGAGGCGGCTCAAGGAAAACTGATTAAATTGGCTCTTGCTCCTGAACGTGAGGGAGTGGCTGAATTTATCCAAGAAGCGACCAAGCAAGGCGTGACTATTGCTCTAGGTCATTCCAATGCCACATATGAAGAAGCCATGGCAGCAGTGGAAGCCGGGGCGTCCGTTTGGGTTCACGTCTACAACGGGATGCGTGGCTTTACCCACCGTGAGCCAGGTATGGTTGGTGCAGCCTTCGATAGTCCAGAAACTATTGGTGAGCTGATTGCAGATGGTCATCACGTGGTCCCTACAGCTTGTAAGGTTCTTATCAAGCAAAAGACACCACAAGGAGTTGCCCTAATTACAGACTGTATGTCAGCGGGAGGCTGTCCGGACGGCGACTATATGTTAGGCGAACTTCCTGTTATTGTTGAAAATGGTACCGCCCGCCTCAAAGAAGGTGGTAATCTAGCTGGATCTATCTTACAACTTAAAGACGGTGTCAAACATGTGGTTGATTGGGGACTTGTGACAGTTGCTCAAGCCTTACAAATGGCCACTAGTGTTCCAGCTAAATCAGTTGGGCTTGAAAATACTTGCGGAAGCCTAAAAGCAGGTTTACCAGCTGATTTTATTGTATTAGATGACTCCTTGGAATTACAAGCAACCTTTGTTGATGGACGAAAAGGTTGGGAAAAATAAGAGTATGAGTAGCACTTTCTTATGAAGGTGCTGTTTTTTATTGATTTTTACAAAGGTGTTAGAGTAGTGTAAAATAAAAATACTTTGTATTTTACAGGAGGTAATATGTCAAAACGTATTTGGAGCATTGCCCTGGCCTATGTCGGTGTAATGATTGGTGCAGGGGTATCTTCAGGACAGGACCTCTTACAGTATTTTGTTAGTTTTGGAGCCTGGGGACTGATAGGTGTCATAGTTCTAGGAGTTTTGCATGTTAGCTTTGGGCGACTCATGATTGCTTTGGGAAGTTATTACCGCTCAGACGATCACTCAGTAGTCCTGGCAGAAATCAGTCATCCTGTTATCTACCGTATTTTGGATATCGCTTTGATTATCACTTGTTTCCTGTTTGGCTTTGTGATGACAGCGGGGGCAGGGGCTAACCTAAACCAACAGTTCGGCTTTCCGATTTGGGTAGGTGCCTTCCTGTGTACAGCTCTGACTATCTTTGTGAGTTTCCTAGATTTCAAAAAAATCATTGGTGTTATTGGAGTTTTTACCCCTATGATTTTGGTTATGATTGCCATGATATTCGTGACCAATGTTTTAGGGCGTCACTGGGATTTGCTGAGATGGATAAGGTGTCGCAAACCATTCAATCTCCCTTCCCAAGTATTTGGCTGTCTGTGGTTAATTATTTTGCCGTTTGTGTCATGTCAGCCATAGCCATGGCCTTTGTCATGGGTGGCTCTATTCTCAAAATCAATGAAGCCGAAAAGAGTGGAGCCTGGGGAGGATTTATGGTTGGTGTGATTTTCTTCGTCACAACCTTGATCCTCTTTGCTAACAGTGATAAGATTGCTAGCTCAGATGTTCCTATGTTGGCTATTGCTAAGGAAGTGAATCCTATCTTTGCGACGCTCTACGCCTTGGTTATCTTTGGCTTGATTTTTAATACCGTCTTTAGTCTCTACTATGCTCTTGGAAAACGCTTCTCAGCAGGTAGTGAGAAACGCTTCAAGTTCTTTGTGGCTGCATTTGCCCTTGCTGGTTTTGCTATTTCCTTCATGGGCTTCCGTCAACTGGTAGCGATTATGTATCCTATTATCGGTTATTTGGGAATGCTGATGTTGATCGTGCTGGTTGTGGCTAGCTACCGCAAAAAAGCTAAGATTCGTAAGGAAAAGGAAATTCGAAATCATCTCTTGTCTATCGTTGAGAAAGCTTATGATCCCAATCAAGACTTGACCCATCGGGACAAGAAAAAGGCCGAAGAACTTCGAGAAGCCTCAATTCTTGATAATGATATTCTCCATGAAGACTCCCATGCACATGTTTGTCAGGAAATGGGGATTAGTAAGAAGGATTAGAATTTTATTTTACAAGTTTCTCTATTTCTGCTATAATACTGACAAGAAAGAAGGGCTTATGGCGTTTTTCTAGCGAGCTTGGGACAGTGGAAGCCAAGTAGAGCAAAGTAGGCAAGTGGCGCTTTCTCTCAGCAAATGGCTGAAGACAAACAGATAAAATGAAGTAATAAATTAGGGTGGAACCGCGTTTCTGACGCCCCTAGGTCAAACGACTTAGGAGCAGAGACACGGTTCTTTTTGTATCCTGAGTCACAAGAAACTTTATGAATAAGGAGTAAAACATGTCTAAAAAATTGACTTTCCACTGCGTCAGTGGTAGAGACCTCCTTATAGTCGGACTGCCCCACGCTCAGCACTAGGGTACCTGAGCTAAACGCAGTACTAACTCGTCTTGCCTCGTATAATCGACGAGGCAGACTCATGTCGCAAGAAATTATAGAAAAAGGAGTAAAACATGTCTAAAAAATTGACTTTCCAGGAAATCATCCTTACTTTGCAACAATACTGGAATGACCAGGGTTGTATGCTCATGCAGGCTTATGATAACGAAAAAGGTGCGGGAACTATGAGTCCTTACACCTTCCTTCGTGCCATTGGTCCTGAGCCATGGAATGCGGCTTATGTAGAGCCATCTCGTCGTCCAGCAGATGGTCGTTACGGAGAAAACCCAAACCGCCTTTACCAACACCACCAATTCCAAGTGGTTATGAAACCTTCTCCATCAAACATCCAAGAGCTCTACCTTGAGTCATTGGAAAAATTGGGCATCAATCCTTTGGAACACGATATTCGTTTCGTTGAAGATAACTGGGAAAACCCATCAACTGGTTCAGCTGGTCTTGGTTGGGAAGTTTGGCTTGACGGTATGGAAATCACTCAGTTCACCTACTTCCAACAAGTTGGTGGATTGGCAACTGGTCCGGTAACTTCTGAGGTCACTTACGGTTTGGAACGTTTGGCTTCTTACATCCAAGAAGTAGATTCTGTTTACGATATTGAGTGGGCTCCAGGCGTTAAATACGGAGAAATCTTCCTTCAACCAGAATACGAACACTCAAAATACAGCTTTGAAGTTTCTGACCAAGACATGCTTCTTGAAAACTTCGAAAAATTTGAAAAAGAAGCAGGACGTGCTTTGGAATTGGGTCTTGTTCACCCTGCCTATGACTACGTTTTGAAATGTTCACATACTTTTAACTTGCTAGATGCTCGTGGCGCTGTTTCTGTTACAGAACGTGCCGGTTACATTGCCCGCATCCGTAACTTGGCCCGTGTCGTAGCCAAAACCTTCGTCGCAGAACGTAAGAAACTTGGTTACCCACTTCTTGACGAAGCCACACGCGCAAAACTCCTAGCAGAAGAGGAAGAATAATAAGCGTTACAAGAATGGAAAATGGGCAAATAAAGTGAGCCCACATGGCTACCCAGAGGCAAGTCGGAGACTTGCTAAAGGGATAGGCGCCGCCGTACTGGTATATGGGGATTTTTGAAACGTTAGGTTCAAAAATCAGTTAGCTAAATCCACTTTGATGAGACTGTTGGAAATCTATGTCAAGGAGACACCAGATTTCCTTACAGCCTCACAAAGTTAGTTAGCAACGTCCCCAGTACCTAAGGCGCCTATCAAAAAAAGAATTTTGTAAAGGAAGAAACATGACAAAAAACTTATTAGTAGAACTTGGACTTGAAGAGTTGCCAGCCTACGTTGTCACACCAAGTGAAAAACAACTCGGTGAGAAAATGGCAGCCTTCTTGGATGACAACCGTCTTTCATACGAGAGCATTCAAACCTTTTCAACACCACGCCGTTTGGCAGTCCGTGTCATTGGCTTGGCGGATCAACAATCGGATTTGACCGAAGATTTTAAAGGACCTTCTAAGAAAATCGCCTTGGATGCTGATGGAAACTTCTCAAAAGCAGCGCAAGGCTTTGTCCGTGGAAAAGGCTTGACTGTAGATGACATCGAATTCCGTGAAGTTAAGGGTGAAGAGTACGTTTATGTTACTAAACACGAAGCTGGAAAACCAGCTAAAGAAGTCTTGGCTGGCGTTCCAGAAGTACTTGCTTCATTGACTTTCCCTGTCAGCATGCACTGGGCTAACAATACATTTGAATACATTCGCCCAGTTCATACCTTGACAGTTCTTTTGGGTGACGAAGCGCTCGACCTTGATTTCCTGGATATCAAGTCAGGTCGTGTGAGTCGTGGACACCGTTTCCTTGGACACGAAGTGGAAATTACTAATGCGGATTCTTATGAAGAAGACCTTCGTACCGTTTACGTGATTGCGGATAGCAAAGAACGTGAAAACATGATTCGTGAGCAAATCAAAGCTATCGAAGCAGAACAAGGTGTTCAAGTTCAAATCGAAGAAGGACTTTTGAATGAAGTCTTGAACTTGGTCGAATACCCAACTGCCTTCATGGGAAGTTTTGATACTAAGTATTTGGATGTTCCAGAAGAAGTTTTGGTGACCTCAATGGAAACGCACCAACGTTACTTTGTTGTACGTGACCTTGATGGTAAGCTTAAACCAAACTTCATCTCAGTGCGTAATGGTAACGCTGAGCACTTGGAAAATGTCGTTCGAGGAAATGAAAAAGTCTTGGTGGCACGTCTTGAAGATGGTGAATTCTTCTGGCGTGAAGACCAAACTTAAGATTGAAGACCTCGTTGCTAAATTGGCGAACGTAACCTTCCATGAAAAAATTGGTTCTCTTTCAGAACACATGGCGCGCGCGGGTGTTATTGCAGCGTCACTAGCTGAGCAAGCTGGTTTGACAGCTGAAGAAACGGCAGCCGTAGCTCGTGCAGCTGAAATCTACAAATTTGACCTCTTGACTGGTATGGTCGGAGAGTTCGATGAATTGCAAGGAATCATGGGTGAAAAATACGCTCTCCTTGCTAGTGAAGATGCTGCGGTTGCGACAGCTATCCGTGAGCACTACCTTCCTGATTCAGCAGACGGAGCCCTTCCAGAGACTAAGGTTGGTGCTATCCTTGCGCTTGCAGATAAATTGGATACCCTCCTTTCATTCTTCTCAGTAGGCTTGATTCCATCAGGTTCCAATGACCCTTATGCACTTCGTCGTGCAACACAAGGGATTGTTCGTATCTTGGATGCTTTTGGTTGGCACATCCCTATGGATGAATTGATCGACAGCCTTTACGCTCTTTCATTTGATAGTCTTTCTTATGACAATCAAGCAGAAGTTATCAACTTTATCAAGGCGCGTGTGGATAAGATGATGGGACGCACACCAAAAGATATCAAAGACGCTGTTCTTGCTGCTTCAAACTTTGTCGTGGCTGATATGCTTGAAGTAGCTGATGCCCTTTCAGAAGCTGCTAAGACTGATGGTTACAAGGCAGCTGTTGAGTCACTTTCTCGTGCCTTCAACTTGGCAGAAAGCGGATGCTTCATTGACAGTCGATGCTAGTCTCTTTGAAAACGACCAAGAAAAAGCCCTTGCTAAAGCGATTGAAGAGCTTGAATTGACAGGTTCAGCAAGTGACAAAATGGCACAGCTCTTCGCTCTTAGCCCAGTCATCGATGCCTTCTTTGACAACACTATGGTCATGGCAGAAGATGAAGCGGTTAAAAACAACCGTTTGGCCCTTCTTGCAGGTCTTGTAGCTAAAGCTAACGCTGTTGCAGCTTTCAACCAATTGAACACAAAATAATGACCTGATGACAGGTAGAAAGTAGGTCTTATTATGACACCTGAAAAAATCGCTCGTATCAATGAGCTTGCTAAAAAGAAAAAAACCGAAGGTTTGACTCCAGAAGAAGAAGTGGAGCAAGCAAAACTTCGTGAAGAGTACATTGAAGGCTATCGTCGTTCAGTTCGTCACCATATCGAAGGAATTAAAGTGGTTGACGAAGAAGGTAACGATGTGACACCTGAAAAACTACGTCAAGTACAACGTGAAAAAGGTTTGCATGGCCGTAGCCTTGATGATCCTGAATCATAATAACCATTAACAAGGGTTTGGAGCTTTCCAAGCCCTTGTTTTGGAGTGTAAAATTCTGAATATTCTGTATAAAATTGACCGATTATGCAAAAAATGGTAAAATATAAGTTATGTTAAAAATGGTAGGACTCAATGAGTCTTGCTTAATAGAATTGGAGTGAAAAAAATGTCGCAAAAGCAACATCATAAAGACGACGACAACCAGACTGAAAATGGGATGGTGCGTGGTCTTCAGAACCGTCACGTCCAGCTGATTGCCATCGCTGGTACCATCGGTACAGGTCTCTTCCTCGGAGCAGGGCGTTCTCTCTCCCTAACAGGACCTTCAATCATCCTAGTATATATACTAACTGGTATCTTCATGTATCTTATGATGCGAGCTATCGGTGAGATGCTCTATATGGATCCTGACCAACACACCTTTATCAACTTTATTACCAAATACCTTGGTAAAGGTTGGGGATTCTTCTCGGGTTGGTCTTACTGGGTATCACTGATATTCCTTGGAATGGCAGAAATTACGGCCGTATCGACCTATGTGCAATATTGGTTCCCAAGTTGGCCTGCCTGGCAGATACAGATCATCTTCCTGATTATCTTGAGTTCGGTTAATCTAATTGCGGTTAAGATTTTCGGGGAAGTTGAGTTTTGGTTTGGGATGATCAAGATTATCACCATTCTTGCTCTTATCGCAACAGGTATCTTCATGGTAGCAACCAACTTTGAAACGCCTGCTGGACATGCTAGTCTTTCCAATATTACACAAGGCTTCCAGATGTTCCCTAAAGGTTGGGTAAGCTTTGTCATGACCTTCCAAATGGTCTTCTTTGCTTACCAAGCCATCGAATTTGTAGGGATTACAACATCTGAGACAGCCAATCCACGTAAGGTCTTACCAAAGGCCATCAAGGAAATTCCGATTCGCATTGTCATTTTCTATGTGGGTGCCCTCATTGCCCTCATGGCTATCTTCCCATGGCAAAAGCTTCCAGTTAATGAATCACCGTTCGTAACGGTCTTCCAAATGGCTGGTATCAAGTGGGCAGCAGCCTTCATTAACTTTGTTGTCTTGACAGCAGCGGCTTCATCATTGAACTCAACACTTTACTCTACAGGTCGTCACCTTTTCCAAATTGCTAAGGAAACACCAAATAGTAAAGTCATGAAAGCTTTGAAGCTAGATACTTTGTCACGTAATGGTATTCCTTCACGTGCCATCATTGTTTCAGCCATTGTAGTATGTGTTTCAGCCTTCATCAATGTCTTGCCTGGTGTATCTGATGCCTTCGCTTTGATTACCGCATCATCATCAGGGGTCTACATCGCTATCTATATCTTGACCATGCTTGCTCATCTCAAGTACCGTAAATCTCAAGAGTTCATGGCAGATGGCTTCCTTATGCCAGCCTACAAGATTCTTAATCCATTGACTATCCTTTTTCTTCATCTTCGTCTTTGTTTGTCTCTTCTTGCAAAAGTCAACAGTTGTCGGAGCTATTGGAGCAGCCATCTGGATTGTCGTATTTAGTATCTATAGTAACTGGAAACACAGTAAATAAATCATTTAGCTCACCTTTATGGTGAGTTTTTTAGTTGTAAAAAAAGGACATAAGGTGTCCCAGTTATTAGTTATGCAATACTTTTTTGGTTTCCGTGGTGAAAGAATCCACCTAAGAGGCCCTTGCTACGATGGAAAATAGCAGGCTTATGATCGTTATGTGAACGACCATTAACATCAAGTTTAGCCCATTCAAGAGCCTGGTAGGCATTTCGGTCTGACACTGTAGATGTCCCAATATAGCTATAGATACCTGCCTGAGCAAGAATAAACCCTTGTAGTTGACGAATATGCTCATCATTGAGTGCTTCAGAAAAATGGATTTTAACTGTCTTATAAGTCAAGGCTTGGACAGACTCGACGATTGGCGACTCTGCTAAGAGGTGCAAAAGTTCTTGATGCTTAGTAAAGTACTTATCATAGTCCATTGGAAGAATGATAGTATGGGCAATCCAATCTTCCAAGTTGGCTTTGGCTTTCTTACTGAGACCTTTGCTGTGATACTGAGATTATCTATATTGAAAGGAAGCTGGTCGATGTGAGCAGTGTTCGAACCATATGCCTTTCTGAAAAGCGGTGTACTTGATAGAATATGTCCAGTAGGGGAAATAATAGCCAAGGCAGTTTCCTTGGTTTGGTAACCAAGCTTGTGGCATTCCATGCTAGCGTATGTATCTTTAAATTCAATAATTGCTCTTGTTTTCATCGTGTAACTCTCTTTCTGTTAGTTTATAAACTAACAATAGTTTATCATGACTTATACTCTTGGTCAAGAATTTACCTTCAAAAACAAAAAACAATTATGTAAGGGCTTGCAAAAATGTTTGGACTCTGATAAGATAGAACCATAGCAAAAGGATTGTTACTGGTCAGCAGGCAAAACCTAGATAAATACGAAAAACTAATGGGAGTAGTGTATGCTTATCCCAATTGGTTCTTGGTATTTATTTAGGTTTTTTTCGTTGAAAAAGCCTCAAAGAAAACTAGAATCCTAGACAAGAAAGGAGCCCTTATGGCTAAATATACTGAATTAGCTGAGGACATTCTCAAATACGTTGGTGGCAAGGAAAATGTCAATAGCTTGAAACACTGTGTGACACGTTTGCGCTTTGATTTGAAAGATGAATCTAAAGCAGATGATGACTACCTTAAGAACCGTGACGGTGTTGTTACTGTTGTTAAGGTAGGTGGACAATATCAGGTGGTTATCGGTAACCATGTCCCTGATGTTTATGCGGAGGTTCTCCAGGTTGGCGGTCTTCCAGCGGGTGGTAGTCTTGATCTTGATGAAGGTGATGCGCCTAAAGGGAATCTCTTTGACCGCTTTGTATCTTTGGTTTCAAGTATTTTCCAACCTTTCCTTGGGCCTTTGGCTGCAGCCGGGATTATCAAAGGAATAGTCGCTGTCATGGCAGCATGTGGCCTGTCAGCTGCAACAAGCCCTATGTATGTCATCTTGAATGCAGCAGGAGATGGTTTCTTCCAGTTCTTGCCAATCTTGATTGCCTTGACATCTGCTCGTCGTTTCAAGGTTAATGAGTTTACAGCTATTGCAATTGCAGGAGCACTTGTTTATCCTGATATTGCTACGATGGTGACTGCTCTTCAGAAAGCTGGTCAGGGTCATGTTCTAGGAGTTATTCCCTTTGCGCTTCCTGCAGGGGGCTACCTCTCGACTGTAATGCCTTCTATCTTGGCCGTTTGGGTGGCTTCATACATTCAAAAATTCTTTACCAAGATTACTCCAGATGTCATTAAAGTCTTCGTAGTACCCTTCTTTACATTACTCATTACTGTCCCATTAACATTCTTGGTGGTAGGACCAGTTGCTAATACTTTCTCTGATGGATTGACAAGTCTTTTCCAAGCGATCATGAACTTTAGTCCGATTGTCTTTGGTCTTATACTCGGTATCTCGTGGCAAGTCTTGGTTATGTTCGGAATGCACTGGGCGCTTGTTCCCCTTGCTATCCTAGATGTGGCAACAAACGGAAGTTCTATTATTCTTTCGGCGGCTATTCTTCCATGTTTCACGCAAACAGGTGTGTTGGGAGCTATCATGCTTAAAACGAAAGAAGAAAGTCCGTACCATCTCTATGCCAGCCTTCATTTCATCTATTTTTGGGGTGACAGAACCTGCTATCTATGGGGTAACCCTTCCAATGAAAACGCCATTCTACATTTCATGTGGTGTTTCAGGACTTATGGGGGCTGCCATGATGGCCCTAGATATTAAGACGTATTCAATAGGTGGTCTGGGTGTATTTGTCTTCCCAAGCCTTATTGGGCCTGACGGTAACCTTTCTAAAGTTATCTTTGCCATTATTATTGCCATTGTGGGTGGTGTTCTTGCCTTCCTCATCCAACTTTTTGTCCGAGTACCAAATCTATACGGTGGTGGGGCAGCTAAGGTTGAGGAAAAAGCTGAAGAAGCTGTACCTGCTCCTAAGGAAATTCAACAAGAAATTATTGCGAGCCCACTTATCGGGAATGTTGTCCCACTTGACCAAGTACCTGACCAAGTCTTTGCTTCAGGAGCAATGGGTAAAGGTATTGCTATTGATCCTACTGATGGGGTAGTTGTCGCACCAGCTAAGGCAACCGTTAATTTAGTCTTCCCTACTGGTCATGCGATTGGTTTGACAACTGAAAATGGTGCAGAGCTTCTCATCCATATTGGTATGGACACTGTTTCTCTTGCTGGTAAAGGTTTCAAGACCTATGTGGAGGCAGGGGATGTCGTAGAAGCAGGGCAAAAACTTATAGAATTTGACCTAGCAACTATCCGAGACGCTAAATTACCAGTCATCACACCAGTCATTGTGACTAATACAGCAGACTTTGATGATGTCTTAACGACTAAAGAAGCTCGTGTTAACACTGGTGACTATCTCCTCACTGCTGTTAAATAAAAAGAAATCCGAGAATCAACTTCTCGGATTTTTGTTTATTTGAATTTGTAGTCTTTCACGACTTCAACGGAATTAACCGTTACATTTTCTTTTGGTTTGCTGTTGTCATCGACTTCAAGGTTGGCAATGGTATCAACGACATCCATGCCTTTGATGACTTGTCCAAAGACAGTATATTTGGTATCACCAGCTGGGTAACCACCTTTTTTGTAGGCGTCAATGATAGGTTTTGGATAGCCAGCGTTTCCTAGTTGCTTGCTTTGATCGTCCTTGTTTTGAACAATGTAGAATTGGCTGCCGTTTGAATTCTTAGCACCAGTATTGGCCATGGCAAGTGCGCCACGGATGTTGTAGAGGAATGGTGTAGGCTCAACAGCGAAACCTTTCTTCCAGATAGATTCTCCGCCAGTACCGTCACCCTTAGGGTCACCACTTTGAATCATGAAGTCTTTGATGACACGGTGGAAGGTAAGTCCATCATAGTATTTGTCCTTGGCATGTTTCAAGAAGTTTTCAGAAGCCTTTGGAGCAAGTGTAGGGAAGAGTTTGACTGTGATATCACCCTTTGAAGTGTGGAGGATAACTTCAGCTTCGTCCTTACCGACCTTGTCAGACAACTGTGGGAAGGCATCTTTTCCAGATTTTTGGGCTTTTTCTAATTGTTTAGTGAATATCTTATTATCAACATAAGCATCTCCACGAACGGCGCGTGCGATGTTCTCACGAAAGGCAAAACCTAGGCCTGCGATAACAAGTACAATAATTAATGGAATGTACTTTTTAATGTTTTTCATATATAACTCCTTTGGTGCATTATACCTACTATTGTAGCAGAAAAAAACCTTTTGGGAAACGGTTAACAGAGGTCTTTAAATATGGTAGAATGGAACTATCAACAAGAAAATGAACATGGGACTAGATATAGGGAAAGGTTGCCTCAGGCTAAAAAGTGAGGGCTGACTTTTGGAAGGACGCATGCTACTTGCTCTTATCAGAGATAGGTGTCTAAATTCTAACTATAGAAAACTTCGCTAAGCCGAAGGGACCTCTTGTTTGGATTTCTTGAAAAAAGGAGATTTTTATGTCAACTAAAGCAGAATGGGCTGAACTCTTTGAGTCGGTACACGGGCGTAAGCCTAGCCCCCAAGAATTTGGATGCTAAAGCAGCTGACTTTGATACAAGTGCTTTGGCTGCTCAAGCAGCATCTGTAGAAGCACGAGCTAATGAACCTGTCGCTGAAGAAGTAGCTGCAGCACCAGTTGCTACTGAAGAAGTGGCAGAACAAGATGACATCGCAGATGTGGCTGAAACAGCTGAAGATGCTGTCGCAGAACAAGCAAGCAGTGAATCACCATTTGGTGCAGAAGCTTTCTCAGAAGCGCCTGTGCAACAACCGACACCACAATTTGATTCAAGCATGTTTGAAAAGGCACCTATCTCTTCAGCTCAAGGATTTGGAACAGTTTCTAATCCAGCAGCAACTGGCTCAGCAGATAAACCTCTTTTCAATCTTATCTTGCCAATTGTAGCGATTGCACTTTCAGTAATCTTTGCAGTCTTGGCATGGTTTGTAAGTCCTGCTTGGGTCTTCATCATTTTGACAGTCCTCGCAGTTGCAGTAGCAGTTGTTTCGCTTGTCTTTAGCCTTAAATCAAGCAAGAAATTGCTTTCAATCATTGCAACAGGTGTTGCTGGTCTCATGCTCTTTGTGTCTATTGGTGGTTTGATTTTCCAAATCTCTCAAAACGCTAGTGATAACACAAGCTCAAGCAAGACATCAAAAGTTGCTGATAAAGACGATGATGCTGACAAGAAAAATGATGACAGCGATTCAAAATCTGACTCTAAATCTGATTCAAAAGGTGATAGCACTGACGTCAACGATTACATTGACAAAAATGCTAAATTTGACTGGAATGAATCTAAGTTCAAGAAGTTGAAAGCAGGTAAAGACTCTGTTAAATCAATCATTAAGACATACGGTAAGGCGTCAAATGCTGAGGTGTCAGGTGATGAGTTGAAGTTGACATACTCTGGTAAAGACTATGGCGAAAGTGTCTACCTAAACTTTGAGAAACAATATGATGGTACTTTCATCTTGTCGCATGCTTCAGGTAGATTCCCTCAAGATAAGGTAGAAGTTGACAAATCTTACAAATCTGACTGGACGAAAGAACAGTACGATGCACTTAAAGAAGGAGACTATAGTGATCCATCGAATGGTACGAAACTAGAGGATGTTATTAAAGATCACCCTAAAGCTTCAAACGCTGATTATAGCATCTCAACAGTTCGTGAAGGTGAGTTCAAAAAAGAAATTAATCTCTCTTATAGTGACTTTGATGCAGAAGAAGGTAAACTCAAGAGTGTTTACTTGTATTTTGATACCAAAGAAGGTGAAGATACCTTCTACCTTACTCATAAATCAAGTTTGGGAGATGAATAAATAAGGAATAGGAGGGGAAACCTTCCTGTTTTTTCTTGATAAAAGGAGAAAACTATTGAAATTCTTAAATTATACATTCGAGCAAAGTCAGTCTCTTGTTACTAAGGAGACCGTAGACAAGTTCAATCAAAAAGGGAGCTGGAAACGATTTATTGGCTTGTTTATTACTTCAATTGTTATTTATTTCTTCTCTATCATCACACCCATGTTTATAAAGGATTGACGCTTGATCAAAATCCAACATTTTCTTGGATTCAGTGGCCAGTCATTCTTTTCTATGTAGTCATGTATCTGGTCTATCTTTTCTTTTCAATAAAGCACAGAAGAAGTCCGATGAAACTAAAATTTTGCACCTACTTTTACATGGTAGTCTTACTCGCTATCTTTACAGTATGTGCTGGTATAATGATGATGACACGACGAAATATTGTCAGTATACTATCGGGGGCTATGTTTCTTCTGTCCATTTATTATTTGATTCGAACGGTTCCCCGTAAACTGAGAGAAGCCGTTCAAAATCAGACAGAGTTTAGCCCTATGGTAGCTCTTGTAACCGAAAAAATTTCAGATGGCTTGGTCTTTTTAGGAGGAACGGGGATTACAGCTGGACTGGTACTGTTTGACCGCTCTACCGGGAGCGACATCAGAGGGAGTATTGATGCAGTTTTGATGCCCCTAATGCCTGCTATTTTTGTCTTTGCGACTTATGTCTTTTCCATTGATTTGCTACGAGGCTATTACCTCTTCAAATACTCCGAGCGATATAGAGAGCAGTTTGGCTACTCAGCTAAGGACTGGTATGGCGAGAAGTCGAAGGAGTATAGGAGGATGCAGGGGTAAGGTGCATAGAGAAGACCAACAGGTTTTGAAGTTAATTATAAGATTGATGGAAACGTAATAAAGATGCTTAAAGTTAATGAAAGTGTAACTACAAAAGTAGAAGCTTCAAAAATATGAAGGTCGTAGTCCAACGTTTTGGTCTCGAAGACAAACAGAAGTTTATGAAAATATAGACTTTAAAATAGTACAGCTTAATTATTATAAAATTTCACTGTCTTTAGATTCTAATGTACTGCCATTTCGTACTTTTAAGAGGTAATATTCTCCTCGTTGCGTAATGACTTGGAGCGTTGCATCCTAGTTTCTAAGGACGTTGCGCATATTTTACTATTCGTTGCGTGCTTTTAGTCATGGGTCTTGATAAATTTAAAGTAACAAATCTGAGGAGGTATTCTTAATGTTACAATTTATTAAGAAAAACAAAACTAATTTTATATGGGTGCTTGCTTTTGGATTAATGGGGTTGATACTGAAACCTTTAGTTAATTTATTGGTCAGTTTATCAAACAAATATCCGTGGGTTACGAGAATGTTATTGTTTCTATTACTCGTTGCTACTTACTTTATTTATAAACTTCCTCTCTATATAATATTAATAGCAATTTTGTTGACAGAGCCTTTTATCGAAGAATAGAAATAAGCTAGGGGTATTAAAATGGACATTGCTACGTTGATTAAAGAATATAGAACTAAAACAGGTATGACTCAGCAAGAACTGGCAGATAAAGTATTTGTTACTCGTCAGACGATTTCTAAATGGGAATTAGGAAAAAGTGAACCTGATAATGTTTCACTGGAACTATTATTTAAAGAGATGAATATTGAAAAAGAATCTCAAAAAGACATTAAAGCTAATTTAATTAGCAGAAAAAATATTTTACTTATAATAATTGCCGTTTTATTCTCTCCATCGATACTTATTATTAGACTATTGGTACTTAAAATAGGCAAGATAGAAAAATAAAAAGATTAGTCATTTTTGATCAATACCCTTCTCTTTATAATAATTGGCATTTATCTGAAGAGTTTAAAGGATAATGTATACTTTGGTTTCTTGGGGATTATTGCAATTGCTTATAGCCTTTATAGTTTTTATAAGCTTAGTTTGGAGATTAAAAAGGACTAGATACATAACTATACATATAAAGATAAAAACTACTCTTACTAATATTGAACTGCCCTCAAAAGTGTGACAGAAAAAATCTAACTTTTGGGGCCAGTTTCTTTTCTTCTTTCGTCTCTTTTCATGAGATATCTTGTCACTTAAGCACCTCAGGCAGTCTCAAAAAATTCTCTCTTATATCCGACCTTATTTTCCTAAGACCAGATTAAAGTATGATAAAATAAAGAAAAAGAGATAAAGGAGTCAGCTATGGCAACTAGAGAAGAATGGGTGCGTCACTTTGAGGACGTCAATGGACGTAAACCAAGTCCTGAGGAGTTTATGGAAGCTAAGAAAGAGGGCTTTGTCATTGCTTCGGAGGAACAAAGTGCCCCAGTGTCTGAGCAGGTTGAGGCTCAGCAGGTGGATAGTTCTGAAGCTACTGAAGAGGTGACAGCTGACTCAGTAGCAGATACGCAACCAGACGAGGCTCAGGTGGCATTAGAGGAGGAAGCTCCTAAGCCAATGCCTGAGTTGAATATGGAGAAAGAGCAAGAAAAAGAAACTCCAAAGACAAGTCAGATACCTTTGGAAAACCCTTATTACAAACCAAAAGTAACCAAGAACAATGCTTTTGTTAATATTGCTTTGCCAATTATTATCCTAGTTTTGGGGATTCTATTTGTCATTCTGTCTTGGACGCTTCCTTTCGGTTTTGTCTTTACTTTCCTTGCTTTCTTCCTTATCATTTTGGCTATTGTGACTTTGGTTTTGAGTCTGAAGTCAACACGCAAGGCACTATCTATTATTGCCCTAGTCATGTCAATCATCTTCTTCATGACTTCGCTTGCTGGAGCAGGCTATCAAGCAGTGAAATTTGTCATGAACCATGCTGAGCAGTTCCAAAGTGACGGTCACGATAGAGCTTATCTGTACATCGATGAGAATTATAAGTTTGACTGGACTGAGGATCAGTTTAAGGAGTTGAAGGTTGGTACTTTGACATTGGACGAGGTTTTGGACGCTCATGGTAAGGCGACTGATGCCGAGTATAGTGATGCTTACGAGGAAGATAAACCAGATTTACTAGACCTTACCTATAGAAAAGAAAATACAGATGGAAACAACTATGTTCGTTTGACTTTCGAGATAAAAGACGGTGTCTATGTTTTGAAATCTGCCTCAGCAACCTTCGACTATGATAAGGTCAAAGAAGTTGATGACTATCATAGCAACTGGACAAAAGATGACTATGAAAAGTTGTCTGTAGGTACACAAGCTGATTTGCTCAAGGGGACACGACTTTCTGAGGTGGTTGAAAAACACCCAGAGGCTAGCTTCACTTATCATGAAATGACACAAACTGAACAAGGCGATCTCACTCAGTCAGTGAGTCTTAGCTACCGTGATTATAATCCAGAAAGTGGTAAGGTAGATGCTGTTCGTTTGACCTTTGACTATGACAAACGTGAAAACGAGTACTTCTTGACAGACAAATCAGACGAATAAGACTACTTTTTAATTAATTCAAGCTCAGGGTTGCCTGGGCTTTTTAGTATCAACAAAAAGAGGATAAAATCTGGTATAATAGTATTGATTGATTTCAAGAAAGAAGTGTCACACATGAACATACAACAACTACGTTATGTCGTAGCCATTGCCAACAGCGGAACCTTCCGTGAGGCAGCCAGCAAGCTCTTTGTGAGTCAGCCTAGCCTTTCGGTGGCTATCAAGGATTTGGAGCAAGAGCTGAATTTCCAAATTTTCACCCGTACAACGACGGGGGCTGTCTTGACCAGTCAGGGTATGACCTTTTATGAGCGTGCGCTTGAGGTGGTACGCAGTTTTGATAGTTTTGAAAATCGCTATCTCAATGCTTCTGAAAAGGGCAACCAGTTTTCGATTGCTAGTCAGCACTATGACTTTTTGCCACCTTTGATTACGACTTTTTCAGAGCGCTATCCTGATTATAAGGATTTCCGTATCTTTGAGTCTACGACTATTCAGATTTTGGATGAGGTAGCCAAGGGGCACAGTGAGATTGGGATTATCTATTTGAATCGTCAAAATAGCAAGGGAATCCATCAAAATATGGACAAGCTTGGGCTTGAGGCTATTGATTTGATTCCGTTTAAAACGCATATTTATCTCCGTAAGGGCCATCCTCTGGCTAAAAAAGAAAGTCTTGTCATGGAGGACTTGGCGGCCTTGCCTACAGTGCGTTTCACTCAGGAGAAGGACGAGTATCTTTACTATTCTGAAAACTTTGTGGATACGTCAGATTCGTCTCTGATGTTTAACGTGACAGACCGTGCGACCTTGAACGGTATCTTGGAACGTACGGATGCCTATGCGACGGGATCTGGTTTCTTGGATGCACAAAGTGTGAACGGGATTACGGTGATTCCGCTTGAGGATAATTTGGATAACAAGATGGTTTATGTCCGTCGTAAAGGGATTAACTTGTCATCTTGTGCTCTCAAGTTTGTCAATGTTATGTTTGACTACTTTGATACTTACAAACCATAGGAGGATTTATGCGTAAGGTTGCGATTCCTTTGGCTATTCTGGCTTTGATTGGTTTGGATCAGTGGGTTAAGCATTGGGTTGTGGCAAATATTGCCCTTAACCAAGTTATCAAGGCGATTCCTGGACTTTTCAGCTTGACCTATCTGCAAAACCGTGGTGCTGCCTTTTCGATTTTACAGAATCAGAAATATTTCTTTGTGATTTTGACAGTTCTAGTGATTGGTGCGGCTATGGTTTATCTGGTTAAGAATTACCAGAAGAGTCTTTTGGCTGGTGCTATCTTTGGTTTTGATTATCTCAGGTGGTATTGGTAACTTTATCGATCGTGTGCACTTGGGTTATGTGGTTGATATGGTTCAGCTTGATTTTATTGATTTTGCAATATTTAACGTGGCAGACTCCTATCTAACGGTGGGCGTACTGCTCTTGATTTTAATCTTATGGAAAGAGGAAAATGGAAGTCATCATTAAAGAGGCGGGAAACCGTCTGGACAAGGCTTTGGCAGATTTGACAGAATTGTCACGTAGTCAGGCCAATGAAGCGATTAAGGCTGGAACGGTCTTGGTTAATGGTAAGTCGGCAAAGGCCAAGTATGCGGTTAAAGAGGGTGATGTCATCACCTATGAATTGCCAGAAGAAGAGGTCTTGGAGTACAAGGCCGAAGATATTCCTTTGGATATTATCTATGAAGATGCGGATGTGGCAGTGGTCAACAAACCTCAAGGCATGGTTGTCCATCCATCAGCTGGTCACACATCTGGTACCTTGGTCAATGCCCTAATGTATCATGTCAAGGACCTTTCGTCTATCAATGGTGTGGTTCGTCCAGGGATTGTCCACCGTATCGACAAGGACACGTCTGGTCTCCTTATGATTGCTAAGAATGATAAGGCTCACAATGCTTTGGCGGCTGAGCTTAAGGATAAGAAGTCCCTTCGCAAGTATGTGGCTATTGTGCATGGCAATTTGCCTAACGATCGAGGTGTGATTGAGGCTCCGATTGGGCGTTCGGACAAGGACCGCAAGAAGCAGGCAGTTACAGCGAAAGGGAAACCTGCAGTAACACGATTTACTGTTCTTGAACGTTTTGGCAACTATACCTTGGTAGAGTTGCAGCTGGAAACAGGTCGCACGCACCAGATTCGTGTGCACATGGCTTATATAGGTCATCCGGTGGCAGGAGACCCTCTTTATGGGCCACGCAAGACCCTCAAGGGCCACGGACAATTTCTACATGCTAAGACCCTTGGTTTCACACATCCTACGACTGGAGAATTGGTCGAATTTACAGCGGAAGAACCTGCTATTTCAAGGAAACCTTGGAGAAGTTGAGAGAAGCGTAACAGTTATTAAACGGATAGTCTTTTTTGGGAGGGGCGTCCGTTTTTTTCTTGTAAAAGAGTCTGAAATTTGCTATAATTTACCTAATTAAATAAGTCCTTTAATCACTGTCCAGAGAGGCAGGCAAGGAGCCATGAGAAGTGTACGGGTGAACTGTACTCATATTTTTGTGTATCTCCTTGTTTTCGAGGGGATTTTTTTGTATTTAGAAAGGTTCTTTTTATGAAGAAAAAAGAGATCGTCGATGACGTAACCATGAAACGTGCCATTACACGTATCACTTATGAGATTATTGAGCGTAACAAAAATCTCGATAAGATTGTCTTGGCTGGTATTAAGACACGTGGTGTCTATATTGCCCAGCGCATCCAAGAGCGCTTGAAACAGTTGGAAAACCTTGATGTGCCATTGATTGAGCTTGACACTAAGGCTTTCCGTGATGATGTTAAGGCTGAGCAAGACACATCTGTTTTCCCTATTGAAATTGATGGTACAGATGTTATCCTTGTGGATGATGTGCTTTACACAGGTCGTACGATTCGTGCAGCTATTGATAATATCGTTAGCCATGGGCGTCCGGCGCGTGTTGGTTTGGCTGTCTTGGTTGACCGTGGTCACCGTGAATTGCCAATCCGTGCGGACTATGTTGGTAAAAATATCCCAACTAGTGAGTCAGAAGAAATCGAAGTTTTGGTTGCAGAAGTTGATGGCAAAGATAGCGTCAACATTATCGATCCAAGCTAAGTTGACTGACGGATAGGGTGAAACGCCCTTTGTATCTTATTAATTGAACACGCCCTAAGCCTTGTGCAAAAAAGATAAATATTCTTAGGAGCTGGCGCTCCGTCATCATATTTCCTATTTTTGCTTTAGGCTTTAGACGGGCTTTGTATCTTGTTTAATTGAACACGGGACTCATTTCTTAGGAAAAAAGATAAGTCTCCTAGCACTCTTTGGAGTGCCTTGTCGACTTCCTATTTTTCTACAGAAATGTTTAGCTACGCTAAAACGTCCCTTTGTATCTTAATTTAAGGAGTCCTTTGATATCGTGAATAACGTAAAATATGATGTGAATGATATGCCAAAACCTGGTTTATTGGTTGGTTTGTCATTCCAGCACTTGTTTGCTATGTTTGGTGCGACGGTGCTTGTGCCGATTTTGGTTGGGATTGATCCCGCTATTGCTCTTTTCTCATCTGGTTTGGGAACTTTGGCTCACTTGACGGTGACCAAGTACAAAATTCCAGCTTACATGGGTTCTAGCTTTGCCTATATTGCGGCTATGCAGACACTTATGAAGACTGATGGGATTGCAGCGGTGGCTCAAGGTGCCATGGCTGGTGGTTTGGTTTACTTGCTAGTGGCTCTGATTGTTAAGTATGCGGGTAAAGACTGGATTGATAAGGTCCTTCCACCAATCGTGGTTGGTCCCATTATCATGGTGATTGGTTTGAACCTTGCAGCCAATGCAGTCAATGATGCGACAACTTTAAATAAAAGCTATAGTATCTATGCTCTATTGATTTCGATGGTCACCCTCTTTGCGGTTATCCTCTTTAACATGTATGGCAAGAAGATTATTGGTGTTATCCCAATTTTACTTGGTTTAATTGTGGGCTATATTTTCTCAGCGGTTCTTGGTTTGCTGACAGGACATAGCTTTATCAATTTCTCAGAGGTAGCAGCGGCACATTGGATTCAGGTTCCAAACTTTGACATTCCATTTGTGGATTATAGCTTCAAGCTCTATCCAAGTGCGATTTTGACCATGGCTCCGATTGCCTTTGTGACGATGACTGAACACTTTGGTCACGTCATGGTTCTAAATAGTTTGACTGAGCGTGATTACTTCAAAGATCCAGGACTTGACCGCACCCTTACTGGTGATGGTTTGGCACAGATTATCGCTGGATTCTTTGGAGCTCCTCCTGTAACTTCTTATGGTGAAAATATTGGGGTTATGGCCCTCAGTAAGGTCTACTCAGTTTACGTTATTGCGGGCGCAGCAGTGATTGCGGTCTTGATGAGCTTTATTGGTAAGCTATCAGCACTCTTGCATTCTATTCCAACTCCTGTATTGGGCGGATTATCTATTGCCCTCTTTGGAGTTATCGCTGCTAGCGGTTTGAAAATTTTAGTTGAACATAAGATTGATTTTGATAATAAAAAGAATCTCTTGATTGCTAGTGTTATCTTGGTATCTGGTATCGGTGGTTTGATGATTGACCTTGGTGGTCTTCAAATTACGGGTGTGGCAAGTTCAACCATTCTTGGTATCTTGCTTTACCAAATCTTGCCAGATCCTAAAAAAGGTAGCAAAGAATAGTCAATCAATTTAAAAGGAAAAACTATGGCGATTGCAGATGGAAAAGTGTCACTGAAACATTTGGTGACAATGGAAACCCTCACGAATGAAGAGGTCTTGGGCCTGATTCGTCGAGGTGGAGATTTTAAAAATGGCAGAGCTGATTTCCAGCTGGATCGACAGTATTTCGCTGCCAATCTCTTTTTTGAAAATTCAACACGAACACACAAGTCCTTCGAGGTGGCTGAGAAAAAACTTGGCCTGGATGTGATTGAGTTCGATGCTGGAACTAGCTCGGTGAACAAGGGTGAGACCCTCTATGATACGATCTTAACCATGTCTGCTTTGGGCGTTGACATCTGTGTGGTCCGTCACTCGGAAGTCGATTACTATAAGCAGTTGATTGATAGTAGAACTATTCAGACCTCTATTGTCAATGGTGGTGATGGTTCAGGGCAACACCCAAGTCAGTGTTTGCTTGACTTGATGACCATTTATGAAGAGTTTGGAACCTTTGAAAATCTTAAGATTTGTATTGCAGGTGACATTACGCATTCGCGTGTCGCTAAGTCAAATATGCAGATTCTCAAGCGTTTGGGAGCTCAGCTTTATTTTGCTGGTCCAGCAGAGTGGTACTCGAATGAGTTTGATGTTTATGGTCAGCATGTGGCCATTGACGACGTCATTGAGGACTTGGATGTTCTCATGTTGCTTCGTGTTCAGCACGAGCGTCATGGGGATGACAAAGGATTTTCAAAAGAAGACTACCATGCTCTCTATGGTTTGACTGAAGAACGTTATGCCAAGTTAGCTGATCAGGCGATTATCATGCACCCTGCTCCGGTTAATCGTGATGTGGAGATTGCTGATAGTCTGGTTGAGGCGCCTAAGGCTCGTATCGTTGCTCAGATGCAAAACGGGGTCTTTGTCCGTATGGCAATTATTGAAGCTATTTTAAATGGCAAAGCGTAAACAACGTTAACCGATTCCTGAGAGAATCAGACGAAAAAGAACATGGGCTAAATCTTTGAAAAGAGACATATCTTCCTAGAGCTTCTCTGTCAGATTTGCTTTCATTCGGATTTTAATGCCCTTTGTATCTTAGTGAAAGGAACAATTTACTATAATGGCAAAACGTTTACTTATTTTGGAAGACGGCACTATTTTTGAAGGTCAGGCCTTCGGTGCTGATGTGGATGTGACGGGTGAAATCGTCTTTAATACTGGTATGACAGGTTATCAAGAATCTATCACAGACCAATCTTACAATGGTCAAATTTTGACTTTTACTTATCCACTTGTTGGTAACTATGGTGTTAACCGTGACGACTATGAGTCAATTAAGCCAACGACTAAGGGTGTCGTTGTGTCAGAGGCCAGCCGTCGTGCCAGCAACTGGCGTAACCAAATGACCTTGGATGAGTTTTTGAAAGCGAAAAACATCCCTGGTATCTCTGGTATTGATACACGTGCCTTGACTAAAATTATCCGTCAACACGGTACCATGAAAGCCACTTTGGCCAGCCCTGGTGACAGTATTGAGCACTTGCAAGATCAATTGCGTGCGACTGTTTTGCCAACCAACAATATTGAGCAGGTATCAACTAAGACAGCCTACCCAGCACCGGGTGTTGGTAAAAATATCGTTTTGGTTGACTTTGGTCTCAAGCACTCTATCTTGCGTGAGTTTTCAAAACGTGATTGTAACGTGACTGTTGTGCCACATGATATCACTGCTGAAGAAATTCTTCACCTTAATCCAGATGGTGTGATGTTGTCAAATGGTCCAGGTAACCCTGAAGATGTACCATATGCACTTGATATGATTCGTGGCATCCAAGGTAAAATTCCAATCTTTGGTATTTGTATGGGTCACCAGTTGTTTAGTTTGGCTAATGGTGCCAAGGCCTACAAGATGAAGTTTGGTCACCGTGGATTTAACCACGCGGTTCGTGAAATTGCGACTGGTCGTGTTGATTTCACTAGCCAAAACCATGGTTATGCCATTGACCGTGAGTCACTTCCAGATTGCCTCATGGTAACACATGAAGAAATTAACGATAAGTCAGTTGAAGGTGTTCGTCACCGTGACTTCCCTGCATTCTCAGTGCAATTCCACCCAGATGCAGCACCTGGTCCACACGATGCTAGCTATCTCTTTGATGAGTTCTTGGAATTGATTGATGCTTTCCAGGCTGAAAAAGCACGTCGTTAATTGCAACTGTCTAGTGACTATAGTGGGGTGTGACTCTTGTTCTCCCCAGTCTACTACCTTATTTAATGACAACCAGAGAGTTGTCAAATAGAAAGGAGAAGATACAGGTTCACGGAAGTGAATACGCCCTAAGGACTGTGTGAAAAAGATAAACGGTGACTAGACGCTTGGGCGTCGTCGTCACGTTTCCTATTTTCACTGGGTCCTTAACGGGCTTTGTATCATAAATTATGCCTAAACGTTCTGATATTAAAAAAATTATGGTTATCGGGTCTGGTCCTATCATCATCGGTCAGGCTGCTGAGTTCGACTACGCTGGTACGCAAGCCTGCTTGGCCTTGAAAGAAGAAGGTTACAGTGTTGTCCTTGTTAACTCTAACCCTGCGACAATCATGACTGATAAAGAAATCGCAGACAAGGTTTACATTGAACCAATTACGCTTGAATTTGTCACACGTATTCTTCGTAAAGAGCGTCCTGATGCCCTCTTGCCAACACTTGGTGGACAAACTGGTTTGAACATGGCAATGGAATTGTCAAAAGCTGGTATTCTTGAAGAACTCGGAGTAGAGCTTTTGGGAACAAAATTGTCTGCCATCGACCAAGCCGAAGACCGTGACCTCTTCAAACAATTGATGGAAGATTTGGAACAACCAATTCCAGAATCTGAAATCGTCAATACAGTTGAAGAAGCAGTTGCCTTTGCGTCAGAAATTGGTTACCCAGTTATCGTGCGTCCAGCCTTTACCCTTGGTGGTACTGGTGGTGGTATGTGTGCCAACGAAGAAGAACTTCGTGAAATCGCTGAAAATGGCTTGAAATTGTCACCAGTAACACAATGTTTGATTGAGCGTTCTATCGCTGGTTTCAAGGAAATCGAATACGAAGTTATGCGTGATGCTGCAGATAATGCTCTTGTGGTATGTAACATGGAAAATTTTGACCCAGTTGGTATCCACACAGGGGACTCAATCGTATTTGCCCCAACGCAAACCTTGTCAGATATTGAAAACCAAATGCTTCGTGATGCCAGCTTGAAGATTATCCGTGCCCTTAAAATTGAGGGTGGCTGTAACGTACAGTTGGCTCTTGACCCTAATAGCTTCAAGTACTATGTTATCGAAGTAAACCCTCGTGTATCACGTTCATCAGCCCTTGCCTCAAAAGCAACTGGTTACCCAATCGCCAAATTGGCAGCCAAGATTGCTGTTGGTTTGACACTCGATGAAATGATTAACCCAGTCACTGGTACAACTTATGCCATGTTTGAACCAGCTCTTGACTATGTGGTTGCTAAGATTCCACGTTTCCCATTTGATAAATTTGAACACGGTGAACGTCGTCTTGGTACTCAAATGAAAGCAACAGGTGAAGTTATGGCTATCGGTCGTAACATCGAAGAGTCACTTCTTAAAGCCTGCCGTTCACTTGAAATCGGTGTTTACCACAATGAAATGCCTGAGCTTGCGGACGTCACAGACGATGCCTTGGTTGAAAAGATTGTCAAAGCTCAAGACGACCGTCTCTTCTACCTTTCTGAAGCCATCCGTCGTGGATACACTATTGAAGAATTGTCAGAGTTGACTAAGATTGATATCTTCTTCCTTGACAAATTGCTCCATATCTTTGAATTGGAACAAGAATTGGCTACTCACGTAGGCGATGTTGAAGTTTTGAAAGAAGCTAAACGTAACGGTTTCTCTGACCGTAAGATTGCTGATCTTTGGAATCAAACAGCTGACCAAGTACGTGCGACACGTTTGGAAAATAAAATTGTTCCTGTTTACAAGATGGTCGATACCTGTGCGGCTGAGTTCGAGTCATCAACACCATATTTCTACTCAACTTACGAGTGGGAAAATGAATCAATCAAATCTGATAAAGAATCTGTCATCGTTCTTGGTTCAGGTCCTATCCGTATCGGACAAGGGGTTGAGTTCGACTATGCGACAGTTCACTCTGTAAAAGCTATCCAGGCTGCAGGTTACGAAGCTATCATCATGAACTCTAACCCTGAGACAGTTTCAACAGACTTCTCAGTTTCAGATAAACTTTACTTTGAACCATTGACTTTCGAAGACGTGATGAACGTTATCGAATTGGAACAACCTAAGGGTGTCGTGGTTCAGTTTGGTGGACAAACAGCCATCAACTTGGCAGAGCCATTGTCTAAAGCTGGTGTGAAAATCTTGGGTACACAGGTTGCTGACCTTGACCGTGCCGAAGACCGTGACCTCTTTGAACAAGCCCTTAAAGATCTTGATATCCCACAACCACCAGGACAAACAGCGACAAATGAAGAAGAAGCGGTTGAAGCAGCTCGTAAGATTGGCTTCCCAGTTCTTGTTCGTCCGTCATACGTTTTGGGTGGACGTGCCATGGAAATCGTTGAAAATGAAGAAGACCTTCGTTCTTACATGCGTACAGCCGTTAAGGCAAGTCCAGACCACCCAGTCCTTGTTGATAGCTATATCATCGGACGTGAGTGTGAAGTGGATGCCATCTCTGATGGTAAGGATGTCTTGATTCCAGGTATCATGGAACACATCGAACGTGCAGGGGTTCACTCAGGGGACTCAATGGCAGTTTACCCACCACAAACCCTTTCTAAGAAAATCCAAGAGACTATCGCTGACTACACTAAACGCTTGGCTATTGGTCTTAACTGTATCGGTATGATGAACATTCAGTTCGTTATTAAGGATGAAACGGTCTATGTTATCGAGGTTAACCCACGTGCTAGTCGTACTGTACCATTCTTGTCTAAGGTTACTGATATCCCAATGGCACAAGTTGCTACAAACTTGATTCTTGGTAAATCATTGGCTGAGCAAGGTTACAAAGACGGCCTTTACCCAGAAAGCAACCATGTTCATGTCAAAGCACCAGTCTTCTCATTCACAAAATTGGCTAAGGTAGATAGCCTCCTTGGACCTGAAATGAAATCAACTGGTGAAGTTATGGGTACAGATGCGACTCTTGAAAAAGCGCTCTATAAAGCCTTTGAAGCATCTTACCTCCACTTGCCAACCTTTGGTAACGTTATCTTCACTATTCATGATGATACTAAAGAAGAAGCCCTTGACTTGGCCCGTCGTTTCGATGCTATCGGTTATGGTATCTATGCAACTGAAGGAACAGCTAAGTTCTTGAATGAACACGGGGTTCACGCAACGCTTGTTAACAAATTGGGTGAAAATGATGATAACGACATTCCAGCCCTTGTTCGTACTGGTAAAGCGCAAGCTATTATCAATACGGTTGGTAACAAACGTACTTATGACGAAGACGGAGCAGCTATCCGTAGCTCAGCTATTGAAGCTGGAATTCCACTCTTCACAGCGCTTGACACAGCAGATGCTATGGTGCGTGTGCTTGAAAGCCGTAGCTTTACAACAGAAGCTATCTAATCACGAAATAGAGTCTCAGCTTTGCTGGGGCTTTTTTTTTGAAGACAAAGTTTTCTTTTGAGACTTTTCTTAAGTGATGACGGTCGTCAGCGACCTTCTGCGAAGTTCCATGACTCAGTTTTGAGCCGGAAGTCTCAAAACTTCCGAACGCCTGAAACTAATCGTTTCAGACGTTTTTATCACTACGAAAAGTCACGGTATAAGCTTACTAGGTTCGCAAAATCTATTTCATATTTAAAAATAGTTTAATTATGTTCTGAGTCTCAGCTTTGCTGGGGCTTTTTTCTTACACAAATGTAAGTTAACAAATTAAAATGAAAGCTAAGACAATGGTTTTGTTTCCTAAGATTCTGCTATACTAGAAACATGATTATTACCACATCTTTACGTGAAAATGAGGCCTTGATTGCGCGTGCCCAAGAATTGGCCCACGAACTGGGAGCTGACTACCAGCCTCGTCGCAAGTTATCCTTGGCGAAATGTTTAGAGCGATTTGGAGCTTTTTATCTTCTATATAAAGACAGACTGTCTTTTGTCAATGCGGATGGCAGTGAGCTATCCTTTCATCCAGATACAGCAGTTCTTAGGATTAAGGCGCCACACGATGCTCTAGTCAATCTTTTGGGTTCGTCTAGCAAGTCTATTCTGGACACGACCATGGGTCTGGCTTCCGATAGTCTAGTTATGGCGGCAGCGGGAAATAAGGTGACTGCCCTTGAGAGTCAAGAAGTGATTTTTCAGGTGGTTTCTCGTGGTCTGGCCACTTATCAGACAGATGACAAGCAACTTGAAAAAGCGATGCGGTCTATTAAGACCATTAAGAGCGATAGCTTATCCTTTTTGAAGTCTCAGGCTGATCACTCTTTTGATATCGTCTATGCCGATCCTATGTTTTCAGAGACTATCAAGGAATCGGAAAATCTACAAGCTATCAAACCTTTGGCCAATGGCAGCCGTCTGACAGAAGAATGGTTAAATGAAGCTAAGCGTGTCGCACGAGAAAAGATTATCATCAAGGCGCATTTTCGAGATACCGTTTTTGAGGAACTTGGGTTTGAACGTCAGATTCGTCCCAATCAAAAGCTACACTATGGTGTCATGGATTTAAGCGAAGGCCATTGACACAGAAAGTTAAAAGTATTACAATTGTTTTATTTATGCGATACAAAAGAAAAGAGAGACTTATGCGAAAGAAAATCAGTCCAAAGTTATTTAAAAATAAAAAAAGAGTTTGGATCATTGGAGGAATTGGCTTCCTTGTCCTTTTGGTCCTAGGATTTAACCTTTTTGCAGGTGGTGGCAAAGATGATAAGGCTTCCGAGTCCCCTACAGCAAGTAAGGTAACCAAGGGGCAGTTGGCCTCGTCCACCCTTCTGACTGGCATGGTGAAGGCTCAGTCGGAACAGTACGTTTATTTTGACAATACTATTGGACGCAATGCCACTGTGACAGTCTCTGTTGGTGAGGAAGTTAGCGTTGGTCAGCAACTGGTCCAATACGACAGTACCTCTGCCCAAGCAGCCTATGATACGGCTAGCCGTGCCTATAATAAGGCAGTTCGTGACCGTAATTATTTCCAACAGTATGGGACAGCTCCTGCGGCTTCGGCACAAACAAGTAGTGATTCGGATGAGGATGATTTGACGACTACCGTTAGCCCTCAACAGCGTCAGCAAACCGAGGCAAGTAATTACCAAACCTTGCAAGATTATAATGATGCTGTTGCTAATGCAGCCTCAGAGCTAGAAAAGGCACAAGACGTCCTCAACCAAACGGTCATTGTTTCAGATGTTAATGGGACAGTCGTAGAAGTTGCGGACTCTGTGGACCCTGCTTCAAAAGAGAGCCAAACCCTAGTTCATGTGACAAGTGAAGGCCAATTTGAGATTCAAGGGACCTTAACAGAATATGACATTCCAAATATTTCAGTGGGGCAAAAGGTCAAGATTACTTCCAAAGTATACCCTGATCAAACTTGGACAGGGAAGGTCAGCTATGTTTCCAATTATCCTAAGCAAAATGCCAACCAGTCAACGGGGACATCTGGCAACTCAGGTCAGTCAGGTTCTCAGTATGAATACAAGGTTCAATTGACTAGTCCTATCGGAAAATTGAAACAAGGTTTTAATGTATCTCTCGAAGTGACAAAAGATGATGATGCCTTGTTGGTTCCTGTAACTGCTGTGACCAAGAAAGGCTCTGACAACTATGTCTGGGTTTACGATGATGAAACTCAGAAAATCAAGCAAGTCAAGGTCAAACTTGGTAATGCGGATGCCAAGCAACAGGAAATTACTTCAGGACTTAAAGAAGGTCAAAAAGTTATCACCAAGGCAGATAAATCCCTTAAGGATGGCGAAACCCTAAAAGATGTGACGGATGCTGATAGCAAACAATCAAAAGACACTAGTGGAGAAGAGGTGAGGTCTAGTGACTAAGCCAGCACTTATGGTTTTAAAGAGCATCACCAAGTCTTTCAAAAATGGTCAAGAGTCTTTGCAGGTCCTCAAGGGTATTGACTTATCGGTAGAAGAAGGGGACTTCGTGGCAATCATGGGCCCTTCTGGATCAGGGAAATCAACCCTTATGAATATTATCGGTCTTCTTGATCAACCGACGACAGGTTCCTATCAACTCGAGGGCGAGGATGTGGCTGAACTCTCTGAAAATCGCCTAGCCAAGGTAAGAAATGATCAGATTGGCTTTATCTTTCAACAGTTTTTTCTCTTGCCAAAGTTAAGTGCCCAAAAGAACGTAGAGCTTCCTTTGATTTATGCAGGGAAATCTCCACGTGAACGTAAGCAAAGGGCACAACAATTCTTGGAAAAAGTTGGCTTGTCAGACCGTAGCCATCACCTACCATCGGAGCTGTCTGGTGGACAGAAGCAGAGGGTTGCCATTGCGCGTGCACTGTCTAACGATCCGGCAATCATTTTGGCAGATGAGCCTACGGGTGCTCTTGATACTAAGACAGGGATGCAGATTATGGACCTCTTAACCCAGCTGAACCGTGAAGGAAAGACTATCATCATGGTTACTCATGAGCCAGAGATTGCAGACTATGCCCGACGTAAGATTGTCATCCGCGATGGGGAAATTACCCAGGATACGACTGATAGCGTTCGGATTGACTAGGAGGTAAGAATGGAAAATTGGAAATTTGCTCTTAGTTCTATTCGTTCACACAAGATGCGGTCCTTCCTGACCATGTTGGGAATCATCATTGGTGTTGCTGCGGTAGTACTTATCATGGGGCTAGGAAATGGAATGCGTCAGAGTGTTACCGATAGTGTGACTGGTGACAAGGATACAGTTCAAGTCTACTATGAAGCCAAGGGTGAGGAGCTAGATCCTGCCTATGCGGACTTGTCACAACCGACCAAACCGGTTAAAGAAGTTTGGTTGGAGCAAGTGGCTAGGCAGACGCCTGGTATTGATAGTTATTTTGTGACCAACAGCCTAACTTCCTCGATCTCCCTCCAAAAAAAGACCGTGAAGAATGTTAATATCACAGGTGCCAGTCAGGGCTACTTTAAAGCTAAAAAGTTAGAAATGTTGACAGGACGTTCCTTGCAAGACAATGATTATAAAAACTTTTCACGAGTCATTGTCATTGATCAGATGGTGGCTAAAAAACTCTTTGAGACGAATGGGGATGCCCTTAACCAAGTGGTTACTATTGGGAACAATGATTATCGTGTGATTGGTGTTTATAAGAATAAAGACACAGCAATCGGTGCCTATGGTGAAATTGGAACAGCTCTTGTGGCCAATACCCAGTTAGCGGCTGAAAATAACACTGATGCTATTGGCCAGATTTTTTTCCATGTGACCGATGTGAAATAGTAGTAGCGTTGCTAAGGATGCTGCTAAACGCTTGACCCAGTTGGCCCAAGATGACAATGGAGAATATAAGGCAGCAGATATGAGTTCGGCCCTAGATCAGGTGAACACGATCTTTGGAACCATTACCACCGTTGTCGGAGCAATTGCTGGGATTTCATTATTAGTTGGCGGAATCGGTGTTATGAACATCATGTTGGTTTCGGTAACTGAGCGGACACGAGAGATTGGTCTTCGTAAGGCTTTAGGTGCTACACGTCGTAAAATCTTGACCCAGTTTTTGATTGAGTCGATGGTTCTGACTATTCTGGGAGGTTTGATTGGGCTAGGCTTTGCAGCCCTAGTTGTTGGACCAATTGGGAATGCCATGGACCTTAAAGCGACGGTTTCTCTTGGTGTAGCCATGGGAAGCATAGCCTTCTCAGCAGGTGTAGGAATCATTTTTGGTCTCCTGCCGGCTAATAAGGCTTCAAAACTCGACCCTATCGAAGCTCTTAGATATGATTAGAAAAGAGAACATCTGTAATCTTAGATTATAGATGTTTTTTACGATATGCGATAGCTAATTGAACTTGTCCCAATAAATGGAATAATAACTTGTTTCCTTGAAGAAACAATAAAGTATTTACATGATATAATTATGTTATCGAATTGATTTTAGGAGATTATGATGGAAATTGATAATCGTAGTGTTCGTCTAGGAGATGAATTAAAGAAAGAAATAAAATCTGGGAGTAAGGTAAAGATTGCTGCTGCAACTTTTTCGATGTTTGCCTTTCAACAGTTAAAGGAAGAACTTGAAACGATCGAGGAGTTGAAATTTATCTTTACAAATCCAACCTTTGTGACTGATGAGACGAGAGTTGGATATCGTGAATATACGATCCCTAAAAAAGAACGAGAGCAGTCTATTTTTGGTGGACGTTATGAGCTGAAGTTAATGAATGAATTAACTCAAAAAGCGATCGCTAGAGAATGTGCTGAATGGATTAGGAAAAAGGCTCGTTTTAAATCTATCAACATTGAAACCGATGAGATGCCAAATGGTATGCGGATAGAAACGGATGATGATACTGTCGCTGTGGATCGACTCAAAAATTTTGATCGAAAGGAATTGGGCTATGATTCTTCTTTGTTCAAAACGACACGGAATATCTACCATGCTCCATTGAGTTTATCCTATCTAGATGAATTTGATAGCTTCTGGCAAAATGATGAGTATTTTCGGGATGTGACAGAAGAGTTCCTGGAAACTCTCAATTTAGCTCATAAAGAACATTCCCCTGAATTTCTCTACTATGTCATGCTCTATAACCTCTTTAGTGAATTTCTTGAGGATATCAATGATGATTATACCCCAAATGAACAGGTGGGCTATAAAAATACCAAGTTGTGGAATCTTCTTTACGATTTCCAACAAGATGCAGTAAAGTCAATCATTTCAAAACTTGAAAAGTATAATGGCTGTATTTTAGCAGATTCAGTGGGGTTAGGAAAAACTTTTACAGCTTTAGCGGTCATGACCTACTATGCCTATCGTGGGAAACGCATTTTAGTCTTGTGTCCGAAAAAGTTAGAAAATAACTGGAACATGTACCGACATGATTATGTCAATAACCCTATTTATGACCGTCATCTCATTTACGATGTTTTATATCATACTGATTTAAGTCGAGATAAAGGGATTTCAAATGGAATAGACCTTGCCTTAAATAAATGGGAGAATTATGACTTAGTGGTTATTGATGAGTCTCATAATTTCCGTAATGGTGGATCCAGTGAAAGTGATCAAGGGGAGGGACGTGAAAATCGTTATAGCCGATTGATGAATCGAATTATTAAATCGGGTGTTCCTACTAAGGTACTGATGTTATCAGCCACTCCAGTTAATAATCGCTTTAATGATCTGAAAAATCAAATTGCTTTAGCCTATGAAGGGGATGTAGAGCAGATAGATGGAAAATTAGATACACAGTCGTCCATTAATGATATTTTTCGGAATGCTCAGTTGGCCTATAACAAGTGGGCAGATTTACCAGCTGAAGAGAGAACGACAGATAAACTGTTATCAACATTAGATTTTGACTTTTTTAAAGTTTTGGATAGTGTGACGATTGCTCGTAGTCGTAAACACATCCGAGAATTTTATGATCGAAAAGCGATTGGAGATTTTCCAGAACGTCTGAAACCAAGAAACTTTGAACCTGATTTGACTGTGTCGGATCTAGATGTGACCTATAAAAAGTTATACCAGTTGTTAGATCAGTTACAGTTAACCATTTACCAACCTTCACTTTATATCTATCCCTCAAAGCGTGAGAAATACGAAATAACATTAGCAGGGAATAAAGCCAACCTTACTCAACTGGGTCGTGAGTCGGGGATGAAAAAGCTGATGATGATCAATCTGCTTAAACGCTTAGAAAGTTCTGTTGCAGCTTTTCGTTATACCTTGATAGATGTCGTTAAATCGTATGTAGATGAGACTTTAAAAGCTATTTCAACATATGAGCAAACTGGTTTAGATGCTTTATCTGGAGTGCCTGTCTTAAATGAAGATGATTTCGATATAGAAGATAGCAACTTGGATGTCTTTATCGGGAAGAAGAATAGAATTGCTTTGAAAGATATGGACTATCGCAGTTGGAAATTAGAGTTAGAGAAAGATCAAGCAATTTTGCTGGAATTAGAAGAACTGATCGATCAAATCACTCCTACAGAAGATAAAAAATTGCAAACACTCTATCGGTTGATCGATGAAAAAATGACTCATCCAATCAATGAAGGCAATAAAAAACTTATTATCTTTTCTGCCTTTGCGACGACCACTAATTATCTCTATAAACATATTAGCCAATATGTACTAGATAAATACGGACTTCATACGGCACAAATTTCAGGTACAAAAGGATTTGAAACAACGCTACAAACAAACCATCGAGACCTTAATTCCCTTTTGACCTATTTTTCACCACAATCAAAAGATAGGAATCTCCTATTTCCGGATGATCAAAGAGAGATTGATGTCTTGATTGCAACAGATGTTATTTCTGAAGGGCAAAACCTGCAGGATGCAGATATGATGGTCAATTATGATATTCATTGGAATCCTGTCCGGATCATTCAACGCTTTGGACGTGTGGATCGGATTGGGAGTAAAAATAAGTTTATCCAGCTTGTAAACTTTTGGCCAAATATCGAGTTAGATGAATACATCGATCTTAAATCTCGTGTTGAATCACGTATGAAAATATCTGTTCTCACTTCTACCGCAGATGATAACGTTCTTTCTAGCGAAGAGATAGAGGACAATAACTATCGTAAGAAACAACTTGAGCGCCTTAGAAATGAAGTTGTCGACTTAGAAGAAATGAGTGAAGGGATATCCATCATGGATCTAGGATTGGAAGACTATCGAATGGATCTTCTGAAGTATCTCGACAGCCATCCTGAATTGGAAAAAGTACCAAAAGGACTGCAAGCCATCTTGTCAGTTGAGAATAAAGAAGCAGAAGGAGCAATCTTTGTTTTAAAAAATAAAGACGAACTTAGAGGTAAGAATCAGAAGAATCAACTTCATCCATATTATATCCTCTATGTAAATAGTGCAGGTGATTTAGTAGTTTCTCCGGAAGAGAGTAAAAAGATTTTGGATCTATTGGGAAGTCTATGCCGTGGCAAGACGCAACCATTGCAATCTCTGGTGAATCAGTATAACCGACAAACAAAAGATGGGAAAGAGATGTCAGGATATTCTAAGCTATTACAGCAGGCTATTGAGCAACTGATGGAACAGGATCAACTGTCTACTATGGATGCACTCTTCAATTTTGGAACGGTTAATTTGATGAATACCAGCATTGAGGGGATGGATGACTTTGAACTGATTTGTTTCTTTGCTCTGCTAAAAGGAGAGAATTATGATACAGTTTCCTGATTATACTTGTTTGCCAACTCCTCATGTGCTCTACAGACCTCACAAAAAGGGAAATCGTGATTTCTTTGATAACCTAGCTCTGAGCAAACAGGAAAAGCAAGAATTACGAGAACAGATTCAACTTATTCAAATTACCCACCAGATAGATTCGCAAACAACCAATATTCCTGTGGGAAATATCGTTAAGCAGATCATGGTCTTAGAAATTCACCTCAACCAGCAAGAGTTCACAACCAGTTTGCTAGAAAAACTAGATGAACGACTTGGTCTTTATACAGTCTTTGTTCTTAAATTTCCCTCGGAAAAGGGTGAACTCTTGATTCATTACAAGGAAGCTCTTGCACAAGAAAAAGATGGAAGACATTTCAAAATTATCCGTCGTTTTCGTACACAAGAAGATTGTCGGATACAATTTGAAGGCAATGACTTAGACCAATTCTATGAAAAGCTGATTAAGGAAACAGGGAAAGACCACCTTCAAAGTAAGTTAGGTGGTAACTTGAAAGAGTCGGTTGAGCTGACGGAACAACTAGAAAAATTGGAGAAGCAAGCTCAACGTCTTAAGAGGCAAATGTATGCAGAAAAATCGATGAGAAAGCAGATGGAAGTAAAGAAAGACTACCAAGCAGTTCTCAAACAGATCCAAGAATTAAAATAGGAATTACTTGTATACTATAGCCAAGTAAATAAAAGCTATTATAAGAAAGGTTACATATGACTACAGAACAATACAAAGGTGAACATACCGGCCTTGATCTTTTAAAAGTAGGTTCAAAAGATGTTTTCACAGATAATATTTCCAAAATTGGACAACTCTTTCCAGAAGTCTTGACAGAAAAAAGAGATGAAGCTGGGAGACTTCGCCCTGCAATTGACTTTGAGAAACTGAAACAGTTTTTATCAGAGGAAATTGTGGATGGTCGAGAGTCCTATGAATTTACCTGGGTTGGAAAGCGTGAAGCCATCGCAGAAGCTGGACGACCTATTACCAAAACCTTACGACCAGACCTTGATGAGAGTGTTGACTTTGATAAGAGTGAAAATATCTTCATCACTGGGGACAATCTAGAAGTTTTGAAAATCTTACAAGAATCCTATCTAGGAAAAATCGATATGATTTATATCGATCCACCCTATAATACAGGGAAAGACTTTGTATACTCTGATAAGTTCCAAAAAACGGACGAAGAGTTGAAAGAAGAGATGGACCTCTTGGATGAAGAAGGACGCCAGGTGGTTGGGCTCACTAAAAATGAAAAGACTTCGGCTCGCTACCACTCAGACTGGCTCAATATGATGTATCCACGCCTGCGCTTAGCAAGAAATCTCCTCAAAGATTCAGGTGTTATCTTTATCTCTATTGATGATAATGAACAAGCTAATCTGAAAGCTATCTGTGATGAGATATTTGGGGAGGAGAATTTTTGTGGTCAATATATTTGGAAGAGAACTGATACTCCCGCGAATTTGAGTAAAACAATCAAAAAAAGCACAGAATATATTTTATCTTATTCAAAAGGAAAAGTTGATAGGTTTTATGGTGTTCAAAAGATGAGCTCTAGCAACAATGGTTTGATGAATCAAACTAATTCTGAACATGAACTTATTTTTCCAGCTAATGTAGTAGATACTAAATTAGCTGATGGGATTTATGTTAAAGGAAACTACGGTACTAATTCATATAATATTGAATTAGTAACAGATACGGAAGTAAAAGATGGTTATTTTGTTAAACCAGTTCATTTAAAAGGTAAGTTCAAATGGCAGCAGGAATATCTAGATAAAGAAATTTCTAATGGCACCCAAATTTCAATAAAAACAGAAGCATTTTCTCCTTCTTATGAAAAAACAGAATATGAAAGAGAAGTTCCCTCGAGTTTGATAGATAGAAGTGTGGGCGTATCAATCAACGAGATTGCACAAAAATATGTTGATGATTTATTAGGAATTAGTAAAATTTTTAGTAATCCTAAACCCACAGATTTAATAAAATATCTATCATCTTTTTTAGATAAATCTAATCAAATAGTTTTAGACTTTTTCGGTGGCTCCGGAACCACAGCAGACGCAGTCATGCAACTAAATGCAGAAGATGGAGGCAATCGTAAGTTTATCTTGTGTACTTTAGATGAGGAAGTAGCTGACAAGTCTGCGGCTAAAGAAGCTGGTTACGAAACTATCGATCAGATTTCACGTGAGCGGATTCGTCGTGCTGCTGCCAAAATTCAAGAGGAGCATCCAGAGTTGGTTGGCAAGCAAGACTTTGGTTTTAAAGCTTACAAACTAGATTCTTCTAATTTTAAAGATGTCTCAGCTCGACCAGATCAATTTGTTCAAGCGGATCTTTTTGATAGTGTGTCTAATATCAAGGAAGGACGTTCAGGACTTGATTTGCTCTTCCAAGTTATGCTGACATGGGGGATGGAATTGTCCTTAGCGATTGATTTGAAGAAAGTAGCAGGAGCAGAGGTCTATGATGTAGATCAGGCTTCTCTTATGGCCTGCTTTGAAGATGATATCTCGGAAGAAGTCATCCGATACATTGCCCAAGCACAACCACTCCGTGCTGTTTTCCGTGATAGCTCATTTGCCCATTCAGCAGATAAAATTAACCTTAGTGAAATCTTCAAAGAATTATCACCTAATACGAAAGTGAAGGTAGTGTAGGATATGAGTGAATACAAGGTAAAGCATTTAGAGATGATACAAGCTATCATTGAACGGATGGGTAAGAATTCTTTTGTCGTTAAAGGATGGTCGTTCACTTCCATAGGTGCCTTATTTGCATTTTGGTTTAGTAATACTAGTATGTGGTATATACTTCTTTTAATTTTGTTTATAACTATATTGTTTTGGTTTCATGATGCTTATTACTTGTTATTAGAACGACAATATAGATGTTTATACGATGAAGTAAGATCAAGTGATGAAGAAACAGATTTTAGTATGACTCCAAAAAGGGAAGAGGGAGATTTTTTGGTAACACTTTTTCGTCCAATTTTAAAGTATACCTATGGTTTAATAGTTATTTCTACATTGATTCTTATAGTTGTTGTTAGATAAGTGAGGGAATTATGAAAAGGCAAGTATTTTTTAGCTTCCATTATAGCAATGATAACTGGCGAGCATCTCAAGTTAGAAATATGGGTATAGTATCAGGTGATTCTACTTTTTCTGATAATGATTGGGAAGAAGTAAAATTAAAATCTGATGCAATGATAAAATTATGGATAGATAGTCAAATGGCAAAGCGTTCCTGTGTGATTGTTTTAATTGGTGAAAAAACTGCTGGACGTAAATGGATTAACTATGAAATTGAAAAAGCAGTTGAGTTGAATAAAGGAATCGTTGGAATATATATTCATAATTTAAAGGATAGATTTGGAAATCAAAGTAATCAAGGAAGAAATCCATTTGACGATTTTACATTATCTCGAACTGGCAGATCGTTATCAAGTTATGTCCGTTGCTATAATTCTCCATTCTCTACTTCAAGGTATGTTTATGAAGATATTCAAAGTAAAATGGAAGAATTAATAGAGTACGCTATTGCACATAAACCATCAACATGGTAGCTAAGATTATTAGTAATAAACTACATAGTAAATATCAAAGGGATATATTAATTAATATTCATGATATTTGGAAATATTTAATTAAGTGATTGTACTTTATAATTACTCAAAAAAGATAAGAATTGAAGAAAATAAATTATGAAATTACAATTTAAAAAACAACCATTCCAGTTGGATGCGGTTAGTGCTATTGCAGATATATTTCAAGGGCAAGGCAAACAATCTGGAATCAGGTATATGGCTGATCCAGGTCGTCAAAAGTCAGATGAAGTGGATTTGGTATTGGATGCTTATCGAAATGCTCCTATCCGTTTGGAACAGGAAACTATTCGACGTAATGTCCATGCAGTACAGACTCGTTTTGGTTTACGACCTTCTGACAGTTTGTCGGTCGATATGGTTGCAGGTCGTCCAGCTTACAATTTTTCTATAGAGATGGAAACAGGGACGGGGAAAACCTATACCTATATCCGTACCATTATGGAGTTAAATAAACGCTATGGCTGGCTCAAGTTTATCATTGTTGTTCCGAGTGTGGCTATACGTGAAGGCGTTCTCAAATCTTTACAAATCATGACAAAACATTTTCAGGAGGAGTATGGGAGACAGCCGAGATATTTTGTCTATGATTCCTCCCGTCTAGGAGATTTAGATAGTTTTGCTAACTCGTCGGACCTTCAAATCATGGTCATCAACTCCCAGGCTTTTAATGCAAGAGGTAAAGATGCACGCCGTATCCATGCGAAACAGGAAAGTTTTCGTTGGCGGCGTCCGATTGATGTGTTAGCAGCCATGAATCCAATCATGATTATTGATGAGCCTCAGTCTGTTGAAGGCAAGAAGACCAAAGAACGATTAAAAGACTTTAAACCGCTCTTTACCCTTCGATATTCGGCTACCCATAAAGAGAAGTATGATATGGTATATCGACTTGATGCTATGGATGCTTATAACCAAAAATTGGTTAAGAAGATTGCTGTGAAGGCTATCGAACAAGCTGGAACAACTGAACACAAGGCTATCTGTATTTACAAGAACTTCTTCTTCAGAAATCCGGTACTCCAAAGGCCAAGATAGAGTTCGAGGTAAGAACTCAGTCGGGAGTGAAACGTAAAACAAGAATCGTTGAAGAACCTTTTGATCTATATGCTGAATCCGGGAATCTGTCCTCCTATCAAAGTATGACATTGAGTCAATTTAACGCAAGAGACAATAAAATCCAGGTCGGTGCGACACAGGAATTATATGTTGGAGAGGTTATGGGTGAAGTGGATGAGTCTAGCATGCGAAGAATTCAAATTCGTGAGACGATAAAGAGTCATCTAGAGAAGGAAAGTAGACTTTATAATCGTGGGATTAAGGTGCTTTCTCTATTCTTCATTGATGAGGTTGCAAAATATAAGCAATATGATGCTCAAAATAATCCTTACAATGGAGAGTATGCTCAAATCTTTGAAGAAGAGTATGAAAGTCAAGTTAGACAGTTCTTACGGACTCAAGAGCTCTCTCCTTATTATCATTATTTGGAATCGCATGTTGATGGCAATACAGTTCATGCGGGTTACTTTTCAGTAGATAAAGTGAAAAAGTCAGATAAGACGGTTATTGTGGATTACAAATCTGCTAGTGAAAAGAAAAGCAAATCATCAAACGATAAAGATGCCTATGATTTGATCATGAAAGATAAGGAACTTTTGTTGAGTTTCGAGGAACCAGTACGTTTTCTATTCTCGCATTCAGCCTTGAAAGAAGGTTGGGATAATCCTAATGTCTTTCAAATTTGTACTCTCAAACAGTCTTCGGCAGAAACTCGGAAACGACAAGAAATTGGCCGTGGGATGCGTTTAGCAGTGGACCAGAATGGTTTACGTCAAGATTTGGAACTTTTACAAAGTGAAGTACACGAGATTAACAAATTGACTATTATTGCAAATGAAAGTTATGATCAATTTGCACGTAGTTTGCAAGCGGAGTTAAAAGAACTATTAGCGGATCGACCTGAAAAGGTAAATGTTGATTTATTTGAGAATAAAGTTATTAAGAATGAGGCAGGGGAAACAACTCGTATCACGAAAGAACAAGCCGAATCAATTCAGTTTGATTTGATTCGTCAGGGATATATTGATAAGCACGGTCAATTAACCATAGATTACTTTAATGCAAAAGAAAATAATGAGTTAAATTTATCGGATATACTTCCAGGTTACGAGAATCAAGTTATTGAGGTGTTAGAGAGTATCTATCAATCTGAAAAGTATGAGATTGAAAATGCAAATAATATAATAGTTCAGTTCTCTAATGAAGTGAATAAAGAAAATATCGCTCGTAAAGAATTCTTAGCACTCTGGAACCAAATCAATCGTAAAACTGCTTATCAAGTTACTTTTGATGATTTTGAGTTAGTAGAACAATCTGTTGCTTATATTAATGAGAAGCTAGTGGTTAGTCAGCCGGTATACAATATTACACAAGCAAGTGCAAGTCAAATGACCAAAGAAGGTTTGGGACTAGATGTGGGAGAAAATGCTCGTTATCAGGAATATATAGATAATACTCAAATTACAACTCAGTACGATTTGTTAGGTGAGATTGCAGAAAAAACAGACCTTACGCGTAAAGTAGTTGCTGAGATTCTTAGTAAAATAGATGTTTATCAATTTAATAAATTCAAACAAAATCCAGAAGAATTTATTCTAAAAGTATCGAGGTTGATTAATGAGCAAAAAGCATCTCAAATTATTAAGCATATTCAATACAATATTTTAGAAGATGAATATGGTATGGATCTATTCTATGATAATGCAGAGACTGCGAAACTTTCAGATGAGCATTTGCTAGAATCGAAAAAAGGTATCTATAACTTTGTAAAGGTTGACTCGAATACCGAGCGTAAGTTTAAAGAATCCTTAGAACAGTATGAAGATGTTCGTGTGTACGTGAAACTACCTGGGAAGTTTAGCATTCGCACACCTCTTGGAAATTACAATCCAGACTGGGCAATAGCCTTTCGTGAAGGAAGTGTAAAACATATCTACTTTGTGGCAGAGACTAAAGGCTCCATGTCTAGCCTTCAGCTTAAACAAGCTGAAAAAGCAAAAATCGAATGTGCAAAAGCGCACTTTAGAGCACTTGCTGAAGCTGGTCTGATTAGTGATCAATATATTTATGGCGTTGTTTCCAGTTATGAAGAATTACTGGGACTTGTAAAATAATGGGCAGTAACCTTCATAAATAAATTTATATCCGATAGTAAAAAAGGATTACTGACCATTGTATTTATAGATGAACTTTGTGCTATTCCTATCATCCTCAAACTAGTGTGGCTAGTTCCATTATTTTGAAAGGTAATACTTGAATTAAGTTCATAGCCTTCTCAGCAGCTGTAGGGATTATCTTTGGCCTTCTACCGGCTAATAAAGCTTCAAAACTCGATCCTATCGAGGCCCTTAGGTATGATTAGAAATAACCTCTTGAAATCTTTTGATTTTGAGAGGTTTTATGGTCTTCAAAAAAAAATAAAAAAATTTGCATTTTTTTCTTGACGTCTGATTTAGGTCATGATATTATAAATGAGGTTTGAAAAAACTGACCTAAGACAGTTGGGGAGCTAGACTCGTAAACATCCAACCGAGGCACAAAACGTAACTATTTTTTTGTAACGTATTGTACTTTCGTGTCTAGGTTTAGGTACGATTTTTTTGTGCCTAGCCCAAAAATAAAAACGGAGGTAAAACTACTAATGAGTGAAGCTATTATTGCTAAGAAAGCTGAACAGGTTGCTATCGTCGCTGAGAAAATGAAAGCAGCAGCATCTATCGTTGTTGTTGACTCTCGTGGACTTACAGTTGACCAAGATACAGTTCTTCGTCGTAATCTTCGTGAATCAGGCGTTGAATTTAAAGTTATCAAAAACTCTATCTTGAGCCGTGCAGCTGAAGAAGCAGGTCTTGAAGACCTTAAAGAACTTTTTGTTGGTCCATCTGCAGTAGCATTCTCAAACGAAGATGTTATCGCACCAGCAAAAGTTATTAGCGAATTTGCTAAAGACGCAGAAGCTCTTGAAATCAAAGGTGGTGTTGTTGACGGCGCGTTCACTTCAGTTGAAGAAATCAACGCTCTTGCATCACTTCCAAACAAAGAAGGTATGCTTTCTATGCTCCTTTCTGTACTTCAAGCGCCAGTGCGCAACGTTGCATACGCTGTCAAAGCGGTTGCAGAAAGCAAAGAAGACGGTGCTGCATAAGCCCATCTTCACAACTCGTAGCCTAAGCTACGTTTAAAACACTATATTAAAAAAACACATTTGGAGGAAATCACAATGGCATTGAACATTGAAAACATTATTGCTGAAATTAAAGAAGCTTCAATCCTTGAATTGAACGACCTTGTAAAAGCTATCGAAGAAGAGTTTGGCGTAACTGCTGCTGCTCCTGTAGCTGCTGCTGCAGCTGGTGCTGCTGACGCTGGTGCTGCTAAAGATTCATTCGACGTTGAATTGACATCTGCAGGCGACAAAAAAGTTGGCGTTATCAAAGTTGTACGTGAAATCACAGGCGAAGGTCTTAAAGAAGCTAAAGCTATCGTTGACGGTGCACCATCAGTTATTAAAGAAGGTGTTGCTGCAGCTGAAGCTGAAGAAATCAAAGCTAAACTTGAAGAAGCTGGAGCTTCAGTTACTCTTAAATAATAAGGTAACGACTCAAGTCGCTTAATAAAGAAAACCAGGGCATTAGCTCTGGTTTTTTCTATTGCTTTTAATATTTTCATTTGTTAGAATGTAGGTAATGTGCGTGCTTGTCACGCCCTTTTTCTGTGTCTTTCACGGCTTTAGTTGTTGTAAATAACTATAAAAATCTTAAAGGCATGGTAAATGCTAAAAAGAAAAGGAGAAATTTATGGCTTATATTTGGTCTTATCTCAGACGTTATCCTAAGTGGCTAGCAATGAATTTTACAGCGGCTATTTTGTTTGTTATTGCTAACCTGGGTCTGCCGACGGTTCTTGCCAGAATGATTGATGAGGGAATAAACCGTGGTGATGTTGATAAGCTTTACGCTTATGCTTGGGTCATGTTTGGTGTAGTTTTGACTGGGATTGTTGGTCGTATACTTCTGTCCTATGCAGTTGGTAAGTTGACCACTACTATGGTGCAAGTCATGCGTAATGACATTTATGCTAAGCTTCAGGAGTATTCCCACCACGAGTATGAGCAGATTGGGGTATCCTCTTTGGTGACTCGTATTACATCAGATGCTTTTGTGCTTATGCAGTTTGCGGATCAGGTTCTTAAGCTAGGGGTTATCACTCCTTTGATGATGGTTTCCAGTGTCTTTTTGATTTTGACGACAAGTCCATCTTTGGCTTGGATTGTGGCAATCTCCTTGCCTTTCCTAGCCGTAGTAGTCTGGTATGTGGCGGTAAAAACGCGTCCGCTTTCTGAGAAGCAACAGGCAACTCTCGACAAGATTAACCAGTATGCTCGTGAAAATCTGACTGGACTTCGTGTCATCCGATGCTTTCGCTAGAGAAGATTTTCAAGAGAAGAAGTTCGCTTCTGAAAATGCTGTCTATGCGGATAATTCAAACAAACTTTTCAAATTGACTGGTTTGACCGAGCCACTTTTTGTGCAAATCATCATCGCCATGATAGTGGCAATTGTTTGGTTTGCTCTTGAGCCATTAGGTTCTGGGACTTTGGCTATCGGTGACTTGGTTGCCTTTATTGAGTACAGTTTCCATGCACTATTGTCCTTCCTCTTCCTAGCTAATCTTTTTACCATGTATCCTCGTACAGCGGTGTCTAGTGAACGTCTGCAGGAAATTATGGACATGCCGATTTCTATCAATCCAAATGAAGATGGCGTGACAGAAACCGAGACTAAGGGATATTTGGAATTTGACAATGTTACCTTTGCCTATCCCGGTGAAACTGAGAGTCCTGTCCTACACAATATTTCCTTCAAAGCTAAACCAGGTGAAACCATTGCCTTTATTGGGTCTACGGGTTCAGGGAAATCATCACTTGTACAGTTGATTCCACGCTTTTATGATGTAACACTTGGACGCATTCTTGTTGATGGTGTAGATGTCCGTGACTACAATCTTAAGGCTCTTCGTCGTAAGATTGGCTTTATTCCACAAAAAGCCCTACTCTTTACAGGGACTATCGGTGAAAATATCCGTTATGGTAAGGAAAATGCCAGTCATGAAGAATTGAATCAAGCTACTGATGTGGCTCAAGCCAAGGAATTTATCGAAAGTAAGGAAGAACGCTATGATTCTCACTTGGCTGAGGGTGGTAGCAACCTTTCTGGTGGACAGAAGCAGCGTTTGTCAATTGCACGTGCGGTGGTTAAACGTCCTGATCTTTATATCTTTGATGATTCCTTCTCTGCCTTGGACTACAAGACTGATGCGACCTTGCGCCGTCGTCTAAAAGAAGTGACTCAAGATGCGACAGTCCTGATTGTTGCCCAACGTGTGGGAACTATCATGGATGCTGATCAAATCATTGTTTTGGATGAAGGTGAAATCGTCGGTCGTGGCCGTCATGAAGAGCTTATGGAAAGCAATGACATTTACCGTGAAATTGCTAATTCACAATTGAATCAAAAGAGTCTTACGGAAGACTAGAAGGAGGTCAAAATGAAGAATAATAAAAAGAAAACAAATCATTCCTCAAGTTTTGGCCGTCTCTGGTCATACTTGCAGGCTTATCGTTTCCCACTTTACCTAGCTATATTCCTGAAAATTGTTAGTGTTATCATGAGTGTCCTTGAGCCAGTGGTCATTGGTTTAGCTATTACCGAGTTAACTAAAAATACGCTGGCCATCATCAAAGGTGTGGAAGGCGCTCATATCAACGTCTCCTATGTTGGTTTGGTTCTCGTTGTTTATCTCTTGCGTGGTCTTATTTATGAGTTGGCTGCCTACTATTCCAACTATTTCATGACCAATGCTGTGCAAGCAACGGTTCAGGATATGCGAAATGAGATGACCGAGAAAATCAATCGTACCTCAGTGTCATACTTTGATAAGCACCAATTTGGAGACCTCTTGGGACGCTTTACCAGTGACGTCGAGACAGTATCTAATGCCTTGCAGCAGTCATTTTTGCAGGTTGTTAATGCCGTCTTTACTCTAGCCTTGGTTATTGGAACAGTGCTTTACCTTAACCTTCAATTGGGAGCTATAGTTGTCATCACTATTCCGATTACTTTCTTTGGTGCCCGCTATATCATGAGTAAGTCTCAGCCCTACTTTAAACAGCAGGCCGATGCCCTAGGTGCTCTTAATGGTTTTGTTCAGGAAAATCTGACCGGCTTCAATGTGCTTAAGCTATTTGGCCGTGAGGATAAATCTTTGGACGATTTTAAAGAAATCACGGAAGACCTTCAGAAGGTAGGTTTTAAGGCTAATTTCATTTCAGGACTTATGATGCCGGTTCTTAACGGTTTATCTGACTTGACCTATCTAATTGTCGCTGTTTTAGGTGGTTTGCAAGTTTTGGCTGGTCGCTTGACGATTGGTAATATGCAGGCCTTTGTTCAGTACGTTTGGCAGATTAACCAACCTATTCAGAACTTGACTCAGTTGGCTGGACAATTGCAAAGTGCTAAATCTTCTTTAGACCGTATTTTCCAACTCATGGATGAACCAGACGAGGCTAATGATGCTACTGAAGTGCTTGCCGGAGATTTGACTGGCCAAGTTAGCTTTAAGCATGTGGACTTCCAGTATGTGGCTGATAAACCTTTGATTCGTGACTTTAATCTTGAGGTTAATCCTGGCGAAATGGTGGCCATTGTCGGTCCTACCGGTGCCGGAAAATCAACGATTATCAATCTTCTCATGCGTTTCTATGATGTGACTGCTGGTTCTATTTCAGTTGATGGTCACGATATCCGTAACCTGTCACGTCAGGATTATCGTAAACAGTTTGGTATGGTGCTTCAGGATGCTTGGCTCTTTGAAGGAACTATCAAGGAGAATCTTCGCTTTGGTAATCTTGAGGCAACTGACGAAGAAATTGTTGAAGCTGCTAAGGCAGCCAATGTGGATCACTTTATCCGTACCCTACCTGGTGGTTACAACATGGAAATGAACCAGGAATCAAGTAACATCTCACTAGGACAAAAGCAACTTTTGACCATTGCGCGTGCGCTTTTGGCTGATCCTAAAATCTTGATTTTGGATGAGGCGACCTCATCGGTTGATACCCGTCTGGAACTCTTGATTCAAAAAGCCATGAAGACTCTTATGCAAGGTCGAACAAGCTTTGTCATCGCTCACCGCTTATCAACGATTCAAGAAGCAGACAAGATTTTGGTCCTAAAAGATGGTCAAATCATCGAACAAGGAAACCATGAATCCCTCCTTGCAGATAAAGGCTTCTATTACGATTTATATAATAGCCAGTTTGCAGAGAAATAAATAAAAAATCCATCAGTTCATAGCTGGTGGATTTTTTCTGAATTTGACGAGCAATAAGAGAGACTCCCCAATCTAAGAGAAGTCTCAAAAGCAATATTTATTTCTCAGCACGTCGTGTGACGAACATGGCATCTCCGAAACTGAAGAAGCGGTAGCGTTCTTGGACGGCGTGTTTATAGGCATCAAGGACGAATTCACGGCCAGCAAAGGCTGAAACCAACATCACCAAGGTTGATTTTGGAAGGTGGAAGTTGGTTGAGAAGGCGTCTACGACTGTGAATTGGTAGCCTGGTTTGATAAAGATATTGGTCCAACCTGAGTCGGCTTGGAGTTGACCATCGTATTTATTGCCGATTGTTTCCAGTGTTCGGATAGAGGTTGTTCCAACTGCAATGATGCGTCCTCCAGCGGCTTTGACACTATTGAGTGTATCGGCAGCTTCTTGGCTGAGAGTGTAAAACTCAGAGTGCATCTCATGTTCGTCGACATTATCGACAGAAACAGGTCGGAAGGTTCCCAGTCCAACGTGGAGGGTGAGGTAGACCAATTTTACGCCTTTAGCTTCAATCTTTTGAAGTAATTCAGGAGTGAAATGGAGGCCAGCTGTTGGAGCAGCGGCAGAGCCATTTTCCTTGGCGTAGACTGTTTGGTAACGGTCGCGGTCTTCCAATTTTTTTCATGGATATAAGGTGGCAATGGCATCTCGCCCAAGCTTTCCAAAACTTCAAGGAAGATACCGTCGTAGCTAAATTCTACAATACGGCCACCGTGATCTAGTTCCTCAGTGACAGTGGCAGTCAAGCGTCCATCACCAAAACTGACCTTAGCACCTACCTTAAGGCGTTTTGGCTGGTTTGGCTAAAAACTTCCCATTGATCCCCTTGGGTATTTTTTCAAAAGGAGAAATTCCACGTGACCGTGGGTATCAGGCTTTTTCACCGTAGAGGCGGGCAGGAAGCACGCGCGTATTGTTCATGACCAAGGCATCGCCAGGGTTAAGCTGGTCAATGATGTGGTCGAAGTGGGTATCAGTCATTTCCTTGGTTACAGGATCAATGACCAAGAGTTTAGAGGCATCACGTTGTTCCAATGGGGTTTGGGCAATCAGTTCCTCTGGTAGTTCAAAATCAAAATCGTTTGTATTCATTTCTTTCCTCGTTTAAAAATTTTCAGCCTTTTTATTATAGCACGATATAGGATGACAGTCATTAAAGGAGTTGAGTGAAAGCGCTTGACAAAAAGGTTAAAAAAAGAGATAATAAAGAAAATGGTATATACCAATATCGAGGTGAATAGAATGAAAAAGATTTTAGTTAAGAATCAAGTTGAGGGAGGCAAAGTTGCCTTTGATCTTCTTAAAGAGAGCCTTGCAGCAGGTGCTCAAACCTTGGGCTTGGCGACAGGTAGTTCACCTATCGCTCTTTACCAAGAGATGGTTGAAAGCGATGTGGATTTTTCAGAGCTTTACAGCGTCAATTTGGATGAGTATGTCGGACTAGCACCAGACCATGAGCAGAGCTACCATGCCTTTATGAAGGCTCAACTCTTTGATGCCAAGCCATTTAAGGAGAGCTTCTTGCCTGACGGTATGGCTGAGGACTTGGAGCAGGCGGCTAAGGATTACGATGACGTCTTGGCACAACATGCCATTGACCTGCAAATCCTAGGAATCGGAAGTAATGGGCATATTGGTTTTAATGAGCCAGGTACGCCTTTTGATAGTCAAACTCATGTGGTCGACTTGACTGACAGCACCATTGAAGCCAATAGCCGTTTCTTTGCTAGTCGTGATCAGGTTCCTACTAAGGCTATTTCGATGGGAATTGCTTCTATTATGGCTGCTAAGAAGATTATCTTGTTTGCCTATGGTGACAAGAAGTCAGATGCCATTTTCAAGATGGTCAAGGGTCCTGTGACAGAGGAAGTACCCAGCTAGTGTCTTGCAAAAATCATCCAGATGTGACTCTTATCTTGGATGAGGCGGCCGCTGCGAAATTGTAATGCTATCTTGTGGAAAATCAATCCACGAAACTCAGGTTGAGGCATTTGGCACTCAGCCTTTTTCTTTTGTGAAAAGTTACTTACAAGCAAATCAATTGCCTAGCCCACTTTGATAGCGCTATAATAGTTAAGTTGACTTTGACTATCAAACAACAGATATAGATATTTCATAAAGAAAGAGGACATACAATGGCAAAACCTATTCGAGTATTGCTTTATTATAAATACCTTCCCATCGAAAATGCTGAGCAATTTGCGGCTGACCACTTGGCTTTCTGTAAGTCAATCGGTCTGAAAGGACGTATCTTGGTAGCTGACGAGGGAATCAATGGAACGGTTTCTGGTGACTATGAAACCACTCAAAAATACATGGACTACGTTCACAGCCTTCCAGGGATGGAGGACCTCTGGTTCAAGATTGATGAGGAAGAAGAGCAAGCCTTCAAGAAGATGTTTGTTCGCTACAAGAAGGAAATCGTTCACCTTGGTTTAGAGGATGATAACTTTGACAGCGACATCAATCCACTTGAAACAACGGGTGCCTACTTGTCACCAAAAGAGTTTAAAGACGCCCTTTTAGATGAGGACACTGTTGTCCTCGATACACGTAACGACTATGAGTATGACCTTGGTCACTTCCGTGGAGCCATTCGTCCAGACATTCGTAACTTCCGTGAATTGCCACAATGGGTCCGTGACCATAAAGAAGAGTTCATGGACAAGCGCGTGGTTGTGTACTGTACTGGTGGTGTCCGCTGTGAGAAATTCTCAGGTTGGATGGTCCGTGAAGGCTACAAAGATGTTGGTCAATTGCACGGTGGTATCGCGACTTACGGAAAAGATTCAGAGGTTCAAGGAGAGCTTTGGGATGGTAAGATGTATGTCTTTGACGAGCGTATTGCCGTTGATATCAACCATGTAGACCCTGTCGTTGTCGGTAAGGATTGGTTCGATGGGACGCCTTGCGAACGCTATGTCAACTGCGGTAACCCATTCTGTAACCGTCGTATCCTTGCCTCAGAGGAAAATGAAGATAAATACCTCCGTGGCTGCTCACATGAATGCCGTGTTCACCCACGCAACCGTTATGTCTCTGAAAATGGTTTGAGCCAAGAAGAAGTTGTCGAACGTCTTGCGGCAATTGGTGAAAGCTTGGATGTAACACCTGCTTAAGTTTAAATAGTGAAGAAGCTGAGAGAGTTCTCGGCTCTTTTTTTGCAATTTATTTCTAAAATAATGACATATATATATTGCAAATGGAAATATATAGTGTATAATTAAGATGAAAACAGATGGTGAACCTAGTCAATTTCGACGATAATATCAGATATGATGAAAAAGGAGGGGGCATGTGGCAAAGAATTTACGCTTAAAAGCAGCTCGAGCAGAGCATGATATGACCCAGGGTGACTTGGCAGAAGCGGTAGGTGCAACAAGACAAACCATAGGGTTGATTGAAGCTGGAAAGTACAATCCCAGCCTAGGTTTATGCATTGCCATTTGCAAAACACTGGACAGGACCTTGGATCAACTGTTTTGGGAGATTTAGGAAGGAAGTAAAGATGATGAAATTTAAGCTTGTTAATAATAAAGTTACAGATGAACGCGAAAAAGCTCTAAATAATAAAGTTGGTGCCGAATGTTTTTACATAATGATTGCAGGGACACTTGCATGCTTGGTCTATAGCTCCTTCTTTAACAAGGGGGTCATCACCTCTAATTACTTGGCCTTTCCAATGTTGATAGCATGGATTTGGTCTATTTATAGATCTGAACGACTTAGTGTTAACACATTTGGGGGTTCTGGAATGACAGTCTTAGGTTGTTTACTGGTGACTGGGCTTATCACCCTTATGATAATGTCAGCTAACTATCGGTTCAACCACAATGTCTATCATAATAATCCCCTGGATCCTAGATATCTCATGACTTGGCCAGTTACTTATATTTTGTATATTCCCTTTGTCTTTTTATGAATTGGGCTCTCACAGCACTTGGAAGATATGAGAAAAGACGTCTTGAAAAACAGCTGGACGATTTGGAAAATGAAGAATAGATAGTGAGAGAATCAGACCGTTCTTTTTGGTCTGTTTTTTTTGTGTTATAATGGGTCCTAAAACTAAGGAGGTCACGTATGCTACTAACTGAATTTGATGATAATAGACAAGCGATTATCAATCCCGAGGACTTGAATGAGCCTCTTGAGGGGTTTCCTAAAATAGCTGTATCCTGTTTTTCTCGTTCGACCTTTCAACGAATGCTTGAGATGTTTCCCCATAAACTTATCTATGAAACGTCCATGGCGAATGTGGCTATTCCGATATATAAGCTTGTTATTGATGAGCAGGAGTTGGCTCTTTTTAATGCGCCTGTAGGAGCCTCTGCCTGTGTGGCTATTTTAGAGGATATTTTTGCCTTGGGAGCTGATAAACTTGTACTTTTTGGTACTTGTGGGGTGCTTGATGAAGATATTAAAGAGACTTCTATTATTATCCCTAGTCACGCCCTGAGGGATGAAGGGACGAGTTTTCACTATGTGGAAGCTAGCGATGAGATTGCGGTAAATGTGGGTGTTTTAGACCGTTTTCGTTCCTACCTTAATGATCGTCAGATTTCTCATAAGGAAGGCAAGGTATGGACAACTGATGGTATTTACCGTGAAACGAGTGCTAAACTCAAGGCTCGAAAGGAAGCAGGAGCCATTTGTGTGGATATGGAGTGCTCTGCAGTTGCAGCTTTAGCAAAGTTTAGAGAAGTTGACATCTGCCATTTCTTCTATGCTGCGGATCACCTTTCTGAAGGTAATTGGGATGCCCGTAACTTGATGAATCATATGGACTTGGATGAAAAAGATAAGGTGGCTTTATTAGCTTTGGAGTTTGCATGTGACTGGAGTACACCTTAAAAATTCTACTTTTTAAGTTTCTTATTTGTAATCATTCTAAATAACTGCTATAATACTCTTTAGAATCATTCTAAATAAGGAGTAAGAGAATTGGAAGATAAGAATTTTGCAGAACGTTTGAATATTTTGAGAGCTGGTGTTTTGGGTGCCAATGATGGCATCATTTCCATTGCAGGAGTGGTTATCGGTGTGGCCAGTGCGACATCTAACATCTGGTTCATCTTGATTTCTGCTTTATCAGCGATTTTTGCCGGTGCCTTTTCGATGGCAGGTGGCGAATATGTCAGTGTGTCAACGCAAAAAGATACTGAAGAAGCTGCTATCGCTAAGGAACAAGCCCTCTTGGACCGCTCTCCTGAGGCAGCTAGAGAGAGTTTGTATCAAACCTTCCTCAGTCAGGGGGATTGCGAAACAGCAGCTGAAGTTAAGGTTAATCAAGCCTTCAATAAGAATCCGATTAAGGTCTTAGTTGAGGAAAAATATGGGGTGGATTTAGATGAAATTACGAATCCATGGCATGCTGCTGTCTCTAGTTTCCTGGCTTTTTCAGTTGGTTCCTTGCCACCAGCACTAGCTATTATGCTGTTCCCAGAGCCTTACCGTATTCCTGTAACAGTGGTCGTGGTTGCCCTTACCTTGCTCTTGACTGGTTATATCAGTGCCAAGCTCGGAAAAGCACCTGTTAAACAAGCGATGTTGCGTAACTTGACAGTAGGCCTCTTGACCATGCTTGTGACCTTCTTGGTCGGGCATATCTTCCACGTGAATGTGTAAGTCTTAATAATGTGATAAGTCTATCTTTTAAGGTAGACTTTTTGCTTTCTCCAGCGTTCTTTTGAGACCTTTCTTATGTCCGTCTTTCGTTTTAGTCTGCTAGACCAGGCTTATCCGTGGTACAATAAGGTTATGCGTTTAGACAAATTATTAGGACAGGCAGGCTATGGTTCCCGCAATCAGGTCAAGAAGCTCATTCGTAGCCGTCAAGTTTATGTAGATGGTATCTTGGCGGATCGAGATAATCTTAATGTGGATGCTAGTCTTCAAACTATCACGGTTTCTGGTAAGGAACTGGAGCATACGCCAGAAGTTTACTATCTCATGAATAAGCCAGCAGGTGTAGTGTCAGCTCGAAAGGACAAGGAACACCAGACAGTCATTGATTTGATTAAGCCTGAAGATCAGCGAGACGGTCTATATCCTGTGGGCCGATTGGATAGAGATACGGAGGGTTTGGTGCTGATTACTAACAATGGGCCTCTGGGCTTTGCCATGCTTCACCCCCGCTATCATGTGGCTAAGACTTATTATGTTGAGGTCAATGATGTTCTTGAGCCTGATGCACCTGCCTTTTTTGAGTCGGGTGTTGTCTTTGAGGATGGTACTGTTTGTAAATCAGCTCAGCTAGAAATTCTAAGTTCTGCGAGTGACAAGAGTAGTGCCTACATTACGATTTCGGAAGGGAAGTATCATCAAGTGAAAAAGATGTTCTTGGCTTATGGGGTCAAGGTGACCTATCTTAAGCGGATTTCTTTTGGAGCGTTTACGCTTGATGAAGGGATAGCAGTAGGTTCCTATCGAGCGTTAACGGAAGCGGAAAAAGTGATTTTGCGTACTTATTTGGGCTAGTCATTTCTTCTTATTAAGGTATGATAGGAACTTTCAATCTCCTGATAGGTCCATCCTATCACTAGGCTAATACTGTAAGGCCTATAAGGACGGTCTTTTCTAGGGATATAAGTAAAACTTATGACATTCTATAAGTTTTTTTAATTTTTCAAGTCATGCTTCTGGTGGTATGATGGTATCAATTCGATTGAGAGCCTAAGTAAGTCATGGCAATGAGCAGGTCTAATCAGAAAGGGAGGTTCATTATGACAGAAGCATTTTATGATCGTTTGGCAAAGACACGTCATCAGATTCACCAACATCCAGAGGTTTCTGAGGAGGAGCATGAGACGACAGTCTTTTTGAAAGGTTATTTGAAAAATCTAGGTATTGAGCCTTTAAATTATCCCCTGAAGACGGGACTCATCGCTGAGATTGGGTCAGGTCATCCGATTATTGCTTTGCGTGCTGATATTGATGCCCTACCGATTAAGGAAAAGACAGGACTTCCTTATGCCAGCGACAATGGGGCTATGCATGCTTGTGGTCATGACTTTCATCAGACCTCTCTGCTTGGAGCTGCTCAGCTTTTAAAAGAAAGAGAAGCAGAGCTTAAGGGGACCGTTCGATTGATTTTCCAACCAGCCGAGGAAAATTTCCAAGGGGCCTATCAGGTCATTGAAGCGGGTGGCCTTGACGGTGTGTCAGCTATCATCGGTTATCACAATAATCCTCACTTGAAACCTGGTCAGATTGGTCTTCGTTCAGGTGCTATCATGGCTGGTGTGGAGCAGTTTAGGGTTGATGTTAAGGGTGTTTCTTCCCATGCAGCCCGCCCTGATTTGGGTGTGGATACGGTCTTGGTCACTACGACTATCATCAACAATTTACAGCAGATTGTAGCTCGTACGGTATCGCCCTTTGAATCAGCAGTATTGTCAGTTACTCATATCGAAGTTGGAAATACTTGGAATGTTCTTCCAGCAGCAGGCTTTTTCGAAGGAACGATTCGTACCTTTGAGCCTAAGGTTCGTGAAGATGTCATTGCTCGTTTTGAAAAGGTCGTTCAGGCGACAGCAGACCAGTTCGGTGCTCAAGTTGACATTACTTGGGGCAATTCACCTTACGTGACCTACAATGACCAGACGCTTACACCTCTCATCTTTGAAAATTCTAAGGCCTTCGCAGAAGTGATTGAAACCTTGCCATCAACAGGGGGCGAAGACTTTGCGGCTTATCAAAAGGAAATACCAGGAGTCTTTGCCTTTATTGGCTCAAATGGTGAAGATAATGCACCAGACTGGCACCATGATGATTTCCTTGTGAAAGATGAGGCCTTGCCAGTAGCTGTGAATTACTATGTGGAAAACGCCCTCTTTCTACTTGACTATTTAAGGAGCAATAAAAATAACCGTTCCCTTAATCGGTATTACCAGTAATGAAAAAACTGTCGAAGAAGGAAGTCCCATCATCCATCTATCTGTGAGTACATTATTTGCAGATGGAGTTAAGAGAGCGGGAGGCCTTCCATTCTATATTCCTATCAGCAACCCAGATTTTGCCCGTGAGTACGTTAATCGTATTGACAAGCTTATTCTAAGTGGCGGACAAAATGTAGATCCAAGCTATTACGGTGAAGAAAAAACGATAGATAGCAAGGACTACTTTTTGGATCGAGATATTTGGGAAGTGGCTCTAGTCAAGGAAGCTATTGCCCAAGGAAAGCCAGTTCTAGGTGTTTGTCGTGGGTTACAGCTTTACAATGCTGTGACAGTAGGTAGTCTCAATCAGGCGATTGACGGCCATGCGGAAAAAGGTCCTTTTGAGATTACTCACAAGATTGTGACTGAAAATGGGAGTCAGTTGCAGCAGATTTATGGAAGAGAGCAGGAAGTCAATTCTGTTCACCGTCAGAGTTTGAAAAAACTAGCTCCACATTTGAAAGTTACAGCAAGGAGTTCCAAGGATGATGTTATAGAGGGGGTTGAGAGTTTCACTGATGCCCCATTTATAGGTGTTCAGTGGCATCCTGAGTTTCTCTTGGGACATAAGCACTTGAAAGACCAAGGACTCTTTGATTATTTTGTTAAGAGTTTTACATAAAGCTTAAGGATTTTAAATTGGTGCTACTTTTGAAATTGAAAAGGAGGACGTGCCTAAGGAGAAATATTCTTTTGATCATTTTAGTTTACACTTAAGAGCCCGACCAATTGGTTGGGTTCTTTTGTCGTATTTTAGAAGCAGAAGTCACAGTCATTACAAAAGGGAGAAAGTTTTTCACTTGCTATTTTTAAGCTTTTTAGATAAAATGAAAGCGTTATCATTTTAAAAATAGATAGGGAGTGGTAAAGTCATCTTTATGATGGTTGACCTTATAACTTCCGAATAAGGAGAAACGTATGTTAATTGGTATTCCAAAAGAAATCAAAAATAACGAGAACCGTGTGGCTCTAACGCCTGCTGGGGTGCAAAGTCTTGTAGCTAAAGGTCATGAAGTCCTTATTGAAACCAATGCAGGTCTTGGCTCTGGTTTTACTGATGCAGACTACGAAAAACAAGGTGCCAAAATTGTTGCAACTGCTGCTGAAGCATGGGCAGCTGAGCTCGTAGTTAAGGTTAAGGAGCCTCTTGCTGCAGAATATGGTTTCCTTCGTGAGGATCTCTTACTCTTTACCTACTTGCACATGGCAGCAGCTCCAGAATTGGCAGATGCTATGGTCAATGCTAAGACAACAGGTGTGGCTTACGAAACAGTACGTAGCCAAGAAGGTCACCTACCACTTTTGGTTCCAATGAGTGAAGTTGCAGGACGTATGGCTGTTCAAATCGGTGCGCATTTCTTGACTAAACAAGAGGGTGGCTCTGGTGTTCTCCTAGGTGGTGTACCGGGTGTTCCTAAAGGTAAAGTAACGATTATCGGGGGTGGTGTCGTAGGGACACATGCAGCCCGTATCGCACTTGGACTTGGAGCTCAAGTGACTATCCTTGATATCAGTGCCAAACGTTTGTCTGTCCTTGAAGAGGTCTTTGGTAGCCAAATTCAAACACTGATGTCAAATCCGCTCAACATTGAAGCGAGTGTTCGTGATGCTGACGTGGTTATCGGTGCAGTTCTTATCCCAGGGGCAAAAGCACCAAAACTTGTTACTGACCATATGGTTAAACAAATGCGTCCAGGTTCAGTTATTGTGGACGTTGCTGTCGACCAAGGTGGGGTTGTTGAAACTGCGGATCGCGTGACCACTCACGATGAGCCTGTTTATGAAACACATGGTGTTCTTCACTATGCCGTTGCCAATATCCCAGGAGCTGTGGCACGTACATCAACCATTGCCCTTACCAACGTCACTTTGCCTTATATCGAAGCCCTTGCAGGAAAGGATTCAGAAAGGCAATTAACGACGACGAAGGTCTTCGTCAAGGGGTTACAACCTACCAAGGTCATATCACTAGCAAACCAGTTGCAAAGGGTCTAAACAGAGAATATACATCAATTGACGAATTGGCTTAAACAGAGTAACTTATCAAACACAAAAAGGAGTCACACCATGATGGAGGGTGACTCCTTTTTTGAGGTATGAGATAAGAAATGCTACAAAGCTGAAACTGTTAGAATTTCTCTAATTTTGGTCTTATTTTATGATATAATGAGTTGACATATTAAGGGCAGTAATGAGTACCTATAATGCTTTTTATTCATGCTTATCTTTAGGAGGTTTTATCGTGGCCAACCATATTCGTGTAATCACAGCAATTATCTTTTCTCAGCTTGTCGTTCTTTATTTTGGTTTTCGTATGGATGTCTCTTTGACCGAACTTCTAACTACAGTAGCTGTGGCATCCCTTGTTGAGATCATTTATCATGTGAAGCTTGTTCGTAAGATAGGAGCCAATATTTCTTTTGAAACTTTTTGGAAAAACTGTGACCAACTTTTTAGAAAAAACGCTGTGCTGTTGGCTATTTTACTTTGTGACCTGCTTATTTTTAAAGGTGGGGATTTCATGGCCTTCATTCTTTGGCAAGTTACCTTTGTTGTCTTGGTAAGTATTATCATCATGGCATCAAATAATGCACCGAACGCATGATAATACTTAAATCTTGCAATGAAAGAGTTTAGATAATGTTTAGCATTCACAGAAATCATTTGTCAGACCAGGGCGTTGACTATGTCACCTTTGGTCGAGGAGATAAGGTTCTCGTTATCATTACGGGATTAAGTTTGCAAGGCTTAAGTGATATGTCTGACCTTGCCATTTACTCGCTATTTTATCGATTTGCTAAGTAGTATAAGGTCTATATTTTTGATAGAAAGGACCATATCAAAGAAGGTATTTCAATTGAGAATATGGCTGATGACCTCTACCATTCTTTACAAGAATTACATATTGCTAATGCCTCTATCATAGGCATGTCACAAGGTGGTATGATTGCTCAGCTGTTTGCTATTAAGTATCCTCAAAAGGTGACTAGTCTGGTGTTAGCTCTGACATTCTCTCGAAATAATGATATCAGTAGAGACACCATCGTAGGCTGGATTGAGATGGCTAAAAATGGTGAGATGGGTAAGCTCAATAAGGATTCAATGTGTAAAACATTTTCGTCTCCTATGTTAAAGAAATTATATGTGATTAATAAACTATTTGAAGACTGTGAGTGTTGAAAAACAAGAACGATTTGTCCGTTTAGCCAAGTCAATTCTTGAGTTTGATTGCCATAAGTCCCTTGATAAAATCACCTGCCCGACTCTTGTCTTGGGGGCTAAAAAAGATTTGGTTCTGGGAGTGGATGGTGCAAGGGAACTTGCAAATAGCATTCCAAATGCTTCCTATTATGAATTTAGTAAACTGGGTCACGCGGCCTTTATCGAAAGTAAGCAATTTAAAAAAATTATATTAGAATTTCTGCGAGAAAACACTTAGGTAGTGGACTTCTGGAAATCTATTAAAATAGAATGAGAAAGGGGTTGCAGTGGAACTTGTAGCCTCTTTTTATTTCCGGTTCAATTGTGTGCAGTCTGAAAAATTAAATGATAGAATGGCGGTAGATAGGAGGATACAGAAATGTTAAACTATGATTTGATTGTTATCGGTTTCGGTAAAGCCGGTAAAACTCTGGCTGCTAAGATGAATGCAGCTGGTAAGAAAGTTGCTGTCATCGAGCGCAGTAAAGCGATGTATGGTGGTACTTGCATTAATATTGCTTGTATCCCAACTAAGACTATGATTGTTGCGGCTGAGAAGGGCTGGTCATTTGATGATACCATGAAAGAACGTGGTGCAGTGACTGGTCGTCTTAATGCTAAGAATTATAAAATGTTGGCAGACAATGGCGTTGCTGTCATTGATGCAGAGGCACATTTTGTGTCAAATAAGGTTATTGAAGTAGTGGCTGGAGATGACCGCCAAGAGCTAACAGCTGAAACTATTGTCATCAACACAGGTGCCGTGTCTAATGTCTTGCCTATTCCTGGCTTGACAACAACTGAGCATGTCTACGATTCGACTGGTATTCAAACCCTTGAAGCCTTGCCAAAACGTTTAGGTGTCTTAGGTGGTGGTAATATTGGTCTTGAATTTGCTGGCCTTTATAACCGTTTGGGAAGCCAAGTGACTGTCTTGGATGCAGCGACTAGCTTCTTGCCACGTGTAGAGCCATCTATTGCTAAGTTGGCTAAGGAATACATGGAAGAGGACGGCATTGTCTTTGAGCAAGGTGTTAAAACATCTGAAGTTAAGAATGACGGTGATGAAGTTGTCGTTGTTACTGACAAAGGAGACTTCCGTTTTGATGCGCTCCTCTATGCGACAGGACGCAAGCCTAATATCGAACCTCTTCACTTGGAAAATACCGATATTGCCTTGACTGAGCGTGGTGGTATCCAGGTTAATAAGCATTTGGAAACAAGCGTTCCAGGTGTCTTTGCAGTGGGTGATGTTAATGGTGGCCTTCAATTTACTTACATCTCACTAGATGATTTCCGTATTGTCTTTAATTACTTAACAGGGGATGGTAGCTATAACCTTGAAACACGTGGAGTTGTTCCAACTGCCATGTTCCTCAACCCACCTTTGGCACAAGTTGGTCTTACTGAAGACCAAGCCAGAGCAGCAGGTGGACCAGTTGCTGTCAAGGAACTTCCAGTTGCTGGCATGCCTCGTGGTCATGTTAATGGCGATTTGCGTGGTGCCTTCAAAGCTGTGGTAAACCCTGAAACTAAGGAAATCTTTGGGTGTGACCCTCTTTGGTCAAGAATCTCATGAAATTATCAATCTAATTACCCTAGCTATGAACCATCACATTCCATATACAGATTTGGCTAAACAAATCTTTACTCACCCAACTATGGCTGAGAACCTAAACGATTTGTTTGCGATTTAAAATGAAAAGAGCCGAGAGGCTCTTTTTTTGAAAACATATCTCTAATACAAAGCGACACTCTAGGTTAGATGTCGCTTTTTTTGCGCTTTGATGATAAGATAGAAGTGACATAGGAAAATTCCTTAGATTGGTGCTCTCTGTCTCCTTTGAATGCTTGATTGACCTTGAGTCACCACTAGAATCTGTATGAAAAATCTAGAAAGACACTCGCCTGCAAATTCGTCTGTGAGTGTGTGTAATTTATGACTAAGAAAGTAGGAGTGGGCAAGGCTCACAGTAAGATTATTTTGATGGGGGAGCACTCGGTCGTTTATGGTCATCCTGCCCTTGCCCTCCCTCTTAAGGATATTGAGTTGTCTGTCAGATTCAGGCGGCTGAGACTCCTTTGACGCTCAAGGCTCAAGATCCCTTGACGACGGCGATTTTTTTCAGCGCTTAATTATCTGGAAATCAAGAATCAGCCTATCAGCTATGCTATTAAGTCTAGTGTCCCTGAAAAGCGTGGCATGGGGTCGTCTGCGGCTGTAGCCATTGCGGCAATTCGAGCGGTCTTTGATTATTTTGATCAGGAGCTTAGCCAGGAGACCTTGGAAATGCTAGTTCATCAGGCGGAGACTATTGCCCATAGTAAACCTAGTGGTTTAGATGCAAAGACCTGCTTGAGTGACCAAGCCATTAGCTTTACGCGTAATATCGGTTTCAAGGAAATCGAGGTCAATTTAGGTGCCTATCTGGTCATTGCTGATACGGGTATCCATGGAAATACCCGTGAGGCTGTGGAAAAGGTTGAGGCCATTGGTTTAGATGCCTTGTCAGATCTCAACCAACTGGGCGAATTAAGTCAGAAGGCAGAACGCGCCCTCAAAGCCAAGGATCAAAAGCTTCTTGGTCAGCTCATGTCTCAAGCACATAATCACCTTAAATCTTTAGGGGTGTCTTGTGATTTGTCGGATCTTCTAGTAGCAACTGCTCTGGAGCAAGGTGCACTGGGAGCCAAGATGTCAGGTGGAGGATTGGGTGGTTGCATTATTGCCCTAACAAGTACTAAAGACCAAGCCCGAACGATTGCTAAAAAACTTCAAGAAAAAGGAGCCGTAAACACGTGGATAGAAAGCCTGTAAGCGTCAAATCGTACGCAAATATTGCTATTGTCAAATACTGGGGTAAAGCGGATGCGGAGCGTATGATTCCTTCAACCAGCAGTATCTCACTGACTCTGGAAAATATGTATACGGAAACCAAGTTGTCTTTTCTGCCTGAGGATGCGACCAGTGATGTCATGTATATCGATGATGAGCTCCAAGGGGAAAAAGAAACAACCAAGGCCAGCAAGGTATTAGACCTCTTCCGTACTAATCCAAACCAATATGTCAAGATTGAAACTTGGAACAACATGCCAACAGCTGCAGGTCTATCATCAAGTTCTTCAGGACTTTCTGCCCTAGTTAAGGCAGCCAACGAGCTCTTCCAAGTCGGAAAAACGCAGTCTGAGTTAGCTCAAATTGCCAAGTTTGCTTCAGGCTCATCATCACGCTCTTTCTTTGGTCCATTGGCAGCTTGGGACAAGGATAGCGGTGAGGTTTACCAAGTTGAAACAGACCTCAAATTGGCTATGATTATGCTGGTTTTGACAGATCAAAAGAAACCCGTATCAAGCCGTGATGGTATGAAGTTGTGTACCGAAACATCGACATCCTTCCCAGAGTGGATTAAACAGTCTGAGCAGGATTACAAGGATATGTTAGTCTACCTCAAAGCTAATGATTTCCAAGCGGTCGGTGAGCTCACTGAAGCTAATGCCCTTCATATGCACCAAACAACAAGTACGGCAAACCCTCCATTTTCATATCTGACGGATGCTTCCTATCAGGCTATGGATGAGGTTAAGTCCCTCCGTGCCTCTGGTGAACAGTGTTACTTCACTATGGATGCGGGGCCAAACGTTAAGGTGCTTTGCCTGGAAAAAGACCTGGACCGCCTAGCAGACCATTTCCGTAAGGATTATCAGATCATCGTTTCACGCACCAAGGAGTTGCCAGATGCCTAAGCAGTCGGTTAGTCGAGCCAGGGTAAAAACTGGCGGAAAACTCTATATTGCTGGAGAATATTCAGTTCTAACACCTGAGCAGACAGCCCTAATCCAGTTCATCCCTATCTTTATGTCAGCAGAGGTCAAGGAAGCACCAAGCACACAGCTATCTTCTGATATGTTTGACTATAGTGTTAGCCGTGAGCCAGACGCAAATTATGCCCTCATTCAAGAGGCTTTGAATACTTTTGAAGCCTATTGTGGTGAGAACTTGCCCACTCTGGATCTTTCAATTACTGGAAAGTTGGAGCGAGATGGTGTTAAATTTGGCATTGGCTCATCGGGTTCAGTTGTGGTTTTGACCCTCAAGGCCTTGGCAGCAGCTCTGCAGAAAGACTTGTCCGAAGACATTCTCTTTAAATTAGCTAGTTACACCCTCCTCAAACAAGGAGACAACGGTTCTATGGGAGATTTAGCTTGTATCGTATACGAGAATCTGGTTTCCTATCGCTCTTTTGACCGTGCAAAAATAGCAGAGCTTATAGACCAAATGACTCTATCAGAACTTTTGGAGAAAGACTGGGGCTATCGTATCAGACCTGTAGTGCCAGCTCTCAAAGCTCATTTTTTGGTGGGGTGGACCAAGCAAGCTGCTATCTCAAAAGACATGGTTAAGATGGCCAAATCTCGTATATCAAGCAAGTATCTAGGTGAAACCGAAGTTGCTGTTCAAGCTGCCATCAAGGCTCTGGAAACAGGAGATAAGAACTTGCTTAAGAGCAGCCTTCAAACTGTCAGTGACCAGTTGGAATCACTGAGTCCAGATATTTATGTGGACAAGCTAAAAAAACTCAAAGAAGCAGAGCAAGGACTCGATGCCATTGCTAAGTCCTCTGGAGCTGGAGGTGGCGACTGTGGTATCGCCTTTGCCTTTGACCAATCAAGCCGAGATGCTCTAGTTGAGCGTTGGCAGCAGGTAGGAATAGAGCTCTTGTATGAGGTATAGGAATCAGCTTAGTAGATAATAATCACGCAAGAAAGTAAAGAAATAACCTATGACAAATCGTAAAGACGATCACATCCGTTATGCCCTTAAGTACCAGTCGCCCTACAATAGTTTTGACGATATGGAACTTACCCACAAGTCTCTACCAACTTATGATTTAGATCAGATTGACTTGTCCACACATTTTGCAGGACGAGATTGGAACTTTCCCTTTTATATCAATGCCATGACAGGTGGTTCTGCCAAAGGTGGTGCAGTTAATCGTAAATTGGCTGAGGTGGCCAGTCGAACAGGTATTCTCATGGTGACGGGTTCCTACAGTGCTGCTCTAAAAGGAGAAGCACCAGAATCCTTTGACTATCGTCAAGAGTTTCCAGACTTAGACCTAGCGACTAATATCGGTGTGGATAAGTCTGTGGACCTGGGGATTAAGACGGTGGAAGCCATGAATCCAGTCTTTTTACAGCTCCATGTTAACCTTATGCAGGAGCTTCTCATGCCTGAGGGAGAACGTATTTTCCACACTTGGAAGGAAAATGTGGCGGCTTATGCACAGAACATAGAGGTTCCTCTTGTGCTTAAGGAGGTCGGCTTTGGTATGGATGTGGAAACCATTCGTTATGCCATGTCTCAAGGAATCAAGACTGTGGATATCTCAGGTCGTGGTGGGACTAGCTTCGCCTATATTGAAAATAGTCGAGGTGGCAACCGTGATTACCTCAATGACTGGGGACAAAGCACCGTTCAGACCCTCTTGCAAGCCCAAGACCTTCGTGATAATGTGGAAATCCTAGCCTCTGGTGGCGTGCGAAACCCACTCGATATGGTCAAATGTCTGGTCCTAGGAGCAAAAGGCGTAGGCCTCTCACGAACAGTACTTGAATTGGTGGAACGTTACCCTGTGGATAAGGTTGTGGCTATTGTTAATGGCTGGAAGGATGACCTTCGTCTTATCATGTGTGCCCTTGATTGTCGAACTGTAGATGAGCTCAAATCTGTTGATTACATTCTACATGGTAAGCTACAAGGAACTTATATCAAGCAAGGAAAGTAGGAAAGAGCTAAGTGCTCTTTTTTTCTTTTATAAAGATGGTAAAACAATTTCTCTAGGCGATGATTATTATGAAGACATCACCTTAACTTCATTCAAAGAATAATAATTACGTTCTTGATTTGACTTGCTTCTAGCGAGCAAAGCGAGCGCTTAATGAGACTTTCCGCTGTGAGAAAAGTTCTTGAAACACTAGTGTTTCAAGAACTCGGAATTTTTGAGACCTTAGGCTCAAAAATTAGTCATGGAGCTTCGAAGAAGATCGCTGACGTCCGCACTCACTTAAGGAAAGTCTCAAAAAATCTATTTTTCAAAAGAATATCTTCCAAAAAAGAGCCTAAGCTCTTTTTTATTATCCAATCAAGCAAAAAGTCAACTTTTCCCCTTGACAAGTTACTGCCATAGGAGTATTATTTTCAGTGAAATACGGTAGGTGAGGCTACCACAAGGATACGGATGACTACCGCAAAGCAGTGGAGACACTACTCGTTGGTCAACAGTCCTGATCGCCAAGGTCAAGACTAAGCTCATTTCATCGCCTTGCGGAGCTAAAGCTTGAACGGTCCATTTTTTGACAGAATCTATTAAAAAATCCACCTCGAGTTTATAGAGTCTTACCTGTATATGGGTAGGACTCTTTTCATTTATCTGAGGTCCACCCACCATCAAAAAAATTGAAAGGAGAAACCTATGAGACTAATCGACGATCACCCCGAACCGCACCTAACCAGTCAATCGCTGATTAGTGTCTTAGGGACTCCATAAGTGATTGGCTCCTGATTAAATAAGGAGATTCCAATGTCAACAAATAAAGAAAGACTTATTGCTGCTCTTCAAGAGCCACTTGAAACAACCCTTACTCGCTACAAGACTCATTTGGATGGCTTGAAGGAAGACCAAGTAGAAGAAAACCGTGACCTTTATGGGGAAAATGTCATAACCAAAGGACAAGAGGATTCTATCATCAAAAAGATTTATGAATCTATCATCAATCCCTTTACTGTTATTCTCCTAGTCATCGCTCTGGTTTCCTTTATCACCAATGTCTGGCTTGCTAAACCAGGTGAAGAAGATCCAACGACTTCTATCATCATCGTCACTCTAGTTTTGATATCTGGTGGTATCCGTTTTATTCAAGAACTTCGTAGTGACAAGGCTGCCAGCAATTTGTCTCGTATGATTGTCAATACAGCAACAGTACTTCGAGATGGCAGTGAGCAAGAAATCCCAATCGATGAAATTGTGGTTGGAGATGTGGTCAAACTGAGTGCGGGAGATATGATTCCTGCGGATGTGGTCTTGCTAGACTCTCGTGATTTCTTTGTTCAACAGTCTGGCTTGACAGGTGAAAGCGATGCTGTGGAAAAGGCTTGTTTGGCTAAGGCGGATGGTCAAAATCTAGAGAGTTTGCTTGAAAGTGAGAGCCTTGCTTTCATGGGAACTAATGTTATCTCTGGCCGTGCAACAGCCTTGGTTTTAGTTGTTGGTGATGACACCATGATGGGAGCTATCGAGCAGACCATCAATACTTATGACGAACCAACTTCATTTGAACGTGAGATGAACTCCATTTCTTGGCTCTTGATTCGACTCATGTTGGTCATGGTTCCTGTTGTTTTTGTGATTAACGGTTTAACAGATGGGGACTGGCTTGAAGCCGGCGTCTTTGCCCTTAGTGTGGGAGTCGGTTTGACCCCAGAAATGTTGCCGATGATTATCACAGCCAGTCTTGCCAAGGGTTCTATCATTATGGCCAAGGAAAAGGTGGTCATCAAAAAACTTAATGCTATTCAAGACCTAGGGGCTATCGACATCCTTTGTACGGATAAGACAGGAACCCTGACTCAAGATGAAATCGTTCTTGAGTACCCTCTTGATATCCATGGCGACCTTGACCTTTCAGTGCTTCGGAGAGCCTATCTTAACTCTTATTTCCAAACTGGCTTGAAAAATCTTATGGACCGTGCCATTATTAGTCGAACTGAGAGAGAAGCTAAGAAACACGAGATCGTTCGTGACCTTGACCAAACCTTCCACAAGATTGATGAGCTCCCTTTTGATTTTGAACGCCGTCGCATGAGTGTCATTGTTAAAGACAATGATGGCTTTGTCAGCATGGTGACAAAAGGTGCCCTTGAAGAAATGCTCTCTGTTTCTAACTATGTGGAATACAAGGGTGACATTATCTCATTAACCGACGATGTTCGTGAGGAGGTCCTTGCGGAAGTCGCACAGTTGAATGAACAAGGTTTGCGTGTTCTCGGTGTTAGCTACAAATCAGAGCTTAATGAGAATGACGTCTTTAGTGTCGAAGATGAAAGTGACATGATTTTGACGGGATATCTTGCCTTTCTTGACCCGCCAAAACCATCAGCAGCACCTGCTATTAAGGCTTTGGCAGAGTATGGTGTGACCACAAAGATTTTGACTGGAGACAATGATAAGGTGACACAGGCTGTCTGTGAAAAAGTTGGTCTAGATGTGACGCACATCCTACTTGGAAGTGACATTGATACCATGTCAGATCAAGATTTGGCTAAGGCTGTGGAAACGACAACAGTCTTTGCTAAGTTATCCCCAGACCAAAAGGCACGAATTATCCTAAGTCTTAAGGAAAATGGCCACAAGGTAGGCTATATGGGTGATGGAATCAACGACGCCCCATCTATGAAGGTGTCAGATGTGGGTATCTCTGTGGATACAGCTGTTGATATTGCCAAAGAAACCGCAGATGTTATCTTGCTTGATAAGGATTTAATGGTCTTGGAAAAAGGACTGGTTGAAGGACGTAAGGTCTATGCCAATATGACCAAGTATATCAAGATGACCGTTTCTTCAAATTTCGGTAATATTTTTTCTCTCCTCTTTGCCAGTATCTTCTTACCATTCCTACCAATGGCACCTGTGCATTTGATTGTCCTTAATCTTGTCTATGATATTTCTTGTATCGCTCTTCCATTTGACAATGTGGACAAGGAATTTCTTAAAGAGCCACATATCTGGGAAGCCAAATCAATCATGCGTTTCATGGCTTGGTTTGGACCTATTTCGTCTGTATTTGATATTTTGACTTACATCTTGCTCTACTTCATCATTGTCCCAATGATTTTAGGTCATGGCTACAACCATGGAGCAGCAGATGCAGCAGCCTTTATCATGGTGTTCCAAACTGGATGGTTTATCGAATCTATGTGGTCTCAAACCATGGTTATCCACATGTTACGTTCACCAAAACTTCCATTTATTCAAAGCCACCCAGCACTGTCTGTTGTTGTGACAACTCTATTCGCTGCTGTCTTTGTAGCCTCTCTTCCCTACAGTCCTTTGGCTAGTCTCTTAAAACTTAGCCATCTAAATGGTCTCTATTTCATTCTCTTGTTTGTTATTATCGTTTTGTATATGCTTAGTGTTACCTTTGTGAAGCATATCTATATTAAGAAATACAAAGAATGGTTGTAGGATAACTATCCTTAGAAAAAAGAGCGTTAGCTCTTTTTTCATTACCTTTCATTCTGCCAAAACCTTTTCATTTATGGTATAATAGGGCGATTATAGATAATCAGAGGCCCTAAAAAACTTCAGTTATGAGGACATATTTTCTAAGAAATGAGAGACTATGTTTTCAAGGCCCCTTTCTTTCGTAGGCTATCCCAGTGGGAGGTGGAGGCCCTGAGATTTGGGGCTCAAGGCTAAGACTGCCACGAAGGAAACCATCAAAAAAATCTTAAGAAGGAAAAAGAAAATGAGTAATTACGCAATTATCCTTGCTGCGGGTAAAGGAACTCGCATGAAATCAGATCTTCCAAAAGTATTGCACAAGGTTTCAGGCATCACTATGCTTGAACATGTCTTCCGTGCAGTTTCAGCCATTGATCCAGCTAAAAATGTTACTGTTATTGGTCACAAGGCTGAACTTGTTCGTGAGGTTTTGGATGGTCAATCTGCCTTCACTTTGCAAACTGAGCAGTTGGGGACTGGTCACGCAGTAATGATGGCTGAAGATGAGTTGGCTGGACTTGAAGGTCAAACGCTTGTTATTGCTGGTGACACGCCTTTGATTACTGGTGAAAGCCTTAAAAACCTTATTGATTTCCATGTTAATCACAAAAATGTTGCCACTATCTTGACTGCAACTGCGGACAATCCATTTGGTTATGGTCGTATCATCCGTAACGAAAATGGCGAAGTGACTAAGATTGTTGAGCAAAAAGATGCCAACGAATTCGAACAACAAGTCAAAGAAATCAATACAGGGACTTACGTTTTTGACAATAAACGTCTCTTTGAAGCACTAAAAAATATCAACACTAACAACGCTCAAGGGGAATACTATTTGACTGATGTCATTTCTATTTTCCGTGAGAATGGTGAAAAAGTAGGTGCCTTCACCCTTCGTGACTTTGAAGAAAGTCTTGGGGTTAATGACCGTGTTGCTCTAGCTACGGCAGAAGATGTTATGCGTCGTCGTATCAACAAAGCTCACATGGTCAACGGTGTTACTTTCCAAAATCCAAACGCTACTTATATCGACGTGGATGTGGAAATTGAGCCAGATGTTGTCATTGAAGCTAATGTGACACTTAAAGGACAAACTAAGATTGGTGCAGAGTCAGTGCTTACTAATGGTACTTATATTGTTGATTCAACTATCGGTGCCAAAACGGTTATCACTAACTCTATGATTGAGCACTCAGTGGTTGAAGAAGGTGTTACTGTTGGTCCATTTGCCCATGTTCGTCCAGATTCAACCCTCAAAAAAGATGTTCATATCGGTAACTTCGTTGAGGTTAAGGGGTCTACTATCGGTGAAAATACCAAGGCTGGTCACTTGACCTACATTGGTAATGCGGAAGTTGGTTCTGACGTTAACTTTGGTGCTGGAACAATTACCGTTAACTATGATGGTCAACACAAGTTCAAGACACAAATTGCCAATAATGTCTTTATCGGAAGCAATTCAACCTTGATTGCACCGCTTGAAATTGGGGCTAACGCCCTCACAGCGGCTGGTTCAACCATCACAGATGATGTGCCAGCTGACAGTGTAGCCATTGGACGTGGCCGTCAGGTCAATAAAGAAGGCTATGCCATTAAGAAACCTCACCACCCAAGCCAACAAAAGTAGGCTTAAGGCTATCTGAGCTAGATTCTCTTGTAGAGTAGAGGTAGCTTAGAATGAGGTCAGAAGTAAAGGAGTCAATTCATGGATTTTGAAGAAAAAACACTCAAACGTGAGTCAAAATTTAAGGGACATATTTTTGAAGTTGCAGTAGACGAGGTCCTCTTGCCAGACGGTAAGACGGCTGGTCGTGAGCTCATCTTTCACAAGGGAGCTGTAGCTGTTTTAGCGGTTACCCCAGAAGGGAAAATCATTATCGTCAAGCAATACCGTAAGGCTATTGAGGCGGTTTCTTACGAGATTCCTGCAGGTAAACTGGAAGTCGGTGAAGCTGGCGATGAGATGGCTGCAGCGGCGCGTGAACTTGAAGAGGAGACTCAATACAAGGGTGATCTGGAATTGATTTATGAATTTTACACAGCCATTGGCTTTTGTAATGAGAGAATCAAACTCTATGTAGCGACCAACCTTAAACCTGTGGAAAATCCACGTCCACTTGATGATGATGAGTTCCTTGAACTCTATGAATTGACCTATGAAGAGTGTATGGAACTTGTAGCGTCAGGGGCTATCCAGGATGCCAAAACTATCATCGCACTCCAATACTATGCACTTCATTTCGGAGGAAAATAAGCTATGGGAAAACCACTTTTGACCGAAGATATCATTGAGCAGGCCAAGCGTGGGGAAATCGATTTAGAGGAACATCCTTATTATGAGGACTATGATCAAGAGTTCTATGACGAGGATTATGAGGCTGATTACCAGCCTTCTGCCTACAAGAGCCGTCGAATTGAGAATGCCAAACGCAATCAATTTCAACACAAGCTTAATCGCATCCTCTTTTGGGTAGTGGTCCTCTTGATTCTTCTCTTCATTGCTGTCTTTTATTTCTAAAAAGTCTATGAGTCAGATAGCCCTAGCTACTGATTCAGGAAAGATTACAAGCTGAAAAGGAACTATATGAAAATCGGAATTATCGCTGCCATGGAGCAGGAGTTAGTGCTTCTAGTGGAGCAATTGGAAAATAAGGTTGAAGAAACTGTTCTTGGCAATACCTACTACACAGGACGTTTGGGAAAACACGACGTCGTTTTGGTACAATCAGGTGTTGGTAAGGTTATGTCAGCCATGTCTGTGGCTGTCTTGGCAGACCATTTTGGCGTTGATGCCCTCATTAACACTGGTTCTGCAGGAGCAGTAGCACCTGGACTTAAAATTGGAGATGTGGTTGTAGCTTCAAAATTAGCCTATCACGATGTTGATTTGACAGCCTTTGGCTATGATTATGGGCAAATGTCTATGCAGCCACTTTACTTTGAAAGTGACTCTACCTTCGTAGAGACTTTCGAAAAGGTCTTGGCTCAGGCTTCCATTGATTCTAAGATTGGGCTTATCGCTACGGGTGATAGCTTCATTGCAGGTCAAGACAAGATTGATGCCATTAAGGGGCATTTTCCAGAAGTCTTGGCTGTAGAGATGGAGGGAGCAGCTATTGCTCAAGCCGCACACAGTGTCAAAAAGCCTTTCATCGTTGTACGTGCCATGAGTGATACAGCGGCTCATGATGCTAACATTACCTTTGATGAATTCATTATTCAGGCGGGGAAACAATCAGCTGCTATCTTGGTTGAGTTTCTCAAAGAACTTGCCTAAATACATTAAATGAGTGCTTATGCTCATTTTCTTAATTAATTTAAAGATGACTGCTATTCATTTAAGAATGGCAGTTTTTTTCTGCTTTTAGATAAGATAAGCTTCTCATTTTTTAAAGAAAAAATCTGAATTTTAGCATTTTTCAGACGGAAGTTGAATTAAAATTATGGCAATAAAATGAGAAAGAAAAATAATATTAAAAGAGAGACTCCGAAAGAAAGCTTATCATATAAGGGTTTACAAATTTCACTATCTATTGATATCTTAGAAAGCTTTACAAAACCTCCAAAGGGGTAAATAATTATCTTGCAAAGTTCTGAAAATAGTGTATAATTCAGAATGAAAAGGGTTACAAAAATGTTAAGATTTGTAAAAATGGGAGGATAGAATCATGAATAACCGATTCGGTGATTCGAGGCAGCGTTTCTCCATCCGTAAGTTTACGGTGGGCGTTGCTTCGGTCTTACTTTCGTCTGCAGTTTTTGGTGTAAGTACCGCCAAAGCAGATCAAGCTGAAGAGCCTACGGGACAGCCAGCTACGAGTGTACTTGAGGAAGCCAGTGAGTCTGATGGTGGGGGCCAAAGGACGAGCACTAGTGCCTCAAGTCAAGAAGTGACAGCTGAACCTACCGTTCAAGCAGAAAGTACCAGTGCTATCTCAGTAACTGCTGTTTCTAGTGAAGTTGCGCTTCAAGAGCAAACGGTTGCAAGCTCTGAGCAAACAAGTTCATCACAAGATAAGACTAGTGAGGGGCTCAGTGAGAAACCTGTTACAGTCAATGAAACACGAGAAGCTAGCGCTAGCGACCTTGCTGCAGCAAACAATACGAGTTCCGCTTCGTCTGATAATTTCGGACTTAAGGTTACCAACCTAAGTCGCCCGATTCCATCGGATGTCAAGGTGACTAAGACAGGAACTGAAATTAATGTTCAAAATCCTGATGTGGAAATGGAATTTCCAAATGGAAATAGCAAGTACGCGACTAGCAAGGTAATCTACCACAATATTCCTTTCCCTGATGATATGACCATCAATGAAGGGGATCAGGTCATTTTTAATTTGCCTGAGCAGTTGCGTTTCCGTACTAGATACGATATTAATGTCTATAATCCAGACAATCAAATTGTAGGTCTGGCTCAAATTGATCCTGAGAAGAATCGTGTCACAACGACCTTTAATAACTATTTCCAAACACATCCCAACAATAAGCTCATGAGTTTGGAGTTGGATACCCTTTATTCTGAAGAAGTAGATGAAGGGGAACATCTTACTCTTGATTTTGAGGGACGTATCATTCATGTTTCAGTGGGTAAAGTGCAGTCACCTCCTCCAGGTCATGAGGTTATTTCTAAGTGGGGTAGTCAAGACAAGAATGATCCTACGCTTTTGAATTGGCAGATGCGTCTTAACTACTCACGTCGTGTTCTTAACAACTTGAGATTGATTGACACTTGGTCTGACAATCAACGATTTGTGGACGGTTCTTTGCAACTCCGCTACATTGATTCGGCAGATCCTTGGATTGACAAGGGATCAGCTATGGACCTGATTAAGAGTTTCTCTTATGACGACACCCATTTTGAGCTTAAACTCAATCAGTTGGACCGCATGGTTTATGTTTGGTATCAAACCCGTTTGACAAAACCTGTTGAAGAATCAACCAACCCTGTCAACCGTATTAAACTCCATGCGGATGTTGTTTCTGATTCTTACAAGTCAACCATTCGCTTAGTTGGAGGTCGTGGAGATGCCATCGGGGATAATCTCGCTCATTTCAATCTTGAACTTGAGAAGGACTTGGCAGGCAGAGACCTCAAGGACAAAGAATTTACCTTCAAACTGGTTGATGTGACGGATAGTGCCAATCCTGTTGACTTAGGGGAAACCACTAATGATGCCAAGGGTAAAATTGTCTTTTCAAATCTCTCACTCAGTAAGCCAGGCGTCTATCATTATCGTGTGACTGAAGTTCCAGGTAATGACGAAGATGTGGTCTATGACAAACTAGAAGCCAATATCACCATTCAGGTTGTTCGTGAAACTGTGGACAATCAAGTCAAATTGGTTGCCAAGGTTGCCTATCCAGAAGACATTATCTTTAACAATAAATTGGTAACACCAGCCAAGGCCAAAATTGCATTTGGTAAGGAATTGACCAAGGCAGGCGTTAAACAAGATCTAAAAGCAGATCAATTCCAATTTGTTCTTAAAGACCGTTTTGGAAAAGTCCTTGAAACTGTTGGTAATACAGCTGATGGTCAGGTTGCTTTTAGTGAGTTAACCTTTAACAAGGTAGGTACTTACAACTACACTGTTGAAGAGCTTACAGGTAAGGATGACTCAATTGTTTATGACAGCATGAAAGCTGCTGTTTCTATCACGGTAACACGTGATGGCGACGCCCTTGTTTCAACCGTGGTTAATCCTAAAGACACTATCTTTAACAACAAGTTTGTGACTCCAGCTAAGGCCGCTATTCAGTTCAGTAAGGAATTGACTAAGGCAGGTGTCAACCAAACTTTGACTGCTAATGAGTTCCAATTTGTTCTCAAAGATAGTGCCGGTCATATTGTCGAAACAGTTGGTAATACAGCTGATGGTCGTGTTGCCTTTAGTGAACTTCACTTTGATAAGGCAGGAACTTACACTTATACTGTTGAAGAAGTTAAGGGAACTAACGAAGATATCATCTATGATGGTATGAAGGCAACTGTCTGGATTACAGTGACACGAGATGGTGATGCATTGGTATCAACAGTTGCTAATCCAAAAGACACTGTTTTCAATAACTATGTTAAAGACGTGCAACCAGCCAAGGCTAAATTCGAATTGACCAAGGTTCTTACAGGTCGCAACCTCAAAGATGGTGAGTTTAGTTTCGTTCTCAAGGACGACAAGGGTAATGTTATCCAAACAGTGACCAATAATGCACAAGGAAACATTAGTTTTGGAAATATTGTCTACGACAAACCAGGTGTTTACTACTACACTGTTGAAGAAGTCAAGGGCAATGAAGCTGACGTGGTTTATGATAACATGGTGGCTAAATTCCAGGTGACCGTTACTAAGACTGTAGGTGAAAAGGAAAATCTGCTTGTAGCAGCCGTTCTCCTTCCTTTGGATACAGAATTTAACAATAGTTACATTCCTCCAAAACCTCCTACACCGCCAACACCACCGACACCACCAAGTGTCCCACCTAAACCACCAGTGGTTCCGCCAACACCACCAACTCCGCCTACTCCACCGGTGACTCCAAAACCAGCTAAGCCAGTTCAATCCTCTGAGAAATCAGGACCTCAACTTCCAGAGACTGGTCAAGCTAACGATACTGCCTTGCTTGCCCTTGGGGCGGTAGCAGAAGTGGCAGCAGTCATGGGTGTAGCATATAGCCATCGTCGCCGTAAAGACGTTTAAGATGATGACCTAAAAGATCGAGTATTCTCGATCTTTTTTAGTATTTGGCCGCCTATCTCATTAAATGAGAAATCAAGATAAAGCCAACTGCAAGATGAAATTTCTACTAAATTAAGCTATAATGAAGAGTATGAAAGTTCTACTTTATCTTGAAGGAAAATCGGTTCTTGAAAAATCAGGAATCGGACGGGCTCTCCACCATCAGATGCATGCCTTGGACTTGGCGGGGATTCCCTATACAACGGACATCTTGGGTGATTACGATGTCGTTCATATTAATACTTATGGGCCACGCAGCTTGATGTTGTTGCATGCTGCAAAACGCCGTGGCAAGAAGGTCATCATGCATGGTCATTCGACACGTGAGGACTTTGAGAATTCATTCATCGGTTCTAACCTTTTGGCCCCACTTTTTGGAAAATATTTGGCCCACATGTACCAAAAGGCCGATTACGTGATTACGCCATCTGAGTATTCCAAAAAATTGATTCAGTCTTACGGAGTTACGACACCAATCATTGCTGTTTCAAATGGGATTGATTTGAAAAATACGGTAAGGATTCACGTAAGGAAGAAGTTTTCCGAGACTACTTTGGTATCAAGGAAGGACAGCCAGTGGTTATTTGTGCGGGTCTTTATTTCCAACGCAAGGGAATTGAAGATTTCGTCAAGGTTGCCGAAAAGATGCCTCATGTTCGTTTTATTTGGTTAGGTAGTATCAGCAAATGGTTGATTCCTAAGAAGATTCGAGACATTGTCAATGGTAAGCATCCTGATAATGTCAACTTCCCAGGTTATTTCAAGGGAGCCGTCTTCCAGGGAGCCATGAGTGGTGCTAATGCTTTCTTTTTCCCATCTTACGAGGAAACTGAAGGGATTGTGGTGCTAGAAGCCTTTGCCAGTCACCAGCATGTAGTTTTGCGTGATATTCCTGTTTATGAAGGCTGGGTTGATGACAAATCGGCCTCATTTGGGCACAACGTGGACGAATTTGTAGTAGCCTTGCAAGATATTATCGATGGTAAAGTGGACAAACGTGAAGAAGGCTATAAGGTTGCAGAAAGTCGCTCGATTGACGATGTCGCCCAAAAGCTTGTTGAAGCCTACAAAGAAGTATTGGAGATTTAAATGCGTATCGGATTGTTTACAGATACCTATTTTCCACAGGTATCAGGTGTTGCGACCAGTATTCGCACGCTGAAGACGCAGTTGGAAAAAATGGGGCATACAGTCTTTATCTTTACCACGACTGATAGAGATGTTGACCGCTATGAAGACTGGCAGATTGTCCGTATTCCGAGTGTGCCTTTCTTTGCTTTTAAGGATCGCCGTGTAGCTTATCGTGGCTTTTCCAAGGCATTAGAGATTGCCAAACAATATAAGCTTGATATTATTCATACGCAGACAGAGTTTTCATTAGGTCTGCTAGGGATTGCCATTGCACGCGAACTTAGGATTCCTGTTGTGCATACCTACCATACTCAGTATGAAGACTATGTTCGCTATATTGCCAAAGGTATGGTTATCCGTCCAAGTATGGTTAAGTACATTGTTCGTGGCTTTATGAGTGATTTGGATGGAGTTATCTGTCCGAGTGAGATTGTTTATGACCTTTTGCTCAAGTACAAGGTTGCAGCTGAAAAACGTGTCATTCCAACTGGGATTGAACTTGAAAAATTCCAACGTCCAGAGATTACTGAAGATGATGTGGCAGACTTGAGAGCCAAGCTTGGTATCGCCACTGATGAGACCATGTTGTTGAGCCTTTCTCGTGTGTCCTATGAGAAAAACATCCAGGCTGTGCTGGCTGCTCTACCTTCTGTTTTGGAGGAAGACGACAAGGTGCGTTTGGTTGTGGCTGGTGACGGTCCTTACCTACCAGATCTTAAGTCTCAAGCCAAAAAACTAGGTATTCAGGACAAGGTGGTTTTCACTGGTATGATTGCGCCTAGTGAGACAGCGCTTTATTATAAGGCTGCTGATTTCTTCATTTCGGCATCAACCAGTGAGACTCAAGGCTTGACCTATCTGGAAGCCTTGGCTAGCGGTACCCCAATCATTGCTCATGGAAATCCTTACTTGGATAATGTGATTACAGACCAGATGTTTGGAACGCTTTATTATCATGATAATGATTTAGCCGGGGCCATTTTGGAAGCTGCCATTGTAACACCAGAAAAAGACGAAACTAAGTGGGCTGATAAGCTTTATGAAATTTCTGCGGAAAACTTCGGAAAACGTGTCTATGAGTATTACTTGGACCTTACGATTTCTAAGGATTTCCACAATGATTTGAATGGTGAAGATAGTACCATGAAACGCTTGACGCGTATGGTAACTTATTTACCAACCAAGGCTATTACCTTGCCTGTTAACGGCTCTGTTCGCATCCTTAAAGGATCAGCTAAACAGGTCAAGAAAATCAGAAATATCACGAAACTTCTGGATTAGGAAAGCAATCAGTTTCCAAGTCAGATAAAATCTTAGAATTGATTAATAAAAGAGATAATTAGCTTGAAAAATTACAGTTTCATGCTATAATAACGCATAGAGACATATCAGTCATGGGAAATCTTTCAGAGAGCGTGTGGTGCTGGAAATCACGCAGAGGACATGATTGGGACTACTCGATTAACTTTTTATGCAAACATAAAACGGTGGCCACGTTAGAGCCAATCAGAGGTGTAGGACAGACTCGTTTTTTGTCGTACATGAACTAAGGTGGAACCACGTTGCGACGTCCTTTTGAGGATGTCGCTTTTTATATTGTTTGGTATGCTTTACAAGTTTTAGAATGTCTAGTTTAGATAGAAAAGCTTTACTTTGTGACTAAATATTTTCTCTTTGATTACTAAAAGGATTGTTTAGAATGAGGTGACACTATCTTTTTAGTTGAGGGAGAATTTTATGGGGTTCAAATATGAAGCTGTCAAGGCCTACTTGATTGACCACGGTGTAGATGCTAGTCTTGCTGAGACTATGCACGCTATCTATGCTACCCAAAGACTTGGTGGAACAGCCAATGCCTATTTTCTTATTGTTTTTACAGAAAAAGAGGTTTTCATTATCTCGATTACTCCTTTAGGAAAATTAGGGGGAGATTATCGCTACACTTCCTGAAGAGATGATTAAGTCCTATCAGTTTAAGAAACGTTTCTTCATTGGTTACAAACTTCGTTTCGTTCTAACTGATGGTAGGGAGCTAGACTTTAATATCAACAAGATGATGATTGGTGCAGGTTGGCATAAGACAGAATTGCAAAGCATCCTAGAAACAAATTATTACAACAAAAAGATTAAATAGAAAGGAAGAAGGGGCTCATCCTTTAGGGCTCTGACATCTTAATTATGATTAACATTACTTTCCCAGATGGCGCTGTTCGTGAATTCGAATCTGGCGTTACAACTTTTGACATTGCACAATCTATCAGCAACTCTTTGGCTAAGAAAGCTCTTGCTGGTAAATTTAACGGCAAATTGATTGACACAACTCGTGCCATCACTGAAGATGGAAGCATCGAAATCGTGACACCTGATCACGAAGACGCTCTTCCAATCTTGCGTCACTCAGCGGCTCACTTGTTTGCCCAAGCTGCTCGTCGTCTCTTCCCTGATATCCACTTGGGTGTCGGTCCAGCGATCGAAGATGGTTTCTACTACGATACTGACAATGAAGCTGGTCAAATTTCTAACGAAGACCTTCCTCGTATCGAAGAAGAAATGAAGAAAATCGTTAAGGAAAACTTCCCATCAATCCGTGAAGAAGTGACTAAAGACGAAGCGCGTGAAATCTTCAAAAATGACCCATATAAATTGGAATTGATTGAAGAGCACTCAGAAGACGAAGGTGGTTTGACTATCTACCGTCAAGGTGAGTACGTTGACCTTTGCCGTGGCCCACACGTGCCATCAACTGGTCGTATCCAAGTTTTCCACCTTTTGAATGTTGCAGGTGCTTACTGGCGTGGAAATAGCGACAATGCTATGATGCAACGTATCTACGGTACAGCTTGGTTCGATAAAAAAGATCTCAAGGCTTACCTTAAACGTCTTGAAGAAGCTAAAGAACGTGACCACCGTAAACTTGGTAAAGAACTTGATTTGTTCATGATTTCTCAAGAGGTTGGTCAAGGTCTTCCATTCTGGTTACCAAACGGTGCGACAATCCGTCGTGTCTTGGAACGCTACATTGTTGATAAGGAAGTAGCAGCAGGCTACCAACACGTCTACACTCCACCAATTGCCTCAGTTGAGTTATATAAAACTTCAGGTCACTGGGATCACTACCGTGAAGACATGTTCCCAACAATGGATATGGGAGATGGTGAAGCCTTTGTTCTTCGTCCAATGAACTGTCCTCACCACATCGAAGTTTACAAACACCATGTGCATTCTTACCGCGAATTGCCTATCCGTATTGCCGAAATTGGTATGATGCACCGTTATGAAAAATCAGGTGCCCTTACAGGACTTCAACGTGTGCGTGAAATGTCACTTAATGACGGTCATACTTTCGTAACACCTGAACAAATCAAAGATGAGTTCCAACGTACGCTTCAATTGATTATCGACGTTTACGAAGATTTCAACTTGACTGACTATCGTTTCCGTTTGTCATACCGTGACCCTAAAGATACTCACAAATACTTTGACAATGACGAAATGTGGGAAAATGCTCAAAGCATGTTGAAATCAGCCATGGATGACATGGAACTCGACTACTTTGAAGCAGAAGGTGAAGCTGCCTTCTACGGTCCAAAACTTGATATCCAAGTGAAGACTGCCCTTGGTAATGAAGAAACACTTTCTACTATCCAATTGGACTTCTTGCTTCCAGAACGTTTTGACCTTAAATATATCGGAGCTGATGGAGAAGAACACCGTCCAGTTATGATTCACCGTGGGGTTATTTCAACAATGGAACGCTTTACAGCTATCCTTATTGAAAACTATAAAGGAGCCTTCCCAACTTGGTTGGCACCTCAACAAGTAACTGTTATCCCAGTTTCAAATGAAGCCCACACAGATTACGCTTGGGAAGTTGCTAAACAACTTCGTGACCGTGGTATCCGTGTTGAAGTGGATGAACGTAACGAGAAAATGCAATACAAGATTCGTGCGTCTCAAACACAAAAAATCCCTTACCAATTGATTGTTGGTGACAAGGAAATGGAAGACGGAACTGTTAACGTTCGTCGCTATGGACAAAAACAAACACACACTGAAACTGTATCAGAATTTGTAGAAAATATCCTTGCTGATATCGCCCGCAAATCACGCTCAGATGCCGAATAAATCAGAAAGTCGGTTAGCTAAGCTAGCTGACTTTTTAGTAGGATAAACCATGCACGTTTTTATGAAAAGACTCTTATTCCTGGTGGGAGCAGTTCTGGTTTTGTTACTGGCGAGTTTTACTTATCATAGATTGGCCTTGCAAAGGGAAAAGGCTTCTCTTAAACCTATGGGACAAATGGTGTCTGTTAATGGCCATGAAATGAGCGTCTTTGTAAAGGGGGAGGGGCCACAAACTCTAGTTTTTCTTTCTGGTGCTAGAACAGCCTCTCCCATTCTAGATTTTAAAGACTTGTATGATGGGCTTTCGAAGCAGTATAAGATAGTCGTTGTTGAAAGGGCTGGCTATGGTTACAGTGAGGACACATCTAAGTCCCGAGATGTTTCTGAGGTTCTTTCAGAGACACGACAAGCCCTAGCCAAGGCCCATGTATCAGGTCCTTATATTATCCTCTCCCATTCGATGGCCTCCTTAGAGACACTTCTGTGGCAGGAAAAATACCCTAGTGAAGTGAAAGCTATCATTGGTTTAGATTGGGCCCTACCAGAAAGTTACTCTCATTTAACAATGCATCCCCAGATTTTACGTATGTCTCGTTGGGGAAGTCAATTAGGCTTATTAAGGTATTTACCGAGTCGCTTATATGTGCCTAATGCCAATCTCAGTAGTAGTGACTGCCGCCTCTATCAACGGATAGCCTATCGTCAAATATTGTCAAAGGCTATGTTAAATGAGAGCCTGTCTGTTAAGGAAAATGCGAAAAAGGTTACTTCTAGCTTTGATTCACAATTTCCAACCTTACTGATGGTCTCGAATGGTGGGGGTACTGGTTTTAGCCAGAAGGACTGGCGGCATTATGCGACTAGCTTTGCAAAGGACCAGAAAAATATCGAAGTGACTTTTTATGATGCTCCGCATTATCTTTATCACTATCAGACCAAAGAGGTGGCCGAGAAGATAGAGGAGTTCATCAAAAAGACGACTGATTAAATTTACATATATTATCGAGGAGAGATGTGATGCTCATTGGTTCAAAAGCCTTTCGAAACTTATGGGAGGACTGGCAAAGGGACTACCAGCCATTGCAAGTACTAAAGCTATTGTTAGCTTATATAGGGATGCCAGAGGATTTATCGGGAGAGCTTGAAGAAACCCAACACCTTTTATCTTATTTTGATCCTGACTTGGCACCGCATGATTCCTTCTGGAAGGATGTCGTTAAATTGGTAGACCTGGCTTTTCCTGGTGATAGTTTGTCTAAGAATGCCTCTATTGAGAGACAAATCCATCAGCTACGTTACCTGATTTCTAGTCAACAGTCCCAGTATGTGCGAACGCATTATAAAAAGCCAGGGATGACAGATAAAGAAGCTTTGGCTGTCTATCTGAGATGGAAGCCTTTCACCATGTTTGATCAGGGACGTTTGCACCAAAAGATTTCTATCTGTGATGGCAAGGCGGTTTATCCTGATGGGATTCCAAGTGTTAATCTAAAAATTCTTCTCTATAATCGGATTGAGTTTATTCTGGATAGTCAGGGAAACTTTCTCAATGAGGTCGATGCGGAGCAGGTGACCGAGAGTGGGGTGGTTAATGGTGCCAGTTTTAACTATGGTAATTTCAAACGCCACTGGCAACTGGATGTGGAGCCGGTCCAACCACATGACCCTGATTTTCGTAATCGAATGACTAGGGGCTTTCGTTCACCCAACAAATTGAAAAAACGTTGGGGACAGCAAGCGCCTGAACAGTTTGATAAATCTTTCTACAATCCAAAAGGCATCTATGCTCAGTCTCATAGGTCTTTGGCAAATGATGTCAAACGCCAAGCCAGACTTTTTCTCGCTCTGGTTTATGGCTTTAAACCGGATCAGACCAAGCAATCAAAGGAGGTTCATATGTCTAAACAACCACAAAACAATAAGGGAACAGCAGTTCTAGGCTCACTAGTCTTTATGGCCTTATACGCCCTAGGTATTTGGCACAATGCTGTCCGAGGAAATATTCCCTTTCTCATTCTTTGGAGTGTTTTACTCCTTGTTAATGTCAGCTATTTTATTTTCCGCTTGAGAAAATAAAAAAGAAAGTGATACAGACCTAAATAGTAAGAAATTTAGGTCTGTATCACTTTTTTGTATATTCAATGATAACTTACCACTTGCTTTCTTCTGGGATAATAATCCAGCAGATGATGTAGAAAAGAAAGCCTGTTCCGAATAAGAAAATCGCTGCAGCCCAAATGAGGCGAATAATGACAGGGTCGATGTCAAGATATTTAGCGATACCAGAACAAACACCGGCAATGATTTTGTTGTTTGGATCTCGTCTGAGTTCTTTTTTCATATGATTTACCTCCGTATGCCTTATTATACCATAACACCTAGAAGTCTAGTATTAGCTTAAGGAAGCATGAAGTAGACGATACCCAGATATTGGAGTGCTGAAGCCAGCATGATGAAGAGGTGCCAAATCATGTGGAAGTATGGTTTTTTCTTAGCGTAAAAAGCTGCTCCAACCGTGTATGACAATCCTCCAGCAAGCATGAGCCCCCAAAAGGCTGGTCCTGTCTTAGTGACGATAGCTGGAATGATAAAGATAACCAACCATCCCATCATCAGATAGAGGAAGAGGGAGAACTTTTCATTGATTTTTTTAGCAAAAATTTTATAGAGAATACCAAAAATTGTTGTTCCCCATTGAAGGATGATGATGCTATAGCCTAGCCAACCGCCAACCAATGAGAGGGCAACAGGGGTGTAGCTTCCAGCAATGGCGATATAAATCATGCTGTGGTCAATAATTCTTAGAACCATCTTGTGGGGTGAGTTGTAATCCATAGCATGGTAGATGGCTGAGCTCAAAAACATGAGGAATAGGCTGATAACGAAAACAGACATCCCGACAGCAGCAGTCATACCATAGCCGTTGTTGGCATGAACAGCAGTAATTGGCAGTAAGACTAGCATGGCCACAGCACCGACGGCGTGTGTCACGCTGTTTGCCACTTCCTCACCAAAGCTAAGTTTTTTACTGAGTTTGAGGTTGGGAGAAGTATTAAAAGTAGCAGTATTAGACATTATTTCCTCCTTCAAGGTCGTTCAAAAGTTGATGGGTAGCTCGGTAGCATTGCAGCGTCTGACAGGCTGAGAGTATGACTTGCGGAGCTTCTTGAGGAAACTGACCATTCATACAGGCTACAAAGTCATTGTAGTAGCTCTTTTGGCTTTCAGCATCTGTTCGTAGGATTTCTAAGGTTTTGGCAATCTCAGAAATCTCAAAGACGGTCTTCAGACTAGTGATAACAATAAGTCTAGCTACCTGGGCAGCATTATATTTTTTCTTGATGGGTTTTGCGACATGGCCATGTTTGACATAATTATTGACCATAGAGGCGGTTAACCCCTTGTCGTTTGGTCCCAAAGTGCTTTGGGTGACCTGATTGACATAGAGCAAAACCTGATCCAAATAGAGTTCAATCTCTGGTAATTCTTCCCAGAGAGGGTATTGTTGTGTTGTCAAATTATAAAAACCTCTTTATCTAGTTTTCATAACTAGATTATAACATTATAGAAATTCAAGTCAAGTCAGAACTTGTGAGATATGAAAAAGATGTTGAGATAAAATTTCCAACATCTTTATTTTTTATGTGATTAGGCAGAGTGATTTTTTTATTGTTTCTGATCCACTACTTATGGGGTTCTGAGTTTCTCCAAAATTGCTTGTGCAGTTTCTTGGTTCATATGTTTGGCCTTGAGAAGTTCAGCCAAAACTTGAGGCATTTCTTCAGGACTAGCCCCAGCTAACAAAGCCAGGGATTTGGCTTGGAGTTTCATATGTCCTGCCTGTATTCCTGTTGAAGTCAGAGCTTTGAGAGCAGCTAGATTTTGTGCCAAACCAAGAGAGACGATGATACTAGCTAGAGTTTTGGCATCTGGATGATTAAGCAAGTCATGGGCGATAGAAGTACTAGGGTTAAGTCCGATAGAACCTCCACGAGTTGCGATTGGCATGGGGAGGGTTAATTCTCCAACTAGTTCCTTAGCTTCCTGATCATAAGTCCACGTGGACAGACCACGGTAGCTACCATCCTTGCTTGCATAGGCGTGGCTACCGGCCTCAACTGCTCGCCAATCGTTTCCGGTCGCGATAACTAGGGCATCGATACCATTGAAAATTCCCTTATTATGGGTAGCTGCTCGGTAGGGGTCCACCTGAGCCAGTTGGCTAGCCATCTCCATTTTCTTGGCTAGGTCATGTGCCTCTTCCTTATTTCGACTGAGGAAGCGCGTGCTAAGACGACAAGTCGCTGTCACAAGACTCTCAGTGGCTAGATTTGAGAGAATAGCCATGAGGCTTTGACCTTCTGACAGGTTTTCTAATTCTGGCACCAGGGCTTCCATCATGGTGTTGACCATATTGGCTCCCATGGCTTCTTGGGTATCAACGGCTAGATAGACAATGAGAAAGTCTCCTTTAGTCTCAGTCCAGAGCTTGCGAGGGCCACCCCCACGCTTAACAATAGAAGGGTGAGCCTCTTTGGCAATCTCTATAAGGTCCTGACTGGCTGCTTGAATTTTTCTTGAAGCATCATCCTTATCAGAAACGTCAAAGAGGGCAACTTGGCCAATCATCTGACGGTCATGGACTGTAGTCGTGAAACCACCAGAACGCTTAATGAGCTTGCTAGCGTAGGAAGCAGCAGCCACAACTGAGGGTTCCTCGGTAACCATGGGAACCTGATAGGTCACACCATCTACCAATACATCTGGGCAAATGGCAAAGGGGAGTGTGAATCGACCAATGACATTTTCAGCCATCTGATTGGCTGTTTCAAGGGTGAGTTGTTGGTCCTTATCCAGAAGATCTTGATTTTCCTGAGACAAAAGAGCATTCGTTTTCAAATGCTCTTTACGTTCTTGCGGTGTCTTCTTGGAAAAACCAGTCCAAGAGAGTTTAGTCATATTAATGTCCTTTATAGATACGTTGGTGTTCAGAGATTTCAGCTAAACGGAAAGCTCCGGTTTGGTAATCAGCGAATTGAGTAGAACCAGTGTCATCCAACTGAGCCTCTTCATAGAAAAGTTTCATAATCAGCAACGCTCAAGTGTTGACGCTTGGCGAAGGTATCTAGGCGGTCCGAACGAAGCAGGTCTTTGTAACCTTCAACCAGACGACCTGAGAAAATTTCAGAGACTGCTCCAGAACCGTAAGAGAAGAAGCCAATCTTATCTCCGGCTTTAAGGTCTTGCGACTGTTCAAGCAAAGAAAGAAGTCCAAGATAGAGTGACCCTGTATAGATATTCCCAATTTGACGACTATAGGTAATTGAAGCGTCGAAGTTGTTTGTCAAACGCTCTTTATTCTCTGGATTCAACTCTTTTGGAATAATCTTGTTAAGTCCTTTGAGTGCCAACTTAGGATAAGGCAGGTGGAGACAAAAAGCGGCAAAATCAGCAAAGTCAGCCTGATGACGTTCTTGATAGGCTGCCCAAGTTGTCTTCAAACTGTCAAGGTACTGTTTGGTTGAGTAGATACCTTGAACATAAGGCGTTGAACTGTAGTTGGGACGCCAGAAGTCCATGACATCACGAGTTTGTGCCACATTATCATCAGCAAGCTCCAAGATACGTGGATTCTGACTGACCAGCATAGCTACGGCGCCAGCTCCCTGGGTAGACTCACCAGAGGAACCCACACCATAGCGGGCGATGTCACTAGCGATAACTAGAACCTTGCTATCTGGGTGGGCTGCTACGTGTAATTTAGCGTAGTTAAGACAGCAGTTGCAGCGTAACAAGCTTCCTTCATTTCAAAAGAACGGGCAAAAGGTTGAATACCTAAGAGGCTGTGAACATAGACAGCAGCAGCCTTGGACTGGTCGATAGAAGACTCAGTAGCCACGATGACCATATCGATAGCTTTTTTATCGTCGTCATTTAAAATATCAGCCGCCGCATCAGAGGCAAGCGTCACGATATCTTCTGTAATCGGCGTAATACTGGTTGCATCAAGCATCAGCCCCTTGCTGAATTTTTCAGGCTCCGCCCCACGGGCAAGAGCGAGATCAGCCATGTTTAGAACATATTGACTGGTCGCAAAACCAATCTTATCAATTCCAATAGACATATGATGTTTCCTTTTTTCTTCATTGTAGAGTATCCAGAAGATACTAATCTATAGTGATTTTACCATAAAAGAGCGCTTTCGCCTTGAAAAAACTTTGATAGTTAGTTATATCTCATTTTTTGATAGGAACTAGGGGATTTTAAACGACTTACTTTTACTATTCCCATAGCTTATATTTCTCATTTACACCAGAATAAGGTAAAATTGAAGTGGTAATCTACTTGTTTTTTAGCTATGTTAGAAAAGTAAAATTGTTGTTATATATTGAAATCATTGCGAGCGTTAAGTGAGACTTTCCGCTGTGAGATAAGTGTCTGTAAATAAAGTGTTTTGTTTACAGACACTCGGAATTTTTGAGACCATAGGCTCAAAAATTAGTCTTGGAACTTCGAAGAAGTTCGCAGACGTCCGTAATCACTTAAGGAAAGTCTCAAAAAATACTTTGTTTTCAATAGAATAAAGAGGAAAATCATGACAAAAGCAGACACTATTTTTAAAGAAAATATCACTAAAATCATGGAAGAAGGCGTTTGGTCGGAGCAAGCACGTCCTAAATACAAGGATGGCACCACAGCCAACTCCAAATACATCACTGGAGCTTTTGCAGAATATGACTTGAGCAAGGGAGAGTTTCCAATTACCACTCTTCGTCCTATCGCTATCAAATCTGCCATCAAAGAAGTGTTTTGGATTTATCAAGACCAGACAAACAGCCTAGATGTCCTTGAAGACAAGTATAATGTGCATTATTGGAATGATTGGGAAGTTGAAGGCGTGCCTGCCAATAATGGGGACAAGCGTTCAATTGGTCAGCGTTATGGGGCGGTCGTTAAGAAGCACGACATCATTAACCGTTTGCTGGCTCAGTTGGAAGCTAATCCATGGAACCGTCGCAATGTCATCTCCCTTTGGGATTACGAGGCCTTCGAGGAGACAGCAGGACTTCAGCCTTGTGCCTTCCAAACCATGTTTGATGTTCGTCGTGTGGGCGAGGACATTTATTTGGACGCCACTTTGACGCAACGCTCTAACGATATGTTGGTGGCTCATCATATTAATGCCATGCAGTATGTGGCTCTTCAGATGATGATTGCCAAGCACTTTGGTTGGAAAGTTGGTAAATTCTTTTATTTCATCAACAATCTCCATATCTATGACAATCAATTTGAGCAAGCTGAAGAACTTCTCAAACGTCAGCCATCTGATTGCCAACCACGTTTGGTCCTCAATGTTCCTGATGGGACTAATTTCTTCGATATCAAACCAGAAGATTTCGAATTGGTTGACTATGATCCTGTTAAACCTCAACTCAAATTTGACTTAGCAATTTAATAAATGCTTATGAATTAAGCCCATAAAGAGCTGGCAAAGTTTTTCCAAGCTCTTTTTCTCTTTTTTTGTTAGAATGGATTGTAAACTTAAAAAGAAAAGGAAATACTGTGTCTAAACAACTCATTGCTATTTGGGCGGAAGCTCATAACCATGTTATTGGGAAGAATCACACCATGCCTTGGCATTTGCCTGCTGAACTGGCACATTTCAAGAAAACGACCATGGGCTCAGCAATTCTCATGGGGCGTGTGACCTTTGATGGCATGAACCGTCGTTGCCTACCAGGACGTGAAACCTTGATTTTGACACGAGACAAGGACTTCGACTGTGAGGGTGTAACGACCGTTACGAGTGTTGAGGAAGCCCTAGCTTGGTTTGAACAGCAAGATAAGGATCTCTATATTGCTGGTGGTGCGGGTGTCTACAAGGCTTTTGATGGGCATTATGATGCACTCATCAAGACAACTATTGAGGCCGATTTAGAGGGAGACACGTATTTTCCACAACTAGATATGAGGGCATTTAAAGAGGTATCACGTGACCGTGTGCCCAAGGATGATAAAAATGCCTACGACTTTAGCATAAGTCGCTATGAAAAAGAAGGAGACTAGGTTCATGCAACGTAGTGTTTTTGGGTTATTTACTGCATTATTGGGAGTACTTTGTGTGCTCTCTGCCATTCCTGCCTTTCGCAAGAAACGTTATGGGTTAGCAGTTTTTCTCTTTTTAAATGCTTTTACCAACCTTGTCAATACTATTCACGCCTTCTATGGCACCCTATTTTAGAAAAGAGTGAGGAATAAATGGCTGGAAATCGTAATGAAGAAATGGTTTATTGTTCATTTTGTGGCAAAAACCAAGAAGAAGTAAAGAAAATTATCGCTGGTAACGGTGTCTTTATCTGTAACGAATGTGTGGCCTTATCACAAGAAATCATTCGTGAGGAAATGGCAGAAGAAGTTTTGGCTGACTTGGCTGAAACACCAAAGCCAAAAGAACTTTTGGATATTTTGAACAACTATGTCGTGGGGCAAGACCGTGCTAAACGTGCCTTGGCGGTAGCTGTTTACAACCACTATAAACGTATCAACTTCACAGAAAGTCGTGAAGACAATGATGTGGATTTGCAAAAATCAAATATTCTCATGATTGGACCAACTGGTTCAGGGAAGACTTTCTTGGCTCAGACCTTGGCTCGTAGCTTGAATGTTCCTTTCGCGATTGCGGATGCGACCTCATTGACAGAGGCAGGTTATGTGGGTGAGGACGTGGAAAATATCCTCCTCAAACTGATCCAAGCGGCAGACTTCAATATTGAACGTGCAGAACGTGGGATCATCTATGTCGACGAGATTGATAAGATTGCTAAAAAAGGTGAGAATGTTTCAATCACTCGTGACGTTTCAGGTGAAGGGGTTCAACAAGCTCTCTTGAAGATTATCGAAGGAACAGTAGCTAGCGTTCCCCCTCAAGGTGGTCGTAAACACCCTAACCAAGAGATGATTCAAATTGATACAAAGAATATTCTCTTTATCGTTGGTGGTGCCTTTGATGGAATCGAAGATATTGTTAAGCAACGTCTTGGTGAGAAAATCATTGGTTTTGGTCAAAATAATAAGGCTATTGATGATGACTCATCATACATGCAAGAAATTGTGGCTGAAGATATCCAAAAATTCGGTCTTATCCCTGAGTTTATCGGACGTTTGCCAGTCCTTGCTGCCCTTGAACAGTTAACGGTTGACGACTTGGTTCGTATCTTGACAGAGCCTAGAAATGCCTTGGTTAAACAGTATCAAACCCTCTTGTCTTATGATGGAGTTGAACTTGAGTTTGACCAAGATGCTCTTGAAGCTATTGCAAGTAAGGCAATCGAACGTAAGACTGGTGCACGTGGGCTTCGCTCTATCATTGAAGAAGTCATGATGGATGTCATGTTTGAAATTCCGAGTCAGGAAGATGTCACTAAGGTTCGTATTACCAAGAAGCTGTTGACGGTACAGCTGCTCCAGTTTTGGAAACAGCGTAAGGAGGACCTATGGCTGAAGAACAAGTCCTAAATACGCACAATGCTGAGATTTTGCTCAGTGCAGCAAATAAGAGTCACTATCCCCAAGATGACCTCCCTGAGGTTGCCCTAGCAGGACGCTCGAATGTTGGTAAATCAAGCTTTATCAATACACTTCTTGGTCGTAAAAACCTAGCACGTACTTCTGGGAAACCAGGAAAAACCCAGTTGCTCAATTTCTACAATATTGACGATAAGCTACGCTTTGTGGATGTACCAGGTTACGGTTATGCCCGTGTGTCCAAAAAAGAACGTGCCAAATGGGGGAAAATGATTGAGGAGTATCTCGTGACTCGAGACAATCTTCGTGTGGTTGTTAGCTTGGTTGACCTTCGACATGAACCAACCCAAGACGATATCCAAATGTATGAATTTCTTAAGTATTATGAAATTCCAGTTATCGTTGTGGCGACTAAGGCTGACAAGATTCCTCGCGGAAAATGGAACAAGCACGAATCTATCATTAAGAAAAAACTCAATTTTGATAAAAATGACCATTTCATCGTCTTTTCATCTGTCACACGTGACGGTTATGATGAAGCATGGGATACGATTTTGGCAGAATTGTAAGAAAAGCTCGGAGAAATCCGAGTTTTTTTCTTGTGATAGTCTTTAACTATCTCTTTGATAGTTTTCACTTATTATCCAAGGAAATGATATTGTGATAAGCTTGTTTTATCACATATATTGGAGGAAACTATGGAAAACCATAATTATGAAAATGAGGGTCAGTTCCAACGGAAGATGACTTCTCGCCACCTCTTTATGCTCTCGTTGGGTGGTGTCATTGGTACTGGTCTCTTCTTGAGTTCAGGCTATACAATTGCACAAGCAGGCCCTCTTGGTGCGATACTATCTTATCTTGTGGGGGCTATCGTTGTTTACTTGGTCATGCTTTCATTGGGTGAGTTAGCAGTTGCCATGCCAGTAACGGGGTCCTTTCACACCTATGCTACTAAATTTATCAGTCCGGGAACCGGCTTTACGGTAGCTTGGCTTTATTGGATTTGTTGGACGGTTGCCTTGGGAACAGAATTTCTGGGGGCAGCCATGCTGATGCAACGTTGGTTTCCATCGGTACCAGCCTGGATGTTCGCAGCCTTCTTTGCCTTGGTGATTTGGGATTAATGCTCTGAGTGTGAGGTCTTTTGCGGAAGCAGAGTCCTTCTTCTCGTCAATAAAAGTCATTGCTATCATGGTCTTTATCATCCTGGGTCTGGGGGCTATGTTTGGTTTGGTCAGCTTTGACGGTCACCACGAGGCTATTATGTTTAAGCATCTGACGGCTAATGGTCTCTTTCCAAATGGTGGACTTGCCATTGTGTCAGTCATGTTGGCGGTTAACTATGCCTTTTCAGGTACAGAGTTAATCGGTATTGCTGCTGGTGAGACAGACAATCCTAAAGAAGCTGTTCCACGAGCTATTAAGACAACGATTGGACGCTTGGTTATCTTCTTTGTCTTGACCATTGTGGTCTTGGCTTCGCTTCTTCCCATGAAAGAAGCAGGGGTATCTTCAGCACCTTTCGTTGATGTCTTTGATAAGATGGGAATTCCATTTGCGGCGGACATCATGAACTTTGTTATCTTGACAGCTATCCTTTCTGCTGGAAATTCAGGACTTTATGCGTCAAGCCGTATGCTTTGGTCTTTGGCCAATGAGGGAATGCTCAATAAAAAGCTAGTGAAAATTAATAAGCATGGTGTTCCAATGACAGCCCTTTTGATTTCTATGGCAGGAGCAGTTTTATCGCTCTTTTCTAGTATCTATGCAGCAGATACAGTTTACCTAGCTTTGGTATCGATTGCTGGTTTTGCAGTTGTTGTTGTCTGGCTCTCTATTCCTATGGCGCAAATCAATTTCCGTAAACAGTGGAATTTAGAGCATTCTGATGATGAGTTGGATTATAAGACACCGTTTAATCCAATCCTACCTTATATCACAATCATTCTGTTGGCTATCTCTGTTCTTGGTATTGCTTGGGATAGTTCACAGCGTGCAGGACTTTATTTTGGTATTCCTTTCATGATTTTCTGTTACCTTTATCACTACCTTCGTTTTAAGAAATGGTAAGGAGGCCTTGCATGGCAATATTTAAAGATTATTTAGAGAATAACTCTCCCCTTATTCTTCACGGAGCTCTGGGAACAGAGATGGAGAGCTTGGGTTATGATATTTCTGGGAAACTCTGGTCAGCCAAGTACCTGCTTGAAAAGCCAGAAGTTATTCAAAAAATCCACGAAACCTATGTAGCTGCTGGGGCTGATTTGATTACCACATCGTCTTATCAGGCAACCTTGCCAGGCTTGATAGACACTGGACTCACTAAAGAAGAAGCAGAGCAGATTATTACCTTGACAGTTCAGTTGGCAAAGAATGCACGCGATAAGGTCTGGACAGCTTTAGATGAGACTGAGAAGGCTAAGCGTCCTTATCCATTGATCTCTGGTGATGTCGGTCCTTACGCAGCCTATTTGGCCAATGGTTCCGAGTACAGTGGTGATTATGGTCAGATTACCATAGAGGCTCTCAAGGACTTTCATCGTCCTCGAATTCAAATTCTCCTAGATCAGGGTGTCGACTTGTTGGCTTTGGAAACCATTCCTAATCGTCTGGAAGCACAAGCTTTGATTGAACTTCTGGCTGAAGAATTTCAGAAGCAGAAGCTTATATCAGTTTTACAGTCCAAGAACCAGGCACTATCAGTGATGGGACTTCTCTAGATGAGATTGCCCAGCTTGTTGGCCAGTCAGACCAAATCTTGGCTCTAGGAATCAACTGTAGTTCGCCTCTGCTTTATAATCAGGCTCTTGCTATTCTTAAAAATGCTGGAAAAGCCCTCATTACTTACCCCAACTCAGGTGAGGTTTATGATGGTAGTACGCAGACTTGGAAACCTAAGGACAAGGATGCTCTGACCTTAGTCGAACACAGCAAAGATTGGCATACTCAGTTTGGAGTTAAGATTTTAGGTGGTTGCTGCCGCACACGTCCAAATGATATTAAAGCCTTATATGCAGAGTTTAGAACCTAGTCAAATTTCTAATTATTTGTTATAATATGAGACTGTAAGGCTATGAGCTCTACACACTATTAGTAGAAAATGAAGCCAGCGTTAAGCTGGTTTTTAAAATGAAGAGGAAAATATGACCTACGAACAAGAATTTCTAAAAGACTTCGAAGCCTGGGTTGTTACCCAAGTTAAAGTAAACGAAACGGCCTTGGCCGCTAGCAAGAAAATCTGGGAAGAAGATGGCGATGAGCGTGCACGTGATGCAAGTTACCGTTATGAAGCCAAATTGGATGCTTACAATTTCCTAATTGGCAAGTTTGCCAACTATCGTGCTGGCAAAGGTTTCCATGATATGCCGGATGGCTTGTTCGGGGAACGTCACTATTAATAGAGGATGAAAAAGAAAATAGCGACAGCACTTTATGGAAAGGTGTCGCCGATTAAAATAGGAGAATACTAAACATGGCTAAAGTAAAAAATAAAAAGAAAGCTTTTAAACACCGTTTGAAAAAACAAGGACTTTTCAATAATGTTAAAGCCCCTGTCCCACCAGTTGCGCCTGTTCCACCAGTGCCACCAGTAGCACCACAACCTGTTGCTGAAACTAAGACAGTTGCTAAGGAAGAAGTAGCAGCCAAAGACCTTAGTCTTGAAGCCTTTGCAGAACTTCCAGAAGTTGAAGGCCTTCGTTCAAACCTTGTAGAGACTCTTTACAATGAAGGTTTGACTTCAGCAGAGGCTTTTGCTACTGTGACTGAAGAAGAAGTTCTTGCCCTCAAGGGTGTCGGACCTGCGACAGTTAAAAAATTGAAAGAAAATGGTGTCAGCTTTAAAGCTTAAGCCTAAAAAAGATCCGAGGTGTAGACTTCGGATCTTTATTCTTTGTCTTAGGAAGCATTGTTTGATTAGGAGGACAAGAAAACCACTAGCTTTTTGCTAGTGGTTGATAAATCTGTATTATTTATTTGGATTTTGTTTGGTTAAATTAAGTCCAAAAGGTACCAAGTTTTCTTGATGCCTACGGATTCGCCCCATATTTTCAGTGTGGCGGAAGATAATAATCAAAGCCATGATGGTAAGGACCCCAGTGAAAATAAGGTCATAGCCATCTAGCAAGAAGTGGATGGCCGGAAAGACAGCCAAGGTAATCAGTCCAACAATTGCAGCAGTGACACTTGAAAATGAAATCATGCTGGTTAGATAGAGTGTTAGGGCAAAGACTAAGAGCAAGAAGACACAGTAGAGTGGGGCAAAACCAAGAAGCACCCCAGCACTTGTTGCAACGGCCTTCCCACCTTTAAATCCAGCAAAGATTGGAAAAACATGTCCGATAATGGCAAAGAAACCAATAACTAGAGGTGAAACCTCTGTAACACCAAGCCAGATAGGTAGAAGAACAGCCAAGGTACCCTTGAACATATCCACCAAGAAGGTGATGGTACCAGCAGTCTTACCTAGAACACGAAAGGTATTGGTTGTTCCAGTATTTCCAGAGCCATGCTCACGAAGATTGGTGTGGAAGAATAGTTTCCCAATCCAGAGGCCGGTCTGAATGGAACCTAGCAAGTAGGCGATTAGGATTAACAATAAGATTTTCATGAGATAATTATAGCATACAGCCTAGTAATTGACAAAGTCAGTCAGCCTTAAGATATCTTTTGGACTTTCTTGATTTCTTTTGCAAATTCTTCTGAAAACTTATAAAATAATAAGGATGAAAATTTTGGAGGTCACTCTTGGCTAAAAAAGAAATTAATGTAAATAATTATAATGATGATGCCATTCAGGTACTAGAAGGGTTGGATGCGGTTCGCAAGCGCCCTGGAATGTACATTGGCTCAACAGATGGAACAGGACTTCACCACTTAGTTTGGGAGATTGTCGACAATGCGGTCGATGAAGCTCTTTCTGGTTTTGGTGATGTTATCGCTGTTACTCTAAATAATGATGGTTCCGTTTCTGTTTCTGACTCTGGACGTGGGATGCCGACAGGTATGCATGCCATGGGTAAACCAACAGTTGAAGTTATTTTCACTGTTCTCCACGCTGGTGGTAAATTTGGACAGGGTGGTTATAAGACTTCTGGAGGTCTTCACGGTGTGGGTTCCTCAGTTGTTAATGCGCTGTCTAGTTGGCTTGAGGTAGAAATTACCCGTGACGGTAGTGTTTATCGCCAACGTTTTGAAAATGGTGGTCACCCTGTAACAGGGCTTGAAAAGATTGGTAAAGCGCCTAAGTCTAAGACAGGTACAAAAGTTACCTTTATGCCTGATGCGAGCATCTTTTCAACAACTGACTTTAAATTTAACACCATCTCAGAGCGTCTCAAAGAATCAGCCTTCCTTCTTAAGAATGTCACTATGACATTGACAGACTTGCGTGGCGAAGAAGAAGTTCGTGAAGAATTCCACTATGAAAATGGAGTTCAAGACTTTGTGTCATATTTGAATGAGGACAAGGAAACGTTGACACCAGTCATCTATATTGATGGAGATCAACAAGAATTTCACTTGGAATTAGCCCTTCAGTATAATGACGGTTACTCTGACAATATCCTTTCCTTTGTCAATAATGTCCGTACTAAGGACGGAGGAACTCACGAAACAGGATTTAAGTCTGCCATTACCAAGGCTCTTAATGATTATGCACGTAAGACAGGGCTTCTCAAAGAAAAAGATAAGAACCTTGAAGGGTCAGATTACCGTGAAGGTTTATCAGCAGTTATCTCGCTTTTGGTTCCTGAAGAACACCTTCAGTTTGAAGGACAAACCAAGGACAAACTTGGATCTCCTTTAGCTCGTCCTATTGTTGATAGTATTGTTTCAGAGCATCTGACTTACTTCCTTATGGAAAATGGGGACTTAGCTTCTAACTTGGTGCGTAAGGCTATCAAGGCCCGTGACGCCCGTGAAGCTGCTAGAAAAGCGCGTGATGCGAGTCGAAATGGTAAGAAAAATAAAAAAGACAAGGGGCTCTTGTCAGGGAAATTAACGCCAGCTCAGTCTAAAAATGCTAAGAAAAATGAGCTTTATCTAGTCGAAGGGGATTCTGCCGGTGGTTCCGCCAAACAAGGTCGTGATCGTAAATTCCAGGCTATCCTGCCTCTTCGAGGTAAGGTCTTAAACACTGAGAAAGCCAAAATGGCTGACATTCTCAAAAATGAAGAAATCAATACCATGATTTACACTATTGGTGCAGGTGTTGGAGCTGATTTTAACCTTGACGATATCAACTACGACAAGATTATCATCATGACCGATGCCGATACCGATGGGGCTCATATCCAGACCTTGCTACTTACTTTCTTCTATCGTTATATGCGTCCACTGGTTGAAGCAGGACACGTTTATATCGCTTTGCCTCCTCTTTACAAGATGTCCAAAGGGAAAGGCAAGAAGGAAGTTGTCGAATATGCTTGGACGGATGGGGAACTTGAGGAACTTCGTCAAAAATTTGGTCGTGGAGCGATTCTCCAACGTTACAAGGGGCTTGGTGAGATGAATGCTGACCAGCTTTGGGAAACAACCATGGATCCAGAGACAAGAACCCTTATCCGAGTGACGATTGACGACCTAGCGCGTGCCGAACGTCGAGTCTCAGTTCTTATGGGAGATAAGGCGGCACCACGCCGTCAATGGATTGAAGACAATGTTAAGTTTACCTTGGAAGAAAGTGGCGCATTTTAGGTTGCAGGCCAGAAGGGAATGTAATAAGATAGAACTAGGGAGAGCGTTTACAATCAATAGAAACTTGGGCTTATAAAGAAACAAGTTGATTATTTTCTACATCGTTTATTAACTATTTGCAGTGTCATTGACTAGAAATCAATGGAGGTAGAAAAATGGATTTTAATGTTATGGATTACCTAGCTTACCATGCAGATGTAGCTGTTCCTGCTATTATTCTTATGGTTATTGTTTCTGCTATATACTTAATTTTTTATGGTATACGTCCTATAAAAACACGCTTTTTGATCCTTTTTCTCTTATCTATAGTCTCCCTCATAATCTTCGTGCTGGATAACCCCCTCTATTATTATTTGGGAAGTCCATTCTCAGGCTTATTATTTGTTTTTTACTACCTGATGGTCTTTTCAGTGTTTTATGTACCATTCTCACTAATAGCTTTTATAAAGAGTCTTCTACATTTAACACGCTTTCAAACCAATTATTCAATCTTATTAGCGATTAATAGTTTTTTCGCCACATTACTGGCTTTCCTCAACCTACTTTTCTTACAAGGGGCTTTGGAATTTCTCCCAAATTCATCCATGTACCTTATTTTTATCCTCCTAGCGGCAAGTGGTATTGCTCAAACTATAATAGGGAGAAAGGAAAACGAAAAAAATAAAGATTATATGGTTGAGTCAGGAAAAGACAATGTGAGGTAGACCTATGTTATCTAAGGTATTAAGTTTTTTACTTCACTATTCTCAAGTAGTCTTTCCTGTTTGTGGGGGAGCAATAGCTTATTTAAGCGTTTATAAAAAGAGACCAATAAAAACACGCTTTTTAACCCTGCCTATACTAGTAGTGGTAACCTTCCTTCTATCTTTGATAGATAATCCATTCTCAGATAGAACCTACTCGGGTTTATTATTGGCTTTCTATCATGTCTATGTTTTTTCTCCCCTAAGTGTTGCTTGTAGTATCACATCACTTTTAAAAAGTATCTATCATTATAGATTGTTTCGTATACCGCTAGCTACTGTTCTCGTAATCAACGCCTCTTTAATGACTTGTTTATCACTCTTAAACTTTATCTTATTCTTTGGGGAACTTTCTACTTCATTGACACTATCTTGTGTATTTTTCATTTTAATTGTGATAAGTACAGTCGTTCAATTTGTGGTTGGTGAAATAGAAATTAGGAAGGTGAAAACCATTCTTCTACAGTTGCAAAGTCAAGGAAAGACATTATGAAGCGTGGCAGTTAGGTAGGAAAGTTACTATTTGTCTTTCACATTATTTCAAATCATTACTTAAACTAAAAATAAAGAGAAATCTTATGTCTAATATTCAAAACATGTCCCTTGAGGACATCATGGGGGAGCGTTTTGGACGCTACTCCAAATACATCATTCAGGAGCGTGCACTTCCTGACATTCGTGACGGTCTGAAACCTGTTCAACGTCGTATTCTTTATTCCATGAATAAGGATGGCAATACCCATGACAAGGGATATCGTAAATCTGCCAAGTCTGTTGGTAACATCATGGGTAATTTCCACCCACATGGTGATAGCTCTATTTATGATGCCATGGTGCGTATGTCCCAGGACTGGAAGAATCGTGAAATCCTAGTTGAGATGCACGGTAACAATGGTTCTATGGACGGTGATCCACCAGCGGCTATGCGTTATACCGAGGCACGCTTGTCAGAGATTGCGGGCTACCTTCTTCAAGATATTGATAACAACACCGTTCCTTGGGCTTGGAACTTTGATGATACAGAGAAGGAACCAACTGTTTTACCTGCAGCCTTTCCAAACCTTTTGGTAAATGGGGCTACGGGGATTTCTGCTGGTTATGCCACAGACATTCCACCACATAATCTGGCAGAGGTCATCGATGCCGTTGTCTATATGATTGACCACCCATCTGCTAAACTGGAAAAGTTGATGGAATTCTTGCCTGGCCCAGATTTCCCAACGGGAGCTATTATTCAGGGTAAAGATGAGATTCGCAAGGCTTACGAAACTGGTAAGGGCCGAGTAGTTGTGCGTTCGCGTACTGAAATTGAACAACTCAAAGGTGGCAAGGAACAAATCATCGTTACTGAGATTCCTTACGATGTCAATAAGGCTGTCTTGGTTAAAAAAATTGATGATGTTCGAGTCAACAACAAGGTTCCAGGCATTGCAGAAGTTCGTGACGAATCTGACCGTACAGGTTTACGTATTGCTATCGAACTTAAGAAGGATGCTGACAGTCAAACCATTCTGAACTACCTTTTGAAATATACGGATCTTCAGGTCAACTATAATTTCAACATGGTGGCTATTGATAATTTCACCCCACGTCAAGTGGGCTTACAAAAGATTTTGTCTAGCTACATTGCTCACCGTCGTGATATTATCGTTGCTCGTTCAAAATTTGACAAGGAAAAGGCTGAAAAACGCCTTCATATTGTTGAAGGGCTGATTCGTGTTATCTCTATTTTGGATGAAGTCATTGCCCTTATCCGAGCTTCTGAAAATAAAGCTGATGCTAAGGAAAATCTTAAGGTCAGCTATGATTTTTCAGAAGAACAAGCAGAAGCTATCGTGACCTTGCAACTTTATCGTTTGACCAATACGGATATCGTCACGCTCCAAAATGAGGAAGCCGATTTACGCGAACAAATCGCGACCTTGGCTGCTATCATTGGTGATGAGCGTACCATGTTTAATGTCATGAAACGTGAACTCCGTGACATTAAGAAGAAATTTGGTAATGACCGTCGTTCAGAATTGCAAGCAGAAACCAAGACCATTGAAATTGATACTGCAAGTTTGATTGTTGAAGAAGAAACCTATGTCAGCATCACTCGCGGTGGCTACGCCAAACGTACAAGTCCACGTTCTTTCAATGCTTCAACGATTGACGAAGTCGGAAAACGTGATGATGATGATTTGATTTTGGTCCAGCAAGCTAAGACGACACAACACCTCTTGATTTTCACTAATCAGGCCAATGTGATTTATCGTCCAATCCATGAGTTACCAGACATTCGTTGGAAGGATTTGGGAGAGCATTTATCACAAACTATCACCAATTTATCTAAGGATGAAGAAGTGCTTTACGCAGAAATCCTGGATGATTTTGAAACAGGTACTTACCTAGCAGCTACCAAGCTGGGTCAGATTAAACGTTTCGAACGCAAGGAATTTACACCATGGCGTACCTACAAGTCTAAGTCGGTTAAATACGCTAAACTCAAGGATGATAGTGATTTTATTGTTACGGTTACGCCGATTCAATTGGATGATATCATGATTATCACTCAAAAGGGTTATGCCCTTCGCTTTAACGCGGACGAAGTGCCAGTAGTTGGTGCCAAGGCAGCAGGTGTTAAGGCAATCAATCTTAAGGATGATGATACCGTTCAGGCTGTCTTTGTGGCAAATACTCAAAGTTTCTACCTTCTAACACAAAGAGCTAGTCTCAAACGTGTGGCTATAGCCGATATTCCGCAGGCTAAGCGAGCTGGTAGAGGTCTTCAAGTTCTTCGTGAGCTTAAGACGAAACCACACCGTGTCTTTACTGCGGGTCCAGTCTTTACGGAAAATGCTGGTGGCGAAATAGATCTTCTAGCAACACCAGTGGAAGAGACTCCTCAGACCTTGCTTGTAACAGCAACAACAGGCGAAACGGCAGAGGTTGACTTGTCCCTTCTAAATCTTTCAGACCGTACTAGCAACGGTAGTTTCATTGAAGGATTAGCAGACAAAGAAGTCTTTCTGCCAAGATTATTGAAAGATAAAGATAAGAAAGCTTTGTTCTCTTATTAGAGGGCAGAGTTTTTTTCTTTGATGGGCAAAATAAGTGTTTTAAAAAGAATTGTCAGAATTTTGCAACATAACCTTGAAATTTTCAATGAAAAGGACTATACTAGAAAGCACATAGTAACAGAAAAGAGGATATACACATGACAGTTGATTTAGACTGGGAAAATCTAGGATTTAATTACAGTAAACTTCCATTCCGTTATATCTCATATTACAAAGACGGTAAATGGGATGAGGGGCAATTGACTGAGGATGCGACTTTGCATATTTCAGAAGCATCTCCAGCCCTTCACTATGGTCAAGAAGCTTTTGAAGGCCTCAAGGCTTACCGTACTAAAGATGGCTCTATTCAATTGTTCCGTCCAGATGAAAATGCTAAACGTTTGCAACGTACTGCGGATCGTCTTTTGATGCCAGAAGTTCCAGTTGACAAATTTGTAGATGCATGTAAACAAGTTGTACGTGCAAATGAAGAATATGTTCCACCATATGGTACAGGTGCAACACTTTATCTCCGTCCACTTTTGATTGGGGTTGGAGATATTATTGGTGTGCATCCAGCAGATGAGTATATCTTTACCATTTTTGCTATGCCAGTAGATAACTACTTCAAAGGTGGTTTGGCTCCAACAAACTTCCTTATCCAAGATGATTATGACCGTGCTGCGCCACATGGTACAGGTGCTGCTAAAGTTGGTGGTAACTACGCGGCAAGTATGTTGCCAGGTAAGATTGCACATGACCGTAACTTCTCTGATGTAATCTACCTTGATCCAGCAACTCACACTAAGATTGAAGAAGTGGGTTCTGCAAACTTCTTTGGTATCACAGCCGATAACGAATTCGTTACACCACTCAGCCCATCTATCTTGCCATCTATCACTAAGTTCTCATTGCTTTACTTGGCTGAAAATCGCTTTGGCATGAAAGCTATCCAAGGTGATGTTAAGATTTCCGAATTGGATAAATTTGTCGAAGCAGGTGCCTGTGGTACAGCTGCCGTTATCTCACCAATTGGTGGGGTACAACATGGTGATGACTTCCATGTCTTCTATTCAGAAACAGAAGTAGGTCCTGTAACACGTAAACTTTATGATGAGTTGACAGGTATCCAATTTGGTGATGTTGAAGCACCAGAAGGATGGATTGTCAAAGTTGACTAATTCCTAATAGATAAACGATTATTTTAAGGCTTGCTCTTGCAAGCTTTTTTCTTTTTCGGTAGAATTAAGAAGATACATTAAGAAAGGATGGCTCGAGCCAAGTATCGGGTATAAATCTATGAGTAAAAAAGATAAAAAAATTGAAATCCAAATTAATGATGCTAAAGTAGTTGTCAACAAAGCAACTATCGAAGGTTTTGAACTTCTTGTTGGTAAGAAAGTCATCGGACAAATTGTGGAGATTGATGGTAAGTTTGCCGTTGTTGACAAGGAAAATGTTGTAGGTTTCCACAAAAAAATGGATGATGCAGTAGCTGCCATTATTGAATCATACAATCTTAATCATTAAAATCCAAAGTAAAGGCTTGCTTTGGTCAAGAAACTGTGATATACTATTTCTTGTTCTTAAGGAGAGATAGCGAAGAGGCTAAACGCGGCGGACTGTAAATCCGCTCCTTCGGGTTCGGGGGTTCGAATCCCTCTCTCTCCATGTCTAAGAAACTGAATCGGGATAGTCGATATCAAGTACTTAGATGTTTTTTTATAGCATTTTGCTATTGGGGTATAGCCAAGCGGTAAGGCAAGGGACTTTGACTCCCTCATGCGTTGGTTCGAATCCAGCTACCCCAGTAAAAGGTATCGGGTGCATTGGCACCGTCTATGTTAACCATTGTCTTTGCGGGTACCTTTAAAAATATATTGTTATCAAGGGTCAGAATTGGCTGGCTCTTGTTGGAGGATCTTTTTAGAATGAACGAATTTGAAGAATTGCTAAACAGTGTTAGCGAAGTTAACACAGGTGACGTTGTAACAGCTGAAGTTATCTCAGTAGATAATGATCAAGCAAATGTTGTTATCGAAGGAACTGGTATCGAAGGTGTTTTGACACGTCGTGAATTGACAAACGACCGTGACGCAAACGTTGCAGACCTTGTTAAAGTTGGTGAAACACTTGAAGTGCTTGTTCTTCGTCAAGTTGTTGGTAAAGATACTGATACTGTAACTTACCTTGTATCTAAAAAACGCTTGGAAGCTCGCAAAGCTTGGGATAAACTTGTTGGTCGTGAAGAAGAAGTTGTTACTGTTAAAGGAACACGCGCTGTTAAAGGCGGACTTTCTGTTGAATTTGAAGGTCTTCGTGGATTTATTCCAGCTTCAATGATCGATACTCGTTTTGTTCGTAACACTGAACAATTTGTAGGTCAAGAATTTGACGCTAAAATTAAAGAAGTTGATCCAGCTGAAAACCGTTTCATCCTTTCACGTCGTGAAGTTGTTGAAGCAGAAGCTGCAGAAGCTCGTAAAGAAGTCTTCTCTAAACTTGAAGTTGGTTCAATCGTAACTGGTAAAGTTGCTCGTTTGACAAGCTTCGGTGCTTTCATCGACCTTGGTGGTGTTGACGGACTTGTTCACGTGACTGAATTGTCTCACGAACGTAACGTTTCACCTAAATCAGTTGTATCTGTAGGTGATGAAGTTGAAGTTAAAGTTCTTGCTATCGACGAAGAAGCAGGACGTGTATCACTTTCACTTAAAGCAACAACACCTGGACCTTGGGATGGCGTTGAACAAAAACTTGCTGCTGGTGATGTTATCGAAGGTAAAGTTAAGCGCTTGACTGACTTCGGTGCTTTCGTTGAAGTATTGCCAGGTATCGATGGACTTGTTCACATCTCACAAATTTCACACAAACGTGTTGAAAATCCAAAAGATGTTCTTTCAGTAGGTCAAGACGTTACTGTTAAAGTTCTTGAAGTAAACGCTGATGCAGAACGTGTATCACTGTCAATCAAAGCTCTTGAAGAACGTCCAGCTAACGCAGAAGGCGAAAACAACGAAAAACGTCAATCACGTCCACGTCGTCCAAAACGTCAAGAAAAACGTGACTTCGAACTTCCAGAAACTCAATCTGGATTCTCAATGGCGGATCTTTTCGGAGATATCGAATTGTAAGATAAAAAAGAGGCATGGAAACATGTCTTTTTTTCTATTTTAGAGTATGCTATAATAGTATACTGTTAGCACCCTTAGTGTAATGGATATCACGTAAGATTCCGGTTCTTGAGATAGGGGTTCGATTCCCTTAGGGTGCAAAAAGAAAGACGTTGAGTGAATTGTTCTCTCAACGTTTTTTAGTCCGTAAGTTTTAGTGAAAGTATTAGGTGAAATCTTTCAGTGTTGAAGGGAAAGGTAGAGCTACAGAAGAAAAGTTATTAGCTTATCCTAAAATCAAAGTAAACTAACCTATTAGCGTCTCCATAGTTGATATATTAGGGAGACAGCTTGGCTAATCTTTTGCAATTTATTAAAAAATTTGCTATAATACTCAGTATCTCATATTGGGGTCGTTACGGATTCGACAGGCATTATGAGGCATATTCTGCGACTCGTGTGGCGACGTAAACGCTCAGTTAAATATAACTGCAAAAAATACTAATTCTTACGCTGTAGCAGCCTAAACACCTGCTCGCGTGACTTCTAGCAGATTGCTTATGTTTGTTTAGAGGTTTTATTGATTTATAAGCTACGTTTGACCATTGCCTAGCTGGTTGAAAAGAGATTTATAGGCTCGCAGATAGAAGGCTTGAGTTATGTGTCGTCTATCTGTTAAATGAAAGACATAACCTATGGTTGTAGACGAATATGTTGGCAGGTGTTTGGACGTGGGTTCGACTCCCACCGGCTCCATAAAAACCAGAGGCGTCAGCCTTTTATTTGTATATATAGGAATTTATTATGAAAAAACTTTTGTCTTTGACCGTTTTAGGTCTCTCACTTTTTACTCTAGCTGCTTGTGGAAAATCTTCGTCCAAGACAGAGACGAAGGGATCTTTGGATAATGAAGCCTCAAAGATTTTAACCGTTAAGCATGGAAATGTTCGCCAGAACTTTGATAAGATTACCATGGCAAATGCTTCTCAGGAATTTTCAGGAGGCTCAAATCTTGATAGCTTGAAGGGCTGGTTTGGTGAACCTTCATCAACGAGTCAGGAGCAGGCAGGAGATGCTAAGCTTGATGTTTATAATTGGCAGTATGACAATGTTGTTGTTACAGCGAAACTCTTTAACAATAGCACTGTGGTTAAGTCAATTTCAAACTTTTCTTACGTCCGTGATCCTAAAATCACACTGAAGATGTACGAAAATCTCAAAAATGGAACTAGCTATGACGATGCTGTCAAAACGCTTGGTACACCTGATGTTTATTCGATTGCAGTCTCTTCAGATGCAACAATGACACAAGCGCTTTGGTCTTCGAACCTTGTTGCTAAGAAGGGTGAAACAGGTAGCCTTACCCTTAACTTTAAAAATGGTGCCTTGGAAAACAAGTCACAAGCAAATTTGATTAATAAGTAATCACAGTAAAAGATGCCTTTCTAAATCAATGAAGGCATTTTTTTTGTTATAATAAAAGAAGTGATTAAAATTGTGGAGATGTAATGACCAAAAAAAGACTATTTTTTATAGGGATAGCCGGTTTAATACTGGTATTCTTATGGCCTCTTTTAAATAACTTCATCCCCTTAATCAAGGAATGGACCAACGCTAAGCATGATCAAGCCTTTTTAAGAGAAGTTTTTAAGCAGGCTAATTTCCAAAATGCACTGATCCTTCTTAGTCTCATGATTCTGTCATCGGCTATTCCTGGAGTTTCAAGTTCTATTTTTTGTATTTTTGTTGGGCTACTCTATGGCCCTTTGCTTGCGATTCCGATGAATATTATTGGTAATACTTTTGGGAATTTGACTAGTTTTGAAATTCTGAGAAGACTTGAAAAGCCAGAGAAGTCTAAACGCATGGAGAAACTTCTGAACTATATTGAGAACTTTAAGCATCGCTTTATTGGGATTTCACTAGCATTCTCTATTCCTTTTATACCTTCAGCTCTGGTCAATTATGCTTGTGTTCAAATGAATTTACCCACAAGGACGAGAATTTTGGCGACACTAATTGGAGTGGTGCCAGTATCGATTGTTTATGCAGTTAGTGGAGATTTGTTGCTTAATGTCCGTCCGATTCGAATACCATTAGTGGCAGTACTTGCCATCTTGCTCTTTATCTCACTCGTCATTTACTTTATCCATTTTAGGAAGGAAAAAAATGAGCTTCATTCAAGTAACTAAAGAAGAATTTAACACACATGCTCAACAAGTGTCTGAGCGTTCTTTTATGCAAACTGAGGAAATGGCTAAGCTTCTTGAAAAACGTGGATTTAGCATTAGCTATGTCGCTTGGAAAGAAGGAGACCAGCTAGAAGTCTCAGCAATTGTCTACAGCATGCCTATGACTGGTGGGCTTCGTATGGAGGTGAATTGTGGACCGATTCACTCAAATACAGCTCATCTAAGCGACTTTTACCAAGGTTTGAAGGATTATGCTAAGGAAAATGGTGCTCTTGAACTATTAATCAAACCTTATGATACTTATCAAACTTTTGATAGTAATGGTGAACCAACTAGTGATGAGCAGAAGCAATTGATTAGTCAATTGACTGATTTAGGCTATAGCTTTGATGGTTTACAGACAGGCTATCCTGGTGGTGAACCTGACTGGCACTATGTGAAGGATTTATCAGGGATTGAAGAAAAAGATCTCATCAAATCTTTTAGTAAAAAGGGAAAACCTCTGGTTAAAAAAGCCAAAACGTTCGGGATTAAATTAAAAAAACTGAAACGTGATGAGTTATCCATTTTTAAAGAAATCACTTCAGCGACCTCTGATCGTCGTGAGTATAGTGATAAATCGTTGGATTATTATCAAGACTTTTATGATGCTTTTGGTGACAATGCTGATTTTATGGTTGCTACCCTGAATTTTCAAGATTACTATGACCATTTGGAAAGTGATCAAGCTAAATTGGGGGCTAGAATTGTTAAACTCCAGGCTGATTTAGAGGCTAATCCAAAGTCTGAGAAAAAGCAAAACCAATTGAGAGAACTATCAAGTCAGTTTGAGACTTTTGATGTTCGTAAGGGAGAGGCAACTGCCTTTATCGATAAGTATGGTCAGGAAGACATTGTTCTGGCTGGAAGTCTTTTCGTCTATACCCCTCAAGAAGCTGTTTATCTCTTTAGTGGATCTTATCCTGAGTTTAATAAGTTTTATGCGCCAGCGCTCTTGCAAGAGTATGTGATGACACAAGCTATCAAACGTGGTATTACTTTCTATAATTTCCTTGGGATTATGGGGATTTTTGATGGTTCAGATGGAGTTTTGCGATTTAAACAAAACTTTAATGGTTACATTGTTCGCAAAATGGGAACCTTCCGCTATTATCCACAACCGCTTAAATACAAGCGATTCAAGGAGTTAAGAAACTGCTTGGACGTTCTTAAATTTTAGAGGACTTCGATTTGAGTCCTCTTTCATTATAAGTCTCTATATGGGCTTGGACCATTGTAAAGAGAGACTAGAAATTAAGGAGGTAAGTTGATGAAACTTGCACTATTGGGTACAGGAATGATTGTGACAGAGGTTCTTCCTGTGTTAACTACTATTGAAGGAATTGAGCTTAAAGCTATCATGTCGACACCACGATCACTTGACAAAGCTAAAGCTTTAGCTAAGCAATATGGTTTGGCTCAGGCGACTAGTGATTATGAGGAGATTTTGTCCAATCCAGAAGTTGATACGATTTATGTGGGAACGCCCAACCATACCCACTATGATTATGCTAAGAAAGCACTTTTGGCCGGCAAGCATGTTATTTGTGAGAAACCTTTCACCTTACATTTGGAAGAGTTTGAAGAGCTGGCTAAGCTTGCGCAAGAAAAAGAGCTTCTCTTGATGGAGGCTATTACCAATCAATATTTGGCTAATTTTACAGCGATTAAGGAAGCCTTGTCTGATATTGGAGATATTAAGATTGTGAATATCAATTATTCTCAATATTCTTCACGTTACGATGCCTTTAAGCGAGGAGAGATTGCTCCTGCCTTCAACCCTGAAATGGGTGGGGGAGCACTTAGAGATCTTAATATCTATAATATCCATCTCCTGGTTGGTCTCTTTGGTAAGCCTAATCGTGTGGAATATCTACCTAATGTGGAGCGAGGAGTGGATACGTCAGGAATTCTAGTTTTGGACTATGGTCACTTTAAGGCTGTTGCCATTGGAGCTAAAGACTGTAGTGCCGAGATTCGTTCAACTATTCAAGGGGATAAGGGAGCTATTACCATTTTTGGTGCAACCAATACTCTTCCTGAGATTGGAGTCACTCTCAATGGTCAGAAAGAGAGAACGGTTAATCTTAATAGTCCACAACATCGTATGTATGATGAATTTGTGGCTTTTGAAAAGATGGTGGCTACCAAGGATTTTGACAGTGTTGCCAAGCAGTTGGAACATAGTCGTCAGGTTATGGAAGTTCTGGATCAAGCTTCGAAAGCTTTGTAACATACAAAAAAACAAGCAGTGGTATTAGCCATTGCTTGTTTTGTCTTATACAGTTGTTGGGAATGAGATCTCAATCAATTTGTCAGTGTGTACTGTTCTGAGTTTGTCCATCAAAACGATATCCTTGTCGATTTTTCGTTTGAGGAAGAATTCACGGATAACTTCTAATTCATTGTCTTTAACAGCACGGTGTTTATTTGAAATCAAGAGTTCATAATGCTTAGGTGCTTGTGTAAAGACAACATCAGTATTTCCAGCAGAGTAGGTCTCTACGAGAAAGGCATCTGTATTGTCTAGTTGGTTTTGAACGAGTTCTTGGTGTGTACGGGTCGTATTAATGAGTTTCATAGTTTCCTCCTAGGATTTGCCAGTTGTTGTGTTAGTTTCTTTCCATTGTTCGATTCCCCATTTATGACTGCCACGTTTAAGTTTAGCGATGGCTTCATCAATTGGAAACCAGGCCAGGTTATTGAAATCTTCGAGAGGTTTGCCAATTTTTGAAAAATCTACAACTTCATAAATATAGGCTGGATTGTAATAGTAAGTGTCACGGTGGCTTGAATAGAAGTATTCATCGGCCTGGCCATAGTACTGGCCTAAAGTGGCTGTAAACCCAAGTTCTTCAATTAACTCGCGTTCTAATGCGCTATAGTGATCCTCGCCTGCTTCAATCTCTCCACCTGGGAGAAACCAAGCCCCGTTAGGAGCCTGGACTAAAATAATCTTTGTCTTTTCTTGGTTAGGAATCACAGCATAAACACCGTAACGTGTTTGATAATGAGCTCCCTCAACCTTGTCACCAAATGTTGGATTCATGAGTTGCTCCTTACGTTTATTTGCCTATATTATACTAAAATTTTGCTCATTTTCCTATTGATTTAGGCAGAATTAGGGATAAATTTGAAAATAGGAAATGAAAAGATAAAGAAACCAAGTCATTGCGACTTGGTTTCTTTATTTAATCAGTTTCTTTTGCTGTCTCAGCTTTCTGAGCAGTTTTTTCGGCTTTTTTAGCAGACTTAATGGTGATGTGGCCTTTTGAAGTCATGACTGCCTTGAGATCTTTTTCGTTTGGATTTTCAAGGTAGAAGTCAGTAATAGCGTCTTCAATATGATCTTGGATGGTACGACGTAGTGGTCGAGCACCCATCTTAGGATCGTAACCAAGGTCAACCAATTTTTCCTTAACTTTCTCAGTTACACTGAGGTGGATACCGTTATTAGCCAAGCGTTGGTTGACATTATCAAGCATGAGGTCAACGATAGTAAGGAGATTTTCTTTGCTAAGGGCAGAGAATTCGATAATACCATCAAATCGGTTCATGAATTCAGGGCTGAAGAAATCTCCAAGCTGGTTAAGCACAGAATTGGTACGATTTTCACGAGCAGCTCCAAAGCCAACGCTAGCTTCTACTTTACCTGTACCAGCATTTGAAGTCATGATGATGATGGTATCCTTGAAACTTACAGTTCGCCCTTGACCATCAGTCAAGCGACCGTCGTCAAGAACTTGGAGGAACATGTGAAGAACGTCTGGGTGAGCTTTTTCAACCTCATCTAGAAGAATGAGTGAATAAGGATTACGGCGGACTTTTTCAGTTAACTGACCAGCTTCGTCGTAACCGACATATCCTGGAGGGGCACCGACTAATTTGGCAACGGCGTGTTTTTCCATGTATTCTGACATGTCGAAACGGATCATACTGTCAGCTGAACCAAAGAGTTCAATAGCCAATTGTTTAGAGAGTTCAGTTTTACCGACTCCTGTAGGACCTACAAAGAGGAAGCTACCAATTGGGCGATTTGGAGCACCTAATCCGACACGATTACGACGGATAGCTTTTGCGATTTTATCAACTGCGGCATCTTGTCCAATAACATGTGATTTGAGGTCATCAGCAAGACTAAGAAGTTGTGATTGTTCTTTTTCTTTCAAATCACCGACAGGAATATTGGTTTTTTGTTCCACGATAGCTTCGATATGTTTTTCGGTGATGACAGGCATATCTTGGTCTTTGATGGTTTGCTTTTGCATTTCCTTGTATTTAGCAATTTGATCACGGAAATAGGCAGCCTTTCAAAGTCTTCGTCACGAGTAGCTTGAGCTTTTAGGTTCTCAGCTTCAATCAAACGTTTGTCGATATCTTTAGGATCAACAAAATTGAGGGTCAAGTTCATCTTAGAGCCTGCTTCATCGAGAAGGTCGATGGCCTTGTCTGGCAAGAAGCGGTCTTGAATGTAGCGGTTGGACAATTCTGCAGCTGCAGTAATAGCTTCGTCTGTGTATTTGACATGGTGGTAGTCTTGATATTTAGGTTGGATACCACGCAAAATAGTGATGGTTTCCTCAACCGTTGGTTCGTCAACCTTAACTGGTTGCATACGACGCTCTAGGGCAGCATCTTTTTCGATGATGCGGTATTCGTTGAGTGTTGTTGCTCCGACCAGTTGAAGTTCCCCACGAGCAAGAGCGGGTTTTAGGATGTTTCCAGCATCCATATTGCCATCACCAGCATTACCAGCTCCTACGATTTCATGGATTTCATCAATAAATAGGATAACATCCTGACGTTGACGAATTTCTTCCATGAGTTTTTGCATGCGTTCTTCAAATTGGCCACGAATACCAGTCCCTTGAACCAGGCTGACCACATCAAGACGGATGACTTGTTTGCCTTGGAGTTTTTGTGGCACGCTACCGTCAACGATTTTTTGAGCTAGGCCTTCAACAACAGCAGTCTTACCGACACCGGGTTCACCGATGAGGACGGGGTTGTTCTTGGTACGGCGGTTAAGAATTTCGATGACACGAATGATTTCCTCGTCACGACCAATAACAGGATCAATGTCTCCACGACGAGCGATGTCAGTGATGTTAATACCGAACTCTTCAAGAAGACCTTGTGGCTGTTGAGGAGCTTGTTGGCGTGGTCCTCCTGGACGGCCTGGCCCTTGTGTATTGTCACCGTTTCCTCGGTTACCACCTTCTTGTGTTGGAGGTGTATTGGGAAGATCGCCGTTAGAAGAACGGAAGTTATTTAGGTCGCTGAAGAAATCATCGAAGAAGTTGGAACCTCCTGTTTGATTGAATTGATTGAGGGGGGTTCTCTGGGTCAGATTTCATGATTTTATAACAATTTTGACAGAGGTCAACTTGTTGCTGATTACCGTTTACATTGGTATACAAATGAATACTAGCTTCATTAAGGTTACAGTTTTGACAGAGCATATCAGTACCTCTTTTCTATCTGAATTGGGAAAGACCTTTATTGAAAACAATCTTGGTCAAAAAAGGTCAAATCTATGACTCCATTATAGCATGCGGAAGGTAGATTGCAAGTAAAAAGCATCTAGGTTTGGCACTCTCTTAACAAGAGTGCTAACATTGAATTTTAATTCAAAAATGCTTGTCTAAAATGTATAAATATTATATAATGTTTTTATATTATTCAGAGCGAAAGAGAGATACCTATGACACAAGCTAAATCATTTTTGAAAGAAATCGACTTTACCAAGCAGGAACTTGAGGAGTTAATCGATTTATCTATAAAATTTAAACAGCTAAAGAAAGAAAGAATTCCGCATAAATATTTAGATGGCTTAAATATTGCCCTGATTTTTGAAAAAACATCTACAAGAACCCGCTCAGCTTTTACAGTGGCTGGTCAGGACCTAGGTATGAATGTGACCTATCTTGGTGCTGGAGACATTCAGTTAGGTAAAAAGGAATCTGTCGTTGATACAGCCAAGGTGCTTGGTTCTATGTTTGATGGAATCGAATACCGTGGTTTTAAACAAGAAGATGTCGAAGATTTGGCCAAGTACTCAGGTGTTCCGGTCTGGAATGGTTTGACGGATACCTGGCATCCAACGCAAATGATTGCGGATTTCATGACTTTGAAGGAGCGTTTTGGTAGTTTGGAAGGTTTGACCATTGCCTATATTGGAGATGGTAGAAATAATATGGCCAACTCACTTTTGGTCACTTCGGCTATTTTAGGCGTTAATGTCAAGATTATTGCCCCAGAGGTGCTGCAACCTGAAGATGAGATTGTAGCTCTAGCTCAGAAACATAATAATGGTGCCGATTTAACCATTACAGATGATATTTCAGAGGTCAAGGGAGTGGATATGCTTTATACGGATGTCTGGGTATCTATGGGTGAAGAAGTAGACTTTAAATCTCGTATTGATTTACTCTTGCCTTATCAAATTAATGCAGACCTACTTGCCAAGACGGAAAATCCAGATGTCATCGTTATGCACTGTCTCCCAGCTTTTCATGATCTCAATACCCAAATTGGGCAAGAAATCTATGACAAATACGGTTTGGCAGAGTTAGAAATCACCGATCAAGTCTTCCAAAAATACAGTGATATCATCTTCCAAGAAGCTGAGAATCGTATGCATTCTATCAAGGCCATTATGTACAATTCCTTGAAAAATATTTAAAATTCCCCCATTTTTCCCATAAGTGTGATAAAATAAGTAAGAAATACACAATTAATAGGAGAAATAACATGGAATCACATTTGGTGAGAATCATTAACCGTCTTGAAATGATGGCGGCTGATGGTGGTAATTTGAAACGTAATTTTGAACGTGAAGGAGTGGTTGTTGCCGAAGTATCATTTAGCAACGATCCTGAAAATGGTCCAGTTTTCACATTGCGTGACGTTGAAGCACGTGAATCTTATTCATTTGATAGTATCGACTTGATTGCAATGGAAATCTACGATTTGCTTTACTAATAAATTATTTTGGAACTTTACAAGGTTCCAAAAATCAGAATGCCTGAAACTATCGAGTTTCAGGCATTTTTATCAGGATGAAAGCATGGGGTGATGCTTGTATGGCTTGTCAAAACAGTCAGTGTTTCAACTCATTGGCAAAGCTTTTGGCGTGGTGTCGTCTTGGAAATACATGAGGTGTATTGCTTAAGAGTTTTGATAGCTAGGTCTATAACTTAGTTTTTATACTGAAATATCGCATTTATAAGAAAATACTTTATTATTATACAGTCTTCTGATATAATATTGAAGAATATTAGTAAGGAGTATCTAGATGAATTTTTCATTTCTACCACAGTTTTGGTCTTACTTTAACTATGGTGTCTTAGTAACAATTATGATTTCGGTCTGCGTGGTCTTCTTCGGAACCATCCTTGGGGTTTTGGTATCCTTGGCCAAGCGTTCTGGAATCAAACCTTTGGAGTGGTTGGTGAGCCTTTATGTTTGGGTTTTCCGTGGGACTCCTATGGTTGTGCAGATTATGATTGCTTTTAACCTCATCCACATGAATCTTCCAACTGTGCAGTTTGGCATTTTGAACCTTGATTTATCACGTATCGTTCCAGGTATTATCGTCCTTTCTTTGAACAGTGGTGCTTATATTTCTGAGAGTGTGCGTGCAGGTATCGAGTCTATTCCTAAAGGTCAGGTTGAAGCTGCCTACTCACTTGGTATCCGTCCATGGAATACCATGCGTTATGTGGTCTTGCCTCAAGCCATTAAATATCTTGCCTGCCTTGGGTAACGAGTTTGTTACTATTATCAAGGATAGTTCGCTCTTGCAAACCATCGGGGTTATGGAATTGTGGAATGGTGCACAAACTGTTGCAACAACAACCTACTTGACCTTGACGCCGCTCTTGTTCGCAGCCTTCTATTATTTGATTGTGACAACAGCTATGACGGCACTCTTGAAACAAATGGAAAAACGACTTGGGGAGGGACGTAAATAATGGCAGAAACAATTATTGAGATTAAAAATCTTCACAAGTATTTTGGTAAGAACGAAGTTCTCAAAGGGATTGATCTAGATATTAAAAAGGGTGAAGTAGTGGTTATCATCGGTCCTTCAGGATCAGGAAAGTCAACCTTCCTACGCTCAATGAACTTGCTTGAGAAACCTACAAAAGGTGTTATCTCCTTTGAAGGTGTGGATATTACAGATAAAAATAATGACATTTTCAAAATGCGTGAGAAGATGGGAATGGTTTTCCAACAGTTTAACCTCTTCCCTAATATGACAGTTAAAGAAAATATCACCTTGTCACCAATTAAGACTAAGGGTGTTTCTAAAGCTGATGCAGAAGCAAAGGCTATGGAACTTTTAGAAAAGGTTGGCTTGAAAGATAAGGCAGATGCCTACCCAACAAGTCTATCAGGTGGTCAGCAACAACGTATTGCTATCGCACGTGGTTTGGCTATGGATCCAGATGTTCTCTTGTTTGACGAACCAACATCAGCCCTTGACCCAGAAATGGTTGGTGAAGTTCTTGCAGTTATGCAGGACCTTGCTAAGTCAGGGATGACAATGGCAATCGTTACCCACGAAATGGGCTTTGCTTATGAAGTGGCTGATCGTGTTATTTTTATGGATGGCGGTGTCATTGTCGAAGAAGGCACACCACAAGAGATTTTCGACAATACTAAGGAAGATCGTACCAAGGATTTCTTGAGTAAAGTTTTGTAAGATATTCATTAAGTATGTATACATTGTTTGTGAAGGCTGGAACTTTTCCGGCCTTTTCTTTTTATGTTCTGCTTTTCTAGAATCATTCTTGTTTAGGATAATATTGCGGAAAAGATGGATAAATATGCTATAATGATGCCATATCAAAAATAATAAAGTAGGTCAAGAAATATGCTCATATATGATGCGGCCTTAAAAACGCCTTACCGGATTCTTGGCATTAACCTCCCTAAGGATAGTCTTTTACACTTATCTAACCTAGGGTTGGCTGCCGGTGAAACGATTGAGGTGGTAACTAAGACCAAGAACAGTGCTATTATTATCGTTAAAGGGAGTCGCTTAGCCTTTGATGCGTCGATTCTGGATAAGATTGATTTGGCACCTGCGGAGGAAGGTCAGGAAAAGATACCTCTTTCTGAATTACCAGTTGGACGTTCGGCTATCGTAACTGATATTTTTCAGCCAATGAAACCAAACGACGTCTTATGGATATGGGAATTACAAAGCGTACTCGAGTGTTATTGCGTAAGGTAGCCCCTTTGGGAGATCCTCTAGAAATTAGCTTGAGAGGGTATGAATTAACCCTACGCAAGTCGGAAGCGCAAATGATTAGTGTGGTCATGCTGGATGAGGGAGAGGAAAAATGACAGAAATTGCATTAATAGGTAATCCTAATAGTGGTAAAACCAGTTTATTCAACCTGATAACAGGGAACAATCAGCGTGTTGGTAATTGGCCAGGTGTTACTGTAGAACGAAAAAGTGGGCTGGTCAAAAAGAATAAGGATTTAGAAATCCAGGATTTACCAGGGATTTACTCAATGTCACCCTATAGTCCTGAAGAAAAGGTGGCGCGTGACTATTTGTTGAGCCAAAGGGCAGACAGCATTTTAAATGTAGTCGATGCAACAAATTTAGAGCGTAACCTTTATCTGACAACGCAGTTGATTGAGACAGGTATTCCAGTCACTTTAGCGCTTAACATGAGTGATGTTTTAGAGGCTCAGGGAAAACAGATTAATGTTGATAAATTATCTTATCATCTAGGCGTCCCAGTAGTAGCTACTAGCGCTCTCAAGCAAACTGGTGTTGATCAGGTTGTGAAGAAGGCGTCTCATACGACAACCTCTACAGTTGCTGACATTGCTTTTCCAATTTATGACGATAAATTAGAAGCTGCTATTTCACAAATTTTGGAAGTTTTGGGAAATTCGGTACCGCAAAGGTCTGCGCGTTTTTATGCCATTAAACTCTTTGAACACGATGCTTTAGTTGAGACTGAGCTAGACTTGTCCCCATTCCAACGAAAAGAAATCAAAGATATCATTCGTATCACTGAGGAAGTTTTCACCGAAGATGCGGAGTCAATTGTCATTAATGAGCGTTATGCCTTTATCGAACGAGTTTGTCAGATGGCTCAAAGTCATACAGAAGATTTTGCTCTGACTTTGTCGGACAAAATTGATAGGATTGTCACCAACCGTATTTTGGCCTTGCCAATTTTCGCAGCAGTTATGTATTTGGTTTATTTCTTATCTATCCAAACTGTTGGAACCATGTGGACAGACTGGGCTAACGATGTGCTTTTTGGTAAGTATGTTCCAGATTTGGTAACTTCTGGTCTTGACTATCTTCAAGTTCAGGACTGGCTTAAGTCTTTGATTGTTGATGGGATTGTCGCTGGGATTGGGACAGTACTAGGATTCCTTCCTCAAATTTTTGTGCTCTTTATCTGTTTGGGCGTGCTTGAGGACATTGGATATATGAGTCGTATTGCCTTTGTTATGGACCGTATTTTCCGTCGTTTTGGACTTTCTGGGAAATCCTTCATTCCTATGTTGATTTCTACAGGTTGTGGGGTGCCAGCGGTTATGTCTAGTCGAACCATTGAAAATGAAAGGGACCGTCGCATTACCATTATGACGGCAACCTTCATGCCTTGTTCGGCCAAGTTGGAAATTATTGCCTTGATTGCTGGAGCTTTCTTCCCTAGTAATTCTTTAGTAGCACCAAGTACCTATTTTATTGGGATGGCTGCTATTATCCTATCGGGTATTGCCCTCAAAAAGACGAGTTTTTTAGGTGGTTTAACCAGTCCGTTTATTATGGAATTGCCTGCCTATCACTGGCCTAAAGCCATGTCAGTCTTGCGTTATGCTTTTGGTAAGGCTATGAGTTTTGTCAAACGTGCGGGAACCATCATTTTCAGTTTGACCGTTCTTATCTGGTTTATGTCTAACTACAACTTTACCCTACATACTGTAGATACGGAAGTTAGCATTTTGGCGACTTTAGGTAAGGGCTTGTCTTGGATTTTTGACCCACTCGGATTTGGAAATTGGAAGGCAACAGTTGCGGCTCTTACAGGTTTAGCTGCCAAGGAGACCGTTGTTGCCACCTTTGGTATTCTCTATCATAATAGCAGTGAGGTGGGTCTGGCTGAGGCTCTACGAGGAGATTATTCTTCCTTAGCTGCCTTTTCCTTCTTGATTTTTAACTTGCTTTGTGCACCATGTTTTGCGGCTATTGGAGCTATTAAGCGTGAAATGGCCAATCTGAAATGGACGGTTGGGGCTATCGGTTTCCAAACAGGTCTAGCTTATTGTGTGAGTCTAATTCTTTACCAGTTTGGTCAAGTCATCCTGTACGGTAAGTCAATGACAATTTGGACTTTTGTTGCTTTCTTACTTTTAGTAACGATGATTTACTTTATTGTTCGTAAACCACGTCAGATTAAGGATCAAATCATTAGCTTGGATAATCTTCAAGAAGCTCACATTTAGGTTTAGGAGGAATTGTTATGTCTACCTTTATCATTGCTTTCATTATTTTTGCTTTAGCCGGTCTTGGCATCCGTCACTATATCAAAGGAAAAGGCTCTTGTGGCGATTGCGAGTGTTCTTGTCCGGTTAAGGAAGAAATGCATAAGGCTAATCGCTAATAAAATAATATATAGAAAAATGGTCTCTTATTCATTTAAGAGACCATTTTCTTACGATTGTAAGAAATGTATAAAGGTATCTAGGTTGGAAGTGTGATACTATAAGATAGATAAATAATCTAAATTTTTAACAAAAAAGGGAGATGTATAAGGAATGGTTTTGAACAAAGAGATTGTCCTAATTCATGGGACCTGGTGTGATGGCAATGTTTGGGGAGAATTTGCGACAGGTCTACGTCAAATGGGATATAAGGTTCATACACCTAGCTTTCGTTACCATGACCTACCTTATCAAGAGTGTCTAGCTAAGGTTGGGACTGTTACCCTGCAGGACTATCGAGATGATTTAGTGGCCTTGATTGAAAGTCTTGACCAACCACCACTTATCTTGGGACACTCTTTGGGTTGTCTGGTGGCTCAAATGGTTGCTGAAAAGATTGAGGTTGCAGGTATGATTCTCATGGGACCTGCTCCGACAGCAGATATCTACGCCTTTTATCCAACCATGTTAGCTTGTTTTGGCAAACACTTTTTACGCTGGGGATTTTGGAAAAAGGCCATGCCTCCATATAAAAAAGAGTTTTTCAAGTATTGCATGAATGAACAAGAGGAATCTTTGAAAGAGGAAGTTTTTGCTGATCTGGTTCCTGAATCAGGAAAAGTTTATACTCAGATGGCTCTTCATTGGTTTGATAAGACAAAAGCAGCTTACGTTGACTTTAGTCAGATTTCATGTCCTGTTCTCGTCATTTCTGGGACTAAGGATAAGATGACTCATCCTAATATTGCCAGAAGAACGGCTAAGAACTACCGTGATTCCGTTCTCGTTTCCTTAACAGGTGCAGATCACATGTATGAAAGTGGCAAATTCCAGCAGAAGACCTTGAAGGTTATTAAGGGCTGGAGTCAGCAAAATGGTTTTGTGGACTAGTCACGAAGCATAATCAGAAAAAAGTTGGAAGGTGATTCCAGCTTTTTTTAGTTTCGTATTTAAGATGTCTTTTTGAAAATTTAGAAAATTTAGTCACAAAGAGCCATCACTATGGTATAATTGAGAAAAAGTATGTATTGGAGAACACCCATGGCGATAATAATGGATGGTAAGGCCCTAGCTGCTAAAATGCAGGATCATTTGCATGAAAAGGTAGAACGCCTTAAAGAAAAGGAATGGATTGTGCCAGGACTAGTGGTAATTATGGTTGGTGACAACCCGGCTAGTCAGGTTTATGTGCGCAACAAGGAACGTGCTGCTAAAAAGGCTGGTTTCCATAGCCAGACAGTCAACCTTTCTGAGAGTATCAGCGAGGAAGAATTGATTGAGGTTATTGAGCAATATAATCAGGATCCGCTATTCCATGGTATTTTGGTTCAGTTGCCATTGCCAAATCATATTAATGAAATGCGTATTCTTTTGGCTATTGATCCTAAAAAAGATGTCGATGGTTTCCATCCTATGAATACTGGTAATCTTTGGAATGGTCGCCGTCAAATGGTGCCTTGTACACCGGCTGGGATTATGGAAATCCTTCGTGAGTACAATGTTGAATTGGAAGGTAAGACAGCAGTTATTATCGGACGTAGTAATATTGTTGGTAAACCTATGGCTCAGCTTCTTTTGGAAAAAAATGCTACAGTTACCTTGACCCACTCACGAACACCGCATTTGCCTAAGGTTTGTAGCAAGGCAGATGTCTTGATTGTAGCTATTGGACGTGCAAAATTTGTAACAGAAGACTATGTCAAAGAGGGTGCTGTTGTCATTGATGTGGGAATCAACCGTGATGAAGAAGGCAAACTTTGTGGTGACGTTGATTTTGATCAAGTAAAAGATAAGGTTGGCATGATCACGCCTGTTCCAGGTGGTGTAGGCCCTATGACCATTACCATGCTTATGGAACAGACCTATCAAGCTGCTCTTCGTAGTGCGAAAGGATAGTTTATGAAAGTTGATGACGATTTAGCTAGGCAAGTGATAAAACCTCGCTTGAGAGAGTCCCATAAGGGTTCTTACGGTCGAGTGCTTCTAGTTGGTGGGCTTTACCCTTATGGAGGTGCCATCATTATGGCTGCCATAGCTTGTGTCAATAGTGGGGCAGGCCTGGTCACAGTGGCTACGGATCGTGACAATATCACAGCCCTTCATGCCCATCTCCCTGAAGCCATGGCTTTTGACCTTAGGGAGACTGAAAGATTTCTTGATAATCTTAGGGCAGCTGATGTGGTATTAATCGGTTCTGGTCTAGGTGAGGATGGTGTAGCTAGTCAAGCTATGGACTTGGTGCTAGCAAATATTAGGGCAGATCAGAACTTGGTTGTTGATGGCTCAGCTCTTAATCTTTTGGCTAAGAAGACTAAGAAGGACTTACCAGATTGTCAGCTTACTCTCACCCCGCATCAAAAAGAATGGGAACGCTTGTCTGGTTTAAGGATTCCAGAGCAGACAGTTTCAAACGATCAGAAAGCCTTGGGAGAGTTCCAAGCTGGGACAATCCTAGTTGCCAAGAGTCACAAGACCGCTGTCTATCAAGGTGAAACAGTAGCTCATATAGAAGTTGGTGGACCTTATCAAGCCACAGGAGGCATGGGAGATACCTTGGCTGGTATGATTACTGGTTTTCTGGCCCAGTTCGCTTCAATTGATCGCTATAAGGCTGTCACAGTAGCTACCTGGCTTCACTCAGCTATCGCAGATGATTTGGCTAAAAATGCCTATGTGGTTTTACCGACTCATATCAGTAAAGCTATTCCTAGCTGGATGAAAAAGTTGTCATTATAATCTAAAAAACATGTCTCATATTGAGGCAAGTTTTTTTAGATTTCGACATTTTTTTAAGTTTGCTAAAGCTTATTTGTGATAAAATAAAAGAGAATTTTTATGAGAACATAGAGGAAAAAAAGTGACATCATTTTCGAAAAAACTCAGTCAAAAATGGGAAAAACGGCGCCAAAAACGAAAAGAAAAACGAGCGAATAAACCTAGAAAGCCAGTAAACATCTCCCGTCGTGTTTACTTGCTTTTTGGTGTAGTCTTTGTCCTTTTTTTGTTGCTTTTTGCACGTCTGACCTATATGCAGGTTTATAACAAATCGTTTTATACGAAGAAATTAGAGGATAATTCTAAGTATACAGTTAGGATTGCAAGCGAACGTGGGCAAATCTTTGATGCTAAAGGGGTTGCCCTCACGACCAACCAGAGTAAGGATGTTATCACCTTTACACGTAGCAATTTGGTGTCATCAGATACGATGAAGAAGGTCGCTGAAAAGTTGGCGACCATGGTGACTCTGACGGAAACGAAGGTAACAGCACGTCAAAAACGAGATTTCTATCTAGCGGATTCTGCCACTTATAAGCGTGTTGTTAATGATCTTCCAAACGACAAGAAAACAGATAAATTTGGTAATAAATTAGCTGAAGCTACTATCTACAACAATGCTGTTGATGCAGTTCCTGATGAAGCAGTGGATTACTCTGAGGATGAACTTAAGATTGTCTACATTTACTCACAGATGAATGCTGTTTCTAATTTCTCAACAGTCACATTGAAAACAGGAGACTTGACGCCTGAACAAATTGCGATTGTAGCCGCTAAACAGAAGGAACTCAATGGTATTACGGTTGCTAAGGATTGGGAACGTCATACGGTTGATTCAGCCTTGTCACCTCTCATCGGGAAAGTCTCAAGTTCAGAAGCAGGTTTGCCACAAGAAGATGCCAAGGAATACCTCAAGAAAGGGTATGCCCTTAATGACCGTGTAGGAACGTCTTATCTAGAAAAAGAATACGAGGAGAAACTACAAGGAAAACATACTGTTCGTGAGATTACAGTAGACAAGGAAGGCGAAGTTGCTAGTGATAAAATTACTCAAAAGGGCAGCAAGGGGAACAATCTGCAGTTGACCATCGACCTTGATTTCCAAAAAGGAGTTGAAGACATCCTAGGTCAACAGCTTTCTTCAGAGATTTCAGAGAATAAAGCAACCTATTCTGAAGGAATGTATGCAGTGGTTATGAATGCTGACACTGGTGCTGTACTTGCTATGGCAGGGCAAAAACATGAACAAGGAGCACAAGATTTTAAAGCAAATGCCTTAGGAACAATCACTGATGTCTTTATTCCAGGATCTGTTGTTAAGGGAGCGACCCTAACTGCTGGTTGGCGTTCAGGTGCCATCTATGGAAATCAGGTCTTGACTGACCAACCAATCAACATTGCTGGTTCAGCCTCGATTACGTCTTGGTTTACAGATCAAGGTAGCCGTCCTATTACCGCGACACAGGCTCTAGAATATTCATCAAATACCTATATGGTGCAGATTGCAATCAAACTACTTGGCCAACAATATGTTCCAGGCATGGCCTTGTCGACTGACAATATGGATAAGGCCATGACGACACTTCGTGATACCTACGCTGATTTTGGTATGGGGGTATCTACAGGACTTGATTTGCCTGGAGAATCAGAAGGTTATATTTCTAAGAATTACAATGTAGCCAACGTCTTGACAGAAGCTTTTGGTCAGTACGACTCTTATACAACTATTCAATTGGCTCAGTATGTTGCTTCAATTGCAAATGGTGGTAAACGTGTAGCACCTCATATTGTGGGAGGTATCTATGATGCTGGCACAAATGGTAGCTTAGGAACTCTAGCTTCAACGGTAGATACACGTGTATTAAATACCTTACCTCTTGATTCTGAGCAGATGGGGATTATCCAACAAGGCTTTAATGATGTCGTTAATTCCGGTTCTAGCCTTGCGACTGGTAAGCTATGGCAAGTTCTATCATTCCAATTAGTGGTAAAACAGGGACAGCCGAAACTTATGCAACGGATGCTTCCGGTAACTCTGTAACAACGGTTAACCTTAATGCCGTGGCCTATGCGACTGCCAAAGATGGTACGAAGTTGGCTGTTGGAATCATGTATCCACATGCTCTAGACTGGAAGAGTAAGGCTCATCAAAATGCGGTCAAAGCTATCATGGAACTTTATCAAAATACTCACTAAATATGAAAATCTCTTGTGCCTTGCACGAGGGATTTTTCTGTGATATAGTGTTTGAGTATTTGTTCTTGGGTAAAGACATATCCATGACAGTGACAAAAGATAAGAGATGAATAAAATCATATAAAGAACAGGAGGCCTTCATGCTTTATCCTACTCCAATTGCGAAGCTGATTGATAGTTTTTCAAAACTCCCTGGAATTGGGGCTAAAACAGCGACACGCCTAGCTTTTTATACCATTAGTATGTCTGATGAAGATGTCAACGATTTCGCAAAAAACCTCTTGGCAGCAAAACGTGAATTGACTTATTGTTCGGTCTGTGGTCGTTTGACAGATGATGATCCATGTAATATTTGTACCGATGAAACCAGAGATCGTACTAAGATTTTGGTTGTTGAAGATTCCAAAGATGTTTCAGCTATGGAAAAGATTCAGGAATACCGTGGTCTCTACCATGTGCTTCAAGGGCTTATCTCCCCTATGAATGGTGTTGGACCAGACGATATTAACCTGAAAAGTTTGATTACCCGCCTTATGGACAGCGAGGTTGACGAGATTATTATTGCCACTAATGCAACAGCAGATGGTGAGGCGACGTCTATGTATATTTCGCGTGTCCTTAAACCTGCAGGAATCAAAGTGACTCGTTTAGCGCGTGGTTTGGCAGTCGGTTCTGACATTGAGTATGCTGATGAAGTGACCTTGCTAAGAGCTATCGAAAATCGAACAGAACTATAAGTAAAAAGTGTTGGTCAGGCCAGCACTTTTAGTTTGTAGTAAGTAGGTTTCTCATTAAAAATTTGGTAAAATAAAGTAAGCGCTTTTTTAATGAGGGATCATGATGCAGATTGAAAAGATTTTAAACAACAATGTTGTCCAAGCTTTGGATAATAATGTGGAATACATTGTCATGGGTAAGGGACTAGGCTTTCAAAAGAAGGTCGGAGACCTTGTTGATAAGGAAAAGATTGAAAAGACTTTTGTTTTGGAAAATACAGAGGCAGTAGAGGAATGGTCTCGTGTTTATGTCAATTTACCTGATGGTGAAATGCAGGTCTTTTTGAATATCCTTACTTTTGCTGAGGCTGTCTTGCAAACCAAGTTTGATCCCTCTTTTTTCATCGCCCTTGCTGACCACCTACATTACGCTATTGAAAGAAGTAGAGAAGGTGTTTCTTTGCAGAATCCCTTGGCTTGGGAGGTTCGAAAATTTTATCCTCGGGAGTATGAAATTGGGAAACAAGCCCTTCGTTTGATTGCCAAGGATTTAGAAGTCCAGTTGGCAGATGATGAGGCTGCCTCTGTCGCCTTACATTTTGTCAATGCACAAAAAGATGCGGGTCTCCATGAAAAAGATCGACAGATGACTCAAATTGTGGTTGGGATTAGTGACATTGTCCGTCTTCATTTTGGTTATGATTTGGATGAGGATAGTTTCTCGTATAACCGTTTTATGACACATCTCCAATACCTAGCACAACGTATTGTGAGTGGGGTTAGTGGTGGCAAGAATGATGCTTTTCTATATGAACAAGTTAAGATAAATTATCCAGAGTCCTTTATCTGTACCCAAAAGATTGCTACCTATATCAAGACAAGTTATGCCTTTGAGCTAAGTTTAGACGAACAAGTCTTTAACCATTCACATTCAACGTCTTAAGGATAATTTAGATAAGTAAGCGATTCCCAGAGATGTCCTACAAAAAGCAGACAATTAGCCTTAAGTCTGCTTTTTCTGTGTCCTTATGATATAATGAGGTGATTAATATTAGACCAAAAATACTCTGGGCTAGTATTCTATGTATTTGTATAAAAAAGCTAATGAGTTAGTGAAAGGAAGCGAGCGGTTCTATGTTTGAAGTGAGCATTGCCGTTCCTAAAGTATCTTATGTATATTGAAATGATTGATGAGACTGGACAAGTCTCTGAGAAATTAAAAGAACAAACCTTGGAGTTGCTAGATTTTGCAGCACAAAGACTTGGCAAGGAAGACAAGGAAATGGCGGTTACATTTGTAACCAACGAACGTAGCCACGAGCTAAACCTGGAATATCGTGATACGGACCGTCCAACTGATGTTATTAGTTTGGAGTATAAGCCTGAATTAGACATTAGCTTTGATGAGGAAGAGTTGGCTGAAAATCCTGAATTAGCTGAAATGATGGGAGAATTTGATAGTTATATCGGTGAACTCTTTATTTCTGTTGATAAGGCTCACGAGCAAGCTGAGGATTATGGTCATAGTTTCGAGCGTGAGATGGGCTTCTTGGCTGTTCACGGTTTTCTTCACATCAATGGCTACGACCATTATACTCCAGAAGAAGAAGCGGAAATGTTTGGATTACAGGAAGAAATTTTGACTGCTTATGGACTTACGCGACAATAACCCACAAAAAAAGTGGAAAAACAGAGAATTTACAGCTAGTTTTGAGTTTGCTCTAACAGGAATTATCACAGCTTTTAAAGAAGAACGCAACATGCGCAAGCATTTGGTTTCAGCTATCTTGGTGGTATTGGCTGGCTTGATTTTTCGTGTGTCTGCGACAGAATGGCTCTTTCTTTTGATGGCAGTTTTTCTCGTAATTGCCCTAGAGATCGTTAATTCTGCCATTGAAAATGTTGTCGATTTGGCCAGTAATTATCACTTTTCGATGCTAGCCAAAAATGCCAAGGATATGGCTGCAGGAGCTGTTTTAGTGGTTTCTTGTTATGCACTCATTACAGGTATGATTGTTTTTATACCTAAAATTTGGCACTTAATTTTCAATTAAAAGGAAATAGGAAAGAAGTTATATGACATTTAAATCAGGATTTGTGGCTATTATTGGCCGTCCTAATGTAGGAAAATCAACGTTTTTGAACCATGTTATGGGGCAAAAAATTGCTATCATGAGTGATAAGGCTCAAACAACCCGTAATAAAATTATGGGGATTTACACAACTGATAAGGAACAGATTGTCTTTATCGATACACCAGGGATTCACAAGCCTAAGACGGCTCTTGGAGATTTCATGGTGGAATCTGCTTATTCAACCCTTCGTGAAGTGGATACCGTCCTCTTTATGGTACCAGCTGATGAGCCTCGTGGTAAGGGTGATAATATGATTATCGAACGTCTTAAACAAGCTAAGGTTCCAGTTATCTTGGTAATCAATAAGATTGACAAGGTTCATCCAGATCAGCTCCTAGAGCAGATTGAGGATTTCCGTACACAAATGGATTTCAAGGAGATTATTCCGATATCTGCCCTCCAAGGAAACAATGTTTCTCATCTTGTGGATGTCTTGAGTGATAACCTTGAGGAAGGGTTCCAATATTTCCCAGCGGACCAAATCACCGACCACCCAGAGCGTTTCTTGGTATCGGAGATGATTCGTGAAAAAGTCCTTCAGTTGACACGTGAAGAAATTCCACACTCTGTTGCTGTTGTCATTGATGAGATGAAGCGTGATGAAGACACGGATAAGATTCATATTCGTGCGACGATCATGGTTGAGCGTGACAGCCAAAAAGGCATTGTCATTGGTAAACAAGGTTCCATGCTCAAGAAAATTGGTACCCTTGCCCGTAAAGATATTGAAGTTATGCTAGGGGACAAGGTCTTCCTTGAAACCTGGGTTAAGGTTAAGAAAAATTGGCGTGATAAGAAATTAGATCTTGCCGATTTCGGATACAACGAAAAAGAATATTAAAAAGCTGGGCATTTGCTCGGCTTTCTTGTTAGAAGGAGGAGCAAATGCCTGAGTTACCTGAGGTAGAAACTGTTAGACGAGGGTTAGAAAGATTGGTAGTAAGTCGGACCATTTCGTCTGTTGAAGTTAAGGTCCCGAAAATGATTAAGACCTCCTACGATAGTTTTTTGAATGACTTACCTGGCCAAACTATTCAAGCCATGAGACGTAGAGGCAAGTACTTGATTTTTGATTTTGGACAGTTGATTATGATTTCCCACTTGCGCATGGAAGGGAAATACCTCTTGTTTACGGATCAGGTCCCTGCTAATAAGCATTTCCATCTTTTCTTTATCTTAGATGATGGCTCGACTCTTGTTTATCAGGACGTCCGCAAGTTTGGGACCTTTGATTTATTGGCTAAAAATCAAGAGGAGGCTTATTTTACAAAGAAAAAGCTTGGTCCTGAGCCTACTAAGAAGGCTTTTAAATACGCCCCGTTTGAGAGAGCCTTGATGACCTCTGCAAAGCCCATTAAAAGTCTCCTTTTGGAGCAGAAATTGGTGGATGGTCTAGGCAATATCTATGTTGATGAGGTGCTTTGGGCAGCCAAGGTTCATCCTGAGACGCCAGCAAAGAAACTCAGCAAGGCAGCCATGAAGCGAGTCCATGATCAAACGATTGTTATTTTACAGCTAGGAATTGAAAAAGGTGGCTCAACTATAAGGACTTATCGTAATGCCCTTGGTGAGGATGGGACCATGCAGAACTATTTGCAGGTTTACGGAAAGACGGGACAGCCTTGTCCACGCTGCGCAAGCACAATTGAGAAAATCAAGTTAGGAGGGAGAGGAACACATTTGTGTCCTCATTGTCAGAAACGATGATTATTGGGTTAACAGGTGGTATTGCTTCAGGAAAATCTACTGTTGTTGAAATGATTAAAGAGGCAGGTTACAAGGTCATTGACGCTGATCAGCTTGTACACGACATGCAGGCTCAAGGGGGCCGTTTGTACCGTGCCTTACTCGATTGGTTGGGAGAGGAAATTCTTCTTTCCTAATGGGGAATTGAACCGTCCTAAACTAGGGCAACTGATCTTTTCCAATGAGGAGATGAGACAGCGGTCTGCTGAGATTCAAGGGACGATTATTCGAGAGGAACTAGCAGCGCAAAAGGATTATTTAGCTAAGAAAGAAGATGTTTTTTTCATGGATATTCCCTTGCTTATTGAAAATGGGTATCAGGACTGGTTTGATCAGATTTGGTTGGTGGCAGTGTCACCGGAGGTCCAGTGCCAACGCTTGATGAAACGTAATCACTTAAGTGTTGAGGAAGCTAAGATGCGTATTGATAGTCAGATGTCTTTAGCTGAGAAAAATGCCTTATGCCAGCTTGGTTCTTGATAATAACGGTAGTCTCGATGATTTGAAGGAGAAGGTGAAGAGCGCAATAAATGATTTAACGAGCTCCTCATAACTAGCCATTGTGGTATAATGGATAGTGAATTTTAGAAAGAAGATGATTGTTTGCGCCAAAAAGAACTTAAAAGTACTGATTGGCAACGTAACCTTAAAATTGCATGGATAGGAACCTTTTTTACTGGAGCTAGTTTCTCCATTGTTATGCCTTTCATGGCCCTCTACATTTAGGAACTTGGTGTTAAAGGAGATATGGTCGAATGGTATGCTGGCTTGTCTGTTGCCATCTCTGCCTTAGCCTCTGCCTTGGTTTCTCCTATTTGGGGACGCCTGGCTGACCGTTATGGTCGAAAGCCCATGATGATTAGGGCTAGCATGGTGATGACTTTACAATGGGAGGTCTTGCCTTAGTCCCAAATGTTTTCTGGCTGCTCCTCTTGAGAACGCTGAATGGTTTGTTTGCTGGCTATGTCCCAAATGCCACAGCTTTAATTGCTAGCCAGGTTCCTCAGAACCGTTCTGGCTATGCCTTGGGGACCTTGTCTACGGGTCTAACGGCAGGTGTTCTGATTGGCCCTTTGTTAGGTGGTACCTTATCTGAGGCGTTTGGTATGAGGGGTACCTTTTTATTGGTTGGACTCATTCTATTTATCTGCTGCCTCTTAACTATTTTTGGCTTGCGAGAGGATTTCCAGCCTGTCGAAAAGGGAGAGATGATGACCCTTTCTCAGGTTTTTGCAAAAATTCCCAGCAAATCTATGTTGATTGGCCTGTTTGTGACCAGTATGATTATTCAGATTTCTGCCCAATCGATTGCACCTATGTTGGCCCTTTACATTCGTTATTTAGGTCAGAGGGAAAATATCCTTTTTTACTCAGGGTTAATTGTTTCTGCTATGGGCTTTTCTAGTCTCTTAAGTACCCCTTATCTGGGAAAATTGGGAGACCGTATTGGGAATCATCGCTTGCTTTTAATGGGGCTATTTTATAGCTTTCTCTTGTATTTCCTCTGTGGTTTTGCCGGTTCAGCCTTGCAACTGGGTATCTTACGTTTTGCCTATGGCTTGGTGTGGGTGCCCTTATGCCTAGTGTCAATTCTTTATTGACCAAGATGACACCCAAGGAAGGAATCTCAAGAATATTTAGCTTTAATCAAAGCTTTTCATATATTGGACAGGTTTTAGGTCCCTTTGTTGGGTCAGCAGTTGCGACAGGTCTAGGTTATCGCTGGGTTTTCTTTGTGACTGCAGTGATCGTCTTTGGAAATTTTGTCTGGTCCTTAATCATCTTTAGAAAATCGCTAGGAGTCAAGAATATAGGTGAGAGTTAAAATCAATTTAAAGTGTAGTGAATGTGGGAGCATCAACTATCTCACAAGTAAAAATAAACAGAATCATCCTGAGAAAATTCAGGTACCCAAATTCTGCCCTAAGGATAGAAAAGTAACCTTACATGTTGAATCTTAAAGGGTTCTATGGTAGAATAAAAAGGACTTTTTCGGAGGAATAACTATGTACGACTTATTATTAACGCTGCTCTTGGTGATGTCAGCTATTATTGTGATTGCGGTATTCATGCAGCCACAAAAAAATCCAAGTAGCAATGTCTTTGATGGTGGTGGGTCAGAAGCACTATTTGAACGTAGTAAACCACGTGGTTTTGAAGCCTTTATGCAACGCTTTACAGGAATCATGGTTTTTCTATGGATTGTAGATGCAATCGTCCTTTCCATTCTCTCAAGTAAGTAATGAGCTGACTGAGGTTGGCTCATTTTTTGCGTTATAGTCAATAAATAAAAGAAAAGGAAATCATGAAAGAAATCTATTATAAATTATTTGAAGGAGCATGGGAAATCCAGTGTAAACGACATTGCCCAGGCTCTTAATCATGCTGGGGGTGAAAAGTTCCCTCAGCTCATCAAGGCCATATCAGCCATGGAAAGTAAGGGGCAGTTGCGTTTTAACCGAGATGGCTCTGTATCCTTGCGTCCTAAGAAAGAAAATCCTAATCAGGTGACTGTTGAAGGTGTCTTCCGTGCCAATAAGAACGGCTTTGGTTTTTTGCATGTCGATGACAGTGAAGATGATATGTTCATCGGTCGTAATGATGTTGGCCATGCTATTGATGGTGATACTGTTGCCGTTGTCATCAAGAAGCCAGCAGATCGTTTACGAGGGACAGCAGCAGAAGCACGTGTTGTTGAAATTGTAGAACGTTCGCTTAAGACTGTTGTAGGGAAATTTATCCTTAGCGACGAGAAAGAACCCTATGCGGGTTACATTAAGTCTAAAAACCAAAAAATTCAGCAGCCAATTTATATCAAGAAAGAACCAGTTGCCCTAGATGGTACTGAAATTATCAAGGTTGATATTGAAAAATACCCTAACCGTCACTATGATTATTTCGTAGGAAGTGTTCGTGACATTATTGGTCATCAAGGGGATGCTGGTATTGATGTCTTGGAAGTCTTAGAATCAATGGATATTGTTTCAGAGTTCCCAGAGGATGTCATGGCGGAAGCAGAAGCTGTACCAGATGCACCTAGTCAGGAAGACCTCCTTGGTCGTGTTGACCTTCGTCAAGAGGTGACCTTTACTATTGATGGAGCTGATGCTAAGGACTTGGATGATGCGGTCCATATTAAGCGTTTGCCAAATGGTAACTTTGAGCTTGGTGTTCATATTGCCGACGTGTCCTACTATGTCACAGAAGGTTCTGCTCTTAACCGTGAGGCCGTAGCACGTGGGACCTCTGTTTATGTAACAGACCGCGTGGTTCCAATGTTGCCTGAGCGTCTTTCAAATGGTATCTGCTCACTTAATCCCAATGTTGATCGCTTGACGCAGTCAGCCATTATGGAGATTACTCCAAAAGGTAGAGTGGTTAATCATAAGATTTGTCAATCTGTGATTAATACAACCTTCCGTATGACCTACAGTGATGTCAATGAGATGTTGGCTGGAAATCCAGAAAAGATTGAGCAGTTTAAGCCAATCATGGATTCTGTATCGGCTATGGCAGAATTGCATAAGATTTTAGAAGACATGCGTGAGCGTCGTGGTGCCCTTAACTTTGATACATCTGAAGCTCGTATCTTGGTTAATGAGAAGGGGATGCCAGTGGATATCGTGGTGCGTGAACGTGGAACAGCCGAGCGAATGATTGAGTCCTTCATGTTGGCTGCCAATGAATGTGTGGCAGAGCATTTTGCTAAGGCTAAGTTGCCATTTATTTACCGTATCCACGAAGAGCCAAAAGCTGAGAAATTGCAACGCTTTATGGACTATGCCTCTATCTTTGGTGTTCAAATCAAAGGAACTGCCAATAAGATGGATCAGCTAGACTTGCAAGAGTTTATGGCCAAAGTTCAGGGAAAACCTGGAGCAGAGGTTATGAACATGATGCTGCTTCGTTCAATGCAACAAGCCCGCTATTCAGAACACAACCACGGACATTATGGACTTGCGGCTCAGTACTATACCCACTTTACTAGTCCAATCCGTCGTTACCCAGACCTCTTGGTTCACCGAATGATTCGTGAGTACACTAACAATATGTCTCAAGAAACACGTGAACATTTTGAAGAGGTTATTCCTGAGTTAGCGACATCATCTTCAACTCTTGAACGTCGTGCCATTGATGCCGAACGTGTCGTTGAAGCTATGAAAAAAGCGGAATACATGGAAGAGTTTGTTGGCCAAGAATTCGATGGTATTGTCGGAAGTGTGGTTAAATTTGGTATGTTTGTGGAATTGCCAAACACTATCGAAGGTTTGGTTCACATCACGACCCTTCCAGAATTTACAATTACAATGAACGTACCATGACACTTCAGGGTGAGAAAACTGGTAAGACTTTCCGAGTTGGTCAGCCTATCCGTGTCAAATTAACACGTGCGGATAAGGAAACAGGAGACATTGACTTCCAATACCTTCCAAGCGAGTATGATGTTACTGAGAAAGTAGACCACAAGGCTCGTCAGGAACGTGAAGAGAAGGCGAAAGCCTTCCGAAATAGAGGTCCACGTCGTGACCGTCAAAATGGAGACTTCGAACGTCGTGGTAAACGTGGGGATAACCGTAACCATCAAGATGCTAATGGTCGTAAAGGCTCTTATGACGAAAAACGTAAGTCATCTAAGAAACCCGACAAGCGTAAGAATCAAAACCGTCCTCATAATGATAACAAGGGACGTGAGAGTGGCCGTCGTAAGAAGAAAGGGAACAAACCTTTCTACAAGGACGTTGCTAAAAAACGAAAATAGGATGAGAATGGAGGGACTGCTATGCCAAAGGGTGAAGGCAATGTTGTTGCTCAGAATAAAAAGGCTAGACATGACTATAGTATCGTTGATACTATTGAAGCAGGTATCGTGCTAACAGGGACGGAGATTAAATCCGTTCGTGCGGCACGCATCCAACTAAAAGATGGTTATGCCCAAATCAAGAACGGTGAGGCTTGGTTAATCAATGTTCATATTGCTCCTTTTGAGCAAGGAAATATTTGGAATCAGGATCCAGACCGTACGAGAAATTATTGCTCAAGAAGAAGCAAATCACCAAACTTCAAAATGACCTTAAGGGAACAGGGATGACCTTGGTTCCTCTTAAGGTATACCTAAAAAACGGTTTTGCCAAGGTATTGCTTGGTATTGCCAAAGGGAAACACGATTACGATAAACGTGAGTCTATCAAACGTCGTGAACAAGAACGTGATATTAAACGTATTATCAAGAGTGTTAACCGTTAAAACGCCTATCATCTAAGACTGCTATAGTCCTAGATGATTTTTTGTTTTTGGCTTTAAGACATGATATAATGGGAGTACCATACGGTCTTTAGTTAGGATAGCAGATATACCTAACTCTGGACGTGATACTGTAAAGGAGATTAGCGATGCCAGTAGATGCTAAAACAAAATACAAGGCCAAGAAGACAAAGATTGTTTTCTTCGACATTGACGACACCCTTCGTGTCAAAAAGACAGGCTACATTCCTGAATCTATTAAGGCTGTTTTCAAAGGGCTTAAAGAAAAAGGGATTTTGACGGGGATTGCCACAGGACGTGGCTACTATGGTGTCGTTGAGGACATTCGAGACCTAGAGCCCGATTATTTTGTAACCATCAATGGAACTTATGTGATTAATCGAAAAGGGGAAGAAATTTATAACCAGCCCCTAGCTCGTGAGGTTACAGAAGCCTTTGTTGCTTGGTGCAAAGAGATTGGGATTGCTTGGGGCTTTGCTGGTAAGGATAAGCCAGTTGTCTCAGAGCGTTCAGATTTGATTGATGATGCTATGAAACCAGTTTATGGTCTTTGTGATGTGGAGCCAGACTTCCACTTGTCGAACGATGTTTACCATATGTGGACTTTTGCGGAAAATGATGGTGAGCTTGAGTTACCAGAAGAACTTGCAACACATGTCCGCATGGTACCTTGGCATGAACACTCCTCTGACGTCGTAGCAAATGGTATCTCAAAAGCATCTGGTGTCGAGCATGTCTTGGAGCATGAAAACCTTAAACCGGTCAATGCTATGATGTTTGGTGATGGTCCAAATGATATGGAAATCTTTGATTATGTTGGACTTAAGATTGCCATGGGTAATGCCGCACCAGAATTGAAAGAAAAAGCAGATTACGTTACAGGAACAGTAGAAGAAGATGGCATTTTCAATGCCTTGGAGGAACTCGGATTGGTAGAAAAAGAACTTCATTTCCCACAACTTGACTTGGATGCAGTAGAAGGTCCAGTCGCAACAATTAAAACAAACCATGGTGATTTGGTCATCAAGCTTTTCCCTGATCATGCACCATTAACAGTTACTAACTTTGTCAATTTGGCCAAGAGTGGCTACTATGACGGTGTGATTTTCCACCGTATTATCAAGGACTTTATGATTCAAGGTGGTGACCCAACTGGTACTGGTATGGGTGGTGAGTCAAGCTTCGGTGGTAGCTTCCAGGATGAATTTTCTGAAGAACTCTATAACCTCCGTGGTGCGCTTTCTATGGCCAATGCTGGACCAGATACTAATGGTAGCCAGTTCTTCATCGTTCAAACACCTGAAATTCCTTATGCTAAAAAGGAACTCGAACGTGGTGGTTGGCCAGCACCAATCGCAGAAGCTTATGCTGAAAATGGTGGAACACCTCACTAGACCGTCGTCACACAGTCTTTGGTCAATTGGTGGATGAAGACTCTTACAAGGTGCTTGATGAGATTGCCAATGTTGAGGTTGGGGCTCAAGATAAGCCACTTGAAGATGTTGTAATTGAAACAGTTGAGGTAGCAGACTAAGATGAAAATTGGAGACAAGCTTAGGGGTGTTATCACAGGCATCAAGCCTTACGGTGCCTTTGTTTCATTGGAAAATGGTACCACAGGCTTGATTCACATCTCAGAGATTAAGACAGGTTATATCGACAACATCTACAATACTCTCAAGGTAGACCAGGAGGTCTTGGTTCAAGTTGTTGATTTTGATGAATTTACACAAAAGGCCAGTCTTTCTTTGAGAACCCTTGAGGAAGAAAAAAATAAAATCCCTCATCGTCATCGTTTCTCTGATAGTCGTTTGAACTATGGCTTTAAACCCTTGGCAGAAGCAATGCCAGGATGGATTGAAGAAGGACTTGACTATCTTAGACAAGAGCATGAGGAAAAATAGCAAAAGCTGACTCTCGATGGGTCAGCTTTTTTGGTGTTTTCGATTTGGCTACAAACAAAAAGATCTTCAACTTAATTGAAGACCCATGCTTATTAATTAGACATCAAAATAGAGCAATTCTTTTGGTGTGTGTGTGAAGACTTCAAATCCATCTTTTGTCACATAACCACAGTCCTCAATACGAACACCAACTTTTTCAGGAATGTAAATACCTGGTTCAACAGAGAAGCACATTCCTTCTTCGATTATCAAGTCATTTCCTTCCATGATTGAAGGGAACTCGTGGACATCCATACCAAGTCCATGTCCCAGACGGTGGTTGAAGTATTCACCGTAACCAGCTTTTTCAATAACATTACGTGCTGCAGCATCGACTTCGCTGGCAGTTACACCTGGTTTAATCATATCTAGGGCAGCCTGTTGAGCTTCTAAAGTCAAGTGGTAGATTTCTTTTTTGAAATCATCGGGTTTTCCAACAGCGACTGTTCGCGTCATATCTGAAGCATAGCCATTCACCATACAGCCCAAGTCGAAGAGAAGAAGAGCATCTTTTTCAATTTTGTTGCTTCCAGGAATGCCGTGTGGGTTGGCTGCATTGTTACCAGTCAAGACCATAGTTTCAAAGCTCGTTTCATAGCCCAAGCGTTTGATGCCAAATTCGATTTGAGCAATGATGTCTGTTTCAGTAACGTCGAGAGAGATATTGTCGAAACCGATATTAACAGCTTTATCAGCATAATCACCGGCAACCAACATTTTTTGAATTTCATCAGCTGACTTGATAACGCGCATTTTTTGAATGAATGGTGTCAAGTTTTCAAAGCGACCATCAAAGACCGTTTGCAATCCTTGGAACTTAGTCACATTGAGATTGTCAAACTCTGCATAAATAATAGGGCTGTCTGTACTTGCTAGGCCAGCTTTGATTTTTTGCCATGGATTTTCAGAATCCACATATCCAAAGACTGGGAAGTCGAGTACAGCAGAGGCACGTGCAACCTCAAGAGCAGGAACAAAGAGGGCAGGTTCACGATTTTCGTAGACGAAGAGGAACATTTGGCGTTCATGTGGGTCACAATCAAAACCAGTAAGATAATTGACAGTTACAGGATCTGAAACAATAGCTAGCCCTGCTTTATTTTCATTCAAAAAATGACGAATGCGATCAAGTTTAGACATAGAAAAAACTCCTTTGTATTTCTTACACTCATTCTGTCACTTTTATAGGGAAAATGCAAGTTGTTTTTTGGCTTTTCATTAAATCATTTACTTTCATTGAGACTTTTTTAGGCTAGTTTTGTAAGCGATGGATAGTCTTGGAAACACGAAATGAGAGGCCTTTTTCTGAAATGGCTTTCTTCCTCGTAACCATAAAGAAGGAATCCCTTTCATTTTTTTGTAAAAAATCAGTCAAAATAATTGAAAGTGTTTTCAGAATCTGATACAATTAGAATGAATAAGTGAGCGTAAAATGAGAAAGGAAGTGTTTTTATGAATACTGATGAAACAATTACTATATACGACGTTGCGCGTGAAGCAGGTGTTTCGATGGCGACTGTGTCTCGTGTGGTAAATGGAAATAAAAATGTAAAGAAAACACCCGAAAAAAAGTGCTTGAGGTCATTGATCGTTTGGATTACCGTCCAAATGCGGTTGCGCGTGGCTTGGCGAGTAAGAAAACCACTACTGTAGGAGTTGTCATCCCAAATATTGCTAATAGTTATTTTGCTACTTTAGCAAGGGGGATTGATGATATTGCAACCATGTACAAGTATAATATTGTTCTTGCATCTAGTGATGAAAATGACGATCACGAAGTTACCGTGATTAACTCTCTATTTGCCAAACAAGTAGACGGTATCATCTTCATGGGTTACCACTTGACGGAAAAAATTCGTGCAGAATTTTCCCGTACTCGTACGCCGATTGTCCTAGCAGGAACAGTGGACCTCGAACACCAATTACCGAGTGTTAACATCGACTATAAAGCTGCCGTTGAGGATTCTATAACACAGCTTGCCAAGAATAATGAAAAGGTTGCCTTTGTATCAGGGCCACTAATTGATGATATTAATGGCAAGCTCCGTCTAGCTGGTTATAAGGCTGGACTTGAAAAGAATAATTTGCGCTACAATGAAGGACTAGTCTTTGAAGCTAAATATAGCTATAAAGATGGCTTTGATTTAGCACAACGTGTCTTGAACTCTGGTGCCACTGCTGCCTATGTTGGAGAAGATGAATTGGCTGCAGGTCTCTTGAATGGCCTCTTTGCTGCAGGTAAATCAGTTCCAGAAGACTTCGAAATCATCACAAGCAATGACTCACCAATTACAAGCTATACACGTCCAAACCTTTCTAGTATTAATCATCCTCTCTATGATTTAGGGGCAGTTAGCATGCGTATGTTGACTAAAATCATGAATAAGGAAGAACTTGAAGAAAAAGATGTTATTCTTAATCACGGTATTACCTTACGTCAGTCAACAAAATAAAAAAGGAGTTGGGACATAAGTTTGTCTCAACTTCTCTTTTTTAGAAAAAGGGAGAACCAATGACTTTTGAGGATGCTTATTTTAAAAAGAAAGTCCTAAAACCTGATAGCCTAGAACCTTTTGGTTTTACAGCTACTGAGCAAGGCTATGAGTTCAGAAAAACACTGATAGCTGAAGAACTTGAAGCTCGATTGTTTATTGATTTAGAAGGTAAGTTGACGGGACAGGTTGTCGATAGTGATCTTGATGAGCCTTATGATATCTTCAGGAGTCCTCAGGCTACTGGAACTTACGTTGGTCAAGTCAGAGAGGCTTATGGAGAACTTCTGTCACAGGTAGCTGATTCTTGTTATGAAGATCAATTATTCTCATCTCCACAAGCTAATCGCCTGGCTAAATTTTTAGCTCAAGAATTTTCAGACCAAGCAGACCATCCTTTCGAGAAAGAACCAAGCTATCTATCTTTTAGAGTTGATGGTAAATGGTATGCCTTGTTTTTTCCTCTTAAGGGAGAAAAACTAGGGCTTGATGGAGAAAAGGCAGAATTAACATATGATGTGGTTAACCTCAAGGTTAATCCGACGCAAATGGATAAGCTCTTGAAAATGGATGGCGTTTTTCCTAGCTACCATATGTCCAAGAAGACCTGGGTTAGTCTTGTTTTAGATGAGACCTTGCCAGACCAGACTGTTTTTGAGCTTCTTAGTGAAAGTCGTTCCCTAGTGGCTCCCAAACATCTTAGAAAGGCTTCGGAGCCTCATTATTGGATTATCCCGGTAAATTTGAAATACTACGATATTGGGGATGAGTTTCCGCAAATGAGGAGATTCTTTGGACACAGAAAGCTAGTATGCAAAAGGGAGATTTTGTGGCTATCTATATTACGGCACCTACCAAGGCCATCCGTTACGTCTGTCAGGTTTTAGAGGCAAATATCCCTAATCAAGGTTATCGTGAAGAGGAGAGTATTAAAGAGTTGATGCGGATTAAGCCCTTATACACTTTTAATGACACTGACTTTGATAGTGATAGACTAAAGAGTTTAGGTATTAAAACTGTTCGAGGTCCTCGACATATGACGGAAGAGTTAGTTCAGGCTTTATCCCCTTACCTAAAAGAAAAATAGAAGGAGGACATCATGCGAATTTTGATTGCACCTGATTCATTTAAGGAAAGCTTATCTGCAAAAGAGGTCGCCTTAGCTATTAAATCAGGCTTTGAAAATGCCTTACCCGACGCTGATTTTGACCTCATGCCAATAGGGGATGGTGGCGAAGGCACCTTAGATGCTCTTGTTGAAAATCTAAATCTTGAGAAGAAAAGTATCAATATTCCTCATGCCTATACAAGTGATGGAAGTGTTTCTTTTGCCAGCAATGGCCAGACTGCCATTTTTGAAATGGCTGCGATTTGTGGCTTGGAGCATATTCCTAAGGAGAAACGAAATCCTCTAGCTCTAACGACACAAGGCGTAGGTGAACTAATTGTTCATTTGGTTCAATCTGGCATCCGAGAGTTTATTATAGGCGTAGGTGGATCTGCTACCAATGATGGTGGTATTGGTATGGCATATGGATTGGGGTATCGTTTTTATGATTCTGAGGGACAGGAGCTTGAGCCAATAGGTGCTAATCTTGGTCTCATTAAGAAGGTATCCTCTAAAAATAAGCTTGATTTGTCTGGTGTCACCATTCGTCTGATTACTGATGTAGACAACCCCTTGTGTGGCCAACATGGAGCAACCTATATTTTTGGTGGACAAAAAGGCTTGTCTCCTTCACAATTTAAAAAAGTCGACCAAGATATGTCTCAATTCTACACTGACTTTGCTCCAGAAGTTTTAAAACTGGCTGGTTCAGGAGCAGGGGGAGGCATGGCTGCAGGCCTGGTGGCCTTTGCAGGTGCAGAAATTAAATCAGGGATTAGCTTTGTACTTGATTGTGTTGATTTTGACCAACGTGTGAAGTCTGCTGATTTGGTTATAGTAGGAGAAGGACGTATGGATAGCCAGTCCTTGTCTGGTAAGGCACCGGTCGGGGTAGCTAGGCGGACACCATCAGCTATTCCTGTCATTGCAATCTGTGGTAGTCTGAAGGATGACTTGCCTGATTTTCCAGTAGCAGGCATTTCAGCTGCTTTTCCCATTATTGGTCAAGTAGCAGACTTAGACCAAGTTTTAGCTGCTGCTAAGGAGAATCTCTATCGAACAGGACTCAATATTGGAAATCTCATCAAGCTCAATAAAACATTGTGATAATTGTGATATAAGAAAAAGCTGACGTAGCGTCAGCTTTTATTTTCCAAATAGTTTAGCGAAAAATCCCTTTTTTTCAGTGACAGGTTCAGTTTCTTTAGGAGCAAGGATATCAGGATAGAGCTCTGAAAATAACACTTTATCAAGGTTTTCTGCTTGATTACTATGTAGGATAAGACCGTATGGTGAATGGGCCTTGGCCTCGTCCACGATAGTAGCTGAAATGTTGAGTGCTTGAGCCGTTTTGATATAGGTAAATTGTATCTGGTCAGCTAACTTTGGCGATAGCTTGAGACTAAGATTCGGGTAAACGGCTTGTAAGTCTTTTAAAATCTGCGGAAAATGGTCAATTACAGTTTTCTTTTCAGCATTTTCCAATAGAACAGCTAGGACTACACGTTCCGCATAGGTTCCAAAATACTGACGAAGTTCATCGGGATTAAGGCGTTTTTCGCCACTAGCGCATTGGAGCACTTTGTTTTCAAGTGAAGTCATAGGAATCTCCTGTAAGTTTTCTACTAGCTATTATACAATATTTTGAATTCCTTTTCATTCGGGTCGTTTTCTGAGATTTTCAAAAACAATTGAAAATATTAAAAAATAGAAAATCGCTAGAAAATTCTGGTTTTAATTTGCTTAAGCCTTGATATTATGGTAATATATAGGTGTAAAAAATTTTAACTCATAAGGAGAGTATTGTAATGTCAATTATTACTGATGTTTACGCACGCGAAGTCCTTGACTCACGCGGTAACCCAACACTTGAAGTAGAAGTTTACACTGAATCTGGTGCATTCGGTCGCGGTATGGTTCCTTCAGGAGCTTCAACTGGTGAACACGAAGCAGTAGAACTTCGTGATGGTGACAAAGCTCGTTACGGTGGTCTTGGTACTCAAAAAGCAGTTGATAACGTAAACAACGTTATTGCTGAACACATCATCGGATTCGACGTACGTGATCAACAAGGTATTGACCGCGCAATGATCGCTCTTGACGGTACTCCAAACAAAGGTAAACTTGGTGCCAACGCTATTCTTGGTGTGTCTATCGCTGTAGCACGCGCAGCTGCTGACTACCTTGAAGTTCCACTTTACAGCTACCTTGGCGGATTCAACACTAAAGTTCTTCCAACTCCAATGATGAACATCATCAACGGTGGTTCTCACTCAGACGCTCCAATCGCTTTCCAAGAATTCATGATCGTACCTGCTGGTGCACCAACATTCAAAGAAGCTCTTCGTTGGGGTGCTGAAATCTTCCACGCACTTAAGAAAATCCTTAAAGAACGTGGACTTGAAACAGCCGTAGGTGACGAAGGTGGTTTCGCACCTCGTTTCGACGGAACTGAAGATGGTGTTGAAACTATCATCAAAGCTATCGAAGCTGCTGGATATGTACCAGGTAAAGACGTATTTATCGGATTTGACTGTGCATCATCTGAATTCTACGATGCAGAACGTAAAGTTTACGACTACACTAAATTTGAAGGTGAAGGCGCTGCTGTTCGTACTGCTGCAGAACAAATCGACTACCTTGAAGAATTGGTTAACAAATACCCAATCATCACTATCGAAGATGGTATGGACGAAAACGACTGGGACGGTTGGAAAGCTCTTACTGAACGTCTTGGTGGTAAAGTTCAATTGGTTGGTGACGACTTCTTCGTAACTAACACAGCTTACCTTGAAAAAGGTATTGCAGAACACGCTGCTAACTCAATCCTTATCAAAGTTAACCAAATCGGTACTTTGACTGAAACTTTCGACGCTATCGAAATGGCGAAAGAAGCTGGATACACAGCAGTAGTATCACACCGTTCAGGTGAAACTGAAGATTCAACAATCGCTGATATCGCAGTTGCAACTAACGCTGGTCAAATCAAGACAGGTTCATTGTCACGTACTGACCGTATCGCTAAATACAACCAATTGCTTCGTATCGAAGACCAACTTGGTGAAGTTGCAGAATACCGTGGTTTGAAATCATTCTACAACTTGAAAAAATAATTCTATAGTCATATAGAATAAAAAGAGGTTCCTTAAGGAATCTCTTTTTTTGCTTGTTCTATAGAATTTTAGCCTATGATAGGCACTGTACCTAAATAGGACTTCCAAATATAAAATTCCCCTCAATCAATAGGATTGAGGGGATTTCGTCTTAGAATAGACCTTTAATCTTGTCTAAAGCGCCACTGACCATTTCGTTGCCTGACACAAGAGATTTAGCTTGGTCAAAGTACTCGCCCAAATCATCTTTGTTTTCATCGACAAACTTTTTAGCAGCTTCGAAATCTTTCTTTTCGATCATTTCTTTTACTTGGTTAAATAATTCCATTGGATTCATATCGGTTCTCCTTTATAAGTTTCTTACAAATCCTATTTAATCACGCTTATAGCAAACTAGCAAGAAATATGTTTGAGAGTAACTAGTGAGATGAGAGTTACAATTTTGCAGCCAAGTGGTATTGAAACTTTTTTAATCTAAAAAAGGCAGTCCATATTGGACTGCCTTTAGGGGTTATTGTTGTTCCGTTGAAGAGCTGCTTGGCTCTGATTCACCCGAACTTGAGCTAGAGCTTGATTCGGATTCAGCAGGATGTAGCTCCTTGTAAGATGGGGTCTTGAATAGATCAGCTGTTGATTTATTGCCTTTTTGCTTGTAGAGGCTAGTTGATTTATCTTTCAGCTTTTTGTTGATCTGTTTCAGTTGATCCATCTGTTTAGTGTAGGAAATTTTGCTGGAATCAACAGGTTTCAAACCATTTGGTGTATAGAAACGAAGGAGATCACCTGTTTGAACAGCGTCACTCATTGAAAGCTGAGTTGCTACTGCCTTACGAATGGCTTCGTTATCCTTTTTAGTCGTTTCATCAGGGTTGGTAATTTCTTCCCCTGTTTGAGTATTATAGAGTCGACCAGAATAGCTAGTGTATTGAGGAGTAACATATTGACCTGAGGTTCTAAATGCGACAATTTGCTTGTTATCAGGAGATAGGAGGTCTTGTCCCATCTGGATATAAGAGCTAGTGTCAACACCAAGAATGTGAAGGAGAGTTGGAAGGGCATCGACCTCACCGCCAAAGGTGTTAGAGATGCCACCACCAGTATATCCTGGAATATGAATCATGTAAGGAACACGTTGAAGCATGGCCTTATCATAGTTTGACCAAGTTTCAGGGTTCTTACCGAGAAGTTCAGCAAGATTGCTGCTTCGTGTATCTGAAATACCATAGTGGTCACCGTACATGACAATAATGGAGTTGTCATAAAGACCGGTTTCCTTAAGGTAATCAAAGAAGTCTTTGATTGCTGAGTCAAGATAGTTAGCTGTTGCAAATATCCGTTGACTGTTTCGTCTTTTGTTTCAGCGAGTGGGAAACCTTGTTCCTTTTCATCGCCTGAGAGTGAAGTGTATGGGTAGTGGTTAGATACTGTAAGGTATTTAACGTAGAAAGGTTGTTGCATTTGTTCCAGATATTTGATGGAATCTGGGAACATGTACTTGTCATTTAGACCATACTGGAATGAGTTTTCATCAGTTTTTTCAGTGAAGGCTGATGAGTCAAAGAAGTAATTATACCCCCATTGTTTATAGGTGTTATTACGATTCCAGAAGGATCCAGTGTTTCCGTGGAAAACAGCTGATGTATAGCCACCTGTTTGAGCTAGGATAGATGGTGCAGCATAGGCTGTATTGGTACCCCCATAGTTTACCATGTATGAGCCTGTGCTTAGTCCAAAGAGAGACGTTTCCATCAAGGTTTCAGCATCAGAAGTTTTCCCTGATTTAACTTGGTGGAAGAAGTTTGAAAAGGCTAGGGTTTCGTTTGAGTGGTAAATGGAATTGATGAATGGTGTAACCTCATAGTCTTGACCGTCTACTTTGAGCTTGTAATCAATGAGGAACTGTTGGAAGCTTTCCAAGTGAATAACGATGACGTTTCTTCCTTTAGCAATTCCGTAATACTTAGGATCAGGTGCCGCGTAGTGCTCCTTAACGTAAGCCTCAACCTTTTTCATATCCTCAGCTGTTGCAGATGAACGAGCCTGTGAGGCCTGATAAGTTAAGTTACCAGAATAGGCTGTGAAGAAGGGAATCCCCATAGCACGAACAATATAGTTATTTGAGAAACCACGTGTCAACAACTCGCCACGGTTAACTTCCGCTAAGAAGAGGTTAACTGAGAGAAGGAGTGTCGACAGTGCAGTGACGGCAAAACTAGCTCGTTTGTTAAATGGCTTGCTGTCCATCTTAAGCTTCTTCCTGAAACCAGCATAGATGAAGAAAGGTACATCAATCAGGTAGAAGAGATAGCTTGGCTCAAGAAGGTTCTTGGCGGAGTCTCCTAGTCCTGCTGCCGAACTAGAACTTGCTAGGATGGTATTTACAGTGATAAAGTCTGTAAACTCTCCAAAGTAAATCACATTAGCGATAAGTAAGAGGTTAAGGATGACATAGATAGCAATGGTAATGCTATAAAAGAAACGTCGTTTCTTAAAGTATAGTCCTAAACCTAGAAGCATTAATCCTAGTGGAATAGGGTTAATCAGCGAAAGCATAACCTGATATCTGCTTTCCAACTCAAGATTAATGTTGACGTAATAAGCGAATATGGTTTTTAGCCAGTAAAAGAAGAGTAACAAGAGGATAAATCCAAGTCTTGATGAAACTCCTTTCCAAAAGGCTTCATTAATTTTTTTCAAAGTAATACTTCCTTTGATTCTATATTATCTTAATCATTATACCAAATAAGATAATGACTCTCAAAAATTTACTGCCATTGAGTGTGATATTCCTTGACATATAATTGATAAAATCTAGTTACGAAACAGAAATAATAGCATTTTTTTGGTATAATAGTAACATGAGTATATTGACGGTAAGTCCCTTTGCGGAGAAAAAAATCAAACAAGGAAAACAGCTTCTTTTAGCGGAAGATTTTCCAAATATCACTGAAAATAATCAGTTGGTTTACCTTTATAGCCAGTCCAAAGATTTTTTAGGAACGGGCTATTTGTCAAGTCAAAATAAGGGGATAGGATGGTTTCTGTCCCCTAAAAAACAAAAATTGACAGTGACTTATTTTCAAGGACTTTTTGAAAAGGCTAAGGCCAAACGTCAATCCTATTATGATAATGAGTTGACGACAGCTTTTCGTCTTTTCAACCAAGATGGTGACGATTTTGGTGGTCTCACAATTGATTTATATGGGGATTATGCCCTCTTTTCATGGTACAATGCCTTTGTTTATTCCTTGAAGGATGTTATTGTTGAGGCTTTCCAATCGGTCTTTCCTGAGGTCTTGGGAGGCTATGAGAAAATCCGCTTCAAGGGTCTTGATTTCGAATCAGACCATCTTTTTGGGCAGGAGGCGGCTGATACCTTCACCATTTTAGAAAATGGGGTAACATATGAAGTTTTCCTCAATGATGGGCTAATGACGGGGATTTTCCTTGATCAGCATGAAGTGCGTGATGGTTTAGTTAATGGCCTAGCTTTGGGTAAATCAGTTTTGAATATGTTCTCCTATACGGCAGCTTTTTCAGTTGCTGCGGCTATGGGGGGAGCGGTTGAAACGACATCGGTTGATTTGGCTAAGCGTTCACGTGAATTATCGACGGCTCATTTTGAAGCTAATGGCTTCAGTATGGACAATCATCGCTTGGTCGTGATGGATGTCTTTGATTATTTCAAATATGCAAAGAAAAAAGGTTTATCTTATGACCTTATCGTCATCGATCCGCCAAGCTTTGCCAGAAATAAGAAACGCACTTTCTCAGCAAATAAGGATTATCACAAGTTAATTGCACAGAGTCTTGATATTTTATCAGAGCATGGGACAATCATTGCAAGTACCAATGCTGCTAATATGACAGTGCAACAGTTTAAAAAACAACTGCGTAAGGGCTTGGGAGATGTTACAGCGGACTTCGTTAACCTGCAACAATTACCAGCGGATTTTACCGTCAATCCTAATGATCCAACATCAAATTATTTGAAAGTATACACAATAAGGGTAAATAAATGAAAATTGTAGTTCCGATTATGCCAACTAGTTTAGAGGAGGCACAAGAGCTTGAACTGTCTCGTTTTGAGGGGGCAGACATTATAGAATGGCGTGCAGATTTTTTAGATAAGGATAGTATCTTAACGGTTGCTCCGGCTATTTTCGAGAAATTCGCAGGCTTTGAGATTGTATTTACCATCCGTACGACGCGTGAGGGTGGCAAGCTTGAGTTAACGGATGCGGAATACATCGCACTAATTAAGGATGTAGCTGCTATCTATTCGCCAGATTATATTGATTTTGAGTATTTCACACGTAAGGCTGTCTTTGACCAAATGCTCGAATTTTCAAACTTGGTTTTGTCTTATCATAACTTTGAGGAGACACCCGAAAACCTTATGGAGCTTTTGTCTGAGATGACAAACCTAACGCCAAGGGTGGTTAAGGTGGCGGTTATGCCTAAGCATGAGCAGGATGTTCTTGACTTGATGAACTTCACACGTGGTTTCAAGGCCTATAATCCTGAACAAGAGTTTGTAACCATGTCAATGGGGAAACTAGGTCGTTTGTCACGTTTTGCGGGAGATTTGGTGGGGTCATCATGGACCTTTGCTAGTCTTGACAATGCTAGTGCTCCGGGACAAGTTGGTCTTGCAGATATGCGTAGAATCAGGGAGGTTTTGGATGCAGATTGATGGACACACACGCCTAGCGGCTGTTGTTGCCAATCCTATCAAGCATTCTATTTCACCATTCATTCATAATTCGGCCTTCGAAAAGACACAGGTTAATGGTGTTTATGTGGCCTGGGAGATTCCAGAGTCAGACCTAGCTGAGACAGTTGAAAATATTAGACGTTACAACATGTTTGGTATCAACTTGTCGATGCCATATAAGGAAGCAGTCATTCCTTTTTTGGATGAAATTAGTCCTGCAGCTCAACTGATTGGTGCCGTCAATACAGTTGTTAATCGTGATGGTCATTTGATTGGTCATAATACGGACGGTTTTGGCTTCTTTGCTAGTCTAAAGGACTTTAGCCCTAGAGACGCTCATCTGATGATTTTGGGTGCTGGTGGTGCCGCTAAAGCTATTGTGACGCAGGCAGTTCTTGATGGTGCAAAAAAAGTCAGTGTCTACGTTCGCCCTCAGTCATTGGAAAAGGCAAAAGAGAGCTTTAAGTCATTACTTGAACAGGCAACTTGCCACTTGGAGCTTCATGCTTTAAATGATCTTGAGTATTTTCAAGAGGAACTAGGCCAGGCTGATTTATTGGTGAATGCGACGAGTGTTGGGATGGATGGCGAATCCTTGCCCATTCCTACAGACACAAAATTTCCTAAGGGACTCTTAGTTGCTGATATCATTTATCAGCCTTTTGAAACACCTTTCTTGGCCTTGGCTAGGAAACAGGGAATCGAGGCTGTGAATGGACTTGGCATGTTGCTTCATCAAGCGGCAGGTGCCTTAAATTGTGGACCGGCAAGGACATGCCAACAGACGCCATTTGGCAGGAATTAGAAAATATTTACAATAGCTAGGAGGGGACGACTATGAAACTAGAGGTAAATTTAACACATAACCCTTATGACATTATTATTGAAAAAGGAGCCCTTAAGACCGTCGGTCAATGGGTGAAGTCACTTTGGGAACCACAAAAGATTGCACTTATCACGGACAATCATGTGGGAGCTCTATATGCAGAAAAAGTTAAGCTTAGCTTGGAGCACGAAGGTTTTGAGGTAGTCGTTTTTGATTTCCTAGAAGGTGAAGCAAGTAAAAACCTTAAAACTGTTAATAAGGCTTATGAGTTTTTGATTAAGAATGGCATGACTCGTAGTGATGGTATTCTTGCTCTTGGTGGTGGCGTTGTTGGTGACTTGGCAGGATTTGTCGCTTCGACCTATATGCGTGGGATTCACTTCGTTCAGGTTCCAACCAGTCTAACTGCCCAGGTGGATTCATCTATTGGTGGTAAGACAGGTGTGAACACACCATTTGCTAAAAATATCGTGGGAACTTTTGCTCAGCCTGATGGTGTCTTGATTGATCCTAATGTCCTTGAGACACTTGGTAAACGCGAATTGATTGAAGGTATGGGCGAGGTTGTCAAATACGGTTTGATTGACGATCCTGAGCTTTGGCACTTGCTTGAAAGCATTGATGGTTCAGTTCACAGTATCCTAGAAAACTCAGAAACCATCATTTATCGTTCATGTAATGTTAAGCGTAAAATTGTGGTTGAAGACGAGTTTGAAGGTGGCGTCCGTATGTATCTAAATTTTGGTCATACGATTGGGCATGCCGTTGAACAAACAGCTGGTTATGGTAAAGTCATGCACGGTGAAGCGGTGGCTATCGGAATGGTTCAGATTTCACGTGTTGCTGAGGAAAAAGGTCTGATGCCTAAGGGAATCACACGTCAAATTGCTGAGATGTGTGTCAAATTTGGCTTGCCAGTGGACTATGAGCCATGGCGTGTTGAGGAGCTTTATACAGCTCTCACACATGACAAAAAAGCCCGTGGTAATAGCATTAAGACAGTTATCGTTCCAGAGATTGGTAAGGCAGCTATCAATCAAATTCCTTTAGTTGAAATGAAAGAGTACTTGGAGAAATAAATGAGATATTTAACAGCAGGTGAGTCTCACGGCCCACGTTTAACAGCAATTATCGAAGGTGTTCCAGCTGGTCTTCCCTTGACGGCTGAAGATATCAATGGCGATTTGAAACGTCGTCAAGGGGGCTATGGTCGTGGTGGCCGTATGAAAATTGAGTCTGATAAGGTTGAAATCACTTCTGGTGTTCGTCATGGGAAAACAACAGGGGCTCCAATCACCCTTCACGTTATCAATAAGGACCATCAAAAATGGTTGGACATCATGGCTGTGGAAGATATTGAGGACCGTTTGAAAACCAAACGTAAAATCACTCACCCACGTCCAGGCCATGCTGACTTAGTTGGTGGAATGAAATACCGTTTCGATGATTTGCGTAATTCTTTGGAACGTTCTAGTGCGCGTGAAACAACCATGCGTGTGGCAGTAGGTGCTGTTGCTAAACGTATCTTGGCTGAGCTTGATATTGAAATTGCTAACCATGTCGTTGTCTTTGGTGGTAAGGAAATTGATGTGCCTGAGAATTTAACAGTAGCTCAAATCAAGGAATTGGCTCAACAATCAGAGATTTCAGTTGTTAACCAAGAACGTGAACAAGAAATTAAAGATTACATTGACCAAATCAAAAAAGAGGGAGACACAATCGGTGGTGTCGTTGAAACTGTTGTTGGCGGCGTCCCTGTTGGCCTTGGTTCTTATGTCCAATGGGATACCAAACTTGATGCTAAGATTGCTCAAGCAGTTGTATCCATCAATGCCTTCAAGGGTGTAGAATTTGGACTTGGTTTCAAGGATGGCTACCTCAAGGGCTCTCAAGTAATGGACGAGATTCTCTGGAATGAAGAGGATGGCTATACGCGTCGCACTAACAACCTTGGTGGTTTTGAAGGTGGTATGACCAACGGGCAACCGATTGTGGTCCGTGGGGTTATGAAACCTATTCCAACCCTATACAAGCCATTGATGTCAGTAGATATCGAAACACATGAACCATACAAGGCAACAGTCGAGCGTTCAGATCCAACGGCCTTGCCTGCAGCGGGTGTCGTTATGGAATCCGTAGTCGCTACAGTCGTAGCCAATGAAATCTTGGACAAATTCTCTTCTGACAACATGGAAGAATTGAAAGAAGCGGTAGCACGTCACCGTGCCTATGTGAAAAACTTTTAAGCAGCATCAGACAATAGATGGGAGTAGTAATGAGTAAGAAAACTATTTATATCGCAGGATTGGGCTTGATTGGTGGCTCCTTGGCCTTAGGGATTAAAAGGGACCACCCTGATTATGAGATTCTTGGATATAATCGCTCTGACTATTCTCGAAATATTGCACTTGAGCGTGGCATCGTTGACCGTGCAACAAGTGATTTCAAAGAATTTGCTCCCCTCGCGGATGTTATTATCCTTGCAGTGCCAATTAAGCAAACTGTGGCCTACTTGAAGGAGTTGGCTGACTTGGAGCTCAAAGATAATGTCATCATCACAGACGCAGGGTCTACTAAATTGGATATCGTTGAGGCAGCTGAACGTTACCTAACAGGTAAAAATGTTCAGTTTGTAGGATCTCACCCTATGGCCGGTTCCCATAAATCAGGGGCTATTGCAGCTGACGTGACACTTTTTGAAAATGCTTATTATATTTTCACACCGACAAGTCTAACAAGAGAGACAACTATCCCTGAACTTAAGGACATCTTGTCAGGGCTTAAGTCACGATTTGTGGAGATTGATGCGGCTGAACATGACCGTGTAACCAGTCAAATCAGTCATTTCCACATCTTTTGGCTTCTGGTCTTATGGAGCAAGCTGCTGACTACGCGCAGGGTCACGAGATGACCAATCACTTTGCGGCTGGGGGATTCCGAGATATGACCCGTATTGCAGAAAGTGAACCTGGTATGTGGGCTTCCATTCTCATGACTAACAGGTCCGCTGTTTTGGATCGTATTGAAGATTTCAAAAAACGTTTGGACCATGTGGCTGACTTGATTAAGGCTGAAGATGAGAATGCCATTTGGGAGTTCTTTGACAATGGTCGTAAGAAACGTAAAGAGATGGAAATTCACAAAAAAGGTGGCGTGGAAAGTGCCTTCGATATTTTTGTGGATGTGCCTGACCGAGAAGACGTTATCCTTAGCATTATGGAATTGCTGCGAGGAACGTCTTTGGTTAACCTTCGTATTAATGAGGAAAATCGTGAGGATATTCACGGTATCCTCCAAATTACTTTTAAAAATGAAAAAGATCGCACACATGCTAAGACTGTTATTGAAGCCAATACGGATTATCATGTGGTGATCGCCTAGGAGAATAAAATGACAAATATTTATGATTTAGCAAATGAGTTGGAACGTGGCATTCGTGCCCTTCCTGAGTACAAAACTTTGGTAGAGAAAAAAGAAGCTATCGCAGCTGATGCTGAAGCTATCGCTCTTTTCAAAGAGTTTACTGATTTCCAAGAGGATTTCTATGCTAAAATGCAAGCTGGGACAATGCCAACTGCAGAAGAACAAGCAGCTGTTCAAGAATTGGGTCAAAAGGTAGAAGCTAATGCCCTTTTGAAAGAATACTTGGCTGCACAACAAGGTTTGTCTGTTTATTTGAACGATATTGAACGTATCATCTTCAAACCTTTGCAAGAATTGAATAGTTGATCAGAGAGGGTGTGTCAATTGACAGGCCCTTTTCTGCATTCAAAAGAGATTGTCTAAGGAAGAAGCTAGAAATATTAAGGAGGAAAATGATGAGTCGTAAGATTGGAATTATTGGTATGGGAAATGTTGGAGCTGCGGTTGCTCATGGAGCAATTGCCCAAGGCTTGGCTGATAGCTATGTCTTTATAGATATCAATGAGAAGAAGGCCGAGGCAGATGCCCAGGACTTTAAGGATGCTATGGCAAATCTACCTAGCTATGCAAACATTGTTGTCAATGATTATGCAGCACTTGAAGATGCTGATGTGATTATTTCATCTCTTGGAAATATTCAGTTACAGCATAATGCTGGTGAGGATCGCTTTGCTGAATTTCCATTTACTCGAGAAGCCGTTTATCAGGTTTCTCAGGAACTTAAAAAATTGGATTTTAAAGGCATACTTTTGGTTATCTCGAATCCTGTAGATGCCGTATCAGCCCTCTATCAGGAATTCACAGGCTGGCCAAGAGAACGTGTGATTGGGACAGGGACTCTACTCGATACAGCTAGAATGAAGGCAGCGGTAGGAGATGATTTATCAGTCAATCCAAAATCAGTATCCGGCTACAATCTTGGCGAACATGGGAATTCCCAATTTACAGCCTGGAGTCAAGTCAAGGTCAAAGGTCAAGATATTACAGTATTGACCAGTGAAGAAGAGCGTCAAAATCTTTTTATGGCTTCTATGAAGGGTGGCCACAAGGTCTTTTATGGTAAGGGCTATACTTCATACGGCATTGCCAGTGCTGCTCTTCGTTTAGTGGACATTATCCTTTCTGATGCTCAAGAAGAAGTGGCGGTATCTAGCTATCAAGCAGCCTATCAGACCTACCTTGGCTATCCAGTTATTTTAGGGCGTCAAGGGGTGGTTGCACCTGTTCACTTGTCTTTGTCGGATGAGGAAAATCGTCTCTTGGAGGAGTCTGCTAACTTAATTCGGAACCGTGTTCAAGAGGCAGTTGCCTTTCTAAGAGAAAAGTATACTAATACTAGAGAGTGAATATTTTGGCAATTCAGTCTATGGTTGGGCTTTCGATTATGGTATAATGAGAGCAACTATAAAATTTTCAGGAGTAACCTATGAAACTAGAAACCAAGGCACAAGGTCTTCATGGCAGCTTGCGTATCCCTGGTGACAAGTCAATCAGTCACCGTTCGATTATGTTCGGAAGTCTTGCCAAAGGTGTGACAACTGTTCGTGATATTTTACGAGGTGAGGATGTCCTCTCAACCATGCAGGTCTTTCGTGATCTGGGTGTGACTATCGAGGATGACGGTGATGAGGTTCGCATTCACGGTGTTGGTTTTGATGGTCTCAAGGCTCCTCAAAACAAATTGGATATGGGTAACTCTGGGACATCTATTCGCTTGATTTCAGGTGTGCTTGCAGGTCAAGATTTCGATGTAGAGATGTTTGGAGATGATTCCCTTTCAAAACGTCCAATGGACCGTGTGACCATTCCATTGCGTCAGATGGGTGTAGAGGTTTCTGGTCAAACAGACCGTGATTTGCCACCATTGAAAATGCACGGTAGCAAGTCCCTTAAACCTATTCATTACCAATTGCCTGTGGCCTCTGCTCAGGTAAAATCTGCTCTTATTTTTGCAGCGCTTCAAGCTGATGGCGAATCTGTCATCATTGAAAAGGAAAAAACACGTAATCATACGGAAGATATGATTCAGCAGTTTGGTGGTCAGCTTCAAGTAGATGGTAAGGAAATTCGTATTTCTGGTGGCCAAAGCTTTACTGCTCAAGAAGTCGTGGTTCCAGGTGATATTTCTTCAGCGGCCTTTTGGTTGGTAGCGGGACTCGTGGTGCCTAACTCTAAGATTGTCTTGGAAAATGTCGGCATCAATGAGACGCGTACGGGTATCATTGATGTGATCAAAGATATGGGTGGTAAAATTACCCTTTCAGATATTGACCAAGTTGCCAAATCTGCGACCATTACGGTTGAAACTTCAGAACTTAAAGGAACTGAAATTGGTGGCGATATCATTCCACGTTTGATTGATGAACTTCCGATTATCACACTCTTGGCGACACAAGCCCAAGGTAAGACAGTGATTCGTGATGCTGAAGAACTCAAGGTCAAAGAGACCGACCGTATTCAGGTGGTGGCAGATGCCTTGAATGCTATGGGGGCTGATATTGTTCCAACAGAGGATGGTATGATTATCACTGGTAAGACCGCTCTTCATGGAGCAGAGGTCAATACCTTTGGTGACCATCGTATTGGTATGATGACAGCTATTGCTGCCCTCTTGGTTCAAGATGGTGAGGTTGACTTGCAACGTGCAGAAGCTATCAATACAAGTTATCCAAGCTTCTTTAGTGACTTGGAAGGATTGCTCAATGGCTAAAGTTTTATTGGGCTTTATGGGAGTTGGTAAGAGTTCCGTCGCCCCATACCTGGATGGTCGTTTCGTGGATATGGATCAGGTCATCGAGGAGAAAATCGGCATGTCCATTGCTGATTTTTTTGCAAAAGAAGGTGAGGCAGCCTTTCGTCAGATTGAGTCTGAGACTTTGGAAGAACTTCTCCAAGAGGGAGATGATGTCATCATCTCTACTGGAGGTGGTGTCATTGTAACGGAGCGTAATCGTCAGCTCTTGGCCAAGAATCGTAAGCATAACGTTTGGCTCCATGCTTCTTTTGATGTGGTCTATGATCGCATTAAGAAGGATACCGAGAATCAACGCCCACTCTTTCTCAATCATTCAAAAGAGGATTTTAAGGCTATTTATGACGGTCGAATGGCACTCTATCAAGATTTAGCAGATTTGGTTGTCACAGTTGATAACCGAACGCCAGAAGAAGTAGCAAGGTTTATCAAATGTATGTAGGTTATTTGGGCCCAAGTGGGTCGTTTACACATAATGCAGCCTTAAAGGCTTTTCCTGAGGCAGAATTGGTTTCATTAGGTACCATTACCGAGGTTATCAAGTCTTATGAAGAGGGACGTGTGGATTATGCAGTCATTCCGGTGGAAAATTCCATTGAGGGCTCTGTCCATGAGAGTTTAGACTATCTCTTCCATCAGGCCGATATTCGTGCTGTGGCAGAGATTGTTCAGCCCATCAAGCAGCAGTTGATGGCGACTAAACATCATGAGAAGATTGAGAAAATCTTCTCACACCCACAGGCCATTGCTCAAGGGAAAAAGTATATTAAACAGCATTTTCCACATGCCAAGATTGAGACAACAGCAAGTACAGCCTTTGCGGCTCGTTTTGTCGCTGATAATCCAGATCAGCCTTATGCGGCAATCGCTCCGCATGCAGCGGCTAAGGAATACAGTCTTCAAATATTGGCTAAGGATATCCAAGAGATTGAAAAGAATTATACCCGCTTTTGGGTGCTAGGAAACACTGTTCCTGAGATTCCGCTCAATCAGATTGATTGTAAATTAACGCTGGCCTTGACCCTGCCTGATAATATGCCAGGGGCACTTTACAAGGCCCTATCGACCTTTGCCTGGCGAGGCATTGACTTGACCAAGATTGAAAGCCGTCCGTTGAAGACGGTGCTTGGCGAGTATTTCTTCATTATTGATTGTGATTATACAAAGGAAAAGTTGGCTCAGTTCGCTCTTGAAGAGCTAACTGCAGTTGGAATTGGATATAAAATCTTGGGTGCTTACCAAGTCTATGAAATTTAAAGGGAAATCTTATGACCAAATCTAACAATGGGCCGTTTACGCATCATGAACGGTTACGTTACAGCTATCTTTTAAAAAATCTTGCTCACCTGAATGGACAGCAGGCTTCAGAATTCAATTATCTACAAGGAAAGTTAGATGCCTATGAAGCTGAGCGGAGGTATCAAGCGCAAAGAGAGGACTATCAAGCAGCATGGCGCCAGCCTTATGACAATCGTTATGACTACTATCAAGAGCGTGATTATGAGGCTGCCAATCAGCTGACAGAGGAAGGGCTTCCCATCTATCGAGAGGAAGTTGCTCAAAGTAAACCTAAACGAAAAAAGGTTCAAAGACAAGCAGCCCCTTCAACAACGTCGGCTCCAAAGTCCAAGTCGCAAGTAGCCCAGAAGAAGCGGCCAAAGAAAAAGAGAAGGCTCAAGAAAGTTGTCAAGCTAGTACTTAGTTGCTTAAGCCTTGGAGTTGTGTTCCTAGTGATAGCCATGGCTTATCAATTTTACAAGGGAACAGACCTTTCTGCTGCGGGTAATAATGGTAAATCCTACCAGCCTGCCATAGTTGAGACCTTTAATGGCAAGGATACCAAGGATGGGGTCAATATCCTTATTCTAGGTTCTGACCAACGCGTTAGCCAAGAATCTACCGATGCCAGAACAGACTCCATTATGGTGGTCAATGTGGGCAATAAAGAAGGTAAGGTTAAGATGGTTAGCTTTATGCGAGACACCTTGGTCAATATCAAGGGGGCTTCAGAAACCGACTATTCTCAGGACTTGAAACTCAATACGGCCTTCAATATTGGTGAGCAAAATAATCATCAAGGGGCAGAGCTCATGCGGGAGACGCTCAAACGAAATTTTGATATTGATATCAAGTACTATGCCATGGTTGACTTTGAAACCTTTGCGACAGGGGTTGATACCCTCTTCCCAAATGGTGTAGAAATCAATGCGAAGTTTGCGACCATTGATGGTAAAAAAGTGTCTTCGGTCCAAGTTCCAGATGATTTGAAGATGGACAAGAACGGTCACGTGCCAAATCAAACCATTAAAGTTGGTAAGCAAGATATGGATGGCCGCACCCTTCTGAATTATGCCCGTTTTCGTAAGGATGACGAGGGTGACTATGGCCGTACCAAGCGCCAGCAACAAGTGATGCAGGCTGTCATGAAGCAGCTTAAGAATCCACTTAGCCTCTTCAAAGGGCCTGAGGCTTTGGGGAAGGTTTACTCACTGACCTCAACCAATATGAGTATGACGGACATGTTGGACTTGGGGCTTTCAAATGCCGGTAGTTTCAAAAAAGGTATCAATTCGCAAACCATTCCTTCGGATGGTGATTGGATTGACAGCTATGATTTGTATGGCGGTCAAGGAATTGAAATTGATTTGACACTTATCAGGATAAATTAAAGGAACTAGGATTTAGATAAGAAAAGAAGCAGATTCACACTGAACCTGCTTCTTTTTTGGTATTAAGAGCTTGTATAAGCGCCATGTATAAGAGTTTTAGAAAATGATAGAGCAAATAGGTCATGATAAGAAGAATAATGACGAACTCTACCTTATAAATCAATTGGGTAGCTGGATTGACTAAACCCAGACTGGTGGTAGCTGCCTTAAAAGCATTGACACTATTGACCAAGGGAAAGCTAAAAGCTGCAAAAAGTGGCATAAAGCCTTTTCTAACCAGTTTTACAAAGAGATTAAGAGCGTAGAAAAAGAATGCTTGTGAGAATAGAAGTAGGGCAAGTAAAATAATAGTTGCGGGTCTTTGATTACTCTTGATTGAGCTGGTGATGAGAAGGGCCAGAGGTGCTGCTAAAATGGCAAGTATAGGCTGATATAGATGAGGGATGGCTATCTGTTTCATTCTCCATAAAACAAGTGGAAAGAGGACCAGAGTCGCTAATCCCGTTACTCCCAGAATAAGTCCCTTGATGCTAGTTGGAACACTAGCCGGTACTGTCACAAGACTGATAGCAGGGCCAACATAGACCACGAACCAGCTTGGAAAGACTTGGTTCAAAGATAGTGGGCGCATAAAACGCAGACTGAAAAAGATAATATAGGCAATATAAAGTCCAAGGAGTCCAATCCAAGTCACACTTAAGCCTGTTTGAGCTAGTGGGAGGTGGCTGGCAAATAGAAAAGCAGCCATAAAGAAACTAGCAAAGGCCGAAGCAACGACTGGGTTTCGCAAATCTTCTCTTATTTGTTCAAATCCAAGAATCAAGCGTCCCAGTATAAGTATAAAACCTATACTGGCTAAACACCAAATACCCTGAGCAATCAGGGCATAGTGGCTTATTTGATTGGATAAACTAAAGAGGGCAAGAACTAGACTAGATAGGGCCAAGGGAATTTTCTTAAAAAATACCTTCATTGGTCCACCGGCCTTTCTAGCTAGCTGCAAGAATGTGACGAAGCTGAACCGCACTCGGAGATACAATTGGAAGGAAGACGCCTTCATTCCAACGACGGATAAAGCTTGACTCTGATTCTTTCAAATAGCCACGACCACCACTAGCCTGAAGTTCGAGGAGCAAGCTGTTGGCTACGACATCGACAATATCGATACGCAATTGGAAAAGTTCACGTGGTTTGTCAATGAAATAATCGGCATCATTAAGACCTGCAAAGAGTTGGTCTTGGATAGCAAGAAGATTTCCACGTGTAGCTTCAAATTCCTCACGAAGAACGCTACGGTTACTGTTTAGACTAGCTTCAACCTCATCAAGAGAACGTTTGGCCAAACCAAAGGCAAGACCAAATTGGAAACCAAGGAAGTTCGGACGTGTTTTGGCAATATAGTCCGTACCTTCTTTTGAAAGGACCCAATTAGGATCTAACTTAACGTGATCGAACGTAAGAGAGGCAGTATTAGCACCTTGAAGGGAAACGAATTCCAAATCTTCAGAACGGCTGAGGCCTTCAGCTTCAGATGGAATGGTGATAATCCAAGGTTGGCTACCGTCTTTAAAGTCAGCAGCAAAGAGAGCAGCGAATTTATCAGAACGAAGGTTAGTTACCCAAGGCAAGCGACCATCAAGATAGTAGTCATCACCTTCTTGACTGATGGTAACATTCAATTCTTCAATATCTGACAAGAATTTGACCGCATTTGACAAGCCAGTTCCACCAGCACGCTCACCGGTATACAATTCTTTCAACCATGTTTCACGAGGATAAGCATTGTCGCTAGCTAGGATATACTCGATGAAAGTACGGTGTCCCCAAGAAATAAAGGAAGCTGTCAAAGAGTGTTGTGCCAATTCATCAAGCACATCAATGACTTGAGTAGGACCACCACCTAGGCCATCAAACTCAGCAGGTACGCCGATTTTAAAGACGTCGTTTTCAGCAATTTTTTCAAGAAGCTGGTCCGCAATGGGTCCAGACTCTTGGTCAATATGGTCAGCGTTGGTATCCAACCAAGTAAGGAATTCTTTTGAAAAATGTGACATAGGCTTAGGTCCTCCTCTAGTTTATCCTTTGGTTTTGAATTAAGCGAATTCTTGAAGTTCAGGGTTAATCGGTGTTTGTGCGAGATTGTTAGCGTAGTTACACAAGCTAGCAAGGCTGACACCCAAGATAACGTCAAGGGCATTTTGAGCAGTGTAGCCAGCTTCCAAGAAGTCATTGTAGGCTTCGTCACCAACAGCACCTTTAGTATTAATCACGGCAATAGTAAATTTAGCAAGGGTATCAAGTTTTGGATCGTCTTCGATTGGTGTACGGTTACGAAGGGCTTCCAAAAGTTGAGGTGTCATTTGGATTTGCTTGATTGAAAAGGCTGTGTGACCTGCCACACAGAAAGCACATCCGTTAGTAACAGCAGCTGTAATTTGAACAACCTCACGTTCAGTTGGTGTCAATGAATTGCGACGGTTGATTTCACCGACAGTGCGGTAAGTTTCAAGCGCAGTAGGTGCATTAGCAAGGAGACCAATCAAGTTTGGAATGTATCCCCCCATTGGCATCTTTGACTGTTTGAAGGACGTCTTTGACTTCTTCTGGTGCAGTTTCGATTGTATGAATAGTAATATCTGGCATGATTATTCTCCTTTAGATAGAAACGACATCTAGCCAAGTTGCTGAGCCGTTAAATTTTTTGTCATGGACCTATGATAGCACTGTATGACTTTTCTGAAAAATCTATATTATTTATGGCCAGCCATAAATTTGATTTATATGTGCTATAATGGAGGGTAGTAAAAGGCTTTAGAAGATATGTTTAAGCCCTATAAGAGTAAAGAAAGTTGAATTATGTTAAATAAAAACGATATTGTAGAAGTTGAAATTGTCGATTTGACACATGAAGGAGCAGGCGTTGCCAAGGTGGACGGCTTTGTCTTTTTCGTGGATAACGCCCTTCCAGGTGAAGTCATCAAGATGCGCGTGCTTAAGCTCAAGAAAAATATCGGCTTTGGTAAGGTTGAGGATTATGTGACCCTTTCACCAAATCGTAATCAGGATATTGATGCAACCTATCTCCGTTCAGGGATTGCTGATTTTGGGCATATGACCTACGAGGAGCAGCTCAAGTTCAAGCGTAAACAAGTTGTGGACAACCTTTATAAGACAGCAGGTATCTCAGACGTAGAGGTCGCTGAAACATTGGGGATGGAGACGCCTTACGCCTACCGTAACAAGGCGCAGGTACCCGTTCGCCGTGTTAAAGGTCAGCTTGAAACAGGTTTCTACCGCAAGAACTCGCACGACTTGATTCCAATTGAAGATTTCCTCATCCAAGACAAGGAAATTGATAAACTCATTGTCTTTGTCCGTGACCTTCTCCGTCGCTATGACCTCAAACCTTATGATGAGAAGGAGCAGACAGGGTTGATTCGTCACTTGGTGGTTCGTCGAGGCCATTATTCAGGTCAGATGATGTTGGTCTTTGTAACGACTAGACCAAAAATTTCCGTATTGATCAAATCATTGCTAAAATTACAGAAACCTTCCCAAATGTCGTTTCTATCATCCAAAACATCAACGATAAGAACACTAACGCCATCTTTGGCAAAGAGTTCCGCACCCTTTATGGCCAAGACACCATTACAGATGGTATGTTGGGTAATGACTATGAGATATCTGCCCAGTCTTTCTATCAAGTTAACACCGAGATGGCTGAAAAACTCTATCAAACAGCCATTGACTTCTCAGACCTAAACAGCGACAGCATTGTTATCGATGCCTATTCAGGTATCGGGACAATAGGTTTGTCATTCGCCAAACAGGTCAAGGAAGTCTACGGCGTTGAAGTCATCGAAACAGCCGTCGAAGATGCCAAGAAAAATGCGGAACGTAACGACATTACTAACGCCCATTATGTGGCTGACTCAGCCGAAAATGCTATGGCCAAGTGGAGCAAGGATGGTATCAAACCAGATGTTATCATTGTGGACCCACCACGCAAGGGCTTGACAGAAAGCTTCATTAAAGCCAGTGTTGCCATGCAACCTGAGAAGATTACCTACGTCTCATGTAACCCAGCAACCATGGCGCGTGATATCAAACTTTATCAAGACTTGGGCTATGAGTTGAAGAAAGTTCAGCCAGTGGATCTTTTTCCGCAAACGCACCATGTTGAGGCGGTATCACTGCTTGTACGAGCTGAGGCTTCAGCGAAGTAGAAGCAGATGATCCACCCATGCGATAGCTGTCGTAGAGTAAGGAGTTTACGACGAAACGATACGGTAACAGCGAACCGCTGAGTGTGTAGGATTGCTTATAAAAGGATAAAAGATTTGTAACGAAAAAGAATTATGAAAAGCCTTGAAATCAAGGCTTTTTGTTATATAGTGGGGAAGTATCATAGTGTGAACTAGTCTTTAGTAGCTGAATTTTCAGTTTAGGTAAAATAGAACTTATTGAAATAGTTATGTGGATTATTTCATTACTTCTTTAATCATTTTTAAAATCTTTAAATTAAGCTTTGGAGAATTTAAATAATATTTGCATTTGAAAATGAAATGATTAATAAAACAGCTTCCGATAAGATATTTGACATTATTAGTTTCGTGCACTACAATAGAAGTTACATACCGTTGGTATGATAGAAAGGGACTATAATGGCAAGGAATAGAAACTCACATGAAACTAGAAAAAAATACTAGAAGTTTCTAAAGATTTATTTTTTTAGAAAAAAAGGATTTGATAATACATCAATACAAGATATAATAGATGGTTTAGGTGGATTGACGAAAGGTGTTATTTATCATCATTTTGAGTCTAAATATGATATATTGCAATCGATTATTAGCGAAAATAATCAAGAAATTTTTAATTATAATTGGAGAGGAAATACTGGATTAGAAAAAATACAAAATTCTTTGATGGATTCTTTCTCTAATTTTGAACACCAAAGGCTAGTTTACTCTGCCTCAATTATGCTAAGAAGTCCACGATTATTAGGAGAGCAGTATCTAGGTTTATTTTCCGATTTTTTACCGGAAATTAGAGAAAAAGTTTACGAAGGTGTTAAAGATGGGTCTATTAAAACAGAATATCCAGAAGAGCTAGCAGATTTAATTGTTTTAACTCTAAATATTTGGATTGGTTTCCAAATTTCAGTTTTTTCATTAGTGGAATTAAAACGTAAAATGAATTTCATTAAACTTACTTTTGAAGGTCTAGGGGTACAGTTGATTTCTGATGAAATGATGGATGTGATTTTCAAGTTATTTGATCACTTAAAAAAACAGTAAATAAGTAGTCACATGAAATACTTGTTAATAATAATTTTTTTATCGATGTATTATCAATTAAATAAATCATTTTACATATTTGATATTTTGAAAATAACATACTTTTAAGTGTGTTATTAAAATTCCATTATACATACCATAGGTATGTTTGTTTTTTTGATTTTTTTACATACCGATAGTATGTCTGGTGCAATTGTTTGTTAAATAAGCTTTATTTTTTTAAATATTTGTTTAGATTAGTTTGAATAATTTATTCTATATTTACATTTTGGAGGAATACATCTATGTTGTCGCTTATAAAAAAATTGAAATAAATAAAGTTTCGAAATCTAAATTATTTTTTTAGCCTGGTTGGTTACTATATTTATAGTATTAATTATTACAGGAATCATAATCATGGGGCTAGCTACAGATAATAAATTGGGAGAATTTGTTGGACAAAGCAACAATGATTTTTAGAATTACTGGTAAATGGGAAGGTTGGGCAATTGTAGTTTCATTGTTTTTCATCTTTATTTACAAAAAGCAGCATTTTTTTGATTTTTTTGAATCGTATTTATTATCTACGATTATTATTGATGAATTTAAACGAAGAACAATTTTTTTCAGTTGTTTTTCTTACCCTATTTCTAAAATAAAAGATACTATGGGGAAAAAAATTATTTCAGTCATTCTAATATCATTTATTACCCATTTTTCTGCACATTTAGTGATTCAATTATTCATTAGATTCATGGCTGTTGTCACTGAATCTAGTTATATCCCTGTAGCTAATCAATTAATTAACTTAGCTGGAATTACGTTTGGAACAGTACTAATAGGGTTACTACCATTTGTTTTAGGTATGATTAGGCATTCAACAGCTATAACAATGCTTACAGGACTTGGTTTAGCAGCATTACTTTCGAATGTAAGTTCAGGAAGTTTATCTAATAATATTGTTGATAACTTAATCTTTTTGATATTTGCAAGTTTCATAAGTTTAATGATTACTTCATTTTCAATTTATAATATTTCAAGACAAGATATTAGTATCAAGTAGCACAGCTGAATTTAATTGAAGGAATGTGATAATTCCTTGATAATTTCTATAAAAGAAGAGACTGTACAAGTTGGAATTTATGCTTCTGAAGAAAAAGCTCTCACATTGAAAGCTGATATTGAAAGAGAGAAATAGAAATGGGAAATATTGTTGAAATAAAAGATCTTTTTAAAACAATTAATAAGGAAGAAATTTTGAGTGGTATCAACCTTCAAATTGCTGAAGGAGAAATTTATGGTTTTTTAGGACCAAATGGTGCTGGGAAAACAACGTTAATGAAATGCATGTTATCCTTATCAACTATTTCATCAGGTAGTGTTGAAATTTTTGAAAAAGATTTACAAGAACATAGAGAGGAAATTCTAAGCCAGATTGGTAGTATTATTGAAACACCAATTTTTTATGATAATTGCACTGCAAAAGAAATTTTGGTAATTCACGCTCAGTATATGGGGAAAAATATTACTGAATCAGATGTAATAAGAGTCTTAAGAATGGTCGGATTAAAAAATACGACTAAAAAAGTAAAAGAGTTTTCGTTAGGAATGAGACAAAGGCTTGGTTTAGCTCGAGCTTTCTTAACGAAACCTAGATTGTTGATTTTAGATGAGCCAATCAATGGTTTAGATCCTGTAGGAATTCAAGAAGTTCGAAATCTTTTGTTGTCGCTTTCTAAGGAATATGGAATTACAATATTAATCTCAAGCCATATTTTGTCGGAAATTTCACAGATAGCAGACAAGATTGGTGTTATCAAAAATGGAGAAATGATTGAGCAGGTCTCTATGAAGGAACTTATGAGAGAGAATATTGATCTAGAAGAATATTTTATGTCACATTTTCTAAATAAAAGTCAAGAATTATGAGGTAGAATAAGAATGAAACAATTGATAGAGAACTATCAGAAGACTTTTATGCTTTCATGATATTTAATACACTGGTCCCTTTAACTAATATTGCTTTTGCTTATTCTATTAAAGGTATTATTGATAGTGGCATGTCCCAAAATAAAGAAGCCTTAACTCAAGCGGTACTAGTAGGAGCTATTGTTATTTTCTTCTATGCAGGACTGAATTTTATATCTCTTCGATTGAGAAATAAACTTGTTAGGCAAATCATGTCAAAATACAAAAACAAGGTGTTCCAATCTATTTTAGATAGTGATTATAGAGACTTTTCTAAAGAAAAATCAGGGAAGTTTATTTCTGTATTAACCGAAAATATGAAGAAAATCGAGCAAGATTATCTACACCAGTATTTTAATATTTCAAAAAACCTTTCCTTAATGATTTTTTCACTCCTAGCTATGTTTATAGGTAATTGGTTTTTGACCTTATTAGTTATCATTGCTAGCATCATTCCGATGATGATTTCAGGATTTATTGGACACAAATCAGCTTATCTTCAAAAGAGAGCTATGATTGCCGATCAGAAGTATTTAGCTAAGGTTAAAGATATTTTAGCAGGATTTCTGGTTATTAAAAGTTTTAATGTGAAAGATGCTATCTGTGAGGATTATAGTCATGAAAGTGAAAAATTTGATGAAATAAATTTTATAAAAGGGAAATTTGATGTTTTAGCTAATGTTATTTCACAGCTTTCAGGGATGATTGTTTTTTTGGTAGCCTTTGGTGGAGGGATGTATCTCGTATTTAATGGCTATACCACAATTGGGAGTGTAACAGCTATTGTTCAACTAGTCAATTTTGTAGTAATGCCACTAAATGAAGTTGGTATGGGAATAAGTAAATTCCGTGAAGGTCAGGCAACACTAGATGCATTTGAGGTAAAAGATGTAACAGAACTTCAGACAGGTGAAACGAAAGAATATTTCGATGATGTTATTTCTTTTTCAAATATAGACTTTTCTTACCCTAATACTGAAGAAAAAATTTTTAACCATTTATCTTTGAAGATTCAAAAAGGAGAAAAAATTGCAATTGTAGGAATGTCAGGGAGTGGGAAATCAACTTTGCTCAATCTATTACTGCGTTTTTACGATGTAACAAGTGGGCACATCTCCATTGATAATATAGATTTGCAAGCTATTTCAGCAGAGAGCCTTTATAACTTAATGACAATTGTTCAACAAGACGTTTATATCTTTGATGATACTTTAAGAGCAAATATTACTCTTAATCAATCCTTCACTGATGAGGAAATAAAGCAAGCCGTACAGCAGTCGGGTTTAGAAAGTTATGTTTTAGAAAATGAATCTGGTCTACAAACTTTATGTGGAGAGAATGGCTCAAATCTATCTGGCGGACAAAAACAAAGACTTAGTATTGCGCGTGCCTTAATTCGAAAAACACCGATCTTATTATTGGATGAGGCTACCTCATCTTTAGATAATCAAGTAACTACTGAAATTGAAAACTCAATCTTGGATATTCAAGATTTGACTGCACTTGTAGTAACCCACAAGTTGAATGAGAACATTTTGAAAAAATACGATAGAATTCTTTTTATAAATGGTGGCGTCATTGTTGAAGATGGTTCTTTTGGTGACTTGATGGATAGGAGAGGTGAGTTTTATAAGTTGTTTGAGTTGACTGTGTAATTCAATTTCGGTTTATAGTATAATTTTATAAAATACTCTATTACTTTCGTTCTATAATTTAGGAGTATACTAGCACGACATGTTGAGGCAGTCTCACTGCTTGTACGAGCCTAGAAAATATGTAGAAGGAAAAGCCTTGGTGACAGGGCTTTTTATTGTAAGTCATTTGATATTTTTATCTGAATCATATTTCTTCTTCATGTTAGAATAAATATATACAAAATAGAACGCTTAGAAAAATGGAAAATATGACGGTTGAGCAAAGCAAATATGTGTCTAGTGATTTTCAGGAGGCATCATGGCAAGTGGCTTTTGAGAATTTGAAAAATGAAATTTTAGTCGGGCATCAGGAAATTATTCAAGGTAAAGCCTCTTCTCTAGCTGATGTGAGAATGGAATTTGGCCTTGACTAGGTTGAGATACTGTCAAATCTTTCTTGTAGATAGGGCTAAGCGGATTTATATCTTGAAAAGCCTTGGTGACAGGGCTTTTTTACTGGTTCAAAACTATAATTTTTTAATTGACAGTTTGTCAGTAAAGTAGTATAACTTATAATCAGGAGGGATAAAATGCGAGATGTAAAAGATCCGGAAATTCGACGGGCAGAGATTATGGATGCTGCTATGCTACTCTTTATGGAGAAAGGATATGCGAACACAACAACTCAGGATATAGTTGATAAAGTAAATATATCACGAGGTTTGTTATACTATCACTTTAAGAACAAAGAAGATATTCTATATTGTCTTGTGGAACGTTATTCAGAGAAATTATTGAGAGATATTCATGTGATTGTCAATGATGACGACAAAACTGCTATTGAAAAAATAAGAGCCTTTATAGATGCCACAATAATCTCTACAGATAACGTTTCAGCGGAGGGAACTGAGTTACAAAAGACGGTTGATCTTGAAGAAAATCGTTATATGTTAGATAAGTTATCCCATAAGCTCATCGAAAAACTGACTATATATTTTGAGAGGATAATAAATCAAGGCATCTCAGAAAAAGTATTTTCTGTAAAATATCCATCAGAAACAGCAGAATTTCTGATGACAGCCTATGTTTTTGTTTCAAATAACATAGGTATAAAAACTTCAAAGAAAGAACCTGTCAAGGATTACTTGAATGCATTTAAGATAATGCTGGAACAAAACCTAAATATAGAAGGACTCTTTAGTAATTAAAAAAGATAGAATGTTTGTAATGAGAACTATGTACCGATAGCTAAATCAAAACAAGCTATCGGTATTATTTCAAAATATAACTGACAAATTGTCAATAGAAGGTGAAAATATGTTAAAGATAAAGAATTTTAGTAAAAGTTATGGGGATAAGAAGGTTGTGGATAACCTATCTATTTCAGTACAGCCTGGAGATATTTATGGTTTTATTGGAGCAAATGGTGCGGGAAAAACGACAACGATAAAGGCAGTTGTCGGTATCCATGATTTTGAAGACGGAAGTATAATTATCAACGGTCATTCTATTAAAGAAGAACCTGTTATTTGTAAAAAAATGATGGCGTATATCCCAGATAATCCAGATTTGTACGAACATATGACAGGACTTCAATATATTAATTTTATAGCTGACCTGTTTGAAATTCCTACAAAAATACGCAGGGAGAGAATCCAAAAATACGGTGATTTATTTGATATGACTGAGCCTCTTTCGGGGATTATTTCTTCATATTCACATGGTATGAAGCAACGAACAGCCATTATTTCTGCACTTGTACATTCTCCCAAACTGTTGATCTTAGATGAACCTTTTGTTGGGCTAGATCCCAAAGCAACTTTCCTACTAAAGAAAATTATGCATGAGTGTGTTTCAGATGGAGGTGCTATTTTCTTTTCAACCCATGTATTGGATGTTGCGGAAAAATTATGTAATAAGATTGCCATTATCAAAAATGGAAAGTTAATTGCAAGTGGCAATACAGGAGACGTCAAAGGTGATGAATCATTGGAGGCATTTTTCATGGAGGTGCAGGACAATGAGTAACATTTGGATACTGCTTAAAGCGCAATTGATTAATTTCTTTCCTATCAATGAGATTAGAGATTCAGGAAATAAAAAACAAAGTTCAATGGCAATTGCGAGTTTTGGAATAATAACTCTTACCTTATTTTGCTTTGTTTATAATATACTGACAGCGAAAACATTGGTACACGTCGGACAGCAGGACTTGATACCGGCATATATGGTCTCTGTATCAAGTTTTTCAATATTATTTTTGACTGTCTTTTATTCGAATAGCATTTTATTTGGCAGTCGAGATATGGAAATTCTCTTATCCTTACCTGTTAAAAGTTCGTATATTATCATCAGCAAGTTCATGTTTATGTACTTATTGAATTTTTTAATAGGCTTGATGTTTATGCTTCCGGGTGGAATTGTATGGGGCTTGAACGGAAGTTTAAACCTCCTACAGATTATATTGTATTTTACTTCTATAATTTTTGCCCCTTTGATCCCCATGTGTATAGCGACATGCATGGGTATCATTATTGTTGTCGCTTCATCTTTTTTTAAAAGGAAGAATGTAATCTCTCTTATTTTTTCATTTTCGATGCTAGGGATAATTGGATATTTTGCATTGTCAGCTATGCAATCAGGTGATGAAAATAATATTGGGATTACGCTGGCTAAGCAAATTACTGGTCTGTACCCTATTTCTAGATTGTTTATGTCATACTACGATTTTCCAATGTACTTTGGAATGGGATTTTATATAGTTCTTTCAATAGTCATTTTTTATCTATTTGTCAAAATTGCTTCGTTGAAGTATGCCCTACTTAATACACTTGCCAATACAAAATCAAGATATGCTAATGACAAAGTATCTTATGAAAGAAAATCGGTATTTTGTGCCTTATATCAAAAAGAGCTTGGACGATTTTTAAGTTCTTATATGGCAGTCTTGAATGCTGGGCTTGGAGTGATTCTTTTATGTATCTTTAGTATATGTTTCCTGTTTAATTCTGTAGGTCAAATAGGAAATTCTGCAGGAATTGAAGATATAAATGAGTATCTTTCAAACTTAGCTCCCGTCTTTATTGCATCTATGCTTTCACTCAGTTGTCCAGCAGCTTCATCTATGTCTTTAGAAGGTAAAAATATTTGGATTTTGAAAAGTTCTCCAGTTGGGGTGAAAATGATTTTAAATGCTAAGATAGCTGTCAACCTCACACTTCATTTGATTGGATATATGATTTCTGTATCTGTATTTATGCTGAAACTTGATATGAATCCTATTCAAGTCATGAATCTAGTTATTGTTCCTATATGTTACTCCCTTTTTATAACGGTAATCGGAATTTCATTAAATAAAAAATATCCTAACTATGATTGGAACAGTGAGATGATAGTTGTCAAACAAAGTCTTCCTGTTATTGTAACTGGAATTATTGGTATGATTGCGCTTATTACGCCTATTTTGCTAAATTGGCTGTTTAATCTTCCGATTATATTTGTTTTACAGGTAGTATCAGTAATTTTACTGGTTATTTCGTTTGGCGTTTATATAAAAATGACCAAGTTAAATTTTATTTAGTTGAAGGAGGAAAATAAGATGAAAAACAGACTGATAAAAGATATTTTGGTGTTGTTGGGAATGATGGTCATCATAGTCATTATTTGTAGGTTTCTTCCTGAGAAAGTTCCTATTCATTTCAATGCAAAAGGAGAAGCAGATATGTTTGCAAATAAATATTATCTTCTACTGACTACAGTCATTCCATATTCTGCATATTGGAAGTTTGTTAGGGAAAAGGCAAATAAAAAGATTAAATGAAATCCCATCTATATTTACAAATTGCATCAAAATTAAGAACAACTATTTTAAGAGGTGATTATGCACCTGAACAACAAATTCCTTCAATAAGGAGATTAGCAGAAAATGAGAAGTGTAATTCGGCAACTGTCCAAAAAGCAATGAAAGTTCTCGAAAAACAGAATTTAGTTATTAGCTGTGGAACAATAGGATATTTTATCATAGCAAGCGAGCAAGAAATAAAGGAGTTAAGATATCAAGAATCGAACAAGCTAGTGAAAATTTTGTTTGAAAAACTAGGTGAGCTAGGCTTTTCAGAAGATGAGATTGTCAATTTATCTATTAGAGAAAATACTCGAAGAAGTTGAATAGAAATTTAAGTAATGCCCCATACTGGCGATTTTAAGATATTAGATATATTAGATTGATAAGATTAATATTGCATTTAAATTAGGTGAGATGTATAATGTTACGTAAAAGTTATTAAAAGCCTAGTCGTATGTTGTTGATTTCATCTTGTTTTAGATGATTGACTTTTTAAATATCTCAAGGGGGTTCAGTCTGATGTATTTTATTGATTTTTTTAAACGTATAACGAGGAAGTCTAACATTCCAGTATTGATTTATTTGATACTAAATGTCCTTGTTATAGCTGGTATTATAAATTTTGTGTTAGTTAATGAAACTATACCTTTTTGGCAGTCGCTTTTAATAGGTCTTTCATTGTATGTTATTTCATTGTTTATTGCTCTATCTCCAGTAGGTGAATGGATTCTCAGACTGCAAAATGGTTGTAAAAAGATTAAGCGGGTAGATCAAATTAACTTTATTGAACCAATTTTTAGGGAAGTCTATGATAAAGCAAAAAGACTCGATCCTTCAATCCCTGATAATGTAAAGTTGTATATGAATAGTGATGAGAATCCTAATGCATTTGCGACAGGGAGACGTACCATCTGTATTACAGAGGGAATGTTATATATGCCTGAAAATCAGATTAAGGCAACTTTAGGACATGAGTTTGGTCATCTTGCTCATAGAGATACGGATTTAATCCTAATTGTTGTAGTAGGGAACCTTATTGTTAGCACATTTATATTAGGTATCCGTTTAGTTATTGATTTAATCCATTTTATTTTTTGGATTTTGACACTTTTTATTGGTGGTCCTGAAGGAGTCTTTGCAGCTATTTTGAATTATTTGTATCATGCATTGATTACTGCGATTGTCGTTGGACTAACGTGGTTATGGACGAAAATTGGTGTCCTTCTGGTTATGAAATCTAGCCGAGAAAATGAATATGAGGCCGATGAATTTTCATTCAATCTTGGTTATGGGAATGAATTATGTGTTCTTTTAGATTCTATTAGTGGTTCTCATGGCAAAGGATTGTTTGCTAATTTAGCAAGTAGTCATCCTGACAAGAATGATAGGATTGCAAGACTACAGAATTTGGGAGCAACCTATAAATCGACTTTTTGGGGATAATACTCAAAGGAATAAAAAGAATACAGATATCATATATTAGAAGTATTTTTCTATTTTTAAAGCAGTTAACCAATTGGTTAGCTGCTCTTATTTTATGACTTGGAATTTACTGTGTTGAGGTATATCAAATTATGGGTTTGTAAGAGGATATTGTCTTTGGGTTCAAAATTGAACCAGATTTTTAGGTCTAGTTAGTTATAGTTTTTCAAAAATTATAATACTCTTCTCTAGTTTTTATTTCGTATATGAATTGCAATGGGTGTGATGAGTAGGTATAGCAGGGTTAAAATGATAAAAAATCCGATATCGGCATCCAAAAAAACATAAACGATATTAAAGCCAAAATGCATGAAAATAGAATAAATCAGATTATTATATTTTTCCAAAATAATATTCATACAAATAGTAATAGATGTAATTACAACTATATTAGCAATAATATATGGAATGGCACGCCAGTCCGTAAATTTTGAATCTACAACCCACAGAAGTGTGTGCCAGAAACACCAGACTAGGCCTTGATAGATAGAGGATTTTAAAAAATGATATTTTTTATTAAATTCTTCTCTCATATAACCACGCCACCCTAATTCTTCACCAGTCGGACCTGATGTAAATGATAAGAAAATACTTAGTGGCAATGATACGGTTCCTAGATTGATGTAGGAGAGCATTGTTTTTTGGGTCATAAGTGAGTAGATGAAGAGTGATAAAATACTGAGCCCAAATGTAAGACCAAATGAAGATAGAAGTGGGAGTAACGACACTTTAGCAGAGAAACACCGCTTAAGGAAAGTTGTTCTTTTCTCATCAGTCCTGAAATATTTCCATCCAAATAAAAGTAGGTATGATGGAGACCACGCGACGATATTTCGTACAATCCACATGATAACAGGTGGAACCTTAAATAATAAACTTGCAGGAGCCGCTACAAAAATAATGAGTGCCCAAACAAGGACATAAGAACTGATGATGTATCTTTTTAAATAATTTACATTCATTTAGTTACCCTCTTTCTTCAGCTGTATAGATAACCAGTTCACTCTTAATACCATTCAATTCGATTATATTATCTGAATCGGGTGAATCAAATGGTTCAGTTTTTTGTCCATTTTTTTCATAATAAATATTTGTACCAATCCCTTTGGTAACAGCAGTAAATAGGCTGTTTTTAGGAATACGAATTCTGGATGTTGCTGAAATCTGGTTAATGTAAACTTCACCGTTTAATGAATGACATAATACTTCCATATCAAGATTACAGTTTATTTTTACTTTACCTGAAATATCTTCTAGGGTAATACGAGATGTCTTAACGTCAAGTTCGATATTGTCACATTCTAGGGAGTGAATTTCTACAGACTCTGCACGAACCGCACATTCAATGTGACTAATATAAGGAGTTGGGATTTGCACAAAGATACTGACAGTTTCTTTAGCCATTGCCTCTGTTACACCATTATAACGTTTTACATCTACGTCAATTCTTTTTCTACTATCATCAATTTTTACTTTAAAATCATTTTGAAGTGTAGGAAGAAGGTTAGATACCAGACGAACTCGAATTTTTTCTCCCTTGTATCCAGACAATACAAACTTTTCTGCGCCTCCAAATTTCATATCATAGCTCTTGATCTTATCGATATCATACTCTGTGATACTCTCAAAAAGATATTCGCTCGTCTTAAGAGTAGTTCTTTCATTACAGATTAGCTCATCGATAGAGATGTTAAATAGGTTTGAAATGGATATCATATTTTCGATATCTGGAATTCCAGCACCAGTTTCCCACTTTGTTACAGCTTGTCTTGATACACCGATTTTTTCAGCTAAAAGTTCTTGTGACATCCCTACTTGTTTACGTATGGATTTTAATTTTTCAGCAAATGTCATGTTGTATGACCTCCTCTATTTTCTATGATGTAATTTGTCATAAAGTAGCAATATGACTGATTTTAGTATAGAATAAACGAAGATTACAGCACAAGCAAGTATCGGTTGCATTCTCATTATTTTTGCTACTTTGCGTGGCATTCACTGTTCTGACGCGGATTTTTAGCGTTTTTTATCATAGTTTTATTAAAATATAGATGTATACTGAAATCATACGTTGTGGTATTTTTACAGTTTGAACGTGATAAGTCTTAATTGAAGAATCTAGTAGAAGTCTACAGTAAGGAGTTAAAATATGAAATTTCATGAATTTGGTGATAAAAAATCTCCACATATATTATTGATACACGGTGGGGGTAGTTCCTGGTGGAATTATCTTAGGCAAGCTCGTATCTTGTCTCATATATATTATGTCATTTTACCAACACTCAATGGTCACGGAGAGGAGTATCAAAAGGATTATATATCAACGGAAGATTCGGCACAGGAAATTCTGAACTATGTCCGACAGAACTGCGGTGGGAAATTATTTGCTGTGGGTGGTGTTTCACTTGGTGGTCAAATTGCTATGGAACTTTTGTCCTTAGACAGCGATATAGCTGAGAAGACAATCATAGACGGGAGCCTCTGTATTCCTCAACCAAGGTTAGCTAAAATCAGCATCTTTCTAGTATCACTATTTGGTAAACTGATGTTCAGTAAACTCTCTTGCAAACTTCAATTAAGCATGATGAACAAACTCTATCCTAAACTGGCTTATCCAGACGAAATAAAAATCTATTATATGGAAGATATGTCAAGGATGCCTATCAAAACATTAGTGACCATCTATAAAACTTATATGGGGAACTACAAATTGAATAGTAGGATTTCTAAAAGTGAGGCGCAGGTTCTTTATATTTATGGTGAAAAAGAATTGAACGGTGTTAAGGAATCAGCTAGATTATTTCAGCAGTTGCATCCCAACACTCTCCTGTATGAAGCAAAGGGTTATAATCACGGCTATTTATCAGCCTACCTACCTCAGGAGTGGATTGATTTGGTTGTTCCATTTTTGAAGAATAATGATTGATTATACGTTATTAATTTAGAAAGCAGAGTCTCATGGAAGTCAAAAAATATAGTCCGCTTAATTCCTTAAAAAAGATAGCAGATAACCTATGGATTGTAGATGGGGAAGAAGTACTGATGAATTTCAAACTCTTCAAAGTGCCTTTTTCAACTAGAATGACAGTTATCCGTCTGCAGAATGGTGGTCTTTGGGTGCATTCACCGATTAAGCCTAGTGATAATTTACTTTTTGAAATCAAGCAATTAGGTGAGGTAAAACACCTTATCGCACCAAATGTCTTACATTATAGTTATATAAATGAGTGGCATGAACTATTTCCGGAAGCAGAAGTATGGCTAGCTCGTGGTGTTCAAAAGCGTGCCAGAAAATCGGGAATGAATTTAGATTATGGTCATGAACTAGAGAAAGCCAATTGGAACGAAGAAATTCTTTTTATGACATTTGAGGGAAGTTTTTATGTGAAAGAGGTTGTTTTTTTCCATACTGAAAGTTCAACTTTGATTTTAACGGATTTTATTGAAAATATAGAAGCTGAGAATTTATCGCTTTTTGAAAAGCTACTTTTTAAAATAGGTGATAATCACTATCCAAATGGTAAAACACCAAGAGATTTAAGACTAAGTTTCTTATTTGGTAAAAAACAAGCTTTGAGGAGCTATCACAAAATAAAGAAATGGGAACCTAAGAATATTATTATTTCACATGGACCGTGTATTATTGGTCAAGCAAAAGAGATGTTAAAGCAGGCATTCTTTTGGCTAGAGAAATAGGGTTATATTGTTAAGAAACCTTCTCGAAAGACAAATACCAAGATTTCAAATTTCGTATTTAAAAGTTGCATTCATTCGCCGCACGCAAAATAACACCCCACAAGCTACAACTTGTGGGGCATTTTCTTTTATTGGTTCTTCACCTACAAAATAACATCTGTTTTTTCAACTTTGTAGAGGGCTATTCCCATGATTAGGGTCAAGACGAGAAGAATTAAAATAGCAGGGGTCCAAGAGTTAAAGAGTTGTTTGCTTGAACCAAACAAAACTGGTCCAAGGGCCGCAAAGATATAGCCTCCGGTTTGGGCTAAACCTGATAGTTGGGCTGTTTTTTCATGGGTGCTAGCCTTCATTGAAAAGGCAACCATCATGTAAGGGAATAGGACACTAGCAGAACTTCCGATTAAGAGGTTAAGGACCAACCAATACACAAAGCTGTCTGTATTGACTAGGAGCATGGCAACTCCGACGAATCCTGCTAGGACGGTAATCACTAGCATCAAATGGCGGTTACGATCAGCAAGTTTAGTGATTAGGCTAGGAACGATCATAGAGAATGGAATACTTGTCAGTGTGAAAACGGAAGCTAGAATTCCGGCATTGGCTTCGCCGGCACCAGCTTGAGTGGCCATGGTTGGAAGCCAAGTGATAGTGGTATAGAAGAAGAGTGACTGTAATCCACCGAAAATCATGATGGCCCAGACTTTGCCACTCTTATACCAACTGCCTGAATTTTCGTTAGTAGAAGTATCTTGTTCTAAATAATGATTGTGACGGACATTAGGAAGCCAAACCACAAGAGCCAGGGCACAGACTGCTGTCAATACCCAGACCAAGCCTTGCCATGAGGTTGCTTTAGTGATTGGAACGGCTACCGATGAAGCCACGGCTGTGGACAAGCCCATGGCTGTAATATAGAGTGTAGTTAAGAATCCTAACTGATTTGGTTCATTATCCTGAATTAGGCTTGGGAGAAGGACGTTGATAAAGGCAATCCCAGCTCCGACTAAAAGCGTTCCCACATAAAGAAGAGGGAGATTGACGGTACGCAGAGCCGAACCAATAGTCATCACAATTAAAACACCGAGGAAGAGTCTTTCGATACCAAAGCGTTTGGCCCAGCTGGCCGCAAAAGGCGAGAATATTGCAAAGGTCAAGAGAGGCAGACTTGTCAAGAGACCGAGTGAACTGACCTCAACTCCTAGACCAGAAGCAATGTCTGATAAGACAGTGGACAAGGTTGTGAACGGAGCCCGCAAAACGATCCCTAGAAGAAGGATTCCAGGGATTAGAAAATGTGAATGTTTCTGTTTCATAAAGCATCTCCATGTTTAATAAGGGGGATTTAAATTGATAAGCATATGACACTAATGCGTCACTTCCATCTTACCATATAAGATGAGAATAATGAAAGCGATTACGCTAGATTATCGCAAAGAAAAAGAGAGCATCTTTAGTTATAAAATTTTATTCTACTGATTATCTAATAACAGAGTAGGATTTAAAAAAGACTGAACATCTAGTCCAGCCTCTTTTCAATGTCTTCTTAAATTTCATACCCCATAAGAAGTCCACCTTCTTCAGCATAAAAACTACAAAGTCCAGAAGTAGGAAGGACTTCGATGCTTGCTTGGGCAAATTTTTCACGAACCAATTCAGAGAATTGTTCGATAAATTTGTCATTGTTGCGGTGGGCAATCGTAATATGTCCTCCTGTATAACCAGCCTTGATCAGTTCATCAAAGGCAGCTTTGATAGCTTTCTTTTGGCCACGAGCTTTTTGAAGTAACTCAAGGGTACCAGTCTTACTAGCTTCACCGACCATACGGATATTGAGGAGTCCAACAACGGTGCCAATCAGTTTGCTTAGACGACCATTCTTCACCAAATTATCAACTTTAGCTAAAACAAAGAGCAACTTAGTCTTAGATTGGTAAGTTGTGATAGCATCGACGACTTGGTCAAAATCAAGGCCTTCAGCAACTAAGTGATTGAGCTTACGAACCAGCAGGTCGACCTCGCCACCAGCTGATAGACTATCAATCACGTGAATCTTGGCATTAGGATGCTCTTCCAGATAAATTTTCTTAGCGATTTCAGCACTATTATAGCTACCAGAAAGGGTTCCGGTAATCGTCACAACGATGATATTGTCCGCCCCTTCAAAGGACTTCATATAGTCATCAGGACTTGGACAAGCAGATTTGGAAGCAGTTGTAGTCGCATACATCTCTTCCATCATTTGATCAATATTGAGTTGTGCATCATCCCTGTAAATGGTTTCGCCCACTTGGATAGTCAAAGGAACACTGACAAACTCCGTATCTGGTGCCAGATTGTCTAAAGAACGGTAGTCACAGCCTGAATCCGCAATAATTTTCCATTTCATAGGTTTATACCTCATATCTGCATAATGTACATTGACAAGTGTTTTGTCTTCTTTTACAATTTTATCATGAAGTGCATTGCTATCATAGTAGATCTCATCAGGTGTGACAGATAGAAAGTGAATGTTATGGCAGAAAGAAAAATCTCAGAGAAATCCTTGGAAAATCTGAAACGATTTAACCAAGAAAACAAGGCAATTACACGAGAATCCATCGAAATTTCTCTCCTGCAATTGTTGGAGAAAAAAGACTTTAAAAAGATTACCATATCGGAACTGGTTGAGCGTGCAGGTGTATCCCGAGCTGCCTTTTATCGCAATTATGGTTCCAAGGAAGAGATTTTGAAGTCTATTTTTGAGTCTAGCATTGCAAAGATTACTAAGTCTTTGGACGGCTATAATCTCAAGACAGATCTTTACCAAGTCTGGGTTTATCTCCTTAAGGAAGTCAAAAAAGAAGCCAAAATTATCAGTCTTGCCATTGATTATAATTTTGATCAAGTATTGACCAAGGCGGTCTATGATTTTTTGGAAAAACGAAATGGTAGCTCATCAAATGGTGCTGGTAGCTACCTTAATTCCTTCTGGAGCTCAGCTATTGTTTCAGTAATTTCCAAATGGGTCAAGGATGGTATGAAGACCCCAGCGGAAAAAATCGCTAAGCTCGGCCTTCCCCTTTTTCCACATAAAAAGAAGTAGTAATCGATGAGAGGTGGTTTTTAAGTAAACTGCACCTCCATAACTAGTTCAAATGAATAGATAGAACTGTGCACAGATGATACAGAGGACATGAAAGATGATCGAAGAACGAATTCTTGCTGCTAAGCAGTATGTTAAAACCTTATTTGCTGATCGAGCAGATGGTCATGATGTTGCGCATGCTCTCCGCGTCTATACCAATGCTATGAGAATTGCACAAGCAGAAGGTCCATGTGATCTGGAGATAGTGGGCTTGTCAGCTCTTCTTCACGATGCTGATGATGATAAATTGTTTCATACAGAGAATAATGCGAATGCTCGCATCTTTCTAGAAGAGATTGGTATTCCTCAAGACAAAATCGAGCAGATTTGTCGGGTTATCAATGCTGTTTCTTTCAGCAAATCGTGGTAAACATCCAGAAACGTTAGAAGGCAAAATTGTCCAGGATGCAGACCGTCTGGATGCGATAGGAGCTGTAGGAATTGCACGAACATTTTCCTATGGTGGCCACAAAGGGAGGTCCCTCACTGATACCGTCCAACATTTCCATGACAAGTTGCTCCTCTTAAAAGATGAAATGAACACCGATACTGCCAAACAAATGGCAGAAAGTCGCCATCAATTTTTAATGACCTTTCTAAAAGAATTAGAGAAGGAATTGGACTGAGTAAAATATTGAAATGAACTTTTATAAAAGACTCATTTGAAAGGAAGATATGCTAAATAGACTATTGAAAACTCCTATTTTAAGTTGTTCAATTATATTTGTTATCTGCTCTCTAGCTAGGCTCTTTGAATACTTCTATATTAGGACAGATGAAACTTTCTTATCTGAGAACTTTTTACATAAGCTTTTTGGAATACTTTTATTGTGGGGAATTCTTTCAATTTGCAAATTAAGATGGAAAGATATTGGTTTTACTTCTGACGGCATCGTGAGTGGTGTAGGGAAGGGGCTACTTTTTGGCTTAGTGTGTTCCATCTTTGCATATGCCATTGAAAGTTTTACCCTCTTGTTTCTTCATGGCAATGTTCACTTATCGTTTTATGCCAGTGGTTTTTCCTTAACAAACGAAAAAGGATCTCAAGCAGGCATCTTATTTATCATGTTAAGTGTGTTATTTAACCTGATAAATGTGTGGATGGAAGAAGGAGTTTTTCGTGGCCTTTTCACAAAAATTCTTGAAGGGATTTCTTACCGCAAGAGTCTATTCTTTATAGCCTTCCTATTTGGAATATGGCACTTGGCAATGCCCTTAAGAGATTATCTTCAAGGAGAATCGTCATTCTTAAATCTTATTGCCATGGGGATTGGCTATGTTATCCTAGCAGGAATGATGAGTATCAAATGGTCCTTGCTCTACAAAATGACAGGTTCCTTGTGGCTAGGACTAGGAGATCATCTTTTCAACAATCTTGCTTCAAATCTTGTCCATGTGGTTTCTAATTCTGATGTGGATAGTTTGCAGATTGTGAGAATACTGCTGTGGCAGTTGTTGTCGTTTGCTTTAGTGTTGTGGGGTTATCAAAAAACTAACAAGAAAAACTGATAGTCAATCCCTTACCACTACAACTAATTGGAGGTTCAGTATGCCAATTTATGAATTTTGTGCAGAGAATGTCACTCTCTTAGAAAAAGCTTTTAAAGCCGGTGCTCAACGCGTGGAGTTGTGTGATAATCTGGCTGTCGGAGGCACGACGCCTTCTTATGGTGTCATAAAGGCAGCCGTTGAGCTGGCCAAGGACTATCAGGCTAAAGTGATTGTAATGATCCGTCCACGAGGGGGCGACTTTGTCTATAGCCAGCAGGAATTGGCTATCATGCTAGAAGATATCAAGTGTGCGCGTGACTTGGGTGTTGACGGCTTTGCACTTGGTGCTTTAACTTCAGAAAATCAACTCGATACAGAGGCTCTAAAGGCCTTGCTAAATGCCAGTCGAGGCTTAGAAGTTACCATGCATATGGCCTTTGATCAAATCCCTAAAGCAGATCAACCTAGTGCTATCCAGTGGCTTAAGGACAACGGTGTGACGCGTCTGCTCACCCGTGCTGGAACTCCCGAGACTGATTTAGAATCACGCTTGAAACGTTATGCAGAATTGGTTGGGCTAGCAGAAGAACAGTTGGAGATTTTAGCCGGTGGTGGTATCTCCCTGGCTAATCGTGACCAATTTCTTGCTATACCTGGTCTTGAGCAAGTTCATGGAACACGTGTCGTCTTTTAGATTTCAATGGAACCAGCTTCTTGGCTTGGTTCCTTTTAATTTTTGTACCATGGAAAGGCACTTTGCCTTTCTAGCCATTCTTTGATAAGCTATTACTATAACATTTAAAAAATTGGGGGATGTATGTTAGATAATTTGTTAAAAAAGAACCCTGTCTTGGGTGTCATTATTTATCCGTTATTAGGGTTAGGAGCTATTTGGCTTGGTCACTATTACTCACAGAGCCTTTCACTATTGGAAAAAACGGGTGGTCAGCTTAAGGTTAATACTTTTGTTTACATTGCCTATCAATTAGGTGGGATCAAACTCGTCATGGGTTTCTTTATTCTTTTAGCGCTTTTCTTTTTCTATCTGGGCTATACTTACTTTAAAAAACTTGGCAATACTCAGAAATAAGGACCAAGTTTATATACCAACTGCAGCTGTTTGCTTGCAGTTTTTTTCTTTTCTAACTGGTCAACCAGAATCCCTGTTTTATGCTAAAATAAAAGTATTACGCTTCAAAAAGGAGATGAGATGAAAGCAGAAGAATGGTTAACCTATTTTATAAAGATTTATGGACGTCGCCCAAAGATGACAGAGGTTGACGAGGCGATAAAAAATGGCAGTCTCTTGGCCAATCGAGCAGAAGTAGAAAGCTTATTGTTAGCATCTAAGAAAAGCTTTTGGCAAACCTTAAGTCAGTCTATTGTGACTCATAAGGTCGCAGCGTCAGTCCTTGCAGTTTCTTGTATGACGCTTCTTGGTGGTGGTGCTATTTTTGCTTGGCATTCTCATCATTCACAAGCTCAACAGACGTCATCCCTTGCGGTAGCTTCGTCAAGCAGTCAAACAGGTCAAACGTCTTCCTCAGACAAGTCCAAGCAATCGAGTTCTAAAGTTTCTGAGTCGTCTTCAAGTTCTAGTTCTCAAAGTCAGAGTGCTTCATCGGAGGCAAAAACACCTGCTATGGATGTGGAAGCCATTCGAAATGGTGATTTTTCAAGTATCGAAGGTGACTGGGTTTCTGACGGTGGTCATGTTGTGACCATTACCAAGTCAGGGCTCACAAAGTCTGAAGAGACAGGAAGTACTGATGGCAAGACTGTCGTTAAAGATTTTAACGGTCAGCCTATGTTTTATTTTGCGGATAATGGTCCAGGACACGGGGTCAATCCTTTTGTGCCTGTGCCAGCCAACCAAGCGGCACCGTCTCCGGACAATTCTGTTAAAGATACAGATCGTCTGGTTCAAATTCCAGAGTCTTCTGGGCCAGGAGTCGTTTACACGTCCTATTACAGAGTGAAAAGCAAGAGCCAGTCTGGTCAATCCAGCCAGACCAATACGACAGCCCTTTGGAATAGTGACAAGGCAGCCAATCTTGCTAGTTACATGGTAGAGTTTGGTCACAAGATGAATCAAGAAAGTTATAGAAGGCTAACACCTAACGGAAGTGATGATTTCTTTGGTGCCATGTCTTTTGCCAAAAATAACCGCATCATTGTAGGTGAAAAGACAGAACAAAATGCTCCAATGACCAACCAACAAAAGGTAGACGTTGCCTTTTCCGAAGATGGTACAGGGACAGCGGACTATCTCATCGTGGATAGCTACGGGTATTCAGGTTCTGCCATGATTCTCTACCATTTCACCATTCATAAGGGTCAACCAGTGGTCCTAGTTTCCATGCAAAATCAGGGAAATCCTGAAAACATGTATTACATGTACCCTACCAATAATAAGGACATCCAAGAAGCCTTTGCCAATATTGTGAATGACAAGTAAAGGTTTGAGAGATTAGAAAGCTTTGTCCTCAATCTAAAGCCTTGGCAACAAGGCTTTTTTCTTGTGAAAAAGTGTCTTGAGAATGAGTAGTCAGCAAAATCTGGTATAATGAAGCCAAGGAGGCGCCTATGAAACATTTGAAAAAACAGACGCTAATTCTTTTATCTATCGCTAGCCTATTACTCGTTGGTTTAGCAGTTTTTGCATATATCCACAAAAAGGAGGAAAAACCAAGCTACTCCAACCTTAATAGCAAGGCCAGTCTCAATGAGGTGCGTTCCATTCTCTCGAAACATTTGGATAAGGGGAGTGTGGATAACTTTACCAATCTGGTTAGGGATTACAATGATACCGTGGGTTCTGTTGGACTTTCTGGGGATTTTGCCCCATTTACCAAAACAGACTATGATGTGGAAAAAATCAGTAGCCTGTGGACAGCCAAGCATGGTGACTTTATCGGCACCAACTGTCGTATCAACACCTATACACTCCTAAAAGGCAAAATTAAGATTCCACAAGTCAAAAGTGATAGTGAGCTCCTTTTCCAAGACAAGGACGCCATTGACAAGGGCAAGCTCTTTGATGCCAAAGATCAGGAAAATTTTGAGATTCTTTTTTCAAGGGTCAAGACTGACGCCACCCAAGATGTCAAGGTTCACGCCAAGCATATGGAGGATTACTACAAGCAGTTTACCTTTGATGACAAGGCACGCATGCTGTCGGTCGTTGTCCACGATAATCTGGATGGCGATTCCCTTTTTGTCGGTCACGTCGGCGTCTTAGTTCCTACGACAGATGGTTACTTATTTGTCGAGAAATTGACCTTCGAAGAGCCCTACCAAGCTATAAAATTTGCTAGTAAGAAAGATTGCTACAAGTATCTCACAACCAAGTACAAGGACTATACTGGACCAGGTCTAGCCAAACCCTTTATCATGGACAATGACAAATGGGTGGATATGGACTAGCTTAAGGTGAGAAGAAGGTTTTTTATAGGCAAGAAAAGGAAGCAAGATATGAAAAGAAAACAAGCCTTGTTGCTTTATCTGGCGGGGACCCTTGGACAGATCTTACTGGTCAGTCTCCTAGTTTGGCTGCTAAGAGTAGGAGGGGTTAGGGTTGATTATGGAACTCCAATTGGCCTCCTTACCCTTATCTTAGGTGGGTTGTCATCAGCCATTTGGGGAGGCTATGTTAGCATCCGCTATCATCACTCCAGTGTTAAACAGCTTGTCAGAGATTTTTTCCAAGTCAAACAGCCTCTCAGTAGCTATCTTTTAGTCCTCATTTTTATAGGTTTGGATTTTTTACCACTGGTCTTGAGTGGAGGGATGATTATTCAGGCTTGGTATCTCCCCATTATCTTATTTTGCAAAGCCCTTGTCTTTGGTGGTATCGAAGAAATCGGTTGGCGCTATTTTTTCCAGCCTGCTTTGCAAGAAAAGTTGACCTATCTAGTGTCCACGCTCTTTACATTTGTGGCTTGGTCACTATGGCATATCCTCTATTTTTACATTGATGAGTCTCTGGCTACGATTCAGTTATTGCCTTTCTTGCTAGGCTTATTAAGCAATTGTTTCATCTTATCCGCCATTTATACAAAGACCAGAAGTCTTTGGCTTTGTGTCATGACCCATGCGTTAATCAATGCTTTATCGCAACTGTCATCAGCGGAGAACCTTTGGTTATCCCTTGTGATTAAGGTGTTGATAATTCTTCTTGCCATGAAAATTGCTAGCAGCAGTATGGAGAAAGTGAAATCCTAAGCTGGCTTGATTTTCATTGCTTTAGTTAGTTATAACTTTTAAGAGTAGTTCAATGACTGCTCTTTTTTCTATGTAATACTCAAATGACCTTGCCCATATTTTTGAGGCATGTTATACTAGAAAGGTATTGTCAAAATTTTCTGACATTACAGGTGGAAAGGAGGTGCTAATGCCTTTTAAAAAAACAAAACACCTTGTTTTTTCCCGCTACCTAAGCCTGCTCTGTTTGCTTCTAGCTTTACTAGTAGCGTCAGTTTTTATAGCAGTGTCTTTAGGGGCGGTCACTATAGATATAGGTGATACTTATGGTGTCATCTTCAGTAAATTGGGGCTTCCGATGGCCAGTCATAACATTGCCAAGCCACTTGAAGCTATTATCTGGAATATGCGAGTTCCTAGGGTTCTCCTAGGGTTAATAGTTGGTGCAGGCCTTTCCATGTCTGGGAGTGTCATGCAGTCAACCGTTAATAATCCGATTGCTGAGCCCTACATTTTGGGAATCTCGGCAGGGGCAACTTTTGGAGCAACCTTGGCCATCATTTTAGGTCTTAAGGCTGTGGTAGGCTTGGGTGCCTTTGTGGGGGCTATCCTAGCGACGGTTCTTGTCTTAATCATTGCCTCTATGCAGGGGAGAGTGACCACATCTGGCCTGATTTTATCTGGAACAGTTGTTAATGCCCTCTTCATTGCCTTTGCCAATTTTATAATCTCTATTGGAGCGACAGCAGACAGTGTTATGACCATTAAGTTTTGGACCATGGGTTCATTGACAGGAACATCTTGGTCAGATTTGACGCTTCCAGCAGTAGTGGTTGGTTTGGCCTTTCTCTTTTTCTCAACTCAGTATCGTGTCTTCAATGCCATGATGATGGGAGATGAGGCAGCTTTGACATTAGGGATTCCACTTAAACTCTACTGGTATCTTTACATTGCCATTGTTGCGGTCATAACGGCTGTCTTGGTTGCTAGCTGTGGGATTATCGGCTTTGTCGGCTTGATTACCCCTCATATTGCTAGAAGTTTAGTCGGAACTAACTATCGTAAGCTTTTCCCAGTGGCAACTCTCTTAGGTTCCTTGTTTGTGGTTTGGGCAGATGTCTTGGCTAGAATCCTCGTTAAAAATGCAGAGCTACCTATCGGTATCTTTACTGCCTTAGTTGGCGCACCTTTCTTTATTTATATTGTGACTAGAAATCGTAGAAAGGTGGTTTAGACTTATGGATGTAAAGTGTAAGGATATTCATTATTCGATTGGAGAGAAAAAAATCCTAAACGGTGTCTCCCTAGAGGTTGAAGGTGGGGAATTCCAGACCATACTGGGACTAAATGGGAGTGGGAAATCAACCTTGCTCAAAACCATTTACCGCCAGTTGAAACCAGATAGCGGTCAGATTTTTCTTGATGGGAAATCCCTAGATCAGATAAGTCTAAAGGAAACTGCAAAAGAAATGGCCGTTGTGACACAATTTAACACCCTTCAATTTGATTGTACGGTGGAAGAAATTGTCATGCTTGGCCGAACGCCCCATCTTTCCTTTCTTCAAAAAGAATCAGAGCGGGATCACGTCCTCGTTCAGGATGCCCTAGACAAGGTTGGCATGTCTGAAAAGAAGGCACGCTATTATTCGTCCTTATCAGGTGGCGAAAAACAAAGAGTCATCCTAGCGCGTGCCTTGGCTCAGGAACCCAAACTCCTTTTATTGGATGAGCCTACTAATCATTTGGACATTAAGTATCAGTTGGAGATGTTGGCTCTGGTCAAGGAACTCGGCATCAATGTTCTTGCAGTTCTCCACGATATTCAGTTGGCCTGTCGTTTTTCAGATTATATCTACTTAATGAAAGGGGGTGAGATTGTTGCCCAAGGTGTCCCAAGGGATGCCGTAACCCCACAATCCTTGCAGGCAGTTTATGATGTTCAGAGTCGTATTACCTGGACGGATGACCAGCAGGCAATGATTCAGTATTTATAAGCCTAGGAAAGGAAGGCCTTATGAACAAGAAAACTTTTGGTATCGCATTAATCGCTGCAGCAGTCCTCACATTGACAGCATGCAGTTCTACATATAAAAACAGCACATCATCGTCATCAGCAGCAAAAGAAACGGTGAAAAAGACTAACTCAGAAACCCAGTATCCTTTGACCGTCAAAACATATGACGATCAAGGAACTGAGCTAGATCAAGTCTTCAAAAAGGCACCAGAAAAGGTTATCACAAACAACCTTTCATCAACGGAAATTTTGATTGAGCTTGGTTTAAAAGACAAGATTGTCGGGATGCTTAACCCTGACAATGAAGTAACCGATAAATATAAGGAAGACATTGCTTCAATCCCACATATTGGTGATAAGAAGACTATCTCTCAAGAAGCCATCTTGGCTTACGGACCAGATGCTCTTATTGGTCGTAACATGATGTTCTCAGACAAGTCAATGGGAACCATCAGTACATGGAACAGCAACGACATTCCTGTCTATACGCAAAAAGCTTCTGTCTCAACAACTAAACAAGATTTGAATAATATCATCGAAGATGTTAAAAATATTGGTGACATTTTCAACGTTCAAGACAAGACAGACAAGTATGCGGGACAACTCCAAAAGCGTATCGACGCCGTTAAAAAGAAAAACAAGTCTTCTGACAAAGACTTGAAGAAGGCTCTTATCATGTGTGCCTACAACGATGAGACCTTTGGAACTTACAAATCTGCCCTTCAAGAAAGTATGCTCAATCAGCTTGGTTATACCAATGTTGCGACAGGAACATCAGATTTGACTTTGGAAAATCTTGTGTCAATGGAACCAGAATTGATTATCTATGTAACCAGTGACCGTAATAAGGCCATGGACAAGGATGCTAAAGACAAGATGGAAAAGAACGCTGTTCTTGAAAATGTTCCAGCCGTTAAAAACAAGAAAATCATGACTATTTCTTATGATGAGCTTATGGATTACGGTCCATCTGTGATTGATTCTCTTGAAAAGGTTAATGACTTTGTTAATAAATAAAGACTTTGTCTGCCATGACATTCAGGTTACGATTGCCATTCCTGAGTCCTATGATTCCAAGAAGGCTTATCCAGTAGTTTTTCTGAACGATGGGCAGCTTGAGTATCTGGGAAAAATCGCAGATTCTGTTATCCTGGTTGGGCTTGAACCTCAGAATCGCTTGGATGATTTTACGCCTTGGCAGGCTCAGGCTCTGAGACCTGGAAGCCCTGATTTTGGCGGTAAGCTAGCCAGCTATCATGACCATCTATTTGGCTATATTTTCAAAAGCATCGCACAAGAGTTTCGACTGGATGAAAGTCGCATGGCTTACGGAGGCTATTCGCTGGGTGGTTTGGCTGCTATTTCCAGCCTTTATAGTAGTGATAGGATGCCTTTGATCTTTTCCATTTGCGGATCCTTTTGGTATCCAGATTTTGTAGATTACTGCAAAGCCCACCAGCCCATCAATAAGTCTTGCTCGGTCTATTTACGTAACGGTTTGACCGAGGGGGCTAAGCATAAGAATAGATTGGCCAAAGCTCCTAGTTATGCCAAAGAAGTGCATGAACTTATCAAAAAACAGAGCGTGTCTACTTATTCAGCATTTGACCCCTACGGTCATCATGACCATCTTCAAGAAAGATATGATGCTTTTTCGGATTGGTTGATTGAGCAGTGGAAGCTCTGAAATGTTGATATTGGCGAGTAGGAAAGAGATAAGAAAAGTAGTGAAGAAAGTTCCGACGATGGAATCACTTCACTACTTTTTGTTATGCTTAATTTTCTAATCACTCTTAGTGACAACATACACAACCCATTTGTAATTTTGCTTTTCTTCAATCTTTGAAAAGCCAATGCTTGTTAACAACTGCCTCAATTCATGGCTTGTCCCATAATCTGTCATATGATATTTTATTTTTTCTTTTTCGGAAGCAATAATCAAAGTGGAAGGATTGGACATGACTCTATAGATTTCCTGAAAACTCTGCTTCAAATCGTCCCAGAAAATATGTGTCTGAATAGCAAAGACTAAATCAAAATCACTATTTTGGTAGGGAAGGTTTGCTACATTACCAATCCTCAGCTTAACACTTCCATTTTCTATAGCCTCTGAATGAATTCGTCTAGCAGTATGATAAGACTCTTCGGAAATATCAATACCATGAATGTCAAGGTCTTTATCTAAAGCAAGAAGGTTTTTAATAGTGCTACCACCGCCATAGCCGATTTCTAAAATCCGACTATTGTTGGGGATAGTGGTTTATTTGATTGCCCAAAGGCTGAGTTCCTTGAAATAGGACGACCAGATGTTGGTAATCAATCGCCCGACAAGACCACTTGGTTTTCTAGATTGCTTTATAAGATATTGAATGAGCATGGTCCCTCCCATTTTTGAAAATAAAGTTTGAAATATACATGATTAAAATTCAAACTTCATTATAGAGAAAGCTAGTAAGAATAGCAAGGAAAAATGAAATATATGAATATATATTTCAAACTTATGCTACAATTGGTAATAACAGAGGTGTTCACATGAATCAATATCAAAAGACGACTGAGAAAAAGAAGCAAGCGATTATTCAAGCAGCCTTACAATTATTTAAAGAAAAAGGTTTTAAAGACACGAGTATAAAATCTATTGCAGAGGTAGCAGAAGTATCACCAGTTTCTATCTACAATTATTTCGGAGGCAAAGATAATTTGGTAGCTCTCTGTGTTAATGACTTGTTTGAAGAAATAGCCCAACAAGCTGATAATATTTTAAACAGCGATCTAGATTTTAAAACAAAATTAGACCATGCTTTTGCCCTATGTCAGGAGAAAATGAGTCAGCAAATTTCGGACTATTTTCAAGATAAAATGGTGGAAGATTCTGTTTTTTCAACTCTCTTAGCGAAAGCGATCACTGTAAAAAAACGTGATATCTATCGTGCTTATATTGAGCTAGGAAAAGAAGAGGGCCTTATTGCTGAAGACCTATCGACAGAGCTTATCTTAAATGTCATGGATGCTCTTAATGGTATGGGAAATCAGTTAGACCACAGTGACAATTTAGAGACAGAAGTTGACCAAATTCATCAGATTTTTTTGTATGGTATTTGGAAAAAAATGAGTCTAGCTTTTATGGTATTTTATAACTTGCCCCGTCCATCTCAATCAGTTGTATATTCTCATACAAGGGTGTAAAATCTACTATATAAAGATAAAGAGGAAGTAGTAATGGAATTAAAAGATTTTACAGAACAAGAACAAAAGCAAATCGAAAAAGGTTTGAGTACAGCTGAGATTTCTGACAAGGAAGCGGCTAAGAAGTTGCTCGCTCTTGTACCACAAGAATGGATTAAACGCATTCCTTTCTTTGTCAGAGGACATGCGACGACTAAGACAGTAGAGCGTGTAGCCAAGCAATACCCTGAACTCTACGCAGTTGCCAAACGCCAAGGGGACCTTCCTGAAAAAGAAGGTCAAGAGTTGCGTAAAATCATGACAAGCATTTTTGAAGAAAAAATGAACAAACACAAGATTAAGTAAGATTTATAAAGATTGTGAACAATGCCATCTTTGGGTCGATGCGGATTAAGGTGAACTCTATCTGATTTATTATCCCGTTACGGAGGAAAAATGAGCAAATTTATTTCAAAACAATCAGTCGCTATCTGGTATGCACTGTCGGCCCTTCTTGCTACATTTATAGTAGGGCAAGTTATCATTTGGTGTTTCCCAGATGGAAAGAGCACAGGTGCCTCTCTACTGTTTATCCTAATGAACTGTATTCCTCTGATTATGGCGGCTGTCTTTTCTCTTGTGTTGAGTGAAGTCAAATCCTTGGGTGAATTCTTCAAAAAGGTCTTTCTTCAAAAAGAAAGTCCCCTGTCCTGGATTCTAGCTCTCTTCATTCCAGTCATCTACTATGGAATCTCATTCTTTCTCAGGAATGTTAGCTTTACTGGGAACACCTTCTTGGCCTTCTTACTATATTTTCCCTGGACCTTTTTATATGGGGGGCTGGAAGAAGTAGGTTGGCGTTGGTTTTTACAAGAACATCTTTACTTTAGTAAGCACTTTATAACTAAAATGATGGTTCTTTCCATTGTCTGGTTCCTCTGGCATATCCCTATCTATCAACTCCCTTGGATTACAGCAGGTTCCTCCAACTATCTCGTTTTTTACCTGATGATTTTAGGAAATACTTTTCTTTTGGGGGCTCTTAAAGAGTACTCGAAAGGAGCTGTTCCTTGTATCCTTGCCCATATGCTAATTGATAGTCTGGCTGTTCTCATGCTGGTTCAGAGTTCACTCACTCAGATTGTCCTTCTTGTTATTTTCGAAATTCTAGTAGCCTTTTGGCTGGTGGCCATGAGAAAATCATAGAAATAGACTTCAAGCTTTCACCTGATTTAGGTGAGAGCTTTTCTTTCCTATCTGTTGAGATAATGACATAGTGTCATTTTTAGGAGGTGACTCGTTTGGCTTCATCATCTAAAGACTAAAAAAGAAGGCCAAGAGTTGCGTGAAATCATGACAGCCATCTTTGAAGAAAAAATGAACAAACACAAGATTAAGTAATGTTGTATGAAAAGAGGTATAAGTCCGCAAACTTACACCTCTTTCTTATCTTTACTTCTTATTTGATTTGGATAGGCTGATGGCAACCATTGTCGCACACAGGAAAAATGCAGCTAGTAACCCTTTTGTAGTAGTCGTCATGAAAGGTTTATCAAAGACATAATAGTTATAGACAGCAAATCCCAGTCCAATAAGAGTTACAATAATCGACACAACAAATAGCGTCACCCATAATCTTCTTTGAGTCATCGTCAACCTCCTCTTTGTATCCGTTTTCTTTCTGCCTATAGTATAACATAAAAAACCTTAGCTAAATTCCATAGAGCGGTTCGGCTAAGGTTTTTCATTTTATTTCGTCAAGATAACCGTATCATTTGGATCGTGGTCATCATCTTCAATAGTCAGTTGATTACCATCGAGTTTATAGTGTTTGGTGTCGTCACCGATTGTTAGACTTTGATTGTCAGAGTTAACTGTCACAGGCTTGCTTTCCTTCTCGCCATCTGCCTCGTCCTCTTCCCAAGTTCCAGTATTTCCAGAGATGGTAAGAGTAATGCGATCATTTCGTCAGTCCCTTTATAGGTGCCATCTAGCCCTTCAGTTTGTTTAGAGGCTTCAGAGCTTTGTGAAGATGAAACCTTACTTGAACTTTGTTGGGTGCTAGCAGAGCTTTCAGGTGTTTGAGCTTTCTGGTTTGAGCAGGCTGCTAAAAGACCAAGAACTGCCATAGAGGCAAGAGAAAGTGTGAGTTTTTTGGACAATGTCATAGGCTTGTCTCCTTTCTTTGATACCTTAAGTATAGCAAACGCTTACAAACAAACCAAGCAAAAAACCTTTTCTGAAAATACTTGAAAATTACTCTTTCGGATTCTTAAAAGCATAATATATTATCCCTATTTAAACTATGCTATACTGATAAAAAAGCAAGAAGGAAGGTTCCTAATGACAATTACCAATCCACGTCGCCAGTGCGAGCGACTTTGGGCAGCCAATAAGTATCTGGTGCTCAGCCATTCGAACAAGATTTACTTGGAAATCCGTAACTATCTCAAGAATGAAGAGGTTAGTTTGGATCAGGTTCAAGCCTACATTGATCAAGCACTTGACCTTCCTGAAAATCCTGGTCAAGTCGTCAATGCCTTCCAACATATCTGGGGGTATTTTAAGAAAAAGGCGACTGCCAGCGAAAAGGAAATGTTTATGTCCCAACTGGATAGCTATGCGGCAGGCCAAATTCCTCAGCATGGTTTGGTGGAATCCGTCAAAGAGCTCCTCAGCAAGTATCCTAATCGCTATCTGGAGGAGTCAACCTTAATTAATGGGGGTTCAAAATGAGACTGTGGCATCAAGAGTTGATTACAAAGCTACCTCGTCAGCAATTACTAGGACAGCACCGAGAATGTTGTGCCCTTCGTGGCAAGGGATGGCAACGCAAGCATGCTACGGTTAACTATGTTTTTGATTATTCTCCATATCGTCTGTTTAAATACCATGAGCTTATTATGCAAGAAATGACGAAACGTGGCTATCGTGTCAGCCCTGAGTGGTTAGACAAGGAGTATCGAGGCAAGCAGATGCCAGCCTACGACAAGCTTGAAGAGGAGACATTACCAGCCATCATTTATCCTGAGCATGATACCGCCTATTTACAGGAATGTCTGGACAATCTCAAGCAAAAAGGAATCATCATCTAAAGGAGTAAAACGATGCATTTATTTAAGTGGCTAGCACCTAAAAAGAAAGTAGCAGAAGGCCTTGTCATGCGTATATCGACGGCTGATCAGGTGGACTATACGACGATTATGGACCCAAGTGACAGTGATATTTGGGATGCCTTGGTGCAACTCCCAGTATCCTACGATAGTCTCTATCTCACCTATGGAGATAAAAAGTCAATGAGCTTTATCTTCGTTGAATACGAGGATGACCAGTATCGTTTGGAACACGATACACCTGAGCTAGGACTAGACTTGACCAATGTCGCTCGGGTATCTCAACAAGTTGCCAGAGACATCCTTATTCGCTTTTCAAAAGAGCACACAGTGATTTTGGACGACCATTGGAAGCAAGAGAAAGTCAGGTAGTCCTATGGCCTACCTTACCCCAGAAGCCAGAAGAAAACGGTGAAAAGCCTTGTGGTTAATTATCGAAATCCTTTGTCTGGTTCATTTCGCTATCATTGTCCCTCGTGACCGAGTCTTTACGCCTGAAAAATGGGCTCAAACACCAGCTCCTATGCGACACAAACTTATGTGGAGTTTTCACCGTCAGTATCAGCTTGAGGGCATGACGAGAGAAGAAGTGGAGAAGCTCTTGGGCAAGGGTGACGACCTTCAAGGAAGTGTTGAGTACCAGCTGGCCGACGATTGGATTGGTGGCTGGCGAGTTTACCATATTGACTATGAGCAAGGCCGTGTGATTCGTGCCAAAGAAACCTGGCAAGATTGGTGAGAATGAGTTTTTTTCTTCCTCATTTAGATAAAATTATATAGAAGAAAGTTATCATGGATGAATTAAAAGAAATCAAACTTAAAAATTATCAGTATTTAAATGAGGTTGCCATCAAGGGGGAGACGCTCTTCACGGGATCATCTCTCATGGAGCTTTTTCCCATTTGTGAAATCGCTAGGAGTAGAGGTGTCGACGACATCATCTACAATCGAGGCATCAGCGGCCTGAATACGGATGAGTTTCTTCAGCATATCCATCCCCTACTTTTGGATCTGCAACCGGCTAAGGTTTTCATCAATATCGGTACCAATGACATGATCGAGGAGCCTTATGGAGACCAGTGGTTCCAGCATCTGACAGCAAATATCAGGCGGATTATGGAGCAAACACAAGCTGTCTTGCCTCATACAAAGATTTACCTCATGGCTTTCTACCCAGCCAATCTTCATTTGCCTTGGCAGACCAAGGCTTCAATCCAGTGGATGAAACTGCGGACACCTGAAAATCTTGACCGTTGTAACCAGGCTCTTGAGGAAATTGCCCAAACCTATGGCTGCCACTTTATTAATTGTAATGCTGGGCTGGTCAATGATAGGAAAGAGCAGAAGGCTGAGCACACCTATGACGGTGTCCACCTTTATGCCAATGCTTACTTAAAAGTCTATGAGGCTCTTGAACCCTACCTCTTGAATTAAGAAAATATGAGAGAATTTCCAGTTCTTACTCGCTTTTTTCCCTTGATTACAGTACAATAGACGTCAAAAGTGAAAAATTGAAATGAGGTATCCCTATGTGGAAATGGTTTAAACGACTCATTGTCCTCGTCATTGTGGTCTTTTTTGCAGTGGCGGCTCTGCTCATTCCGGACAAGATCGACAGTCAGGACCAATTAAAAAATGTATCAACACAAACATCCCTTGCCGATTTAGCCCAGGCGGGTATTGGTGGGGCGTCCCTTTCATCAGGTGGAGTTTCAACCGAGATTAATCTTGATAGCAACCAGTTTCGTCAAATCCTAAAAGCAAGCATGGCTGATTCTAATGACGAGACCTTGCAAAACAGTACTGTAGAGTTGAATGATTCTTATCTGACAGCTAAGGTACCGGTGTCTCTTGGACCTATCGAATCAACATTCAGCCTTGATTTCACGGTCAGCACTAACAAGGAAGTCATTCTACTAGACTTGGCAGGTGCCCAACTGGGTCGCCTCCCTGTACCTAAATCACTGGTTCTGCCTTACCTCAAGAAGAGTATTGCCCAGTCAAGCAGTGGTGTTCGCATGGTTAACAACCAAATTCAGCTCAAGCTTCCTGAAATCGGCTACGAAATTGAGCAAGCCACTGTAACCAACAGCAAGATGAAGGTCAAGCTTAACATTCCGATTTCCTTGCCAACCAGTTGGTAATTTAAGAGGAATCTATCAATCCATGATAAGTCAAAACAAGTCCATAGTCTGGACTTGTTTTTGATGCCTTCACTTCTAAACTAAGAAAGTTAAAAAATTCTTGAAATAATACGTTTACATCTCCCAATCCCCTAGAAAATGGGGGGGTCCTGTGCTATCATTAGACTGTAAAAATGATAAGCGTCTGACACTCATTGCAAAAAGAGTTAAGTCAAAGAGTTTTAGGATAATAGTTAGGAGGAACAAATGGACGCTTTAAAATATATCACACCCAAATTTTTCACCACTATCAAGGATTATTCCAAGGGACAGTTCATCAAGGACCTGATTGCAGGAGTTATCGTGGCTATCATTGCCCTGCCCTTGTCGATTGCCCTAGCGATTGCCTCTGGTGTTAATCCCGAACAAGGTCTTTACACAGCAGTGGTTGCAGGCTTTTTTATTTCCTTTTTAGGAGGTAGCCGAGTTCAGATCGGTGGACCTACCGCAGCCTTCGTTGTCATCATCTATGGCATCATCGCCCAGTATGGCATGGCGGGTCTGACTGTTGCCACGCTCATGGCGGGACTCATGCTTATTATCATGGGGCTCCTGCGTTTTGGCGACCTGATTAAATTCATTCCCAAAACCATCACACTGGGCTTTACCTTGGGGATTGCCGTTGGGATTGTGTCTGGACAGATTAAGGATTTTCTAGGCCTTGAGATGAAGTCCGTGCCAGCTGAGTTTCTGGAAAAGATGATTGCCTATGGAGAGTATCTTTCGAGTATTAGTTGGGCGACCCTAGCTATCGGTATTTTGGCCCTGCTCATTCAAATCTTTTGGCCACGCCTTTCTCAGAAAATTCCGGGTTCTCTGGTGCTATCTTTGTGACCACAGCTATCGTTGCTTTTGGTCATCTCCCCGTCAAAACCATTGGTGACCTTTACACCATCAAGGCGGGACTTCCAAGTTTCACGGTTCCTGACCTATCATTTTCTTTGATTCGTCAAATGATTTCGCCAGCCTTCACCATTGCCATACTAGCAGCTATCGAATCGCTCCTTTCTTGTGTGGTTTCAGATGGCATGATTGGTGGTAATCACCGTTCTAATGCAGAATTGGTCGGCCAAGGTGTTGGGAATATCATGTCAGCCTTCTTTGGTGGGATTCCGGCAACGGGAGCTATTGCCCGTACCGCAGCCAACGTCAAAAATGGTGGCCGAACACCAGTAGCAGGTATGGTTCATGCCTTCACCTTGCTTCTGATTTTACTCTTCCTCATGCCTTACGCCTCATTGATTCCCATGACCTGTCTAGCCTCAATCCTTATGATTGTCGGGTATAACATGAGCGGTTGGCGTACAGTTGGTCGTATGATCAAACGTGCCCCTAAGAGTGATGTGGCGGTTCTGCTAGTGACCTTTGTCTTAACCGTTTCTTTGACCTAGTAGTTGCCATCGAATTTGGTATGGTCCTAGCAGCCTTCCTTTTTCTCAAACGCATGTCTGACGTGGCTCAAATCCGTCAGTGGGTGGACAAGGAGAATCTGGATGATCCAGTTTTGTCTGAAGATAGCGACTTGAAGCAAGTCCCTAAAAACACTGTCGTCTATGAAGTTTTTGGTGCCCTCTTCTTTGGTGCAGCCAATAACTTCTTGAATGTGATCAATGATGAAACTAAGAATGTTCTCATCCTACGCATGCGAAACGTTCCAGCCATGGATATCTCAGGCCTAGATGCCCTTGAAGAAACCCTGGCCATCTGCCAAAAACGTGGTATGACCTTGCTTCTTTCTCACGTTAATGCTCAACCCTACAGAGTTCTTGAAAAATCAGGCTTTATCCAGACTATAGGAGCAGACCATATCTGCGAGTCGACCGATCAAGCCCTTGAAAAAGCAGCAGCCCTAGCACAAGAAGCCTAGACAAATTTTTTACAGTAAGAAGAAAAAGCCAGTTCAACTGAACTTGGCTTTTTAAAATACGCGATAAACATAAGGGTTGTCAGGCTGACCAACCTCTTTGACCTCAGTCAAATTGAGGATAGGAAGGCTCTGTTTAAGATTTTGATAGTAATCCACAGTGATGGTACCAGTGACTTTTACCCAGGTATTGTCCTTAAAGGTTTGGTCACTTCCTGTCGTCGCCAGTCCGTAAACACCTGAATCGGCGATACAGTGGATAATACCGAAACGGAAGATGAACTGATAACCCTTGGTTTGTGGGTCATTGTAGACAAAACCGGTATAGGTGACCTTCTTGCCCACAAAATCGTTAGGATAGAGGTATATGAGCTCCATGACTTCCATGTAATTTTCCGTGGTAATCTGGATGGTCTCACGTCCCTTGTACTTAGCGAGCTCTCTGGTCATTTCCTTCTCATAAGCTGAGGAGGTGAAGTAGGAGCTGGTGTCTGGCTTCAAGTACTGAATAGTCGTTCCCTCTTGGTCGGCCTGATTAGGATCGCTCCCTGCCGCAAGTGGAAAATGGTAACCCTTAGCTGACACGGTATTGGCATCCAAGGTTACTGTTGGCACCAAGAGCCCCGTGAGGACTGGAAAGGCCAAGAGAACGATGCTGGCTACCTTGGCTACTCGACCTGACAGATGCGAGTGGACCTTCATCTGCTTCATCCAAACGATGAGTTGAACCACAGCAAGGATAAAGGAAAGCACCATGGAAATGTAGGCCAAGTAGGAGTAGTGGATGTTAATGTACTGGTTGAGCTTGCCAGAAACTTGCAAGTACATGACGAGCTCAAAATACCCAGATAAGATGAGAAAACGTAACATTAAATCACCCCCAATAACAGACAGTAAATGATTGTCACCAGACTTGCGGTTCCTACGAAGAGACCAACAAAGCGTGTTTTAAACTGGTGTTTCATCATAATCAAGTTCTTGATATCAACCATAGGACCAATGATAAGGAAGGCAACCGTTGGTGCCACTCCGAAACTAGAGAGTAGCGAAGCTCCGATAAAGGCATCGGCCTCTGAACAAAGGGAGAGGATGAAGGCAAGGAGCATCATGATCAGGATGGCTGTCACTGAATTATGACCGATGGTCGTGAGGATACGGGTTGGTAGGTAGGTCTGCATACTTGCGGCCACCAAGCTCCCGAAAATCAAGTAACGTCCAGTGTCAAAGAACTCGTCAACCGCATGAACCAGGGCTTGAAAGACTTTCTTACCTGCTGACAAACCACTATAGTCGTGAACATGGCTAGCCTTACGATTGTCCTTGAGAATCTGGTCATCCACCACAAAGCCCAGCAAGATTCCCAAAATCATGGCAATCAAGAAAGCCCCGACGAAACGTAAAAGCACGTAGTACCAAGAGTTCCCAAAGGCCGTATAGGTCGCAAAAAGAACGACTGGATTAATGATAGGAGCAGTTGCCATGAAAGGAATAGCCGTGTAGCTAGGCACTTTTTTCTCTAAAAAGCGCGTGATAATTGGAACAATCCCACACTCACAAGAAGGGAAAATAAAACCAATCAGAGTTCCAAAGAGAATAGCCAGGACCTTGTTTTTAGGAAGGAAGTTTTGGACCTTTTCAGGAGTCACAAAGACCTCGATAAAGCCAGATAGGATACTTCCCAGTAAAACGAAGGGCAGGGCTTCGATAATAATCGATAGAAAAACTGCCAGAAGCTGCAGAACGCTATCTGGTAGTTGATGAAAAATAGCCATAAAAATTATTTCTTCTTATCTTCTTGAAGACGTTTGTCCTTCTTAGGATCAGTTCCCGCCTTTTCAAAATCAGGGATAGCCGCAAAAGATGCCATCATGCTTTCAAGTTCATTTGTTTTTTTCTGAATAACTGCCATAAAAAGCCTCCGAGTTTACATAAGATACTAAGGGCGTTATTTCTGACAGAAAATTAGGGCATCAGACGAAGAAGCTCTGCTTCTAGGAGGATGCATCTATTTTCCGAAAGAAATAGCCCGAGTTCAGTTACAAAAGATACTAAGAGCGTTATTTCTGTTAGAAATAGCCCCTAACAATAGGTTTACCTTTCTATTATACTACCTCTTGCTTAAAAATTCTCGCTTCAGCTACAAGGTTTTCTGCCCAAGCAAATCTCCTCTCGTGGTATAATAGAACTTATGGAAAATCGTAATTTAGAGACATTGGCTCAGGAATTGGGCCTAAAAAAACAACAAGTTGAAACTGTTTTGGAATTGACCGCAGAAGGTAATACCATCCCCTTTATCGCCCGTTACCGTAAGGAAAAAACAGGTAATCTGGATGAAACACAAATCAAGGCCATCATTGATATGGACAAGTCCTTGACTGCTCTTCAAGACCGTAAGGAAACAGTTCTGGCCAAGATTGAGGCTCAGGGCAAATTGACCGACCAACTCAAGGCAGCTATCGAAGCTGCTGAGAAGTTGGCAGATGTGGAAGAGCTCTACCTTCCCTATAAGGAAAAACGCCGCACCAAGGCGACGGTTGCCCGTGAAGCAGGTCTCTTCCCACTGGCTCGTCTTATCTTGCAAAATAGTCCAAACCTCAAGTCTGAAGCTGAAAAGCTGACATCTGAAGCCTTTCCAACAGCTGACAAGGCTCTTGCTGGTGCTGTGGATATTTTGGTTGAGGCCTTTTCTGAGGACAATAGCTTACGCTCTTGGACCTACAACGAAATCTGGAACAACAGTGACATCACTTCAACCCTCAAGGATCAATCACTGGATGAAAAAGAAACTTTCAAAATCTACTATGATTTTGAAGATAAGGTTTCTAAACTTCAAGGTTACCGTACCTTAGCCCTTAACCGTGGGGAGAAACTAGGTGTTATCAAGGTAGTCTTTAAGCACAATCTTGAGAAAATGCACCGTTTTTACAGTGCTCGTTTCAAACAAAAAAATGATTATATCGAAGAAGTCATCAACCAATCTCTCAAGAAGAAAATCATTCCAGCCATGGAGCGTCGTATCCGAAGCGAATTGACTGAAGCAGCAGAAGATGGTGCGATTCAACTTTTCTCTCAAAATCTTCGAAGCCTTCTCCTAGTATCACCACTTAAAGGTAAGATGGTACTCGGTTTTGACCCAGCCTTTCGTACAGGGGCTAAGTTGGCCGTGGTTGACCAAACTGGTAAGCTCATTACGACGCAAGTTATCTATCCAGTGGCTCCAGCCAGTCAGGCTAAGATTGCCCAAGCTAAGAAAGACTTGGCTGACCTCATTAAGAAACATGCCATTGAGATTATCGCTATCGGTAATGGAACAGCCAGTCGTGAAAGTGAAGCTTTTGTGGCAGAAGTTCTCAAGGATTTTCCAGAGACTTCTTATGTCATTGTCAATGAAAGTGGTGCCTCTGTCTACTCTGCATCAGAGTTGGCTCGACATGAGTTCCCAGACTTGACGGTCGAAACGCTCTGCCATTTCCATTGCCCGTCGTCTTCAAGACCCATTGGCTGAGTTGGTTAAGATTGACCCTAAATCAATCGGAGTAGGCCAATACCAGCATGATGTTAGTCAGAAGAAACTCTCTGAAAATCTTGATTTCGTCGTCGATACCGTGGTTAACCAGGTCGGTGTTAATGTCAATACGGCAAGTAGTACCCTCCTGTCACACGTGTCAGGACTCAACAAGACCATCTCTGAAAATATCGTCGCCTACCGTGAGGAAAAAGGTGAGATTGCATCGCGTGCGGAAATCAAAAAGGTCCCACGACTTGGTGCTAAAGCCTTCGAACAAGCTGCCGGTTTCCTTCGTATTCCAAATGCCAAGAATATCTTGGATAATACAGGGGTCCACCCAGAGTCTTATCCAGCGGTAAAAGCCCTCTTTAAGCAGTTGGCTATCACAGACTTGGACGACTCTGCCAAGGCAAAATTGAAGGCTCTTAATCTTAAAGAAACAGCAGAAGACTTGGGACTTGGACAGGAAACCCTCAAAGATATCATTGCTGACCTTTTGAAACCAGGTCGTGACCTCCGTGACGATTTTGAAGCACCAGTGCTTCGTCAAGATGTTCTTGAACTCAAAGACTTGTCAGTAGGACAAAAACTTGAAGGAACGGTCCGTAACGTTGTGGACTTTGGTGCCTTTGTGGATATCGGTGTCCACGAGGATGGACTTATCCACATCTCAGAGATGAGTAAGAGCTTCGTTAACCACCCAAGTCAGGTCGTATCTGTTGGGGATTTGGTTACCGTGTGGGTATCAAAAGTTGATTTAGAGCATGAAAAACTCAATCTCTCTTTGGTGAATCCACGTGAATCTAACTGATTATGTTAAGACTGTTTCTATAGAAGATTTTGGCTGGGAATTTAAGCATCAAGCTTTGTGGAACAAGCGTCTCCGAACCACTGGGGGTCGTTTCTTCCCAAAGGATGGCCACTTAGATTTTAATCCAAAACTCTATGAGGAACACGGACTTGAAACCTTTCGGAAAATTGTCCGCCACGAACTCTGTCATTACCACCTTTATTTTCAGGGTAAGGGATACAAGCATGCGGATAGAGACTTTAAGGACTTACTAGCCAAGGTTGATGGCCTTAGATACGCTCCAAAGATGCAAGGCCAAGAAGAAAATGATTATCTCTATCAGTGTCAATCTTGTGGTCATACCTACCGTCGCAAACGCCGTGTCAATACACGGAAATTTGGCTGCGGTTTGTGTCGAGGAAAGCTCATTTTTCTAAATCAGTCCTAGGGCTGATTTTTTTAGTTTAAAAAAATCATATAATTAAATCAAAGAAATGATGGGAGAAGAAGACCATGTCAAATCGTTTTTATAAGACACGAAAAAATAGACTCGTCGCCGGTGTTGTTGCAGGTTTGGCAGATAAGTTTGGCTGGGACCTAGCTCTAGCTCGTATCTTGGCTATCATTCTCATGGTTTCAACGCAGTTTGGAATCTTCTTATATTTGGTTTTAGCCTTCCTCCTTCCTTACAAAGAAGATATTTATCCCGAAATCAAACTCAAGGATGGACGCAAACGTAAAAACGCTGAACCTGTTGAAGATGAGTGGAATTGGTAAGTAACTGTTAATAGATATTGACCTGTGATTGGCCCTGGTGCTAGTCACAGGTCTTTTTTGCTTTGAGAACCGCATTGAAAACCTTTTTATGATACAATGAAACTAGTAAATAATCGGAGGAAATAACATGACAGTAACCGTTAAAATGTTGGTTGACAGGCTTAAACTCAAGGTTGTCTATGGGAATAAGGAGCTTTTGGCAAAACCGATAATAACTGCTGATATCTCTCGTCCTGGTTTAGAAATGACAGGTTATTTTGACTATTATTCACCGGAACGATTGCAGTTGGTTGGGATGAAGGAGTGGTCTTACCTTAAAACCATGACTGAGAATAACCGTTATTCTGTTTTTACTAATATGTTTAAAGAAGAAACTCCAGCTGTTATCGTGGCGCGTGGTCTTAATATTCCGGAAGAGATGCTTCGAGCTGCTAAGGAAAATGGCGTAGCAGTTCTTCAAGGACGAAACGGCACATCGTCACTTTCAGGGGACATGTCTTGGTATCTTAACTCACAATTAGCTGAACGAACTAGTGTCCATGGTGTTTTGGTAGATATCTACGGGATGGGTGTTCTTATCCAAGGAGACTCTGGAATCGGTAAGAGTGAGACAGCGCTCGAGTTGGTGAAACGTGGGCACCGTCTAGTTGCTGATGACCGTGTAGATATCTATGCTAAAGATGAGGAAACTCTCTGGGGAGAACCTGCAGAAATTCTTCGCCATCTTCTTGAAATTCGTGGGGTTGGTATCATTGATGTCATGAGTCTCTACGGAGCTAGTGCTGTCCGTAATTCTTCTCAAGTTCAGTTGGCCATCTATCTTGAAAATTTTGAAGACGGTAAGGTCTTTGATCGTCTTGGAAATGGGAACGAAGAAATTGAATTGCAAGGCGTTAAGATTCCACGTGTCCGCATCCCTGTTAAGACAGGCCGTAACGTATCAGTCGTTATCGAAGCTGCAGCCATGAACTACCGTGCTAAGCAAATGGGATTTGATGCAACCAAAACCTTTGAGGAGCGTTTGACCAACCTCATTAGTAAGAATGGTGAAGACTAATGTTAGCTACTATTGATCCTATTGCTCTAAGACTTGGCCCCATTAGTATTCATTGGTATGCCATCTGTATTGTATCTGGTCTCTTACTTGCTGTTTATCTGGCTCAGCGTTGGGCTCCTGAAAAGGGAATTGACCCTGAAAACATCTTAGATTTTATTCTTCTTGCCTTTCCTATAGCCATTGTTGGTGCTAGGCTCTACTATGTGATTTTCCAGTGGTCTTACTACAGTCAAAATCCTTCAGAAATTTTTGCGATTTGGAATGGTGGGATTGCCATCTATGGTGGCTTGATTGCTGGAGCAGCTGTTCTCTATTGGTTTGCTAAACGTCATGCCATTGCTGTCTTAGATTTTCTAGATATCGCGGCACCTGGCGTTATGATTGCTCAGAGTATCGGTCGCTGGGGAAACTTTATTAACCAGGAGGCCTACGGAAAAGCAGTTAGTCATCTGAATTATGTCCCAGAATTTATTCGTCAGCAGATGTACATTGATGGTAGTTATCGTGTACCGACCTTTCTTTACGAAAGTCTCTGGAACCTATTCGGTTTTATCATCATTCTAGGACTAAGACGCTTTAATAAGAAACTACGCCAAGGAGATGTGACCTCATTTTACCTTATCTGGTATGGTCTTGGACGCTTCGTCATTGAAGGCATGCGTACGGATAGCCTCATGTTTGCTGGCTTGCGTGTCTCTCAATGGGTCAGCATTGCCATCATTATCTTGGGTACTAGCCTCTTATATTTCCGTAAGCAACGTCCAGAGGCAGATTATAAAATGAAAAACTAGTCATACCGCTCAGACTTTGTTATAATATAATGAAAATTATCATAACAAAGGTTACTGGAAACTGAAGAATCTATTTCAGTTTTCTTGTAGTAACCTTTTAAAAAGGTCAAAGGAGTCCTAAACTATGGCAGAAATTGCATTTCTTATTATCGCAATCGCACTTGCTGCGTTCCTGATTGCGTTGATCCCAACCCTACTTCGTACCCGTCATGTGGTTAAAGAAGTTGAAGAAACAGTTGCTGTGCTTCGTACAGATATTAATGTCACCCTTCATCAAACGAATGAAATCTTGGCTAAGGCAAACGTCTTGGTTGAAGATGTTAATGAAAAAGTTCAAACCATCGATCCTCTCTTTGTAGCAGTAGCTGAGCTTTCAGAAAGTGTCTCTGACTTGAATACTGAAGCCCGTTACCTCGGTGCTAAAGCAAGTGCAGCAGGAGCAAGTGTCGGTAAGGCAGGTTCAGCCTTTGCTATCGGTAAGGTTGCCTCAAAACTTTTTGGTAAAAAAGACAAGAAAAAATAAGGAGATCTTTTCATGAGTAAATTTTTAAATACCCTAATCATTGGTGCAGCTTCTGGAGCTGCAGCAGCATACTTCTTTACAACTGAAAAAGGTAAAGCTGTTAAAGCACGTATTGATGAAGAAATCGCTTCATTCAAAGAAGATCCTAAAGCATATCAAAATCAAGTGGTGGAAAAAGCTAGCGACTACAAAGATTTGGCAGTCGATACTTTCCAAGACTATAAAACAAAATTTGAAAATGGCGACATCACTGCAGATGATTTGACAAAAGCCGTTCAAGAAAAAACAGCTCAAGTTGCTGATTTTGCAAAAGAGAGCTTTGAACTTATCAAAGAGAAAACTGCTCAAGTAACTCCTGAGCAAGCAGATGTTGAAGCAGAAACAAAAGCTATCGTTGATGATATCGTCATTGATATCAAAGATATCTCTGAAGAAGCAGCAGAAGCAAAATAAAAAAAGAAAGCCCATGAGGCTTTTTTTAGTACGCAAAAACGTTGACCAAACAGTCAACGTTTTTGTGCTTTATAATATTCGATTAGGACATAAATGCCAATCTGACCAATGACGCTAATGGTAATTGCCCAGAAGAAGGCCCAGAAGGTAGCCACCTGTGCTACCAAGAAAAGGAAGGCAACTAGGACTGTTGACACACAGAAGCTTGAGATACGTCCAAAGAAAATCATATCTTGTAGCTTAATACTATTATTATTTAAAGCTTGATAATCTTGATAATTCGTCGTTTGAGGACGCTCAGTCTCGAAATCTTCAATGTGGTCAAATTGACGGTGTAAGTTGTCAGCCATGTCTGCCTCCTTTCTATGTAAAATATCTAAATCACATTTTCGTGTAGGTTAAAATACTTAGTCAGTATTTCACTATTTAGAATCTCATTAATAATACCATAAAAATTTTTATATTGCAAAGTTTTTTTTGTTTTTTGTGAAAAATATAGTATTTGAAAACTAATTTAAAATATTGAGATACATAATTTTGAACCTAAAAATTCTAAAAAAATCAAATCATTTGTGCTATAATGTGAGTTATGGAAAAAATTGTAATTACAGCGACTGCTGAGAGCTACGAGCAAGCACGTGAGCTCCTAGAACTTGGCGTAGATCGTATTTATATCGGCGAAAAAGCCTTTGGCCTTCGTTTGCCTAAGCCTTTTTCATTCGCAGAAATGCGAAAGATTGCAGAGCTGGTACATGAGTCAGGCAAGGAATTGACTGTTGCCGTTAACGCCCTCATGCACCAAGGTATGATGGATGCTCTTCCAGACTATCTTGATTTTCTTGAAGAAATCAAGGCAGATTATATCACGGTTGGTGATGCAGGAGTTTTCTACATCTGTAACCGTGACAAACGTCCCTTCAAAATGATTTATGATGCTTCAACTATGGTAACCTCTAGCCGTCAGATTAATTTCTGGGGCAAACAGGCAGGAGCATCTGAAGCGGTTTTGGCTCGTGAGATTCCATCTGCGGAACTATTCATCATGGCTGAAAATCTTCAGATTCCAGCTGAGGTTTTGGTTTATGGTGCAAGTATCATTCACCACTCAAAACGTCCACTTCTTCAAAACTATTACAACTTTATCAAAACGGATGAAGCTGTAACCAAAGAACGTGACCTCTTCCTTTCTGAGCCAGGGGACCCAGATTCTCACTACTCAGTTTATGAAGACATGCACGGGACACATATCTTTGCCAATAATGACTTGGATATGATGACTAAACTTTCAGAACTCGTTGAACATGGTTTTGACCACTGGAAGTTGGACGGTGTTTATTGCCCAGGTGAAAACTTTGTAAAAAAATCACTGAGTACTTTGTGAAGGCTCGTGACCTCATCGAGGTCGGCGAATTTTCACAAGACCAAGCCTTTCTCTTTGATGAGGCTATTCATAAATTACACCCGACCAACCGTGGTTTGGACACAGGTTTCTACGACTATGAACCTGACCGTGTAAAATAAAAAAACTTCCTCCTTCGTTTGTGAGTTTTTCCATTTTCAGGGAACGAAGGAGTCTTCTAAAAACTAAAAATCGACAATCTTGCAAATTGGAGAAATTATGACTACAACTAAAAAAAACGCCCAGAGGTTCTGGTACCTCTCGGGACTTTGGAAAAAAATTGAAAGTCGCTGTAAATTACGGCGCAGATGCTGTTTTCGTTGGTGGACAAGCCTATGGTTTGCGTAGCCGTGCCGGAAACTTCACCATGGATGAGCTTCGAGAAGGTATCGAATACGCTCACGCTCGTGGCGTTGATGTGCACGTTGCTTCAAACATGGTTACCCATGAAGGAAATGAAAAAGGGTCTTTGGTGAATGGTTCCGTGAATTGCGTGATATGGGACTCGATGCTGTTATCGTATCTGACCCAGCCTTGATTGAAATCTGTTCAACCTACGCTCCAGGACTTAACATCCACTTGTCAACGCAAGCATCTGCGACAAACGTTGAAACCTTCCATTTTTGGAAACAGTATGGCTTGACCCGTGTTGTTTTGGCACGTGAGGTAACTATGGAAGAATTGGCTGAAATCCGTAAACGTACGGACCTTGAAATTGAGGCCTTTGTCCATGGTGCTATGTGTATCTCATACTCAGGTCGCTGTACCCTTTCTAACCACATGTCAGACCGTGATGCCAACCGTGGTGGTTGTTCACAGTCTTGTCGTTGGAAATATGACCTTTACGACATGCCATTCGGCCAAGAACGTAAGAGTATCAAAGGTGAAGTTCCTGAAGAATACTCTATGTCAGCCGTTGACATGTGTATGATTGAAAATATCCCTGACCTTATCGATAATGGCGTTGATAGCCTTAAAATCGAAGGTCGTATGAAATCTGTCCACTATGTCTCAACAGTTGCTAACTGTTACAAGGCTGCCTGTGATGCCTACATGGAAAGTGCAGAAGCCTTCTATGCCATCAAAGATGATTTGATTAACGAACTCTGGAAAGTTGCCCAACGTGAATTGGCAACAGGTTTCTACTACAAGACCCCAACAGAAAACGAGCAACTCTTTGGTGCTCGTCGTAAGATTCCACAATACAAATTCGTTGGTGAAGTAGTAGACTTTGATCCAGCAACTATGACAGCTACCATTCGTCAACGTAACGTTATCCTCGAAGGTGACCACGTTGAATTCTACGGACCAGGCTTCCGTCATTTCGAGTGTGATATCAAAGACCTTCACGATGCTAATGGTAACAAGATTGACCGTGCACCAAACCCAATGGAACTTCTTACAATTACCGTGCCACAAGAAGTTAAACCTGGGGACATGATTCGTTCAACTAAAGAAGGTTTGATTAACCTCTACCAAAGACGGATCAAGTAAAACTGTTCGTGCCTAATGACAAGTCAAATCAATGGGCTCTTGGTTGATGACCAGAGTAGGTGTCAGCACTATCATTCCTCACTAGATATTGTGGCCCTAAAATGTTTCGAGTGTCAGAAGTATTATGCCTGTTATCAGTGTCATGATGCTTTGGAGGATCATAGTTTTCGAGCTTATCCCTGCCAGTTAAAGCAGGACAAGGTTCTTATCTGTGGCGTTTGTCGTCATGAGATGACTATTGAGGAATATCAGGAGGTAAGAGCCTGTCCCAATTGTCACAGTGCCTTTAATCCAGCTTGTTCAAAGCACTATGATATTTATTTTGAAAAATAAAAAGATTGAAGATTCTGTTCACACGAACATAGTCTTCAATCTTTTTTAGTTAAAGTAACTTTGATTTTTAAGGGCTTTTAAGACTGGCTTAGTTACCAAAGAGACGATGAGACCTTTTAAGAGGTCAGGAATGATAAAGGGTGTCAAGCCAACAGCTACGGCAGCAGACCAGCCCATCTTTCCAAGAAAATGAAGGCTGAGGATACCACCGACAAAGACAAGGGCATCACCCAAAACAAAAGCCAAAAAGATTTTCCAAATAGGAGTCTCAGCATGCGTCAGTTTTGAAGTGATAAAGGCGAAAAATGGATAAGCCAACAAATAGCCAGCTGAAGGACCAAAGAAGGCTTGGAGTCCACCGCCTCCACCTGCAAAAACTGGAAGACCAATGGCACCTAGAATCAGGTAGAGGGTAGCAGCAAGTGTCGCCTCTCTTGGTTTAAGGATGGCAGCAACAAGTCCGACAGCAAAAGTTTGCAGAGTAATGGGAACTGCACCGATAGGAATAACAATTTGAGCTAGGGCAGCAATGATGGCAGCACCAAAAGCTGGAAGAATAAGTGACAGTGTACGATTTTGTGTCATTTTTAGTTAACCTTTCGTAAATAAATAGTTAACTTATTATAGCAAGTGGTTTCAAAATAGTCAACCTAATAATAAAACGAGGTTAACTGATAAACTTAACCTCGTTGTGATATGATTTTTAGACGTTTGATTTCATCAAGTTCAATCATGCTGATGATCTTATCCTGCTCGATAAAGATGGCTTGTCGCTCCCTGTCATAATGGTTGATGTAGCCCTTATAGGTCTTCTGATTGGATGTCAGCATGACCATTTGATTATGATCAATAGCATGATAGATATCGTTAATAAGTTGATTCTGCATTAGGTGGACAGGTTTGCTGTGACCTATTTCCACAAACTGATGAAGCTGATGCTTTACGGCTTCTAAAAAGTTTATCATGGTCATTTCCCTCGTTTCTTGATAAAATAATTATAGCATGAAAGGTGAATTTTTGTGGATAACTTCATTCTAAAACAGACAATTTTCACAGAAAAAAACGAATAAAGCTAGTGGAGGTAAGCAAATGGCAGAATTTTCATTTGAAATTGAAGAAAAACTCTTGGTCTTGTCTGAGAATGACAAGGGTTGGACTAAGGAACTCAATCGTGTGAGCTTTAATGGCGCACCGGCTAAATATGACATCCGTACATGGAGTCCAGACCATACCAAGATGGGCAAGGGGATTACCCTCAGCAACGAAGAATTCCAAGTTCTCGTTGACGCCTTCAAAAACTAAAACAAGGTCAGCATGGCGCTGGCCTTATTTTTTTGTTTAAAACGTATCAAAGATAAGTTTGAGATTGAGAATGGTTAGGACAATAGCGATGGCATAACCAAGGAAGGTATTCCACTTGGCATTGACGTGTTTTCCCATGAGTGATTTCTTAGAAGTGTAGTAAATCAAAGGGAAGATAGAGAATGGCAAGGCAATTGAGAGGAATACTTGTGAATAAACCAAGAGTTGATCCAGTATCTTTTCTTGATCGCCGTAGAGAATGGCTACAATGATAACAGGTAGCAAGGCGAAGAGACGTGTGAACAAACGAATTACCCACTGTGGTAACCTCATGTGGAGGAAACCTTCCATGACAATCTGACCAGTTAGGGTACCAGTAATGGTAGAGTTTTGACCACTAGCCAAGAGTGCCAAGGCAAAGAGAGTTGAAAGTGTTGAACTAGCAACCGCGCCAGCAATCTTAGAGTCCTGAAGGGCATTGTACATTTGTGAGAAGGCTGAAATATCAGAAGCGTGACCAAAGAAGAGAGCTGCTCCCAAAATCAAGAGGAGGGAATTAACCACAAAGGCCAAAGTCAATTGAATGTTGGAGTCCCAGGTCATGAAACGAACAGCCTTGGTTACGTCTTTACCATCTGAATAGTCAACCTTACGAGTCTGTGACAAGGATGAGTGCAAGTAGAGGTTATGTGGCATAACGGTTGCACCTACAATCCCAAGTGCCAAAGTCAACTGGTTGGTGTGCCCAGCAGCATGTGGCTCAAAGAGCGCTGGCGTAGGGAGATAACCCTCGAGGATTCCCGTAATACTAGGCTCAGACAAGGCTACCAGGTAGACAAAGATAACCAAGATGGTCAAAATCAAGGTTGAAACAATAGCCTCGATTTTCTTGAATCCCAGCTTCATGATGAGTAGGAGTAGGAAGACATCTAGGACTGTCACCAGAATGGCAACCATAATTGGAATACCAAAGAGCAGGTTCAGTGCGATGGCAGAACCAAGCACCTCGGCTAAGTCCGTCGCCATTAAGGCAAGCTCCAGAATCACCCAAAGCGTGTATCGCAACCATTTGGGCGAGTGGTAGGCAGTCGCTTGGGCCAGGTCCATTTGGGTCACAATCCCTAATTTCCCGGCCATTTGTTGCAACTGCATAGCGATTAAAGATGAAATTAAGATGACAAAAAGAAGACTATACTTGTAGGTCGCCCCACCGACGACACTGGTAATCCAGTTCCCTGGATCCATGTAACCCACGGCCACGAGAGCCCCAGGTCCCAAGAAAGCCTTAAGATTTTGCCAAAAGCGAGTATTATTTGGTGTATCTATGGATTGGTTAACCTCAGAAAGGGAAACCTTTTTTGAAGATGTCATAAACACCTCTTTCTAAGTCATTCTGCCTAAAAGTTGCATTATTTCTAGACAGACCGACAATTTTATTATAACACTATGAGGATGATGTGCAAGGTGAGGAGTACTGTGATGTAATAAGAAATTGAGGTATTGAGATATAAAGTTGCTTACATATTATAATAATTTTTGATATCTGAAACTTTTAAGCGAAAAAATAAATACTTGATCATAGGAAGAGACTGTGTTCTATATCGAAATTATAGAATGATGATTCATCAAATACTTGGGGATTTAAGAATATAGATATAAATGATATGAAATTATTTATTAATCTAGTCCATAAAAAGTTATGATATAATTTTGTAATAGGAAGGTGATAACAATGTTATATATAAGTGGACTAGAAGATGTTATCTTCTCAAAACATGAAATTTTAGCAGATGAACCTGACGAATTGATTATCATAAGTGGTTTTCTTGGTCCAGCACCGGTTCAACGACTGAGTGAATTTGATAATATTAAAATTACAGTCATTGGTGGGATGTACCGATCGGGGATAGATGCAAGATTATGGGATTCCTTAGAAAAAATTGATGAAAAAAATAGTAATCTAAAATTACTATTTACTACTACGGAAATACACTCTAAAATTTATATCTGGAAAAGGAAGGGCAAAATATTAGCAGCTTTGATTGGTTCAGCAAATTTTTCATCGAATGGTTTACGAACTGATTATAGAGAATCTTTAGCAGATGCTACAAGAGATACTTTTTCACCGCTTGAGGAATACTATAAATTTATTTTCGATAATTCTGTTGAAAAACCTCATTTGCGAAAAGATCAGGAAATACTAGATTTTCAAGTGACGGATACTAAAATAGACGAAGTTGCAAAGAGTAATTTACGTTATTCAATAGAGATTCCTTTATATGATACAAAAACTAATGAAGTCCCACCGAAAAGTGGATTAAATTGGGGACTTAGTGCTGGTCATGTTGCTTTAGGGGATGCATATATACGGATTCCTAAAGAAATAATAAAAGAGAATAATCAATTATTTAAACCATTTGATCCTGATTTTATGACGCCTGAGGGAAAAAGAAAGAGAAATTCCGATCCAATTGAGTTAATTTGGGATGACGGTGTTATAATGGAAGCCTCTTTAGAGGGAGTTCAGTTCTATAACAATGAGAAATATCCTAAACAATTGGCTTCTTATTCTTCAAAAAAAGTATTTGTTGACGGGGAGAAAATTTCCAAAAAAAGTATTTTAGGTCGATATCTGAGAAATCGTTTAGGAATAGGTATTAATGAGTTGATAACAATGGAAACATTATCTACATATGGAAGAAATACGATTTCATTATCGTTAATTGGAGATGGTGTCTATTATGCAGAATTTTCGGTTGAAAAGTAGCAACTTAAGAATCATTTTAATCTTGAAAAGGCAAACAAAAAATAAATTGTTTGCCTTTTATTCTATTCGTTTTCTTTTATATATTTAAATAAATCAGGTAATAATTCTCCTAATTTTTTTGCAAAGAGAGGGGGTACTGCATTACCAATCATTTCAAAATTAGCTAATTGTGATTCATTGAACTCGAAATCGTCATCGAAAGTTTGCAATCTAGCAGCCTCTCTTACTGTAATACTACGCATCTGTTTTGGATCTGGATGAATATGTCGTAGCCCATCTTTTTTTAGGTGAGCGGGAATTGTATTACTAGGTTCATCCCACCGTAGCACATGATACTTATGAACATTTGAGTTTTTTCCGGTTACTTCATAGTACAATTTTTTTAAGGAATCAGCAGAAGTGTATTTATTGGTTCCATTTTCAATATCAGATGCTAGTAAATTGAAAATTTTTTGATCTCTTATACTATGGAAACGTGAAGTATGCCCATTAATATTACTTGAATTATCGTATGCTTGTCTTCCTATTGCTTGTTTAAGTGGGTAGATAGGAGGCAAATCAGAAATAGCATCTCTAACAGTTTTTTGTTCTGAAAATTTGGAAGGAATTAGAACCTTATAAAAGTAATTAAGAATATTTTGGTAATTAGTAGAAGGTGAATCTCTTCTTACGCCAACTATAATAACACGTTTTCTTTTTTGTGGAACTCCAAATTTAGTTAGGTCTAATAAAGCATATTTCCTAAGATCATTTATGATTTCATATCCAATATCATCGAATCCTTTTCGTATAAGTTCCGTAATTTTTTCGCCAGTGGGGATAGCACTTAGCATTCCTTCTACGTTCTCAAAGAGGACTATTTTGGGCTTATAGTAATCTACTAGTCGGATATAAGATTCAAACAAGAAGTTTCTATAATCATCTTTCATTCCATTTTTGTCTCTAATTCTGCCAGCTAATGAGTAAGCTTGACAAGGGGGACCGCCAGAAATCATATCAACTGAATGTTCATTAATAATTTTATTTAGGCCTTTTGAACTTCCAAAATCTGAATCGTTAGACCACCCATGGATGAGTTCTTCAGTACGCTGAATATCAAAATTTAAAACTCGCTCAGATGCGTCGGTAATATTATATTTACTTTCTAAACGGTTTCTAAGTGTTCTTACTTGAGGTTTTAGCCATTCAACAGAAGCTAATAAATGGATATTTCCTGATTGTTCTAGACCATCTGCTAATCCTCCTGCTCCGGCAAATAATTCGATATTATTTATCATCTTCTTTTCCTTCTTTAAGATGTTTAGCCATTTTTTCTCCTATTACTTGCGCTAATAATGGTGGAACAGCATTCCCAACCTGCTTATTTTGCTGCGTTTTTGTCCCTAAAAATTCAAAGTAATCTGGAAAAGATTGTAGTCGAGCATTTTCTCTAACTGTTGGTACGCGATTCCATTTATAATGAAAATGATTCCGATGACCGGTGTCAATCGTTTTAGATGGTTTTTTACTGTGATAACGGGTCCAAGCTTCGTTAAATTTTCTAGATTCTCCAACTCCTTCAGGTAAGTCCTTATGATTTCCTCCTTCTGGTACTTGACTAATAACCCACTTTACTTCGTCTGTATGATTAGTTCCAATATGGTTGTGAATTCGATGAGATCCTATTCTCATCATCTTTTGATAATCACTTTTAGCTTCATTTGTATATGGTATGTTTTCTTCACCTAGATCATCAATAAGAGGAGGGAGATCTGAAATGGCATCGGCAGTACCAATGTAAGTTTCAGGTGTTAGTTTAGGTGTAGGGAAAGTAAAGTAGTCGTAACCTAGGTCTTTTCGAAAGCCTACAAAGAACATCCTCTTTCTCATTTGTGGAACACCATAATCAGCTGCTAACAATGGTTTATCAGTTACACTGACGTTGTAGCCTAGGTCTTCAAATGTATTAATAATTTGTTCTTTTACTTTTCCTTTATAAAGAGTTGCCATTCCAGGAACATTCTCAATTAAAAATGCTTTTGGTTGAAAATGCTTTACAGTGTCTACTACAGCAACATAAAGTTTATTTCTAGAGTCATTAATGTCTCTAGAGCCTGTTAGACTAAATCCTTGACATGGAGGGCCAGCGATTACAACATCAACAGTATTTCCTTTTAATAATTTCTCTATCTGCTTGATTGAAGCCTCTTCATCAAAAAGATCTGCTTTTAGAGCAATAGAATCCTTGAGATTATGGGCATAAGTTTTTAAGGCAGCATCATCAAAATCGACTCCCATTAAGACCTTATATCCAGCTTGCTTAAATCCTTGACTAAGTCCACCAGCACCACAAAAAAGGTCTATTACATTAATATTTTCCATTATTACCTCCTGTTAATTTAATTATATCTTTTATATCACAATTCAGGGCAACACATAGTTTAAGTATAGTCTCAGTAGTGACACATTCATTATTACGAAGTTTTGTAAATGTACTTGAACCTAAACCAGTTAGTATTTGTAACTCTTTTTGTGTCATTTTTGAAGAGGTTAATTGTTCCCACAAAGGTGAGAAAGATATTTTTTGCTCCATATTCTTCCTTTCGATTTAGGTATTATACCACAAAACAACCGTTTACGGTTGTTTTGTGAATTAATAGTTAATCATTTATGATATATCTTATTTATCTATTCGTATTTTTTTAAATTATAAAATTGTGATAATCAAAAAAATAGTAGTTATTTGATTCATGGATAACCTTTATAAAAAAACAAGAATACTACACAATTTACTGACTTAAAAAAAGTTATGTAGAAAAAAAATTTTTTTACTTAGATTGTAGTTTAAATTAGAATATTTTTTTCTATTTATACTAATTATTCTTTGTAACTAGTAAACATCTCGTCAATGTCATCTTCAACCAAGTGATAGATTTTCCAATCAAATTCAGTTCTAGCAACATCATCAACCAAGACTGTATAACAGAAATCCATATAATCTTCATAAAAATCAGAGATGAAGGGGAGGAGTGTGTCACTAATATCAGATGAATAGAGTTTTTCATCAAGATGTTTAAAGAGATAGTCTGTACCCGTAATCGTTTCATTCTTGAGTTTTTGTGCATCCTCAAGGTTAAATCCATCGCTTTTAGGATTCAGAAAATCATGTTTTGCTAGCCAGGCGACGAAGATACTGAGATGAAAAGCAGCTCTTTTACTAATCTCTAGCATATCTGATTTGCTTAGTTTTTCTGACGGGATATTATTTTCTTCACAATAGAATACAAGTGCATGATCGAAAAAATAATCTGCGCGGTCTATGGGAAAGTCTAATTGACTTTCTTCGATCTTTGTCTCAGGCTGTTCAACTACAGTTGATTTTTTCTTAAAAAGGGACTTCAGCTTTCTAAACATCTTTATACCTCATATAAAAATATCCCATTATTCAAATAATGGGATATAATTATTATTTCATCGTTGGGAACAACAAGACATCACGGATAGTTGTTGTATCAGTGAGGAGCATGCAGAGACGGTCGATACCGATTCCGAGTCCACCTGTTGGTGGCATACCGTATTCGAGGGCTTCAACGTAGTCGTAGTCGATGCCTGTTGCTTCGTCATCACCGAGTTCCTTAGCAGCAGCTTGTGCTTCGAAACGTGACAATTGATCGATTGGGTCGTTCAATTCGGTGAAGGCATTTCCGTACTCTTTAGTCATGATGAAGAGTTCGAAACGGTCAGTGAAGCGTGGGTCTTCTGGATTTCTTAGCCAATGGAGACACAGCAACTGGGTGACCGTAAACGAATGTTGGTTGAATCAATGTTTCTTCAACGAATTCTTCGAAGAAGGCGTTGATGATGTGACCTACTTCAGTGTAGTGTTTTTCAACTGGAACATTCTTTTCAGCAGCGATAGCTTTGGCTTCATCCAAAGTCATGTCTTGCCAGAAGTCAACGCCAGTGATTTCCTTGATAGCGTCAACCATGTGGATGCGTTTGAATGGTTCGTTGATCTTGATTTCAGTTCCTTGGTAGTTGATAGGTCCGTCACCTTTAACAGCTTTAGCAGCGTGTTGGATGATACCTTCAGTCAAGTTCATGATATCGTGGAAGTCAGCGTAAGCTTGGTAAACTTCGATAGATGTGAACTCAGGGTTGTGAGTGGCATCCATACCTTCGTTACGGAAGATACGTCCGATTTCGTAAACGCGTTCCATACCACCAACGATGAGACGTTTGAGGTGGAGCTCAGTTGCGATACGAAGCACCATGTCAATGTTTTGTGCATTGTGGTGAGTGATGAAAGGTTTAGCAGCAGCACCACCAGCTTCATTGTGAAGAACAGGTGTTTCTACTTCAAGGAAACCTTGAGCATCGAGGTAGCGACGGATTTCAGAAATGATTTTTGAACGTGTGACAAAGCGGTCAAAGCTTTCACGGTTAGAAATCAAATCGAGGTAACGTTTACGGTAGATTGTTTCAACGTCTGAAAGTCCGTGGAATTTCTCAGGCAATGGACGAAGGGCTTTAGACAAGTGTGTGATATGAGTAGCTTTAATAGAAAGTTCTCCCATATCTGTACGCATAACTTCACCTTCGACACCGAGGAAGTCACCAAGGTCAGCTTTCTTGAAGATTTCGTAGTTTTCTTCACCGACAGCATCTTTACGCACGTAGATTTGGATTTGACCATCGCGGTCTTGGATGTGGGCGAAGCCAACTTTACCTTTACCACGTTTAGTCATCAAACGACCTGCGATAGTAGCAGTTTCGTTGATTTCGTGCAATTCTTCTTTTGTTTTGTCAGCGTATTTTTCTTTTAATTGACCAGATGTAGCTGTGCGTTCGAATCGCTTACCAAAAGGATCGATTCCTTGTTCAGCCAAAGCCGCCATTTTTTCACGACGGACAATCTGTTGATCGTTCAATTCTTCCATGTGTTGATTTGACATGTTAGTCCTCCATAAAATAGTCGTAATTATTGTATCATAAATCACCCTCTAAAGATAGGACAAATGATTAAATGTCAGATAAATAAAGCTAGGATTTGTCTATTTTTAGGACAAATCGTAAACTAGCATTAATCTTTGATTAGAAAGTTATAGAATTTATTGACAAATATAATAAAGGGTGTACAATATCAAAGTAAGTTTCGTATGATATAAGGAGGAAATACGATGAAAAAGAAAAATTATGTTAGTAAAGCCGTGATGCTTGGCGCTTTACTAGCACCTATTGGGATGCCTACGGTATCTGTGTTAGCAGATAGCTTTTATCAAAATCAAACGAGTGCTCACGCTGCTGATATTACAAACTGGATTGCCAGCACACCTGAACAAATTACAAATAATTTGACAACTCAGAACATCAATCCACAGCAGTTAGATGGCCAACAATACGTGATTCAATGGGGAGATACCTTGTGGGGAATCTCTCAAGCGACTGGGATTTCTATTGAAAAATTAGCCTACGATAACAATATTCAGAATATTGACCTTATCTTTGCAGGTGATATCCTCATCTTGAAACGTGATGGTGATGTTCCAGCAGGTTATCATGTGACTGGTAATGGTTACCGTTGTGCACATTCTAAGATTGTTATCAACAACTACTATGGTGATAACAACCGAGTGATTATCAATAACAGCACATTTGTCTCTGATGACCACTCTAAGAATACAGTGATTTACGCTCCAGATAATTCTGACAATAGCGTTTCATTCTCAAATAGCACAACTAACAATAATAACGATAAAGACAAAGATACTAAAGATTCTAAAGATAGCAAGGATTCATCTTCATCATCAGAATCTAAAGATGCTTCATCAAGTTCAACAAGTGGATCATCATCTTCATCTTCTGCATCAAGCTCAACAGCAAGCAGTAGTGAAAGTAAAGCAAGTACAGAAAGTTCTAAGGAAAAAGAATTGACTGATGATGCTTTCCAAGACAAGGTTCAAAGTGAATTCGAACAAGTATATCAACAAAAACGTTCAGGTAGTCCTGCATGGAGTTTCTTCTCACATGCAGATGATAAGAATGGTAAAAATGTTGAATATAAGAAAGACACTGAAAGCAAAGCCCTTTACCTTCAAGGTGAAACACCTAAGGCTCAAGACATTGTAGATGGACCTAAAGATGGTGCCAAAACTGAAGCTAATGCCAAGGCTCTTGCCGAAAAGATTTATGATGCCCTTAGCAATGGTGGTAAGTTGTCAGATCTTATCAAGGCAAAATATGCTCAAATTCAGGTAAGTTATAAGGGTGATAAGTGGGCTTTCAACGTTGATGTTTACAAAGAAAAAGAAAGTTCATCATCAAGTACTGAAAAATCATCAGAATCTAAGGCTTCATCAAGTGATGATTCTCAAACAGAAACACGCATGAGTTCAAGTTCATCAAGTGTTGAACGTTCATCATCAAGTTCTTCAAGCCACACTGAAACAGACTCAGAGGCAACTTTCTCTGACCTAACTGGTGACGAATAGAGAGGGGCAGCGCATGTCAAAGAGAAATATCATTATTAGTGTTGTTCTTGCTTGTCTCTTGGTTACGGGAGCTGGATTTGGTGCTTTCTATTACTGGGGAACACACCATTTGGACAGTGTTGTGCCTGGGAAGGTTTACCAATACTCAAGTTCTCTAAATGGTGAGGTCAATAACCGTGTCATGTATGTGGCCTTCCAAGAAGGTGGCAATAAGGCTCTTGTAAGTCAGGATCGTACAACAGTGGTTAATGCTGCTAAGAGCCAGACTGATTTTGACAAGGCCTATAATGACCAAACAGCTAAGTGGGAATACAGTGTGACAAAAACTACCTTGACTCTTGGTAAAAAAGAGGACGATCAGTTGTCACAATGGCAGTATAACAAGGTCTTTGCTTATGGTGACCACTTCACATCAAAAGACTTCTATTATCAGATTGCCAAAGGTGGTCAGGGTGAAGTCAAACAAAAAATGACCTTCAAAGAAATTAAATAAGTATCTGAATATGACAAGATGCTTTAGGTTTGGGACAAATTGTTCCAAACCTTTTTCTATCTTCAAAACACGAATAATATTCTCTTAAGTAGGGTCCAAAATTGAAATCAGAGGGTAAAAACGGTATAATAAGACTGTTTGGGCAATTGTATTCTGGTCAAAAAACAGACGAGCAAGATTGCCCATAGACAGTTGACTTAAAGCTAACTTTTGCCGGGCTTAGACCTAGAAGCTGACTGATATCATATTAGTCGCTAGTACATCAGACGTGTCTAAGACTTTGGTCAAGAGAATGATATAAGAAAGAACGGACAGATGATTACTTCTATTGTTTTTGACGTTGACGATACTATTTATGACCAACAGGCACCTTATCGTATTGCCATGGAAAAATGTTTCCCTGACTTTGATATGAGTCACATGAATCAAGCCTACATTCGTTTCCGCCACTATTCTGATGTTGGTTTTCCACGTGTAATGGCTGGAGAGTGGACAACCGAGTATTTCCGTTTTTGGCGCTGTAAAGAGACGCTTTTGGAGTTTGGCTACCGTGAAATTGATGAAGAAACGGGTAACCATTTCCAAGAGGTTTACGAGCATGAGTTGGAAAATATCACCATGCTTGAAGAGATGCGCATGACCCTTGATTTCCTCAAGGAAAAAAATGTGCCTATGGGGATTATTACCAATGGTCCGACAGAGCACCAACTTAAGAAGGTGAAGAAGTTGGGACTTTATGATTACGTGGATCCTAAGCGTGTCATCGTCAGTCAGGCGACAGGTTTCCAAAAACCTGAGAAGGAAATCTTCAACCTTGCAGCTGAGCAATTTGACATGAATCCATCGACGACGCTCTACGTTGGAGATTCTTATGACAATGATGTTATGGGTGCCTTCAATGGTGGTTGGCATTCTATGTGGTTTAACCACCGTGGCCGTAGCCTTAAACCAGGTACTAAGCCAGTCTACGACTTGGAAATCGATAGTTTTGAGCAACTCTTTGGAGCGGTAAAAGTCCTTTTCGACCTTCCAAATAACAAATATATCTTTGATATCAATGATAATGAAAATCCAGTCCTTCAACTAGGTATCAATAATGGTCTTATGATGGCGGCTGAACGTCTTCTTGAGAGCAATATGAGTATTGATAAAGTGGTTATCCTTCTTCGTTTGAATGCGAACCAGGAAAAAATCCTTCGTATGAAATATGGAAGATAATAAAGCGGCCTCGTGTGGCCGTTTTATTTATAGAGAGGGAAGAAATAATGGAAGTGAAGCTCTTGAAGTAGTAGGCTTTAAGAGCTTTTTGAGTGCTAAAAAGCGACCCTTAATCAGGATCGCTTGTCTTATGAAGTCAGTCGATGATTTAGCTAATCTTGTTTTGTTCATCCATATAAGATGTATCATTCCAACATTTGAGAGTGAAGTGCTCGAAATCATTGGTTTCAAGGATAGTGACAGAAGCATTGTCAAGACCTCCTGCCTTACGAAGAAGACCCGGTTCAAAACCAAGGAGGGTACGGATAGAAGCTGTTAGGTTAGCTCCGTGACCAACAATGAGGACATTTTTAGCATTACTATCTTTAAGTGTTTTGACAAATTCGGACACACGTTTGGTTGTCTGGTAAACAGATTCAGCTTGGAAGTCATTAGCACGGAAGTTGGCTAGGTTATGACGGAAGGCATCCATTTCTTTTGGATAGATGGCCTGAACGAGTGAAATTTTTTGCCCTTCCAGTTTGCCAAGCTGCCATTCACGCAAAGCTTTAGTGTAGGTAACTTTAGCTTTAGGTTTTTGAGACTCCATGATGAGCTCTGTAGTTTTTTTAGCACGTGGTAGGTCACTTGAGAAGACCAAGTCAAAATGAGTGTTACTGAGGTAGTGACCTAGCTCACGTACTTGTTCAATAGATTCTTTAAGCAAAGGCGAGTCTCCCTTGGCGCCTTGAAGTCGGCCTTCCAAGTTCCACTCAGTTTTACCGTGACGTACAAAATACAGTTTCATGATTACTCCTTAATATCAGCAAATTCAGCATTAACAAAATCAGCAAGTTCTTGACTATTGATACGGATAGAGCGCCCAATTTCTCCCGCTGAGACAATAAGGAAGCCAGCTTCTTGGGCAGACTGATCGATGTAAATAGGGAAATTGTGTTTTTGGCGAATACCCACTGGGTTGTTGGCCCCGTGAACATAGCCAGTTGTTTTTTGGAGATCCTTTTGTGGAATCATTTGAACCTTCTTGTTCCCTGAAATTTTAGCTAATTTCTTTTCAGACAGGTGCTCGGTGATAGGGACGATGCCTATGACTGGTCCTGTCTTATCCCCCTTAAGGGCGAGGGTTTTATAAATGCTCTCACGCGCCACATCTTCTGGAAGCTCCCCTTCTAAACCATTGAAGGATAAGCTATCATGGTCAATTTTAGCTTTATCAAGAATTTGGTCAACCAAGGTTTTCTTGACTTTGCCTTTCTTTGCCATTGTCATATCTCCTTTTAAAGTTATACATTTCTACCATCCATTATAACACAATCGTCTTAACACGCCTAAACCAATTTGATAAGAAGAAAACCAGTGCCTTAGACACTGGTTTTTACTGACTACTAGATGAACTTGTCGAAGTAGTCTTCTTATTTTTAGTTGGTTTTTGCTTGATCTTACCAAAGAGTTTTTTTCAAAGGTTTTTACGTTTGTTTTTTTCTCAGGATTAATTTGGTTAAGATCAAGGATGTTGTCGAAAACCTGGTAGGCTTCCTTGTGACGTATACTGGTGAAGATCATAGTCGATTTCAGTATTTGGCAAAGCCTCATAATAACCAGAATCGGTACCATAGGCTGGAATCCAAACAGCGTCGAAGTTTTTAGTTGAAACTTCTTGCTCAAGCATGAAATAAGCACCAATATAGAGACCAACTTTTTCAGCTCCAAGACGTTTGAGCTCAGCGAGAAAGGCTTGGACACCTTGCTCCATGTTAGACATGGTTTCCTCTTCAACGTCAATCCAGTAATAGGTAGGTTTGTATGGAGAAGCATTTTTGTAGAAAATACGAGCTTCTTCCTTCATCTCCTTTACAGAAGTGCCTTGAGCGTAAGAGTAAACGGCAACTGGAACGTCACGTTTTTTGAGTTCTTTGATATGTGTTTTAAAAGATTTGTCGATCCCATTTGAACTTGCGGCATTACTATCCTTACTAATCTGTGATCCACCGAAGACGCGGACGATAGCACCAGAAATATGATTTGACAAGACATCGTAATCGATATCCTGAGGTAGTTGCCACCCCGAAAGGTCGATAATGGGATTGAGTATCAGCTCCTCGTCGGAACTGCTAGATGTACTACTGGTTGTTGTTTTTTTGGTGTAGTAGCATAAGGAATAGCAGATTTCACGTTTTGAAGATGCGCCTGTTGTTTGGACGTATTGTGAATATTTGCAATAACTAATGCTAATCCTAAAAGAGCTAGAACCACGTAAACAACGATCGGTTTTATTCTTTTTCTCATTACTCCCATTCTACCTTAAATAGCGCAAAAATGCAAAATAGAGTGTTTATAAATTCTGTGAAAGATATTAAAGTGACTGATTTCCAAAAAGCCTTTGTAGTGCTGACTTAGGCACATTTTATGAATAAGGGTGTTTTGAGCTAGTCTTGAATTAAGTGAATTTTTCATTTATTAAAGCAAGAAATTTAGCCTAAAAGTCAGTTTCTTCCTTGAAACTAGCGCCACTAGTGGCATCAGACCAGGCGACAAGAGCTTGAGCAGAGTTATCCAGATAGGTCTTGAGAGGTTGCTTCAAATCATAAATAGTTTCCCAAAATCCTAGGACCTTTCCTTCGTTGTCGATAGCAGCTTGGTAGGTTTGGATAAGGACTTGATCAAAACTGTCAGTTGGAATCTGATAACTTCTTTCTTTGGTAGGAGACGCTAGAACTTCAGACATGATCCAATCAGGCAGATTTCAGGCTCACGGGGGAAGAAACTACCGTCAGCGCCACCGTTGTCGTAGAGAAAGTTTCCTTGGGTATCATAGGCTGCTAATTTATAGGGCAGGTGATTCAGTAGAGTTTTTAAATCATTCATACCTTCATCATAGCTTCTTTCAGGAGAAATGGCAATGCTTTGGATTGAGAAGAATACTATCATAGGATAGTATCAGTTTGTCCGAGGAAAGTATTATCTCTTGGAGCAGTATCAGGGTATAATAAGGTAAAAGAAGACTCGAGGTGAAAACATGTCAAAACTTATATTTCTAGATGTTGATGGGACATTGGTGGATTATCATAATCGTATTCCAGAGTCAGCAGTCAAGGCAATTCGTCAGGCGCGTGAAAAGGGGCACCTGGTCTATGTTTGTACCGGACGTAGCAAGGCAGAAATGCAACCGGAATTATGGGAAATTGGCTTAGATGGGATGATTGGTGGCAATGGTTCTTATGTGGAGCATCATGGCCAGGTCCTCATGCATCAGCTGATTTCCAAGGAAGATGCAGCAAAGATTGTGGATTGGCTGACAGAGCGCCATCTGGCCTTTTATCTGGAGAGTAATAACGGCCTCTTTGCCAGTCCTGATTTTCGGGAGCGGGCGCGTGAGACACTTAAGACTTACGCTATTCAAAAGGGGCAATCTGCAGAGTCTGTTGAGGGTAAGGAACCAGAAGATTTCATTCATGGCCTCCAGTATGGTGGGGAACTCTACCGTGACGACCTAAACAAGGTCAGTTTCGTTTTGGAGTCCTATCAGGATCACTTGGATTCCAAAGAAGCTTTTCCACAGCTTGAAGCCCATACTTGGGGAGGACGAGGTGAAACAGCCTTATTTGGTGACTTGGGTGTTAAGGATATTAACAAGGCCCATGCCATTGATGTTCTTTTGGAACATTTAGGGGCTAAGCGTTCGGACACCATTGCTTTTGGTGATGCCAAGATTGATATCCCTATGTTGGAATACTGTGAGATTGGTGTTGCCATGGGAAATGGTGGTCCAGAAATCTTGGCTATGGCAGACCTAGTCACAGACGATGTTGAAGCTGATGGCTTGTACAAAGCTTTTGATAAATTGGGCTTGTTGAAATAGAAAAAACTGAGTTCCATTTGGTAGCTCAGTTTGTGTTTTATGCCGGTTTACGACCGATAAATTTTTTCAAGAGATATAAGAGATAGCCAACAGCGATATACCCAGCACTAATAACTAGGACATTTACCAAGACCTTGCTCCAACCAAATTTATTGACATTGATGAAGAAGTAGGCGAAGGGGCTATCTTTGGCACCTGGAATTGGGAGTTTTAGTACCAAGCCATTTAGAAGGGCAAAGGCAAAGTAAGACAGAGGGACCACGGACCAGTAAATTGGCTCACGTAGACGGTAGGCTTTCTTAGCATCGAAAATAAGGGTATCAAGCACCAACCCCCAAGGCACAATATAGTGGACCAAGAAGTTACGGAGGGTCCAGAATTTCTCAGGCTCTGTAATAGGTGCCAAGAGGATATGATAGATGACTCCAGTAATGAGGATAGCCATAGTTACGCCACCCTTGTAACGCAAGAGTTTGGTATTAGTCGTCGCATCGCCTTTTTTGAAGTCATAGATGATAAAGAAAATCAAACTAGAGAAAACGAGAATATTGGACAAAACAGTGTAATAGAGCAACATGCCCCAACCATCATCATGGATTTGGATAGAGACTCCTACCAGTCCACAGAGGGCTAGTAAGATACGGTAAAATCGTGAAATAGTCATAAGCTTCCTTTTCCTAATAAATAATCTCTCTTATCATATCACATTTTTCACTAACAATTTATTGAAAATTCTAGTAAAATCAAGGTAAGAAAGACTTTAAGGAGTAATGATGTCCAATTTAATCGATTATCTTGATAAGGTTAAGGATTTGCCTTTCGACCAAGAGCCTCTAAATATCTTGGATAAGGTTTGCATCAATGAAATTGGCTACCTGACTTATGAAAAATGGCTCTCAGCAAGTGATTTGAAGGAAACCATCAATCTACATGACTATGCAGAGGGTAAGGACCTAAATCCCGATTATACCTTCATGGTGACTAAGGAACGGGTGGATTTGGCTGAAGCCATGGTCAGGTCGAGACGTTTCGCTGGACTTAATCTAAGTGACTACTGTAGTGTCTTGGACAAGGAAGTGGAAAAGCAGTTTGCGGCTATGATTTTCAGCTTGCCTGAATTGGACTACCAGCAGATTGTCTTTCGTGGGACAGATGATAGCGTTATTGGTTGGAAGGAGGATTTTCAACTGACCTACAGTCGGGAAATTCCTGCCCATCGCTCAGCTATGGCCTTTCTGGAGAAGCACTTGCCAAACCTCAGTGGCCATATCGCTGTTTCCGGACACTCCAAGGGTGGCAATCTTGCCCTCTATTCGGCTGTTCAGAGTTCGACTGTCTTGCGTGAGCAAATAGCAGAGCTCTTGCTTCTGGATTCTCCGGGCTTGATGAAGCCCCTCTTAGAGAAGCCTTCTTACCAAGAGTTGAAACCCAAGATGACGGTTATCAGACCTCAAGAATCTGTTGTGGGAGTCATGCTCTACTGGGACAAGGTCGCAAAGCTCGTAGCAGCAGATGGCATAGGCATCGCTCAACACAATGTTTTGCTTTGGCAGGTTGATTTGGAAACAAATGATTTTGTTTATGAGGACCAGCCCACAGACCTGAGTCAACGCTTGAAAGAGACCTTCCAAGAATGGATTGAGACCTTGCCAAATCAAGAACTCAAGCAGGTTTGTGATTTGTTCTTTGATACCATTCTTGATTCTGGAATTGAAAGTCTAGATGATATTAGTATCAAAACCCTTCCTAAGCTAGGCCAGATGTTGCAAGAATTTGGCAATCTCTCGGACCAACAAAAGAAGGTCCTACAAGATGGTTTCAACCAGTTGCTCTGGATTTTTTGGAAGTCAGGGAACAGAAAAACAAGCCTGCCCAAGCTAGAACTTCCTGATTTCATCAAGAAGTTGAGTGAATTAACCAACAACGATTAGGGGCATAGGAATCATAGAAGTGGAGAATTTTATGTCTAAAAATGTACTTATTACAGGAGCAACATCAGGAATTGGCGAAGCAACGGCACGTGCCTTTGTCAAAGAGGGAGAAAATCTCATCCTAACCGGTCGCCGTGTAGAGCGTTTAGAAGCTCTAAAAGAAGAGCTCCAAGCAACCTATCCAGATCAAAAAGTTTGGACCTTTGCCCTGGATGTCACTGATATAGCCATGGTCAAGGATGTTTGCCAAGCCATTCTCAAAAGCGTGGGGCAAGTCCATGTCTTGGTCAATAATGCAGGTCTGGCACTAGGTTTAACAGCTTATCAAGACTATGAGGAGTGGGACATGCTGACCATGCTCGACACCAATGTCAAGGGCTTGATGATGGTGACACGTCAGATTTTGCCAAGCATGGTTGCTGCCAATGAGGGGCATATCATCAATATGGGCTCTACGGCGGGCATCTATGCCTACGCAGGTGCTGCCGTTTACTCAGCTACTAAGGCCGCAGTGAAAACTTTCAGCGATGGCTTGCGTATCGATACCATTGCCACAGATATCAAGGTGACAACCATTCAGCCTGGTATCGTTGAGACCGACTTTTCTCAAGTTCGCTTTCACGGTGACAAGGATAAGGCAGCCAAGGTTTATCAAGGGGTAGAAGCCCTCCAGGCTCAAGATATTGCGGACGCAGTTCTCTATGTCACCAAGCAACCACGACGCGTCCAGATTTCAGACATGACCATCATGGCTAACCAACAAGCCACAGGGTTTACGATTCATAGGGGGGGAGTAAATTGATGATAAAAACATGGCACCAAGCTGTGTTTTTTTATTCGAACTTTTCCAAAACTATGAAAGAAACCTTGAAAATGCTATAATGTAAGGGATTACGACAGTTTTGAAAGGATAAGTCATGCCAGCAGTTACTCCAGAACTTGAGATAGAACGTCAATTAATCGACCAGCTAACCTCTGGTGAGAGCCAGTGGACCTATCGCCCAGATTTAAAAAATGAAGGTCAATTGTGGGACAACTTTTTTGAGAAGTTAGCGCAAAATAACGTCGCTCTACTTGCTGATCATCCCTTGACTGAGCAGGAAAAACGCCAGATCAAGAACCAGCTTAATTTTGTCAGCTACTATGAAGCGGCCAAGTGGCTAGCAGGTGAAAATGGCATCGCCAAGGTGGAAGTTCAACGAGAAGATGCCAGTCTAGGAACCATCCGTCTGGCGGTCATCTGGCGAGACAATATTGCAGCTGGTAAGTCGAGCTATGAGGTGATCAACCAAGTCGAACGCGACAAGGCCTATCCTCTAGACCAGGATCGACGGCTAGATACGACCCTTCTGATCAATGGTCTGCCCCTCATCCATATCGAACTTAAGAGTCCCCGAGTGGCCTTTCTAGATGCCTTTCATCAGATCAAAAAGTACGACCGTGAAGGCAAGTTCCGGGGCATTTACTCCAGCTTGCAGATGTTTGTCGTGACCAATAAAGTCGACACTCGCTACATCGCTGCAGCCCGTGAAAGCAAGCTAAATAAGCAATTCCTAACCAAGTGGGTGGACAAGGATAACCAGCCAATGATCGATCTCAACAGCTTTGCTCATGAGGTACTCTCCATCCCCCGGGCCCACCAGATGGTCATGCAGTACTCAGTCATCGACGATAGTAAGAAAGCCCTCATCCTCCTGCGCCCCTACCAGATCCATGCTATCGAGGCCGTGCAGGAAGCCTCTCGCCGTCAGGAGTCGGGCTATATCTGGCATACAACCGGTTCAGGTAAGACCCTGACCTCTTACAAGGTAGCGCGCAATCTCTTGCAGATTCCAGCCATTCAAAAGACCATCTTTGTCGTCGACCGCAGAGACTAGACCAGCAGACAACTTCGTCCTTTCTCTCTTATGCGGCCAATGATGTCATCGACATCGACGAGACGGACAATACCCATGAGCTAGTTAAGCGCCTAGGGGGCAATGACAAGCGCGTGGTAGTCACGACCATTCAGAAAATCACGACCATGATGCGTAAGTTTGAAGAAGGGAAGTACCAGCGGGATGCTGGGAAGATTAAGGACCTGCGCGTGGCCTTTGTCGTGGATGAGTGTCATCGGGCTGTAACCCCTCAGACACAAAAGGAGATCAAGTCCTACTTCAAGAATTCTCTCTGGTATGGCTTTACAGGAACCCCAATCTTTAAGGAAAACAAACGCAAACAAGTGGGAGATCTGGCTCAGACCACCCACCAACAGTATGGCAACCGCCTACATGAATACACGGTCAAGGAAGCCATCCATGATGGAGCTGTCTTAGGTTTTAAGGTGGATTATCGCAATACCCTCATCACAGACCAGGCGGAAAATGAAATACCAGATACCGTCTACGAGAATGAGGAGCATATGCTGGAAGTTTTGGATGCCATTATCAATAAATCGCGCCAACAACTAGGCTTTCAAAAAGGTGTGGGCAATACCTACAATGCTATTCTAACCGTCAAGTCCATCCCTCAAGCCCAAGCCTACTATGACCTTCTCAAAAGAGTCAAGGCTGGTCAAACACGAGTCAAGGTATCTGAGAGAGTCAAGATGGTCCTTCCAGACTTTCCAAAATTTACCATTACCTACTCTGTCACAGAAAACGAGGAAGACTCAAGAGCCAACCAAGACCACATGAAGCAAGTCTTAGAAGACTATAAACAAGAGTTTGGTACTCACTTTACCATGGCGGATCTTCGTGGTTTTAACACTGATGTTAATAACCGCCTTGCCTGTAAGCAAGATAAGTATCTCTATCGCAATGAGCAGTTGGACTTAGTTATCGTAGTCAATCGTCTCTTAACGGGATTTGATGCCCCTTGTTTGTCGACTCTCTTTATCGACAGAAAGCCCATGCAACCGCAGGACTTGATTCAGGCCTTTAGTCGAACCAACCGTATCTTTGATTCTAGTAAGACCTATGGTCATATCATCACTTTCCAAAAGCCTCTAGCCTTTAAGGAAGCAGTCGATAATGCCCTCAAGCTTTACTCAAATGGTGGTGAAAATGATGTCCTAGCACCAAGCTGGGAAGAGGAAAAGCGCAACTTCTTAAAAGCCTGGGCAGAGTTTAAAGGCCAAGTCACAGACTTCGAAGAAGGAGTCGCCCTCGAGCAGGCTCCAACGGCCCAGCTTCGTAAGGTCGCCAAGGCCTATCAAGCGTTTGATAAGTATCTAGCTTCTATCCGAGTATACAAGGAGTATGATGAAGTTGAGATTTACCAAGAGACAGGCTTAGATGATGAATTGCTCGAAGCCTATCTCGGTCTCTACAAAAATATCCTTGCCGAACTTAAAAGTCGTTCAGAAGATGGTAATGAGGATGGGGAACCATTGGATATCCACTACGAACTGGAGTCTATTCAAGTCGATGAGATTAACTACGCCTATATCTTGACCTTGATCCAAAGCCTGATCGAGCAAGAGCAGAGTCAGAAAAAGAGTCTCATCTCACAGGACATAGAAGCAGTGGATACCTATATCCAAAGTCTGGAGAAGACCAATCCAAACCTTGCACAGATCATCTCAGATCTTTGGCAAGAAGTACAGGCAAATCCAGACCGCTACAGAGGTCAATCCATCGCCAATATTCTTGACCAGATGATTGAATCCATCATCGATAGCCATATCGTAAGCTTTGCTAAAAACTGGTTTATCGGAGCCGACGAACTCCGCTACTATATCCAACACTACCGCAAAGGCGCCAAAAAACAAGCAGGCGAAAGCCAGCTGACCAAGAGCCAACGCTACAAAGACTACAAGGCAGAAGTAGCAGACGCCCTCAACCCACTCAGCTACAAAAAACAAATCAAAGAAGCCTATACCCAACTGATCGAAGAGGTGATTGAACCACTGAGAGTGGGGAGGTAAGAAAACTTTGGAGGAAAAATGGCAGAAACAATATTAATTTTAGGAAACGGCTTTGATTTAGCCATGGGTCGAAAAACAAGTTATAATGATTTTTTAGAGTTTGCTGAGAAACTGTTTGCTGAAAAAGATATTCAGTTAGAGGATTTTCTTTATAGCAATCAGATTGATATTGAAAAGTACAGAAATAATTTATATATTCAATTTATTAATGAGAATAAGTTTAAACTTGGAGATAATTGGTCAAATCTTGAAATAATGATTTCTCAACTTGCTGAAGCAATAGATTTTTTCCGACTAAATTCCGATAAGTTATATCTCGAAAGCGGTGAATTACACCCAAAATATATTGGCCATTTTCGTAAAATGATGAATGAAGAGGGAAATTCTGCTTCAAAAATATTCATCGGTACCATTTTTTTTAAACTTTATTATAGCTCTGGATGGGATAAACTAGAGAGAATTAGCTTTTATCAGAATTAAATGAGAAATTTATTTATCATCTAGAATTATTAACAGAGCTATTAGAAATTTATCTTTCTTACAGAGACTACTTAGATTTTTGATATTAATAAAAATACCTCAAGTAGGAACAGCATTGGATGCTATAACTGATATTTCAGAGTCTTATGTAATTAGTTTCAATTATACACACACACCAAATAGACTATATAATATTTCTTTAGGAAAGACACATTTTATACATGGTGAAATTAATTTAAGTAGACAAAAAAATCGGAAATTAATACAATGGTTTTTCGGAATAGAAGATAAAAAGAAACTGATGTTAATAGCAGTTTGATACCTTATCAAAAAAATATTATCAAAAGAATTGTAAAAAGAAACTGGTAGTGAATATTTAGACTTTCTCATGCCTAGATATGCGGAAGATTCATACGGTGGATTAAAGAAAAAAAATATTATTGTATTTGGGCACTCGGTTGATCCACTTGATAAAGAGATATTTGAAAAAAATGTTTTTGAAATAGCTGATTTAGTAATAAAAAGATATAATTATCGATTTATTTTTTTACTTATTACAACGAGTCTGCTAAACGCTCTATCGTTAAGAATTTAGCTATCATTCTAGGGAAAGATAAACTTGTAGAATTAACCGGTAAAAAAAATGTTGTCTTTGTTAAAAGCGACAATGTTGATGGGATGAGAGAGGTTCTTTTGAATTAAATAATAAGCAAGTTGCAATAATAGTTTCTCCAGAGAAAATGGCAGAAAAAATAATAAAACAAGAATATAATGTATCTAATTTAAAATAGTAAGAAGGCAGGATAGGGATGGAGAAACCAAAAATTAGGTTCTTAAAAAATAAACATTCATGGGTAAGAAATACGTTTGAAGAGATAGCAAAAAGGAGAACTAAAAGTTCTGATAACCCTGATTTACCAAGAATTGAATATCAAGATATAATTTCTGGAGAAGGGAGATTGAACAAAGATTTAAATAAAAATATTGATTGCCGCAAAGGAATAGTGTTTGAAACAAATGATATTTTGTATGGGAAGTTACGTCCATATTTAAAAAATTGGCTACACCCTAATTTTAATGGTATTGCATTAGGAGATTTTTGGGTATTGCAGGCAAGAAATTGTGATTCAAAATTTTTATTTTCATTAGTACAATCGCCAAAATTTCAAAGAGTTGCAAATGATACATCTGGAACAAAGATGCCACGTTCTGATTGGAAGACAGTTTCACAAACAGAGTTTAGTATTCCTACTTCTAATGAAGAACAATCCGCTATCGGATCCCTTTTCCGCACCCTCGACGACCTTCTGTCTAGCTACAAGGACAATCTAGCCAACTACCAATCTCTCAAGGCGACCATGCTCTCCAAGATGTTTCCCAAAGCTGGACAGACGGTACCTGAAATTCGTTTAGCTGGATTTAAAGGTGAGTGGGAAATAAATAAACTAAATAAATATTTGGCTGTTTCTAAGCAGAAAAATACTCAGCTAAAATTTGATAAAGAAGATGTTTTATCAGTATCTGGGGAGTTTGGAATTATCAATCAAATACAATTTCAAGGACGATCTTTTGCAGGTGCATCTGTAGAGATGTATTCGATTGTTGATACGGGAAATATTGTGTATACAAAAAGTCCTTTAAAAGCTAATCCATATGGAATCATAAAAACAAATTATGGAATTCCAGGGATAGTTTCGACTTTGTATGCTGTTTATTTACCTAACGAAAATGTATTTCCGGGATTTGTTGAGAGATATTTTGAAAATGATTTAAGATTGAACTCATATTTAAAACCATTAGTTAATAAAGGTGCTAAGAATGATATGAAGGTTTCTGACGAAAATGCATTGTTAGGAGCCGTCATTTTTCCTCAATTAGAGGAACAAGTAGCTATTTCAGATTATTTTACAAATCTTGACAAATTTATTCAATCACACAAGGATAAAATTTCTCAACTGGAAACACTCAAAAAGAAACTCTTACAGAATATGTTTATTTAACTGAAAGGTGAATTAACTATGCCAGATACAACTTTTAAACGTGAAAAGAAAACAGATAGACCAGTTATTGCACTTTGCTATGATTTTGATAAGACTCTATCTCCAGATGATATGCAAGCTCAGGGTTATATCCAAACAGTACAACCAGAAGGAAGTGATGTAATTGGAGATTTCTGGAGAGAGTCAAATAATCGTGCCGCAGCAAATAATATGGATAAAAACCTTGCTTATATGTATACAATGAAGAAAAAAGCACGTGGGCAAATTGTTTTTACAAAAGAAAAACTTGCGGACTATGGATCTAAAGTGGCGTTATTTCGAGGTGTTAAGGATTGGTTTAAGCGTATTAGAGATTATGGAGCAGAAAAAGGCATTATTATCGAGCACTATATTATTTCTTCTGGTTTGAAAGAGATGATAGAAGGAACTTCAATTGCGAAAGAGTTTAAAGAACTGTATGCAACATCTTTCTATTTTGATGAAGATGGGGTAGCTGTTTGGCCAGCTCAAGTAGTTAATTATACTAACAAGACACAGTTCCTTTTCCGTATTTCAAAGGGCGTACTTGATGTAAATGATGATGCTGTTAATGATTCTTTTGCTCCGAATGAAATCAGAGTTCCTTTTCGAAATATGGTTTATCTTGGAGACAGTGACACGGATATTCCTTGTATGAAATTAGTAAACTCTCAAGGTGGATATTCTATAGGTGTTTTTAATCCAGATGAAAAAGATGAAGTGAAGGCGAAAAATAAAGTATATAAGATGATGAGGGATAATCGCATTTCTTATTTTGCCCCTGCGGATTATTCGGAAGGAAGTGAGCTTGATGAATTAGTCAAATTGATTATTGATAAAACTGTATACAATGAAAAACTGTATGAGAAAAAGTACAATAATCAAAAAGAAGCTATTGAGCAAGCTAAACCAAAAGAAGAGCAAGAGAAATTAGATTTAATCAACTCATTAGAAAGTAGTGGTAGTTTCAAAAATACTCATGCTTTAGTTGAGAAATTATCAAAATACACTAGTTGGAAATATGAAGAATTGGAAGACCTCTTAGAGATTGCGCTGGAAAATACACAGGTATGGCATATTTTAAATGATCCAGATATTAGAAAGTTTTACCAGTATCTAATTGAACAACTTGGTAGCAATACTGATGAGTTAATTAGAGACAAAGTTGAAAATATTCAACAAAAATTTGAATCATAAATTGTAGATGAGAATTATTAGGTGGGTTATGACGAATAATGATTTTATAAAACTAGAGAAAATTGATATCTCAACTGCGGCGCAAAATTTTGCAAATTTATTAAACGAGAATAAGACGTATTTTCTTAATGGTACTTGGGGATCAGGTAAGTCTACTGTTCTTAAAGAAGTTGACAATTTAAAACCTGTTAACAATAAAAAAAAAGTTAAACTAGTAACCATTGATTTTTGGAGATTGAATGACAGTCGCTCAACTTTAGAGACAGTTTTTGCCAATTTACATCCATTTGTTTATTGGGGCTTAAGATTAATTGTAATTCTATGCATTGCATTATCAATCCTAATGACTAATGTAGTTGATTTGGGTCTAAGTGTTTTTGTACCAAATTGGGTTGTTTTGTTTGCAGGAGTAATTGCTTTAATAGTTGCAATCCATCAGTTTTTAAAAATAAAATCAGACGGAATTTATAGTCGGTTGTTGACGATAAATTACCCTTCATGTAAGAAGATAGTCTTGGTTGTTGATGACTTTGATAGGATGACTCCGGCTCAACAGGAAGCAAGTTATAAAGTTTTTAGTTTATTAAATGGCAAACTTCCGATTATATTTGTTGGAGATATAGAACTTTTACATAAAAATGATAATAATTACCTTTCAAAAATTATAGATCGACGAATTGAACTTCCATATGTTTTGCACCCTACAAAAAAATTTGGGATTATTATTTTTAAACAATTGGAAAATAGATTAGACATAAAAGCTTTCTGATGAGTTTAAGAGAGTGTTCATAAAAAGATGAAAGAAATTTAAGAGACAGAGAACGTTTTAATGATTATGTTAACCTAGAATTGATTGGACGTAATAAAGAAAAAAATATGTTCAAATTGAGCAACAACTTGTTGTTATATATATTTTTCTATATTATCCAAAAATTTTATGAAAGTCTAAAAGATAGATAAAAGGGTCTATTAGATTAGATTCGAATAAACAGATAAAATTTAAGGGACTTCGTAATATTTTTAGTTGAAAAAAATTAATTCCTATCCTAGTTGTTATCTTTCAAATAGGGAAGCATACCTTATTAATGAAGTACCATCAAATAGACCCACTGGAGAATTGATTCAGATTATTAATGATGAACGACAACTTTCTAATGAAATTTTTACTTTCACAGAATGATTTCCTAGATTTTTATCAATGGAGAATACGAAAAACTAACTAATCAACAACAAGATTTATTGTTTTCAAACTCTTTAAAAATTATCTACTCACAGTGAAGATAACCTGCTAGTAAATCTTATTATTCAAAAAGAAGGTTGAGAAAGAAATTCCTGAATATAGGATAGGGATTCAATATGTGGATAATGAATTAGTTCTAGAAACTTATTCATTTTTTTAGAGAATGTTTTAGGTAAAACAGATGTAAGCGAGATATTCTATTTCATTTTCAAACATAAAATTTTTAGATATCAAGATATGGGTGGGCTCGATGTAGAATTAAGTCCTGATAGTGAAGAATTTTCGTCATATAGGTGGAAATATATAATAATAATGATGCACTTGTATAAATTAGATAAAAGTACTTCAATTTAATGAATGGAGCAATACTATCTGGGGAGCCATAAATAAACTAAGTACAGAAGAATTCCTCCGTTTTTGGCTAGAATTTGGATTTATAAGTAATAAAGATAAGAATGAAACTGGGTATGATTCTAAAAATAAAGATTATATTTTTGTGAAAGATTTTAACACTTATGCTGACGAAGAAGATATTCTTTTCTTAAAAGGAAGGATTAAGAAAAGAATAAACGAACTTGAAAAAGAAGGATTCAAATTCGAGATTAAAAGCTAAAAGGAGCATTCATGGTATCAGTGACACAACGAATTAAAGACATTCACTAACCTCGAGGTGGTTATCTGCCCTTCCGTAGAGCAGTTCGAAGATCACAGAGTTCTGCATCCGGTAGAGTCTGTTTCTCCTAATTTGGTAGGTCTTTGTGCGGACTACTTGACTCGTTTTATGAAAGGTACGGACGTCCGTGATGCTTTCAGAATTTCTCTTAAGGGAGCTCAGATGGTTGGCATGGGGGACCTAGCAGAAGCACTTCTCGATTTGGTGACAGGTTTGGATGACTTATCAATAGAAAGTGATTGTCGCTTAGCCTCCTTTGATATCGTTTTTCGTGCAGGAAATCAGTATTATAAGCCTTTTGAGGAAATTATTGTGGATGCAGAAACGATAGAAAATATTTGCATCATGGTGGAGCGAAGCCTTTGCTTCTTCGATTTCTATGGTCCTTTGATAAAGGATGGCTTTCATTTTCATGGAGGTTATACAGATCTGATTGATAAGGGTGATGGAGATTTTCTTACCAAGGATACACTGTGGGATTTTAAGGTGACTAAAACAGCTCCTAATAAAGACCATACGCTACAAGTCCTTGTATACTATATCATGGGTCTACATTCCTATGTTCCCGACTTCCTGTCTATCGAAAATCTTGGATTTTATAACCCTCGAAAAAATATCGTTTATCAATTTCCAGTCTCTTCTATTCCTTTAGATTTGATTCGAACGATAGAAAATGAAGAAATTTGTTATAAATGATTGCTTGTTTAAAAAAATAATTGCAAAACTTAGAAAGAAACATTATGGAAACAACACAAACTTCCCAGTCGCTTTATCAAGCTCTGTGGAACTCAGCGGATGTGCTCCGCTCTAAGATGGATGCCAACGACTACAAGTCTTATCTCTTGGGCATGGTTTTTACAAGTATCTCTCAGACAAAATGCTCTTTTTCGTGGCGGAGACCATGGAGAAAGAGACAGAAAGCTTGGAAGAGGCACTGGCAGTCTATCGTAAATACTACGAGGATGAGGAGACTCATGAGGACCTCTTGGCAGTTATTACTGATGAGATGAGCTATGCCATTCATCCTGACTTAACCTTTACGGCCTTGGTAGAGCGAGTGAATGATGGAAGTTTCCAGCTAGAGGACTTGGCTCAGGGCTTCCGTGATATTGAGCAGAGTGACGAGCTCTATGAAAACCTTTTTGAAGATATCGACCTCTACTCTAAGAAACTTGGGGCGACTCCTCAAAAGCAAAACCAAACGGTTGCGGCTGTGATGAAGGAGTTGGCTGTCCTAGATGTAGCAGGTCATGCTGGTGATATGCTTGGTGATGCTTACGAGTACTTGATTGGTCAGTTTGCGACCGACTCTGGAAAGAAGGCAGGGGAGTTCTATACACCGCAACCTGTTGCCAAGCTCATGACTCAGATTGCCTTTTTAGGGCGTGAAGACGAGCAGGGCTTTACCCTCTACGATGCCACCATGGGATCAGGCTCGCTCTTGCTCAATGCCAAGAAGTTTTCTCATCAGCCTCAAACGGTCCAGTACTTTGGTCAGGAGCTCAATACCTCAACCTATAACCTGGCTCGGATGAACATGATCCTACACGGGGTTCCGGTGGAAAACCAGTTCTTGCACAATGCCGATACGTTGGACGAAGACTGGCCGACCCAGGAGCCGACCAACTTTGATGGGGTCCTTATGAACCCACCATACTCAGCAAAGTGGTCTGCAAGCTCTGGTTTCCTCCAAGATCCTCGTTTCTCCCCATTTGGGAAACTAGCCCCTAAGTCTAAGGCCGATTTTGCCTTCCTCTTGCATGGTTACTATCACTTGAAACAAGACAATGGTGTTATGGCCATTGTCCTACCTCATGGGGTGCTCTTTCGTGGCAATGCTGAAGGGACTATTCGCAAGGCTTTGTTGGAAGAAGGTGCCATTGATACGGTTATCGGTCTGCCTGCTAATATCTTCTTTAATACCAGTATTCCAACGACGGTCATCATTCTCAAAAAGAACCGCACCAATCGTGATGTTTACTTTATCGATGCCTCTAAGGAGTTTGATAAGGGGAAGAATCAGAATATCATGACAGATGCCCATATTGAGAAGATTCTCAATGTCTATAAGAGCCGTGAGGATATGGACAAGTTCGCCCATCTGGCTAGCTTTGAAGAGATTGTGGAAAATGACTACAACCTTAATATTCCTCGCTATGTGGATACTTTTGAGGAAGAAAAAGTGGAGCCACTGACAGAGATCGTGGCTAAGATTAATCAGACCAATGCGACGATTGAAAGTCAGACAGCGTCCCTTCTTGACATGCTTGGCCAGCTTCATGGAACAACACCAGAAGCAGACGAAGAACTCAAGGCTTTTGTGGAAGCATTTAAGGGGTAGTTGCCATCTTTCATTTACTTTTTCCGAATAATTGAAGTAGAGGGACCAACCCTCTATTTTTAATTGAGGAGATGTAAATGGAAAAAAGACATAAGCATGTCTCACCGACCTTGGATATCATGGCTAAGAAGATTTTTAGCCTGCCTGAGGTGACGGTGGCATTTATTCGAGATATTTTGGATTTGGATGTTGTGGATGCCCAGATTTTGGAGGGAACACAGCTTCATAAGAAGGACTTTGATGAGGATGAGCTCTTTTCAACCTCGGTGGATGTTCGAGCCAAGTTGAATGATGGAACTGAGGTTATCATTGAGATTCAGGTGCGTAAGCAGCATTATTTTCTCAATCGTTTTCATTATTATTTGGCTAACCAGCTAGTAGAAAATGTGCAACAATTACGCCAACAAGGGCAGACGCATAAGATGTATGAGCAGATGGAGCCGGTCTATGGTATTGCTATCTTGGAGAAGACCTTGTTGCCAGATGAGGAGTCCCCGATTAATACTTATTGGATGGCCAATAGTAGGACGGGGAGGCCTTTGAATGCTTACTATAAGGATGGGAAACAGCAGAACCTTCTTCAGATTGCCTTTTTAGAGTTGGATAAGTATAATAAAGATAAGCATATTAGGGATGAAGGGCGGCAGTGGCTAGAGTTCTTTGGAAATCTCCCATTTTCAATGGCACCTAGTCACGCGGTCACGCATGCCGATTCATTACTGGATTCATCCAGCTGGACACAGGAGGAAAAGGCGATGATTGATGAACGCATACGTATTCAAGAAAATTATGACATGACCATGGAAACAGCAATTGATGAAGCGCGTGAAGAAGGTATAGAGAAAGGGTTAGAGCAGGGACTAGAGCGAGGTCGTTATGAGGGACAACTAGAAATGATTCGTAAGATGCTGTCAAAAGGCCTATCTCTAGAAGTTGTCTCAGATGTGACTGGTCTATCGCTTGAAGAATTAGATGGTTTGTTATCGTAAGAGCCAACCGATAGGAGGAAAAGGCGATGATTGATGAACGCATACGTATTCAAGAAAATTATGACATGACTATGGAAACAGCTATCGATGAAGCACGTGAAGAAGGCTTGGAACAAGGGTTAGAGCAAGGACTAGAGCGTGGACTTAAACAAGGGTTAGAACGAGGTCGTTATGAGGGACAACTAGAACTGATTCGTAAGATGCTGTCAAAAGGTCTGTCGTTAGAAGTAGTATCGGATGTGACTGGTTTATCGGTTGAAGAATTAGAGACATTGTTATCGTAAGAATCAGTTAGGAATAAACATTTATTTGAAAAGTCAGAGGCAGTTTTTGTCTCTTTTTTTATTTTTGGGTATTTAACATTTGTAATACTTAAACATTCGGAAAATAATACTTTGAATCGTAAAATTAAAAAAGACTGTCAAACGTTTGACATAAATCTGAGAAAACAGATTTAATACAATTTGATTGTTTTAGCCGATAAATCTTGCTAAATAAGCCTTTATGGAAGTTTAGAGTTTTCTCTTTCTTACACGTGAAAGAAATTACCTTTTTGTGCGACATTTTTAGACTATAATTTAGAAATGAATAACTGAACTTTCTAATATGACATTTTTGTTAAGGCCTTGTTAAAATGGATTACTTAGCCTTTTATTTTGTGTTCTCATGACTTATAATTTGTTTTGGTTTGTTTTGGATTAAAGAAACAACAGCATCATTAAGTACATCAAATATTTAAGAGTCTCTGTTTTTAGTTCGAGAATAGCTTAAAACTAAAATGGAGAGATTGTGAAAAAAAGTATCAGGAGAATAGACTTGTTTAAAGAAAGAAAAACGAAACCAAAGTACAGCATCCGTAAATATTCCATTGGGGCAGCATCGGCTTTGATTGGCTTCATGGCTCTTGCTAATGGGCAAGCTGCTCAGGCTGATGAGGCACAATCGATTAGTGATTTGACTGATGCTTCAAATCAGGCACAGACACCTCAAACAGCCTCAAGGGCACAATTGGCGACTTCAGAGCCAGCATCAGTTGAGCCAGTCCAAGCGTCACAGCCTGCCAATATTATGCCAGTTCAGCCACAGGTTACCACAGTTCAAGCAGCTGAACAGACTCCGACCATTGATCAATTGGTTGAGGCAAGCAACCCTCAAACTCAAGAAACTTCAGCAAATGTCTTAACCAATGCGACTGAGGACCAAGGTCAAGGTAAGGAGTACAGTACTGAAGGTTACGGTGCAAATGCCTTATACGACTCACGAGGCAGAAAATGCAAGTGTTGAAAATGGTGCTACAATCCAGCAGTCAACGGACATGGAATCTACGGCTGTGGAAGCGACTAACCAAACTTATGTTGAGCTTCCTAAAAAGGATGCGGCAGTTACTTTCAATGTCACTGAACCAGCCAATGCTTTGAATATCCGTTATACAATACCTGATGGTGCATCAGGCCAGTTGGATGTGCAGGTCAATGGTTCAAGCGTTGGTAATCTTGATTTGTCATCTCACTCAGCATGGCAGTACCTTAAAGGGGACCATGAGTATGATCAAGCCATTGATGGTTCAAGTGCACGTTTTCGTTTTGATGAGACACGTCTTCTCCTCAAGGATATCCAATTGAAATCTGGTGATAAGATTTCTCTAGTTAAGAAGAAAGATGACAATGTCCCTTACGGTATTGACTTTATTGAGCTTGAACAGGCTCCAGCGCCTGTTGCCCAAGGCGAAAACAGTATCAGTATCGTGGATAAGGGTGCATCTGCCAATGATGATAGTGATGACACTGCTGCCCTACTTGCGGCTGTGGAAGAAGCTAAAGCCAGCGGAAAATCTGTCTATATTCCAGAAGGACGTTTCAATTTTGATAAACAGGTTAATATCGAAGCTGATAATCTAAAAATCTCAGGTGCCGGTGTTTGGCATACACAACTACACTTTACAAGTGACAAACGCTATGGTGGTGGTATTGTCTTCGGTCATAATAGTAATGGCATTGAGTTGAGCAATCTTTATATGGATTCTAACTTGACGTCTCGCTATAACGAAGATGCACAGTACAAGGCTATCTCGGGAACACTTGGTAAGGATTCGAAAATTCACGACATCTGGGTTCAGCATTTCGAAGTCGGTATGTGGATTGGAGACTACGACCAGACGGGAAATATGAAGTATACGGACGGTCTTGTTGTTGAAAATGCTCGTATCCGTAATAACTTAGCTGATGGTATTAACTTTGCCCAAGGAACCAAGAATTCAACAGTTAAAAACTCGAATATCCGTGGAAATGGTGATGATGGTTTAGCTATCTGGTCAAGTATTTCAGATGGGACAAATGCCGCAGCTGAGGAAAATAATAAATTCCTCAACAACACCATTGAATCAGGCTGGCGTGCGGCTGGTATCGGTATTTTTGGTGGTAAGGGGCATGAAATCTCAGGAAACCTCATCAAGGACGTCTTTGCTGGAGCAGGTATCCGTGTAAACACTGTCTTTGCAGGTCACAATTTTGACCTCAATGATTCTGGAATTAAGATTCATGACAATACCATTCTACGTTCAGGGACAACTAATGACCTCTATAAGCTCCATCGTGGTGCCATTGATTTCCAACAAGTTCGTGGAACAATCAAGAATGTCGATGTCTATGATAATAAACTATTGAATACCTTGGCTGAGCCGGTGATTACCAAAAACTTTGAGATGGGTGACAATGGTAATGGAGAAATCCGTTTATCTAATAATACGATTGACAATAAGGCGACGATTGTTGGGGCTGTCTCAGCAGTTTCTCCAACAAAACCTGAACCAAAGCCTGTCAATAATCCAGTCTCCGAGACTTCAGTTTCTGAAGCACTGAAGAGTGAAGCAAGTTCAAGCACTCCAGTTTCTGAAGCCTCAACTAGTGAAGTGATCTCAGAGTCTTCAGTTTCAGAAACACCAAAGAGTGAGGCAGGTTCAAGTACTCCAGTTTCTGAAGCATCAACTAGTGAAGTAGTTTCTGAGACTTCAGCATCAGAAACACCAAATAGTGAGGCAAGTTCAAGTACTCCAGTTTCTGAAGTATCAAACAGTGAAGTAATTTCCGAGACTTCAGTTTCTGAAGCACCGAAGAGTGAGGCAGGTTCAAGCACTCCAGTTTCTGAAGCCTCAACTAGTGAAGTAATTTCTGAAACTTCAGCATCAGAAATACCGAAAAGTGAAGCAACTTCAAGCGCCCCAGTTTCCGAAGCATTGACTAGTGAGGAAAGTTCAACAGACCCAGTTTCCGAAGTATCTAACAGTGAGGTAATTTCCGAGACTTCAGTTTCAGAAACACCAAAGAGTGAGGTAGGTTCAAGCACTCCAGTTTCTGAAGCATCAACTAGTGAAGTAATTTCTGAAACTTCAGCATCAGAAACACCAAAGAGTGAGGTAGGTTCAAGCACTCCAGTTTCTGAAGTATCTAACAGTGAAGTGATCTCCGAGACATCAGTTTCAGAAACACCAAATAGTGAGGCAAGCTCAACCGCTCCAGCCTCTGAGTCACCAAAGAATGAGGAAACTTCAGTAGCTTCATCTACTAGTCAGGTTGACGTAGCAATTACTTCTGATAGCCCAGAGAAATCTCCAACTTCAGAAAGCACACAAAAAGATCCGATAAGTGAGGTTTCTTCAGAAGTTATTGAAAAAGGTTCAACAAGTCAGGTTGATGTCAAAGTTTCTGAATCTCCAACAATAGCACGTAGATCTGAAGTTGTCAGCATCTCACCAAATAGTCAGGTCGCTTATAACAATGACCTAAAAATCTCTGTAACAAGCAGTCAGCTCGCCTCAGAAGCTATTCGCTATAATTCTCTTCTGAATGAGAAGTCTGTGGATATGATTGCAAGTAAAGTTATGGCGGTTATGGCCTCTGAAACATTAGCCTCAGAAGCGGCATCACTTACAAGCTCTGAAGGTGTTGCCAAAGAGATTAGCAGTGATTTGTCAGAATTGGCGGAAAGCAAGAAGGATGACACACCTAAGAATGTCGCTCGTATTGATAAAGCAACTGAGGCAAAACAGGTGGCCAAGAGTTCTGAAAGCCAAGCTAGCACTTCAAAAGAAAAAGGTAAGTCTAATACGACAACGGTCTTCCTTCTTGTCGGAGTTGCTGCAGCACTAAGTATATCTACAGTTTACCTTACAAAACAAGGTAAAAAAGCAGGTAAATAGTAGGTAAGAAGCATCCATTAAAATGGGTGTTTTTTATCTATGCCAAAAAATACCAAGAAAACAAATGTCGTTACAATGACAGAAGCAGATGCCCTAGCCCAAGGTAAACGACACACGTCTAAAGAGTAATACAAAAGCTGGACATCTTGTCCAGTTTTTTTGTAAAACGACTCAGATTTTACCACTTTTATCTGAAAATTTGATATACTGAGACTATCAAAGATACTTGAAAGAGAGGTTAATTGACTCTTTTTCAGTACAAGAAAGGAATAAAAATATGATTTGGATTATTATTGCCATTATCGTTGTTCTTGTAATTTTTGTTATTGCAAGTTATAACGGCTTGGTTAAAAGCCGTATGCAGACTAAGGAGGCATGGAGTCAAATTGATGTTCAATTGAAACGTCGTAATGACCTTCTTCCTAACTTGATTGAGACTGTTAAGGGATATGCAAAATACGAAGGTTCAACGCTTGAAAGTAGCAGAGCTTCGTAATCAAGTAGCAGCTGCGACTTCACCAGCAGAAGCTATGCGTGCTAGTGATGAATTGACACGCCAGGTTTCTGGAATCTTTGCGGTAGCTGAAAGTTACCCTGACCTTAAGGCTAGTGCAAACTTCAGCCAGCTTCAAGAAGAGTTGACGAACACTGAAAACAAAATTGCCTATTCACGCCAACTTTATAACAGTGTAACTAGTAACTACAATGTGAAATTGGAAACATTCCCAAGCAATGTTATTGCTAAGATGTTTAGCTTTAAGGCTGCTGAATTCCTTGAAACACCAGAAGAAGAAAAAGCTGTTCCTAAGGTTGATTTCAGTGGACTAGGTAACTAATATGTTATTTGATCAGATTGCTCGAAATAAGAGAAAGACTTGGCTTTTGCTCCTGGTCTTTTTCCTCTTGTTGGGCCTTGTTGGTTACGGTGTCGGCTATCTTTGGTTAGGTTCAGGCTTTGGTGGTTTGATTCTTGCTCTAGTTATCGGTTTTATCTATGCCGTTACCATGATTTTCCAATCAACCAATGTCGTTATGGCTATGAATGGTGCACGAGAGGTTGATGAACAAACCGCTCCAAACCTTTATCATGTGGTTGAGGATATGGCTATGGTAGCACAAATACCGATGCCACGTGTCTTTATTGTCGATGATCCTTCAATGAATGCTTTTGCGACGGGGTCTAGCCCTAAAAATGCTGCTGTGGCTGCTACGACAGGTCTTCTTGCGGTTATGAATCGTGAGGAACTTGAAGGAGTCATAGGGCACGAAGTCAGCCATATTCGTAACTATGACATCCGTATCTCGACTATTGCAGTTGCCTTGGCATCTGCGATTACCATGCTAGCTGGTATGGCTCGCAATATGATGTTCTGGGGTGGAGGCCGTCGCCGTAATGATGATGACCGTAATGGAAGTAGTGGCTTGGAGATTATTCTTCTCATTATTTCCTTGATTGCCATTATCCTTGCGCCTTTGGCAGCTACCTTGGTTCAGTTGGCTATTTCACGTCAGCGTGAATTTCTAGCTGATGCTTCTAGCGTCGAATTGACACGTAACCCACAAGGTATGATTAATGCTCTCCTGAAACTTGATCATAGTGAACCGATGCAACATCACGTAGATGATGCTAGCGCAGCTCTCTATATCAATGATCCTAAAAAGGAATCTGGTTTGCAGAAGCTCTTTTATACGCACCCACCGATTTCAGAACGGGTGGAACGCTTGAAACAAATGTAAAAAAAGTGAGACTGATGACACTTCTAAGGGTGTTTATCAGCCTCGCTTTTTTAGTTTGATTCAATATAAAGGTTGCTAGCAACAGTTTCTGGAATTTGAATTTCTTTTCCATCAATATTCAGGCGGTAGAGTTGTGTAAAAGGGTCAAAGCCTTTCAAGGTAAAAGTTACTCCAATTTTAAGACCGACAGTTTCCAAATAATGGAGTAAATCAATTTGATCCTGAACTCGACGAAGTACATAGTTTCCAGGAGTTAGGTCTTGTGTAAAAGTCTGGTTGTAGATTTCCTCTATGAGCTGGCCTGATTTGGGGATTTGCCCACCGTGTGGACAGGTTTGGGGGTAATTGAGTAGGCGGTCAAGGGCATTGATAAAGTGATCAGAGACAGTATGCTCTAAAATTTCAGCCTCTTGATGAATTAGGTCGCAAGTATATTGCAAGTGGTCCACCAAAAAGACTTCGATGAGACGATGTTTCCGATAGAGTTCAGCGACATTGATTTTACCAGTTTTCGTTAGAAGATAGCCCTTGACTTTGTCTTTAATGATGAGGTCTTCTGAAATCAATTTCTTAATCATTTCCGTCACAGCAGGTGGAGACACCTGCATACGGTTTGCGATTTCCTTATTGCTTATTTTACCTTCTTCAGTACCAATCTCATAGATACATTTGAGGTAGTCTTCTTTATTAGGTGTCATTTCTCTTCCTTTGAAAATAGTCTCACCTTAGTATAACAGATTTATCATAAGAATACAGAATATTTCTTAGATGAGATTTTTACTGATTCAAGCCTTGGGTGATTTTATCCAGATTATATTTCATCATGTTGTAGTAGCTATCACCGTCTTGCCCTTTTTCAGCAATAGAATCTGTAAAGATCTTTGCATAAATAGGAATATTGGTATCCTTAGCGACTGTTTTCATAGGGCGGTCATCGACACTAGATTCGACAAAGAGTGCTGGTACCTTGGTTTGACGGAGTTTTTCCACAAGCGTTTTGATTTGGTCCGGTGTACCTTCTTCTTCAGTATTGATTTCCCAGATGTAGGCAGATGGTACTCCATAGGCTTTAGAGAAGTATTTGAAACATCCTTCACTAGTGACAATTAGTTTTTTTTCATCGGGAATGTTGTTAAAGGTCTCTTTAGCTTCTTGGTCCAGTTTACTAAGCTTGTTAGTATAGGTTTTTAGATTCTTTTCGTAATAGGTCTTGTTTTTGGGGTCCTTAGCGATGAGTTGCTTAGCAATATTTTGCGCATAAATAATCCCATTTTCCAGATTAAGCCAAGCGTGGGGATCCTCCTTACCTTTTTCTGACTGACCTTCAAGGTAAATCACCTCAACACCATCACTAACTGCAAAATAATCTTTGTTTTCTGTCTTATGGGCATTCTTGACCAACTTAGTAAACCAGGCATTCCCACCAGTTTCTAAATTGATACCGTTATAAAAAATCAAGTCAGCTTGTGATGTCTTTTTTACATCATCAGGAAGAGGCTCATATTCGTGAGGGTCCTTACCAACCGGGACAATACTGTGGAGAGTGATTTTATCTCCAGCAATATTTTTGGTGATATCGGCAATAATGGAATTAGTCGTAACAACTCGTAATTTATCTTTGCTACTGTCTTGTTTATTATTACACGCTGCTAAAGCAACTACCGCTAAAAGTAATAGTGCCATTGTTGATAGTATTTTTTTCATAGATAGTATTTTTTTCATATTATTTTCATCCTTTTATTTTATTGTTGATAAGTCTTATTCATGCCACTCTGTTTAGGGACGATGAAAAAGCTGATGAGAAAGAGAAGGGCAGATGTTAACACAATGCTTGAACCGGCCGCAATGTTAAAACTATAGCCTATAAAAAGACCTAGAACAGAGGCTAGGGCCCCAAAAACTGATGAGAGGAGAATCATGGTTTTAAGACTATTAGCATATAAGTAGGCGGTAGCAGCCGGTGTGATTAAAAGAGCCACAATAAGAATAGTGCCAACACTTTGCATAGCAGTCACAGCAACCAAGGTGAGAATAACCATAAGTAAGTAATGGTAGAAGGTGACTCTAACTCCAATAGACTTAGCTAAGATTGGATCAAAGGATGTCAGGAGTAGAGGGCGAAAGAAAATTTTTATTGTTGTTAGTACGAGAAGGGCAACGGCAATCGTTATCCACATATCCAAGTCTTGTACAGCTAGAATATTTCCAAAGAGAATATGAAAGAGATCTGTGGAACTATTTGCGACACCTATGAGAATAATGCCAAGAGCTAGAAAGCTTGAAAAGGTAATACCGATTGCTGTGTCACTCTTAATAATGGAATTGCTTTTGATATAGGTAATTATTGTAGAAGCTAAAAGACCGAAGACGATGGCTCCTATGAAAAAATTAATACCTAAGATAAAGGAAATGGCTACGCCAGGTAAAACCGCATGTGAAATCGCATCACCCATTAGTGACATACCTCTTAGAATAATAAAACAACCAACAGCACCCCCGACAATTCCAATAACTAAAGCCGTTATAAGAGCATTTTGTAAGAAGTGGAAATTTAGCAAACCATCAATAAATTCAGAAATCATTTACATCTCCTTTATAAAATAAACTGTTACCGTAGGTTTTACGGAGATTATCCTCATTAAAAATAAGATTAGTAGGCCCACTAGCAATCAGTTTACGATTTAGGAGGATAACTTGGTCAAAATAATGAGAAACTTTGCTCAAATCATGGTGGACAATAAGAATAAGCTTACCTTTGTCCCTAAGTTCTCTCAAGGTGTTCATGATAATATCTTCGCTAACAGAGTCAATCCCTACAAAGGGTTCATCTAATAAAATAATATCAGCCTCTTGTACAAGACAACGAGCGATTAGAACACGTTGAAATTGACCTCCTGATAATTGGCTTATTTGTCGATGAGCCAAATCATTTAGACCGAGTAGTGTTAAAGCATCTGTGACCTTAGACCAATCACTCTTAGATAGACGTTTAAAGAACTTGGTTTTGGGATAGAGTCCTAGAGAGATGCACTCTCTGACAGTAATCGGAAAGTTAAAATCAATATCAGCCTTCTGTGCAACATAGGAAATACGATTCAATTGCTGATGAATAGGTTGTTTATTGAAAAGGATTTTTCCAGAGTGAGGAATAATACCAATTAATGCTTTAATTAGAGTTGATTTACCAGCACCATTTGGTCCAATAATTCCAGTAATACTAGGTCCCTCCAAGTTTAAGGTGATATTATCCAGAGCTAATGTCTGTTGATAAGACACATTAATATTTTCAATTTGAATCATTAGCTACCTCCTTGAGTTTAATATACTTTAAAATAATAATTAAGTCAAGTTAACTTTTGTAATTAACTTAACTGAATTATGTAGTGTTATCAAGATGACAGAGGATAGTGAATGAGAGTACATTTTTTATATCAAATATTCAGCCTGATCAAACTGTTTGATATTTGGGAGAGGCTACAAGGAACATTATTTTTACAATTTGTACGATTTCACTCTGTATTTCAAGAAATCTTTAGTTTTTATTTTTTAAAACTAGTCATATTTCCTTATTTCTGGCATAATAGATATATGAAACTAACGATTCAACGAATGGCTCGAATTGCCATTCTGTCAGCTCTGGCGGTAGGATTGCGGTCAGCATTTATAGGATTGCCAAATATTCAGCCTATTACAGCTATGTTTTTTGTGGCTGTTCTTTATTTGGGTTTGGTTGATGGTCTATTGATTATGGCTTTAACCATGTCCATCTCAGGATTCATCTTTGGTTTTGGTCCTTGGGTCTTTAATCAGATTCTGACCTTCGGCGTCTTGATGGCTCTTTGGAGTTTGATGGCACCTAGGTTATCACTTGTCTGGCAGATTGCTTTGGTAACTCTTTTGTCCTTTTTCTATGGGGTTCTCCTTGATTACGGGTATGGCCTTCTATTTAAAAGTGGGATTACCTTTGTTATTTCTGGTCTACTTTACGACACCTATCATGCAGTATCGACGCTTCTATTTTATCCATTCATCCAGTCTATTTTTAGGAGGTTTTTGAAATGAAAAAATTATTAACCTATATCTTTCTTGCCTTATCACTTGTTACCCTAGCAGCCTGTGGAAAAAATGAGGCAGCTAAACTTACTAGTAGCACAAACAATCATCAGTCTAAGGTTCAAGGTCAAGTGACTTTGATTTTGAAAACAGATAAGGAAAGTAAGAAAAAATCAGTAGAAATCCAAAAAGGGGATACAGTGCTTGATGTCTTGGAAGAGGTATATCCTGTTCAAGAAAACGATGGCTTCATCACTGAGATTGATGGTATTTCTCAAGATAAAGATAAAGGCATCTATTGGATGTTTGATGTTAATGGGAAACTTGGTGAAAAAGCAGCCAACCAACTTAAGGTTGAAGATGGCGATGAAATCAAATTCTATCAAAAAAAGTATAATTAAGATTCTGAACTCTGTTTCAGAGTCTTTTTTTTATAAAGTTCGGAAATAGACTTAAAAAATTGTTTGAAAAAGTCGGAAAATTGCAAAATAACTGACGATTTAAAGGAAAATAGTTTACTTTTGTTTTAAAAGTGATATGATAAAAGGGTACTACATAAAGTAAGGAGAATACGGTTTGGCTTTTAACAAATTGGAAAGCAGTAACAACCAGGAAATCATCTCTGAAGAAGTTGGTATCTTGAAAGAATTGTTGGATGATGCAACACGAGGCATGGCTGGAGAGCAAGGTCTCACAACTATCCAACATTTGGTTGAACTTTATGATGAAGGTGACTATGTGGCCCTTACACAAGCCATTTCAGAAATGACGAATGACGATATGGTCGTTGCATCACGTTATTTCTCTTTGTTACCTCTCTTGATTAATATCTCTGAGGACGTGGATTTGGCTTATGAAGTCAACCACAAGAACAATATTGATGAATCTTATCTAGGTAAGTTGTCTGAAACCTTTGATGTTGTCGCTGAAAGTGATAATGCACGTGACATTCTTGAACATGTCAATGTCGTGCCAGTTTTGACAGCTCACCCAACTCAGGTTCAACGTAAAACTATGCTTGAATTGACTAACCACATTCACGAACTTCTCCGTAAGCATCGTGATGTTAAGGCTGGTCTTATTAACAAGGATAAATGGTATGCAGATTTGCGTCGTTATGTAGAAATTATGATGCAAACAGATATCATTCGTGAGAAAAAACTTAAGGTTAAAAAAACGAAATCACTAACGTTATGGAGTATTACAACTCCTCATTGATTAAGGCGATTACGAACCTATCACATGAATTCAAACGTTTAGCAGTTGAAAAAGGTATTGAACTCGACAATCCAACCCCTATTACTATGGGTATGTGGATTGGTGGTGACCGTGACGGGAACCCATTTGTAACAGCAGAAACTCTTAAACTTTCTGCAACATTGCAAAGTGAAGTTATCCTCAACTACTATATCGAAAAAAAGTTGATAATCTTTATCGTTCATTCTCACTTTCATCACGCTTGACTGAGGTTTCAGATACAGTAGCAGAGATGGCGAAACATTCTCCAGATACATCTGTTTATCGTGAAAATGAACCTTACCGTCGTGCTTTCAGTTACATCCAGTCTAAGTTGATTCAAACACTTCTTTTCTTTAAAGAAGGAAACTTCAGCAAGGAAAGAGTTGCTCAACGTCTTTCTGAAAATGTTCGTCTGGGTTCAGCTTCAACAGGTGAAGTAGTAGCTGATTACGTGCAACAACGTCTCAGTCAAAGTCTTCAAGCCGTCTCACAACAAACAGCAGAATTCTACGAAACAGCAGATGCCTTCCATGATGATCTTTTGGCAATCAAAAATTCACTTCTTGAAAACGACGATGCTGTCTTGATTTCAGGTGATTTCGAAGAGCTTCTTCAAGCTGTAGAAGTCTTTGGTTTCTATCTTGCTACAATCGATATGCGTCAAGATTCAAGTGTTCATGAAGCATGTGTAGCAGAGTTGCTTAAATCTGCAAATATTGTTGATAACTATAGTGAATTAACAGAGGTTGAAAAAGTTGCGGTTCTTCTTAAAGAATTGCAAGAAGATCCTCGTACCTTGTCATCAACTAATGTGCCTAAGTCTGAAACACTTGAAAAAGAATTGGCAATCTTCCGCACTGCTCGTCTTTTGAAAGACTATATCGGTGAAGATGTCATCAAACAACATATCATCTCTCACACTGAGAGCGTTTCTGATATGTTTGAGTTGGCTATCCTTCTTAAAGAAGTTGGCTTGGTTGATACAGAACGTGCGCGTGTCCAAATCGTTCCACTTTTTGAAACTATCGAAGACTTGGAAAACTCTAATGATATCATGAAACAATATCTTGGTTATGATATCGTTAAACGTTGGATCAAGAATAGCAACAACTACCAAGAAATCATGTTGGGTTACTCAGATTCTAACAAAGATGGTGGTTACTTGTCTTCAGGTTGGACGCTTTACAAAGCTCAAAACGAATTGACTAAGATTGGTGAAGAGCGTGGCATTAAGATTACCTTCTTCCATGGCCGTGGTGGTACTGTCGGTCGTGGTGGTGGCCCATCATACGATGCTATTACGTCTCAACCATTTGGTACCATTAAAGACCGTATTCGTTTGACTGAACAAGGTGAAGTTATCGGTAATAAATATGGTAATAAGGATGCTGCCTACTACAATCTTGAAATGCTTGTTTCAGCTGCCCTTGACCGTATGGTAACACGTCAAATTGCGGACCCAGATGAATTGGTTGATTTCCGTGAAATTATGGACGGTATTGTTAATGATTCTAATGTTATCTATCGTGATCTTGTCTTTGGAAACGAACATTTCTATGATTACTTCTTTGAAGCAAGCCCTATTAAAGAAGTGTCAAGCTTGAATATCGGTTCTCGTCCAGCAGCTCGTAAGACTATTACTGAGATTTCTGGTCTTCGTGCGATTCCTTGGGTATTCTCATGGTCACAAAACCGTATCATGTTCCCAGGTTGGTATGGTGTGGGTTCTGCCTTTAATCGCTTTATCCAAGCTGAAGAAGGCAACCTTGAGAAACTTCAACATATGTTTGAAACATGGCCATTCTTCCGTTCACTTTTGTCAAACGTGGACATGGTTCTTTCAAAATCAGACATGAATATCGCCTTCCACTATGCACAATTGGCAGAGAGTGAAGAAGTACGTAGTGTCTTCAATATTATTTTGGATGAGTGGCAGTTGACTAAGGATGTTATTCTTGCTATTGAAAAACATGATGGCTTCCTTGATGAAAGTCCATCGCTTAAAGCAAGTTTGGACTTCCGTTTGCCATACTTCAATGTTTTGAACTACATCCAAATTGAATTGATTAAACGTCTTCGTAACAATGATTTGACCGATGACGAAATTAGCCTTATTCACATTACCATCAATGGTATTGCAACAGGTCTTCGTAACTCTGGTTAATAAAGTAAAGTTCATCACTTTGGTGGTGGGCTTTTTGTTATGGTGAAAAATCTGTTATAATAAAACCATGATTGCTATGGAAACGATTGAAAAGCTGTCCAAAGAAAAGCTCCCCATGATAACGGTCTTGGCGGGCGAGGATTTAGGGCAGTATAGTCAAGCAAAGAAAAATTTTTAAAACAAATTGGTTTCGATCCCAGTGACTTAACCTTTTCTTATTTTGATATGTCTGAGACTGATTATCAAGATGCTGAGCTCGATTTAGAAAGCATGCCTTTTTTTGCAGATGAAAAGGTGGTCATTTTTGATCATTTCGCGGATATGACTACTGCTAAAAAATCGTATCTGGATGAGAAAGAGTTGAAGCGCCTTGAAAATTATCTTGAGTCTCCTGTTGAAACAACACGTCTTGTCTTGATGTCTGCAGGAAAGCTAGATGGAAAGCGGCGTTTAGTTAAACTTCTCAAACGTGATGCCATGGTGCTTGAAGCCAGTCCCTTAAAAGATGCAGAACTTAGAACCTATTTTCAAAAGCAGGCGCATCAAGAGGGACTTACATTTGACACAGGAGTCTTTGAGGAACTTTTGATTAAGTCAAATTTTGACTTTTCAGATGTTCAAAAAAACTTAGCTTTTCTAAAGGGATATAAAACGGAAGGAAATATCTCATCGCAAGATATTGCTGATGCCATTCCTAAAAGTTTGCAAGATAATATTTTTGATATGACGCAACTTCTTTTGCGAGGCCAGATTCAGAGTGTTCGTGAATTGGTTCATGATTTACGGCTTCAGGGTGAAGATGAGATTAAGTTGATTGCTGTGATGTTGGGACAATTTCGTACCTATTTACAGGTTAAACTCTTATCTGCTCAAGGCAAAAGTGAGCAGCAAATTGTTTCAAGTCTGTCTGATTGTTTAGGGCGTAAAGTCAATCAATTTCAGGTTCGTTTTGCACTGAGAGATAGTCGTCCTTTGTCAGTAGCGTTCTTAAAAATGACGATTAAGATTTTAGTAGAGACAGATTACCAGATAAAGGCAGGAACTTTAGATAAAGATTACTTGTTTGATTTAGCACTTTTAAAAATCGCATCAAACCGCTAGAGATTTAGAGTTTTCTTTGATTTTGTAAGCAAAATTTTTGAAAGCTCTACCACTTTACGGTAAAATGAAGAAAAAATGAAAAGAGGACCTTTACTATGGCAATTATCCTTCCAGACCTTCCTTACGCTTACGATGCTTTGGAACCATACATTGATGCTGAAACAATGACTCTTCACCACGATAAACACCACGCAACTTATGTAGCAAATGCTAATGCTGCTCTTGAAAAACACCCAGAAATTGGTGAAGATCTCGAAGCACTTTTGGCTGACGTGGAACAAATTCCAGCAGATATTCGTCAAGCACTTATTAACAATGGTGGTGGACACCTTAACCACGCACTTTTCTGGGAACTCTTGTCTCCTGAAAAACAAGAACCAACTGCAGAAGTAGCAGCTGCTATTAACGAAGCTTTCGGCTCATTTGAAGCCTTCCAAGAAGCTTTCACAGCAGCAGCAACAACTCGTTTTGGTTCAGGTTGGGCATGGCTTGTTGTTAACGCTGAAGGTAAGCTTGAAGTCGTTTCAACAGCTAACCAAGACACTCCTATCTCAGACGGTAAGAAACCAATCTTGGCACTTGATGTTTGGGAACACGCTTACTACCTAAACTACCGTAACGTACGTCCAAACTACATCAAGCTTTCTTTGAAATCATTAACTGGAATAAAGTTGCTGAGCTTTATGCAGCAGCTAAATAAGTTTAAAATTATCCTCACTATTGGGGATAATTTTTTTGTAATATGATTGTAAAATCTCCTTGATTTTTAGTGAATTATAGCTTAAACTATAATTGTTATGAAAAAAAAGAAAAAACATTCAAGTAAAAAGTATAGTGGAAGCCGCCGAAAAACTAAAGATAAAAAGAAAGATTCGGTAAAACAAGACCTTCAAAAAGACGTCCAAAAAGACACTAAAGATACTAAAAAAGATGTCAAAAAAGGCGCTAAGAAAGACAACAAAAAAGCATCGAAAAAAGATGCTAAAAAGACTTCTAAAAAATCAGTAGAGAAGAAATCTGCTGAGGAATCAGTAGTACCAGTTGAGCACAAGGAAAATGAAGCAAAAACTGAAACCTTGGCACTTAGAAGTAAGCGCTCTAAGAAATCTAAAGCTAAATCAAAATCATCTCGTGATGATAAGAAAGCTTATCTTATCTTAGCTTTCCTAGGTGTTTTGGTAATTCTTTGTTTGTTGCCATGCTTGCTTTAGCAGGACGTGGTAAACAAGCTGGTCACACTGGTGGCCTTGGAAATATCTTCGGATCTAGTTCTAAAGTCACTAAAAAAGAAGACAAAGAAAAAGAGGAAAAGGTAACTCCAACAAATAAATCAGCCGAAGCTAAACAAGCAGTCATGGAAGCAGATGCAGATACTATGTATGGTAATGGCTTGTATTATGATTATGCTAACATGACATTGAACCAAGTAGTTGAAGCATTTATGGCTGACCAAGGTATTGAGTCTAGCCAAATTGCCTTTTCATATAAAAATACCAAGACAAATGAGCAATTCTCTATGAATGATACTCAGCCAATGACTGCAGGATCAACTTATAAATTGCCATTAAACATGCTTGTCATGGATGAGGTTAATAAGGGTAAACTTTCTTTAACTGAACGTTTTGATATTACTAATACTGAGTATGAATACCAAGGTGAACATGATAATTATGTTGCTGCTTTCGGTGGTTCAATGACTATTCCAGAGATGCAAGAATATTCTCTTGTATACTCTGAGAATACTCCTGCCTACGCTTTGGCGGAACGCCTTGGTGGTATGGAAAAATTCTATGGCATGCTCGATAAATACGGTAAATCAAAAGGTGAAGTGAAGACTATCCAAATGCATGGTAATAAGACAACAACAGATTATTACATTCAAGTTTTGGATTATCTCTGGAAACATCAAGATAATTACAAGGATATTCTCCACTACATTGGTGAGTCATTCCCGAATGAGTATTACAAGACTTACCTTCCAGGTTTAACGATTTATCAAAAACCAGGTTACGTTCGTGAAGCACTTAACGTTGATGCTATCGTTATGGAAGACACACCTTATATGGTTGCAATCTATACACGTTACCTTGGTGGATCAACTGAAAATTCAGATGAAATCAGCGGTTGGGGTCTCCAACAATTAGGAATGCTCTCTTATGTCATTAATGAGTGGCACCGTGTCAATATGAACTAATAAAGAAAAGCCGAATTTATCGGCTTTTTTTCTATATAATTGAATAAAAAGTAAGAAGTAATATCCCTAGAAAAAGAAATGGGACAAATGGAATGCATTCCTTAAGATTTCTTCGTAGAAGGAAGTAAGCTAGTCCTAATAGGCAGGCAATTTCGATAATTAGTAGTATTTTTGAAAATGGGAAAATAAGTGAGGCACTTGCTAAGTAGAGAAAATCTCCTTCCCCAATATTTAGATGTTTCATATAAGAAAGGATAGCGAGGATTATACCTAAGGCAAATGTAATGTAGTAGTTGCCCATGAATAAGAGTGGGACTGTTCCAACTATCCAAATCAGAAGCGGATAGGATTTATGTTTCAAATCAAAAATCGACAGACAAAGGCTGAAGTAAAGAAAGTAGGTCACTTCAAGACTTAAAAAGTCATAGAAATATAGCAGGGATATTACTCCACAAAATAGTTCCATAAAGAGGTAACGAAAAGGGATAGGAGTCTGACATGAACGGCATCGAGATCTTAAGAAAAGTTGTGAGAGGATAGGGATCATCTCGAAAAAACGCAGCTGATGCTTGCAATGGCTACAGTGACTTCTAGGGAAAATAATCGACCTCTCAGGAAAACGATCACAAATTAGTCCGATGAATGAACCAAAAGAGGCTCCTAGAAAAAAATAAATAATACTTAACATACCTAATTATTCGAAAAAGAGTGAGAAAAAGCATTTTACTTGCATCTTATTTAGAAATATTCTAAAATAAAAGTATAAATAATAGTAATTCTAAATAAGGAGTATTAATATGGTAGATTCAATTAAAGAAACAATCAATGAAACAGTTAACCAACAAGCTGAAACACCTTCATATACAAAAACTAAAGCAGTTTTGAATCAAGCAGTCGCTGATTTGTCTGTAGCAGCTTCAATTGTTCACCAAGTTCATTGGTATATGCGTGGTCCTGGTTTCCTCTATCTTCATCCAAAAATGGATGAATTGATGGATAGTTTGAATGCTCACCTTGATGTTGTTAGTGAACGTTTGATTACTATTGGTGGGGAACCATACTCAACTTTGGTAGAATTTTCATCTAATTCAGGCTTGACTGAAACTACTGGTACATTTGATAAACCAATGTCTGATCAAATCCAATTATTGGTTGATACATACAAATATTTGTCAGTCTTGTTCCAAGTTGGTTTGGATATCACAGATGAAGAAGGAGATGCTCCTTCAAATGATATCTTCACTGCAGCTAAATCTGAAATTGATAAGACAATCTGGATGTTGACTGCAGAACTTGGACAAGCTCCAGGCTTGAGATAAGCATTTTTGAGTTAAGATGATTGTCAAGAGTTCCTCTAAAAGTGTATAATAGACATAAAATACTTTTAGACGAAGGGAGGCGGCGATATGTCTGAGCATCGACGTAGTCTAGGCGTTTATGAAGATGTCCTGAATCAGTTAAAAGCTAAAGGAATTCGGTTGACGGAATCTCGTAAAGCTGTTATTCGCTATTTGATGATGTCTGATCAACACCCTAGTGCAGATGTGATATATTATGACCTACTCCCTGACAATCCTGGGATGAGTTTGGCGACGGTCTATAACAACCTGAAGGTGTTGGTTGAAGAAGGGATTGTCTCTGAAATCAAGGTTAATAATGATAATACAACCTATTATGATTTTATGGGACATGACCACTTAAACATTGTTTGTGAAAAATGTGGTCACATTACTGACTTAGACTTACCGATTCCGTCTTTCAAGGAAGAGGTAGAATCACAAACTGGATTTCGCATTACTCGTGAACAGATGATTTTACATGGGATTTGCCCGAATTGTCAATAACCTGAGTCTAAATGACTTAGGTCTTTTTTGAAGTATACAATAATCTGTAAAGGTTTTCAAAACTATCTTGTCATGGCAGAAGCTTTTTGCTAAAATATTGCTATGAAAACTTTATATGACGTTCAACAGTTGTTGAAACAGTTTGGCATAGTAGTTTACCTGGGAAAAAGGCTCTATGATATCGAAATGATGAAGATTGAATTAGAAGCCCTCTACCAGAATGGTTTGGTGGACAAGGACAGCTACCTTACTGCTGAAATGATTTTACGACGTGAACATCGCATTGAAATGGAGAAAGAAAATGAGTAAAAAACTCTTGGGAATTGACCTTGGTGGAACAACTGTTAAATTTGGTATTTTGACTTCAGAAGGTGAAGTGCAAGAAAAATGGGCGATTGAAACAAATACGCTTGAAAATGGTCGTCACATCGTCCCTAACATCGTGGAGTCTTTGAAACACCGTTTGGAAATGTACGGACTTACTGCAGAAGATTTCATTGGAATTGGTATGGGTTCTCCAGGAGCTGTTGATCGTGAAAATAAAACGGTTACTGGTGCCTTCAACTTGAACTGGGCAGAAACTCAAGAAGTTGGATCTGTCATCGAAAAAGAACTCGGTATTCCATTTGCCATTGATAATGATGCTAACGTTGCTGCCCTCGGTGAACGTTGGGTTGGTGCTGGTGCTAACAATCCTGATGTTGTCTTTGTGACATTAGGAACAGGAGTTGGTGGTGGCGTTATCGCTGATGGTAACTTGATTCATGGTGTTGGCGGTGCTGGTGGTGAAATTGGCCACATTATCGTTGAGCCTGAAACAGGATTTGAATGTACTTGCGGAAACAAAGGATGCTTGGAAACTGTAGCTTCTGCAACAGGTGTCGTACGTTTGGCACGTCATTTAGCAGAAGGCTATGAAGGTAACTCTTCTATTAAAGCTGCTGTAGATAATGGTGAGCAAGTAACAAGTAAAGATATTTTCGTTGCCGCTGCCGAAGGCGACAAGTTTGCTAATAGCATCGTTGACAAAGTCTCTGAATACCTAGGACTTGCAACAGCAAATATCTCAAATATTCTTAACCCAGATTCAGTTGTAATCGGTGGTGGTGTTTCAGCAGCTGGTGAATTCTTGCGTAGCCGTGTTGAAGGATACTTTACACGTTATGCATTCCCACAAGTTCGCCGTACAACAAAAGTGAAATTAGCAGAGCTTGGAAATGATGCTGGTATCATTGGAGCTGCTAGCCTTGCACTTACAATTGATAACTAATGAATGACAGAAGGTGTGTCTGACCAATTATAGGTGGACAGCACCTTTTTCTTGTTGAAACGTTTACAATCAGCTGAGCTCTGCCATTTTGTTGAAAATGTGGTATACTTTAAAAGTTGAAATAAAAATTAAAGAGGAAAAAATGACTAAACTTAGAGAAGATATCCGTAACGTAGCCATCATTGCCCACGTTGACCACGGTAAAACAACACTTGTTGATGAATTGTTGAAACAATCACACACTCTTGACGAGCGTAAAGAGCTTGATGAGCGTGCAATGGACTCAAACGATCTTGAAAAAGAACGTGGAATTACAATCCTTGCCAAAAATACAGCCGTTGCTTATAACGGTACGCGTATCAACATCATGGATACACCAGGTCACGCGGACTTCGGTGGAGAAGTTGAACGTATCATGAAAATGGTTGATGGGGTTGTCCTTGTTGTCGATGCCTACGAAGGTACAATGCCTCAAACACGTTTTGTGTTGAAAAAAGCACTCGAGCAAAACTTGACACCTATTGTTGTTGTTAACAAGATTGATAAACCATCAGCTCGTCCTGAAGAAGTTGTTGATGAAGTTCTTGAACTTTTCATCGAGCTTGGTGCCGATGATGATCAGTTGGAATTCCCAGTTGTGTATGCTTCAGCGATTAACGGAACATCATCATTGTCAGATAACCCTGCTGAACAAGAGCACACTATGGCTCCAATCTTTGACACTATTATTGACCACATCCCAGCTCCTGTAGATAACTCAGATGAGCCTCTTCAATTCCAAGTGTCACTTCTTGACTACAATGATTTCGTTGGACGTATCGGTATTGGACGTATCTTCCGTGGAACTGTAAAAGTTGGTGACCAAGTTACCCTTTCAAAACTTGATGGAACAACAAAGAACTTCCGTGTTACTAAACTTTTCGGTTTCTTTGGTTTGGAACGTCGTGAAATTGAAGAAGCAAAAGCTGGTGATTTGATTGCCATCTCAGGTATGGAAGACATCTTCGTTGGTGAAACAATCACACCAACTGATGCTGTTGAACCATTGCCAGTTCTTCGTATTGACGAACCAACACTTCAAATGACTTTCTTGGCTAATAACTCACCATTTGCAGGTCGTGAAGGTAAACACGTGACATCACGTAAGGTTGAAGAACGTCTTTTGGCAGAGTTGCAAACAGATGTTTCTCTTCGTGTTGATCCAACTGATTCTCCAGATAAATGGACTGTCTCAGGTCGTGGTGAATTGCACTTGTCTATCCTTATCGAAACAATGCGTCGTGAAGGATACGAACTTCAAGTGTCTCGTCCAGAAGTTATCATCAAAGAAATTGATGGCGTGAAATGTGAGCCATTTGAACGTGTTCAAATTGATACTCCAGAAGAGTACCAAGGTTCTATTATCCAAGCCCTTTCAGAACGTAAAGGTGACATGCTTGATATGCAAATGGTTGGTAACGGTCAAACACGTCTTATCTTCCTTGTACCAGCTCGTGGACTTATCGGATTCTCTACTGAATTCTTGTCTATGACACGTGGTTACGGTATCATGAACCACACCTTCGACCAATACTTGCCAGTTGTTGCTGGTGAAATTGGTGGCCGTCACCGTGGTGCCCTTGTTTCTATCGATACAGGTAAAGCGACAACTTACTCAATCATGCGTATCGAAGAACGTGGTACAATCTTTGTTAACCCAGGTACTGAAGTTTATGAAGGTATGATTGTTGGTGAAAATGCTCGTGAAAATGACCTTGGTGTCAATATCACTACAGCAAAACAAATGACAAACGTGCGTTCAGCAACTAAGGACCAAACGGCTGTTATCAAGACTCCACGTATCTTGACTCTTGAAGAATCACTTGAATTCTTGGATGACGATGAGTACATGGAAGTAACGCCTGAATCTATCCGCTTGCGTAAACAAATTTTGAATAAAGCAGAGCGTGATAAAGCCAATAAACGTAAGAAAAAAGCAGCAGAAGCTGAATAATATATAGAGAGGAGAAGAGATGTTTTATCTGATTGTTGCTATATTGATTGCATCATTCTATTTCTTTATTGCACCAAAGTCGGTAAAAAACACCATGAATCTTCTCTTTGTCATGGCTACCTTAGCATTGCTCCTACTTTTAGCAGTGCTATCAATCATTAAATTCTTCAGTTTACCTGGTGAGTTCTTTGTTACGGTGGGAATGCTTGTATTGAGCTATTTCACCTTGAAAGATTTTTTCGCTATGTCAGAGCTTAATCATGAAAAAGCTGAACATGAAGATAAATAAGTAGCATGAGATTAAAAGTCAATCGAATAGATTGGCTTTTTCTTTTGCCAAGAAGAGGTAACTCCTTGAAATAGCTTGGGATAAAGGGTAAAATGATTATGATACAATTTGAGAGAATGGACGAATTATGAAATCAGTAACACAATTTGAAAATAAAAAAGTTTTGGTCCTTGGTTTGGCTAAATCTGGTGAAGCAGCTGCCCGCCTATTGGCTAAGTTGGGTGCTATTGTCACAGTAAATGATGGGAAACCATTTGAGGAAAATCCATCAGCACAGACGCTTCTTGAAGAAGGGATTAAGGTTGTCTGTGGCGGACATCCTCTTGAACTATTGGATGAAAATTTTGAATTAATGGTGAAAAATCCTGGAATTCGTTATGACAATCCAATGGTAGCTCGTGCACTTGAAAAAGGCATTCCTGTTTGGACTGAAGTGGAATTAGCTTACCTAGTATCTGAAGCACCTATTATCGGTATTACAGGCTCAAATGGTAAGACAACAACGACAACTATGATTGCTGATGTCCTAAACCATGGTGGCAAATCGGGTGTCTTGTCTGGAAATATCGGTTTCCCTGCGTCAGAAGTTGCACAGTCAGTAACTAATCAAGATACCTTAGTTATGGAATTGTCTTCTTTCCAATTGATGGGGATTGACAGCTTCCATCCACATATTGCTGTGATTACTAACTTGATGCCGACACATATTGACTATCATGGTAGTTTTGAAGCATATGTGGCTGCTAAGTGGAATATTCAAAATCAAATGACTGTGGATGATTTTGTTGTTTTGAACTTCAATCAAGATTTAGCTAAGGAATTAGCTACACAAACTAAAGGCACAAGTAGTTCCATTCTCAACAGTGGAAAAAAAGTAGATGGTGCCTATCTTGAAAAATGGTGTTCTTTACTTCAAAGGTGAATTAGTGATGCAAGCTGATGAAATTGGCGTTCCTGGTAGTCACAATGTTGAAAAATGCCTTGGCAACTATAGCTGTAGCAAAATTGTCAGGTATTTCAAACCAAGCTATAAAGGAAACCCTCGCAAGTTTTGGTGGTGTTAAGCACCGTCTCCAATTCGTTGACACTATCGATGAAGTGAAATTCTATAATGATAGTAAGTCAACTAATATTTTAGCGACACAAAAAGCACTTTCTGGTTTTGATAATAGTAAAGTCATTTTGATTGCTGGTGGTTTGGACCGTGGTAATGAATTTGATGAACTCATTCCTGATATTACTGGTCTTAAGAAGATGGTGATTTTAGGGGAATCAGCTCCTCGTGTCAAACGTGCTGCTGATAAAGCGGGAGTAACTTATCTTGATGCCAAAGATGTGGCAGATGCGACTCGTATTGCTTTTGATCAAGCCAGTGCAGGAGATGTTGTCTTGTTGAGCCCTGCAAATGCAAGCTGGGATATGTACAAGAATTTCGAAGTGCGTGGTGACGAATTTATCACAACTGTTGAGCAATTGAAGGGATAGGCTATGGCAAAAGCGAAAAAAATTGTTTTTACCGGTGGTGGAACTGTTGGACATGTGACTTTAAATCTTATCTTAATTCCAAAATTTCTAAAAGATGGATGGGAAGTGCACTATATTGGTGATAAGCACGGAATTGAACACGAGCAAATTGATAAGTCTGGCTTGGATGTGACATTCCATAGTATTGCTACAGGTAAACTACGTCGTTATTTCTCATGGCAAAATATGTTGGATGTCTTTAAAGTTGGTTGGGGGATTCTACAGTCAATTGCAATTATTGCCAAGATTCGTCCTCAAGCACTCTTTTCAAAAGGTGGATTTGTCTCAGTGCCACCGGTAATTGCTTCTAAGTTATTAGGCGTTCCTGTATATGTGCATGAGTCTGATCTTTCTATGGGCTTGGCCAATAAGATTGCCTATAAATTTGCGACTACTATGTTTACGACTTTTGAACAATCTAAAGGATTGGCGAAGACAAAACATATAGGTGCTATTACAAAGGTAGGGATGGCAACGTCCAATCAGTCTGATGCTCTGGATAAGATTAAAGTACAGTTTGATGACAAGTTAAAAACTGTCCTTTTCATAGGTGGATCAGCTGGTGCAAAGGTATTTAATGATTTTATTAGTAATACTCCACAACTGACTGAAAAATATAATGTCATTAATATTTCTGGGGACTCTTCATTGAATACCTTAGAACGTCATCTTTATAGAGTTGATTATGTGACAGATTTGTATCAACCTCTTATGGATACGGCAGATTTAGTTGTCACTCGTGGTGGTTCAAATACGATTTTTGAATTGTTAGCTATGAAAAAACTTCATTTAATTATTCCTTTAGGGAAAGAAGCTAGCCGAGGAGACCAACTTGAAAATGCTGCCTATTTTGAACGAAAAGGTTACGCACGTCAATTACAGGAAGCAGAGTTAAGTTGGGAAACCTTAAATCATGAGCTTGAACAACTTGTTGAACATGCAGAGACTTACAAAGAAGCTATGGCTAAATCTGAGGAAATTACTTCTCCTGATGATTTTTATAACCTATTAGTGACTAGTATTTCAAAAAAATAAAGGAATTTCATGGCAAAAAAGGATCAAGAATCACAAGAAAAACAAGTTCTCACAGAGTGGCAGAAGAGAAACCTCGAATTTTTGAGAAAAAAAGAAACCGAAGATTCTGAAGAATTTACGAATGGAAAGGTCGTTCATCCAGAAGGAGCGACTTCAAATGAGAGCCAACCATCAGTGAAAAAGAAGGTTAAAAAGAAAAAAAGGACCAAAAAGAAGAAACGAAAAAAAGGGAATACGAGTAGTAATATTCCAATTGCACAACAAAATCTTGCGGGACTAGTTATTTTTATCGCTGCACTCCTAATCGTATTTTCACTTTTCTTTATTTCACCTTGGTCAAAACAAAAGTTTCTCACTGTATCAGGAACAAAAAATGCTCTACCAGAAGATGTGAAAGTTGCAAGTGGAATTCTTGATACAGACTATATCACTCATGTCTTTTTCAACCAAGGAAAGATTGCATCAACTGTTGAAAAAACCAATGTTTGGGTTAAAAAGGCTACAGTAACATATAGTTTTCCAAATCAATTTAATATTGCAGTAAAAGAATACCCAATTGTTGCTTATCGTCAAACTACAAATGGTTATGTTTCTATTCTTGAAAGTGGTAAGACAGGAGGAACGGTTTCAACTAGCAATCTACCTGATAAATTCATCACTTTAAAGATGGATGACGAGAAGAAAATCGAAGATTTAGTAAAAGAATTAAATAAACTTGATTCACAAAAATCAAGAATAATATTCAAATTATTAATCTTACGCCAACTAAAGCAACTTCAGATTTACTAACGATTGAGCTGTATGATGGCAATTCCATTCGTGTTCCTCTTTCTCAATTAACGGTTAAGCTCCCTTACTACGAGAAAATTAAGAACCAACTTTCAGATGGAAGTATTGTTGATATGGAAGTTGGACTTTATACAACGACTCCTGAGGTTGAATCATCAAACTGATGGGGATAAAAAGAAAGACAAAGATAAGACTGATAAAAAGGATGAAAATACAACTTCTGAAGAAGATCAAGATACTACAACATCAACTGAACAGCATTCTGAGGAAGAGTCTAATTCTGAAAATCCGGGTATTCAAGGACAAGAAAATCCAACTGTTGGTCAAGAAACAACTCTTCGTCCTTCCCCTGCCCAAGGCTAATATTGAATAATAAAAAACGTAAAATGCTGACATTTTACGTTTTTTTATGGTACAATAGTATCCGAATAATTCTGTTTTTATACAGTTTACAAAGATATTGAATGGAAAGATTGAGAGGTCGAGTGAATGGCTAGAGATGGCTTTTTTACAGGATTAGATATAGGAACTAGCTCGATTAAGGTTCTTGTTGCTGAGTTTATTGATGGATCAATGAATGTCATCGGTGTAAGTAATGTTAAGAGTTCTGGTGTGAAAGATGGCATCATTGTTGACATTGACGCTGCAGCGAAAACAATCAAAACAGCTATTGAACAAGCAGAGGAAAAAGCTGGGATTGTTATTGAGCAAGTGAACGTTGGGCTTCCAGCTAATCTTCTTCAAATTGAGCCTACACAAGGTATGATACCTGTAACAAGTGAATCAAAAGAAATCAAAGATGAAGATGTTGAAAGTGTTGTTCGCTCAGCCTTGACAAAGAGCATTACACCTGAGCGTGAGGTTATCTCACTAGTTCCTGAAGAGTTTATTGTTGATGGCTTCCAAGGAATTCGTGATCCTCGTGGAATGATGGGGATTCGTCTTGAAATGAGAGGTCTCATTTATACAGGACCAACAACAATTCTTCACAACCTTCGTAAGACAGTTGAACGTGCTGGTATTCAAGTAGAGAATATTATCATCTCTCCTCTTGCAATGACACGTGCTGTTCTGAAATGAAGGTGAACGTGAGTTTGGTGCTACTGTTATTGATATGGGTGGCGGTCAAACAACTGTTGCAAGCATGCGTGCTCAAGAACTTCAATTTACCAATATTTATTCTGAAGGTGGCGAGTACATCACTAAGGATATTTCAAAAGTTTTGAAGACTTCAATGCAGATTGCTGAAGCGCTTAAGTTCAATTTTGGAAATGCAGATATTGAAGAAGCAAGCGAAACAGAAACTGTCCAAGTAGAGGTTGTAGGTGAGAATTCACCTGTTGAAATTACAGAAAAATACCTTGCTGAGATTATCTCAGCTCGTGTGAAGCATATCCTTGATAGAGTTAAACAAGACTTGACTCGAGGACGTCTACTTGATTTGCCTGGTGGCATTGTCCTTGTAGGTGGAACAGCTATCATGCCAGGTGTGGTTGAAGTTGCTCAAGAGATTTGAAACAAATGTTAAACTTTACGTGCCAAACCAAGTTGGTATCCGTAATCCAATGTTTGCAAATGTGATTAGTCTTGTTGAGTATGTTGGTCTTCTTACAGAAGTTGACATCATCGCGCAACAGGCTGTGTCTGGTGAAGAGTATCTACGTCGTAAACCAATCGACAATGAGGCTCCTTCCTTGAGTTTTGATAGAACTCCTGCTCCAGCACCTCGAGTGGCTCCTCAACCAAATCCTATTCCTGTTGAGAACACTATTGAGGTACCTCTGCCAGTTGAAGAAGAAAATCATGAACAAAAACAAAAACTTGGTGATCGTGTTCGTGGAATTTTCGGCAGTATGTTTGATTAATTGAATCTAGTAAAAGCGAGGAAATAAAATGAGTTTTTCATTTGATAGCGCATCAGTTCAAGGTGCGGTAATTAAAGTTATCGGTGTCGGTGGAGGTGGCGGAAACGCTATCAACCGAATGATTGAAGAAGGTCTTGCTGGTGTTGAATTTATTGCAGCTAATACTGATATTCAAGCACTCAGTTCTTCTAAAGCAGAAACAGTAATCCAATTGGGTCCTAAATTGACTCGTGGCCTTGGTGCCGGAGGTCAACCTGAAGTTGGTCGTAAGGCAGCTGAAGAAAGTGAAGAAACACTTACAGAAGCACTTACAGGAGCTGATATGGTCTTTATCACTGCTGGTATGGGTGGTGGCTCTGGTACAGGGGGCAGCACCAGTTATTGCACGTATTGCGAAAAGTTTGGGTGCATTGACAGTTGCAGTTGTGACACGTCCATTTGGATTTGAAGGTAACAAACGTGGTGCCTTTGCTGTCGAAGGGATTCAAGAGTTGCGTGAGCAAGTTGATACCCTTCTTATTATCTCTAACAATAACCTTCTTGAAATCGTTGATAAGAAAACACCTCTTCTTGAAGCTCTTAGTGAAGCAGATAATGTTCTTCGTCAAGGGGTTCAAGGTATTACTGACCTTATCACTAACCCAGGTTTGATTAACCTCGACTTTGCCGATGTGAAAACAGTTATGGCAAATAAAGGTAATGCACTTATGGGTATTGGTATTGGTTCAGGTGAAGAACGTATTGTTGAAGCTGCACGTAAAGCAATCTATTCACCACTTCTTGAAACTACTATTGATGGTGCAGAAGATGTTATCGTTAACGTAACTGGTGGTCTTGATATGACGCTTACAGAAGCAGAAGAAGCATCTGAAATTGTTGGTCAAGCAGCTGGTAACGGTGTTAACATTTGGCTTGGTACATCTATCGATGATACATTGAAAGATGAAATCCGTGTAACTGTTGTTGCAACTGGAGTTCGTCAAGATCGTGCTGAAAAAGTATCTGGTATGAAAGCTCAGCCACGTAAAGTGACTACAGCTCCTTCACAACCATCAGCTCCTGCTCAACAAGTTGTTCAAGAAGAGCAACGTCCAGTTTCTCAACCTTCATTTGAACGTCAACCAAATTTTGACTATAATGAAACACCTTCAATGCCTCAAGCAGGAGTTCGTCCTGCAGCGGAAGCTCCTCAACAAGAGCAGTCAGCTTTTGGTAATTGGGATTTGAGACGTGATAATATTTCTCGTCCTGAAACTGGTCAACTTGATAGTCAATTGACTATGTCTACATTCTCAAGTGATGTTGAAGATGATGATGAATTGGAGACACCACCATTCTTTAAAAATCGTTAATAATGACTATAGAAGAGAATAAAAATAATGTTTATCAAGCGGTAAAAGAAGCATGTGAAAAGGCTAATCGCTCTAGTGATGAAGTCAATATTATTGCCGTAACCAAATATGTTTCAAGTGATGTCGCTGAAGAATTGGTTCAAACGGGAATTAAGCACATTGCTGAAAATCGCGTTGATAAATTCTTAGATAAGTATCAAGCTTTAAAAAATTATGATTTGACTTGGCACCTTATTGGTACCTTGCAACGTCGTAAAGTAAAGGATGTTATTAATTTAGTTGATTATTTTCATGCTTTGGATTCTGTTAAATTAGCAGAGGAAATTCAAAAGCGTGCCGACCATACTATTAATTGCTTCCTACAAGTTAACGTTTCAGGGGAGGAATCAAAACATGGTTTTTCACCTGAAGAACTTGATACTGTTCTAAAACAAATTGAAAATCTTGATAACATTTGTATCGTTGGACTAATGACTATGGCTCCAATTGATGCAGATGCTCAAGAACTTGATAAGATTTTTTCTGAGACAAATGAGCTTAGACAATCAATTCAAGAGAAAAAACTAAAGAATGTTCCTTGTGATCAGTTAAGCATGGGGATGAGTCGAGACTATGACATGGCTATTCAGAATGGATCAACCTTTGTCAGAATAGGCAGTGCATTCTTTAAAGAGAACGGAGAATAACCTTATGGCATTAAAAGACGCAATTGATAAAATTGTTTCATATTTGATACCGACGAAGTAACAGATTATGAAGATGCTGCTAAAGAAGAGGCTAAAGAACGTCCAGTAAAAGCACGTCCAGTAAAAGCACAGAGACCTGTGCAGACACCACCTCCTCGTCAGCAACGTCAACCTGAGCGTTCTCAGGCAACAGTCCCTCCTCGTCGCCAACATGTTAATTCAGACTTACAGGAAACTCAAGTCCTTCGTAGTTTACCTCTGAGTCGTTCACAAGCAAACCAGGGACCACAACAAATGAATACAACTAAAACAACAATTGCAATTAAATATCCTAAAAAGTATGAAGATGCTCAGGAAATTGTAGAACTATTGATTGAAAACGAATGTGTTTTAATCGATTTTCAATATATGTTGGAAGCGCAAGCTCGTCGTTGTCTTGACTTTATTGATGGCGCTAGCAAGGTACTTACAGGCAACTTGCAAAAAGTTGGCTCTTCAATGTATTTGCTTACGCCAATTAATGTCGTTGTTGACATCGAAGAGATTGGTTTGGCTCATGGCAACCAAGAAGCTAATTTTGACTTTGACATGAAGAGACGTTAAGCGATGTCTGTATTACTTTATGTTATTTGGGCACGTGTTGTTAACGTGATAGAGATTCTTCTTGTAGTCTATGCTTTGTTATCCTGGTTTCCAGGAGCTTATGATACTTGCCTTGGAAGAATCATTAGACAAATTGTTCAACCGATTCTCGCACCATTTCGTCGCCTGAATTTAGCTTTTGCTGGTATTGATTTTTCAATAATCGTAATTGTACTTCTACTAAACTTTTCACTTAGAATTCTTAGATTTATTCTACTCTGATGTCAGATATTAAAAAAATTGAACAGCATTACTCGTTAGATGAACGGCCTTTTCTAGAGAAGGTTAGGGGATTTTGTCATTTAGTTGATGAGAGGTACAGTCCTTACTTAACTGATTTCTTGAATCCTCGTGAAATTCAGATTGTTGAAGAGTTGGCTCATTATTACAATTTAAAATTTTTTGTGAGTTCAACTCTTGAATCTGAAGAGTATGGGAGAGTGATACTTGCTCCCGAATATTACGAGCTTGAAGAAGATGACTTTGAAATTAAACGATTAGAAATCTCATATGCGAGACAGTTCAATAAATTGACACACCCAAAAGTTTTGGGAGCACTGATTAATCAGCTTGGTCTTGATCGTCAAGTATTTGGAGATATTATTCTTGATGAAGAAGGACGCGTTCAATTTTACATTGCTTCTCATTTAGCAAGTTATGCGATAATGACTATTACTAAGATTGGTAATGTTTCGGTTACTCTAAAAGAAGTAAGTAAAGACGATTGGATTTCAAATCAAGAAAAGTATTCAAAAACTTTTGTCTTACTTTCCAGTATGCGTCTTGATAATGTGTTGGCGACGGTATTAAACTTATCTCGTTCTAACGCCTTAAAACTTATTGCTTCAGGAAAAGTAAAATTAAATTATAGACAAGTTGAGAAGGCTGATCAGGCGGTTATTATTGGTGATATGATTTCGGTTAGAGGTTATGGTCGATTTCGACTAGCTCAACAAGACGGATTTTCAAAGTCCGGAAAAGCTAAAATCGTTATTGAAAGTCTGTTAAGACGGAGAAAAAAGTAGTTATTTAATTTAAACCATTAAATATGGTAATGAAAAATAAAGGAGGCCTGTAATGGCTATTACAGCACTTGATATTAAAGATAAACAGTTTACAACTAAATTTCGTGGATATAATGAGCAAGAAGTTGATGAATTTCTTGATATTATTGTAGACGATTATGAAGATTTAGTTCGTGACAATCGTGAACTTGCTGCTCGTGTAAAAGAGCTTGAAGAAAAATTGGCTTATTTTGATGAAATGAAAGAATCATTGAGTCAATCAGTTATTTTGGCTCAAGAAACAGCAGAAAAAGTTAAAGCTTCAGCGGCTGACGAATCAGCTAACTTGATTAATAAGGCTAACTTCAATGCTACTCATTTGGTTGAAGAAGCTAAATCTAAGGCATCTGAAATTCTTCGTGATGCAACAGATGAAGCCAAACGTGTTGCCATCGAAACAGAAGAACTTAAACGTCAAAGTCGTGTCTTCCACCAACGCCTATTGGCTGCAGTTGAAGGTCAGCTTAGCTTGGCAAGTGCTCCAGAATGGGGTGAATTGTTGCAACCAACAGCTATTTATCTTCAAAATTCAGATGCTGCCTTTAAAGAAGTTGTTGAAAAAGTTTTGGATGAGCATGTACCTGATTCAAATGATGCAGCTTCATTTGATGCAACTCGTCAATTCACTCCTGATGAAATGGCTGAACTTCAACGTCGCGTTGCTGAAAGTAATAAGCAAGTTGAAGATTTCTCTAGTCCAGAAGTTGATGAAACAAACGAAGTTGTTTCAACTCCAGTTGAGTTTGGTATTCCAGACACTTTCGAGAGTGAAGTGGCAGATTTCCCAACTTCAGCACCAGTAGATGAAGATTTTGATTTGCAACCTGAGACAACAGGTGAAATTAATCTAAACGAAACACAAACGTTTAAATTGAATATTAGCGAATAAGAAAAATACAACTTACCAAGTATATTAACAGCGAGTGGGAGATGGTGTGAGTCCTACATTCCCTATTTGGATAGTTATCATTTTCAAGCATTCTAACTGAAATAAAGTAAGTTAGAAGGATGGTCCTCCTTACGGACATATGAGGGAGCAAATGTTTTTTGCTCTGAATTAAGGTGGTACCACGAGCTTTCGTCCTTTTTGATGAAGGCTCTTTTTATTTAGTAAATTAAATTAAAAAGGAGATATAATGAAACTCAAAGAAACCTTAAATCTAGGTAAGACAGCCTTTCCAATGCGAGCTGGACTTCCTAACAAAGAACCAATCTGGCAAAAAGAGTGGGAAGAATCCAAGATGTATCAACGTCGTCAAGAGTTGAACCAAGGTAAACCTCACTTCACTCTTCATGATGGTCCTCCTTATGCCAATGGTAATATTCACGTTGGTCACGCGATGAATAAAATTTCTAAGGATATCATTGTGCGTTCAAAATCAATGTCTGGTTTCTATGCTCCTTACGTTCCTGGTTGGGACACGCATGGTCTTCCAATTGAACAAGTGTTGGCAAAACAAGGTGTGAAACGTAAAGAACTTGATCGTGCTGAATATCTTAAGATGTGTCGCGATTATGCACTTTCACAAGTTGACAAACAACGTGAAGATTTCAAACGTCTTGGTGTTTCGGCTGATTGGGATAACCCATATGTTACTTTGACACCAGATTATGAAGCAGCTCAGATTCGTGTCTTTGGTGAGATGGCTAAAAAAGGTTACATCTATCAAGGTGCAAAACCAGTTTATTGGTCATGGTCATCAGAATCAGCGCTTGCTGAAGCAGAAATTGAGTACCATGATTTGGTTTCAACTTCACTTTACTATGCCAATAAGGTTAAGGATGGTAAAGGAGTACTAGACACAGATACATATATCGTAGTTTGGACAACAACACCATTTACAGTAACAGCTTCACGTGGTTTGACTGTTGGTGCTGATATCGAATACGTTCTCGTAAAACCTGCCGGAGAAGACCGCAAATTTGTTGTTGCTTCTGAATTACTTATTAGTCTTTCTGAGAAATTTGGTTGGACTGATGTGGAAGTACTTCAGTCATACCGTGGTGAAGAATTGAATCAAATCGTCACTGAACACCCATGGGATACAGAAGTTGATGAGCTTGTTATCCTTGGTGACCACGTTACTACAGATTCAGGTACAGGTATCGTCCATACCGCTCCTGGTTTTGGTGAGGATGACTATAACGTAGGTATTGCTAATGGTCTTGAAGTTGCCGTAACCGTTAATGAGCGTGGTATCATGATGGAAAATGCTGGACCTGATTTGAAGGTCAGTTCTACGATAAAGTGGCTCCAATTGTTATGGAAAAACTCGGCGATTTACTCCTTGCCAAAGAAGAAATCTCACACTCATACCCATTCGACTGGCGTACGAAGAAACCAATCATCTGGCGTGCAGTACCACAATGGTTTGCATCTGTTTCTAAATTCCGTCAAGAGATTCTGGATGAGATTGAAAAAGTTAAATTCCATTCTGAGTGGGGTAAAGTTCGTCTCTACAACATGATTCGTGACCGTGGTGACTGGGTAATCTCTCGTCAGCGTGCTTGGGGTGTGCCACTCCCAATCTTCTATGCTGAAGATAAAACACCAATCATGACTGAAGAAACTATCGAACATGTGGCTAAACTTTTCGAAGAACACGGTTCAGTTATTTGGTGGGAACGTGATGCCAAAGATCTTCTTCCAGAAGGTTTTACACATCCTGGCTCACCAAACGGCGAGTTTACTAAAGAAACTGACATTATGGACGTATGGTTTGACTCAGGCTCATCATGGAACGGTGTTGTTGTTAACCGTCCTGAGTTAACTTATCCAGCTGACCTCTATCTCGAAGGTTCAGACCAATACCGTGGATGGTTTAATTCATCTCTTATTACATCTGTTGCCAATAATGGTGTTGCACCATATAAACAACTCTTGTCTCAAGGTTTTGCGCTTGATGGTAAGGGTGAGAAGATGTCTAAATCGCTTGGTAACACAATTGCTCCTAGTGATGTTGAGAAACAATTTGGTGCTGAAATTCTTCGTCTTTGGGTAACAAGTGTTGATACAACTAATGACGTTCGTATCTCAATGGATATCCTTAGCCAAGTATCAGAATCTTATCGTAAGATTCGTAACACACTTCGTTTCTTGATTGCCAATACCTCTGACTTCAATCCAACAACTGATGCTGTAGCCTTTGAAGACTTGCGTTCTGTAGATCAGTATATGACTATTCGATTTAACCAATTGGTTAAGACTATTCGTGATGCCTATGCAAACTTTGAGTTCTTGACTATCTACAAAGTCTTGGTTAACTTTATTAACGTTGAGTTGTCTGCATTCTATCTTGATTTTGCCAAAGATGTGGTTTATATTGAGAGTGCGGAATCACTTGAACGTCGTCAAATGCAAACAGTCTTCTACGATATTCTTGTCAAGATTACAAAACTATTGACACCAATCCTTCCTCACACTGCAGAAGAAATTTGGTCATATCTTGAATTTGAAACAGAAGACTATGTTCAATTGTCAGAGTTGCCAGAAGCAGAAGATTTTGTGGGTCAAGATGCACTTCTTGAAAGATGGAATACCTTCATGGATTTCCGTGGCCAAGCTCAAAAAGCTTTGGAAGAAGCTCGTAATGAAAAAGTTATTGGTAAATCGCTTGAAGCTCATTTGACTATCTATCCTGATGATGAAGTCAAAGAACTTATTGAAGGTTTGAACACTAACCTTGCTCAACTTTTGATTGTTTCAGCATTGACTATTGCTGAAGGAGAAGCACCTCAATCTGCTGTAAGCTTTGAAGGTGTGGCATTCACAGTAGAACGTGCTACAGGTGATGTCTGTGACCGTTGTCGTCGTATCGATCCAACTACTAAAGAGCGTAGCTACAACGCGACTATCTGTGATCACTGTGCTAGCATTGTTGAAGAAAACTTTGCTGAAGGTGTAGCAGAAGGTTTTGAAGTAAAAGCAAAATAAAATAAAAAGAGTTCACCGTGAACTCTTTTTTCTATTTGTTTTTCGAATATAGTATTGAACACAATAAAAAAACTAGCTTAGCTAGTTTTTTATTATAGTCCGTAGTTATAATCATCGTCTTGCATGGCTTCGACAGTTCCTAGAAGGTAACCATTACCAACTTGAGAGAAGAAGTCGTGGTTAGATGTTCCTGTAGAAATACCATTCATAACGATTGGGTTAACATCGTTCGCACTATCTGGGAAGAGTGGATCTTGTCCCAGGTTCATAAGAGCCTTGTTGGCGTTGTAACGAAGGAAAGTCATAACCTCCTCAGTCCATCCAACACCATCATAAAGAGATTTAGTGTAGAGCTCTTCATTTTCATACAATTGATAGAGGAGATCATACATCCATTCGCGGAAACTTTCTTGCTCTTCTTCAGGCAATTCGTTGAATCCAAGTTGGAATTTATAGCCAATATAGGTTCCGTGAACAGATTCGTCACGGATAATGAGCTTGATAATTTCAGCGACGTTAGCTAGCTTGTTATTACCAAGATAATAGAGTGGGGTGAAGAACCCTGAATAGAAAAGGAAAGTTTCAAGATATGTTGAAGCAACCTTTTTCTGAAGAGGCGTTCCATTTTCATAGATATCGTTAATGATTTTCGCCTTAGTTTGAAGGTATTCGTTACTGTTAGTCCACTCAAAAATTTCTTCAATTTCAGATTTTGTATTCAAAGTTGAGAAGATTGAAGAGTAAGATTTGGCGTGAACAGACTCCATGAACTGAATGTTGTTCAATACAGCTTCTTCATGAGGTGTACGGACGTCTGCACGAATGGCTTCAACACCTGTTTGAGATTGCATGGTATCTAGCAATGTTAAACCACCGAAAACTTTTCCAACCAAATCTTTTTCTTCAGCGGAAAGTTTACGCCAGTCATCAAGGTCATTTGAAAGTGGGATACGTGTATCTAGCCAAAATTGCTCGGTCAATTTTTCCCAGGTAGATTTATCAATCGCATCTTCGATTTCATTCCAGTTAATGGCTTTGTAGTAAGTTTCCATTAGAAACCTCTTTCTTTATTGATATCGTTACTATTTTATCATAATTCAAAATCATGATATAGTTTTTTTGAGTTGATCTATTAAAAAAGTCGGCGAACCGACCTTTTAATGCATTTTGTAAATAAGAGTAGTGAAGTTGCTATCGTTAAATCACTATCTTAGATGACACAGCTTTCACATTGGTTAGAACCAACCTCTTCCCCATCATCTGTATAAGTACGGATGTAGTAGATTGATTTAATTCCTTTGTTAAAGGCGTAGTTACGAAGGATAGAAAGGTCACGAGTTGTTTGTTTATTTTCTGTTTTCCATTCGTAAATTTCTTTTGGTAACTCACTACGCAAGAATAGGGTTAATGACAAACCTTGATCAACGTGTTCAGTCGCAGCGGCATAGACGTCGATAACTTTACGCATGTCCATGTCGTAGGCTGAAGTGTAGAAAGGAATTGTGTCTGTTGAAAGACCGTTGGCCGGATAGTAAATTTCCGATTTTCTTTTCTTGACGTTCTTCAATACGTTGTGTGATTGGATGGATAGAAGCAGAACAGTCATTAATATAAGAGATTGAGCCATTTGGTGCAACAGCCAAACGGTTTTGATGGTAGAGTCCATCTTTCTTAACGAGTTCACGTAGTTCTTCCCAATCTTTGGCCTGTGGAATGAAGTGACCATCGAAAAGTTCTTTGATACGGTCAGATTTAGGAACGTATTGGCCTGTAACGTATTTATCAAAGTAAGAACCATCAGCATATTTTGATTTTTCAAAACCGACAAAGGTTTCTTGACGTTCGCGGGCAATATTGTTAGATTCAACCAAAGTCCAGTAGTTCATAAGCATGAAGTAGATATTAGTGAATTCAACAGATTCGGGGCTACCATACTCGATATGGTGTTTAGCAAGGTAAGAGTGAAGCCCCATAGCTCCTAAACCAAAGGTATGAGCTTGTTGGTTACCATTTTTGATGGATGGTACAGCATCAATACTTGAACTATCTGTAACAAAGGTAAGTGCACGTGTCATAGCCTTAATCGAACGTCCGAAGTCAGCAGATGTCATCATGTTAAGGATATTAGTTGATCCAAGGTTACATGAAATATCTGTACCGAGTTTGACAAACTCTTGTGCATCGTTAAGTTCACTTGGTGTTTGAACTTGGAGAATTTCAGAACAGAGGTTGGACATGACGATCTTACCATCAATTGGGTTGTGTCGATTGGCTGTATCAACATTGACAATATATGGATAACCTGATTCTTGTTGGAGTTTAGAAATTTCAGTTTCTAGCTCACGTGCATTAATCTTGGTTTTTGTAATATTGGGATTGGCAACTAACTCATCATACATAGCTGTAATATCAATGTAGTTATATGGTTTACCATACTCTTTTTCGACTGAGTAAGGGCTGAAGAGGTACATATCTTCATTATTACGTGCCAACTCGTAGAATTTATCTGGAACTGTAACACCAAGTGACAGTGTTTTAACACGCACCTTCTCATCAGCATTCTCTTTCTTAGTAGAAAGGAAGGCAAGGATATCTGGGTGGAAAACATCCAGGTAAACAACACCAGCACCTTGACGTTGGCCAAGTTGGTTTGAGTAAGAGAAGCTATCTTCGAAAAGCTTCATAACAGGTACGACACCAGAGGCTGCCCCAGCATAACCTTTGATAGGAGCACCAGCTTCACGTAGGTTAGATAGGCTAATACCTACCCCGCCACCAATACGAGACAACTGGAGGGCCGAGTTGATAGAACGTCCGATAGAATTCATGTCATCCGTTACTTGAATAAGGAAACATGACACGAGTTCACCACGACGGCTACGTCCAGCATTTAGAAATGAAGGAGTAGCAGGTTGGTAACGTTGGTGAATCATTTCGTTAGCAAGGTCACTAGCAAGGTTTTCATCACCATCAGCAAAGTAAAGGGCGTTGAAAAGAACGCGATCTTCAATACTTTCGAGGTAAGACTCGCCATCGTTTGTTTTGAGGGCATATTGTTGGTAGAACTTGTAGGCTGCCATGAAAGATTGGAAGCGGAATTTTTGAGAATGAATTTCTGCAGACAACTTTTTCGATGAAAGCAGGTTCGTATTTACCGATGAATTCAGACTCGATATAATCGTTCTCAATCAAATAATTAATTTTATCTGTGATGCTGTTGAATGCCATTGAATTTGGCTTAACGTTTTCAAGGAAGAAGGCACGAAGTGCTTCTTTGTCCTTATGCAAAGGAATTTGACCGTTAACAGGACGGTTAATTTCGTTGTTGAGGCGGAAGTATGAGACATCGCCAAGATTTTTTAAAGACATAATACAGATACCAGGCTCAGTTTAATAGTATATTAAGGTTAAAATATTAAACTAAGCAAACAAGTTCCTTTCTATTTAAAAACTTGATAATTAAAGGATTTCTTTAAGTTTAGTCGGTTGAAAACCTGAAAAGACGATATCGCCTGCTTCAATAACTGGAGCAGCAGTGAAACCAAGACTTTTTACGTAATCGATTTTTTCTGGTTGTTCATCAATGTTGATTTCTTCGAAATCAGCACCTTCCTTTTCCAAGAATTTTTTAGTCATTTTGCACTGCATGCAGTTGTTTTTAGAAAACAATGTAATCTTTGCCATTGCAAATACTCCTTTTATAAAAAGATTTTAAGTGACTAGGAGTCACTTTTTCAACTCTAATAGAATACCCAAAATATTGGGAAAAATCAAGCTAAATATCTTAAGGAAATACAATATTTTGTGTTTAGTATTGAAACACAACCCTATATCTTGTGTTTTCAAAAGGCTTTTTTTAAGTTCTCTAAATTGAATAGAATTTGTTTATGAAAATGGCTAAAAAAAGAAATATCTCACTATAAATGTTATGTAATATAACATCAAAATGCCGATTCTATTTGTTTTTTCAAAAATAACAGTGTAGAATAAAGAAAATTTTTAACTAATGGAGGTTCAAGTATGCAAGAATACTGTTCAAATCTAACTGTAAATGGTAAGACATTCTCTTTCTATGATCTCGAAAAAGCAGCAAAATCTCATGATGTTAAGGTCGGAGAACTACCTTATACCATTCGAATACTACTTGAAAGTCTCCTCAGAAAAAAAGATGGTGTCGATGTTAAGGAATCTCACATTTCTGATCTAGTAAAATTTCCGAATTTCCAACAATTTCTGAAGTACCTTTTAAACCAAGTCGTGTTATCTTACAGGATTTTACAGGGGTTCCTGTTGTTGTTGATTTAGCTTCCATGCGTGATGCTATAGTGGCTAATGGAGGTAAAGCCGAATTTATTAATCCCGAGATTCCAGTAGATTTGGTCATCGACCACTCTGTCCAAGTTGATTCATATGGATGTGATACTGCTCTTGAAGATAATATCAATCTAGAGTTTAAACGTAATAACGAGCGCTATGAGTTTCTTAAGTGGGCCGAACAGTCTTTTGAAAATTACCGTGCTGTTCCACCAGCAACAGGTATTATTCATCAGGTTAATATTGAATTTTTGAGTGATGTCATTATTGAAAATGATGGGCTCCTATATCCTGACTCTATGTTTGGTACAGATAGTCACACGACTATGATTAATGGTATTGGCGTTCTTGGTTGGGGTGTTGGTGGAATTGAAGCTGAAGCAGCTATGCTAGGTGAAGCGTCTTATTTCCCAATTCCAGAGGTTATTGGTGTACATCTGACAGGAGAGCTGCCTAAAATTGCCACAGCAACAGATTTGGCTCTCAAGATTACTCAGGTGCTTCGTTCTGAAAATGTGGTTGGTAAATTTGTTGAGTACTTTGGTCCTGGTCTAAAAAGTTTGTCATTAGCCGACCGTGCCACTGTGGCTAATATGGCACCTGAGTATGGTGCAACTTGTGGTTATTTTCCTATTGATAATGAAACTCTTAACTACATGCGTTTAACCAACCGTGACGAGGAACATATTCAAATCACTGAGGCTTACGCAAAAGCTAACCATCTTTTCTACGATCCAAGCAAAGAAGCTAAGTATACTAAGGTTGTTGAAATTGATTTATCATCCATTAAGCCTTCAATTTCAGGTCCTAAACGTCCACAGGATTTGATTCTCTTATCCGATGCTAAGCAAGAATTTCAGGATGCGGTAGTACGAGAAGCAGGGGTTCGTGGCTTTGGTTTAGATAAGGAAGAGTTAGAAAAAACTGCAAAAGTTGACTTTGAGGATCATTCAGAAATAATTCAAACAGGTCATGTAGCTATTGCGGCGATTACATCTTGTACAAACACCTCAAATCCTTACGTTCTTATGGCAGCCGGTCTTTTAGCTAAAAAAGCGGTTGAGAAAGGATTAAAAGTATCTCCAACAGTGAAGACATCTTTGGCACCTGGTTCTAAGGTTGTTACTGGTTATCTCAAAGCTTCAGGCTTGCAAACTTATCTAGATAAGCTTGGCTTTAACTTAGTAGGTTACGGTTGCACAACCTGTATTGGGAACTCAGGAGACTTACGTCCTGAGGTGGCTAAGGCTATTGTAGACACTGATTTATTAGCGAGTGCTGTTTTGTCGGGAAATCGTAATTTTGAAGGGCGTATTAATCCACTTGTTAAAGCAAATTTCTTGGCTAGCCCACCATTAGTTGTTGCTTATGCCTTGGCAGGTAACACAAATATTGATTTGACAACTGAACCTTTAGGCTTGACGACAATGGTCAAGCTGTTTATTTAGAGGATGTTATGCCATCTCGTGATGAAATTGAGACTTATGTTGATAAATACGTCACCCGTCAACTCTTCCAAGATGAATATGCCAGTGTCTTTTCTGATAGCGAGAAATGGAATGCCATTCCTACTGAACAAAGTCAAAATTATAACTGGAATCAAAACTCTACCTATATTCAAAACCCACCTTACTTTGATGCTTTAGGAGATGATTTGAGTATTAAACCATTGAAAGATTTGAAGGTTTTGGCTAAATTTGGAGATACGGTTACAACAGACCATATTTCTCCAGCGGGTAATATTGCCAGAAATAGTCCAGCAGCTCGTTATTTGACTGAGAATGGTGTTGATTATCAAGAATTTAATTCTTATGGAAGTCGTCGTGGAAATCATGAAGTCATGATGCGAGGAACCTTTGCTAATATTCGTATCAAGAATGAGCTAGCAGATGGAAAAATTGGTGGATATACTAAATATGATGGTGACATTCTACCTATTTATGATGCTGCTATGAAATATAAGGAAGCTAATCAAGATACGATTGTAATTGCCGGTAAGGATTATGGTATGGGCTCCAGTCGTGACTGGGCGGCTAAAGGTGCTAATCTTCTTGGTGTAAAAGTAGTGCTTGCTGAGAGTTTTGAGCGTATTCACCGTTCAAATCTCGTTATGATGGGGATTTTACCAGTCCAATTTATGGAAGGAGAGAATGCTGAAAGTCTTGGATTGACAGGACATGAGACCTTTAGCTTTGACCTTTCAGAAACTCCAGGTGTCCATGATATTATCACTGTTACAGCTTCGACACCGGAACAAACTAAAACTTTTAAAGCCTTGGTACGCTTCGATGCAGATGCCGATATTCGCTACTATAAAAATGGCGGTATCTTGCCTATGGTTGTGAGAAAAAAATTGAAGGGAGCCTAATATGACAACAGTTGAAATTAATGGACTTAAGGATATGATTGCCTGTAATACTAGGATTTCATCTATTATTGATGATCATTTATCGTATTCGGGATATGATATTTCCGAGTTTATGGATAATAAAGCGTCTTTTGAGGAAGTGATTTATCTCTTGTGGAATGGTCATCTTCCTACGCAAATGGAACTTAAGTATTTTGAAGCTGAGTTGCGTAAGAACTATGATATTTCTGATGCTGTAGAACAATGCATTCTTATCCAATCTCGTCCACATTTGCACCCAATGAGTGTTTTACGTTCAACAGTCTCCCTTCTTGGGGTTTATAATGTGGATGCCGAGGAAAGATCCATGGAGGCAATTTATCAGCAAAGTATTGAATTGATGGCTAAATTGCCTACAATTATTACGACTTTTGCACGCTTACGTACTGGTAAAATGCCCCTCAACCAAGAGAAGATTTAGGTTTTGCGGCTAATTTTCTCTACATGCTGAATGGTGTTGAACCTTCTGAAATTGAAATTGAAGCCATGAACAAGGCCTTAATCCTTCACGCTGACCATGAGTTGAATGCCTCGACCTTTGCGGCGCGTGTTTGTGCTTCAACCCTGACAGATATCTATTCTTGTGTCACAACAGCTATTGGTGCTCTAAAAGGTCCCTTGCATGGTGGAGCTAATGAACGCGTCTTTGATATGCTTAAAGAAATCCGTGAATCTGGAGATGTTAATGCTTACTTGCAGGAAAAACTTGACTCAAAAGAGAAAATCATGGGATTTGGACACCGTGTATACAAGAAACAGGATCCTCGTGAAATTTTCTTAAGAGATATGGCTAAAAAGTTGACAGAGGGTACTGAGAATGAAGAATTCTTTAATATGTCTCAAGAAATTGAAGAATTCATGAAAGATAAGAAGGGATTGATTCCCAATGTGGACTTCTATTCAGCAACCGTATACCATACTCTAGGAATTGACAGCGATATCTTCACCCTTATCTTTGCTATGAGTCGTGTTGCCGGCTGGATTGCTCATATTCAAGAGCAGCAAAAAAATAATAAATTGATTCGTCCACGCTCGCAGTACATCGGACAAGAAAATATGACCTATATTCCTTTAGAAAAACGCTAGGGAGGAAAGCTATATGGCAGAAAAAATCGTAATGAAAAATGGACAGCTTCAAGTTTCTGATCGTCCAATTATCCCTTTTATTGAAGGGGATGGTGTTGGACATGATATCTGGAAGAATGCCCAAGCAATCTTTGACAAAGCAGTAGAAGTAGCCTATGAAGGAAAGCGTCATATTGAGTGGCAAGAGCTTCTAGCCGGTAAAAAGGCTTATGACAAAACTGGTGAATGGTTGCCGAAAGAGACTTTGGAAGCTATTCGAGAAAGTTTAGTAGCTATTAAGGGACCGCTTGAGACGCCAGTAGGTGGTGGTATTCGTTCTTTAAATGTAGCTTTACGTCAAGAACTTGATCTCTACGCTTGTGTTAGACCTGTTCGTTACTTTGACGGAGTAGCAAGCCCACTTAAGGAACCAGAAAAAACAAATATTACTATCTTCCGTGAAAATACCGAAGATATTTATGCGGGGATTGAATGGGAAGAAGGAACGGCAGATGTCAAGCGCGTGATTGAGTTTCTCCAGACAGAAATGAATGTTAATAAAATTCGCTTCCCAGAATCAAGTAGTATCGGAATCAAGCCGATTTCAATAGAAGGAAGTAAACGTCTCATTCGCTCGGCTATCGACTATGCTCTCAAGAACAATCTAAAGAAAGTGACATTGGTTCATAAAGGGAATATTCAAAAATTCACAGAAGGTGGCTTCCGTAAATGGGGTTATGAAGTAGCTCAGGAAGACTATAAAGAAGAATTGCTGGCTGGTCGTTTAGAGATTAATGATATAATCGCTGATAACTTTTTACAACAGATTCTTTTAAATCCAGAAAAATTTGATGTTGTTGCCTTAACCAACTTGAATGGTGATTATGCCAGTGATGCCTTGGCTGCACAAGTTGGTGGTATCGGCATCTCCCCTGGAGCCAATATTAACTATCAAACAGGTCATGCAATTTTTGAAGCAACACATGGAACAGCTCCGGATATTGCAGATCAAGATAAGGCTAACCCTTGCTCAGTTTTATTATCTGGCTGCATGCTTCTAGATTATATTGGTTGGACTGAGGCAGCTCAACTGATTACAAGTGCTATTGAGAAGACATTTAAAGCTGATATCTTTACAGCTGACTTAGCATTTGGGAAACAAGCTTATTCAACGAGTGCCTTTAGCAATCAAATTCTTTCAATTATGTGATTGTTTTTGCTCGAAAATGAAAATTAACGATTGAAAACACTATGAAAGAAATTTTCTGAAAATGTTGTAAATAACTAGAGACTAGTATTTGCTTATGTTTTGAAAAATGAAAATGACCAGTAAAATGAGAGACAAGCTTTCGAAAAACTTGTAGAAAGTACGTTTTAACCTTGCTAATCTCAATTAGCTATGTTATAATTCTAAATTGTAAGGGTTATCATTGATAACTCAAATATTCCAAATGAAGAAGGAGAATCCATTATGGCTTCTAAAGATTTCCACATTGTTGCAGAAACAGGTATCCACGCACGTCCAGCTACTTTGCTTGTTCAAACAGCTAGCAAATTTGCTTCAGATATCACTCTTGACTACAAAGGTAAAGCAGTTAACCTTAAATCTATCATGGGTGTTATGAGCCTTGGTGTTGGTCAAGGTGCTGACGTAACTATCTCTGCAGAAGGTGCTGATGCTGATGACGCAATCGCAGCAATCGCAGAAACAATGACAAAAGAAGGATTGGCATAAGAATATGACAGAAATGCTTAAAGGAATCGCAGCATCTGACGGTGTTGCAGTTGCTAAGGCATATCTGCTTGTTCAACCGGACTTGTCATTTGAAACTGTAACAGTTGAAGATACAAGTGCAGAAGAGGCTCGTCTAGATGCTGCTCTAGCGGCGTCACAAGACGAGCTTTCTGTTATCCGTGAAAAAGCAGTTGAAAGCCTTGGTGAAGAAGCGGCAGCCGTTTTTGATGCTCACTTGATGGTTCTTGCTGACCCAGAAATGACTGGTCAAATTAAAGAAACTATCCGTGCTAAACAAGTTAATGCTGAAGCTGCTTTGACAGAAGTAACAGACATGTTTATCGCTATTTTTGAAGGTATGGAAGACAACCCATACATGCAAGAACGTGCAGCTGATATTCGTGACGTTACAAAACGTGTGCTTGCTAACTTGCTTGGTAAGAAATTGCCTAACCCAGCAACAATTAACGAAGAATCAATCGTTGTTGCTCATGACTTGACACCATCTGATACAGCTCAGTTGAACAAAAAGTACGTAAAAGCTTTTGTTACTAATATCGGTGGACGTACAAGTCACTCTGCAATCATGGCTCGTACACTTGAAATCGCAGCCGTTCTTGGTACAAATAACATCACAGAACTTGTCAAAGATGGCGACATTTTGGCGGTTTCAGGTATTACTGGTGAAGTTGTTATCAACCCAACTGAAGAGCAAATTGCTGAGTTTAAAGCAGCTGGTGAAGCTTACGCTAAACAAAAAGCTGAATGGGCTCTCCTTAAAGATGCTCAAACAGTTACTGCTGATGGAAAACATTTCGAATTGGCTGCTAACATCGGTACACCTAAAGACGTTGAAGGTGTAAATGATAACGGTGCAGAAGCAGTTGGTCTTTATCGTACGGAATTCTTGTATATGGATTCTCAAGATTTCCCAACTGAAGATGACCAATATGAAGCTTACAAAGCAGTTCTTGAAGGTATGAACGGTAAACCTGTTGTCGTTCGTACAATGGATATCGGTGGGGATAAAGAACTTCCTTACTTCGATCTTCCTAAAGAGATGAACCCATTCTTGGGTTACCGTGCTTTACGTATTTCTATCTCTGAAACTGGTAACCAAATGTTCCGTACACAATTGCGTGCGTTGCTTCGTGCATCTGTTCACGGTAAATTGCGTATCATGTTCCCAATGGTTGCTTTGTTGACTGAGTTCCGTACTGCTAAAGGTATTCTTGAAGAAGAAAAAGCTAAATTGGTTGCTGAAGGTGTTGCCGTTGCAGACGATATCGAAGTAGGTATCATGATTGAAATCCCTGCTGCAGCTATGCTTGCTGACCAATTTGCTAAGGAAGTTGATTTCTTCTCAATTGGTACAAACGACCTTATCCAATACACTATGGCTGCTGACCGTATGAACGAACAAGTATCATACCTTTACCAACCATATAACCCATCAATCCTTCGTTTGATTAACAATGTTATCAAAGCGGCTCACGCTGAAGGTAAATGGGCTGGTATGTGTGGTGAAATGGCCGGTGACCAAACTGCTGTTCCACTTCTTGTCGGAATGGGCTTGGATGAGTTCTCAATGTCAGCGACATCTGTTCTTCGTACACGTAGCTTGATGAAGAAACTTGACACAGCTAAAATGGAAGAATACGCTAACCGTGCGCTTACTGAATGTTCAACAATGGAAGAAGTTCTTGAACTTTCAAAAGAATACGTTAACGTAGACTAATCATAAAGTGGAGGCTTAGGCTTTCACTTTTTTTATAGCTAAACAGAGACAAAATAATTGACTCATTCTTTGGTTAGGAGTAGAATACGGCTAACCTAGGTTAATAATTAAAACTATTTTTTGTCAAAATTTTCTGAATAATCCTCGTTTAAATCTTGGATTATTTCTAAAAAAATGATAAAATAGATTTTATAATAGATAAAAGGAGTTACTATCTTGGCTAAACAATACAAAAACTATGTCAATGGTGAGTGGAAAACATCTGAAAACGAAATTACTATCTACGCACCTGCAAACGGTGAGGAACTTGGATCAGTTCCAGCGATGAGCCAAGCTGAAGTAGACGAAGTCTACGCAGCAGCTAAAGCAGCACTTCCAGCATGGCGTGCGCTTTCATATGCTGAACGTGCAGCTTACCTTCATAAAGCAGCAGATATCTTGGAACGTGATGCAGAAAAAATCGGTCAAGTTCTTTCTAAAGAAATCTCTAAAGGTTTGAAATCTGCAATCGGTGAAGTTGTTCGTACTGCTGAAATCATCCACTATGCAGCTGAAGAAGGTTTGCGTTTGGAAGGTGAAGTACTTGAAGGTGGTGCATTTGACGCTGGTAGCAAGAAAAAAATCGCTGTTGTTCGTCGCGAACCAGTAGGTCTTGTCCTTGCTATCTCTCCATTTAACTACCCAGTAAACTTGGCTGGTTCTAAAATTGCTCCTGCCTTGATTGCTGGTGACGTTGTTGCCTTCAAACCACCAACACAAGGTTCTATCTCAGGTCTTCTTTTGGTTGAAGCATTTGTTGAAGCTGGTATCCCTGCAGGTGTCTTGAACTCTATCACAGGTCGTGGTTCTGTTATCGGTGACTACATCGTTGAACACAAAGCAGTTGATTTCATCAACTTCACAGGTTCAACACCAGTTGGTGAAAACATCGGTCGTTTGGCAGCTATGCGTCCAATCATGCTTGAACTTGGTGGTAAAGATGCCGCTATCGTTCTTGAAGATGCTGATCTTGACTTGACTGCTAAAAACATTGTTGCTGGTGCCTTTGACTATTCAGGTCAACGTTGTACAGCTATCAAACGTGTTCTTGTAATGGATAGTGTTGCAGATGAATTGGTAGAAAAAGTAACTGCTTTGGTAGGTAATATCACTGTTGGTATGCCTGAAGAAAGCGCAAGCGTTACACCACTTATCGATACAAAAGCAGCTGACTTCGTTCAAGGTTTGATTGATGATGCCGTTGAACAAGGTGCTACTGCTAAAACTGAATTGAAACGTGAAGGTAACCTTATCTACCCAGCTGTCTTTGACCATGTGACAACTGACATGCGTCTTGCTTGGGAAGAACCATTTGGTCCAGTATTGCCATTCATCCGTGTATCTTCAGTAGAAGAAGCAATCAAGATTTCTAACGAATCTGAATTTGGTCTTCAAGGTGCAGTCTTCACTCAAGACTACCCACGTGCGTTTGCAATTGCTGAACAACTTGAAGTTGGTACAGTTCACATCAACAACAAAACACAACGTGGTACAGATAACTTCCCATTCCTTGGTGTTAAAGGATCTGGTGCCGGAACTCAAGGTGTGAAATACTCTATCGAAGCTATGACTCGTGTGAAATCAACAGTATTTGATATCGCAAACTACTAAGAGTTTTGCTATTCAATCATTAAAAAAAGTGTAAAGAGTCCTCATTATAGGGACTCTTTTTCTTTTAAAATATGGTATAATAGAACTAAATTTCGAATATAGAGAGTTTTCTGACAATGAATAAATCTTATTTTTACTTGGTTATGAAGACGCATGAGTTAGAGGTGCCTTACACTGGGAAACTTCGTCGTGTGCGTGTTCTTCTGCCTAAGAACTATGAAACGGATACAGATCGTTCTTACCCTGTCGTGTATTTCCATGATGGTCAGAATGTTCTTTATAGTAAGGAGTCATTTTCTGGCTATTCTTGGAAGATTATCCCAACAATCAAACGTAATCCTGATATTTCACGTATGATTGTTGTTGCTATTGATAATGATGGTCCAGGACGTATGAATGAATATTCTGCCTGGAAATACCAAGAGTCTAATATACCTGGTGTTCAGTTTGGAGGCAAGGGTGTAGAGTATGCGGAATTTGTTATGGATGTGGTAAAACCCTTCATCGATAAGGAGTACCGTACCCTCTCAGACCGTCAACACACAGCCATGATTGGATCTTCCCTTGGTGGGAATATTACTCAGTTTATGGGGCTTGATTATAAGGAACAGATTGGTTGTCTGGGAGTATTTCTTCAGCTAACTGGTTGCATCAAGATGCCTTTGATCGCTACATGTCACGTCAAAAATTGGATGCTGACCAACGTGTTTACATTTATGTAGGGACTGAGGAAGCTGATGATACTGATAAGACACTGATGGCTGGTAACATTAAGCAGGCTTATATTGACTCTTCATTGAGCTATTACCATGATTTGATTGCTCGTGGGGTTGATTTGGAAAATATCAAGATTCACATTCAATCTGGTGCTGAGCATAATGAAGAGGCTTGGGCTGAGAATTTACCAGACTGTCTTCGCTTTTTCGCTGAGAAGTGGGATTAGTCTATATTAACAAAGCTATTTAAAAAAATAATTTAGGAAAAGGAATATAAATATGAATATCGAACATCTTAGCCACTGGAGTGGTCAACTTAATCGTGAAATGTATGTTAATCGTTATGGGCACGCCGGTATCCCTGTTGTGGTTTTTGCTTCATCAGGTGGTAGCCATAATGAATATTATGATTTTGGTATGATTGATGCTTGTGCACGTTTTATTGAAGAAGGACGCGTACAGTTCTTTACGCTTTCAAGTGTGGATAGTGAAAGCTGGCTCTGTGATTGGAAAAATCCACACGACCGTGCTGAAATGCATCGTGCTTATGAACGTTATGTTATTGAAGAGGCTATTCCATTTATCAAACACAAAACTGGTTGGTTTGATCCTATGATGACAACAGGTTGTTCAATGGGTGCTTACCATGCGCTTAATTTCTTCTTGCAACACCCTGATGTTTTCAACAAAGTGATAGCGCTCAGTGGTGTCTACGATGCTCGCTTCTTTGTGGGTGAGTTTGGAGGAGATGAAGCTATTTACCAAAATTCTCCATCAGATTATATCTGGAACCAAAATGATGGTTGGTTTATCGACCGCTACCGTCAAGCTGAGATTGTCGTATGTACAGGTCTTGGTGCTTGGGAACAAGATGGACTTCCATCTTACTATAAACTTAAGGAAGCTTTTGAACAAAAGAATATTCCAGCTTGGTTCTCTGAGTGGGGCTATGATGTCGCACACGATTGGGAATGGTGGCGTAAACAAATGCCTTATTTCCTTGACAATATGAACCTATAATTTCTTTGTCTATCATATCTAAATAACTATAAAAGAGGAATTACTAATGAATTATCTTGTTATTTCACCATACTATCCACAAAACTTCCAACAGTTTACAGTTGAACTTGCTAATAAGGGAATCACTGTTCTTGGTATTGGTCAAGAGCCTTATGAGCAGTTAGATCAACCTTTGAAAGATGCTTTGACTGAGTATTTCCGTGTCGATAATTTGGAAACTTGGATGAAGTTAAGCGTGCAGTAGCCTTTCTTTTCTACAAACATGGTCCAATCGATCGTATCGAATCTCACAATGAATACTGGTTGGAATTGGATGCTGCTCTTCGTGAACAGTTCAATGTTTTTGGTGCCAAACCAGAAGATCTCAAGAAGACTAAATTCAAGTCTGAAATGAAGAAGCTCTTCCAAAAAGCCGGTGTTCCAGTTGTTCCTGGTGCTGTCATTGAAAGCGATGAAGATGTGGACAAGGCTGTGAAAGAAATTGGTCTTCCAATGATTGCTAAGCCAGATAATGGGGTTGGTGCAGCAGCAACCTTCAAACTTGAAACAGAAGATGATATCAATCACTTCAAGGCTGAGTGGGACCATGAAACAGTTTATTTCTTTGAAAAATTTGTAACTTCAAGTGAAATCTGTACTTTCGATGGTTTGATTGATCATGATGGCAATATTGTCTTCTCAACAACTTTCGATTATGCCCACACTCCGCTTGACTTGTTGATGTACAAGATGGACAACTCTTATTATGTTCTTAAGGATATGGATCCTAAGCTGCGTAAATATGGTGAGGCAATTGTCAAAGAATTTGGCATGAAGGAACGTTTCTTCCATATCGAATTCTTCCGTGATGGTGATGATTATATTGCTATTGAATATAACAACCGTCCAGCAGGTGGTTTCACAATCGACGTCTATAACTATGCTCATTCGTTTGATTTGTACAAGGGTTATGCGGATATCGTTGCTGGTGAACCATTCCCAGTTTCTCAGTTTGAGCCGCTTTACTGTTTGGCGACTTCGCGTCGTGCAAGCTCACACTATGCTTACTCAGAAGAAGAACTTTTTGATAAGTATCGTGAACAACTTAAAGTTAAGAAAATCATGCCTGCAGCCTTTGCAGAGTTGCAAGGTGACTTCCTTTATATGTTGACAACTCCAAGTCGTGAGGAAATGGAACAAATGATTGAGGACTTTGGTAAAAAGCCTAATCTGTATATGTTAAAAGCACTTCAGAGTATACTGAAGTGCTTTTGTAATGCCTTATTTTTCGTGGAGTTCTTGGTTTTTAAGAACCAGTTCTGATACTTTAGCGAATTTTTTAAGTTTTTTGAGGTCTTCTGGATGGGTTACCAAGCTAATGACGCTACCTTCATTTCCCATACGGCCGGTACGACCTGCACGGTGAGTGTAGGCTTCACGGTTTCGAGGGATATCGAAGTTGATGACCACTTCCAGATTTTCAATATCGATACCTCGTGCCAAGAGGTCAGTACCTAGTAAGAGTGAAATCTCATGGTTCTTGAATTTTTCCAAGATAACCTTACGGAATTTGACGTTGATGTCACTAGCCAATGATACTGCTGAAGCTCCGTTAAATTGGAGGCGCTCTTCAGTAGCCCCAAGGTCAGAAAGACTGTTGAAAAAGACAAGGCCACGGAAGTCAGGAATATTGGAGAACTTACGGAGAAGTTCGACACGGTTACGTTTATCAACACTGATATAATAATGTTTAATAGTGTCTAGTTCCTGATCAGATAGGTCATAAACGATAGTATTTTCGACAAGATCTTGATCGTCAATTTTGTTGGTTGCCGAAATATAAATCATTTGATGGTCACGAGGAACATGGTGGCTGATTTTTGTCACAAAGTGGTATTGGCTATCACTGAGAAGCTCATCAAATTCATCAAGGACGATAGTATTGACGTTCATCATCTTGATCTTTTTGAGTTTAATCAGCTCAAAGACACGGCCAGGGGTTCCGATGAGAATTTCTGGTCCTTTCTTCAGGCGTTCAATTTGTCGCTTTTGACTAGAGCCAGAAAGGAAGAGCTGGGCAGTGAGTCCTAGTGGCTCAGCCCACTGTTTGGTTACGTCGAAAATTTGTCCAGCAAGTTCAGAATTAGGTGCTAGGATAAGCAATTGCTGAGCTTTTTTTGGCTTGAGTGTGAGGAGCAGTGGGAGAAGGTAGGCAAGGGTCTTACCTGTTCCTGTAGGACTGATACCTAGGACATTGTCTCCTTCAGTGATTGGTGTAAAGAGTTCTTTTTGAATGGCAGTCTCTGTAGTGATTCCTTTTTCTTTAAGGAGGTCTTGCCATTGTTCAGGAAAGTTTTTAAACATAAAAGTCTCATTTTCTATATGGATTTGCTTTTATTATATCATGATTTAGTGTAGAATAGATAAGAAAGACTATATTAGATAGGAATTTAACATGCCTAAAAAACCGATTATTATTGGGGTTACGGGTGGCTCTGGTGGTGGTAAGACCAGTGTTTCTCGTGCCATTCTATCAAATTTTCCAGATGAGAAAATTGCTATGATTGAGCATGATTCTTATTATAAGGATCAGTCACATTTGACTTTTGAAGAGCGTGTGTCAACTAACTACGACCATCCCTTTGCCTTCGATACAGATCTTATGATTGAACACATCAATGAGCTGATTGCTGGGCGTCCAGTGGATATTCCGATTTATGACTACACCCAACACACTCGTAGTGAAAAGACTTATCGTCAGGAACCACAGGACGTCTTCATTGTTGAAGGGATTTTGGTACTTGAGGATAAACGCTTGCGTGATTTGATGGATATCAAGCTTTTTGTAGATACTGATGATGACATTCGTATTATCCGTCGTATCAAGCGTGATATGGAAGAGCGTGGCCGTAGCTTGGATAGTATCATTGAGCAATATATCAGTGTGGTTAAACCTATGTACCACCAGTTTATCGAACCTACGAAACGCTACGCAGATGTGGTGATTCCTGAAGGTGTCACAAATACTGTTGCTATCGATTTGATTAATACTAAGGTAGCAAGCATTTTGAAAGAAAGTCAGAAAGCCTAAGCAGGAGCTTGGCTTTTTTTGGTATAATTGAAACGTTATGATTATTTTTACAAGGAAACAAGATTGAGCGCTCTTTCTCAGGGGATGTGCTCTTTGATAATATTAATATTCAGGTAGATGAACGCGATCGTATTGCCCTTGTTGGACGTAACGGTGTTGGGAAAATCAACCCTATTGAAAATTTTGGTTGGAGAGGAAGCGCCGACAAGTGGTGAAATCAACACAAAACGTGATTTGAATTTGTCTTACTTAGCTCAGGATAGTCGCTTTGAGTCTAGCAATACCATCTATGCGGAAATGTTGAATGTTTTTTTGCAGGTCTTCGTGCAGACGAAAAACGCCTTCGTGACATGGAAATGAAGATGGCTGAGTTAACTGGGTCAGACTTGGACAAGTTAATGACTGACTACGATCGCCTTTCTGAGGATTTCAGACAGCGAGGTGGTTTTACCTATGAATCTGATATCAGAGCCATTCTCAATGGTTTTAAGTTTGATGAAAGCATGTGGGAGATGCCTATTTCAGATCTTTCTGGAGGGCAAAACACGCGCTTAGCTTTGGCGAAAATGCTGCTTGAGAAGCCTGAACTCTTGATACTGGATGAACCGACTAACCACTTGGATATCGAAACCATTGCCTGGTTGGAGAATTACCTGGTCAATTATCAGGGAGCTCTAATCATTGTCAGTCACGACCGTTATTTTTTGGATAAGGTGGCGACAGTAACCCTGGATTTGACCAAACATAGTTTAGATCGTTATGTCGGAAACTATTCAAAATTCATGGACCTTAAGGCTGAAAAGTTGGCCACTGAAGCAAAGAACTTCGAAAAACAACAAAAGGAAATTGCTAAGTTGGAGGACTTTGTTAATCGTAATATTGTCCGTGCTTCTACAACTAAGCGTGCTCAAGCCCGTCGTAAACAGCTAGAGAAAATGGAACGTCTGGATAAGCCAACAGAAGGCCAGAAGTCAGCTAATATGACTTTTCATGCGGATAAGGTCTCTGGGAATGTGGTCTTGACAGTTAAGGATGCTGCTATTGGTTATGACGATGAGATTCTCTCAGAGCCTATTTCCCTGGATGTTAAGAAGATGGATGCCATTGCCATCGTTGGTCCAAATGGTATCGGGAAAACAACCTTTATCAAGTCGGTAGTGGGTAAATTGCCTTTTATCAAGGGAACGTCAACCTATGGTGCTAATGTTGAAGTGGGGTATTATGATCAAACCCAATCTGCCTTGACACCGTCGAACACAGTCCTTGATGAGTTATGGAATGATTTGCGACGACTCCTGAAGTTGAGATTCGTAACCGTCTGGGGGCCTTTCTCTTCTCAGGTGATGATGTCAAAAAGTCTGTTTCCATGCTCTCTGGTGGTGAGAAAGCTCGTCTGCTCCTAGCTAAATTATCAATGGAAAACAACAACTTCCTCATCCTAGATGAGCCGACCAACCACTTGGACATTGATAGTAAGGAAGTCTTGGAAAATGCCCTCATTGACTTTGATGGAACGCTTCTCTTTGTCAGCCATGACCGTTACTTTATCAACCGTGTGGCAACAAAAGTGATGGAAATTTCTGAGGATGGGGCAACTATTTACCTTGGAGATTATGATTACTACCTTGAGAAAAAGGCGGAGCTTGAAGAGTTAGCACGTCTTGAAGCAGAGGAAAATCAAGTATCAGAGGAAGTCCAAGTCGCTTCAGCGGGTGCTAGTGATTATCAAACTCAAAAAGCCAATCAAAAAGAGCTGCGTAAATTAAGCCGACGCATTGAGCAAATTGAAAATGAGCTAGAGACGATTGAAGAACGATTGGAGGAAATCTCTGCTGCCATGCTTGAAACAAATGACGTGGCAGAATTGTCTGACTTACAGAAAGAGCTGGATGACTTATCAGTCAATCAAGAAGCTCTGATGGAAGAGTGGAGTGACCTATCAGAACAATTGGAAGGTTAAGGGATGATGAGAACCCTTTCATGATTTGAGTTGTGAAAGGCTTACATTGTTGGTATAATAGTCTTAGTATATAAAAGGAGACTAACTTTATGAACAAAGTAAAGAAAAAAGTGTATCGTAACACAACATCTTTCAACATGATGGCATGGGGATCATTTGCCTTCTTCGTAATCTTGATGTTGGTAGGCCTCTATACCCTTAAAGAGCCTTTGATGGTTAAGGGTTACTACCTCATGGGATGTGTTGGTTTGATTTCATCTTCATTTACAGTATCTAAGGTTGTCCGTGATAACCAAGAAGATGAGGAAAACTATAATAAGCTCATCGCTCAACAAACTTTCGAACAATAAGAGGAGAAGCCTGAAAAGGCTTTTTCTTTTTGCAGAAAATGCACAAATATTCTGACTCTTCCCTAGTGGAAGTGTTATAATGGAGTGAAGAGGGGTAGATGATTTTGGAATGTGCTAAGTCCAATTCATCAGCCCTAATGCCTTATAAGACTAATTATCGTATAAGAATGCGTTAGTGAAAAGGTAGGTAATATTATGGAATTCAAAGTGAAAGATGGTCAAATCATCTATTATCGTGATCTCGGTAAAGGCTTTCCAATTGTTTTTTTGCATGGCAATAATTTGTCAGGGAATTACTTTGGAAGGCAAGGAATTCTGTATCGAGACTATCGTTTAATTTTCATTGATAGTCGTAATCACGGCAGGTCCAGTCGTCAGAGTGTAAAGATGACCTTTGAACAGATGGCTGCCGATTTGGAGGAAATTTTGCAATATTTGAATATCAAGAAGGCCTTATTTGTCGGTCATAGTGACGGTGCTAATTTGGCTATGGTTTATGCTAGTCGTTATCCTGACCGGATTGCAGGGCTCTTGCTTAATGCGGGAAATATGACCTTTAATGGGTTGACGAGACGCTCAAGGTTCTCGGTCTATCTACAGTATCTTTGCTTAAAAGCCTTGTCACCATTTTCATCTAAAATGGATATCATGGCTCAGGTAACGGGGCTTATGCTTCATGACTTGCCACTAGATAGGGAACGTCTACATCAGGCTGCCTATCCTGTTTGGGTAGTTATGGGGCAAAGGGATGTTATCAGTATCAGGCATTCTAGAGAGATTTCAGAGCTCTTTCCGATTCATAAGCTCTATGTCCAACGTCGTGAAGGGCATCGTCTAGCTCAACGTAAATATAAGGTCTTCAATCAAATGATTCGTGAGCTTGTGAGAATTAGTCGAAAGAGGTGGTGGCATGAAGCGTCTTTTAGAGAGACTTCAACCTTTAAAAGCGGCCGTTAAATCTATCTTCTTTATCTCGATTACGGTTCTTGTCGTCATAGAATTGGTTCGCCTAAAACGGACCATCACTTTAGAGTCACTTGAGTCAGCCCTGTCCGGTTTGTCTATTTGGCATCTTGTTTTGATGGCTATCATAGGACTAGTCGCTGTCTCCCCTATGCTCTTTTATGACATCATACTGAATAAGGAGCTAGAAACGGATTATTCCAAATCCTATATCTTAGAAACAAGTTGGGCTGTTAATACCATTAATAATTTAGCTGGTTTTGCTGGTTTGGTCGATGTGGGTCTGCGATATTCCTTTTATTCTGAGGATGGGCAGGAAAAGACGGGTGTTAAGGCACTTTCTCGTTTATTGCCCTATTTTATGTCTGGCCTATCCCTTTTAAGTGGTTTGGTATTCGCTGTCTTTTGGTTCTTCCCTCTAAGTCCGGATTTAAGAAAGTATTGGTTACTGTTATTGGGGATTTTCCTTTATCTACCTTTTATTTTCTTTGTTTCTAGTCGTGAAAAATTAGCCTATTTTGGTCAAGTACCATTGAAAACGAGGCTAAGTCTTCTTTTAGCTTCGACAGCTGAATGGGGAACAGCCCTTGGGAGCTTTGTAAGTGTGGCTTATTTAATGGGCTTGCATGTTCCTATTTATAATCTGATTCCTCTTTATTTCCTAGCGGTTATTATTGGTATCTTCTCTATGATTCCAGGTGGGATTGGTAGTTTCGATTTGATTGTGATTACCGGTCTGACCTCTATGGGGGTTAGCAATGCTCTTGCGGTTAGTCTGCTCTTGCTCTTTCGTTTAACTTACTACGTTATTCCCTTCTTGTTAGGTGTTGTCTTCTTTTTCAAACATATGGGAGGGCGTATCAACGAGAAGTACTTCAAACTTTCTTCACGAGTATTTGGTGGAACTCTCCACCGTTTTCTCGTGTATTTGCTGCGTTTCTTAGGTATTTTCTTGATTTTGTCAGCCTTAATCCCTGAACGCTTGGCAAATGTCTACTTTATTAGCAGTTTCGATCCTATTCAGGAACAGTTGATTTGGCAATTCCCAAGTATCCTATTTGGAACCCTATTCATTTTCATGGCTCGTCTCATCAGACGTCGGGTTAAGGGAGCTTTCATCGCTTCCTTAATAACTTTTGTCTTGACCTTGATTTATGTCAATTTCAATGGTATTTCTTGGGCTATGTCTTTCCTAATTGTACTTTCTTTGGTGCTTATGTTGATCATCAGAAAGAGGTTGTATCATCGTTACTTTGTTTATAGTTGGGAAGACAAAACCAAGGATTTCCTTTTCCTAGCCTTTACTATTCTGGTTCTTCTTGTTCTGGGTGGCAGCGGTTTTTGGTCTCATTTATTGCCACCTAAGAACCGGGATGTTCTTGGACATTTTGTTCATATTTGGTTTGATATTTTACTGGCATCAGTTATCATTGCAACTATTGTTTGGGGAGTCTTGAGAATTTTGGCACCCCGCAGGCCTTTTGGTCAAAGCATGGATGATGAGCGCTTTACAGCTCTCCTTGAGAAATACGGAGGTGCATCAGAAAGTGCCTTGGCTTATTTACATGATAAACGCCTCTTTTGGTATCGTGTCGATGGACAAGACCAGGTAGTTTCCAATTTGCACAAACCAGCAATAAGTGTGTGGTTATGGGAAATCCAATTGGTAATGAAAACTATTACCGAGCAGCTTGGGAATCTTTCTTGAAGACACTATCAGATTGGAATTTACAAGCCTTGTTTTATGAGGCAGACGAGAGTATTACCCTGATGCTTCATGATTATGGCTTTGATTTTATGAAATTTGGGGAAAACGCCATGGTTGATTTGACGACATTCTCTGTCGATGGTAAGCATGGTAAGAAGTTCCGTAAACCAACCAATCGTGTCGAAAAAGCAGGTTTCCAGTTTAAGTTGCTTGATCCTCCATTTTCAGAGACTCAGATGCAAGAAATGAAGGCTGTCTCAGATATTTGGCTTAACGGTCGTAAGGAGAAGGGCTTCTCACTTGGTTTCTTTGATGAAGCCTATCTGCAGCAGGCACCGATTGCTATTGTGGAGAGTGAGGAAGGAGAAATTGTAGCCTTTGCTAATATCATGCCAACCAAAAACAAACGGGTGGCGACGATTGACCTTATGCGTTATGATTTTGAAAAGGCACCTGAAGGTATCATGGATTACCTCTTTGTCAAACTCTTCCAGTATTTCCAAGCAGAAGGAAAGCAATACTTTGATATGGGAATGGCTCCACTCGCGAATGTGGGTACTGAAGAAGATAGTTTCTTGGAAGAGAAGGTTGCCAATTTGGTCTATGTCTTTGCCCAGCGTTTTTACTCTTTTAGTGGACTCCAACGTTATAAGGAGAAGTTCTCTCCAATATGGTCTCCAAAATACATTGTTTATCCTAAACGAACTTGGCTCTTGTTTGATATGATTGCCATTTTAAGGATTGATAATCGTAAAATTGAAGACAGATTGAAGAAAAGACGTCTTTGGAAATAGATATAAAAAATAGCGAAACCCTAGGGTTTCGCTATTTTGCTATGTCATAGAATTATTTCTCAAATTCTGCTTTTGATTTAGTATCTGCGTATTCTTCAGCAATCTCACTTGAGAGAATGTCATCATAACTTGGCAATTCAATGTCTTGGCCATATTTGTTACGAAGGGCAGTTGTGACCAAACGGTAGGCAAGGTTGGCGTTACGAGAAAGAATTGGTCCATGGAAGTAGCTACCATAAACATTTTTATAGTGGACCCCTTCAGTACCATCTTCTTTGTTATTACCATTACCGTAGACAACTTTACCAAGTGGTTTTTCATCATCAGAAAGGAAGGTACGCCCTTGGTGATTTCAAAACCATAGTAAGTTTCATCAAACTCTTCGTTATGGATTTTGATATCACCAATGTAACGGTTATTTTCTTGATTAAGGGTGTAGTGACCCATGACGCCGATACCATCAATACGGACACCGTTAGCCTGGATGTAATATTGTCCAAGAAGTTGGAAACCACCACAGATGGCTAGGATCACTTTATTATCTTGGATGAATTGACCAATGGCATCACGTTTAGATGGGAGATCTTTGGCAACGATAGATTGTTCGTAGTCTTGACCACCTCCAAAGAAGACCATGTCGTAGTGGTCCTTGTCGAAGTCATCTCCAACTGAAACAATGTCGAAGGTCATCTTAGCACCAAGTTTTTCACCCACGTATTTGATCATAAGGACATTACCGTTGTCACCGTAGGTATTGAGCAGATTCCCATAAAGATGGGCGACATTAAGGTCATAGGTGTAGTCACGATTTTCTGGAGATTTGAGTGAAGTATAGATCATTAGTTCATCTCCTTTCCAACAGCATGACGTTGAGCAAGAATGTCACGGAATTCAAGCATGGCAGTATAGGTCGCCAAGATATAGGCATGGTCGCAATCTTGTTTTTCAATCAAAGCCATAATATCTTCAAGTTTTTCTGCTTGCGTAATCTTATCCTCTGGATAGCCAGTCACACGAAGGCGGCGAGCAATTTCAGAATGGCGAACACCACCAGCATTAATCTCAGGGATATGCATCTCGAGAATGCTTTCAAAGTTGGCATCCCAAATCCAGCTGGTGTCAATACCATCAGCATAGTTAGCATTAAGAAGGACTGACAAGCTAAATGGATAATCTGCAAGTTTAATCATGTCAAGAGCTTGGCTAGCTCCTACGGGATTCTTAATTAGTACGAGGGTACATGATTTGTCACCAATCTTAAAGGTTTCTTGGCGTCCAAAGACAGCACGACTCTTATCAAAACCAGCTTTGATTTGCTCTGGAGCCACTCCGAAGAATTCAGCGACAGAAACAGCAGCAAGGGCATTGTAGATGTTATAAAGACCACCGACATTAATCTTGTAATCTTGTCCATCAATAACAAATTCAGAAGTAGTGTTGGTGATTTTAGTCAACTCTGTCAGCTTATAATCTAATTCTGGACGTTGGAAGTCACAGTTAAGGCACACATAGTCTCCCAAGTTAGCGTATGTATTAAGGCGATACTGAAGAATACTCTCACATTTAGGGCAGACAATGCCTTCAGTATTATAATGTGCCAGCTCTGGATCATGCTTTTCAGTGTCAAAACCATAGAAACGCACGGGATTGACTACCTCTTTAGAATTGAAAAGAGGACTGTCTCCATTAGCCAAAATAGTAGCCTCAGGCGCCTTAGCAGCACCATCTAAAATCATCTGATAAGTGGTATAGATTTCACCATAGCGGTCCATTTGGTCACGGAAAATATTTGTGAAGACAAAAAGACTTGGAGTGATGTATTCAGTGATTTTTGGAAGGCTGGCTTCGTCAATTTCCAAGACAGCAATTTTCTTACCAGACTTAGCTTTTTTAACTGTTAGGAAAGTAGAAGTAATCCCTGTGATCATATTGGCTCCACTAGGATTAGTCACAATCTCACCAAAAGCTTCTTTAAGAATCCCAACTGTCAAAGCTGTTGTCAGAGTCTTACCGTTGGTTCCAGTGACAACGACAATCTCGTAGTCCTTGGCTAAAGTGTCTAAAATATCTTTGTCAAATTTAAGGGCGATTTTTCCAGGCAGGGTTGAACCACGTCCCAATTTTGAAAGGACGAAATGGCTAGCTTTACCCACCAGAATTCCCAGGGTAGTTTTCATAGTCATGAATTTATTTTATCACAAAAAGTAGTGATTGTAGTCTCAAAATAGTCAGAATTCGTGGTATAATAGAAACTGTTTAAAAATTAAAAGAAAGTGTGATATGTATGGGAATACTTTCGTCCATTGATATTGATTTTTGGCGGTCACTCTTTGATAGTCCGCTTAAAGTTATCGTCAATAGTTTGGACATATTGATTGTTGCTTTTTTAATTTATCGCTTTATTAGGGCCCTACGAGGGACAAAAATTATGACCCTTGTTCAAGGGGTTGTCTTATTTATTTTAGTCAAACTGATTTCTGATTTTATAGGCTTCACGACGATTTCTTATTTGATGAATCAGGTCATCAACTATGGAGCCATTGCGGCGGTTGTGATCTTTGCGCCAGAGCTTCGTTCTGCTCTTGAAACCTTTGGACGTACGCCTCAGCATTTTTTGCAAAATAAAGAGGTTAGTTCAGATGAGAAGTTGGTTCAAGCCTACGTTAAAGCTGTTAAGTACATGAGTCCTCGTAAGATTGGGGCTTTGGTTTCTATTGAACAGACTCAGACCTTACAAGAGCAGATTGCGACTGGAATTCCACTTGATGCGGTGGTGACTGGGGAACTTTTAATTAATATTTTCATTCCAAATACACCGCTTCATGATGGGGCAGTTATCATCAGAGATAACAGGGTTGCGACGGCTTGTTCTTATCTGCCATTGACGGAATCTAATAAGATTTCCAAAGAATTTGGAACTAGGCATAGGGCTGCCATTGGTCTTTCAGAACAAGCAGATGCGCTTACCTTTGTTGTGTCAGAGGAGACTGGTGCGATTTCCATTGCTTACAAGGGAAATTTCATCCATGATCTTTCTATTCAAGAATTTGAAGAAGAGTTGAGTCTTATCTTGTTGAAAGAACAAGAACCACGTCAGTCATTCTTCCAACGTTGGATTGGAGGTAGCAAAAAATGAAGCGTTTGGTAAATTTCTTTAAAAACGATCGTTTATGGCAGATACTAGTTGCACTCTTCTTTGCTGTGGTACTCTTTTTCACAGCCTGGTCGGGGAACTCGCAAAATAAAAGCAATAGTTCAAGTGCATCTAATACCTTTACACAAACCGTTGAGTCGGTCCCTGTGGATATTAAATATGATAGTGATAAGTACTTTATCAGTGGTTATTCCTATGATGCCGAAGTCTATTTGACGGCGACAACACAGCTGGCTTTAACGACTGAGACAAGTAGTGATACACGTCACTTTAAATTAGTTGCTGATTTGTCAAATTTAGGCCAAGGAACCAGTCGAGTACCTATTCAGGTTAAGGATCTTCCAGCCGGAATGTCTGCGCAAGTGTCACCATCAACCTTGACAGCAACTATTGGTAAAAAAGCTAGCAAAACCTTTGACGTAGTAGCTAACATCACTTCTGATAAGTTGGCAAATGGCTATGAGGTTAAAAAGGTTAGCCTGGATAACACCAAGGTAGAAGTGACCTCGAGTGAAGATATCATTAATCAGATTGACCATGTTCAAGCAGTATTGGAAGGTGATTCCAACCTGTCTGAAGATTATGATGGTAACTTGGTTCTTCAAGCAGTTTCGACAAATGGTACTGTCCTAGCAAGCTCTATCTCACCAGCTAAGGTACATGCAAAGATTAGTTTGAGAAAATTAAGCAAATCTGTCCCTGTCAAGGTCGAACTGACTGGAGATAAGGCTAGCAATGTGTCTAGTATCAGCTACAGCTTTAATCGTGGGCATGTGACTATCGTTGGTAGCCAAGAAGCTATGGATAAGATTGATAGCATCACAGTCCCAGTAGACATTAGTCAAGTGACTAAGGACACTTCAAAAACCATAGACCTTAAGGCAGAAGGTGTTACGGTTCAGCCTGGCACTGTTAAGGTTAACTTAAAAGTCACGCAAAAATAGGGGGAGTTACATTTTCTCCCAAATTCATGTATAATGGATGGGATTGAGAGGGACTAATCTCATAAAAATGTAACCAATTAAAAATGTTTAAAATCAGGGGTTGAAAATATTGGTGAAATCTTATAAAGTTAGATTATCTAGATAGATTTCACTAGATTGACTCTTGCTAAACAGCATCACAGTTTAAGGAGGATTTAGTGCTCAAGCACTAATAATAAAATTATGGGTAAATATTTTGGAACAGACGGTGTTCGTGGAGAAGCAAACGTTGAACTTACGCCTGAATTGGCCTTTAAATTAGGTCGTTTTGGTGGTTATGTGCTTAGCCAACACGAGACTGGCCGTCCTAAAGTTTTGTGGCACGTGATACACGTATCTCTGGTGAGATGTTGGAATCTGCCTTAGTAGCAGGTTTGCTCTCAGTGGGTATTGAAGTCTACAAACTTGGAGTACTTGCAACACCTGGCGTCTCATATTTGGTTCGCACAGAAAATGCAAGTGCCGGTGTTATGATTTCAGCCAGCCATAATCCAGCTCTTGATAATGGTATCAAGTTCTTTGGTGGTGATGGCTTTAAATTGGATGATGCGCGTGAAGCGGAAATTGAAGCCCTTCTCGATGCTTCAGAAGATACACTTCCACGCCCTTCAGCTGAAGGACTTGGAACACTTGTGGATTATCCAGAAGGTCTTCGTAAATACGAAAAATTCTTGGTAGCTACAGGTGTTGACCTTGGTGGCATGAAGGTTGCCTTGGATGCGGCTAATGGTGCGGCTGCGGTATCTGCACGTAACATTTTCCTTGATTTAAACGCAGAAATCGCTGTAATTGGTGACCAACCTGATGGCCTTAACATCAATGCTGGTGTTGGTTCGACACACCCAGAGCAGTTGCAAGCCTTGGTTAAAGAAACTGGCTCAGCTATCGGTCTTGCCTTTGATGGTGATAGTGACCGTCTCATCGCTGTTGATGAAAATGGTGATATTGTTGATGGTGACAAGGTGATGTACATCATCGGTAAACATTTGTCACAAAAAGGCGAGTTGGCTAAAAATACCATTGTGACAACAGTTATGTCAAACCTTGGTTTCCACAAGGCACTTGACCGTGAAGGCATTAACAAGGCAGTGACTGCTGTTGGTGACCGTTATGTTGTCGAAGAAATGCGTAAAAACGACTACAACCTCGGTGGTGAACAGTCTGGACACGTTATTATCATGGATTACAACACAACTGGTGATGGTCAATTGACAGCAATCCAATTGACTAAAGTCATGGTTGAAACAGGTAAGAGCTTGTCTGAATTGGCTTCAGAAGTGACTATCTATCCACAAAAATTGGTTAATATCCGTGTGGAAAATAGTATGAAAGATAAGGCTATGGAAGTTCCTGCAATTGCGGCTATCATTGAAAAAATGGAAGCTGAGATGGCTGGAAATGGCCGTATCTTGGTTCGTCCAAGTGGTACAGAACCTCTCCTTCGTGTTATGGCAGAAGCACCAACAGATGATGAAGTGAACTATTACGTTGATACGATTGCTGATGTTGTTCGTGCAGAAATTGGATTGGACTAAGTATGATAGCTAAACTGAGAGCCTTCATGGCTACCGAAGTTTTCAAGTACCTTTTCTTTGGGGTTTTGGCAACTTTGGTCTATATGGTCAGTCGTACTTTGATTTTTCAGTTTACCCAACAAGGAACACTTTCAGCAGTCTTAGCAAATGCGATTGCCATTATCTTTGCCTTTTTTACAAATGACATGTTTGTCTTCAATCAGGAAAAGACAGGTATGGTCACGCGCTTTGTTAAGTTCGTGGGAGCCCGCCTCTTGACCTTGGTCTTAGATTTGGCTCTGGCCTATTTCTTGGTTGATACCTATCCAGAAATTATTGGTCAATTTGTTGGTCATAGTCATGCTTGGGTAAATGGTATCGAGAGTTTATTCTCTCAGGTCCTTATCATTGTATTGAACTACATTATTTCTAAATTCTTCGTCTTTACAGGCGAGAAAGTATAAACAAAAAGGAAGTTGTTAGGAAATGTGTTAAAACCATTTCTTACCAACCTCCTTTTTTGATATAATTGAAGAGACTTAAAAAAATAGAAAGATGAAACATGTACGTACAATTATCTCAACGCCTCAAGGACGTAGCAACCTACGTTCCGAAAGGCGCAAAACTCTTGGATGTAGGCAGTGATCATGCCTATCTTCCGATTTATTTACTTGAAAAAGGTTTGATTACTTCAGCTATTGCTGGTGAAGTGGTAAAAGGCCCTTATGAATCTGCTCTTGCTAATGTCTCAGCCTCTGGTTTCCAAGATAAAATCGATGTGCGCTTGGCTAATGGCTTGGCTGCCTTCGAACCTGCTGATGAGGTAACAACTATCACGATTTGTGGTATGGGAGGACGTCTTATTGCGGATATCCTAGATGCTGGAAAGGACAAACTAACAGGCGTAGACCGTCTGATTTTACAACCAAATAATCGTGAAGATGATCTCCGTATTTGGTTGATGGAAAATGGTTTTGAGATTATTGCCGAATCCATCATGACTGAAAATGGCAAATACTACGAAATCATGGTGGCAGAAGCTGGACATATGAGCCTTTCAGACAAGGAAGTGCGTTTTGGTCCTCATCTCATGAAAGACCAATCTCAGGTTTTCCAGCTCAAATGGCAGAGAGAAATCAATAAACTAGAGATTGCTTTAGGCTCCATTCCTCTTGCCAATCAGACTGACCGTGCAGCTATTGAAGATAAAATTCAAACCATTAAGGAGGTTTTGAACCATGTTAGCTAGTGAACTTATCAAGACTTATGAAGAATTTTGTCCACAGGAGCTTTCCATGGAAGGTGATGTGGTTGGTTTGCAGATTGGTAGTCTGGACAAGGAAATTCAGAAGGTCATGGTTACCTTGGATGTTCGTGAAAATACAGTAGTTGAAGCTATTGAAAAAGGTGTGGACCTCATCATTGCTAAACATGCTCCAATTTTCCGTCCAGTTAAGGATTTGGTGTCTTCGCCTGACCGAGATATTTTGCTCGACCTGGTTAAGCATGATATTGCAGTCTATGTGAGTCATACTAATATTGATGTTGTTAATGATGGCCTTAATGATTGGTTCTGTGACTTACTTGACATTAAAGACACCACATATTTAACGCAGACTTCTGAAAATCATGGAATCGGTCGAGTGGGTGATATCGTGCCACAGACCATTGAAGAACTTGCTCTTAAAGTAAAAGCAGTTTTTGGTTTGGACAGTGTTCGCTTGGTTCGTTATGACCATGATAATCCTCTTGTTAGCCGTGTGGCTATTTGTGGGGGTAGTGGTCAAGGATTTTACAAGGATGCTTTGAAAAAGGGCGCACAAGTCTTTATCACTGGTGATGTTTACTACCATACAGGGCAAGAAATGATTACTAATGGTCTCTTGGCTATTGACCCTGGGCACCATATTGAAGCCCTCTTTATTTCAAAGATTGCTGAGAAACTCGAGGCTTGGAAACGTGAGCATGATTGGAATGTGATCATACTTGAAAGTCAGTCCTCAACCAATCCTTTTGACCATTTGTAGGAGGATGTGTCTGTGACTTGGCTTTTACATCAAAATGTGGTCTTTTTGGCCTTGCTTGCTGGTCTTTTTACTTGGGGTTGCACCATTGTCGGCTCGGCTATTGTTTTCTTCTTCAAGAATATTAGTCGTAAATTATTAGATATCATGATGGGCTTTGCGGCTGGTGTCATGATTGCGGCCTCTTTTTGGTCACTTTTGGATCCCTCTTTAACCTATGCGACTCAAAATGGCTATGGGAAATGGTCCTGGTTCCCTGCGGCAGCTGGCTTCTTGCTTGGTGGTGTTGCCCTTCGTTTGATTGATGCCGTCGTTCCTCATTTGCATTTAGGAAATGACATCTCAAAAGCAGAAGGGATTCAACCTCGTAAGAAAAAGTTGTCCAAAACAGCCCTGCTCTTTTTGGCTATCACGATTCATAATTTTCCAGAGGGATTGGCGGTTGGTGTTACCTTTGGTGCCCTAGCTGGTGGTAATATGACACTTGCTGGTCTTATGGGAGCCATTGGCCTAGCTATCGGTATTGGTTTGCAGAATGTCCCTGAAGGTGCAGCCCTCTCGATTCCTATTCGAGCAGATGGAAAATCTCGTATCAAGGCCTTTTATTGGGGATCTATGTCAGCCATCGTGGAGCCTATAGGGGCTGTTATGGGAGCTGCTCTTGTTATGTTGATGATGGCGATTATTCCTTATGCTTTGGCTTTTGCGGCTGGTGCCATGATCTTTGTGGTAACGGAGGAATTGATTCCTGAATCACAAACCAATGGAAATACTGACGTCGCCACCTTAGGGCTCATGGTTGGCTTGTTGTTATGATGGTAATGGACGTGGCCTTAGGTTAAAAATACTAGAGAGCTGTGCCTATTGATATAGGACTCAGCTCTTTTCAAATAGATGGAGTAAAAAATGAAAATTGCAATTGTTGGTGCAGGTATCGTCGGCTCAACGGCTGCCTACTACTTATCAAAAGAAAAAGACGTAGAGGTTACAGTATTTGATCATGGTCTTGGGCAAGCAACCAAGGCGGCAGCAGGGATTATCAGCCCCTGGTTTTCCAAGCGTCGTAATAAAGCCTGGTATCGAATGGCCCGTTTGGGAGCCGATTTTTACCAAGATTTAGTTTCAGATCTTGAAAATGATGGTTATGACACGAGCTTCTATGATCAGTCTGGTGTAGCCCTTCTCAAGAAAGATGATAGTAAGTTGGACGGTTTGTATCAGCATGCAGAAACTAGGCTAGAAGAATCACCCATTATTGGTGAACTCTCTATAAAAAATGCTGTCGACCTCCCGGAATTTACTGGATTTGACCGTTATCTCTATGCTTCTGGAGGTGCCAGAGTGGAGGGAGCAGAATTAACAGCTACTTTGATTGAGGCCTCTAGTTTTGAAAAGGTAGAGGGTCTAGTCACACTATCTCCTCTTGATAATGGCACTTACGAGATTAATGGGCAAACTTTTGACAAGGTCATTCTCTCTTGTGGTGCCTGGCTAGGTCAAACGCTTGAACCCCTTGGTTTTGAAGTAGATGTTCGCCCCCAAAAGGGGCAATTGCGTGACTATTTCTTTGAGGGCCTGGATACTGGTAGATTACCTGTTCTGATGCCAGAGGGCGAATTGGATGTCATTCCTTTTGCTGGTGGAAAGATTTCGGTAGGGGCCAGCCATGAAAATGACCAAGGCTTTGATTTGACAGTTGATGAGACTGTACTTGCAAGTCTGGAGGAAGAGGCTAAGACCTATTTCCCTGACTTAAGTACGGCTAAGTCCATCTCAGAACGTGTGGGAACTAGAGCCTACACGAGTGATTTCTCACCTTTCTTTGGAGAAGTTCCAGAACTTGAGGGTGTCTTTGTCGCCTCAGGTTTAGGATCTTCAGGGCTTACGACGGGGCCACTGATTGGAAAAAATCTGGTTGATTTGGCCATGAACCGACCTGGTAGTTTGGACAGTGCAGACTATCCAGTGGCTCAGTACGTTAAGAAAAAAGACTAATAGTATTAAAGCCCTCCAATATATTGAAATTTATGAATCAGTTAGCTATTTCTCTTTATTGAGGGATGCTAGCTGATTCTTTTTTTATTAGAGTTCCTCATATCTATTTCTTATTTAATTAGAAGATGATAAAATAGTAACTGTTCATCGATTGTAGGTGAATACTAATAAAAAAGGGGAGGGACTATGTTCCAAAAAGTTAAAGTATATGTGACAGTCATTGTTACTTTGCTAGCCATCAGTTTAGGCCTGTCTGTCAAAGCAGGGGCAGCAGAAGACTTGGCTGTGACAAAGACAAGTATTGTTCTAGAAAGTTATGAGTTTGGACCGGCTGTAACCAAAGTCATTTTTGAATTTAATCAGAAGGTCACGCCAGAGGTTGTTCACAGCTCAACTCAGGTTACAACAGCAGGGGTCAGTCGTCAGGTAACGAACTCTTATGTGTCTGATGATCGGGGGCATGTGGTCTATTATGACAACAGTAAGTACGTGACGCTTGAATTGAGCCTGCCGTCTTATAATCGCTACAACATGGGGGGGAATGCTGAACCTATGTATTTTAACCTTTCTACTTGGACCAATCAATGGCTGGAAAGTTATATGGTGTCGATGAAAGATTTGTCAGTAGTGGCAGAGGGTAGTAGTCAGTCACAGATGGTTTCATCTGAGCAAGATGCCATCAACAATCGTTTGATGCCAACGACGGAAGTTTTCGACGAGCGAGGACAGGTAGGTAACATGCAGTATGCGGCTTATAGTGCCCAGACCGGTACGGGAAATAGCACCAAACCATTGATAGTCTGGTTACACGGCATTGGTGAAAGAGGGACAGACATGAATATTCCGCTTCTTTCAAATGACGTCTATGCGCTTACTCAGCCTGATATTCAAGGCCATTTCTTAACAACTGGTGATCAGGCGCGTGGGGTTAATGTTCTGGCTGTTCAAACACAGACACCTTGGGGGTCAGATAATGCAGCCCAACTCAAAGAGACCATCGATATCTACCTAACTTATCACCCTGAGGTAGATAAGGGACGAATCTATCTTGCGGGAGTTTCAAATGGTGGTGGTATGGTCTTGACCATGGGAGCAACCTATCCAGATTATTTTGCAGCTCTCGTTCCAATTGCAGCGCCATTAACTGTTGACCAATCTGGGATTGATAAACTGAAGAACCAGCCTATGTGGTTGATTCACACAAAGGCAGACGCAACAGTACAACCAGAAATAGTGTCTTACCTTTATATAAGAGCTTGATTACCTCTGGAGCTACTAACAAGTGGTTCTCATACTTTGAAACAGCTACTGGGACTGATCTTCCTGGCACAGAGTATGATGGTCATTGGGCTTGGATTTATTTCTTCCATGACCAGGTGATTGGCGTTCAGCATCCTGAAAATACGAAAAATTGGGATGGTTATAGTGGTATGGTTGCCACTGATCCAACCAATGGAGGTGGCTCTCGTGCCAGTGTCAATGGACAAACTTATAACAGTATCTTTGACTGGATGAGTGCACAACGACACTAAGAGGATGATAATCACGCTCCCCAAGGGGAATATTGCGAGATATTATCTTCAATCGAAGGGGTTTCAAGTGAAATCCTTTTTTGATTGCATTAAGAAAATGGACACTTGTGATTTTCTTAATGAAAGCTTAAGAACATAGGGTTTACCGTGACAAGAGGGCTGAAAAATGCTAAAATATAGGTAATATATTAGAGAAAAAAGGAGCCTTCTTATGAAAGGTATTATTCTTGCAGGTGGTTCAGGGACGCGTTTGTATCCATTGACACGTGCTGCATCAAAACAACTGATGCCGATTTACGATAAACCAATGATTTACTATCCACTTTCAACGCTTATGTTGGCTGGTATTAAGGAAATCCTCATCATCTCAACGCCACAGGACCTTCCACGTTTTGAAGAGCTCCTTGGTGATGGTTCTGAGTTCGGTATTTCACTTTCTTATGCAGTACAACCAAGTCCAGATGGATTGGCTCAAGCCTTTATCATTGGTGAAGACTTCATTGGTGACGATAGTGTTGCCCTTGTCCTCGGGGACAACATTTCCATGGCAATGGTCTTTCTGCCATGCTTCAACGTGCTGAAGCTAAGGAAAAAGGTGCCACAGTCTTTGGTTATCAAGTTAAGGACCCAGAACGTTTTGGAGTTGTTGAGTTTGACGACAATATGAATGCTATCTCAATTGAGGAAAAACCTGAGCATCCAAAATCAAACTTTGCTGTAACTGGTCTTTATTTCTATGACAATGATGTTGTGGAAATTGCCAAAAACATCAAGCCAAGCCCTCGTGGCGAACTTGAAATCACGGATGTTAACAAGGCTTACTTAGAACGTGGAGATCTCTCTGTTGAGCTAATGGGACGTGGCTTTGCTTGGTTGGATACAGGCACTCATGAAAGCCTCTTGCAAGCTGCTCAATACATTGAAACAGTTCAACGTTTGCAAAATGTCCAAGTAGCTAACCTTGAAGAGATTGCCTATCGCATGGGTTATATCACTAAAGAACAGGTTCTTGAATTGGCACAACCACTTAAGAAAAACGAATACGGACAATATTTGCTCCGTTTGATTGGAGAAGCATAATGACTGAACAATTTTTTGGTAAAGAACTAGCTGCCCGCAAGATTGATGCTATCCCAGGTCTGCTTGAATTTGATATTCCTGTTCATGGAGATAACCGTGGATGGTTCAAGGAAAACTTCCAAAAGGAAAAGATGTTGCCACTTGGTTTTCCAGAGTCATTCTTTGCAGAAGGAAAATTGCAAAATAACGTTTCTTTCTCACGTAAAAATGTTTTGCGTGGCTTGCATGCTGAACCTTGGGATAAATACATCTCAGTAGCAGATGAAGGAAAGGTTCTTGGAACATGGGTTGACCTTCGTGAAGGCGAAACGTTTGGGAATACTTATCAAACTGTTATTGATGCCTCAAAAGGAATCTTTGTTCCTCGTGGTGTTGCCAATGGTTTCCAAGTTTTGTCTGACAAAGTATCCTACAGCTACCTTGTGAACGACTACTGGGCACTTGAACTCAAACCAAAATACGCTTTTGTCAATTACGCAGACCCAAGCCTTGATATCAAGTGGGAAAACTTGGAAGAAGCAGAAGTCTCAGAAGCAGATAAAAACCACCCATTACTCAAAGACGTTAAACCCCTAAAAGCAGAAGATTTGTAAGAATGAGTCTTGCATAGCAGTATCGCGACTGCAAGGAGCGTTATAAGATCGTTCCTGCCCTAGTGGGAACAAGATTCCCTAAGGGAATCTTGTAGGGAAATCCGGAGACTTAGGCTCCGGATTTAGCCATGAAACCAAAGGGTTGCTGGCGTCCCTCACTAGCGAAAGGAACGATTAAAAAACTAAAATTTTTGGAGAAAAAATGACTGAATATAAAAATATCATTGTAACCGGTGGCGCAGGTTTCATCGGTTCAAACTTCGTACACTATGTCTACAACAATCATCCAGACGTGCATGTGACTGTCCTTGACAAGCTCACTTACGCTGGTAACCGTGCTAACATTGAAGAAATCCTTGGTGACCGTGTTGAATTGGTTGTTGGTGATATTGCTGACGCTGAATTGGTTGATAAATTGGCTGCTAAGGCTGATGCTATCGTTCACTACGCGGCTGAAAGTCACAATGATAATTCATTGAACGACCCATCACCATTTATCCACACAAACTTTATTGGTACATACACACTTTTGGAAGCTGCTCGTAAATATGATATTCGTTTCCACCACGTGTCAACAGACGAAGTGTATGGTGACCTTCCATTGCGTGAAGATCTCCCTGGACATGGTGAAGGTCCTGGTGAAAAATTCACAGCAGAAACCAAATACAACCCATCATCACCTTATTCATCAACTAAGGCTGCTTCAGACCTTATCGTCAAAGCATGGGTGCGTTCATTTGGTGTTAAGGCAACTATTTCAAACTGCTCAAACAACTATGGACCATACCAACACATCGAAAAATTCATCCCACGTCAAATCACCAACATCTTGTCAGGAATCAAACCAAAACTTTATGGTGAAGGTAAAAACGTCCGTGACTGGATTCATACTAATGACCACTCAACTGGTGTTTGGGCTATCCTCACTAAAGGTCGTATCGGTGAAACTTACTTGATTGGTGCTGATGGTGAAAAGAATAACAAGGAAGTGCTTGAACTCATCCTTGAAAAAATGGGTCAACCAAAAGACGCATACGACCGTGTTACAGACCGTGCTGGTCACGATTTGCGTTACGCGATCGATTCAACAAAATTGCGTGAAGAACTTGGTTGGGAACCACAATTCACAAACTTTGAATCAGGTTTGGAAGAAACAATCAAGTGGTACACAGATCACCAAGACTGGTGGAAAGCCGAAAAAGAAGCTGTTGAAGCTAACTACGCTAAGACACAAGAAGTGCTTAAATAATTGGGAAATCTATCACTTCCAAGCTAGTGATAGATTTTTCTGTTAAGAACTGTTAGGAGAGATGATGAATAGAAAAGAATGGATTGAATATTTTGAAGCGATTAATAATCGTAAGCCCACTATTCAGGAGTGTCAGCAGGCCCTTCTAAATGGTGAATTTGTTATGGAAGGAAAACAAGCTACTTTTTCTAACAATGGAAAGTCTGTGACTGAAGGAGCCATGCCTTTACCAAATCAAATGAATGGTCAAATGGTCAACCCAGCTTATTCACAACAAATGGTCTTTGTTAAGAAGAAAAAGTTTGGCAAGAAGACTTTTATTGGTCTTGGGATTGCTTTATTTCTTGTTGTAGCAACAAGTCTTGGCCTCTTTTTGTTTTCTTCCAAAGGAACAAACTTGGGTGGCTTGTGGGTAAATGGTAATAATGCTGGTTTGGTTTATGAGTTAAGTGGGAAAAAGTCAAAACTTGTTGCAGGCCATAGGGAAGAAGAAATCAAAGAAATCTCTATTGGCCAGAAAGTAAGACAGAAGTTTGAAACAAGCATAGAGGAAGTCAGTGATTCAAAACTAAAAACGATTGCTGATTTTGACAAGAAATACCAATTACAGACAAAAGAGATCATCCTGGTAAAGACGAAAGTGTTTGGATACTATAATCTGATTCAGAAAGATGGGACAAACTTAGTTCTAGATTTATTCTTATCAGACCTCTACTACGGATCAAGAAGTACCAAAGATTTAAAAAAGACATGTCTTTTTCATAAGGCAGCGGTTCCAAAAGTTTTTGTTGGAAAATGGAAGACATATGATGATGAAGATGAATCAGAAGGAGAATTGACTATCTCTGAAAATGGTGTTATGACTACAGATTCTGATGATATAGATATCTTAAATGTTAAGCCTTTAGATATCTTAATTGCTAAGCCTTTAAAAGAATATCTGGTGGATCAATCAGGCAGTATAGATAATGATAAGGTGCAAAAAGAGTTTGCTAAAATACAGAAGTCTCTTAAGTCACATGGTTTTCAGGCTAAGAGTGTTAATGACATCTACCACGATGCGAGCAAGTCATACTATTATGTCCTTGTAGATGGTGGTAAGCGCATTATTCTCTTAGAGGATAGCTTTAACCTTTCTCTCTTATAAAGGTTATCTTGAAAGAGAAGACACTCGCTAATCACAATATCTCTATCAGATAAGATAAGAAGTACTTAAATAATAGTCAAGAGTCTATCATTTCTCTGGGAGTGATGGGCTTTTTTTACTTATAGATACGACATTAACTTATGACAGCGACACAAACAATTACATAAATGTTACAAAGATTACGCAAAATACTTGATTTCTGTAACAAAATAGATATAATAGAAATATAGAAAAGAGGTTTATGAAAATGAAAAGAAAAGTTATTCGTGTTTGTTCCCTTGTTTTGTTGTCTGTAGCTGTTTCTGGGGCTCTTGTCGGATGTGGCTCTAAGTCAGAAAAAGACACTGCAGCATCATCTACATCTTCAACTTCTAAAGTAGTGAAGCCTTCTGCTAAAACAAAAACATCTGAGAAGAAGTCTGCTAAAAAGGCTAAGACAGAAGCTTCATCTTCAAAGGATTCTCAAGGTCAAGAAGAAGCGAGTGCTCCTGAATCTAGCTCTGCAAAAAGTCAAGCTACAGCTGGAAATGATGGTCAAGCAGGGACAAGTGGTAGTGCTACATCTGAGTCAAACAAGTCTAGTCAAGCAACAGCAGATACCCAAAGTGACGCTCCTGTTCCAGCAGCTTTGGTTGGAACTTGGACTGGTACGAGTCCTCAAGCAACAGACATTAGTTTTACAGTTGATGCCGAAGGAAACATCACTTCAAAGGCAAATTTCAATGTTGATTACGAACCCTATCGTCAAAGCTCAACAACAGCAAAGCCGTTCAAATTTCTGGAAATCTCTACGTTTGGGAGGGTGGCGATTTTTCAACCTTGCTTCCTGGTATTACAGGACTAGGGGGAGCTGGCTTCCAAGCTAAGCCTGGCTTTATTCTTGAAAATGGAACCTACACTCCAGTTCAATTCATCTCTGATTTGGGACCAACCTTTGATTATAGTAACTATAATGCTTTCCCATTCTCATTAACAAAATAAAGTATAGAAGCTATCTGGAGAGATGGCTTCTTTTTTGGGTCAAACTCTTATTTTTCGAGGTCTCATTTCTGCTTAAAAAATGGTAGAATAGTTACATGCAAACAAAACCAACGTCAGCCTATGTGCACATTCCATTTTGCACACAAATTTGTTATTATTGTGACTTTTCTAAGGTCTTTATTAAAAATCAGCCCGTTGATGACTACCTACGGGCTTTGATTCGTGAGTGGGAGCTTTTGGATATCAAGGAGCTTCGTACCCTTTATATTGGTGGTGGGACACCGACAGCTATTTCTACGGAACAATTAGATTACCTCTTGAGCAATCTTCAGAAGAATTTGGATTTGTCTAAGTTGGAGGAATTCACTATTGAGGCCAATCCTGGTGATTTGACGGTTGATAAGATTGAAGTGCTCAAAAAATCAGCTGTTAATCGCGTTTCTCTAGGGGTTCAGACTTTTGATGATAAGCACTTGCGTCAAATTGGCCGTAGTCACAATCAGGCACAGATTTATGAAAGTATTGATAGCTTAAAGGCTGCTGGTTTTCATAATATTTCCATTGACCTCATTTATGCACTACCTGGTCAAACCATGGATCAGGTCAAGGAAAATGTGAGAAAGGCACTGGAACTGGATATTCCACACCTAAGTCTCTACAGTTTGATATTGGAACATCATACGGTCTTTATGAATAAGATGCGTCAGGGGTAAGCTCAATCTGCCAACGGAGGACTTGGAAGCAGAGATGTTTGACTATATTATCCAAGAATTGGAAAAACAATGGTTTTGAGCACTACGAGATTTCAAACTTTACCAAACCTGGGATGGAGAGTCGACATAATCTCATGTATTGGAATAATGATGAGTATTATGGTGTGGGTGCTGGAGCCTCTGGTTATGTCAATGGTGTTCGTTATCGCAATAGAGGCCCTATCCAACATTACCTAAAGGCTATAGCTGAGGATGGCCATGCTAGACTTCACGAAGAGCATCTGACTAAGGCGGAGATGATGGAAGAGGAGTTCTTCCTTGGTTTGCGTAAAAAGTCGGGGGTGTCCATCAAACGTTTTGAAGAGAAGTTTGGCTTGTCATTCGCGGATACTTATGGAGACATTGTAAAAAAACTACAGGAAGATGGGCTCTTGGTCAAGGATCCAGAGGTGGTTCGTATGACTAAACGAGGACTCTTTTTGGGTGATAGTGTCGCTGAACAATTTATCTTGGAGGATTAGATGGGATTAAAATTTAGTATTCCTTATCAGATTCCGTTTTATGAGACGGATATCACGCATCAGGTAAAATTACCGCACTTATTGGCGTTTTCATTGCAAGTATCTGGTATGCAGTCAGAATCTCTGGGAAATACGGATAAGGACGTTTTTGATAAGTACGGTCTGGTTTGGATTGTGACAGACTATGCGATTGAGATTGACCGTCTGCCTCGCTACAATGAAAAGGTGACCATTACAACAGAAGCTATTTCCTATAATAAGATTTTCTGTTACCGTAATTTTTACATCACAGATGAAACTGGTCAGCAAATTATGCTCTTTAAGACTACTTTTGCTCTCATGGATTATGAAACGCGTAAGGTAGCAGAAGTGCCAGATGAGGTGGTAGCACCTTACGAAGCAGATAAGACTAAAAAGTTGCTTAGAGGGCCTCGCTATAAGGCTTTGGAAAATCCAATTGAGACTTTATATCGTGTGCGTTATTTTGACCTAGATATGAATGGCCACGTTAATAATAGCAAGTACTTGGAGTGGATGTTGGATGTTTTCGATTTGGATTTTTTGACTAAGTACACACCAGCCCATATTGACCTCAAGTATGTTAAGGAAATTCATCATGGGTCAGAGATTTATTCAGGCTATGAGTTTGACCAAGAAAGTTTGAGCAGTCAACATCAGATTTGTGTTGATGGCAATATTCATGCTCAGGCCATTATCCAATGGAAAAAAATAGGAGACGAGTAAGATGACATATAAAGGTTATTTGATTGATTTAGATGGGACTATTTACAAGGGGAAGGACCGTATTCCTGAGGGAGAAGCCTTCGTTAAGGAGTTACAGAAGCGTCGGATTCCCTATCTTTTTGTGACTAATAATAGTATGCGTACACCAGAGATGGTGCAAGAGCTTTTGCGTAATCAGTGTGAGTTGGAAACGCCCCTTGAGACCATCTATACAGCTACTTTGGCGACGGTTGACTACATGAACGATATGAATCGTGGCAAGACGGTTTATGTTATCGGTGAGACTGGGCTTAAATCTGCTATTGCGGAAGCGGGATATACGGTAGATGAGGAAAATCCTGCCTATGTTGTTGTTGGTTTGGACCGTGAAGTCACTTATGAAATGTTGGTTAGGCGACTCTTGCTATCCACAAGGGAGCTATGTTTATTGGGACAAACCCAGATTTGAATATCCCAACAGAACGCGGCCTTCTTCCAGGTGCCGGTTCCCTTTTAGCCCTTATTGAGGCGGCAACACGTGTGAAACCAATTATTATTGGTAAGCCTGAAGCAATTATCATGAACAAGGCTCTTGAAATCCTTGGGACAGAACGTAGCCAAACTATCGTGGTTGGTGACAATTACTTGACTGATATTACAGCTGGTATTAAAAATGACTTTCCAACACTTCTTGTGACAACTGGATTTACCAAGGCGGAAGAGGTTGCGAATTTACCGGTAAAACCAGACCATGTGCTTCCTAGTCTATCGGAGTGGGATTTTGATGCGAACTAAGATTGAGGCTGTTCTGACTCCGATTTGGCTCTTGGCCCTGTCTATCCTAGTGACGATTTATCTGGCATGGGGCTTTTATTATTTTGATATTGATTGGATGCATCTTTTGAACTATGTCATTCTTGGCAAGACAGAGCTCTGGCATAATTTCAATATCCTCATGAAGTACCTGACCTTTCCTTGGGTTGGTCATCTGTCCATGCCTGATTTTCCATCGTCGGAGAGTGGGCTCAAGCATTTCCATGATGTGAAGTGGCTCTTTCATTTGGTACAGGGGCTTGTTATCCTACTGGCCTATCCAGCTCTGACTTTTCTTTGGCGAAATGTGAAGAAAGGGACCTTTGGTCTTTACGTTAAACTTTATATGAGTCTAGCACTCTTGCCGGTCCTTATTGGGGTTGTGGGGCTTTCTCGGATTTGATGAGTTTTTTACGCTCTTTCATGAAGCCCTCTTTCCTGGGGATAGCAGTTGGCTTTTTAATCCAATGTTGGACCCGATTATCAATGTTTTGCCAGAAGAGTACTTTCTTCAGTGCTTTGTCATTTTCTTTATTATTTATGAGGGAATCATGGTGAGTCTGACCTGGTTGGCCCGTAAGCAGCTTAAAATGTATTTGAAAAATAAGGAGTAGTTATGTCTATTCGTGATAACCATTTGCATACCCATCATTCCTATGATTCGGATGCGAACTTTACTGACTATTTGACGCATTTTGATGGGGAGATTGTAACGACTGAGCATTATGATCTCTCTAATCCTTATACCAAACAGGATGATGTGCCAGAGTATGAGGCCTATAGTCGTGAGATTGAAAGTCTTAACCGTAAGTATGGCAATCGTATTAAACGTGGTATCGAGATTGGTTATTACCAGCCTAGGGAAAGGGATATTTAGACTTTCTGGATGGTAAGGACTATGATCTCAAACTTTTATCTGTTCACCATAATGGGGTCAATGATTATCTTGATGATGAGGTAGCTGATATGGATAAGGCAAGCATTATTCAAGAATATCTGGACAAGTTGGAGTACGCTATTGGTCGTGTGGACGCAGATGTTTTGGCCCACTTTGACTATGGTTTTCGCCTGTTTGACGTGACTGTTGATGAGCTAAAAGCTTATGAAGAACAGCTCAAACGTATTTTCCAGAAAATGATTGCTAATGATTTGGCTTTTGAGCTGAATGCAAAGAGTATGTACCTCTATCATCACGAAGACCTCTACCGTTATGCCCTAGGTCTTGTTAAGGATTTGGGATGTCGCAAGTATTCTATTGGGTCTGATGGTCATAAATTAGAGCATTTCCGTCTGAACTTTGATAAGATTCAAGAGCTCTTGAGAGAATTTGGCATTACTGAAGATATGATTATATAGCAAAGACAGCTTCAACTGAAGCTGTCTTTTTCTTAAGGAAAGCTTAAAGAAAAGGCGTTGTTGTGGGAATTATAGAAGATTTTAAGCTTTGCTTGTTATGCTAATGTCAAGCAAAAGGAACTTATGGTTTCTATCTTATCTTTCAAAATTGGAGGTCTTCTATGAAATTTCTCAAAAGGCATGCCTATGCCTTACTCTTTACCCTTTTTCTGATGGGGGCAAATGTCTACTCTCTCTTAAAGGTCTTTGTCATTCCCTCAGCAGTCTCAACGGTTTCAGCCAATACGACTAGCTCAAGCACATCTTCGTCGACAGCATCTACTAGCACTGGTAAGGTGACTAAGACGGATACAACTTACAAAGATGACAATATGGATATCAAAATCACGACGGGTAAAACCAGTGATACTACATACTATGTGGCAGATATCCAGCTGTCAAGTGCTGATTACCTTAAAACAGCTTTGGCACAAAACACCTATGGCACCAATATTACTGACACCACTTCAAGTATTGCCCAGCAAAACAATGCTATCTTTGCCATAAACGGTGACTATTATGGGGCTAATCAGTCAGGTTATGTGATTAAGAATGGTCAAGTCTATCGTGATACTGATCGAAACAGTGATTACGAGGACCTTGCCGTTTACTCAGATGGTAGCTTCAAGACCTTTAAGGAAAGCGATACAACGGCTCAAAAATTGGTTGATTCAGGTGTGGTGAATACCTTTGCCTTTGGTCCAACCTTGGTTGAAAATGGCAAGATATCTGTATCAGAAAATGAAGAGGTTGGTCAAGCCATGGCTGACAATCCACGTACAGCCATCGGAGTTATCGAAGAGAGTGACGGCAGTGTGCACTATATTGTCATTGTCTCTGATGGTCGTACCAGTGAGTCGTCAGGATTGACTCTTTATGAAATGGCAGAGTTGATGAAATCTTATGGCGTGACGACAGCCTATAACCTTGACGGTGGTGGCTCATCTACCATGTACTTCAATGGTCAAGTCATTAACAAGCCAACCACAAATGGAAATAAAATCTCAGAAAGGGCGGTGAGCGATATTGTTTACATCGGTTACTAAGAAATCAGCTAGCAAGCACTTTTTCACCTACATTGGTTTAACTATTTTTAGCCTAGTCTTTACCTTTATTTATGAACGCTTTTCTTATGGGGAATCATCCATGTTTATGCGCATGATGTTCTTCGCACTATTGGCCGGAGCTTTGATTTATCTGCTAACAGGAATGGGGATGTCTTGGGTGAAACACGTCTTTCAAAACTTCTTTTTAATTCGTCTATTGCCGTTGTTGCTAGTGCCTGCTTGGTTAAGGGAATCGTTGAGGTTTCAGGTCGTACGACTAGCGTGGATATGCCTTATTGGTATGTTGCTGCGGGGCTGCTTTGTTTGAGTATTATGACAGGATTTATCAGACCTAGAAAATTGGCATAAAATAAGAGCTTGGAGCTGTGCTTCAGGCTTTTTGTCTTGCATTGAAAAATTATTTAGGATAAATATACAAAACATAATAGGAAGAAATTATTTAAAACTGGGAATTTGCCTAAAGAAATTTTCATAAAAAAACTGAGACTGATTTTTTTGTGATAGGAATTTAGATAGAACGAGACTGTCTGTAGTGATGGAAATACCTGAATTTATCGTGTTTCCGGCGCTAGGAACTTTTGAGACATGAGGTTCAAAACTTAGTCATGGAACTTCTTAGATTGGTAAAATCAGCCAGAGAATAATTTCATCAACAGCCGTCATCACCTAAGAAAAGTCTTAAAAGTCTTGTTTCTGCTATTAAATATACATGATTTTCAACTTTTTATAAAAATATACAAAAAAGACTTGCTTTGTTCTGAATTTTCAGGTAAAATAAACTAAAATCGAAATCGTTGATAGAAAAAGTCAGATCGTTTCACAGAGAATGCGGGAAGCTGAGAACGCATGAGATCAAAGACGACACATTCTTGAGAGCGTATGCGAACTCTGGATGACAGTAGTGTACGACGGGTGGTTCCGTTAGAGACTAGGAGTTACAAGAGAGAACTTGTGACTTCATGAGGAAGAGGGGGTGACCCCTGTTCGAATTAAGGTGGAACCACGTGCCAACGTCCTTGCAAAAGTTGTTTTTGCGAGGGCGTTTTTTGTTACACTTACTTTTAGCATTTGTAGCTAGCCGTACACTTGGTTGGAGTTGAACAGAAAGGATAAACTATGGAAATCAAAGGATTACGAAAGATTGAACCCTATGTGGCAGGTAGTCAGCCTGCTGAGAAAAATATCATTAAGTTGAATACTAATGAAAATGCCTATGGACCAAGTCCAGCGGTCCATCAAGCTTTAGCATCCTTTGATGCCCATCAGTTACGTAAGTATTCGACTTTGGATCAAGCGGCTTTACGTCAAGCCTTATCTGAACAGCTAGGTGTTCCTGCCGATCAAGTGATTATTGGAAATGGGTCAGACGATATTTTGTCAATGGCTTTCCTAGCTTTCTTTAATAGCGAGGAAGACGTTTTGTTTCCAGACTTGACCTATGGATTTTACAAGGTATGGGCAGATTTGTATCGCATCCCATTTAGAGAAGTGCCCTTGAACTCTTCATTTGAGATTGATAATCAAGATTACCTGGTTGAAAATGGTGGGATTGTCCTTACTAACCCAAATGCGCCAACAGGTATTTATAAAACTCTCGATCAAATTGAGGAGATTGTAAAAGCTAACCAGTCAGTAGTTGTGATTATTGACGAAGCCTATATTAACTTTGGTGGGGAGACTGCTTTACCTCTCCTAGAAAAGTATGACAATGTGTTTATCACAAGGACCTTTTCTAAGGACTCCTCACTTGCAGGCTTGCGTGTCGGCTATGGCATCGGAAGTCCTAAACTAATGGCTGTGATCAATGCCGTCAAGAATTCAGTCAATCCCTATAATGTGGACAGCATCGCAGAAGTTTTAGTGATTGCAGCCGTTAAGTCTTGGGATTATTATGAGGATAGCTGCGCTAAGATTATGGCCACACGTGACTGGTTTAGCCAAGAATTGAAAGCTATTGGCTTTGATGTTCTTCCTTCAAAAACCAATTTTGTTTTGGTCAAACCGCACGGAGTGACTGCAGGCCAATTGTTTGACTATCTCCAAAGTAAGAAAATTTATGTCCGATATTTTCCAAAAGTGGAGCGTATTTCAGACAGACTACGCATCTCTATTGGAACTCAGGATGAGATGGAGCGCGTACTAATGACAATACAGGAGTTACAAGCATGAAAAAAACGACATTAGCCTTAGGAATGCACGATAAACTTTTCAAACGTGCCCGTACCATGTATCAGATTGAGCATCGTATCTGTGACTTGTTGATGACAAAGGGCTTTCTTCGAATTGAGACACCAACCTTGGAGCATTTTGAAGTCTTTAGCGATGTTGTGGACAATGGTAACTACAATTTCTTTGATAAAAATGGAGATCTTGTTAGCCTACGTCCTGATATTACCAGCCAAATTGGGCGCGTGATTGCTTCGACGCAAGTTCATACACCGATTAAATTTTCTTACTCTGGAAAAGTCTTTAACTACAATGAGGAGATGCGTGGCCTATCCAATGAGCATACGCAGGCTGGTATTGAGATCATAGGATTCCCCGTTCACCAGGCCATGGAAGAAGCTGTGATATCTGCTAAAGAGGCTCTGGATGCTGCCGGTGTCAAAAATTACAAGTTTGAGTTTTCACATGCTCGCCTCTTGCAACTCATTTTTGAAGAATTAGACCTTCCAGCTGTAAAAGAAGCAGAGTTGGCCGCCTATATCCGTGACAAATCAATCACAGGCCTCAAGGAATTCACCAAAGAAAATCCAAGTCAATATGACAAGGTCTTGGAACAGTTGCCCTTCCTCTTTGGTGAGACCAAGGCTGTTTTGACCAAGGCTAGAGAATTGACAGACAGTGAAGCTTTTTTGACAGCCTTGGATAGTTTGGAAGTCTTAACTAATCGCCTAGCAGATAGTCTCCCAGAGACGACGCTTGATTTGGCTCAATTGCCAGCAGTGCCTTACTACACAGGCATGATGTTTAAGGTCTTTGGTGATAAGGTGCCAGATGCCTTTGTATCTGGTGGCCGTTACGATAAACTGTTTGAACGCTTTGGTGCTACCGAGTTAACAGCGGTTGGTTGGGCGATTGATGTCGATTCGGTCTATCAAGCAGTGCATGATGATGTGGAATTTGGAGGTGACTTGGATGACTAGCAATCAAATCACAATTGCCTTGACCAAGGGACGTATTGAGAAAGATACGGTTAAATTACTAGAGAAAAGCTGGCTTTGACATGTCTTTCATGGCTGATAAGGGCCGTAATTTGATTTTCGAAAGTCCTGACAAACGTTTCCGTTTTCTATTGGTCAAGGCTCCAGATGTGACCACCTATGTCCGACACGGTGTCGCAGATATTGGGATTGTTGGGAAGGATGTTCTAGTTGAACATCCGACAGGTTATTTGGAAATGTTAGACCTTAATTTGGCCTTTGTAAATTCTCCGTAGCATCAACAGAAGACTATAATCCTGATGACCATAAGCGTAAACGTATTGCTACTAAGTATCCAACCATTGCGACGGATTATTTTAATCAAAAGGGTGAGGATGTCGAGATTATTTCAATTCAGGGGAGTGTTGAGATTGCCCCTGTCATTGGTTTAGCGGATGCCATTGTCGATATTGTGGAAACAGGGAATACCCTTGTTGCCAATGGCTTAAAAGTTTATGAAGATATTTGCAGGATTTCAGCACGAATGATTGTTAATAAGGCTTCTTTGAAAAATAACAAGGAAGTTCTACCATTCATTTGTAAGATTGAATCACTTGTAGGGAACGAGGAGGTACCGTTCGAATGAAACGATTAACTGGAACAAATAAAGAAATTGCAGAGCTTCTTTATCAGGAGCAATTGGAACTGTCAAAAGAAAATAGAGACGTTGAAAGCACGGTTCAAGCCATTATTGAAGACGTTAAAAAACGTGGAGACGAGGCCCTTCGTGACTATTCAGCTAAATTTGATAAGGTTGACTTGACTGATTTTGAAGTTGGACAGGACTTGATTGATCAAGCCTTTAAAGAGATTGATCCAGAGGTTTACCAAGCCCTAGTTAATGCTAAAGAAAACATTGAATCTTATCACAAACATCAGTTGGAAACTGGTTTTGAGGACCAACCAAGTGAGGGTGTTATTCGTGGTCAATTGATTCGTCCTATCAATCGTGTGGGTGTCTATGTGCCTGGAGGAACTGCGGCTTATCCATCGTCAGTTCTTATGAATGTTATTCCTGCTAAAATTGCTGGGGTTAAAGAGATTATTATGATTACGCCGCCTCAAGAGCACTTTGTTCCTGCGATTCTGGTAGCCGCCAAATTGGCTGGTGTGGATAGCATTTACCAAGTTGGTGGGGCTCAAGGGGTTGCGGCTTTGGCCTTTGGTACAGAAACGATTCCAAAGGTGGACAAGATTACAGGTCCCGGAAATATTTTTGTGGCGACTGCTAAGAAGCAAGTTTACGGTATTGTCGGTATTGATATGATTGCAGGACCATCAGAAATTGGTGTTATCGCTGATAGTAGCGCCAATCCAACATACGTGGCAGCCGACCTCTTGTCTCAAGCAGAGCACGACACACGCGCACGCGCCATTTTGGTCACAGATTCTGAAGCCTTGGCTGATGCGGTTGAAAGTGAGATTGAACGTCAACTCAAGCTTTTGCCACGTGAGGCGATTGCTCGTCCATCTGTCGAAAATAACGGCCGTATTATTATTGCCAATGATACAGATGCCATGTTCGAACTCATGAACTTGGTTGCGCCAGAACATTTGGAAATTGCTATGGACAATGCTTATGATTACTTGGAAAAAGTGGAAAATGCTGGTTCCGTCTTTCTTGGTCACTTTACTAGCGAACCAATTGGCGACTACTATGCAGGTGCCAACCATGTTCTTCCGACGACAGCGACTAGTCGCTTTTCATCAGCTTTAGGCGTGCACGATTTTGTCAAACGTATCCAATATACACAATACGATAAGGCAGCAGTCAATAAGGCTCAGCACGATATCACAACCTTGGCTTATGCGGAAGGTTTGCAGGCCCACGCCAAGGCAATTGAAGTCAGAAACGACAATAATTGAGAGAGTAGAGGAAGAAGTTATGAGACAAGCAGAAATTGAACGTAATACCTTTGAAACCAAATTAAGTTAAGCCTCAATTTGGATGCTCAAGAACCAGTAGATATTCAAACAGGTGTCGGATTTTTTGACCACATGTTGACCTTATTTGCCCGTCACGGTCGTATGTCTTTGGTGGTTAAGGCTGATGGCGACCTTTGGGTTGATAGTCACCACACCGTTGAAGATGTCGGTATTGTCCTTGGTCAAGCCCTTAAAGAGGCCTTGGGTGATAAAGCAGGTATCAACCGTTATGGAACGGCTTTTGTACCTATGGATGAAACCCTCGGAATGGCAAGTTTAGACTTGTCTGGACGTAGCTTCTTGGTCTTTGATGCTAGTTTCGATAATCCAAAATTGGGTAATTTTGACACAGAATTGGTAGAAGAATTTTTCCAAGCCTTGGCCTTCAATGTTCAAATGAATCTCCACCTCAAGATTCTTCACGGAAAAAACAATCACCACAAGTCAGAAAGTCTTTTCAAGGCAACAGGACGTGCCTTGCGTGAAGCCATCACAATCAATCCTGACATTCACGGCGTAAACTCGACAAAGGGGATGCTATGATTATCGTCATTGATTACGATGCGGGGAATACTGCAAATGTTCTGCGTGCTCTTGAAAAAATCGGTGTGACTGCAGAATTGTCTGCTGATAAAGAAAAAATTCTAGCTGCAGATGGGTTGATTTTACCTGGTGTAGGTGCCTATCCAACGGTTATGGCAGAGTTGGAGCGAAGAGGTTTGGTAGCTGTTATCAAAGAGGCAGTCGCACAGGGAGTTCCCCTTTTAGGAATTTGTTTAGGCATGCAGATTTTAACAGAAAGGACTGGAACATGAAGAAACAGATGGTCTTGGCTTTATTCCAGGTGTCTGCCGTCCTATTCCAGCCAGCAAGGAGCAACCTGTCCCACATATGGGGTGGAATGATTTGGCTGTTAAGCAAGCCAGCCCTTTGACAGATGGTTTAGATGGCCAAGCTGTCTACTTCGTTCACAGTTATTTCACAGATGTCCCTAGCCAATACATTGATGTTACCGCAGATTATAGTATTGAGGTACCAGCCATGATTCATAAAGACAATGTTTATGGAGCTCAATTTCATCCTGAAAAATCAGGGGATATTGGCTTAGGTATTCTTGAAAAGTTTGCAGGGTTATGTAAAGCCTAGAAGCTAGTGAGAGCAAAGACTTTTTAGTTAGAAAGGATGGTAGGGGAGATGCAAATTCTACCAGCAATTGATATTAAGGATGGACAGGCTGTTCGTCTCTTTAAAGGAGATTTCAACCAACAAACCGTTGTCAATCCAGATGTTATTGAGCAGGCAAAGACCTTTAAGGATGCGGGCATTCAATTTATTCATGTCGTCGACTTGGACGGTGCCCTAGATGGTCGTGCCACTAACCGTGACTTGATTGCAGAGGTCAAGAAGGTTTCTGGACTTGGCATCGAAGTTGGTGGCGGTATCCGTACCTTGGAGCAGATTCGTGACTATTTGGAAGTTGGCATCGACCGTATCATTATCGGTTCAATGGCCGTTAAAAATCCTGACTTCGTTCGAGCAGCTTTAGAGGAATTTGGTGCCGATAAAATTGTCGTAGGTATTGATGCCAAGGCAGGGTTTGTCGCTACCGAAGGTTGGTTGGAAACAAGCAATGTGGACTATATCACCTTGGCCAAGGAAATGGAAAAGATGGGCGTAACCCTCTTTGTCTATACTGATGTTGATCGAGATGGCACACTGACAGGACCCAATCTTGATCACTACAAACGTTTGGTATCTGAACTCACGACCGCCAAAGTCATTGCTTCCGGTGGAATTGCAGAAGTAGCTGACTTAGATCACCTACAGAGATTGGTGTGGCAGGAACCATTGTCGGCAAAGCCTACTATAACGGCAATATCACCTTAGACCAGCTCAAGTCTTTCGGAGGTTAATATGCTTAAGAAACGTATTATTCCCTGTTTGGATGTCAAGGATGGCCGTGTCGTCAAGGGGGTCAATTTTGTGAATCTGACAGATGTTGGAGACCCTGTTGATTCTGCGCGTGCTTACTATGAGGCTGGTTGTGACGAACTTGTTTTCTTAGACATCACAGCGACTTCAGATAACCGTGAAACAACGGTTGACATGGTGCGTCGTGTTGCCGATCAGGTCTTTATTCCTTTCACGGTTGGTGGTGGTATCCGTTCAGTCGAAGACATGAACAAGATGCTGAAAGCAGGTGCTGACAAGGTTGCTGTCAATTCCTCAGCCCTTGCCAATCCACAACTAATCGCTGATTGTGCTCAAAAATTCGGGAACCAATGTGTAGTGGCTGCGATTGATGCTAAAAAGATGGCTGATGGGAGCTGGCATGTTTTTGTGGCAGGTGGCCGTAAGGATACAGGTAGGGACCTCATCCAATGGGCTCAAGAAGTCGTAGCCTTGGGGGCTGGAGAAATTCTCTTAACCAGCATGGACAAGGACGGTACCAAGTCTGGTTTTGATTTGGAAATGCTAAATCGTGTGGCGGAAGTCGTTGATGTTCCCATCATTGCCTCTGGTGGTGCAGGAAATATTGAGGATATTGTAGAAGTCTTTGAAAAGACAACAGCAACGGGTGCTCTGGCAGCCTCTATCTTCCACTTTGGTGAGGTGAATATAGGCGAAACCAAACAAGTCTTGGCAAATGCAGGAATTGAGGTGAGACAATGACAGAGGTTAAACTTGATTTTGATAAACAAGGAGGACTGGTACCAGTCATTGTGACAGATTACAAGACGGGGCAGGTGCTCATGTTGGCCTATATGAATGAGGAGTCCTATCAGTTGACCCTTGAGACCAAACAAATGCATTACTGGAGCCGTTCTAGAAATGAGCTTTGGCATAAGGGGGCCACATCTGGTCATTTCCAACATGTCAAAAGCATCAAGACAGACTGTGATCAGGACACCTTGCTTATCGCTGTGGAACAAGAAGGAGCAGCCTGTCATACAGGAGCCTACAGCTGTTTCTTTACGGATATATATGATGACAATCAAGATAAATAGGAGTAGCTATGTTAGAAACACTTTATAAGGAAGCCTTAGATCGTAAAAAAAATCCCAAAGAAGGATCGTATACCAATTACCTTTTTGACAAGGGGCTAGACAAGATTCTTAAAAAGGTTGGCGAAGAAGCAACAGAAGTTGTGATCGGAGCCAAAAATGCTGATAAAGAAGAAATTGCCAACGAGACAGCAGACGTCCTCTATCACCTAGCAGTCATGCTCGTTGAAACAGGGGTTAGCCCTGAAGACGTTGAAGCCGTACTTAAAGCACGTCAGGGCAAGCAAAGCAATGTCCATGACCGAAAAGAAGTAACGGATTATTAAGGATTATCTCAACCGATTGAGACTAAAACGAAAAGCCTGAAGTGATGCTTCGGGCTTTTTTGCTAGAGAAATCTTTTTCAACAAAACAAATAATATTTCTAACGTCTTTTAATCAAACATTGTATTATAAAGTTATGGTATTTTTTGAATATATATTTTGTATTAGTTAGATTTATTAAAAAGAAAAAGACCAATTATGAAAAAATTTATTTTGTATTATTTTTGTTTTGTAATGTTATTAATTCCTAATATTTTGAATGTTGAACTGAAAAAACAACCTGCGATGGTTCGAATGTTTAAAAAACAGGTATAATTGATAATGCTGAACAAGTCAAAGTGAGGAGACAGGCTGTAAGGATGGACACTCGGTGATTTGATTGTATCTGATTATTCATCACTTGTCCAGATTCATCAGGAAATGATATTTTTTAAAAATTGGTGATACTTTCTTTTGATTTACAACAAAATATCAAAGAAATTGAATAATAATGATAAGGCACCAAATTGCATCCATAAAAAACTAATCTTGTAAATCCGACGCTAAAAGGGAAAAATTAACGGTTTAGGTACATTGGTAGGTCCAAATGAAAGAACCATCGGTAAACTTGAAAAAGCGAAGGTTTATAAAACTATTTGTCGGGTGTTAATAAAGTAAAATACTGAGAGTAATTACCTTAGAAAGAGGATTATCATACAGTATTATGTTATGCAATTGATGATACCTCTTTTCTTGGAGATATCTTGATCATCATCAGTACTATCGGATGAATTATAATTTCATAAGTAGAATGCCAATAACTTTATTAAGAGATATTTCGACAAAAATGAGTTAGAAGATGGAGCAACTACTACAAAATGGTTTCACAATTGATACTATAACTCAAAATACTTAAATATTCAAGTGTAAAACTAATCAAGGGTAATAAGTATGGTAAAGAATGTTCCCTAGTCTGGGGAATCAATTGATGATGAAGAAGGAAAATGTAATTTCAATTACTGAACTACTAAATATTTTAACCAAGAAAACAATTTATGTGAAAAAAAATCTGGCCAACAAAAACAGTAAAAAAAGAAGTGACAGTCGGTCCCAGCAGAACAAGTTCAATAAGCATATTCTGCTTGTTGTTCTTCATAGGATAGTTGTATTACTATAAGGTATGAGAGTAAAAGAAATGAAAAAGACATTTACTGAAAAAACATTTATATAATATCAATATAAACTTATTATTACGGCGTTGCGTGTAGTTCTAAAAATTAAATGAGAATAGCCAAGATAAGCGCGATCTGGAGACGACTAATGTCAACTATGTCTGAGTTCATGTATCTTGTACAGTCACTCGATTCTTCAGAATATCCAGTTTTGATTTGAAGATGTTGCTATCCATACATGTCAAAAAGAAATGACCCATGAGGAGTTGGGTTTAATTCCCAAGAAAATGTATATTTCGGATACACAGATAAAAAGTTATTAAAGTGTTTGATACATCTGAATATGATTTCTGATTAATCAATGGGAACAACAGTTGCTGAAGTTGAATCACGTCCTTTGATACAAAGTATTTGAAGTCAATAAAAAATGTTGCGGTAGGAATTGGAGTTATTATTGTGTATTAGCTTCAATTTCAGTTGTATTATCTGTTGACAACAACTCAATGGCCGTTATGATGGTTGATGGAGGGCGGCATCGAAAGCATGTGCAGCTGCCATATCGAGTGTCGTTACTTGGGTATCTAAATAAATGGAAAATATACACAAGTTCTTGATAGTATGTTAACTATTTCAGAAGCTTTTAAATATTCTAACTTTTTTCTCCAGGAGCTAGTAAGGTGTTAACAAGTAACAAAGAAGTTTATTTCAACAAGGAGATATCCTAAGGGAGATGTGGAAATAACTCGAAAATGCTACAAAGTTTGGAAGACTTACGAACATTTAAAAATTGAAAGCAAGTTAAAAAGTAATGGTTTGAGATTCATCATATTCCTGCCAGTACTGCTGGCGAAGAGACTATTGTCAGAAAAAATGGCCCTATATTGTGATGATAAGAAAGGTCTCCAGACAACAGTTATGGCGCATCAACAGCTGCAAAACAATATCGTGAGAAACAAGCTGAGTATATAAAAAATAAGGAGTGGAAAAAAGCGTTTGATATGGATGTAAAGGACATTCGTACGAAGTTTGGCACTAAATATAATAAAGCCATTTCACTTGCAGAAAAAGCTGCAAAGGAGAATGGATTATGGAATTAAAAATACTGGAGAATAATTCTCCAGTATTTTGTTATAGAATAATCCTAACAATCTTGTTCCTCTAACTACCATGAGAAAGCGCTTTAAATGTTATAATAGGAGTGAAGAAAGCTCGTTTTATTTGAAGGATTTGGTGTGCTTATTTATACAAATCATTGAGGAAAGGAAGGATGTCCTATGAAGAAAAATACTCCTAATATTTTAAAGATTTCTTGCTTAGCTATTCTCCTCCTCTGTTCTATTCTTTTAGTTCGTTGCACAGTGCTACTTCCAATTACTTAGTCAAAAGCCAGGGAAAAAACGCAAAGAATCTTGTCTCATAATGGTTTTAAGGGAAAGGTCGAAGTTAAGCATATCAAAAAGGTGTTTCTAGATAGTGCAGGCATTTATGTCTATTATACCTATTCAGAGGAAACCTACGATAATCAACCCATAATATTAGATGGAAAAATTACATTTCAACTGGACTGGACAGTTTATAGTGAAGAATATATGACTCCTGGCCTTTACTCGTAAACCTATTTACAACAAAAATCTGTAAAAAAAGAAGAGCAAAGCTCTTTAAGGAGCTTAAAAAGCAATCTTTAGGCCTTGATATCGAAGATTTCTCTTTCAAAGATAATACACTGATAGATCAAGAGGCTTCTGATAATTTAGTGCGCATAGCCAAAGAAAACCGTAAAAATGGCAAGCATGATTTTTATGGGTATTATCAAATTCCTTATCAAACAATGATTGATGAACATATTGTTACTATGTCAATAAGAGTAAGTGATACAGAAAATACCAGTAAGAAAGATTTAGAAGAGGCCGCAACTAAACTGGATGCTAGCAAGCTTCCTAACGGAGAGTACGAATTTTATTTTTTCACAACTGATAAAGAAAATTCCGCTTACTATGACAATTCCGGATATATTGGCTATACCTTTAACATACAAGATGGTAAGGTTGTCCAAGATGAAGATGATTAGATGATACTTTGATTCCTGCGATAATCTCGCACTCCATACTGGCGGCATAGAAGTATAGGCTATAGCTAAGTGAAAATGTTAACCTCAAAGCATGCAAAAACATCTCCGAAAATCAGTCGGAGATGTCTTTTTTGTCTTACAGATTCTTTTTCTTTTTAGCTTTTTTGGTTAGGGCAAGATCACAATTTTCAATGTTTGAAATCAGGTGATTCGTCAATTGGAAGTCATCCACTTGGGGATTCAAGTCCACTTCGTAGACCAGTTGCATGGTCTCACCCCCACCTGTGGTGTTAAGGGAAATCAGGTCGCATTCGCTTGTGAAATTGAGCAAGGTTTTAGTGATTTTTTGGTCAATCAAGTCTTGGTAAGGGACGTTAATGGTCAGGAGCCTACGACGTTGGTTGTCGGTACGACTTTGACGATTTTCCAAAAGAAGCCAAACAGCCAAAAGGAAGATGGTAAAGAGGACAGCCAGTAAGAGATAGCCTGTCCCAGATGCCAGACCAATAATCATGGCCATAAAGACAGCAATCAGCTCCCTGGAACCACTGGTAGCTGAACGAAAACGAATGAGGCTAAAGGTCCCAGCCACGGCGATAGAGGTCCCCAAACTCCCATTGACAAGGAAGATAACCAGGGTCATCAAACATGGAAGTAGGGTCAAACTAATGACAAATTCTCTGGTGTAGAGGGTTCGGTATTTATAAGTCCAGGTCAAGGCCAAACCTAAAACTAGGCTGACCAGTAAGGCCAGCATGAGTTGAAGAGGACTAGCGGTTGCGGTCGCATCATTAAAGATAGAATTGAAGAGATTAGACATAGGCAGCAGCTCCTTTTTCTTGTGCTGGACGTGGTCCATAGTCTAGACCTTGAGACTTATGATAGGCACAGCTGTATTTTGAGAATTTCTGCTCTTCCAAACCATGTTTGTCTAAGATAGTTTGAAGCCAGTCAGGCTTTTTGCCAGGTGCCTTGATTTCCATGATAATCGTATCTTCATCAAGAAGGGGAAAACCATGATTTCCCTTAAAGAGACTGACGTCTTCATCACGGTAAGTCAAATTTGGTCAAGGGTAACACGAACTTTATTGTAGGCATAGCCTTCGATAGTCTCTTTTTCTTTCATCGAAAAACGGTCGTAGTAGATATACATACGAGGTTTAAGTCCCTCATCATAGCGTTGACGTAAGTGGTGGATATCCTGTAATAGCTGGCGGTCAGTGATTTGACCATGATTCTTACCGTCTGTCATCAAGTTAGTGATGACAAGCGGAGTTGAAACGAGACGAAACTTATGACCGATTCCTTCATCATCTTTGGCTTTAACCTCTAAAAAGACCTTACTATCAATTTTGGGATTGGCTAGGTAGGTACGCATGCGGATTTTCTCTTGACGGTGATTACCATCTAGGGCATCTTGGATGACGTCAAAATTATCCGTATCAAAGTAAATATTTGAAATGGTAGATGTCGGATAATCATCCTCTACCAAATACTCCTTAAGATCAGTGAGCAGGTCCTCAAGGTTTTCCTTTGAGACCACATATTTTGTTTCAATACGTTTAAAACGTGTTTCCAATTGTTTAACCATGAAAAAACTCCTTTTTTAGATAAGATACAAAGCCGTAAAGCAACTCCCAGGAAAATAGGGGGACCAGCCGAAGGAGTTTATCTCCAAGCAGGGCCCATCTTTTTCCCCCGAGTTGTAGGCGTGTTCAATTAGATAAGATACAAAGCCGTGAAGCAACTCCCAGGAAAATAGGGAATTTGTTGCAGGAACATCTGTTTTCAAACAGTCGACTTATTGTTTTAATTCTTTTTTACAATAGAAAAGTTGATCGCAAATGTACTATTTCTATAAAGCACTTACTTGCTTGCCTATTAGTCTATGGGACTTTTCTGAAAGTTTTCCTAAGCTAAACTTTCACCAAACTTAACTTAAGATAAGTTTTAGTTAACCTTTAGAAATGTTTTAGCTAAGTCCCGTAAACTGTAATCATCCAAACGAACCCGAGAGGAAAAAATATGAAATTAAAAAAACTAAAAAAATGGACGACTTTATTGACCTGTGCGACTGCCCTAACAGTAATGACAGCTTGTAGTCAATCAAGCAGTCAAGCAACTGGGACGATGTCAAGCTCAAAAACAAGTGCTGTAACAGCAACGACTAGTAAGAAAACAAATAAGAACAACAGCAACTATTTTACTTCTAAAGATTCTGATACCTCTTATAATGAAAGCTCAGCTACTAAGATTAAGTTATCAGGCTCATCTGCAGATGTTTCAGGTGATGGTGCAGCCCTATCAGGTTCAACCGTAACCATCTCCAAAGCTGGGACCTACGTCATTTCAGGAAAATCCGACGGTGTGCAAATCAAGGTAGACGCTGGTGATTCAGACGATGTCCATATTGTTTTTAGATGGCGTTACCATGACAAATACAAATGCAGCAATCAACGCCACAAAAAGCTGGTCATGTCTATCTGACCCTCAAAGATGGCACCACAAGCACCCTCTCTGATTCAAGTTCTAATAGTGATGAAGATGCGGATGCCGTGATTTTCTCTAAAGGAGATTTGACCATTAACGGTTCAGGTACTCTTAACATTGATGCCAAGAAAAATAACGGTATTAAAGCCAATGACAGCCTTCATATGACTGGTGGTACCTATAAGATTACCTCAGTTGGTGATGCCTTCAATGTCAATGATGAACTCAACATCACGGGAACAACCATGACCATTGAGGCTGAGGAAGATGCTGTTAAGGTCGACAATGATGACGACACTTCAGCAGGTACCATGTATCTATCTGACAATACCATGACCATCAAGGCAGGTGATGATGGTATCCATGCTTCTGGTGACCTGATTATTGATAGCGGTACTTACAAGGTTGAAAAATCAACTGAAGGTATCGAAGGTAAATCTGTGACTATAAATGGTGGAAATATAGATGTCTATGCAACGGACGATGGTGTTAATGCCGCCAATGCTAATGCCAGTCAAAGTGAGATTTTCTTCAAGATGACCGGTGGAACCCTAAATGTTGAGGTTGGCCAGGGCGATACCGACCCAATTGATTCTAACGGCGATATTATTGTATCGGGTGGAACAATCAATTTGACTGGTCAGTCTGGCTTTGACTTCGATGGTTCAGCGACCTATACCGGTGGTGACATTACTATCAATGGTGAGAAACAAACTAAGATTGAAAACTCAATGCCTGGCGGCGGTGGTCCCCAAGATGGAGGACAAACAGGTGGCTTTAGCGGAGGACACTAAAGAGTCATAGGATGAAACAGAAAGGAAGTACCTATGTATATTATTATTCCAGCTTATGAACCAGATATACGACTGATCCAGGTGGTTCAAGATATTACCATAAAACTCCCAACAGCCCGTATTATTGTCGTTAATGATGGAAGTGGCCCAGACTATGGCGACTATTATGACGAAACAGCCCTCTTCGGGGCAACCGTCCTAAGTCATCCGGTCAATAAGGGTAAAGGAGCAGCTCTCAAGACTGCTTTCGCTTATATTCAAGAAGAAGTGGTTAGCCAACATCTATCAGCTCAGCCTATTGTCACAGTTGACAGTGATGGTCAGCATTTGATTAAGGATATTGTACGTGTTGCCAAGGCAACCGAGAATAATCCAAGCCATCTTATCTTAGGTGCGCGTGCCTTTGTTGGTAAGGTACCAGCACGTAGTCGCATCGGCAACAAGGTGACTGCAGGGCTCTTCCATCTGGTAACTGGTCAGAAGGTAACAGATACTCAGACAGGACTTCGAGGCATGTCAACCGACCTGATTCCATGGCTTCTTAACCTGGACGGCAATCGTTTCGAGTATGAGTTTAATATGCTACTTGAAGCCAAAAAATCAGGCCACCAAATCTCTGAAGTCCCTATTGAAACCGTTTATCTGGAGGAAAATAAAAGTTCGCACTTTCGGCCCATTCGTGATTCCATCCGTATTTACAGCCCTTTTTTAAAGTTCTCTGGCACGGCCGTCTTGGCCTCAGTCATTGATGCAACAGCCTTATTTGTGCTCTTTGCCTTGACGAAGAATCTGCTCCTTTCGGTCGTGCTAGCTCGTGTGATTTCGGCTTCCAGCCAGTGTTTGCTGAACGCCAATGTGGTCTTCAATCCGACAAGCTCTCTCTTTAGATCGAGTGTTCGCTACTTTATGTTGGTCCTGGTCCTCTTGGCCTGTAACTATTTTTTACTTAGTAGTCTAGTTGCCATTGGTTTAGGACTAGTTCTGGCAAAATTGGTTACAGAAACTTTGCTCTTTTTAGTCAGCTATCGGGTTCAACATAACGTGGTTTTTGCTTAATAGCTGACTTGAAAACTGCCAACTGATTGAATTGAGATAGCTAATTAAATTACCTCTAAAACCTTTCCTAAAAAATATTAAAAACTACTGTTTTCTATATTCGGTAGTTTTTAATATTTATCGAAATGTTGTTCAATTTACATTATGATTAAAAAGTTAAAAGGGCTGATAAAGTTTCCAAATGCTTAAAAAAATATGCTATAATGAAATTGTTTGAATTATGTAGATTTTTATTCAAACGAGGAAAATGAAAAGAGGACCTAAAATGGGAAAAAAGGTACATTACAAGCTTCACAAAGTTAAGAAGCAATGGGTGACGATTGCCGTCACTTCGGCAGCACTTGCCTCTATTGTAGGTGGTGCTACAGTAGCTAATCAAAAGGTTTCAGCCGATGAAGCAACTCAACCAGTTGCTTCTACGACAGCTGAAAGCGATGTTGTGGTTGAAACACATGAAGTAGCGGCTCCAGCAGCAACTGCTACGACAGATGCAGCAGCAACAACAAATGACAAGGCAGCTGATACTGCAACTGTCGCAACTCCTGCGGCAGCAACGACTACAACTGATACAACTACTAATACAGCAGCACCAACGACAACTGATCGTGCAGCAGTAGCAAATGGTGCGACAACAGAAACACCAGCTGCAGCAGCGACAGATGTGACACTCACAGTAGCTGAACAACCGAAATCTGGTGTTACAGAAAAAGAAGAAACAGCAGCCCTCTCTTTGGACAACATTAAACAAGTTGATGGTAAGTACTACTATGTCAAAGAAGATGGTTCATACAAAACAAACTTTGCTGTTTCAGTTAATGGCCAGTTGCTTACTTCGGTAAAGACGGTGCTTTGACAAGCACATCAACACACTCATTCACACCGGGTACAACTAATCTAGTTGATGCTTTCTCTTCACATAACCGTGCTTACGATTCTAAGAAAGAAAGCTTCGAGTTGGTAGATGGGTACTTGACACCAAACAGCTGGTACCGTCCAGTTACTATTTTGGAAAATGGTGAAAAATGGCGTGTATCAACTGAGAAAGACTTCCGTCCACTTTTGATGGCATGGTGGCCTGATGTAGATACACAAGTTGCCTACCTCAATACTTTCTCTAAACACTTTAACCTTAACGCAACTTATTCAACTAGCCAAAGTCAATCTGAATTGAATGCAGCTGCTAAGACAATTCAAATTAAGATTGAACAAGAAATTTCAGCTAAAAAATCAACTGAATGGCTTCGTCAAGCAATTGAGTCTTTTGTAAAAGAACAAGACCAGTGGAATACTACAACTGAAAACTATACCCTTGCTGACCACCTTCAAGGGGGGAGCTCTTCTTTATGTCAATAGTGATAAGACACCTTGGGCAAATTCCGATTACCGTTTGCTTAACCGTACACCAAGTAACCAAGATGGTTCTCTAAATGGTACAGGAAGATACTTGGGTGGTTATGAATTCCTACTTGCCAATGACGTTGATAACTCAAACCCAGTTGTGCAAGCTGAGCAGTTGAACCAAATTCACTATCTTGTGAACTGGGGATCAATTGTTATGGGTGATAAGGATGCTAACTTTGATGGTATCCGTGTTGATGCAGTTGATAATGTTGATGCAGACCTTCTCCAAGTTTATACAAACTACTTCCGCGCAGCCTTTGGTGTGGATAAATCTGAAGCTAATGCACTCGCTCACATTTCTATCCTTGAAGCTTGGGATTTAATGATAATGATTATAATCAAAAACATGATGGTGCAGCCCTTGCCATGGATAATAACCTTCGTTATGCAATTATGGGTGCACTTTATGGTTCGGGCTCTTCATTGAAAGATTTGATTACTAGCAGTTTGACAGACCGTACAAATAATAGTAAGTATGGAGATACACAAGCTAACTATATCTTTGCGCGTGCTCATGATAACCTTGTTCAAGATATCATTCGTGATATTGTTCAAAAAGAAATCAATCCAAAATCAGATGGTTATACCATGACTGATGCTGAATTGAAACGTGCCTTTGAAATCTATAATGAAGATATGAAGAAGGCAGAAAAACGTTATACTATTAACAATATTCCAGCCGCCTATGCTTTGATTCTTCAAAATATGGAGCAGGTAACTCGTGTTTATTATGGAGATCTTTATACGGATAACGGCCAATATATGGCTACCAAGTCTCCTTACTACGATGCTATCACAACACTCTTGAAGAACCGTATGAAATATGTTTCAGGTGGACAATCGATGAAAGTCGACACGTTCAATGGAAAAGAAATCTTGTCATCTGTTCGTTACGGTAAAGATATTATGACTGCTGACCAAACTACGGGTGTAGCAGAAACAAGTAAACATTCTGGTATGTTGACCCTTATTGCCAATAATCAGGATTTCTCATTGGGTGATGGTACTTTGAAAGTTAACATGGGTAAACTTCATGCTAACCAAGCCTACCGTCCATTACTTCTTGGTACTGATAAGGGAATTGTCACTTACGAGAATGATGCAGCTGCAGCTGGAAATTAAATACACTGATGCTGAAGGGAACTTGACTTTTAGTGGAGATGAAATTAAGGGGTATCGAACTGTTGATATGAGAGGTTATCTTGGTGTATGGGTACCAGTAGGTGCACCTGATAACCAAGATATCCGTGTTAAAGGTTCAGATAAGAAACTTGACAAGACATTTTCTGCTACTGAAGCATTGGACTCACAAGTTATCTATGAAGGTTTCTCAAACTTCCAAGATTTTGTTGAAAAAGATAGCCAATATACTAATAAATTGATTGCAGAAAATGCAGAACTCTTCAAGTCATGGGGAATCACATCATTCGAGATGGCTCCTCAATTTGTATCGGCTGATGACCGTACCTTCCTTGATTCTGTTATCCAAAATGGCTATGCCTTTACTGACCGATATGACCTTGCCATGAGTAAGAATAACAAATATGGTTCTAAAGAAGATCTTCGTGATGCCCTTAAGGCGCTTCACAAGCAAGGTATTCAAGCAATTGCTGACTGGGTTCCAGATCAACTTTACCAATTGCCAGGACAAGAAGTGGTAACAGCAACACGTGCAAATAGTTATGGTACTCCAAAGGCCAATGCTTATATCAATAACACTTTATATGTTGCAAATTCTAAATCATCAGGTAAGGACTTCCAAGCTCAATATGGTGGTGAGTTCCTTGATGAGCTCCAAAAGAAATATCCACAGTTGTTTGAAGATGTGATGATATCAACTGGTAAGAAGATTGATCCATCTGTTAAAATCAAGCAATGGTCTGCTAAGTACATGAATGGTACTAATATCCTTGGTCGTGGTAATCGTTATGTTCTCAGCAACGATGCTACTGGTCGCTATTATCAAGTTACTGATAATGGCATCTTCTTGCCAAAACCTTTGACAGACCAAGGTGGTAAGACAGGTTTCTACTATGATGGTAAGGGTATGGCCTACTTTGATAATAGTGGTTTCCAAGCTAAGAATGCTTTCATTAAATATGCTGGAAATTACTATTACTTCGATAAAGAAGGTTATATGTTAACTGGTCGTCAAGATATCGATGGTAAGACTTATTTCTTCTTGCCAAACGGTATCCAGCTTCGTGATTCTATTTATCAACAGGATGGTAAATATTATTACTTTGGTAGCTTGGTGAGCAGTACAAAAATGGTTACTTTGTATTCGATGTACCGAAAGAAGGTACTTCAGAAACAGAAGCTAAATTCCGTTATTTCTCACCAACTGGAGAAATGGCTGTTGGCTTGACTCATGCTGGTGGAGGATTGCAATACTTTGATAAAAATGGCTTCCAAGCTAAAGGTACTAAGTATGTTACTCCAGACGGAAAACTCTACTTCTTCGATAAAAATTCAGGTAATGCCTACACAAATCGTTGGGCTGAAATCGATGGTATCTGGTATGAATTCAATGATCAAGGCTATGCACAAGCTAAGAAGGGTGAATTCTACACAACAGATGGCTCAACATGGTTCTACCGTGATGCAGCTGGTAAAAATGTGACAGGTGCCCTTACTTTGGATGGTCACGAATACTACTTCCGTGCAAATGGTGCCCAAGTTAAAGGTGAATTTGTTACTGAAAATGGCAAGATTAGCTACTACACTGTAGATAATGGTTACAAGGTTAAAGACAAGTTCTTCGAAGTAAACGGTAAGTGGTACCATGCTGATAAGGATGGTAACCTCGCCACAGGTCGTCAAACCATTGACCACCTTAACTATTATTTCAATGCTGATGGAAGCCAAGTTAAATCTGATTTCTTCACTCTTGATGGTGGTAAGACATGGTACTACGCCAAAGATAATGGTGAAATCGTGACAGGTGCGTATAGCGTTGGTGGTAAAAACTATTACTTCAAAGAAGATGGTAGCCAAGTTAAAGGTGACTTTGTGAAGAATGCTGACGGATCACTCTCTTACTATGATAAAGATTCAGGTGAGCGTCTTAATAACCGTTTCTTGACAACTGGAAATAATGTTTGGTACTACTTCAAAGATGGTAAGGCTGTAACAGGACGTCAAAATATCGATGGTAAAGAGTATTACTTTGATAAATTAGGACGTCAAGTTAAAGGTAGCCCAATCAGTACACCAAAAGGAGTAGAATACTACGAATCAGTTCTTGGAGAACGTGTGACAAACACTTGGATTACCTTCCAAGATGGTAAGACTGTCTTCTTCGATGAAAATGGTTATGCTGATTTTGATAAATAATCAATCAATCTAATCTTAATCTGAGAGATTAAGTGAAAAACGATATGATTTGACATGAATTTATAGGTGAAATTTCTTGAAAACGAGAATCGTTTAAAGAAATTTTGCCTTTTTTTGAGCCCGAAAGAAAAAAATCTGACAAATATCAATTTTGAGTCAGAAAGGCTACAAATGCTATTAAATCAAGTGTTATAGTTGTTTTCTAAAAAATAATTTCACTTATCAAATGATATAAAAATGAGAAATGAAAACCTATGAAATAGGTGTGTTACAAAAGTTTTTTTCTAATATTAATGTTATGTAACATATATTTTATAAAAAAATAATTAATTCGAGAAATAGTTAGAAAATAATGATATAATATAACTGTTTGAAATCGGATAGATTTCAGTCTGATTTTGACAAATAAAATCACGGGGAAAATTATAATGGAAAATAAGATACACTATAAGCTTCATAAAGTTAAGAAGCAATGGGTTACAATTGCAGTTGCTTCTGTAGCACTTGCTACTGTCTTGGGAGGATTGTCTGTAACAACATCTTCAGTTTCAGCGGATGAAACTCAAGATAAGACAGTAACTCAATCAAATTCAGGTACAACAGCTTCTTTAGTTACTTCTCCTGAAGCAACCAAAGAAGCCGATAAACGTACAAATACAAAGAAGCAGATGTTTTAACACCTGCTAAAGAAACAAATGCTGTAGAAACAGCGACTACAACGAACACACAAGCAACAGCTGAAGCAGCTACAACAGCAACAACTGCTGATGTAGCAGTGGCAGCTGTTCCAAATAAAGAAGCAGTTGTGACAACAGATGCACCAGCTGTTACAACTGAAAAAGCAGAAGAACAGCCAGCTACCGTCAAGGCTGAAGTTGTTAATACAGAAGTTAAAGCTCCTCAAGCTGCTTTGAAAGATTCAGAAGTGGAAGCAGCACTTTCTTTGAAAAACATCAAATACACTGATGGTAAATATTACTATGTTAATGAAGATGGTTCACACAAAGAAAACTTTGCCATTACTGTAAATGGTCAATTGCTTTACTTCGGCAAAGATGGCGCCCTTACAAGTTCATCAACACACTCTTTCACACCTGGAACAACAAATATTGTTGATGGTTTCTCAATCAATAACCGTGCCTACGATTCATCTGAAGCAAGTTTTGAATTGATTAATGGTTATTTGACTGCTGATAGCTGGTACCGTCCAGTTTCTATCATCAAAGATGGTGTGACTTGGCAAGCATCAACTGCAGAAGATTTCCGTCCACTTTGATGGCTTGGTGGCCAAATGTAGATACGCAAGTTAATTACTTGAACTACATGTCTAAAGTCTTCAACTTGGAGGCTAAGTACACAAGCACAGATAAGCAAGCAGACTTAAATCGTGCTGCTAAGGATATCCAAGTTAAGATTGAACAAAAGATTCAGGCTGAAAAATCAACACAATGGTTGCGTGAAACTATCTCTGCCTTTGTTAAGACACAACCACAGTGGAACAAAGAAACTGAAAACTATTCAAAAGGTGGAGGAGAGGATCACCTTCAAGGTGGAGCCCTTCTTTATGTGAATGACTCACGTACACCATGGGCAAATTCTAACTATCGTCTTTTGAACCGTACGGCTACTAACCAGACTGGTACGATTAATAAGTCAGTTCTTGATGAGCAGTCTGACCCAAACCACATGGGTGGCTTCGACTTCTTGCTTGCTAATGACGTAGACTTATCTAACCCAGTTGTTCAAGCGGAACAATTGAACCAAATTCACTACCTTATGAACTGGGGTTCAATTGTTATGGGTGACAAGGATGCTAACTTCGATGGTATCCGTGTCGATGCGGTAGATAATGTCAATGCTGACATGCTTCAACTCTACACAAACTATTTCCGTGAGTACTATGGTGTAAATAAATCTGAGGCGCAAGCTCTTGCTCATATCTCAGTTCTTGAAGCGTGGAGTCTTAACGACAACCATTACAATGACAAGACTGATGGTGCTGCGCTTGCCATGGAAAATAAACAACGTTTGGCCCTCCTTTTCTCATTGGCTAAACCAATCAAAGAACGTACACCAGCTGTAAGTCCTTTGTATAACAATACTTTCAATACGACTCAACGCGATTTTAAGACTGACTGGATTAACAAAGATGGAAGCACTGCCTACAACGAAGACGGTACAGCTAAACAGTCTACAATTGGTAAATACAATGAGAAATACGGAGACGCGTCAGGAAACTACGTCTTTATCCGTGCCCATGATAACAACGTTCAAGATATTATTGCTGAAATCATTAAGAAAGAAATCAATAAAAAATCAGATGGTTTCACTATCTCTGATTCTGAAATGAAGCAAGCATTTGAAATTTACAACAAAGACATGCTCAGCAGCAATAAGAAATATACCTTGAATAACATCCCTGCAGCTTATGCTGTAATGTTGCAGAACATGGAAACGATCACTCGTGTCTACTATGGAGACCTTTATACAGATGACGGTCACTATATGGAAACTAAATCACCATATCACGACACCATCGTTAACTTGATGAAGAACCGTATCAAGTATGTATCTGGTGGACAAGCGCAACGTTCTTACTGGTTGCCAACTGATGGTAAGATGGACAATTCAGATGTTGAACTTTACCGCACAAGTGAAGTCTACACTTCAGTACGTTATGGTAAAGACATCATGACAGCTGACGATACAGAAGGTTCTAAATACAGCCGTACCTCTGGTCAGGTAACTCTTGTAGTGAATAATCCAAAATTGACTTTGCATGAGTCAGCTAAACTTAATGTTGAAATGGGTAAAATCCATGCCAACCAGAAATACCGTGCTTTGATTGTTGGTACAGCTGATGGTATCAAGAACTTTACATCTGATGCAGAGGCAATCGCAGCAGGTTACGTGAAAGAAACAGACAGCAATGGTGTCTTGACTTTCGGCGCTAATGACATCAAGGGTTATGAAACATTTGATATGTCAGGTTTCGTAGCAGTTTGGGTTCCAGTCGGAGCTTCAGATGATCAAGATATCCGTGTAGCACCTTCAACAGAAACTAAAAAAGAAGGCGAATTGACCCTTAAAGCGACTGAGGCTTATGATTCACAATTGATCTACGAAGGATTCTCAAACTTCCAAACTATCCCGGATGGTTCAGATCCTTCAGTCTATACTAACCGTAAGATTGCTGAAAATGTTGATTTGTTCAAATCATGGGGCGTAACATCATTTGAAATGGCACCACAATTTGTATCTGCCGATGACGGTACCTTCCTTGACTCAGTTATCCAAAATGGTTATGCCTTTGCAGATCGTTATGATCTTGCCATGAGTAAGAACAATAAATATGGTTCTAAAGAAGATCTTCGTGATGCTCTTAAAGCCCTTCACAAAGCGGGTATCCAAGCAATCGCTGACTGGGTTCCAGACCAAATTTACCAATTGCCAGGTAAAGAAGTCGTAACAGCGACTCGTACTGACGGTGCAGGACGTAAGATTGCAGATGCTATCATTGATCACTCACTTTATGTAGCTAACTCTAAGTCATCAGGTAGGGATTACCAAGCTCAATATGGTGGCGAATTTAGCTGAACTTAAAGCTAAGTACCCTAAAATGTTCACGGAAAACATGATCTCAACTGGTAAACCAATTGATGATTCTGTTAAATTGAAACAATGGAAGGCTAAATACTTCAACGGAACAAACGTTCTTGACCGCGGTGTTGGCTATGTACTTAGCGATGAAGCAACTGGTAAATATTTCACTGTCACTAAAGAAGGTAACTTCATTCCTCTTCAATTGACAGGAAATGAAAAGGCTGTTACTGGGTTCTCAAATGATGGTAAGGGAATCACTTACTTCGGTACAAGTGGTAATCAAGCTAAGTCTGCCTTTGTAACTTTCAATGGAAATACCTATTACTTTGATGCACGTGGTCACATGGTTACAAATGGTGAATACTCACCAAATGGTAAAGATGTTTATCGTTTCTTGCCAAATGGTATCATGTTGAGCAATGCCTTCTATGTTGATGCTAACGGTAATACTTACCTTTATAACTATAAAGGTCAAATGTACAAGGGTGGTTACACTAAATTTGATGTAACTGAAACTGATAAAGATGGTAATGAATCTAAGGTTGTGAAATTCCGTTACTTCACTAATGAAGGTGTCATGGCTAAGGTCTTACTGTTATCGATGGTTCCACACAATACTTTGGTGAAGATGGTTTCCAAACTAAAGATAAGTTAGCAACCTATAAAGGTAAGACTTATTACTTCGAAGCTCATACTGGTAATGCTATCAAGAACACTTGGAGGAACATCGATGGTAAATGGTACCACTTCGATGAAAATGGTGTTGCCGCTACAGGTGCTCAAGTTATCAATGGTCAAAAACTTTACTTTAATGAAGATGGAAGTCAAGTTAAAGGTGGCGTTGTTAAGAATGCAGATGGTACTTATAGTAAGTACAAAGAAGGTTCTGGAGAGCTAGTGACTAACGAATTCTTCACAACTGATGGCAATGTTTGGTACTATGCAGGCGCTAATGGTAAGACTGTTACAGGTGCTCAAGTTATCAATGGACAACACCTCTACTTTAATGCAGACGGAAGCCAAGTTAAGGGTGGTATTGTTAAGAATGCAGATGGTACTTATAGCAAGTATGATGCTGCAACAGGTGAACGCTTGACTAATGAGTTCTTCACAACAGGAGACAACAATTGGTACTATATCGGTGCTAATGGTAAGTCAGTGACTGGTGAAGTTAAAATTGGTGACGATACTTATTACTTTGCTAAAGATGGTAAACAAGTAAAAGGGCAAACAGTAAGTGCTGGCAATGGTCGAATCAGCTATTACTATGGTGATAGTGGTAAGAGAGCTGTTAGCACATGGGTAGAAATTCAACCAGGAGTTTACGTTTACTTTGATAAGAATGGTCTTGCTTACCCACCTAGAGTGCTAAACTAATTGATTTAAAGGAGAACTTCGGTTCTCTTTTTTATATTTTCTAGGAAAAGGTTCTTTTTGAAAAATACCCTTTCAAGTCGCTTACATGACGGATTTTTAATTTAATATTAAGATGGTAAAAAAGTCATTAAAATAAGTTGTATTAAGTTTTTTTTGATAGTGAAAAATGATATAATAAGTAAGTCTTTAAGGTGTAGATTTTAAGACAAAAAATATATTGGGGAAAAATTGAATATGGAAAATAAAGTACGCTATAAACTGCATAAAGTGAAGAAGCAGTGGGTTACTTTGGCTGTCGCTTCAGCAGCTTTGGCTACCATTGTAGGTGGTAGTGTTGCCACATCTTCACTCACCTCTGCAGAAGAAATAAATAATACTAATGGATCACCTTCAACAACTACAGTCGGGGAAAATACAAATCCTGTGGTTGAAAAAGAGGTAGGGACAACAACAGAGGTGGCAAATACTTCAAATGCCACAACAACAGACCGAGCAGCAGTTACTGCTGATAAACCAGCTGAAACGACAGTTCAACCAAATTCAGGAGCAACTAGTGATAGAGCTGCAGCAGTAGAGGTTGAAGCCAAACCTGAAACGACTGCTAAGCCAGAAGTAGCCGCTAAACCAGAAACAGCTACAACATCTGAAGTAGCTGCAAATGCTGGAGTAGCCGCTCCAACGACTGAGAAGTCTAAAGAGCTTTCTGAAGCTGAAATTAAAGCTGCAGTCTCACTCGATAATATTAAAAAAGAAAAAGATGGTAAATATTACTATCTTTTAGAAGATGGATCACATAAGAAAAACTTTGCCATTACTGTAAATGGTCAGGTCCTTTATTTTGATGAGAATGGTGTCCTTTCAAGCACATCAACTTATTCATTCACACAAGAAACAACAAATCTTGTCACTGATTTTACTAAAAACAATGCTGCTTACGATTCAACAAAAGCAAGCTTTGAACTTGTTGATGGTTATTTGACAGCTGATAGTTGGTACCGTCCAAAAGAAATCCTTGAAGCAGGAACAACTTGGAAAGCGTCAACTGAAAAAGATTTTCGCCCACTTTTGATGTCTTGGTGGCCTGATAAGGATACTCAAGTAGCTTACTTGAACTACATGACTAAGGCTCTTAGCAATGGTGAAGAAACAAAAGATGTCTTTACGATTGAAAATTCTCAAGCTAGCTTGAATGCCGCTGCTCAAATCATTCAACGTAAGATTGAGGTTAAGATTGCTGCTAATAAGTCAACAGACTGGTTGCGTCAGTCAATCGAGGCCTTTGTTAAAGACCAAGATAAATGGAACATTAACTCTGAATCTCCAGGTAAAGAACACTTCCAAAAAGGGGCTCTCCTCTTTGTTAATAGTGATTTAACGAAGTGGGCTAACTCAGACTACCGTAAACTTGACCAAACGGCAACAAGTCGTTTGGCAAACGATAAGATCAAGAGTGGTAGTGATGCTGGTTATGAGTTCTTGCTTTCAAGCGATATCGATAACTCAAACCCAATTGTGCAAGCTGAAATGCTTAACCAATTGTATTACTTCATGAACTGGGGACAAATCGTCTTTGGTGACAAGGACAAAGATGCTCACTTTGATGGTATCCGTGTTGATGCCGTGGATAATGTTAGCATCGATATGCTTCAATTGGTGTCTTCATACATGAAGGCTGCTTACAAGGTTAATGAGTCTGAAGCGCGTGCCCTTGCTAATATCTCAATTCTTGAAGCTTGGTCACAAAATGACCCATATTATGTTGACGAACACAACACAGCTGCCCTTTCTATGGACAATGGTCTTCGTTTGTCTATTGTTCATGGATTGACTCGTCCAGTAACTAATAAGGGTACTGGTGCACGTAATGCTTCAATGAAAGATCTTATTAACGGTGGTTATTTTGGTCTCTCAAACCGTGCAGAAGTCACATCATATGATCAACTTGGTTTTGCAACCTACCTCTTTGTTCGTGCACACGACTCAGAAGTTCAAACAGTTATCGCAGACATTATCAGCAAAAAAATTGATCCTACAACAGATGGCTTCACTTTCACATTAGATCAATTGAAACAAGCTTTCGATATTTATAATGCTGATATGTTGAAAGTTGATAAGGAATATACGCATTCGAATATTCTGCAGCCTATGCTTTGATGCTTCAAACAATGGGTGCAGCAACTCGTGTATATTACGGAGACTTGTATACTGATAATGGTCAATACATGGCTAAGAAATCACCATACTTTGATCAAATCACAACTCTTCTTAAAGCACGTCCTAAGTATGTAGCTGGTGGACAAACATCTTATATCCACAACCTTGCTGGAGATGGGGTGTCATCTGCTAAAGACAATAAAGAAGTTCTTGTCTCTGTCCGTTATGGTCAAGATTTGATGTCTAAGACAGATACAGAAGGTGGAAAATACGGTCGCAATTCAGGTATGTTGACCCTTATTGCTAATAACCCAGATTTGAAATTAGCAGATGGTGAAACGATTACTGTCAACATGGGTGCAGCCCACAAGAACCAAGCCTACCGTCCACTCTTGCTTGGTACGGATAAAGGTATCGTGTCATCATTGAATGATTCAGATACTAAGGTTGTTAAATATACAGATGCACAAGGAAATCTTGTCTTCACAGCTGATGAAATCAAAGGCTTTAAGACTGTTGATATGAGTGGTTACCTTTCAGTTTGGGTACCAGTAGGTGCGACTGAAGATCAAAACGTTCTTGCTAAACCATCAACAAAAGCCTTCAAAGAAGGGGATAAGGTTTATAGCTCTTCTGCAGCCCTTGAAGCACAAGTGATTTACGAAGGTTTCTCAAACTTCCAAGACTTTGTTAAAGAAGATAGCCAATACACTAATAAATTGATTGCAGCTAATGCAGACCTCTTCAAGTCATGGGGCATTACTTCATTTGAAATTGCACCTCAATATGTCTCATCTAAGGATGGAACTTTCCTTGATTCTATTATTGAAAATGGTTATGCCTTCACAGACCGTTATGACTTTGCCATGAGCAAAAATAATAAATACGGATCAAAAGAAGATCTTCGTGATGCCCTCAAGGCTCTTCACAAACAAGGTATTCAAGTCATTGCTGACTGGGTTCCAGACCAATTGTATACTCTCCCAGGTAAAGAAGTAGTGACAGCTACTCGTACAGATACACATGGTAAGGTGCTTGATGATACTAGCTTGGTTAATAAACTCTATGTGACAAATACTAAGTCATCAGGAAATGATTTCCAAGCACAGTATGGTGGTGCCTTCCTCGACAAACTTCAAAAACTTTATCCAGAAATCTTCAAAGAAGTTATGGAAGCGTCAGGTAAGACAATTGATCCATCTGTGAAGATTAAACAATGGGAAGCTAAGTACTTTAACGGTACAAATATCCAAAAACATGGTTCTGACTACGTTCTCAGCGATGGTAAATTGTACTTCACCGTTAACGATAAAGGTACCTTCCTTCCAGCAGCCTTGACTGGTGATACAAAAGCTAAAACTGGATTTGCTTATGATGGTACAGGGGTAACTTATTACACAACATCTGGTACTCAAGCTAAGAGTCAATTTGTGACATATAATGGCAAACAGTACTACTTTAACGATAAGGGTTACCTTGTAACTGGTGAACAAGCTATCGACGGTTCAAACTATTTCTTCTTGCCAAATGGTGTTATGTTTACTGATGGTGTTATTAAAAATGCCAAAGGTCAATCATTGGTTTATGGTAAGTCAGGTAAGTTGACGACTCAAACTGGTTGGAAAGAAGTTACCGTTAAAGATGACAGTGGTAAGGAAGAGAAATTCTACCAATACTTCTTCAAGGGTGGCATCATGGCTACTGGTTTGACTGAAGTAGAAGGTAAGGAAAAATACTTCTATGACAATGGTTACCAAGCTAAAGGTATCTTCATTCCTACAAAAGATGGACATTTGATGTTCTTCTGTGGCGATTCAGGTGAACGTAAGTACTCAGGCTTCTTTGAACAAGATGGTAATTGGTACTACGCTAATGATAAGGGCTATGTTGCCACTGGATTTACTAAGGTAGGTAAACAAAACCTTTACTTCAATGAAAAAGGTGTTCAAGTTAAGAACCGCTTCTTCCAAGTTGGTGATGCTACATACTATGCAAATAACGAAGGTGATGTTCTTCGTGGTGCGCAAACCATCAATGGTGACGAGCTCTACTTTGATGAGTCAGGTAAACAAGTTAAAGGTGAGTTCGTGAACAATCCTGATGGAACGACTTCATACTACGATGCCATTACAGGTGTGAAACTTGTGGATACATCACTAGTAGTTAATGGTCAAACCTTTAATATCGATGCTAAGGGTGTTGTGACTAAGGCACATACACCAGGCTTCTATACTACAGGGGACAACAACTGGTTCTATGCAGATTCACATGGACGTAATGTCACAGGTGCTCAGATCATCAATGGTCAACATCTCTACTTTGATGCAAATGGTCGTCAAGTTAAGGGTGGCTTCGTAATGAACACTGACGGTAGTCGTTCATTCTACCATTGGAATACTGGTGATAAATTGGTATCAACCTTCTTCACTACCGGTCATGATAGATGGTATTATGCTGATGATAAGGGAAATGTCGTTACAGGAGCTCAAGTGATTAACGGTCAAACTCTTCTTTGCTACTGATGGTAAACAGGTTAAAGGTGACTTTGCAACAAATGCGAATGGCAGCCGTTCATACTACCATGGAGCTACTGGTAATAAGTTAGTATCAACCTTCTTCACTACTGGAGACAACAACTGGTACTATGCTGATGCCAAAGGTGAACTTGTTGTTGGTGAACAGACGATCAACGGCCAAAACCTTTACTTTGACCAAACTGGTAAGCAAGTGAAAGGTGCAACAGCTGCGAATCCTGATGGCTCAATCTCTTACTATGATGTTCATACAGGGGAAAAGGCTATTAATCGTTGGGTTAAAATTCCTTCAGGGCAATGGGTATACTTCAATGCTCAAGGAAAAGGCTACGTGTCAAATTAAGATTAATGAATGAAAGAAGTCAATCACTTTTGTGGTTGCTTTTTTCGTAAAAAATTGTCTAACTTTTATACATTCAGGTCATTTGTCTGGCCAAAAAAGTGGTATAATAACTCTTGCTAAATCTTTATTTTGGAGTACACATGGCTAAGTCAAAAAATACTATTGAAAGTCGGATAGATTACTCGATTCTCCTGCCAGTTCTCATATTGCTACTGGTTGGCCTGGTTTCGATATTTATCGCAACAAATTTTGATTACCCAAAGAATCTTGTGCAAGTCATGTCTCAGCAAGTACTATGGATTTTTCTAGGTTCAGTACTTGCTTTTGTTGTCATGTTATTTAATACAGAGTTTCTTTGGAAGGTAACCCCCTGGCTCTATATTTTCGGTCTGGGGCTTATGGTTCTACCTCTCGTTTTCTATTCCCCTGCTTTGGTAGCTTCGACGGGAGCGAAAAACTGGGTAAGTATTGGATCAGTTACTCTTTTCCAACCATCTGAATTTATGAAGATATCCTACATCCTTTTTCTATCGAGAATAGGTGTTTGGGCTAAGCAGGGTAAGGAAGTGACAAACCTTCAGGATGACTGGTTGCTGCTCTTCCAATATGTTGCAGTCACGCTCCCTGTTTTAGGCTTACTGGTTCTTCAAGGAGATATGGGGACTGCTTTAGTCTTTCTGGCTATTTTAGCCGGTATCGTAGTGGTTTCGGGGATATCCTGGCGTATTATCTTGCCGGTAGTTCTAGCTTTTGCAACAGGGTTAGCCTTGTTTGTGATGGTATTTACCACAGATTGGGGTAAGGAAGCCATGCTCAAGATGGGGGTGCAAACCTACCAGATTAACCGTATCTCAGCTTGGTTGGATCCTTTCACTTATGCAGATGGTATCGCCTTTCAACAGACACAAGGGATGATTTCGATTGGTACTGGAGGAATCTATGGTAAAGGCTTTAATCATCTGGAGTTGAACGTACCGGTTCGTGAGAGTGATATGATTTTCACAGTCATTGCGGAAGATTTTGGTTTGGTAGGTGGTGGATTGGTTCTTCTAACCTATCTCTTCCTCATTTACCGCATGTTGCGAGTGACGTTCAAATCTAACAACCGTTTTTATACCTTTATTTCGACAGGTTTTATCATGATGATTGTCTTCCATATTTTTGAAAATATTGGGGCAGCAGTTGGAATTCTTCCTTTGACCGGTATTCCTTTGCCCTTTATTTCTCAAGGGGGATCATCGCTCATCTCTAACTTGATTGGTGTTGGTTTGGTGCTTTCAATGGCTTATCAGACTAACCTCAACGAGGAAAATAAAATTCTCTTGGCTATGTCTCGCCGTATGCGTACGTCTGGAACTAGTCAAGTGAAACCTATTTCTAAGAGTAAGTCTAAGAAAAACAAGCCTTCGAAGAGTGTTACTATGGCCACTCAAGAATTGGGCAAGGCTAAAGATAAGGTTGATAAGGCCACTGAGAAAATGCGTCAAACCATTTCTCAAATACGCCAAGCATTCATCAAGGCAAGCGTCGTAAGGGTTCGAAAAAGAAACCGACACGTAAACATTAAGAGAAAGCAAGTTGGTTAATCCAACTTGTTTTTCTTTGAAAAAAATTAAGGCCTGTGACCTTTTCTTTGCCCCTGCCTGTGGTATAATAGAAGTTGACTATTTTGAAAAGGGGTTTGCTATGATAGAGACAGCCAAACAGCAAGAACGTGCTATTTTAGTAGGTGTTGAATTGCAAGAAACAGAGCATTTTGACATGTCAATGGAGGAACTTGCCAGTCTTGCCAAAACTGCAGGAGCAGAGGTTGTAGCTAGCTATACCCAAAAACGTGAACGCTATGATAGTAAGTCTTTCGTGGGTTCAGGAAAATTAGAAGAAATCAAGGCCATGGTGGATGCGGATGAGATTACTACAGTCATTGTTAATAACCGTTTAACGCCTCGTCAAAATACAAATCTTGAAGCAGCATTTGGCGTAAAAGTTATTGATCGTATGCAATTAATTTTGGATATCTTTGCCATGAGGGCTAGAAGCCATGAAGGGAAACTTCAGGTTCACCTAGCTCAACTAAAATACATGTTGCCCCGTTTAGCTGGTCAAGGGATTATGCTCAGCCGTCAAGCAGGGGGAATTGGTAGCCGTGGACCTGGTGAAAGTCAATTGGAGCTTAATCGTCGTTCGATTCGTAACCAGATTGCTGATATTGAACGCCAGTTAAAGGTTGTTGAGAAGAACCGAGAAACCATTCGCGAAAAGCGTGTTGATTCAACTACCTTTAAAATTGGTTTGATTGGTTATACCAATGCTGGGAAATCAACGATCATGAACCTTATGACGGATGATAAGCAATATGAGGCTAATGAACTTTTTGCGACCTTGGATGCAACGACTAAGAAAATTTACTTAAAGGATCAGTTTCAAGTGACCTTGACAGATACGGTTGGTTTTATCCAGGACTTGCCAACAGAACTGGTTGCTGCCTTTAAGTCAACACTTGAAGAAAGTCGTAATGTGGACCTTCTTTTGCATGTCATTGATGCGAGTGATCCTAATCACGAAGAACATGAGAAGGTGGTCTTAGACATTCTCAAAGACTTAGACATGACTGATATCCCTCGCCTAGCAATCTACAATAAGATGGATGTAGCTGATAACCTAGTAGCAACAGTCTTTCCTAATGTTCGTCTCTCAGCACGTGACAAGGGAAGTCGTGAGGCCCTCAGAAGACTCTTGATTGATGAAATTCAACAGATTTTTGAACCTTTTAGTATTAAGGTGCATCAGGATCAAGCGTATAAACTTTATCAATTGAGTCAATTAGCCTTGCTAGATAGCTACACATTTGAGACAGAAGTGGAAGAAATTACAGGTTATATTTCACCGAAAAATAAATGGAAATTGGAAGAATTTTATGACTGATTATATGGATTTAGCTTTAAAATATGGTGGTTTTACAAGTTTAGATAAGGTCTATTTGGAAAATACCTTGTCAGACCTTTCGGACAGTCAAAAATTGGCTTTCATTACGCCACCACCAAGCGTGATTAATGCTTATTTTGCAGAGATTTACCAAAAACAATCTCCTGAAGCAGCGACGGATTACTACTTGGACCTTTCAAAAGAGTTGAACCTCTTTAATTCTGCACCATCTTTTGATGAGCACAAGCCTTTTATTCGTCTCAATTTGTCAGGAAAATCTTATGGATTTTGCTATGAAAATGCTGATGATGTGGCTTTAGTCTTTGCCGAGCATTTAGAGGTTCCAACGGCCAGTATTTTGTTTGAGCTTGCTCAAGTTTTTCCGCAGTATAAGGTTTATCTTGAAGGCACTCACATTAAGATGACCAAGGTTGATTTTGACGAAGAAGTATTGGAAGAGTTAACACCTGAGACCCAGTTACTTAGTCGTGTAACTAAGTTGAAGGGGAATGTCATTAAGTTGGCTAGCTTCAATCAAGATGAATTAGTGGAACTTTTGTCTCAATATAAAGGGCAAACTGTTTATTATGGCTTTGCTCAGCGTGAATGCCTGGCGTATATTGTCCAGAAATAAGAAGAACGATAGATAGAAAGTATAGGAAGTCATGGAATTACAATTTTTAGGGACGGGTGCCGGGCAGCCATCCAAGGCCCGTAATGTGTCGAGTTTGGTTCTGAAGTTGCTCGATGAAATTAATGAGGTCTGGATGTTTGACTGTGGAGAAGGTACCCAACGTCAGATTTTAGAAACAACAATCAAACCTCGTAAAGTTAAAAAAATCTTTATCACCCATATGCATGGAGACCACATCTTTGGCTTGCCTGGATTCTTGGCTAGCCGTTCCTTCCAATCTAGTGAAGAACAAACTGACCTTGAAGTTTATGGTCCAGTCGGTATTAAACAATATGTCATGACCAGTCTTCGGACCTCAGGGACACGCCTACCTTACCATGTGCATTTTAAGGAAATTGATGAGCATAAGCTTGGCTTGGTTATGGAAAATGACAAGTTCGCTGTTTATGCAGATAAGTTGGATCACACCATTTTTTGTATTGGTTACCGTGTGGTTCAAAAGGATCTCGAAGGAACCTTGGATGCTGTGGCCCTTAAAGCAGCAGGTGTGCCATTTGGTCCTCTTTTTGGTCAAATTAAGAATGGGCAAGATGTGGTCCTTGAAGATGGAACTAAAATCATTGCCAAGGACTTTATTTCCGCACCTAAGAAAGGTAAGGTTATCACTATCTTAGGTGACACCCGTAAGACCAATGCCAGTGTTCGTCTTGGATTGGGGGCGGATGTCCTGGTCCACGAGTCTACTTATGGTAAGGGCGACGAAAAAATTGCCAAGAGTCATGGTCACTCAACCAACATGCAAGCAGCACAGGTTGCTAAGGATGCGTCAGCTAAACGCCTTCTTCTAAATCACGTATCAGCTCGTTTCTTGGGGCGTGATATCGGTAAGATGGCAGCAGATGCTAAAACAATTTTCGAAAACACCCACATCGTTCGTGACTTGGAAGAGGTAGAGATTTAATGGCTAAACAACGTATTATCGCTATTACTGGTGCCTCAGGAGGTCTTGCACAAGAAATTGTCAATCAGCTCTCACCCAGTGATGGCATTATCCTCTTAGGAAGAGACAAGGATAAACTTGAGAAATGTTATCGCCATGTGGAAATAAAACCTGCCTTGCCATTGACCTTAGAGATGACAATGCCATAAAAGAAATGGTCGATTATCTCTATCAACGATTTGGACGTATTGATGTCTTTATCAATAATGCTGGTTTCGGTGAATTCAAGTCTTATGATAATTACACTAGCCAAGAGGTACGTGATATGTTTGATATCAATACCTTTGCGACTATGACCTTTTCACGTCTGATGGCTGAGAAAATGGTGGAGCAAGGCCATGGGCATATCATCAATATCGCCAGTATGGCGGGAAAAATTGCGACAGCCAACTCAAGTGTCTATGCAGCGACAAAGTTTGCTGTAATTGGCTTCTCAGATGCCCTTCGTCTAGAGCTGGCTGATAAGGGAGTCTATGTGACAACGGTCAATCCCGGTCCGATTGAGACATCTTTCTTCGACCAAGCTGATCCCTCTGGAGCTTATCTTGAGAGTGTTAAAAAGTTTGTCCTAAGTCTAAATACGTGGCTAAAAAGATTGTCCGTATTCTGGGTAAAAACAAACGTGAAGTCAACCTACCACGACTCTTATCAGTTGCCCACAAAGGCTATGCGCTATTTCCACGCATCTCGGACAAACTAGCTACCAATGTGTTTAACTACAAATAGGGGAATGCTAGATGGCAGTCAATATTCAAGTCTATTTAGAAACCATCCGGAAACCCGGAGGACAGGTATAATATGCCTTGCAGGACAACCGCTTCAAGGGCCAAGAGGGATGGCGAGAGGCTATGCTCAAGATGGAGCTGGCGGTCTGCCAAGAGTCCCCTTATTGGGATATCGCCTTCTTCCAGCATTATAGGTTAAAAAGGAGTTAAGATGTTAAGCTATAAAAAAGAGATTCCAGCGATAACAGACCTACTCGCACTGTACAGCTCAGTCGGCTGGACCAATTATACCAACAACCCATCTATGCTAGGAGAAGCTGTCAAAGCCAGTCTCTGGCAGTTGGCAGTCTATGATGAGGAAGAGTTAGTAGCCTACATTCGCTTAGTAGGAGATGGCCACTCTGTCATTTTTGTACAGGACCTCTTGGTGCGACCAGATCATCAGCGCCAAGGAATCGGAAAGAAACTCTTAGAAGAGGCTTTAGGGACTTTCCCCAATGTCTATCAACGGCTCCTTGCAACTGATCGTAGCGAGAAAAATTTAGCCTTTTACCAATCCTTGGGCTTTGTCGAACTTTCAGAGCAAGCTTGTACAGGGATGATTTATAAATATTGATGTAGAGGATTTTCAGACAGGAAATCCTTTTCTTGTTTTCCCGAATGTTGCTTGAAAATGATAGTAGAATAGAGCTAGATAAAAAGAAGAGAAGAAAAGAATATTTGAGAAAACATAAGTCAAATAAGGAGCAATACCCAGTTTTTTATTTAGTCTAGAAAAGTAGGTATTAATTGGAAATGTACCACGAGTCGAAGCACCTTTCGATGTTTTCCATTCTCTTTCTAGGAAACTTAGGCTTCTATCCACTATGATAAAATTATTCATGTTATAATAGGGAGACTAGATGACAGGGAGAAAATATAAAAACATGATTACATCAACGTATGATTGGAAAATAAACACAAAAGAGCCAGATGCTGGCTTTTTTAAACTTGCCAAAGAACATGGGCTGGCAGAAACAGCAGCCAAGATTGCTTATGAACGTGGCGTGACGACAGAAGAGGCCCTTGAAGACTTTCTTAAGGCTGATCTATCACACCTTCATGACCCTTATCTTCTTCATGATATGGATAAGGCAGTTGCTAGAATTCGTCAAGCCATTGAAAATTATGAGCAAATCTTAGTCTATGGAGATTATGATGCGGATGGTATGACATCGGCATCGATTGTCAAGGAAGCCCTTGAAATGATGGGCGCTGAGGCTCGAGTCTATTTGCCTAACCGTTTTACAGATGGTTATGGGCCAAACGAAAGTGTCTACAAGTATTTCATTGAGCAGGAAGGCATTTCACTCATTGTTACAGTGGATAATGGGGTAGCGGGTAATGAGGCTATTTCTTATGCGCAAGAGCAAGGTGTGGACGTTATCGTTACAGACCACCATAGTATGCCGGCACAGCTTCCAGATGCCTATGCCATTGTCCATCCAGAGCATCCGGATGCCGATTATCCTTTTAAGTATTTGGCAGGATGTGGTGTAGCTTTCAAATTGGCAACTGCCCTCCTTGAAACTATTCCTACAGAGATGTTGGATTTGGTAGCCATTGGTACCATTGCTGATATGGTTAGCCTAACGGATGAAAATCGTATTATGGTCAAGGTCGGCCTGGAAATTCTCAAGACTACTGAGCGTATTGGACTTCAAGAACTACTCCGCATTTCAGATGTGGACCCAACAACGATTTCCGAAGAAACGGTAGGCTTCAAACTGGCTCCTCAATTCAATGCCTTGGGACGCTTAGATGATCCAAATCCAGCTATTGAATTACTGACCGGATTTGACGATGAGGAAGCTCAAGCCATTGCTCTGGAAATCAATGCTAAAAATGAAGAACGTAAGGAAGTTGTTCAAAAAATCTTTGATGAAGCTATGACCATGGTAGACTTGGACAAACCAGTTCAGGTTTTGGCCAAGGAAGGTTGGCATCCTGGCGTTCTAGGTATTGTGGCTGGGCGCATCATGGAACAAATCAGCCAGACAGTAGTGGTTTTGAATATTGAAGATGGTCTGGCTAAGGGTTCGGCCCGTAGTTTGGAATCAATCAATATCTTCCATGCCCTTGATGATCACCGAGATATCTTTACTGCTTTTGGAGGACACGCTGGAGCCGCTGGGATGACCCTTCCGAAGGAAAATCTTGGTCAACTCTCAGATATTTTGTGTCATTATGTCTATGATAATGACATTGATACAAGTGCCAAAAATACGCTTAATTTAGACGAGGAGCTCCAACTCAGCGAGCTTAGCTTGGATACCATTAAGAGCCTTGAAAAACTAGCACCTTTTGGTATGGATAATAAAAAGCCAGTCTTTTGGCTACATGATATTACCGTTACTCAAGCTAGGACAATGGGACAAAATGGGGCTCATCTTAAGTTTAAGGTTAAGCAAGGTAAGGACAGCTTTGACGTTGTCGCTTTTAATAAAGGTAATCTACTTCAAGAATTTCAACAGGCTCAGGGTCTGGAATTGGCAGTGACCTTGTCTGTTAATGTTTGGAATGGACAGACAACGCTACAGCTTATGCTAGAAGATGTACGTGTGGATGGTGTTCAATTATTTGATTTCCGCTCAAAAAATATGGCACTACCTGAGGGCCTACCAACGGTAGAAGAAGCAGCAGACACAGAGCCTGCGGTTGTCATCAACACCCTACCTGAATCAGCGACAGAATTAAAAGAGTGGTTTGAAGGTAAAGATTTCCAGGCTATCTATTTTAAAAATAGCATTAAGGAAGCCTATTATCTGACAGGTTATGGAACTAGAGAGCAATTTGCAAGGCTCTATAAAACCATTTACCAATTCCCAGAATTCGATGTCCGCTATAAACTGGATGAACTCAGTCATTACCTTAAAATCGACAAGATTCTCCTGATTAAGATGATTCAAATCTTTGATGAATTGGATTTTGTGACTATTGATAATGGTGTTATGACAGTCAATAAAGAAGCTGAGAAACGCGAGATTGAGGACAGTCAGATTTTCCAAGATCTGAAACGACTAGTTAAGTTCCAAGAACTCATGGCTTTGGGAACACCACAGGAAATTTATGATTGGCTGTATAAGTAGGGGAGTCTGAATTCAAAGGATTCGTCTCGAAATGAGGGTTAGCATTTTCTAAATTTACTATTTCATGCTATAATGATATGTAAATATTTTTTTGGCGAAAAGCCTATAGGAAGAACAAATGAAATTAGAAGATTATATTGCATCTATTGAAAACTACCCTAAAGAAGGGGTTACTTTCCGTGATATTAGCCCGTTGATGGCTGATGGAAATGCTTATAGCTATGCTATTCGTGAAATCGTTCAGTATGCGACTGACAAGAAGATTGACATGATTGTTGGTCCCGAAGCACGTGGTTTCATCGTTGGATGTCCAGTTGCCTTTGAACTTGGTATCGGATTTGCGCCAGTTCGTAAACCTGGTAAATTGCCACGTGAAGTGATTTCGGCTGATTATGAAAAAGAGTATGGTATCGATACACTTTGTATGCATGCCGATGCAATCAAACCAGGCCAACGTGTGCTTATCGTTGATGACCTTTTGGCAACTGGTGGTACCGTCAAAGCTACAATTGAAATGATTGAGCGCCTAGGTGGAGTCGTTGCTGGTTGTGCCTTCTTGATTGAGCTTGATGGTCTTAATGGACGTAAAGCTATTGAAGGTTACGATACTAAAGTATTGATGAACTTCCCAGGATAAATCTATCTATGAATTAACAAAAGGCCTTAGGGCCTTTTTAACTCTTTTAAAACATAAGTGTTCTCTAAATATAGTTTAAAGCTATAGCTAACTAGAGAAAATATATATTTGATAACAATACCTCCCCGGTTTATAATATGAAGATAGAATAAATAAGGATGGAGATATTGTTATGCCTATAAAACTTGATAATAAGTTGCCAGCTCTTGATGTATTGCGTTCGGAAATGTCTTCATCATGGATGAGAACAGAGCTAGTAGCCAGGATATTCGACCAATGGAGGTCTTAATCCTAAATCTTATGCCAACTAAAGAAGTTACAGAAACTCAGTTACTACGTCTTTTAGCTAATACGCCACTTCAAATTAACGTCGAGTTTCTTTATATGACTAGTCATAAGTCAAAAAATACCCATGCCGAACATATGGAAACCTTTTATAAGACTTTTGATGAAATTAAGCATAAGTATTATGATGGTCTCATCGTAACTGGAGCTCCTGTTGAGCAAATGCCTTTTGAAGAGGTTGATTATTGGCAAGAATTGATACAAGTTTTTGACTGGTCTAAAAAGCATGTCTATTCAACCCTTCATCTGTGTTGGGGAGCTCAAGCAGGTCTCTATTATAAGCATGGAGTTGACAAGGTCCCATTGTCAGAGAAATTATCTGGTATCTATAAACAAACGGTTGACATGCCTGAAAACTTCCTTATGAATGGCTTTGATGATAGCTTTGTGTCACCACACTCTCGCTATACTGAGGTTACGCTCGAGGATATTAAAAACAAGACGGATTTAGATATTGTTGTGTCAGGACCAGAGGTCGGTTTATCCATCTTAGCAAGTAAGAATCTTCGTGAAGTATATAGTTTCGGTCATTTTGAATATGACCGTGATACTCTGGCCAGAGAATACCGAAGAGATTTGGATGCAGGGATTAATCCAGACGTACCGGCAAACTATTTCCCAGAGGATGATCCAAGTCAGGAGCCTAAACTTCGTTGGAATCTTGCGGCATCTGCTTTCTTTAGCAATTGGATTAACTATGCGGTATATCAAGAAACACCTTATCGTTTAGAAGAGTTGGAAGACGATTTTTCATTCTACGGTTATTTGTAGTAGACAGTCTCAAAAGATTTATGTGAGCGCATAAAGACTTTTTGGGGTGTCTAGCTACTCTGAAAGGTAAATATGAGTTTTTTTGAACAGTATCGATCAGGCAATCTGGTCCTTCCTAATGCTTTATTTTTCCACTTTAAGGATATTTTTCCATCTGCGGATGACTTTCTAGTTTGGCAGTTTCTCTATCTACAAACGACAACTCAGATTGGAGAAGTGGCTTCAAGCCAGATAGCGCAAGCAACTGGAAAAACACCAACTGAGGTTAATAAAAGTATTACGACATTGACTGAGGCTGGGCTCCTTGATTTCACGACTATTAAGGTTAATAATGAAATTGAGATGGTTGTAGATGCTTCACCTGCCTTGGCAGTTTTGGATAAGTTAGTGAGCAATGAAAAGACAACGACGGGGCCTGTAGTAGGTCAGCCAACAAATACACAGCTCATCAAGCAATTAACAGATGAGTTGGAACAAGCTTTGGGAATCTTGAATCCTATGGTTATTGAAGATTTAAACAAGGAAATCCAAGAAGAACATACTGATCCCGAACTTATCCGTGAGGCTTTGAAAGAAGCAGTATTTAACCGCAAGACAAATTGGAATTACATCAAAGGGGTTCTGCGTAACTGGAAATTGAGTGGTATTACGACGAAAATTCAAGTTGAAGAGCGTCGTTTGGAGCATCAAGGTAAGAAGCAACATCACCAAGTTTCGGATGACTTCAAAACAGGTATGGATGCAGCCCGTCAATTATGGGGTGGCCAATAATGTTAGGAAGAAAACGTGTTAATGAGGCTCTAGCTCTCATGGGGGAGATGTTTCCCAATGCTCATGGAGAGTTGGAGTGGGAAACTCCTTTCCAACTGTTAGTTGCTGTTATTTTATCGGCCCAGACAACTGATAAGGCTGTTAATAAGATTACACCAGGCTTGTGGGCGCGTTATACAGAAATTGAGGATTTGGCTTCTGCTAATCTCGATGATGTTGAGATGTGTTTGCGAACAATCGGTCTTTATAAGAATAAGGCAAGAACATCATCAAGACTGCTAGAGCTGTTTTGATGAATTTTGATGGACAGGTTCCGAAAACGCACAAGGAATTGGAAAGTCTACCTGGTGTGGGACGAAAAACAGCTAACGTAGTATTGGCTGAAGTCTATGGCATCCCTTCTATTGCTGTAGATACGCATGTCTCACGTGTATCTAAGAGGCTAAATATCGTGCCAGAGGATGCTAGTGTAGAGGAAATTGAAGCAGAACTGATGAAGAAAATCCCAAAGAGGGATTGGATTATCAGTCATCACCGTATGATTTTCTTTGGACGTTATCATTGCTTGGCTAAGAATCCTAAATGCCAGACATGTCCTCTTCAAAGTTATTGTAAGTATTATAAAGAAACAACCAAGAAATAAGCTGGAGAATGTGGTTTTCTTCGGCTTTTTACAGCTGTAAGAATTTGTTACAAACTAGTAACTTGACAAAAGTCTCAGGCTTTAAGAAAATAGAAGAAACGATTTAGAAGCAGGAGCGATATAGTGAATGGCTGAATTCAGTAATGAAGAGTATCTGAGAGCCTTAGCTGATAATGGTGATAGAGAAGCAGCCAAAGAATATGAGCAAGCTTTGGATAATCGTATTTTTCAGTTGCAGATTTCATTGGCTCAAACGAGTGATCCGCAGGGTCGTAGGGAAGTGCAAAAACTCTTGGAACAAGAGGAAAAGAAAAAAAGGGACTACTTTCAAGAAAAAGAGGAAAAAGCTGTGAGCGAATTTAGACGTCGTAAAAATGAAACTACAAAGGGAAGAAAAGTTTCGAGTTTTGATAAACTCAAAGATCCTAATATCATTAGATGGGTAATTGGAGTTGTTGCAGTACTTGCAGTGGTTATTCCTGTGGTTACCTTGATGTGGTATAGTAATAACCAAAAAGAGAGTGTAACAAATCCATGGAAAAACGGTCAGTTGGCTAAAAGCAAGGAAGCAGCTGCAGCATCATCTGATAACCAATCCTCTCAAGTTGATACCTCATCTTTGTCTGACCAACAGTTAGAAGACTGGGTTGTTTCTACCTATGCTAAAAAACAAGGTTCAACTGGAGAAAATTATAAAAATTTAGGTTGGAATGTCTATTCATGGACCGATGATGACGATGAATTGGTATACGCTCAACTTTATGATGCCTATGGTAATGATGTTCTTCTTTTCCGTGTAGATAAGAAGGGACAACTCGAAGCCTATGGTGGTATTGATGGTTCAAGTGATTCTTGGGACGTCGTTTCAAAAAAATATACAACCGATTAATGAAACTATATAAAACACCTGACAATGGTGGTTGAGACTGTCTTTTGACAGTCTTTTTTGGTATAATTTTAGGTAATCGTGTATACAATTAAAAATCCGACTGAGAAGATTTGGGGATGATAGTTCTGCAGAACTTTTTTAATGTCTTCAGGTTTTCAAGGATAGCTTAAATAAAGGAGAGTTGTCGTGTCAGACTATTTATCGGTCACATCCTTAACCAAATATTTGAAAATGAAATTTGACCGTGATCCTTATCTAGAGAGGGTATATTTGACGGGGCAGGTTTCCAATTTTCGTCGACGTCCGAGTCACCAATATTTTTCACTTAAGGATGAAGGAGCTGTTATTCAGGCGACGATTTGGGCTGGGGTTTTCAAAAAGCTTGGTTTTGAACTCGAAGAAGGGATGAAGATCAATGTCGTTGGTCGTGTCCAGATTTATGAACCTAGTGGTTCTTATTCCATTATTATCGAGAAGGCTGAGCCTGATGGTATTGGGGCTTTGGCCATCCAGTTTGAACAGCTTCGAAAAAAATTGACTGCAGAAGGCTATTTCGATGATCGTCATAAGCAAGCTCTGCCTAATTTTGTCAAAAAAATTGGGGTTGTCACTAGTCCTAGTGGTGCGGTTATTCGAGATATTATTACGACCGTTAGTCGTCGTTTTCCTGGGGTAGAAATCTTACTTTTCCCTACCAAGGTTCAAGGTGAAGGAGCTGCACAGGAAATTGCTGAAAATATTCAAAAAGCCAATCAAAGAGATGACCTAGATTTACTTATCGTTGGCCGTGGTGGAGGTTCTATTGAAGATCTCTGGGCTTTTAACGAGGAAATTGTAGTTCAGTCGATTTTTGAGAGTCGTCTCCCTGTAATTTCAAGCGTTGGCCACGAAACAGATACGACTTTGGCTGACTTTGTTGCAGATCGTAGAGCTGCTACGCCTACAGCAGCAGCAGAACTTGCGACTCCGGTATCAAAGGCTGATACCTTGGTTTGGATTCGTGAAAGACAAAATAGAGCCTATCAAGCCTGTTTGAGACGTATACAATATAACCAGGAACGCTTGGCCAAATTGTCACAATCTGTTGTCTTTAGACAACCTGAACGACTTTACGATGGTTATCTACAAAAGTTGGATCGACTAACAACAAGGCTTGAAACCTTTATGAGTCAAGATTTCGAGCGAAAACAAAAAGAAGCGGAACTTTTGAGACAACGATTACAAGGCTTAAATCTTCTGACTAGTGTTCAGAACTACCAAGACCGTCGAGAGTCTTTGCAACGTTTATTGGTGACTACAACCAAGAATACTATTAATGGTAAGCGTGTGAGATTAGAAAAGGCACAGGATGCCTTATTGTCTCTAGATACTAGCCGTATTGTTGCAAGGGGTTATGCCATTGTCAAGAAAGATGATAAACCTTTAACAAGTACCAAGAATATTACCGAAGGTGATCAATTAACCGTCCAAATGAGAGATGGAGAACTAGAAGTAGAGGTGAAAAATGTCAACTAAAAAAACATTTGAGGAAAATTTACAGGACTTAGAAGCTATCGTCACTAAGCTCGAAACAGGTGATGTTGCTCTTGAGGATGCTATTGCTGAGTTCCAAAAAGGTATGGCCTTGTCTAAAGATTTGCAGAAGACCTTGGAAGATGCTGAAAAAACACTGGTTAAGGTTATGCAAGCAGATGGTACAGAAACGGAAATGGATGCCTAATGAGCAAGCTAAATAAAATTGATGCGGCTATCCGTGATTACTACCAAAAAAAGAATCTTCCTGTATCAAGTGATTTAATCACTGCCATCCTTTATTCAGTTGAAAGTGGAGGCAAGCGTATTCGTCCACTGATTTTCTTAGATTTACTTGAAGGATTTGGTTTAGAGCTTACTCCTAGTCATTTCGATGTCGCAGCAAGTCTTGAAATGATTCATACCGGAAGTCTTATTCACGATGATCTGCCGGCCATGGATGATGATGATTACCGTCGAGGACGTTTAACCAACCATAAGAAATTCGATGAAGCAACGGCAATCTTGGCTGGAGATTCTCTCTTTTTGGATCCATTTGACCTCCTGGCTCAAACAGACCTATCCGCAGAAATTCGAGTTCAATTGATTCAAGTATTGTCTCATTCCTCAGGAACCTTCGGTATGGTAGGTGGTCAGATGCTGGATATGAAGGGTGAAGGTCAGGAACTTGATTTATCGCAACTGGCTAAGATTCATGAGCATAAGACAGGTAAGCTTTTAACCTTTCCTTTTGTGGCGGCAGGTATTGTTGCTCAAAAAGATCAACAGGTCTTGGAAAATCTTCAAGAAGCTGGTCGCCTGATTGGTCTTGCCTTTCAAGTACGTGATGATATTTTGGATGTGACTGCTGACTTCGAAGAACTTGGGAAGACACCTGGAAAGATGTAGTTGCTGGAAAATCAACCTATCCGGCTCTGCTTGGTCTTGAAAAATCACATGCTATCCTCGAGGAATCACTTGATAAAGCTGAAGCAATTTTTCAAAATCTAGCTGATACTCAAGGTTTCAAGAAAGACAGTATTATAGAAATCATAGAAAGGTTACGACTCCATGCCTAAGGAAAGAGTAGACGTCTTGGCTTATAAACAAGGCCTTTTTGAAACACGAGAACAAGCTAAACGTGGCGTTATGGCTGGTTTAGTTGTTAATGTTATCAATGGTGAACGTTACGATAAACCCGGTGAAAAAATTGATGACGGTACAGAGTTGAAGCTTAAAGGAGAAAAACTCAAGTATGTGAGCCGTGGAGGACTCAAACTTGAAAAAGCTTTGGAAGTATTCAATCTGTCAGTTGAAGACATGACGACCATCGATATTGGAGCTTCAACAGGTGGATTTACCGATGTTATGCTTCAAAATGGGGCCAAACTGGTTTATGCTGTGGATGTCGGCACCAATCAGTTGGTTTGGAAATTACGTCAAGATGAGCGTGTTCGTTCCATGGAGCAATATAATTTCCGTTATGCTGAACCTATTGATTTTACAGAAGGTCTACCGTCTTTTGCATCAATCGATGTCAGTTTCATCTCGCTAAATTTGATTCTGCCGGCCTTGGCTAAGATATTGGTTGATGGAGGGCAAGTTGTTGCTCTTGTGAAACCGCAATTTGAGGCGGGCCGTGAACAAATTGGGAAAAACGGGATTGTTCGTGAGAGCAGTGTCCATGAAAAAAAGTGTTAGAAACAGTAACAGCCTTTTGCGCTTGACTATGGCTTTTTCAGTTAAAGGGACTGGACTTTTCACCTATCCAAGGTGGTCATGGTAACATTGAGTTTCTCGCACATTTGGAGAAGACAAATTCTCCTCAAAAATGATGCTCAAACCTCTATTAAGGAAGTTGTAGCACAAGCACATAAGGAGTTTAAAAAGAATGAAGAAGAATGATCGTTTGGAGTTAATCCGAAAGATTGTCCAAGAAAATAAAAATTACGACTCAGGGAGAATTGGTAAAAATTACTCCAAAATGAGGGATTGAAGGCTACTCAGGCGACAGTATCGCGTGATATCAATGAAATTGGTATTACCAAGGTACCAACGGAAGACGGTTCTTACATTTATGGGCTCTCAACTGCTCCTAGACGAGTGGGTGGAACCTCTGTTGTGACTCGTCGATTGTTGCGTGTTGATCGTCAACATGCCTTAATGAATATCGTTGTTCAACCTGGGACAAGTCGCCTCATCAAGAAGATTCTTTTAGATGAGTACAAGCATTTGATTTTTAGTGTTATTGCTGATGATGATACCCTCTTTTTAGTGGCTCAGTCAGAGTTAGCAGCTATTGAACTACAGGGGCAAATCATTAAGTGGGTTGAAGAATAGGAGGGCCTATGCTTCTCGAAATTACGATAAAGAATTTCGCAATTATTGAAGAGATTTCTCTAAACTTTGAGAATGGTATGACCGTCCTTACTGGTGAAACAGGTGCTGGTAAGTCCATTATTATAGATGCTATGAATCTTATGTTGGGTGCTAGGGCCTCTAGTGAGGTCGTCCGTCATTCAGCATCTAAGGCTGAAATTCAGGGCTTCTTTTCAATCGAACAAAATCCTGCCTTGGTTAGTATCTTGGAAGATAATGGAATTCCTGTTGAGGATGAATTGATTATCCGTCGTGAAATCTTCCAAAATGGTAGAAGTGTTAGTCGCATCAATGGTCAGATGGTCAATTTAACGACGCTTAAGGCTGTTGGGCACTTCTTGGTAGATATCCATGGACAACATGACCAGGAAGAGCTTATGAAACCTGCTCTGCATATTACCATGCTTGATGCCTTTGGTGACAAGGAATTTTTCCAGACTAAGAAAGAGTACCAGGAGTATTTTGACCGCTATCGTGAGTTAAGAAAATCCGTTCTTGAAAAGCAAAAAAATGAGCAGGAGCATAGGGCTCGAATTGAAATGCTAGCTTTTCAGATTGCAGAAATTGAAGCAGTCTCTCTAAAATCAGGAGAAGATTTGGCTTTGATGCAGGAGCGAGACAAGCTTCTTAATCATAAGCAGATTGCTGATACCTTAACAAATGCCTATGTCATGCTGGATAATGAAGATTTTTCAAGCCTTTCAAATGTTCGTTCTGCCATGAATGACCTCCAGTCTCTTGAAGAGTATGACTCTGATTACAAAGAACTCTCTGGAAATCTATCAGAAGCTTATTATGTTCTGGAAGATGTCACTAAGCAACTAGGTGATTTTTTGGATAATCTGGACTTTGATGCTGGGCGTTTACAAGAGATTGAACACCGCTTAGATACCATTAATGCCATTACTCGTAAATATGGTGGGACTGTCGATGACGTCTTGGATTATCTGGAAAATTCAAGTAAAGAATACAATCTTCTGACAGGAAACTCTAGCTCGTCAGATGCTATGGAACAAGAGCTTAAGCAACTTGAAAAGGACCTGCTTGCGTCTGCGGAGACCCTACAAACAGAACGCCATCAAATTGCTACGGCTCTTGAAGCTGAGATTAAGAACGAGTTATGCGACCTCTATATGGATAAGGCTGATTTTAAAGTCACCTTTACTAAGGGGAAATTTAATCGTGATGGCAATGAGCAGGTTGAGTTTTACATCTCAACCAATCCAGGTGAGGGCTTTAAACCGCTTGTTAAGGTAGCTTCAGGTGGCGAATTATCTCGACTCATGTTAGCGATTAAGTCAGCCTTTGCCCGCAAAGAAGATAAAACAAGTATCGTCTTTGATGAGGTTGACACTGGCGTTTCAGGACGTGTTGCCCAAGCCATCGCTCAGAAGATTCATAAGATTGGGAGTCATGGTCAGGTCTTGGCCATCAGTCACCTTCCGCAAGTTATTGCTATTGCTGATTATCAGTTCTTTATTTCTAAGGAAAGCGATAATGAGACAACTGTCTCTCGTGTTCGTCTTTTGACACCTGAGGAAAGGGTGCAAGAAATCGCTAAGATGTTAGCAGGTGATAACGTGACGGAGGCTGCCTTGAGCCAAGCAAGAGCTTTGTTAAAGGTGGATGACTCTCTTTAGGAAAAGACTTGGGAAAAACTTTCCAGTCATGCTATAATAGAATAAAAATTTGTGTTAAGCGAGAAAAATATGAGTAAAATCAGAATTGTAACCGATTCGTCAATCACGATTGAACCAGAATTGGTTAAAAAATATAATATCACTGTTATCCCATTGTCGGTAATGGTGGACGGTGTCATCTATTCAGATAGTGACCTTCGAGAAGAAGGCCGTTTCTTGGAAATGATGAAGCATAGTAAAGAGTTACCAAAGACAAGCCAACCACCTGTAGGTTTGTTTGCTGAGACATATGAAAATCTTGTCAAAGAAGGTGCGGAACAAATTGTGGCAATCCACATTATGCACACACTCTCTGGGACATGTGAAGCCTCACGTCAAGGAGCTAGTCTTTCAGGTGCAGATGTAACTGTCATCGATTCAGGCTTTACGGATCAATGCCTCAAGTTTCAAGTTGTTGAGGCAGCTAAATTAGCCGAAGCAGGAGCTAGTCTTGATGAGATTGTAGCCCATGTTGAAGAAGTGAAAAATAAATCTGAACTTCATATTGGTGTTTCTACCCTTGAGAATCTGGTTAAAGGTGGTCGTATTGGACGTGTAACAGGTCTTCTGTCTTCATTGCTCAATATCCGTGTCATCATGGAGTTGAAAGACTATCAGTTGAATACGGTTGCTAAGGGGCGAGGAGCTAAGACTTTCACGAATGGTTAGATTCTTATATTAATGGTATCAAGGATAAGGACCGCAAAGTGGCAGAGATTGGTATTTCTTATGCAGGGACACCTGATTTAGCACATGAACTGGCTGAAAAACTTGAGGTTTTGGGTGCTCCAATTTCAATCCTTGAGACTGGTTCCATCATTCAAACGCACACTGGTGAAGGCGCCTTTGCCGTAATGCTTCGTTATGAATAAGTGGAAAGAATCAGAATTAGTTAGAAGCCTCCTAGGCTTCTTCTTGCTTTTTCTCTTATTTGTCGGCCTCTTCATTTTTATCGTTCCTAGTACGCATCAGTCATCAAAAATTGCAGAAAAGATTAAATCTATTAAAAATGAAAATGTGACCTATGTTGCTATTGGTGATTCCCTTACTCAAGGGGTAGGTGATAGTAGTAATCAAGGAGGATTCGTTCCTGTGCTATCACAGGCATTAGAGTCAGATTTTGACTGGCAAGTGACTTCTCGTAACTACGGTATTGCGGGGAATACGAGTAATCAAATTCTCAAAAGAATGCAAGAAAAGAAGGATATTCAAAGAGATCTCAAAAAGGCTAAAGTGATGACTCTGACAGTTGGTGGTAATGATGTGATCCATGTCATTAAGGACAATATCACGAATCTTAATGTAGCTACCTTCACTAAGCCTGCTCAGGCCTATCAAAAGAGATTAAGACAGATTATTGAGCTAGCTCGCAAGGAAAATAAACATTACCAATTTATATTGTTGGTATTTACAATCCTTTTTATCTTAATTTTCCAGAGATGACAGAAATGCAAACTATTGTAGATAATTGGAACCAGTCTACTGAAGAGGTGTGCAAAGAGTACGATAATGTGTATTTTGTTCCTGTAAATGATTTGCTTTATAAGGGAATTGATGGTAAGGGCGGTGTTACAAGTTCTGATGATACCTATCAGTCTAGTAAATCTTCTCAAGATAGCCTGAACGATGCTCTTTTTGAGGATGATCATTTTCATCCAAATAATACAGGTTATCAAATTATGTCAGATGCCATTTTGAAACGTATTAACCAAACAAAGAAGGAGTGGTCAGGTGAGTAAGATATGGAAATGGCTATTTTTAGGACTCTTGGCCTTAAATCTAGCCCTAGTAAGTGTTGTGACATATAGAATCATGACTCCAGTGGAGACGACAAGTTCTGTATCCCTACCCAAGGGAGCAACTAAAATTGGAAAATATAGTATGACTAAGGATGAGCTTGACGCTGCTCTTACAGGCTTTGCCCAGGATTATTCGACTGATAAGATGCGTTTCAAGGTCAAGGTTACCAATTCTAAAATTGTTTTTGAAAGTAGCTATAAGGTTTTAGGTCATCCTGTTCCTCTATATGTCTATTTTACGCCGGTTGTTAGTGAATCAGGAGCAATTGTACTGCATGTTTCTGAGCTTTCAGCTGGAACCTTGAAACTGCCTGTTTCGGATGTCCTTAAGATGATTAAACGTTCAACGAACCTTCCTGACTACATCGCAATCGATAGTAAGAAGGGAAAGGTTACCCTAAATATTCAGTCTATGAAGAATGAGAAGGGGATAACAGCACGTGCTCAAAGCCTAGATTTGGTTAATGACCGTATCGAATTTGACATCTATAAGACAATAAATTAAAAAGCCTTTACTTTTTGCAAAAAAGCGATTAAATTAGCGTTTATTACTTGACCTCATAGGCCTTTTAGGATAAGATAATACTTGTTCAAGCGCTAAAAAAACTATTCGCTTAGAAATAAATTGGAGGATTGTTACAATGGCTAACAAACAAGATTTGATCGCTAAAGTTGCAGAAGCAACTGAGCTTACTAAAAAAGATTCAGCAGCAGCTGTAGATGCAGTTTTCGCTTCTATCGAAGAATTCCTTGCTGCAGGTGAAAAAGTACAATTGATCGGTTTCGGTAACTTTGAAGTACGCGAACGCGCTGCTCGTCAAGGTCGTAACCCACAAACTGGTGAAGCTATCTCAATCGCAGCTTCTAAAGTTCCTGCATTTAAAGCTGGTAAAGCTCTTAAAGACGCAGTTAAATAATGTAAAAACCCCTAAGATTTTAGGGGTTTTGATTTATACGAAATAAGTTAAGGAAATCTATGAAAACCATAACAGTGGTATTGATTTTTCTTTTGGTTTTTACTGTTATTAAACTATCAGGTATTGTTGCTATTAGCAAACTGATGAAGCCAAGTGAAGAACAAATTGAAGAAGCGCGTCAGAAACGTCTTCAAGCTGAAAAAGAGGGCAAGGACCCTTTTGAAGACTGGGATGAACGCGATGATGATGGTCTTGTCTAATAAGAGAATCCTCGTCAAATAACAAAAAAAGTTTGGAAGATTTTCCAAACTTTTTTTATAGACTAGTCGATATAGTGAAGTTTTCCTCGGAAGTCTTCAAGAGTTTCGTAACCTTTTTCTTCCATGATTTCTTTAAGTTCTTTAGTAATACGGTCAAAAATAGCGACACCTTCTTTTTGAAGGGCAGTACCAACTTGTACCATACTTGCGCCACAAAGGATGTGTTCAAAAGCATCACGACCAGATTTTACACCACCAGTACCAATAATTTGGATTTCAGGTTTCAAACGTTGGTAGAAAGCATGAACGTTTGCCAAGGCAGTAGGTTTGATGTAGTCACCACCTATACCACCAAAACCATTCTTAGGTTTGATGACAACAGACTCATCTTCAATGTAAAGGCCATTACCAATGGAGTTCACACAGTTAACAAAGACAAGTGGGAATTGGTTGAAAACGGCAGCAGCTTGGTCAAAGTGCACAATATCAAAGTATGGTGGTAATTTCACACCAAGAGGTTTCGTAAAGTAAGAAAAGACTTCAGTTAGGATCTCGGTTGTTGTTTCAAAATCGTAAGCGATTTGAGGTTTCCCCGGAACGTTAGGACATGAAAGGTTGAGTTCAACCAGCCCTTCATAGTCACTTTCTTGAACTTTTTTAAGAATGGTGTGTGTTTCCTCAGGAGAAAGACCAACGAGAGAAAGAAAATGATTTTTTGTATTGGGTTGCTTTTGTAATTCAATGACATAGTCAAGGTAGTATTCGAAACCGTTATTTGGCAATCCCATTGAGTTGATTGACCCAAGAGGAACATTCACATAACGTGGTTCGGGATTACCGGGACGGGCCTCAAGTGTTCCTGTTTTTGTGACAAATGAACCTGCAGCTGAAGCATCAACCTCTGCCAATTCTTCCTTAGTCATACAATGAACACCAGCGGCATTCATAAGACAGTTATCAAACGTAAACTGACCAACTTTTGTAGCAGTAGAAACCATAAGATCCTCCTTAAAGATCACAAAGTAAAATGTTACTATTTCATCTCATTTTAGCATGAAAAGGGGCCTAAAACAAGGAAATATTGGACGGGCTAAAGCCTCTAAAACGAAATTCTGATATCGTCTCTTTTTGCCAAGACAAGAAGCAATAGAATTTTACAGAATTTTTTGGATTTTGCTAGCTTTTTCAAGGTTTTTTGGGTAGAATAGATAGAGTAAATGGGTTTAACCCAAAATAAAAAGGAGACATAACTAATGGTAAAATTGGTTTTCGCTCGCCACGGTGAGTCTGAATGGAACAAAGCTAACCTTTTCACAGGCTGGGCTGACGTAGATCTTTCTGAAAAAGGTACTCAACAAGCTATCGACGCTGGTAAATTGATCAAAGAAGCTGGTATCGAATTTGACCAAGCATACACTTCAGTATTGAAACGTGCGATCAAAACAACTAACTTGGCTCTTGAAGCATCTGACCAACTTTGGGTTCCAGTTGAAAAATCATGGCGCTTGAACGAACGTCACTACGGTGGTTTGACTGGTAAAAACAAAGCAGAAGCTGCTGAACAATTTGGTGATGAGCAAGTTCACATTTGGCGTCGTTCATACGATGTATTGCCTCCAGCAATGGATCGTGATGATGAGCACTCAGCACACACTGACCGTCGTTATGCTTCACTTGACGACTCAGTAATTCCAGATGCTGAAAACTTGAAAGTTACTTTGGAACGTGCCCTTCCATTCTGGGAAGATAAAATCGCTCCAGCTCTTAAAGATGGTAAAAACGTATTCGTAGGTGCACACGGTAACTCAATCCGTGCCCTTGTTAAACACATTAAACAATTGTCAGACGACGAAATCATGGATGTTGAAATTCCAAACTTCCCACCATTGGTATTCGAATTTGACGAAAAATTGAACGTTGTTAACGAATACTACCTCGGAAAATAAGCTGAGATAAGTAGTTATCATTAACAATAAAAAAAGTTGACTTCGGTCAGCTTTTTTTCTTTTACTGAAAATAAATGTAAATTATGGTCAGAAAAGTCAGTCAATTCAGTAATTTTTCCTTGACTTTCAAGTTGGAAAGATGTATCATATTAACCAAGATACATCGAAAGGAAATGAGTCAAATGACATTCGCAACTACAACTGTTTTGCTATTGCGTAATGAGGGCTAGTGCAAAAGCATTAGTCCTGTTTGGCTTACCAAGCGGGAGGTAAAAACATCTCGCTTGGGTTTCCGAGTGAGATGTTTTTTTACTACTATCGTTTTTACTTTTAGAAAGAGGATTGTCTATGCGTAAAGTTGAATTTTTTGATACAAGTCTTCGTGATGGGGAACAAACACCAGGTGTTAACTTTTCAATCAAAGAAAAAGTTGCCATTGCTAAGCAACTTGAAAAATGGGGAATTTCTGTAATTGAAGCTGGTTTCCCTGCAGCTAGCCCAGATTCATTTGAAGCAGTAAAACAAATTGCAGAAGCTATGACAACAACTTCTGTTACTGGTTTGGCTCGTTCAGTAAAATCTGATATTGATGCTTGTTATGAGGCTTTGAAAGATGCTAAGTATCCACAAATTCATGTCTTTATCGCAACAAGTCCGATTCATCGTGAGTTTAAATTGAAGAAATCAAAAGAAGAAATTCTTGAAGCTGTAAAAGAACATGTGTCATATGCACGTTCAAAATTTGAAGTTGTTGAGTTTTCTCCTGAAGATGCTACTCGTACTGAGCTTGATTTCTTGACTGAAGTTGTTCAAACAGCAGTTGATGCTGGTGCCTCATATATTAATATTCCTGATACAGTTGGCTTTACGACTCCAGAAGAGTTTGCACGTATTTTTGATCACTTGACTGAAAATATTAAATCAGATCATAAAGTTGTCTTTGGTGTTCACTGCCACGATGACCTTGGTATGGCAACTGCAAATACTTTGACAGCAATTAAACATGGTGCTGGACGTGTTCAGGGAACAGTCAATGGTATTGGTGAGCGTGCGGGTAATGTTGCTCTTGAAGAAGTAGCTGTTGCTTTGAAAATTCGTGAAGACTTCTTCCAAGCAACAAGTGATATTGTTTTGAATGAAACTATGAATACATCAGAGCTTGTTTCTCGCTTCTCAGGTATCCCAGTTCCTAAATAAAGCTGTTGTTGGTGGAAATGCTTTCTCTCATGAATCAGGTATCCACCAAGATGGTGTTCTTAAGAACCCTCAAACTTATGAAATCTTCACACCAGAATTGGTAGGTGTCAAGAGTAACAGTCTTCCTCTTGGTAAATTGTCAGGACGCCATGCCTTTGTTGAAAAATTGAAAGAACTTGAGCTTGACTTTGTTGAAGAAGATATCAAGCCACTCTTTGCCAAATTCAAAATCTTGGCTGGGAAAAACATGATATTACCGATGCAGACATTCGTGCCCTTGTTGCTGGTACTAGTGTAGATAATCCAGAAGGTTTCCACTTCGAAGATCTTCGTTTGACCACTAATGCTGATGAAACAATTACTGCAACTGTTAGCTTGGCTAATGAAGACGGTGAATCTGTAGAATTTTTGGCCAATGGTCAAGGGTCAGTTGAAGCTATCTTCAATGCTATTGACAAATTCTTCAACCAAACAGTTCGCTTGACTTCTTATAATATTGACGCTGTAACTGATGGTATTGATGCGCAAGCACGTGTACTTGTAACTGTCGAAAATGTAGATACAGATACTATTTTCAATGCATCTGGTTTGGACTTTGATGTTTTGAAAGCATCAGCAATTGCCTATATCAATGCTAATACATTGGTTCAGAAAGAAAATGCTGGTGAGATGGCACGTAAGGTTTCTTATCGTGACCTTCCATAAGCCAAAGAGGAGTTAAACATGACAAAGAAAATCGTAACACTTTCAGGTGATGGAATTGGACCTGAGATTATGGCAGCGGGTCTTGAAGTTCTTGAAAAAGTAGCTTCAAAAATTGGATTTGATTATGACATCGATGCTAAACCATTTGGTGGTGCTGGTATTGATGCTGAAGGTCATCCACTTCCTAAGTCAACTTTGGATGCTGCTAAATCAGCAGATGCTATCCTCTTGGCTGCAATTGGTGGACCAAAATATGACAATGCGCCAGTTCGTCCTGAACAAGGACTTTTGGCCATTCGTAAAGAGTTGAATCTCTTTGCTAATATCCGTCCTGTCCGCATCTTTGATGCTTTGAAACACTTGTCACCTCTTAAACCAGAGCGTATCGAAGGCGTAGATTTTGTAGTTGTTCGTGAGCTTACAGGTGGTATTTACTTTGGTGAGCACATTTTGGAAGAAGATAAGGCTCGTGATATCAATGATTATTCAGCAGATGAGATTCGTCGTATCATGCGTCGTGCTTTCAAGATTGCCCAAGGTCGTGGCAAAAAGGTCACTAGCATTGATAAACAAAATGTCTTGGCGACTTCTAAATTGTGGCGTAAGATTGCTGATGAAGTTTCTTTGGAGTTTCCAGATGTAACTCTTGAACACCAACTCGTTGATAGTGCCGCAATGATTATGATTACCAACCCAGCTCGTTTTGATGTGGTTGTGACAGAAAATCTTTTTGGAGATATCTTGTCTGATGAATCAAGTGTCCTTCCAGGAACTTTAGGTGTTATGCCATCTGCCAGTCATTCTGAAAATGGTCCTAGTCTTTATGAACCTATCCATGGTTCAGCACCAGACATTGCTGGTCAAGGTATTGCTAACCCAATTTCAATGATTTTATCAGTAGCTATGATGTTGCGTGAAAGTTTCAATGAAACTGAAGGGGCAGAATTGATTGAAAATGCTGTTGATAAGACCTTGAACCAAGGTATCTTGACACGTGATTTGGGTGGTCAGGCTTCGACTGCTGAAATGACAGCAGCTATTATTAGCAATCTCTAAACTCATGACACTAAAACTAGTGTTACTAAGTGTTTTGTTGGTATGGAATCTCCTTGTTTTATGTGCTTATGGACTTGATAAAAGCAAGGCTATTCGACATAAGAGACGGATTTCTGAGAAGGCATTATTATTGCAGACTCTGATTTTCGGTGGTATTGGTGCTTTTCTAGGTGGAAAACTTTTTAGACATAAAATTAACAAATGGTATTTTAAGCTATGTTGGCTTATGGGAATTGTTATTGATGTTGTTCTTTTATACCTTATTCTAACAAGACTTTCGGATTAGCTAATCCTTAGATTATATTTGGAGTATTTTATGAGCGGAAAATCAATTTTTGATAAACTTTGGGAACGCCACGTCGTTACTGGAAACGAGGGCGAACCACAATTGATGTATGTGGATCAGCATTATATTCACGAGGTTACAAGTCCACAGGCCTTTCAAGGACTTCGTGATGCTGGACGTAAAGTTCGTCGCCCAGATCTAACTTTTGGTACGACAGACCACAACGTTCCTACAGTTGATATTTTTAACATTCGTGACCTTATTTCTAAAAACCAAATTGATACTTTGGCGAAAAACGTCGAAGAATTTGGTATTGATGCGGCTACCCACGGTACTGCTCGTCAGGGGATTGTCCACATGGTTGGTCCTGAAACAGGTCGCAGTCAACCCGGTAAATTTGTCGTCTGTGGAGATAGTCATACGGCTACGCACGGTGCCTTTGGTGCTATTGCCTTTGGTATTGGTACATCTGAGGTAGAACATGTCTTTGCGACACAATGTTTGTGGCAAGTAAAACCTAAGAAAATGAAGGTTGAATTTGTTGGTAAACCTCAGCCAGGTGTCTATTCAAAAGACTTTATTCTTGCACTTATTGCACGCTATGGCGTTGATGCTGGTGTAGGATACGCGGTTGAATATTGTGGTGAAGCTATCGATGCCCTTTCAATGGATGAACGCATGACCATCTGTAACATGTCTATTGAATTTGGTGCTAAGATGGGTCTTATGAATCCAGACCAAAAAACTTATGATTATGTTGAAGGGCGTCCTTGCGCACCTAAGGGTGAGAAGTTTGAAGAAGCAGTAGCCGACTGGAAAACCTTGGTCTCAGATCCAGATGCTGAATACGATAAAGTAATCACTATTGATGTTTCAGAATTGGCACCTATGGTTACATGGGGAACTAACCCTGAAATGGGTGTTGAGTTTGATCAACCATTCCCAGAAATCAAAGACTTTAATGATGAACGTGCTTACGAGTATATGGATGTTAAGCCTGGCGAATATGCTAAAGATATCGATCTTGGCTATGTCTTTATTGGTTCTTGTACTAACGCACGTCTTAGCGACCTTGAGTTAGCTGCTAAATTCGTTAAGGAAAACATATCGCACCAACATTGACAGCTATTGTTGTTCCAGGTTCACGTCCAGTTAAGAAAGAAGCTGAACGTCTTGGTTTGGATAAAATTTTCTTGGATGCAGGATTTGAATGGCGTGATCCAGGTTGCTCAATGTGTCTTGGTATGAACCCAGACCATGTTCCAGAAGGCGTTCACTGTGCATCTACAAGTAACCGTAACTTTGAGGGACGTCAAGGATATGGAGCTCGTACTCACCTTTGTAGTCCAGCAATGGCAGCAGCTGCGGCAATCGCTGGTAAATTTGTAGATGTACGCGATATGCCAGAAGTTCAAGCATAAGGGAGAAGATAATGGAAAAATTTACCGTCTATACAGGGAAATCAGTACCTTTGATGAATGATAACATCGATACGGACCAACTCATTCCCAAACAATTCTTGAAAGCCGTTGATAAAAAAGGCTTTGGTAAGAATTTGATGTTTGAATGGCGTTATCTTAATGATGACTACGAAGAAAATCCTGATTTCGTTTTCAATAAACCTGAGTATCGTGATGCGACTATTTTGGTTACTGGTGATAACTTTGGTTCAGGATCATCTCGTGAACACGCTGCATGGGCATTGGAAGACTATGGTTTCCGCTGTGTTATCGCTGGATCATTTTCAGATATCCACTATAACAACGAATTGAAGAATGGTATGTTGCCAATCGTTCAACCCTTGGAAGTACGTCAAAAATTGGCTGCCCTTCCTGCGGGTGAAGAAATCACGATTGACCTTCCAAACCAAGTCATTAAATCTTCAGCTGGAGAGTTTCCATTTGATATTGATCATGAGTGGAAACGTAAATTGGTTGAAGGGCTTGATGATATTGGAATCACTCTTCAATATGAAGATTTGATTGCTGCCTATGAAAAACAACGCCCATCATATTGGCAATAAGGGACTAAGTTGTTTTTCTAAACTTTGATATTCAATCTTGCTATCAAAAGTAATGATGTGTTAGTAAAAAAATAATGATCACTTAAAAGAATGGGATAAGGACAATGTCTAAAATATTGTTCTATCTCATTCTTTTTGTTTGAAACAGTTAATATGGTAGAGGCGTTTTTACTAGTAGCGTATGCTATAATAGAAAGATAGAAAGGAGGCCTTCATGTTTGCACAATTGGATACAAAATCCGTCTATAGTTTCATGGATAGTGTAGTAGATTTGAACAGCTACGTTGCGCGTGCCAAAGAGCTTGGCTATCAAGCCCTTGGTTTGATGGATCGTGACAATCTCTATGCTGCTTATCATTTTGCCCAGCTTGCAAGTAGAAACGGTTTACGTCCTTTGATTGGTATGGAAGCTAATCTATTTTACGAGGGAAGAAAAATTCCTTTTCGTCTGTTAGCTAAAAATAATCAGGGCTATAAAAATTTGATGAAGTTGGCGACAGAGCTCTCCTCAGGACAGCGTGAGTTTACAGCTTTCTCGGACTATCTTAATGATATTGCCCTCATCCTTCCAAGTGAAGACTGGGAGCCAGGGATGACTCTTGGTTCAGAGGTTTTCATTGGGGTAAGGCCAGAAGATGCGGGTAAAGAGTTTGATTATCCTGTAGTTCCCTTACATACAGTGCGTTACTTTGAGAATTCAGACCGCTCGACGATTCAGATGTTGCATGCCATCTCGCAAAACGTTTCCTTGTCAGAGGCCTCTATTTGTCCTATGAATCAGCTTCTTTTCTCGCCTCAAGAAATCGAAAGTGCGTATAGTGATATTCCAGAGGCTTTGAACAATTTGGAGCAACTTGTTTCAGACATTACTTATCAATTTGATACGGATTTGAAGCTTCCACGTTTTAATCGAGATATGCCAGCTGTTGACCAATTACGTCAATTAGCTCAATCTGGATTGGAGTCTAAAAAGTTAACATCACCAGTTTATCAGGAACGTTTAGACAAAGAATTGTCTATCATTCATCAGATGGGCTTTGATGATTATTTCTTGATTGTCTGGGACTTGTTACGCTTTGGGCGTAGCCGTGGTTATTATATGGGAATGGGGACGTGGATCTGCTGCAGGAAGCTTGGTGGCCTATGTCCTTGACATTACTGGAATTGATCCCGTTAAAAATGACTTGCTTTTCGAGCGTTTCCTAAATGAAGAGCGTTATAGCATGCCTGATATTGATATCGACTTGCCTGATATCTATCGAAGCGAGTTTCTTCATTATGTTAGGGACCGTTATGGTAGTAAGCACTCTGCTCAGATTGTTACCTTTTCAACCTTTGGAGCCAAGCAGGCTATTCGAGATGTTTTTAAACGTTTTGGTGCTAAGGAATTTGAACTGTCCCAACTAAGTAAAAAGATTTCTTTTCGTGATAACTTGACCTCTGTCTATGAGAAGAATATGTCATTCAGACAGCTGATTAATCAGAGACAGGAATTTCAGAGGGCATTTGAAATTGCTAAGGCTATTGAAGGCCAGCCAAGACAGACCTCAATCCATGCTGCTGGTATAGTGATGAGTGATGATGACCTGACTAATCATATTCCTCTAAAAGCTGGTGAGGATATGATGGTTACTCAGTACGATGCCTCCGCAGTCGAGGCCAATGGCTTGCTTAAGATGGATTTCTTGGGCCTCCGTAATTTGACCTTTGTTCAAAAAATGAAGGAGAAGCTTGAAGAAGAGCAGGGCATCACTATTGATATCAAATCCATTGACTTGGAAGATCCACAGACCCTAGCACTTTTTGCCAGTGGTAAGACCAAGGGGATTTTTCAGTTTGAGCAGGCGGGTGCCATAAACCTCCTTAAACGAATTAAACCTGCTAAGTTCGAAGAAGTCGTAGCGACAACCTCTCTTAACCGTCCTGGAGCTAGCGATTATACAGATAATTTCATCGCTCGTAAATACGGTAAGGAAAAAGTAGATCTCATTGATCCAGTAGTTGCACCAATCCTTGAGCCTACTTATGGCATCATGCTCTATCAGGAGCAGGTTATGCAGATTGCCCAAGTATTTGCGGGCTTTACACTCGGAAAAGCCGATTTGCTTCGTCGAGCGATGTCTAAAAAAGATGCCAATGAAATGTCCAAGATGTCCGAAGAGTTCATGGAAGGAAGTCGTCAGTTAGGACGTGACCCACAGATTGCTGAACGCCTCTTTAGTATGATGGCTAAGTTTGCAGGTTATGGCTTTAATAGAAGTCATGCCTATGCCTACTCAGCTTTGGCCTTTCAGTTAGCCTATTTCAAAACGCACTACCCACAGATATTCTATGACGTCATGTTAAATTATTCGTCAAGTGATTACATTAAGGATGCAATTGAAAATGGCTTCTCTCTAGCTAGCCTCGATATTAATAGGATTCCCTATCTGGACAAGATTTCAAATGGAAGATCGTATTAGGTCTTAAGACTATCAAAGGCTTGCCAAGAGATTTTGCCCTTTGGATTATTGAGGATCGCAAACAAAATGGCAAATACATTTCTATAGAAGACTTTTTAACACGTATTCCTAGTAAATATCAGAAAGTCGATATTTTGACACCTCTCATCCAGATTGGTTTGTTTGATATTTTTGAACCAAACCGTCAGAAAATCATTGGCAATTTAAACAACCTCTTTACTTTTGTCAATGAGTTAGGAAGTTTGTTTGCAGAGTCCTCTTATTCTTGGGTTGATTATGAAGACTATAGCCAGACGGATCGTTATAATTTAGAACAGGAGTTACTAGGAGTTGGGCTTAGTCCTCATCCTTTACACCTAGCTCAAAAAATGGCCTCTCGTCCCTATCAACCAATTTCTGATTTGACGGTTAATACTAAGGCGACGGTTTTGGTTCAGCTAGAGTCCGTTCGAATTATCAGAACTAAAAAAGGTGATCAGATGGCCTTTCTGAACGTCACTGATGGGATCAATAAACTTGATGTTACTCTATTCCCAGAAACTTATTTCTATCATAAGGATAAATTAAGTGAAGGTGGTCTCTTTTATCTTGATGGGCGGACCCAGGAGCGTGATGGACGCATTCAGTTAATTTTGTCCAACATGGAGGAAGCTAGTACGGAGCGTTTCTGGATTTTACTTGAGAATCATGATCAGGACTTAGACGTTTCTCAAATCTTAGCTAAGTATCCTGGAAACATCCCTGTAATTATTCGTTATCAAGGAAGTAAGGAAACCATCGTTAGTCAAAGATATAGAGTATCCAAGAACGAGGAACTTAATCAGGAATTAGCACCTTATGTGTTGAAAACGGTTTTACGATAAAAAAAACAATAAATCTTTTCAAATTTAAAGCCATTTAGAATTCTTTATGTTATAATGAAAATGTTAAATATATAAAAGGAGTATCAGGAATAATGAAACGTATTGCTGTTTTGACTAGTGGTGGAGATGCCCCTGGTATGAACGCTGCCGCTCGCGCAGTTGTTCTCAAAGCAATTTCTGAAGGAATTGAAGTATTCGGCATTAACCGTGGATACGCTGGTATGGTTGAAGGAGATATCTTCCAACTTGATGCTAAAGGCGTAGACAACATCCTAAGCCGTGGTGGTACTTTCCTTCAGTCTGCTCGCTATCCTGAGTTTGCCCAACTTGAGGGTCAACTTAAAGGTATTGAGCAACTTAAAAAACATGGAATCGAAGGTGTAGTAGTTATTGGTGGAGATGGTTCTTACCATGGTGCTATGCGTTTGACTGAACATGGTTTCCCAGCTGTTGGTCTTCCAGGAACTATCGATAACGATATCGTTGGTACAGACTATACAATTGGTTTTGATACTGCTGTTGCAACTGCAACAGAAGCTATCGATAAAATTCAAGACACTGCTTTCAGTCACGGACGTACTTTTGTCGTTGAAGTTATGGGACGTCACGCTGGTGATATCGCTCTTTGGGCTGGTATCGCTTCTGGTGCAGACCAAATTATCGTACCTGAAGAAGAGTACGACATCAACGAAGTTGTCCGTAAAGTTAAAGAAGGTTACGAATCAGGTGTTAAAACTCACCACGTAATCGTACTTGCTGAAGGTGTTATGGGTGCTGAAGAATTTGCAGCTAAAATGAAAGAAGCTGGAGATACTTCAGATCTTCGTGCAACAAACATTGGACACGTGGTTCGTGGTGGTTCGCCAACTGCGCGTGACCGTGTTCTTGCTTCATGGATGGGTGCACATGCGGTTGACCTCCTTAAACAAGGTATTGGTGGTGTAGCTGTTGGTATCCACAATGAACAGCTTGTTGAAAGCCCAATCCTTGGTACAGCAGAAGAAGGCGCTTTGTTCAGTCTTACTGAAGACGGTAAAATTATCGTCAACAATCCACACAAAGCTCGTCTTGACTTTGCAGACCTTAACCGTTCATTGTCTAACTTGAGCTAATCTCAGTTACTTAAATTATTGTTAATCCGTCGCTAAGGCGACAAAAAATATAAGGGAGTTTTTATTTATCATGAATAAACGTGTAAAAATCGTTGCAACACTTGGTCCTGCGGTTGAAATCCGTGGCGGCAAAAAATTTGGTGAAGATGGTTACTGGGGTGAAAAACTTGACCGTGAAGCATCTGCTAAAAACATTGCTCAATTGATCAAGGAAGGTGCCAACGTTTTCCGTTTCAACTTCTCACATGGTGACCACGCTGAACAAGGTGAACGTATGGATGTCGTTCGTATGGCAGAAGACCTTGCTGGTCAAAAAGTAGGTTTCCTTCTTGATACAAAAGGACCTGAGATGCGTACTGAATTGTTCGAAGGTGATGCTAAAGAGTATGCATACAAAACTGGTGAACAAATTCGTGTTGCTACTAAACAAGGTATCAAATCAACTCGCGACGTTATCGCTTTGAACGTTGCAGGTGCACTTGACGTTTTTGACGATGTAGAAGTTGGTAAACAAGTTCTTATCGATGATGGTAAACTTGGTCTTCGTGTTGTAGACAAAGATGCTGAAAAACGTGAATTCATCGTTGAAGTTGAAAATGATGGTATCATCGCTAAACAAAAAGGTGTAAACATCCCTTACACTAAAATTCCTTTCCCAGCACTTGCTGAACGTGATAACGCTGATATCCGTTTTGGTCTTGAACAAGGTCTTAACTTTATCGCTATCTCATTCGTACGTACTGCAAAAGACGTACAAGAAGTTCGTGCTATCTGTGAAGAAACTGGTAACGGTCATGTTCAATTGTTGGCTAAAATCGAAAACCAACAAGGTATCGATAACATCGATGAAATCATCGAAGCTGCTGACGGTATCATGATCGCTCGTGGTGACATGGGTATCGAAGTACCATTCGAAATGGTTCCAGTTTACCAAAAAATGATCATCACTAAAGTAAACGCTGCTGGTAAAGTTGTTGTTACAGCTACTAACATGCTTGAAACAATGACAGAAAAACCACGTGCAACTCGTTCTGAAGTATCTGACGTATTTAACGCAGTTATCGATGGTACAGATGCTACAATGCTTTCTGGTGAGTCTGCAAATGGTAAATACCCAGTTGAATCAGTTCGTACAATGGCTACAATTGATAAAAACGCTCAAACTCTTCTTAAAGAGTATGGTCGTCTTGATTCATCAACATTTGACCGTTCAACTAAGACTGAAGTAGTTGCATCTGCAGTTAAAGATGCTACTAACTCAATGGATATCAAACTTATTGTTGCTCTTACTGAATCAGGTAACACTGCTCGTTTGATTTCTAAATACCGTCCAGAAGCTGATATCTTGGCTGTAACATTCGATGAAATTACTCAAAAATCATTGATGCTTAACTGGGGTGTTATTCCAGTAGTTACTGAAAAACCAAGCTCAACTGATGATATGTTTGATGTTGCTGAAAAAGTTGCATTGGAATCAGGTCTTGTAGAATCTGGTGACAACATTGTTATCGTTGCTGGTGTTCCAGTAGGTACAGGTGGTACAAACACTATGCGTATCCGCACAG